>BNJU01000644.1_pt1 | contig 546860 bp, 681 predicted proteins | sample 8539281 | NCBI WGS metagenome assembly BNJU01 (sample SAMD00202456, study PRJDB9452) | human saliva metagenome | isolation source: human saliva | place: Japan
AAATTTATCTGAACACTAAAGAAAGATCAATTGATTACTGAGCATCATGGGTCGTGATGGCAAGATGAAAAACCCATCAGGTTCTATTAGAAATGACATTCTTTTCCTGTAGTAGGCATAAGTTCAGGTGGAGTGGGGTGGTGCCTCGGAATTCATATCCGGAACCAACGTCTTTTTGTGATCAATATTTTTCAGCGAGCTATGACAACATTATTGTATCTTATTAAGATTAAACAGGGAATCCAGTGATCTTAGGGAGATGCTTTCATACCTAAATTGAAAGAGCCAGAACAAGAAGTCCTGATTCAGTCTGAATAACAAGATGGTTTACTGTTTCCTTTACAGCGCTTCCATCAGAATTCTTGAGTTCAGAAGGTGAAATGTCAGGACATTGGATGTATCGTTCTGGTTGATCTCAACAACATCAGCAAGACCAGCAATGAATGAGACCTCAGCTGCCACATGGATCCGTTCTTCCAGCTTCTGTTCTGTCTCTAACAAGGTTTCCCTGGATCATTAAATTACAAAGAGTTTCTGGATGAACTGCTAACGACTTCCGAAATTAGTAAATGAAAGTTATTCATAGTTGATTCATCTGTTCATTCACATTAACTCTAATAGACCATCAGATGCTAGTCAGATGTTTAGGGACAGAGTTTCTGAATTTGGTGGAGATGGGGCCTGGGTACCGAGAGACAAGGTAATACAGTTGCGTGGTAAATGCTAAGTGGTTTCCGTGAAGTTCACCTTCAAAATACAAACAAAATGATGGTTGTAATCTGTCCCTCTTGACTGGCCATGCTAATCTCTGTGATTCATAATGCCACACAGCTTCCTATTGAGCATCCAAACAGTATCATTTGGATTCTGGTAGAAACGCTGACTTGTTTGAGTTAATGGACGGATGACGATGGTGGCCGTCTTGCTGAAAGATATGGAAAACATCTTGGTTGCTGCTGACGCTGTTTGAGTGGTGGCGAGATCCTTGATGATACTCAACAGGTGGCGATGGAACTTCCAATCAATTTGTTTCAGTACTCTGGGAGGATTGCCACCGAAAGGCAGGTTGCATCGGATGGTAGGTGAAGTTATCGGTTTCTCCAACCATCCAAACCTGAATCTGATTCCAGTGCTTTCAACAAGAGCGGACATTGGACGCCAAGTCAGCGCTGGCTTCCTGGTCCCTAGCAGGGGTATTATTGCGATATGTTTTCTGGAATAAATAGTTACAACGAAGACGTTAAGTGCTCAAAACATGGTAGAGATTTTCCATGCTGAACAGTGTTGATAAAGAGGCGACAACATTTTCTGATTGAGGACAGGATACAGAAAGAATTGCGGAGAACTTTCCTGATAAAACAATTTGTGGTCAGACTTCTGTCCTTCCTTAAATCAACAATGGTGAAATGACATTATCTTGAAGGTATGATTAGAAACTATATGATATGTCCATCGGAAGGGTAATACCCATTAGAATGGTAGAATACCTATTAAGTCAACTTCTTTTGCCAGCTTACAGGGTGTTCTTACTATGTCTTCTATGAAACATAGTGCTTCACTCTGGACAGTCTCATGACTCGACCCAGATATGAACTTCCTGTTCAACTGATGAGATGTGCCGCGCTGGACGACTCTAATCATCTCAGGGTTCGCAGTTGCTGCACTCAGAAGACGGGAAGAATCCGCCAACATCAGCATCCGAGTCGCCATGGTAACCTGATCAGGCATCTGCTGATGGGTGTGTTGATTCCTGAGGTGGAACATGGTCATGCGTGGTCCATATTGTGCCTCAAATAATTAAGATTCTTGACAAACTGAGGCTGCTCAACCTCAGATGTTTCACCAGTGCTCAAAGGAATTATATAGGTGGACTCAGGAATAGTCTCTCAAATGGAGTAACCTTCTTCCTGCGTCCAGATCGGAGGACCGATTTGGTGCACCACTTGTCCCGTAATGTTGTGACCTCCCCAAATGCTCCTGTCCATTGCTTAGATACGTAGGCTGAATCTCAGCAGATTAGCTTGCCATACACAGAAGGCATCCCTGTCTCATCACTTGCACTCTTCCAGTAGTTTGGACCTTCAACACACCAACAGTGGCATCTTGGCCTCTTGTTGTCCTGCCAGTCATTGCCCAGAACCCTTGGCCTCGTGCAGTGCGAGTAGCCGATGGAAGCGGTAGCCTCCATTGTCAAAGATGGGCTGGGCGCTCATCGCCCGCCTGGTCGTATTTTCGCACCATACTGATGAAATTGGGCATTCTTGGCTAGTGTCTTAACAAACCACTGTTGTGACTTTGGTACATCAATGCATCGTGAACAGAACGGCATCATCAAAAGTTGCAGACTCTTCTGGGTGGATGTGCTCAAACGATGTTGAGAAGTTCAAGTGAACCCGAACACCAATATTTGACGACCAATATGACCCACCTCGCCTGTTTCAAACCTGTGCCTCCAGTCAGGAAGGATCGTGATTGTGAACTGGCTACCAGAGACATCAAAGTAGTCGCTGTCGGTAGTAGGTCATATGATGGTTCATCATGTCAACAGAGCTCAATTGACAACCATCTGGTGATCTTGTGTGCGTTCCGATCAGCCAGCTTCTGTCAAGAGACTTGATCAACTGTGCGACACTCAGGTTGTCAGCAAAGATACTCAAACCTTCGCCATGGGCAGCGAGATGGTTGTACATGTCAGAGTAGGTTCATTCACTCTGGAGTCAGTATGGTAATGCTAACCAGTGGTTGTTGCTTGATTCTTGACCATCTAAACCATTAGACTGCTTCAATGAGGATCTGTGGCTGTCATTCTGGGACTCAGACAAATCAATGAACTCATCCTGAGCCATTGACCCTGTTTCACCGACGCCCACAAACCTTATATCCCTCTCAGAATGCAGTTGGTATCTTATTCATCTACACTGTACTCTAACAGTCGTCTCCAACCTTTTTGGGCTGACAAAGAATCCTCACCAACCTTCTCGTAGCAGAGAGAATGTCAGGGTAGATTCTCTTGGCAGGCACTCAGCCAGCCAGACAGCAGTGTCATAGTTGGGATCAGTCTTTTGTGACTGACTCCATCATAAGTGAAGACAGTTGGGGCGGGCTACTGTGGTCTCTTACCTAGACCAACTGGGGTATTCTGTGATTCCACTTTTCAGTCTCACGTCTGAAGTCCGAATGCTTAAAACCAAAATTAAACATGACAAATGGCGTCTGACCGTTTGGAACTAGAAGCGGTGACAGATGCAAATTCTAACGACTGGAAGGTGTCAAACATCTGTGATAACGTCACGGATATCAATTGTAAGCTGGGTGTTTTCTAGTAATCAGGGATAATTTCATAGCATCATTAATTCAATCTTGAACTCATTGTCAGTCTGCTCTATCCCAGGGGAGGCGTAAGTAGTCAGCGAGAGAGTCAATTTCATCCTCAGTCGAATACCGTCAAACTCCTTGTCTAACAGGATTCTTTCAAGGTCTTCCTGAGATGACAACATGGCTCAAGAACTCATCGTCCTGAGCACTGACTCCTCCTTACATATTTGAGGACATTAGCGATAATCAGCCAGGAACCAAGCCTCGCCAGCGATATTTGGTGAAGCGGTGTACTGATCTAGCCTCACCCAGGTGAGATCCCATGTTTTGACGTCCTGGAAAGTCAGTAGGCATGGTTGTACACAAGCCACCAGAATTTGATGTAGTCAGGTCATGATGATCCGCCTTTCTGTGGCTGTGCTTGACGTTCTTGGGGTGTTCTCTAGTGCAGCCTCCTTACTGGTGCCTGAAGGTCTCTCTTATATCACAAACACTTTACCGCAACACATGGCGTTCCTCGACTGATCCTTCGTCGTGACTACCAGTACCTGCCAACAACTCACTAAGATCCATGATCACCAGGCCTCGCCGTAAGCTCGTCCCTTGGCCTGGTATGCCACTTCGGCTATCTAACAGGTTGGGCACACTGATGGGACGGGACTACGCTTGCCTGGGTGCTAAACAGGTAGTTAAACACTGCATGTTGTGTTTTTTGAATGTGATATGAGCTGAGAATCTCTTTGCTGACGAGGTGTTTCTGTATGTTGGCTGATAGACAGGGTAGTGAGTAGAAAATCTGGCCTGGAATCTGACCTGAGACTTTTTTGAATCTGGTAGACAAGCCATACGATGCCAGCAACAAAAGTGATGGCCTTGATAGCCCACTTGTTTCATAGCCACGAACGAGACTAGGACATGAGAACTGAAACCAACCTGGTGGAAACAGGCTGAATCCAGACTGGTGAACCACCAGTCACTGCAGAGCAGGAGCAATCGTGACACAACAACTAACTGGAGCAGTGTCTCTCTCGAGATTCCAGTATGAGCTATCTTGTTCAGTAATGAGTGCTGCTACTGCAGTCATTGCGATAGAAGAGACACTCAATAGGCTGCTGCTCCGTATGCTCCAGAATCAGGTACTGGAGTGCTACAGCAGGATGACATCAGTACTGACAGATTGTAATGGTCTTAGTTACCGCCGCTGCTGTAGGGAGATGGCAACAAAAGCAGCACTAGAAGCTTACAAGTCCGAAGACGTGCAGCAATCTAGAAGCGTCCTTAGTATCGACTTTATTCCGCCATTTATCTCCAGCACGCCAGCACTCGCATGTCCATTCTGCTCTATCCTAAAGTAAGAGCAGTCTCTGCCATGCTGCTGCAAACACAACAAACGAAAAGTGATGTTTACAGATATTGGTGTCAAGGACATTTTAATCGAAACGATGCGTGGCCGATCTGGTGATGCCTAGTGCCAAATGATCGACCATTCTTTACATGTCGCTCAACAATGTTGATACTCGGTCACGGCAATACTCGACGCCTACCTGGACCAGATTATGGTACGTGACGACCACTGCTCTTCTGGTTGGTACTTGCAGAACTGCTGCTGAACTCAACATGCCTTTTTACGATGCACGCAGCTGGCCGAATCTCTTTGAGAGACTCTGGAACGCCTGTGACGAGAGCAATTTCACGAGAGAGAATCTCGTGGAGTCGAGTAGCGATAGACATTCTGTTGATTCTGCGTCGCTAATCTCCTCCTGGATGCGAAACATGCCTTTTCAGGTTGTGCAACTATCGGTATGACCTGCTCTCGTGTCTACTCAGCAGGAGGAAGAATCTCAGTCACACCCAGAGCCATAATGACGAATGAGGTCGCGGATGCTCGGGCAACATCCTCAGCACAACTCCTCCTGATCGTGACTCTCTGAGACAATTCCTCTCTCTCATCACAGCATCCAGGAGGCGTTTGGGACACTCAGGTCCAGCAAGCGCCTCGTGATGTCTCGAACCAACATCTGTTGACACAATACCAAATGCCACCGAGACCAGAACCTCATCAGGAGCGGTCAGTAGTGTCACTGAACAGAGCACGAGCACGACGAACAACAGCACGGAAGGAGTGTGGCTTTGACTGTCTCCTCCCTCCAGTTCCCGAATGTGCTTCTATGCTGCCCAGTCGCGAATGTGTCGCCGGGAACAGAGACTGAACTTCTTGACTGGATACAGCTGACGGAGATGGTGCTCAGGAGTCCTGTCGAGACTCGCTGGGCAGAACACGTCGACTGCAGCGGCGTTCGTCATGGACTCAGCCAGGATCAGAGCTGAAGTCAAAGGCGCTCTTGGAGAGATGTAGGCACCCTGTCAAGGGGATGTATGACACGTCTGTTGATGTCAGCCTTCATCCTGAGCTGCTTTCCATGATCTCAGAACATCCTCCTCGTAGCCTTGCCCATGGGACACGTAGTCAACACCGAACTGGTTGTTGTCATCAGTGTTACGGGCACACGTCACACTTGTTACAGTTGGCGTCAGGCTGAGGATCAGACAGTTGACAGCCTTGGCGAAGATGAACAGCAGAGGTCTTACCACAAACCACGAGACCAAACAGACCATGGCAGAGAACTCATGACCCCAAGAGATGGCGTTCTGGAAGGTTCTGGCGACGTCCTGCTGACCAATCAGGTCGCTCCACACCTGTGGCCGGTACTTCTTGTACAACTCTCTCGGTCACTCTTGCTATCATCAGAGATCTTTTGTCTACCTCTTGTTGTCAGCCATTCATACTCTCCTCAGATTCTTCTAGGTCGTCAAAGCTGCTACGTGCTTCGGTCACCAGTATAGCATATTGAAAAGAACAGTGATAAACCGATACATCACTACAGAATCTCTTTTCTGTTGAAACCATCTCTTCTAATGACTTGGCGTCAGGCAGCCTGCTCATCACACACAATGGTGTCACCAACACTGATCTGGTGAACATAGCGCTTCTCAGTAGAACCATCAGATGACATCAACCCTCTCATCAGACACAATGACTTCCCTCAGTAAGGACTATCGTCAAATGACTGCAGCACAGCACCGACCAGGAGACAAAGAAACCGCTCAAAGCAGCAGATCGTGCTCAATCGGATCACCCTAGAGATTTGTGAAGATGAGCATAAATGCTTCCACCAACAGAACCACGACCAACACCCACAGACGAGGCCAGAATCTCACCAGCCTTGTTCCTCACGGAGTAGTCGTTCTCTGTCCTGTTCAGGTAGTCACGAACAACAAGCATGTACCCAACGAAGTCAGAGGAGTTGATGACGTTCCACTCCTCCATGATACGACGAGTGGCCTCCTGCAGTGTCCTCTTCCTGGTTGCTTTGTCAGGGTAGTTACGATTGACGTAAAGCCTCTGGTACCCTTGATTAATGAGGTGTTGGTAGAACGACCTCAGGGTGAACCCAGCAGGGATAACAGGCTCTGAGCTTCGAGTGGGCGTCAAGAGTCCAGAGTAATGTCTAGAAACCACTCTCAGCAATCAAGAAGTGTTGCTGATTGCTCCAGGAAAGTCATCCTTGGGGAACTGTCTCTCCATCTCCTGAGAGGTCTTCATGTAGTAGCCGCTACCATTGAAAGCAAATCTCTTGCCACCATCCTCATAGGTTGGGTGAGACATGAGAGCACCAGACTGGATACACAGCATCTCCTCACTGACCCTGTGCATCGTATCAAAACGCATGCAGTAGTGGCAGTCGTTTGTCGTCGGTAGAGGAATGCCTGGTTTTCTTGAGATCTCCAACTGCTTAGGCAGCAGAGATCCTCTGGAGGTCAGTGTCCTGAGTGATCCATGATCTCGGCAAACACTTGTCACTTAAAGACGCCTTCAGCTGACCAGCATAGGAGCCTCACGATCCTGCCCCATCAGCGGTCTGGTACACCTCAGATGAAGGACAACCAGTAGTGACGACAAGACCCTCGCTGATGGTTAAAAGCATCTCAAAGTCAATGCGCTGCTGGACGTGAGCTGACTGGGCTCATAAGACTCAGACGGAGGTATCTTCAGGGTTGTCCATAGACCAGTGTTGTTGTAAGCCCATACAGTCAGGTGAAGATAGGCTCCGTTGGCTGACACGTCAGTAGTTTGCTCATCCTTACGTCCGTCACGCCTGTAGAGACAGGATGATCCACCTTGCTTCCTCAGTTGACTGGGCCATGTAGAACTCATCCAGGTACGAGAGGTGAGTCCAGCGCTCTGGCTGAGTTGATGAAGGTGTTAATGGCGAACAGGTTCCCATGATCTGTCAGTCCTAGTGCACGCTGACCAAGATCCAGAGCCTTCTGAACGTACTCTTGAGTGTGCGAACCCATCAAGCAGCGATCTGTCAGGTGCAGTGCAATAGAGGCGAGAGTCATCATTTTAACAGCCAACGTTCAGCGTCTCCTTCCGTCGTCCATCGAGGTATCAATCTGGTGGTATGTACTCAACCCATTTTTAACGAGGTAAGAGCAAGCCCGTCAGCACCTCATCAAAAAGTACCAAACGGGCTTGCTTACTAGTTGCTCTAACTATCTGTATCTGTCAGTAGAAAGAGTGAATACCTATTTCTGGTCGTTTCCAGAAGAGTTGTTCTTGCTATTGTCTTTCTTGTCAGTAGTGCTGACATCATCCTTACTGCTGCTCTCAGAGTCTTTGTCGCTAGTAGATGATGTATCAGTGTCAGCATCTGTTGATTCTGTTTCTAAGTTCAGGCTACCAGTTTCCTCTGTCTTCTCTTCTCCTGTGTCACCAATACCAGATAACGCTTTGAGTTGAGAGTATGAGAGAATCCTCTTGGAGTCAGCCAGCATCTTGTCAACATCCTGCAAATGGCTGCAATCTTGTTTGGCTTCCTGACTCTGCTCACTGGAGCAACAACAACAGGAATAACCTTCTTGGAGTCAGGAACAGGTTGAGAGATGACACGAATCTTGTCACCATTGCGCCTGTTCAGGTCAAGCAGGATGACTGTGATGTCAGCACCTCGTGAGCGCCACACAGGAACCTTGTTGTAGACCAGATGGTTGAGCCACGGAGTGATGCTCTTCCTGTTGTATGAAAGACGCTGGCTCTTGCGACCAATTGTTCCGAACGGTGAACTCATGAGAACAGGATGAATCATGTAGGCGTGATCCTCGTTCCAGACCAGTACAGAGCCTTTGTCTTCTTTCTCTGGCATCAGTGCAGAGTTCCAGCCAATGAAGTCAGCACTGTCTACTAGTGTTGCAGCAAGTTTGTCATCCATGGAATTAGACGGAACGTTCTTTGCTCTGAAGTGGTTCCTACCCATCACGCTGTAGACGACAATGAACATGAGTAGACCAACTATTGATCCAATGACGGACGAGATGGCGACGCTGACTGATGACAAAACTAGACTGTATGACACAAGGAATGATGTCATCTGTGTCACCATGACAACAGCCCATCTGGATCGTCCGCTCTGACGTGCATAGGACCACGCCAGGCAGGCGAATAGCAGCGCCCACACCAGACCCATCCAGATTACTCCTCCGAGCCCATATGGGTCAGCCAGAGAGCCTCCAGTGAATGCAAAAGACGACAGCATAGCAGTCATGACAACAGAAACCGTTCCTTTGATGACAACCCTGAAGTTCATGAACATGAAGACGGTTGTCATCAAGGCGACCAGTGACAGGACAGGAACCCACCATCGTGAAGGATTGTCAATGACAGAGATACCTGACACAAGAATAAGAACGACTGTGAATGCTACAAGAAGATTTGAGTTGGTGTAGACCACTTCTTGTAGTGATGTATAGAAGTCGCTCTGTTTGATCCTGTTCAGCATAGATGCTCCTCTTGACAGGTTCTAGATAATTGTTGAGTAACTTATATCTTAACCAAACACTAGAAGAAGCGACAAAATTACAGGCAGGTCAGATCGAATACATCTCTTCTAGCCGCTGACAATCTCCTGAAAGCCACTTCTGTCACATGGAACAACAAACCTGTTGCGATCTAGATGAATATTCGTGTCCTGTGAGGTGAACGCAAAGTGATCGCAGTCCAGTCCAATAACTTTGCAGCCAAGGAAACTGCTTGTATATGACTTGTGATGGTGACCATGGACATTCAGTGATGGCTCTGTGTGAGCAATGACCTGCTTAATCCTGTCTCTGGTCAACTCAGACTCTTTAAGAAGATAGTCAGGCACTCCAGAAACAGGAGAGTCCCACACCAGTCCCGAAGCATCATGTGTCAACAGGACGTCAACATGACCAGTACCGACAGCCTTGTTAACGTCATCTTCCGTCACCTGCTCCTCAGGGAACCAGTCAAAACCTTTCCGACGGAACTCTTTGTCAACAGAGACAGCACCACCAAGACCAAGAAACTTCAGGTCACCCCATACCCAAGAGAACGAGCGAGGAATGTGCAGAATATGATCACTGACAAATCCTCTTCCATATTCATCTCTTGGCAAGGATTTAATGATGTTGAAGTTCTCATGGTTGCCGTCAATGAACCACAACCGCTTACCAATTCTTGACAACCTGTGCTCAACAGCCTTGATGAACTGGCTGCTGAGATTCCAGAGACCAAAGTCACCAACATGGAAGAAGATGTCTGAGCCGTCATCTTGGCTGTACAGCAACTGCTGCAAAGCAAATGAGGTGTTTTGGTGCCAGTCCCCAAACACAGTTACCTGACCGACAGAGGAGTCCTCAAAGACGGGCATAGCAGTCTCACTGGTGTTGTGAGATAATGTTTCGAACATTGATTCCTCCTTCTGATGATTGCGCTAACTAATGATGTTTAGTCATACTTATGACGAGTATAGCACACAAACACCAAAACACGCAACACGTACTATCTATGAGGTTCTACTTATTGCCTTTTGACCTGTTATGTGTTTTGCAAAGCATCTGGCAGTTCGATATGTCAGTAGATCCGCCCTTGCTCCATGCTGTTACATGATCCGCATCCATCTCAGAGATTCTGTAGATACGAGATGAGTTACTATTCTCTCCAATAGCACACAAGGGGCAGTTTGATATGGCTTGTTCTAATGCTTGACTTGTTTGTGTGTCATAGACAAGTTTCTTCGTTCTCTGATCGAATACTCGGATGTTGAGAAGTTTGTGATCCGTCTCACCACCAAGAAGAAACTCAAATATGCCCTTGTTGCTAGTCACTTGAGAATCAGTAAGGAGATCCGACACCTTCTCTGACAGAGTGCTCTTGGAGTATGCGTTTTTGTGATACCTGTTATACAGATCTGACCAGTTGATACCACACATCTCTGAACCAGTGTAGTCGAAGATTGAGTCAACCCAGTTAATCACTGAGTCAAAGTGGTTCTTTATCTCAGTGATGTCAGTGTCGTTTCGGTGCAGAGCCATATAGTTCTCAATCTGTCCGTCACTGACCCATGATAATGCTGTTTCGAGAATCGCTTGGCGTCTTGGATCTCCTTTGATGTATGTCTGCCATCGTTTCATGTTTGAGTTACTGGTGTTTGAGAAGATCTCACGCGCCAGGTTGACGAATGTACCATGGTATGATGCATTCCTGAGTTCTTGTTTGGTCAGTGGAGCACCAGAGATGTTAATGGTCTCAAACCATGCCTCAATCTCGGACGGAGATCCTTCACAGATGTAGATGGTGAGATGCGTGTTAGTGATCTTACTCTTCTCGTCTTCTGTGAGTGTGTCAAAGTACTTGGGTTTGCCATCTGTTCCTGTGACAGCAAAATGCCATGACTGATTGACATAACGAGCAAATGAAGTGATTCTCTGTTGCCCGTCAAGAACCTCAAGCATCCCATCAGAATTCTTCACAAAATATAAGAGACCCAAAGGGTAGCCCTTTAATAATGACTCAACAACCGCAACATCTTTCTTGCCGTCACCATAGATGTAGTTTCTCTGGTACTCTGGTTGGATGATAAGTTTGCCATCAAGACCAAAGAGACCTTTTTCCTCGTTCTTGTCATACACAAACCCTTGACAGATGTCACCAACACTAATGTCTGTACGCAACTCTGTTCTCATGTTCCACCACTTTCCCGTATCTGTGATTTTTGTTTTCTTGTGTTTCAGGGTTTTTGTGACGGATTGTTACTCTGGCGTAGGTGAGTTTTCCGTGTATCATTCCGTCATTGCTCTTGATCATTCCTGGGACAAGTGTCGAACAAGGATACGAGTGTAAGGCTGAATCCTCTCTCTCTCTCTCGTGAAGATTAGATCTTTTCCGTCATCTCCTTTCCTGAAAGAGACGATCTCAAACTGCTCTGGATTGTACTTGCCCATGAAAGTAATTGGAACACCCATGACTCCATCATAGTCAGACGGAATACACTCTACGAATGGAACATCAATGGCATCATAGTTGTCGTAGTGTGCGTACTCCATCTTGCCGTTGTTGTACTTCTCCAACTTATTCCTGAGTTTCTTATTGAACTTCAGGTTGTGCTCCATAGTGTCAAGAACAAGTTTCTCGTGACGTCTTCCATGATCCAGGTTAGTGAACCAACACACAGAAGCCAAGTAGCCCATAACCTCACCATCAACAACTTTGTAGGCTGATCCTTCTTTCTTGTTCTCGATCATCCACTGCTTGTGCTCTTCTGTTACTCTAAAGAGCATCCCCTTGTTGAGGGGTCTGTAACCAAGCCATATCTCATTTGACCAAAGCAGAGGAAAGATACTCTTGTAGGCAATGGCGTTGATTGTTCCCATGATGACGAACTTCTTGTTCGCCTCCATGATCCATGACACAAACTCACGAAACAACGAGAAAGGCTGATTAGTGATGATAATGTCAGCGTATGACTAGACCTTGTTTTCTCTGCAACATGCAGTATCTGAGCAAGGTGTAGTCGTGCGGCTTGTTGTCTGTACGTCCTCACAGGAGGACCCCACAGTAGGAACGCTCACGTCAGTCTTGACGACCAGCGACCAGCCTACCGCGCACGTGGTGCTGTCTGCTGCACCCTCCTTTCGTTTCTCAGAACGAGCGCGTCTGGAGTGCTCTAGTTCGTGGCTCACAGGTCTGTTCTGTGGTGCCTTAGGAGTTGGTCTACCCTTGGACAGCGGATGTTTCAGCGGCGTCACTGATCCCTTTGAGTTCCTTCGGCGTCTGGTGCTTGCGATCTTCCTTCTCGTGGCGCAGGCTTTACTGTGTGGAGCGCGCCTGGCGATGTTGACAGCGGCGTTCTCGTCACGATCCCAGGTGACCTTGCACCATGCACCGTGGTCTCCTGCTGTCACGCATATCCATCTGAGTGCTACAGACGTGGCACCTCTGAGAGGTGTACGCCGGGTTGACCTTCATGACTCGACCGCCGTCAGACTCAACCACGTCTGTAGCACGCTGAACCATCTGGCCTCTCACCCAGCGCCCATGGCTCATCGTGTTACGGATACCTGAAAGATCCTCCACAGTAACAAGGGCGTTATCATACCGGAAAGACAGGTCAGCGACATCCTGACCTACCAGGACAGACCAGTTCGTTGCGTCGGTTCGCCAGACCTTTTCCTGTGCTAGAGCCGCCTCGTCATGGCGGCCCATCTTATGAAGGCTCCTGATCTGTTTTTCTGTTCGTGAGATCCTGTTCTCCAGAGTCCTGATCCGTCGGTTACCGCCTGATGCCTCAACGACATCACCAGTCGTGACATCCACGACAGCAGAGAATGCTGCGCTGTTACGACCGACATCCACTCCGATGACATAACGATCAGAAAACTCAGCGCGTTCAACAGGAATCTCAGCGAACCAGTTGAACATGACTCGACCGCGATCATCAACAGTGATGTCAGGGGCTATCGAGGGCGAACGCCGTTCTCCAGAAAACGGCTTGGTGTCTTGAAGCAGAGACTCACCCAACGACCAGTGACCACCATCCTCAGGACAGTGGTACCTCCATCGACACTGATGGAGTGGTACTGATTGTCAGTGGTTGAGAGTGACAGACGGGGCGCCAGAGTCATGGCGGGGAGCACGTTAGCGGTACGTCTCCATCCGGCACTGACGTACTTGCTGGATCCACCCCTGTAAGCCAAGCGCTCGTTCCAGGAACGCAGTTGGGACACAGCGTACTCACATACCATGCGCTCAAAACGGCTCCGACCTCTTCGACGCCCGCCAGGAGGCAGCCGGATGCCCATTCTGCTACCGGCCACAGAGGGTTTCAGACCTTTGTAGTTGGCGACCCTGACCATGTTCTTCCAGGTCAAGTAGCTTAACCGCCTGCCTGGCGCACTCTGTCGCCTCAAAGCGAATCTCCTCCAAGACGTCATGCAGATCAACACCCTTGCCATCCTCATCAAAACAGGCATACGGGCGACGAGGATGAGGTACGGTTCACGCTAGACACTCTGATCATACCATCTCTGAAGACACCCGAAGAGTCTCATCAGCCTTCTTCACTCGAACCCAGCCCACAACAAACCCTTTCTGTAGTACTTATTTGTGATATATACCAAATTGATTATACTATAACAGACAAGTCTGCAGTTGTCAAGATCGAAGTCGTGTCACCTCATCACTTCTGAAGTCCCCATCACCTTCAAGATACCCAGAGAACTCAATGTCATCAGTATCAATACTTCCTGAACCATCAGCATCTCTGGTAAGAACAAACAACTACCTCTGGTATCCTGCTTGTCAGCATCAAACAAGGGTGATGCTGACTCAAACAAGGTCGGCTCACGATCACTTGCAGCATAAGCATACGATGTAGAGATGAGTTTCTTCAAACCAAAACGTGTGAAGTTGGACGCAAAGTACTTGGTGAAGTTAGACCACTCAGGGTTGTCACACGGAAGAAGGATTGTTTTGTCCTTGAACACATCTGGATCTCTTTCAACATATGCGTTCATCTCCTCCTCAATGTCGTTGTATTGGGTATAGAACTCGTCATTCTTTGCGTTCTTCGCAGCAGTGAGAAACAGGTTGCTCATGCAGGTACCTATCTTAGTGAGGAGTGATTTTAAGATGTCAAGAACCCTGAAAGATTCAGGTGTAGTCGATTTTTGCCCGTAATACCAGTGTTTTATAAACAATACTAAGCACTTCTGACGCAAATATCTAGGAGATATGTAGCGAGATCACAAAATAATATATAAGCATTGTCAAACTGCTACAATTAACAACTAGGGGTAATTGCACAAAAAAATAGGTGCTGACACAATCTTAACATCATGTGTCAGCACCCTTTACTGGTGGAGCAGCCGGGAGTCGAACCCGGGTCCATAACCCCTCACCAAATGAGATCTACGGGTTTAGCAACTGGATTGTGCTTAAAGTGGAGACCAGGTTTCTGCCAGTTACCTCAGGGGACCTGAACCACTATCCTGTTAACGTCTTTGGTCTGAGAGCCAGGACGACCGACTTAGACCGCAGCGCCTTCATGATGACACCTGGATAGTTAGAGGAACAGGCACCTATCCTCTACCAGGCGGCTCACGCAACGAGAGCAAAATCGTCGAAGTTGACAATTATGTTGTGAACCTGTTTAACCTCCGTTGTTCAAGGAGGACCTGCACCCATAAAGCAAGAACAAGATTATGTCGAAAACCTATCTGCCCCATGTGTATGTTGTATAACCATACTACACTCAAGAATGTTCCCATGTCAACAGGTGTAGGCGTGAAGCAGGTCACAATACGCAAGAACTGGCTGGATGCAGATAAGGTAGGTTTTTAAGCATCATGCATCCAGCCAGTTTAAAGGCTGTCAGAGCCATGTACAGGAAGTTTTACTTAGCAGATGGTGTGGCGGTTGCCTTTGAGTCATTGACGGCCTGTATGACCATCTTATAGAACTTCTTGCCGTCAACCTTCCACTTACCATCCTTCTTCACCAGAGGAAGATTGAAGGTGTTGTCCTGAGAGTGTTCTTGTTCTGACCAGAAGTGATCGTCAGAGCACTGTATGGAACAGTAGCAGTACCATCACTGTTCACAGTAATCTTGTCAATGTTGACGTCAACAGTCACCTTCTCGGTGGTGTGGTAGCCTGTTGAGAACCCGATAGCCACAATGTTCAGCAGCGAGATCTCAGGGTTGCTCATACCAGTGGTGTCATAGAAGTCAGACATAGGGTTGAGAGAGGTTGTCTTCTCTGCGACAGACTTCTGCTGATTCTCACTCATGGATGAGAAGGCAGAAGTTGGATCAGAGTCACTGACCTTGCTCCTGTCAACACCCTTGGTGGCTTCCTCTAGAGTTGTCTCAAGGTCTCTGGCTGTCTGCTCAGTGCCAGATGTGAACCACGCCTCATAGTAAGACTTGGTGAATGACGCCACGTTCTTAACCTCTTCGGTGTTGTTCACCGCCTTGGCAGAATTGTCAGCACTACCAGAAGAGGCTGTTGTCGTAGATGATGCCGAAGACTGAGAACCAGAAGCGGATGCTGTGGCGCTGGCATTACTCTTGGCAGCACCTCCACAACCGGCAAGAACGGACGCAGACAGCATAATAACTGCTGTGTTGCGCAGAATCCTAAAAGTTGACTTGCTCATATAAGTTGATTCACTTCCTAAGGCGTGTGGGAGTGTGGTCAGGCTCACGACCTTCAATGACAGCCTTCAGGTCAGGCTCAAAGAAGTCCTCGCCTTTAAGAATCTTGCCCTTGGGCTTCAAGGTTCCGTCCGAGATGATTGGAAAACCATCCTTATCCAGTTTGGATAGGTTAGAGGAATGAATCTCATCAAACACCTTCTCAGCAGGAATACCAGCCTCAAGGTCAAAAACCCTCAATGACATATCGAAGATCACCAGTAGCATCAGCAGCAGCAACCACGTCGTTACACCGCTCGTCCGTCACACCGTCACTGAAAAGACTGTTCCAGGTTGACTCCAACTCATAAGCGGCCTGTTCGTTGTATACAGCAGCAACCAACTCAAAGAACTCCTCAGCAATCAGTTTCATCCTCAGGTCAACCCTGTCGTTACCCATGTCCTCAAGACTGGCCGCAGCACCGTCGTCAGCCAAGAACTGCTCCTGCTGGTACTTCTCATAGAACTCACGAACCTTGTCAGCGTTTGTGGACATTCCGAATCTCCTTGTTTGTTGAAACTTACTCACATATAGAGCGAGTACTTGTCAGATCAATTTTAACCAGCACCATACGTAGCGCACGTCCCAAGAGTAGGAAGGAGACCACCCACACGCTACACCCAAACCTGTCTACAAGATCTATAGAGTCATATGGTGTAAAATTACATTTAGTTATGAGTTCATGTGTATGTAGCAAACACCTCTGACATAAGACAGGTTCTCAATCAGAGGTGTTTTGTTCAAGAAGGGCCGATCAGAACGAAGTGTAAAGTTTCCTCAACTTGTCTCTGTCAGTTGCATCCTTGAGTTTTAGGATCATGGACATAGTAGAGTTCAGAGATGGACCTCTTGTCCTGAAGGCTCTCATGAAGACCATCAATGTAGTCTTGTCTGCGATTCAATGAGTAGTCAGCCCCAGCCGTTCCGTTCTCATTGATACTCCACTTTGCAGACTTGCCTTCAGGTGTTGTTACAAGAGCCTTGAAGTTTCCTCTCTTGTCCTGAGAGATTTTCACAGAAACCTTCCCATGCTTTTCTTTAAGGCCATCCTTAATCATGTTCCTAATTCTACGCCTTGAGGCAACCTGCCTGTCTCTGACTGTCTTCTATAGATCATCAACAGTTGCATTGAAGTACTGTTCTTTCTCAAACTTGCCCATTTTGGAGAAAACAGGATCGTCCTTACTGTCTAAATCAGGCATCCGCATAGATCTCAAAATACCGTTATGGGATGCTAGAGAATCCATCTTTTTGCGGGTATTCATAATGTCTTTGACATGATCCTCAATGTAAACAGATTTTCCTTGATACTGATATGTTAAAACCTTTTTAACATCTCTGTATGACATGTCGTTGTCAAAGCGACTGCTGTCCTCATCTAAATTGTGTTTTTCCTCATTGATAATTTTTCCATTATCATCAAGGTTAAATGAGAAGTAGTTGTTGTCTCCATTAAGACCATACACCAGAAGAGTTTTATCGCTAGTGTTTGTTGTAATTTCTAGAGTTCTTGGCTCATTTTCGATGTTGAGTTTTATGTAGTCCTTGAGGTCCTCAATTCTTTTGTTATTAACTCTCTCAAGTGTTTCGATTTCATTGCTAAGATCTCTATTTAAAGAGTCATTGTAGTTTTTGACAGCGCTGGGCTCAGATGCTCTGCTACCTCCAAGTCCTGCATCATCCACACCGGCCCTCTCCGCGTCTATCGCTTCACGCTCCGCCTGGTTGTATGCATGAGGAACGTCCAGTCCTTGCTTCCTGTAGTCACACCCGTCTGGTCCTACACACGGCTCCCAGTTACGTGTCTTAGGACTGAGGTGCTGGCAACCGCTCTGCTTCTGTCTCGCCATGGTCTATCTACTCCTTCAAAGGTTCCGTTTCTTCTCTCCGCTCGTCTCGCTAAGGGTATCTAAGCGGCAAAAAAACGATTCCAGTGAGGATAAACGAGATCCGTAAGGAGCACCAGACGTGACAACGGGCAGCACAAGGAGGCTTACCTAGATCTATAGAGTCATATGGTGTAAAATTGGGTTTGGTTATATACCTGCATGGATACATAGATAAAAGCAATCAGTCACTCTTAGCAAATTGTGCTTCAAGAGCGACTGATTGCTTGATGAAGGTGTGAACAGTTTCTCACCTGTTCTTCAAGATAGCACTAAGGTTCCTGATGTCCTGGTAGTTCTGTGGTACCTGATGGTTCTTGGCAGCATCATGAGCAAGAACCTGAATGATGTCAGTCATGTTCATCACAGGAATACCACCACTCCAGACAGTTCCAGGAGCGATACTTGACTTACCGTTCTCCTGAGAACCAGAACCACACAAGGCTTGATAGAAAGATGTGAGTAGTGTCTTGACTCTCCTGTACGCCATAGCCATGTTCCCGCTCATCTGGTATGGCTTGCCAACAGTACGACCAGTCTGGTTATCAGTCGTCACGAGGTTTCCCTGACTGTCATTGCTATAGGTGATGTCTCCACCACGATAGAACTTCAGGTCAATCAGGTACAGGTTACGTCCAGTCAGGATGATGCAGTCAATGTCACCCTTGGTTGTATAGTCAATGAAGTCTGCTCTGTTGTAGTCAGGAATACACACGACCAGAAAGACTCCACATGGTTCAGGATGCTGAGTCACCCATACCAGAGTAGTCAATGCTGGAGCCGTCAGTGGCAGCAAGAGCACGAGCAAAGTTCATCTCACCTGTCACACCAGCAGTGATGGAGTTCTCATCAAAACCAGAGTTGAGTAGACCGCCACCTGGTGTACCATGCATCCTGGGAGAGTAGACAGGAGTGTCCTTGATGATATGTGGCTCGAAACCCTGTCGCAGGACCATTCTGTGAAAGCCTTGCTGACACCTCTGGCAGGAGAACCAGGAACAGCCCACCTGCCATCACGCCTGGTCCACTCAAAGAACGGAAGACCCTGACGAATCCTGCTGAAAGGCTTAGGAAGAATTCTGATACCAAGCACAGCAAGGGCGACAGCAACCATGAATCCAATGAGAGCACACTGATAGGTACTGAACGGAACCTTGAAGAATACTGTCAGCACAAAGTTGACGATCAACAGTCGCCATGTGATCATCCATGTATGCCTGAGAACTTCCTTCATAAGTGACTTTCCTCCTTGTTGCTAATGATTTCAAACACATGAGTGCTTAAAAATTGTTTACCTTATGAATTATCAGTACTCTCATAATAATACAGGTAAACATCACAGATCAAGTAGTAACAAAGCTTTGTCAACATGAGAAGCGTCATTCTTGCAGAAATATTTGAAGATAGTTGTTCTGTACTTATCCAGTCTTTTCTGCTGTCGTCTACAGTTTGATGCTTCGCGCAAAAAAAGAAATCAACCCATCAGTGCTTGTTGTAGAAAAAATGACGTCAGTTAGGAACAGATTCAGCAGCAGCCTGTTCCTGCTCATACTCAAGCCAAAAGGAACACAAGACAAGAAGGTTGTGAGTTTACAAGAGAGGCGCTAGTTTTGAGCGCACAAAAAGACCCTCATGGTAGATGGAAAGGAGGTAAAACATCCACCATGGGGCCTAAGAGCCGCATATCGGGATCGAACCGATGACCTTCCGTTTACAAGACGGACGCTCTGACCATCTGAGCTACAATGCGGCATGTAGTTTTGTTGATTGATCACAGCACAAGTGTTTACATATGTCAACTATTCATGTTATGGTCAGTCGCGGATGGTGAGGGATTCGAACCCCGGCGCCCTCAGCAGACGCTACAGTTTTCAAGATTGCTCCCTTCGGCCACTTGGGTAACCATCCAGTACTGTAAGCAAACTTCGGACAAATATCAACTCACCTTTCAAGAACCTTGTGAGTTCCTGTCTGATGAACTGATTACCTCATCGCTTACAGAAGTAATACTAGCACACCATCTTTCTATCTGTCAACTCCAAATCATGTGACAGAGGTAACACTCTGGTATCACTGAACGAGCAGGACGACAGGCAACACACTTCTCCTAAAGAGTGAAGACATGCAGACAGTATCTCATGAAACAGGACTAAAGAACCCTGTGCCCATTTCTGTCATCTCGAACCAGTTGACGATGACTGACACCACCATACTTCAGAATCGTCAGTGCAGCAGGAGTTAGACCGTTGGGCATCACATAGGCATCTCTGTACACGATCTCCTTGATACCAGCCTGCACAACAGTCTTAGCACACTCATTACAGCAGAAGTGAGTGACGTACAAGGTGGAACCAACCATCTCACTTCTGGCACCACGAAAGTTCAGGACAGCATTCTCCTCAGCATGAACCACGAATGGGTACTTGCTCTCAAGAGGACGAAGAGGATCACGACCCCAGGGGAACTGATCGTCGTCAAAACCCGCTGGAGCACCATTGTAGCCAATAGAGAGCACCCTGTTGTCATGAGACGCGATACAGGCACCAACCTGCGTCTTAGGGTCCTTGGAACGCCTAGCAGCAGTCTCAGCGAACTGCATGAACATCTCGTCCCAAGAGATAACCCCAACCACTCTCTGATCCATCGTGAACCTTCTTTCAAGTTGATACCAATACTGAGAGCATATCACTTCACCAGTGCTCTCAGTATTGACATTCTACCGGAAACACAAGAATGGTGCATATTGAGAACACATGAATGAAAGTGACTTGAGTGATAAAGTGTCCCTTTGATAAATTTATCAGTATGGAGCACTGATGATAAACTTATCAAAGTAGTACGGGTGTACCAAAATGAAGGCAAATAAAAAAGACGCCACACATAGGAACACAAGATCACAGAGTAATGGATACACTTGCTGACTACAAGCGAACACTCTTCTTTGAGCATGAGTACATGGTGTTTGCTGTTGCTACAAAATGAGAGCCGGATGCGGGACTTGAACCCACGTCAACCGTTTACGAGACGGTCGTTCTAACCAACTAAACTAATCCGGCAAAAGCAAGCCCAATAACATCAGGAGCCACTTGATTCACTGACCTGCCAGCACTATCTGCAAGAATGCTGCCTCAATGAGAATGAAACTCATCCAGTTCAGCATTAATCTCATCAGAGTACTCACCTTCAAAAGGCCAGTCACTCACAGGAATAACACCAAGACGTTCATGAGCAATGTCTACAAGAAGAAAGATGTCATCAACACTGGGCTCACCATCCAATCTTGTCAGCACACTGCTACCAAGATGCTCAACCATTCCCTCAAGAAGATCCGCCTGACTGACACCACAGAACTCAGAATCAAGAATGATACGATTACGTAAAGTGAAAGCAGGCACAACCAAAACTCCTGTAGTGTTGAGTGGATGAAAATGGTATAGTGAAGAGATGGTGTTTGACACAGATTTCTGAATCTGCTAACTACTCAGGAATGGCTTGATCATCCAAGAAAGAGTCCAAGGCAGCCATCCACCTCAAACGCTCCTCCATGTCACTTGGTGTCTCATCAGAATGAAAACCAGTAACCAGTTCATCCTCACGACCAAAAACCTCATTCAAGGTGATACCTGAAACCTGACTCAGCACAAGAGCATCAGAAACCTTCATGACGTCATCAAGACGAAGCAAAACCTCATCACCAAGCACTTCAGCCAAATCAGAAAGCAGGTCAGATAAAGTCACACCAGAAACCCTGGAGGTCCTGAGCACAGCGTCCATCAAAGACACAGAACAAGAAGACATCTGACCAATCACTCCTTTCTGGTAAGCATGTATCCTATACCTATACTACAACTCGCGTACCATTTTTAGTTACTCACTTGTTACATGAACTCAAGTAAGCAATCAGAGCCGAGCACCAGAATCGAACTGGTACCTCTTCCCTACCAAGGAAGCATTCTAGCCGTTAAAACTAGCCCTGGCAAGACGAGTGACAGGTACAAGACCAGCACTCATGATTGGTTTAGTAGGTCAAGCATACCACAAATGGTGTATCCAGAGTTCCACACATGATCCATGTCATCTATGTCACACTTTTGATACCCTGAAGTACTTGTTGTGAGCATAAAGAACACACCTTCTTATAGGATCAGTAAGACGTGACTGAGTAAGACCAGCATCCTCTAAAACATGCCGTGAAAGCAAAGGGTAGTCATTGCACTCAAGAACACCTACCTCTATGCTATCCGCTCTCAAAAGGTTGACGACACCGGACAAAGAGTGTTCAAATCCAGGAACACAGACATGTGAACGAACATCAGCAAAACCAGGACCATCAAACACACCAGACACAGAAACTAGGTCACCTGAGTCATCACTGCAAGTCACAAAGAACGACGCATCATCCATGAGACACTGCTGCTCAAATAATCCATAAGTCTTGACAAACTCAAACATGTCAACAGATGGTGTGGTAATCTTTTGGATGGACAAAGGTTTTGTATCATGGTTGCTGTGTAAGGAGTGCTCATTGGGAAGAAGAGTGGATTCAAGCACACGCTCAACAACACTACGCCTGTATAGCCAGTCATCCTCCCACACAGAGATCAAGGTAACACCCCTGTCTCTACAGGACAACCACTTGTCAAAATGATAATCCTTGTGCTTACCATTCTCCTCAGAATGCCAATAAGTTCCATTAAACTCAATAGCAACACCCCTGGATGGAACATAGATGTCAAGTTCCTTCGGAGCAATCACATCACGAACACTCGTCCTCACACGACTCTTGCCAACTAGAGAGCACACAAAGTCAACAAGACCCTGCTCCTGCTTCGACACTAAAGCAGACTGAGCACACCGAGGACAACCACCAATCGCATAAGCAAAAGGCGACCACTCATGACCCTTCTCACACTCAAGAATCACACGACGACCAGATGAGGCAGTAATCGCATTAGGAGAGAACTCATTCTTCTCACTCCAAAACACATGAGCAAACTCAGGACTCTTCAACTTCTCAGAAAGACGAATACCTTTAGAAGAAGCACAGATGTTGCACACATATTCTCCGTTGTGATTTCGAGTGTTTAAGAGAAAACTTTTATATATGATTTCAATAGTTTTGCCACATTTTGAACATACAGTACTATGAGGTTCATATGAGCGTTTTTCTGGTTTGTTTGCTTCTCTGCAATCACGGCACATAGTATGATTTTTGATAAATCTCTTTGGATCAGATGGAGATATGTGACCACAATCATACTCAAAATTAAACTTCATAGAAGTTGCCAACAAAAAGTCATCCTTAGGAAGTTCATCTTTTATTCTGGGAAGTATCTCTGGGTAGTTGTACTTAAATAACTCTCCGGTTTTTAAGACCTTTACCACAATCACATATTCTACATAAGGGCAGACCATTATCTATGCGACCGATTACTTTTCTGATTGTTACTCGGAATGCCTTGTTGCATGTTGGACATAACAGATCAACATTATGCCTGGAGTCAGCGCTCCTGTTCTTCAGAGCGTTCTTGTCCAGCAGCATAGGATACAGTATCTTGTAATACTCTGTTGGCACTGTCTTAGCAGATTTTGAGTATTCTCCATCGATGCGGCACGACGGACAACTTGTTCTATCGTAGAATAGTTCTCTAGGGCGTGTGTTCCAAGTTTTATCACACCTGACACATCTTACTGTTATAAGCCTGCTTTTTTATGGAGAGATTTCTCCAGTCTATACCATCATTGTCATCATCTTTGATGTGTATGCGGTTTTGGTCGTATTCTATCATCGTGCGCCTTTTGTCTGTCAAAACGGTTGTTTTGATCACATTGTAGCACACTTCACAGAAAATTGGTACCCCCACCGGGACTCGAACCCGGAACCTTGTGCATATCAGGCACGAAACAAGGTATAAGCTTGCTGCTCTAACCATTGAGCTATGGGGGCATGTCATTACAAATGTACCCAACTTCGACTTGAAAATAGGTACACTGGTACCCCTGAAGGGAGTCGAACCCTTGCAAAATAACACGAGGTAGAAGCTCGTTGCTCTATCCGCTGAGCTACAGGGGTATGTATTTGTTACTTGTTCACATCTGTATCCATCTGCTCCCAAGAACAGTGCCCCAGCCGGGAGTCGGACCCGGACTTCGGTTATTAGCCAGTGACCCACTTTAGGAGAGTGGCGCTCTATCCATTGAGCTACTGGGGCATTACCATATTCACTTAGGTTTATCTAACTTGACCTTTCCTCATCGTGTGCCAATATCCTACCACACCTAATCAGTCCCTGTCAAGTTCTGTCTTCTGAGACCTGCACCACATTCTTTCATCCATCATGCCAGAACCGTTCTCACAGTTTCCAGCACTCTGTCAAGAATATGCTGCACAACCCAGAAGACATAGTGCCCCAGGAGGGAGTCGAACCCTCACGCCTTACGGCAGCGGCTTTTGAGGTCGCCGTGTCTACCATTCCACCACCAGGGCATGTTTGCTTGCATTGTTTCTCTATGGAGTTGTCATGCGTCCCCTGTACGGGACTCGAACCCGCGTTACCTCCTTGAAAGGGAGGCGTCCTTGACCGCTAGACGAACAGGGATTTATGTTGTTGTGAGCAGATTCTATCATATCTGCTTCGCTGTGTCAAAAGGAATCGAACCTTAATCATGTCATCCAGATCCGCCGTTCAGTTACTTGGCTCATCCGTTCACTTACTAGCACTTCACCTTCGTACATGAGTATCCAGACCACACAACCATACAAGGATTTATGTATGTCCTTCAATGATCAGTTGAAGGCAAATGATTCAAGCGTATACTCAAGAATCATTCCCATGTCTTGTTTGATGAGTCCAACTCTACCATCACCTCATTGGTTCTGTCAAGTTGTTTCCAGTGTGCTCTGTGACACACCATTCTTGTCTCATCGTTTCGTACTGGATGAGGGAGTCGAACCCTCACATCCTTTCGGACACCCGCACCTGAAGCGAGCGCGTCTACCATTCCGCCAATCCAGCATGAATCAAAACCTTATCTACACTATGTAGTTGTGGTTCAAGCATTCATTATGTCTTCAAGACCTGTTATCAGATCTGCTGACACATGTGTACTTGGTACCGGAGAAGGGAGTCGAACCCTCACGCCCGAAGGCACCAGGACCTAAACCTGGCGTGGCTGCCACATTTCACCACTCCGGCTTGTTACCGGTCAGAGAGAACAAGGGGTTGCTTGGTTCCCCACCTGGCCTCATCCTGTTCTCTCCGACCGGCTTGATGATGACTACTCTACCACCGCCAGAAGACTGATGTCAACTGATGATGGTGTGATAGCGGTCACGTTCTGTATCTATCTCAGTTCTCCCAGGGCCAGGACTGAGACACGCCCTTCTCCAGCAATGGGATCATCTGGAAACCCTTGTCAGTAAGACCACCAAAGGTCCAACGACGATCCTTCGACTGAGCGTGAGCAGCAGTGTATCCGGCAAGGTTCCAGGTGAACACACTGGCGCCCTTCTTCAGTTCAGCATCCAGAACCTCGTCAAGACTCTCTCCGCCTGTCCAGTAGGAGGACACAGACGTCTGCTCATCGGTGAGAAGGATAACCCTGTCATGATTGTCGTAGTTGCTCCTGAATGCATCAGCAGTGTAGGTCCCACCACGAGACTCCGGCATGTCATCCTCAACAACCTTCAACAGATCCTTGGAGGTGATAGCGATCTTCTGACTGTGGTTGTCAAAAGCAACCACGTCAACGTTCTCGCAGCGTAGCGCCAGGGCTGCTGCAAAGATGTTGGCCGCATCCTGCCTGGTTATCTGGCTCTTGGAGGACAGACGATCAGACATGGAGTATGAACGATCCAGAAGAACCAGTGTACGACCCTTCAGTGCTGGAATGTTCTCCAGGACACCATTTGCGCCTCTTTGAAGTGCAGCATGGAAGTCCAGTGGAGCATTCTTGTAGGCACGCAGGAAGTCAATCGGCATGACCTTGGCACGAGCAACAGTCTTCTGGTCACGCAGAACCTTGTTGATCTCGTCGATAACGTCAATGTCCACACCAGACTCACTGATACGCCTGAGGTTCATACGCAGAGCGGTGTACCCCATGTGTGGAATCAGGTTCTTCCAGACCTTAGCCGGAATCTTGCCGATAGAACCAGCAACAACCTCGTGTGTCAGTCGTGCAGACCTGATAACCTTGTCAGCATTCTTACCAGACAGAGCCCTGACCTGCTTGTCAACCGGCATGGACAGAAACTCCTGACGCGCCTTCATGACAGGCAGTGCACTCAGGTCCTCCTCGGCACCATACTGACGATCCAGAACAACCTGATACAGAGCGGACTGGTGCTCATCCTTCGGCTTGGCGTGAGTCAGGTTGATAACGTCACCCAAGGATACGGATCCACGAGATGCACGACCACTCCACTTCAGGTACGAACCCTCGTTGAGCAAGTCGTTCAAGGCGTCACCGATACCACGCTTGACAGCAGACGGAATCTTACGTCCGAAACGCTCCAACCAGTAAGCAATGAACTCACTGGTCTCATCAAGACGACCAATGGAGGCACGAACAATCTCACGATTAAGACCATTCATACCCTTGCTCAAACGGTAACTGACAGCCTCAGCAGCAACCATCACAGGAACAGCCCTAAGACCAGCATCACGACGCAGCCAGCCAACCAGGCCAAGAACCCACTCGCCATCCTTAGCGACCTTCGCAACCAACTTGGCGACACGCTCCTGACGATCCTCAGTGGACTCATAGAACGTGTCCTCATTCAGGCTGGTAACAGCAGCAAGAAACAACTCTCCCTTAGCAGTACGCTTAAAACCTGTACCGCCCTCGTGAGTAGCAATCTTCTTGCCGCTCTTTTTCGTGCTGACTGGAGACTTCGCTGTGTTCTTGACAGACGCAGCCTTCGTGTTCATTCTTGCCATCTCAACCACCCTTTCAAATGTGATGACATGTGATCATGATTCTGTGTGAAAAGTTTCCATATGAAAAGTATAGAACAGAATCATGTTGACTCAGGCTGGCGTTGAGTCTGCTTGCAAAAAAGTAAAGGCACAAGAGAACCAGCCGTGACAGGTGTTTAGGTTGAGTGTAAATCAATTTGAAGTAACCTGCCACTACGCATCTGTGCCCAGAACCTGAACTAGTGATGAAACCAGCAGACCATTCTTGTTCCTGGTCTGTCTCATCTGTTCTTGTCTGCTCTTGATTCAAGGTTGTTTTTTGTATTGTGTTGTGTCATACTATCGCCCTTTGTTTCAGGACTTCCAGTAATCAGCAAACAGTCACAACCAAGTTTCAAGAACAAGGAGGATACAGGTTTGTTTTGTTGTGTGAAGTTTTTTGCAGAAGCCGGAGAAAAAGCGAATCATCTGACGTTAGTGTGTATTCCGTACACCCAGAGTAGACAACTACCCCAGCCTGGAGTCGAACCAGGATCTCTTTTTCCAGAAAGAAGTAAGATAACTCTACGCATCTGACTTCTGCTCGTACTCAGAGAGGGAGTCGAACCCTCACGGGCGTTGAAGCCCACTGCCACCTCAAGGCAGCGCGTCTACCATTCCGCCATCTGAGCGAGCGAGAGGCGAGACTTGAACTCGCGGTCTCCTGAATGGGAATCAGGTGTGCTACCAACTGCACCACTCTCGCATGACTCTGATCTTCTAGAATTGATCATAAAAACCAGAGTCACTATATAAAGGATCAAGAAAGTAGCGACAAAATCTTCTTGACAAACTCAACTATACAAAGAAGTTGGATAGATGTCAACAGATGTTGATGTAGCATCTGTCACACCCAAGAGAACAGGTCAGCATGTCAGCACATCAGTAAATATAACGGTGTGTCCATGTGCTTGAACTGAGCGGATCATGCCTGTTTACATCATCTACTCATGCTCCTGCTTGCTGACAAGTTCACGAGTAAGGTCAAGTGCCTGTTGTCTTGTCGTCACCTGATCCTTGTACTGTGCCTCACGAACATCTGCAAGCACCCTACCAAACCACTTACCAGGCTTCCTGTCAGTCATACTCAGGATGTCGTCACCTCGAACCAGGTCCTCAGCAGGCTTGTCACCAACGCCCAGTCTGATAGCCCTGTTAGCAGCCTTCAACATGTACTTGTCATCACACGCCTTAGCCAGCAGCCTTACGTCTCTAAATGATGTCTTCCTCTTAGCAAGAATGACAGCGGTTTTTCTGATTGAGTAGTCAGAGTCCATGTCGTCAATACTCAGTTCAGCAAGAGTGATAGCCCGTCTGGCATCATCCTGACTGACTGTTGACACACCAGCAAATTTCTGTCTGTCCTTGCTGTTGTCCATTCCTTTAAGAATGACAGCAGACCCAATGACTGAACGCTTCTGAGCAGAGACACCTGCATCCTTCATCCTGTTCAGTGAGTCAACAGTGGTCTGCTTCTGCAACGACTCTCTCAGACCAGGCTCAATGTCATCCCAGCCAGAGTCCTGCAACGCCTTGACACCAGCGGAGTAGTCAGAACCCTTGGTGTAGAACTTGCTGAACTCCTCACGAACACGCTCAACAGACAGATCACTGTACTCACCTCTGATGTAGCGGCACATGTCAGCAGTACTCTTGTCGTAGGACATTCCGAAACGAGTGGCGAACTGGAAACCACGAAGAACCCGCAACGGATCCTCAGCGAACTTCTCAGAGACCGCTCTCATTGTCTTGTTCCGGTAGTCACTGTACCCACCTGTCGGGTCAACCAGAACACCGTGAGAATGGTCATACATGACAGCATTGAACGTGAAGTCTCTTCGAGCGGCAGCCTCATCAACAGTCATTGCCTCATCCATCTCAACACTGAATGAACGATGACCAGCACCAGTCCTGTTCTCTCTCCTGGGAACAGACACGTCAAGGTCTCTCAACTGACCTTTAGACACTTTGAGAACACCGAACTGACGACCAACCTCATCCACGTGGTAGCCACTGCCTTGCAGATGAGACACGATGTCATCCATGCTGGCACCATGAACCTCTATGTCAACATCCTTACTCGGATAGCCGTCAAAAGAGTCACGGACAGCACCACCAACAATCAGAGGATTACCAACATCCCTGAGGTCTTTCAGAACACTGTTAACACCATCAGGAAGACTCATACTGTAAGGAGTGACACAGTTCTCACCATACATGTCTTTCGCTTCCTTCAAGAAGATTTCCTGACGTGCCTGCCTGGCCTCGTGCATGGAGTCGTAGCAGGTTCCGAAACTACACGGACCAGTCACAGCACGACAACGTTCAATCTCATGTGTGTCAGGACGAATATGAACCTTGGACACAACCAGTCACCACCCAAGACAGTAGTTAACACATAAGCCTAACCTACTATCTAACATATGACTCAATCAGAAAGCATTATGGATGATTTGACTCAACTTGCGGAGTGTGACTGAACAATCCTCTTAACGTCCATGTTCTGCTCATGAAGCATTCGATGAATGTCACTCATTGACATCTTACTAAGAGCAGACCAATCGCATCTCTGATTGCGTTCTTCTCTGCCTCGTTCATGCTGAATCTCCTGTCTGTACTCCTGTTGGCATTATTATGTACACAATCTGTACCTGTTTAAAATCAGTCCTGATGGCAGACGTCGAATCTGCGACACCAACCCAACATGTTCAAAGTCAGTGTATTCCAGCCATCACCAAGATCAATGCACTCACACCATAAGTCAAAGAAGACCAGAAACAGTCATCTTTGCAACACTTTCATTCGGACTACCTGCACACCCTCTCCCTTACGAGGAGAGGCGTCCCGCTTCACGCCACAGAACAAACTCTTGGAGAAAAACCAAGGAATCTGTGGTGCTACTCAGCCAGATAGTGAAAAAGCACATGTGTTAAGAAAGCGTGTCAGCGTCAGAATAGAGTGTCGTACTGCCTTCATCGGACGCCTGCCACACTCGGCAAGCGCTACCCGCATCGCAGCGGTTTCATCCCCTGCTACTAGGCCACCCATCCTGGCACCATCACGCAGCCTCTACAAGCAACACTTTTTAAGAAAGTTTCATCTGTTTCAAGCACCTGTACGAAAGGCACTAAGGGTGAGGCCAGAACCCATGGTGGAGAAGACGGGACTTGAACCCGTAACCTCCCGCAAGCCAAGCGGGCGCACCACCAAATTGTGCTACATCCCCAAAAGACCTGAGTCCAAGAGAAAGGAATGATAAACGATAAGTTAAACCAAGGACTCAGGTCAACAGGTATTCATGGTTCCGACACTAGGCAACTACATACACCCAGTAGTATCTGGCCTTTGAACACCAGCACCGGATGGAGGAATCGAACCCCGTGACAGTGACTTTGGAGATCACCCGCTAAGCCTTTAGCATCATCCGGCATTGTGCTGCTTTTATTAAGGGTTAACTCAGCAACAAGTTAATCTATCACAAAAACAACAGCAAAATGCGTGCGACAAAAGATAGAGAACACACAAAGAGAAAAAACGTGGACCAGTGTTGTAAAACATATCCTAAAATGTGAAGTAACTGACACCACTACACATCTCTGCATGAACTCCGAGCAGATGACGAGACTCGAACTCGCTCTACAACCATGGCAAGGTTGCGTGCTAACCATTGAACACTACATCTGCATGTTCTGGTGCCGTTCGCCTGAGGAAAGGAGACTCAAGAGCGAACGGCACCAGAAAATAAACTAGCAGCAGAATGTCTAAATGTTCTGCCACTTCTCACAGCACCAGGTCACAACCCACTACTCGAAGACCTGGTAAACTGACACAACCTGTGAGCAAAGGTGCCGACTTCATGACATTCGGCTCGTCGCCCTACCAATGGGACGATCTCTGTGCCAGGTGCCTGACTTTCTAGACTCCAGCGTCAGGCGACTGGAAGAATATGAGATGACATGGACAACATAGTGCGAACAAAATGTCGCGCTCTCAAGAAAAGAGAAAGTAAAAAGATTCCTGAGAACACTAGGCCCACCAGCACCAGTTGAGAGCCACCTCATATCGCTGCCCTTCCAGGACTCGAACCTAGAATAACTGAACCAGAATCAGTCGTGTTGCCAATTACACCAAAGGGCCAAAGTTTTACTCACACACTATCGCCATCGCCAATCTCTTGACCATGATGCTTTGTGTTGTACTGACGAATTTTCTCTTCAAGAACCTGACGACGTATGAGAACATTTGCGTCAAATTCTTTACGTTTCTGTGGAGACATGTTTTCCAGTATCTCATCTAAGGTTTCACGCCAAGGTGTAAAATTTTGCTCAGGCATGAAAAACACCTTCTTACACTACTGTGTCTTATTGGATTCATCCTGGATCCCCCGCCAGGGGTCGAACCTGGGCTAACTGATCCAAAGTCAGTTGTGCTGCCACTACACCAAGGGGGAATAAATGAGTACCGATGGCTGGAATTGAACCAGCGATGACCTCATTATGAGAGAGGTGCCTTACCACTTGGCTACATCGGCAAAAGTGCTCGTTGAGGGATTTGAACCCCCGCTAATATTACACCGGGTGTAGGCCGGCAGCTCTGGCCAGACTGAGCTAAACGAGCAAAATTTTAGTTATTTGTATTCCAGAACGGTTTAGAATCTTTTGGTCTCAGATCACTAGGAGATAAATTATGTCTTTTTAGGATGTTTGCTAATGTTCTCCATTTACATCCAATTTTCTGACATATATCTTTTTGAGTCCATACCTTTGACTAAATAGGATTTTTAGTGTATCTTTATCTATATCAAATCTATGTCTTGGTGCACCAATTTCTCGACACTTAGTAGAGCAGAATCTTTTATGGTAAGAACCTTCAAAAGTACTACCACACACCTCACATGACTTCTCTACTGTAATAGAGATCTTTTTACCATCATGAGTTACCCGAGAGATGCGACAACCTTTTTAGCCCAAGTCTTTTTCTCCTGTCTAATATTTCTTTTGGTGCTTCACCTTTTTTGTTCATGTGAACAATTTTGATCCCGCATGATTCAATATAATCTCTCACTCTTTTACGGGGTATACCAAAAGTTTCAGCAATCACCTTTATTGGAGTAAATCTCGAATACATGTCAAGAATTTTATCTCCATTATCCTCAAAAAGACGCTGGTATTTTCTCGCAAGTGATTCAGAACGAGATGCCCTCATTTTTGCATTAACATCTGGCCTGTTTAGAGCAATGGTCATATTGCGGATAGCCTCTTTCTTCTCCTGTGGAGATAAGAGAGAAAAAGTGTCTCCTCCAGCACCAAGTCCAGTAAAGAGGTTGTACTGGGCTCTACCATCATCCATTGCCTGTATTATATGAGATTGTTCTAAGATGTTTAAATCTTCATGAGACCAGCCATAGCATATAAATCTTTTAACGAATTTATCCTTGCCATATTTACGAATTGCGGTTTTAATCAAAACACCGCTACCCATATACTCACGCCATCTGCGATCACATGAAAGTTTTCGTTGACCAATATAGGTTTTTTCCATTTACAGTATTTACTATTTCGTAAATGTATCCATATGGCAAGTCTTCGATCACTACAAAACACCATTTTCTGTTGTTGTAATAATACGAAGAATATCGTGGAGGGTACGAGGATGATCTCGCGGCTCCCGGGTGCAAGCCGAGTATGTTACCAATTACACCAACCCCCAAAGATAACCATGCAAGCACTAGGGACCACCCCGAGTCGGCAGCACTCGATGAGGGAGTCTAACCCTCACTGTTCACGCGCGGGTAGCCAATTTTGCGCGAGTTTCTTGCATAGTGGTGGTAGTGGAGGGACTCGAACCCCCGATGTTTCCAATGTAACAGGTTTACAGCCTGCTGCCTTCGCCGCTTAGCACACACTACCAAGAAAAATGGGCTGGCTTTTCAAGGAATCGAACCTTGTCCTCTTTTCCAAGCGTTCTGCCATTAAACCACAGCCACTCACCATACTCATTCGGTCACCCGCCCCTGTGCGTCCACAAGTACTGACAGCAACTCCTATGTGGAAGAAAACCCATGCCGCGGAAGAGTTTCTTCCGGTTAACCCAGTCGGAATGGCGGGGCTCGAACCCGCGAAACCTCTCGCTCCCAAAGCGAGCGCTCTACCACCTGAGCTACATTCCGAAAATGTTGCAGAATCATGACAACCTCAAACCCCTAGCGTCGGGGTGGAGCCAACATCTGAGGCTTTTTACCTGTCTCTATCTAGACATCAAGAACAGGTAAAAGTAAACTCGTAATGGAAGCACTTGGTACCAGCGCTATCATTCTGCAACCTTACCAAACTTTGAACAGCCCTCAACCGATTCGCAGGATGATTAAGCGCCCAGGAGTCGAACCCTGGCAGGCAGATACAAACACTACATCCATAACGTGTTCACATCCTTGTCTAAGTTGGTAATAGTCCGCCCACAAAGAATCGAACTTTGTTCCCTCGGGTAAGAGCCGAGTGCATAACCTGGACATGCTCTAGGCGGATTTAGTGGTCACTATGTAGTTGACAATCTTCCCGAACCACTGTTTCCATTACTGGACTCAATGGCCGCCAGGACTTATGAGGAACGCCCCTGCCCGGCTTGATGACTCAATCCTAACACACCAGGAAGGAATGAGTCAACCCCAGGAAACATGAGTTAGACCACATGTATTCCTGAATGTCAACATGATTGCCAAAAAGTGACTGGAGCGGATGACGAGACTCGAACTCGCTCTAAAACCTTGGAAGGGTCTTGTGCTACCGTTACACCACATCCGCATTGCTTGCCTTCCTGGACTTCCTCTTCAAACCAGGATCATGACGCTTATATCCTGTAGAAATGCCATTGTCTCTCATGAACTTCGAGACAGTAGCATTCGACACACCAAACATCTTCGCAATCTTCACCTGAGTGACGCCAGATTCATACAAGTCTTTGACCTTGTTGTAATCAAGGGTATTCATTTTAAGGGACTTGTCATAAGCGTGGGAACATGACTTTGAACAGAAGATATGCTCACACGCTTTCTTCTTACTCGAAGCAAATTCTATATTACACATTTCACAAGTGTAAAAATAGACGTTGCAACTTGCTCTTCCTGGAAATCGAGACCCCTTGACGCACTTACGAGTCTTTCTTTCTGAAGATAGTCTTTTGAGTCGCTTCGGCTTCAGCTTTTTGGGTTTTGGTCTTTTGGGTTTTCTGCTTTTACCAGATTTATCAAAATTCCCAAACAACTCCCCTGACCAATCTTCTTTCTGGTTTCTTCAGAGTGTGACCACTTATTGTTTTCAGATGGGACAGCACCATAGAATCTTGGGTGAAGTTCATTGAACCAGAAGATCTCAAGTTTGTTCTTGATGTCATCATTATCAAGACATCTACAAAGAACTCTGAGATCTAATCGAGACTCATCTTTCTTAATGCTGATAAACCATTCTGTAAATGATTTGAGATGTCTTTCTCCACGAAGACGCTTAAAATGAGATCTGCGACGCTCATAAATATTCTTTGACTGACCTACATAGAGGCATTCTTCTGTAAGCGTGTCAAAAATACCGTAAATGCCGCATACTTTCAAATCTTCGTTCATAATTAACATTATAACGAAAGATTTGAATTGGTGCCCCCAGTTTGAATTGAACAAACGACCGTTGGATTAAAAGTCCACTGCTCTACCAACTGAGCTATAGGGGCATTAATGTGTACAGTTTCCAAGCCTGCCCTAGCATTTTCAGAAAATGTCTTGCCGACCCTTTATTCTTTTATGAACAAAGGTGGTACAGAACTCTTCTCTGAAAAAGCACGCCCTGGGTAGCGCGGCACTGTACACAAAGCCGCCAGGGTTTCTATCGGGTAGGTTTTGAAATAGATCTGGTGGCTGGACTTGCACCAACATAGTGCACCTATTTTGCATCTATCTTCTTTAGCACCAGACGACCTCCTGTCTAGAACATTCATGAGGTCTCACGTCCCAGTCACACATCCCGGAGGACTCAATTCTCCCAAATTAGGTACCCTTGAAAGAATCTGCTGCGAACGTGGAGGACAGGATATGAAACCATGTCACCATTCTTTCCTTCTGCCCCAGGGTAACTACTTCCTGACCTCACAGAAAGGCGATTTTGGTGACAGAGGGCACCTGCGCAGGCTCCCGGCTAGTTAAGCACCGTTGATGGAGTCCTCATCTGCGTCTCGTACCCTGTACCGGATTTGAACCGGTGATCTCCTCCTTGAGAGGGAGGCATCCTAACCAGACTAGACCAACAGGGCATTCACACATGCTTTCAGACATATGTGATGTATTTACTATATGAGCGGAGGGTGTGGGATTTGAACCCACGTGAGTGTTACCTCGCCGACTTAGCAGATCGGTGCAATGGGCCAGACTATGCGAACCCTCCAAGTAACCTGGTCGTATCCTCAGGACCAGACTGTAAGTAACTGCGAGCATGTTGAGAGCACACTCAGGACACGCAGCACACAAGTCAGGCGATCACCAACCTTATGTGACTGTGCTTGGCTAGTACGGTCTCTCAAACCGGGTGATCATTTACGCTGGCCTAGAAAGATTCGAACTTTCAACCAACCCGTTAACAGCGGGTCACTCTGCCAATTGAGTTATAGGCCAATTGTTCTCAGGAGTATTTGCCTGAGGTGGCGCCTCTGACCGGATTTGAACCGGCGAAAATCTCCTCCTTGACAGGGAGGCGTCCTAACCTGGCTGGACCACAGAGGCAAAATATTTTAACGAAGGCTGAGACTATACCTTGTTCCAACGTTCCTTTCGTCAGGATTACCGCGTCTACCGCGTTGCCTGCTTGTCCACACAGCACCCTGTTTCCAGGCGTACCGTGTTAGAACGTCATGCCCGATTCTTTGAGTGAATCACTCTGTAGATTACTGTGGACTACTCGGGTGGGATGTTTCACTCAACAGGAGCTACCTGCTGGGCTGCACCTCCAACTACCCAACCGGAATGAGACTTGCGATCTCAACCCGGCCTGACTTGACCATACGGCCGTCAGGTTTAGGACATTTTCATCCAGTAATCAGGGAAGTCTTTTGCAAAAACATGTAAAGGTTATGAGAATGTGCTTCCCTAGAGGTTCATAGGCTTTTGGCCCACAAAAATCCTCACACTCCCTAGACTTGGTGCTACCCGTGTCATTCCTGAACACTCCTGGGCCGTCCTACCCGTTCATGTACTCGATGGCTGTCGCCCTTGACCTAGCATGGTCTCGGACTTCGCTGACACCCACAAAGGAGTACCAGCATCGCCTTGCGAACAGTCAACCTTGTCGCCTTAGGTCGCATTGAGGTACTGAGCCGTACCGTGTCCTCAGTATTTACCATTGGACCTGCGACTGCGCTTAGGGGTCCATGCGCCACGCTGATGACACATGCGTTGGACCGTTCGCATTGCATGGGGTACCTCATTCCCTCATGGGGATCCAAGGCGACTGCCCCTAACCTCTGAGCAGTCTTTCATCCGGTCACCCGAACTTATCAGCCATGCCTGTTAGTGCTGACTAGAGGAATCGAACCTCTGCGCTCCGGGCTTCAACCGGATGCTCTACCAACTGAGCTAAGTCAGCATTCTTGGCAAACCACTATCTAGTTCTCAAACAACATGTGCAAGAAAGTCTACCAGAAGATGACTGGGTTGTCAACTCCCTTGCTTGATGACTCAATCCTAGCACACCATCCAAGAGCATGTCAACTCTGGTTCAGTGTGTTTGTAGTCACATATGCAAGATGTATGGTCGCATGTAGAAGGAGTGAGAGTAAATTTTACTCAAATCACTACTCTCTAATTCATCCATGTTGCTTTCATATGATGTGCCAATGGCGGAAGGCACGGGGCTCGAACCCGCAACCCTTTATCAGAGCACCGCTGTTCCAAAGCGGCCGCTAACCATTCGCTTACCTTCCGTGGTCATGGCAGGACTTGAACCTGCGGCCGCCTGAGAGTCATTCAGGTACTCTACCAACTGAGTTACATGACCATTGTCCACCTGTTACATATATCCTACATCATCATAGGCTTTTGAGTTTATACAGAAGCCGTACAGGTGGTTGCTCTCACATGCTTTAAAATCAATAAGTAAAGGATTTTAAAATAGCGCTAGGGTCTTACACAATTAGGAATGACGACAAGTAACTACAATTCACCTGTATCTAAAGAACATGTCTTAAGACGCCCTAGAAGCACTGCGGTCCACTTGCCTGTTTCACTGATTGCTTGGCAACTCTTATAGTAGGATTAGAGTTGCCAAGTCAACACCTCTCACAAGGAATTGACTAGTGGCGGAGGCGGGATTTGAACCCGCGACACTACAACATTGCTGTAGATTTTCTGGGATATGAGCCCAGCGAGGACTCCGAACTCCTCTACTCCGCAGAAGTGGGTACCAGATTTGAACTGGCGTAAAAGCGCTCTGCAGGCGCTCGCCTAACCACTCGGCCAACCCACCAAATGAGAAAACACTCACACAACATGTGTCAAGATGTTCTCAGTCGTGCCACCACCGGGAGTCAAACCCGGAATATGCCCTTCGGACGAGCACGTGTTATTCGTTACACTATGGCGGCATATTTTTCTCTGTCTGCAACAGGCATTTTTTGTCAGTTACAAAAGAAAATATATGGTGCCCATGGAGGGACTCGAACCCCCAATGGCCTTTCGGCTCCCTCTCCGTCCGTAGCGGAGTGTTCTATCCAGTTGAACTACATGGGCAATTGATGAATGCGTGCACTGAAAATGTTGTTGTTCAGTCGTTTGCTGGCATTTCATTCATGGCGGAGAAAGAGGGAATCGAACCCCAGCCCTGTTACAGGCACCACTTTCGAGGCGGCTGGATAACCAATTTTGCCATTTTCTCCATCTTGTAGTTGGCGTGGTGAGATTTGAACTCACGACCTGCACTTTATCAGAGTGCCGCGCTAACCAACTGCGCCACACGCCAATTGAGTTACTTGTGTTGAAGTATTTTAGTGACGTCGGATACTACATAAAGATGGCTCCCTTGCGGGGAACTGAGGAGAGTAGTGCTGCAATTTCTTGCTCTCCTGGACTTGCGGTCCACATCCCTATTGCACATGCACTTTCCGCATTCGCAAACTACAACCCCGTATGTGGGATTGACGAGATTTTCACTCGCGTCTCTTCAACTCAAGACTTTTTGACTGCTAGATGATTTCGCCCCCTTTGGGGGGAGGCTTGTCATCCAGTATCAGGGTGTATGACGAGGCTCGAACTCGCATTGTCCTCAAAGGACCCAGGGCCACAACCTGGTGTGTATACCATTCCACCACATACACCATTGTGTTCTCAGTGAACAAAAGTGCTCCTGAAGGGACTCGAACCCTTAATCCCGTGAGGGAGGCGGATTTTAAGTCCGCTGTGTATACCATTCCACCACAGGAGCATGAATAGTTGTACATATTTTTATCTTATTTATTAATGAGACTTTTGTATACAACTTGTGTTTTGTTATTGGCTCTCCCGTCAGGACTCGAACCTGAATTGAGTGATTAACAGTCACCTGTTCTGCCATTGAACTACAGGAGAATAATGTCAAGAGTTTTAAAAATTTGTTACTGACAATATGTTGTGTATATTATCAATCATTTTTAAAATTCTTGTCGTCAGGATAACAGGATTTGAACCTGCGACCTCATGTTCTGAAACATGCGCGCTACCAAACTGCGCCATATCCCGAAGACCACAATCACTCGTTTTTCGCTGTGTTGTGGTTCTTCTTGTGAAGAATGGTGAGTCACTGAGACAGTTTCAACTACCTGACCTTGAGGTAGGGCGTCAGGATTCCTGTACCTGAGTCTTCTTGTGGTCTGCAAGATGTTCTCGTTGAACTACGCTCCATCTCAGTGCTCATCATCGTTGCCGATACGGGACTCGAACCCGTTTACCAGAAACTTGCTGTCTCTGGTGTTTTAACCTTGTATAAACTACTCGGCAATGTGTGCTTTCACAGGGTGCCTCATTTGCAACCAGTGTCCCTGTGTGATTCTGGATGGGTCATGGGGTCTTGCTGCCGCTGGTCCTGTGATGACGTGCTTACAGTCAGTAGTACCCTATCCTTCCAGAATAAGATCTTGTATTCCCCATGAGGGGCGCCCGAAAACTGGTTCCTCAACCTTGTCATCACGACAATGCCTCAGAGTTCCTGCCAGCCCTTGCACATCGCGTAAAAGCCTTTGGCGTGACTCTCACACGGACTGGCGACGTTCCAGACACAGGATTTTCCTATCTACGAGCCTCCTGATTGGGGCAACCTCTTTAACTCTTCCTCCACCTTGGGTGCGGGTGGTCCTGTATGAAGTTTGGTTCTGTCATGACCGCCGGTTCATTCACCTTTGGGATAAGGATCCTGAACTTCTGGTCATACAGAAGGATTGTGTTTCAAGATTCTTGACCTTACCAGATTCGCCCGTCGTCTACTCTACCAGTCTTTGCTCAACCTCGCCACCAGCGCGGTGGGTCCTTAGTGAACACTTTGACTTCTTGAGTATCCTGGACTTGACTGTTTAGGTCGTGCCTTGATGTCTCAATCCTAAATCTCTCAGGTCGTTTCTGTCAAGTGGTTCTTGATGTGAACTGTGCCACAGTCGTTCTCACTTGTTCTCGACCGGTGCTTTCCGGGAGTCTGACCTGGTTTGGATCCTTTGCCTCAGAACGAGGACTTAGATCGCCGACCGGGCCTGTACCCGATGAGCACTTGCGACTCTATATATGGTCGCTGTCGCTCAAAGCACCAGAGATCGGTACTGTGAATATTCAGTTGTTTGAACATGTTCTTAATGTTCGTATTCATCTTCCCGACCTCCTCACTTGGTTGCTTGTTTGTCGGCTTGTGGTTCCACAATATCAGAGATGTCTGAACCTTGTCAAGTCCATCCTCTGTGGTCTCGGTCTCAGTTCCTCATCTTCTGTTCTGACTCTGATTCCTCTTGCTGTTTCACCAGCAGGAGACTTTCAAGTCATCAGGTACTTGGTTCCTCGACCTTCAACCACATCGGTCGTTTCTCTGACCTCATGATGACTCAACTCTAGCACCATCATGAAACCAGTGTCAAGCCAGAATTATAGTGATCTGGGTCACATCTTTGTAAATGTGTTTTATCTGGTGCTTGTAGATTCTTAGGATGCTTGAAACAACAAGAAAGATGCGTAAAAAGAACTCAGGTGCAGAGATTATTTTTTCACATCTCTGCACCTGGATCGAACTTGCATTCTGTCTGCTGATTGGGTTGCTTCTGTCCTACTTACCTGACGATAGCGCCGCCTGCCTGAAGATTCTCTCATACGCCTCAGCGTCATCATCGCCAGTCATCTGGTTCATGTTGGCCTTCTTGTTGACGTATGAGTCAATCACCTTCATGTCAACCGTGTCCTCAAGATAGGGAACATAGGTAATGGAGTTCTGTCCGTCTCTGTGTGCACGTCCAAGAATCTGATCGTTCGTGACATTGTTGTCTCTGATGTCGTGCAGGATAGTGATTCTTGGAGCACTGGTCGCCTTGGTTCCGTCAGGCAGAGTCTCCCCAGCGTGCAGAGAGATACCTTCAGGAACAGTACACAGAACCACCTTGGCCTCACCCTTCTGGAACCTCAGTCTTGACTCCTCACGATCTGTTCCAGTAACACGACCACTAATCTCAGTGACACTGATTCTCTGTGCTTCAAGCATCTCTCTATAGCGATCTATCGTCTCCATGAACTCACACGCGATGAAGACCTGACTGCCGTAAGTCACCTGCTCAGCAACGAACGAGACCATCTCATCAACTTTGAGCAGTGTTGACTTCTGCTTGTACCTCAGCCTCTCAACCAGAGCAGTCTTAGGATCACGACTTGACGGCGCCAGGTTGAGGAACTTCCTGAACCTGGACCAGACCGTCTCGTAGATCTTTCCCTGCTCAGGAGTCATACTAATAGGGAATGGTATCACCTGCTGTTCAGGCCATCCAGCAATGTCTTTCGGACTCCTTCTGATGAACGGAGCACCAGGGTTTTTAAGAGTCCTGCCAATAGCCATGCTGTCTTTTCTCTGTCTGACCTTGACCTGCTTCTCAGCCTTCAAGTACCTTGCTCTCTCAGCAGGATCCTTGCTCGTCTTACCCCACCACGGAACAGTCGCCCAGGACCACTCACCTTTGTCGCTCCTGGACACAGCAAAACCGTGGTCAGCAAGAAACTGCCCCCACTTTGACGGGGTGGTGAAAGACTGCCCTCTTGATGCAGAGGTTCTGGATCTTGATGTGCTTGATGCTAAACGGTTTGCTGATGCACCTGAAGATGATGCAGAACTGGTTTCACCTTTGCTACCTGAGTTCATGTGTGGAGCAATGATTCCAGACATGACAGACAGGTTCAGCGGGGAGGCCCCAGGTGTTGCTGTGGAGTAGATCACAAACGGTGTCCTGGCGTGGTAGCCGTCCTGCTTGGGTGTGTACCTCTGCTCCAGCCTCGCCAAAGAGACAGCAGCCAGAGAAGTGTTGGACGTTGGGTAGTTCTTCAGCAGATGTGCCTCATCAAAGATGATGAAGTCCCAGTCGGTTCTCGGCACACCTTTTCTCGCCAGATCCCTGTTGGCACGCTTAGTGCTCTTCTTACGCTTGACTGTCTTCCTGACCTTGGACCTGGACGACTTGGTACCACCAGTTGCACGATAACTCTTCTCAGTAGCAGACTCCTCTTTGAATAACTTACCTAGTTTCTGGTAGTTCACAATCATTGGATGAGTGAAAGCAAGAGCCTTGGAGTAGGATCTGATGGTTTGACGCCAGTGAGCAATAACAGACTTAGGACACACAATCAGAACACGAGCCTTTTCCTCAGGTCTTCTGCCATAACTCTCACTCTCAGCAATTCTAGACACAGCAGAAAGGATTGTTAACGTCTTTCCAAGACCTGTACCATCAGCCTCCAAGAACCCCCGCTCGTTGTTCCTGTAGGCTCGGATAATGGCATCAGCGCCCTCTTTCTGGTGGTTCTTAGGGGTGTACTGAGTCTGAGACGGAGTAACAGGCATCACAGCATTGTTGATCTCGTCCTCATACCATCTTCCCAGAGAGAAGTCCTTGCAGTGGTACGGCCTGAGTTCACGAGGCAGAGTGGGTGCACTGTAAACATGGAACCCGATACTCTTGTCCCACCAGCCCTTTGATTTACCAGAACCTTTAGGGAAAGGCTGACCCCAGGGCCACTCATCTATTACGAACTGCATTCAGAGAACAACCTTCCTCAATCATGGCAACTCAACTCTAACAGCAAAACCAATAAATATATTGGGAATTATATGTGTGCACAGGTTTGTGATGTTCTTATATCCCGTTGTGCTCGGTAATCACAGAAGGAGCAGATCCAGGACTTGCAGGCGCCATCACCTGATCAGTGTCCTTATGAGATAGAACCAACAGTGATGCACCAACAGCAATCAGTACGGCAACAAGAGCTGCTACACTAGCAATAACAACCAGTGACTGCTCAGCCTTACTCTGTTCTTCATTCATTGTTACTCATCGTCCTCAAAAACTATCTCTACTCGTCCCTGAGTTCTGAACGACCATGGACCAGCGATGTCTGTCTCACTCATGTTGTAGAGCATATCGTCAGCAGCCCTGTAAGCCCCATCAGCAGCATGATCGTCAGTAGCGTGGTGCAGTACACGAGTACGCCAGTCAAAGCCGTTCTCCTCCTCCCAATGAAGGTCCTCACGAATCCTGTCAAGAATGGACTGCCGAACCTCACCAAGACTCAGACCCATCTCAACAGTCCTGAATTCTCTTAGTGACTCATCAAACTGATTTATTGTAAAACTCATATTTTAAAATATTCCTCTATCTTGTGTGATTTGTTTTCAGATGTGTAGTAAAAGTAACACAATAATCTTAAAACAACCTTACCACCAGTTCTGAGATCTCCATGCGTTATAAGCCTTCTGCCAACCGCCATAGCGATCATTGGCGTACTGAGTAGCCCACTTCAACTGTGTGACAGGGTTGTCTCTCCAATCACTTCCAGCACTGGATAATTTACTTGCCGGTAAAGATTGGGGCAAACCCATATGCCAACGATGACGGATTAACAGCGCGGTAGTTCCATCCTGACTCGTGCTCAATGATGTAGTCAACATATTGCCAGTCTGACTCAGGAATACCAGCAGCCTTCATCCAGTCTGTCTTCTCTCCTGTGATAGTGGTGATGACTTGTGATGACTTGTCGCTACTGTTCTTATCAGACGTCTTGCTGCCTTCAGAGTTGCCTGTAGTATTGTCTACATCTGTTGACTTCTGTTCATTCTTTTGCCTCTCAGCCTCAGCGGCCTTGTCTCTCTCCTTCTGAGCAAGAATCTCTGCCTCTGACTGAGCAACCTTGTCAGCAACCCCGTTGATGACCTCAGTCTTGGTTCCTCGACGAACAACACGTTCAACAGGAAGAGACAGGATGCCATCATTCCTGACTCTTACTGCGGATAGTTGACCACCTTTTGCTCTGGACTCGTCTGTACCAGTCCAAGTCGCCTTTATTCCGTTCTTGCCTTCTTGGACAACTATCTCCACTCCAGCCGGAAGATCTGGATCCTCAACCACTCGTGTGCTGTATGGAATCTCCTCTGAGGATGTCTGAGACAGGTCTTTTGTGGACTCAGACAGAGAACTTGGTAGACCAGACACAGCAGATGCAGAGGAAGCCTGAGTGCTTTCAGAGGCGTTAACTGGAAGTGAGAGCAGAGATGCTGACACTACAGCAGTTGATACAACAACATTTCTTGTACTGCTGCTTACAAAACTCTTGGTCGCTTTCTTATGGCGAGGCTTGTACTTTTTGTCTAGTCATATGTTTTTGTTTATTCCTTCAAAGGTTTTGTATAAAAATGTTCTCAAGTTACAAATAGACGGGCTAAAATATCCTAAAAGCAGGTATTTAACAGAAGAATCAAGTGTAATTCTTGTTAACTTATTCTGCTGAAAGAACTTCCTCCTGACCCATTCTGACGAAATCACGTGCTTTTCTGGAGACATTCTCTCTCATGTCCTCAGAGATGCCATCAAGTGTGTTGGAGTCCTCAATCCACTCGTCATAGATTTTCAGAAGGTCAGCATTGCTCTTCCCCATTCTGTCCTCAGACACCTTCTTGCTGTTCTCAGACGAGTTTTCTGATCGTGACATGAATGATGATGGCATGTCCCAGTGCAGTGTGTGGGCGGCATTAGCGCTAATGGCTTTCAAGTCAAGTGCTGCTTTCTTACCTGTGTGATGTTCTCAATCTTCTGTCTGACAATCGGTGCAGTAGCAGCAATGAACTCAGCGCCCTGCTCTGGTTGGGTGGACACAAGGTTCTCAATCACCTTGTCTGTGACCTCTGATGCAGAAAGACTGCTGGCGTCAATTGGAGTGAAGTCATACTGTGGTCGCTGTGGAACAGTCATGATCTCAGAAGTAAACGAGCCGTCGTCACCAATAGTCCAGAGTGTCCATCCTCGACCCAGTTTGCACGGCTTGTCAGCAAAACCACGCTAATGGCAGAACCATTGTAAAAAATCCTGGTACCAGATGTGTCAGTGCTACCATCTGCTGATCCAACCCACCCTCTTTCATGAATGTGTCCAAGCATGATGTAGTCCCAGTCATTCTCCTTCAGCAACCAGTCAGGAATGACGATCTCTCTTGGGGACTGCTCAGTGTGCAACTTCATCTCAAGGAGAGGATCAATCACTGAACCATGTGTCGTAAAAATATTGATAGACCCAGGAATACTCTTGATGTCAGGCATCGTCATAGCCTGATCCATATACATGTGATGTGACACCATGTGCAGGTTCACTCCGTCAGCGACCTCATGAACAACATACGGCTCAGCATGTGAGTGTATCTCTCTGAGAGGGTCGTCAAGAACCCTGGATGCAGCAATGTTAGCACGAATGTCATCAGTGTCATGGTTTCCAGCAAGAGCGTACACTGGGATACCAGCAGCAGCCAGCCGTCTGAACTGATTCTGCACGAAGATGATAGTCCTGATGCTTGGTGTTGATGTATGGAATGTGTCTCCAGCAATTACAACCAGATCCACCTCATGCTTGATACAGTCAGAGACGATTCTTGACAGAGCAACGTATCCGTCAGCCTCACGGATGTTAATACCCTGACTGTTCAGGTGTCTTGTAGCAGTGTATCCAGCGTGAATGTCGCTGAGGTGAGCAATCTTGACCATAAAGCAGAACCAACCTTGACAAAGTAAGAGAGATATGCAACTCTACTCATCTTAACCAAGGTTGGTCCTGACTATAACTCAACTTGCTAGTGAGTGTGCTTTCAGCGAGGGCGATGGCGCCTGTTGTACTCGCTCATCATGACAGCAGCGGCCTGAGAGACGTTAAGCGAGCGAACACTCCCATACTGAGGAATGTAGAGCATCATGTCACACTCCTTGATGATGTCAGCAGGAATACCAGATCCCTCCTCGCCATAGACAAACGCCACCTTCTCAGGAATCTTAGAGTCATACACATTCTGAGGGTTGAACTCAGGAATATTGTCAACAGCAACCAGAGTGTAACCGTTCTGACGAAGGTGCTCAGCAACAGGACCGAACTCGGAGCAGTGCTTGATGTGCTCGTAGTGGTAAGTTCCTACAGCACCGCGCTTGTCGTAACGACGCTTGCCGATCATGTAGACCCTCACTACCAAGAAAAAGCGTTAGCAGCACGAATGATCGATGCCTTGTTGAAGTCGTTCGTCAGGTTCAGACAGACTGACACCATAGGTGAACGATCCTTGTCGAGGAAGCTATTGATCTCCTCAACACTGAGATTACGCAGGTAGTCATGCACGTTGTAGGGCTTCTGGTTCCCCTTGTACGTAATCTCTGAGATAACAGGGTCGTTGCTCTGGTTGGTGTCGTTATTGCTCATGAGGTCAAGCATACTCTACAAGTGCTGAGTCTGTCGAGTCAGTAAGTAGTGATTTATCTCATAAAGAAAAGAAGAGTACCCTGAATCATGCTTTGAACAGATGATTCAAAGGGTACTCAGTGTACTAGTTGGTGTGCCAGTTCAGTAGCAGGAGTTATCGAGCAATCCTGGCTGCCCGGTATCCAGAGAAGTAGTCCATGCTGTCGATGACTACACCACGGCTCTCAGTTGCAGCATGAACAACCTTGCCATCACCCATGTAGATACCAATGTGGGTTGAGGTGTACAGGATGTCTCCGGGCTGAAGTTCTGAACGGCTGATCTGCTTGGCTGATGATCCAATCTCGTAGGCCGTCCTCGGGATGTCGTAGCCCTGACTGGTGTAGGCGTAGTAGACCAGACCTGAGCAGTCGAAGGAGTCAGGACCAGCAGAGCCCCAGACATAGTTCTTACCGACCTGAGCCTTGGCAATCTCAACAGCCTTAGCACCATCAGAACTTGTGGACGACAGGACACTGTTCAACGAGTTACTGGACGTGCTTGCACCGTTCTTGCTGGTGGATGCCACAGAGGTGATTCCAGCGGCCTCAGCAGCATCTGCTTCTGCACTGGAACCAGATGGTGTGCTCTGAACTGGCTCAGCAGGCTTCTCCTTGGTGCCAACAAGAACAACCTTGGCCTCAGGAGGAGTAACGACTGTGATGTTCTCCTTGGTTCCAGAGGAGTCAGCAACCTTGGAGGAGTTCTTGTTCACCTTGGCGTCAGCAGCAGTGTCCTTGACAGAGACAGAGGTTTTGATAGCCTGACCAGCCTTGCCCTCAGACTCAACCTTGGTCTCACCAACATACAGGTCAGCAGACTCCTTCTTGGTCTCTGGCGCTGGAATAGAGATGGTCTCAGTCTTAGCCTCTGACACCTCGTTCTTGAACAGCAGCATCTTCTCACCGTTGCTGAGAGTGTGGTCAGCATCAACAGCCTTACCGTCTGCGCTCTTGAAGTCGTTGACATCAAGACCGGCCTTGTCCAGAGCCTCAGAAACTGTTGTTGAGGATGTGTCCACCTGAACCGGCCTGGCGCCGTCTGTTCCAGTCGCGTAAATGGTTGCTGTGTAGGAGTTAGTGTCCTTGTGCTTACCGGCCTCAGACTGCTTCTGTGAGGCAGTGTCATCTGTATTTGGGGCAGTGTTCTCATCAAACGATGCTGCTACAGCAACACCACTAGCCATTGACATGGTTGCTACAGCACTGACTGCTGCACTACCAATGAGAATCTTGCTAAACTTCTTGTTGTTGTGCTTCTGCTTGGTTTTTGTCATGAGTCCTTAAAAATTTACCTTTCACAGAGGATTGTCCAACTTGTGGTCGGGCGTTCCTGTCCTCCATAGTAGTTTGGGATCTTGTTGTGCCACCCATTCTGCTTTGAGTAACTGTGGAAGATTTTCTTGTTCTCTTCCCTTAGTGTCCCCTTGCTGAAAATATGCTGAGTCAATATCACTGAGTCATATTAAACCCTTAAGTCATATAACAGATTGTAATAAAACAATCGGTATTAACGTAAGTTTTTGGTGAACAATGATTTACATAACACTCAGCATACAAATCACCCACAACATACTCAGTTAATCTCTTCAAGAATGTTGCGGGTGAAAAGAATCTAGTTACCACACTTGGTGTCAGGATCTGACACAATGATGGTGATGTCGGTCGTGTTCGCGGTCTTGGATCCCGCTGCTGGAACCACCTGAGTCACCTGAGACGAGGAGACTGCACAGTTAGCCACCTTCACGGTTGAAATCTTCTGGAATCCAGTAGCGGCCAACTCACTCTGAGCGTTCTCCACCGACTTGCCAACAACATCAGGAACAGTCAGTTCCTTGGTGTCAGCAGTCTTGGCAACAGTGACTACAACCTCAGTCGATGAAGCGCTCTCACCAGCCTTAGGAGTCTGTGAAAGAACAGTTCCAGGAGTCTTCTTACTGTCCTCCTCAATGAACTTGACCTTCACACCCTTCTTCTTGGCGTCAGCCTCAACAAAGTCCTTGGTCTTACCACTCCAGTCAGGAACAGACACCTTGCCGTTAGCAACCTCAAGAGTCACAGGGTTACCATTAGCAACCTTGGCGCCTGCTGAGATGGATGACTTGGTGACAGTGTTCTCAGCCGTTCCATGAGACTCAACCACGTTAATGGCCTCAATGTCCACACCAGCCTCAAAGAGAGCCTGCTTAGCGTCATCAAGACTCATGCCTACAACCTCAGGGAATGTCGTCTCAGAAGGACCGTCAGAGTAGATCAGGTTAACACCAGAACCACGCTTGACCTGCTGACCAGCCTTGACGGACTGACTGATAAGGTCACCGCGCTTGGTTCCGTCCTTAATCTTCCATGAGGTCTTACACTCCAGCCCAGCCTGCTTGAACTTCTGGCACGGGTCCAGAGAGTTGTCCTTGCTGGATGCTGAGATCTTGGACACAGCAGCAGGAACAGTTGACACAGTGCTCTTGTACTGGTGCCAACCAAATGCAAACAATCCAGCAAGAGCACCAACAGACAGAACAACAACTCCTGTGTAACCAGCAGCCTTCATCTTCTTGGCGCGCTTCTCATCCTTACGAGCCTCTTTACGAGAAGCCTTCATGGTCTCCTTGAGACGAGAACCCTTCTGAGAAGAATCACCAGAGACAGAACCGTCCTCGTTGAGAGCATCCAGGACCACAGTACTGTCAGGATCGCTTACCTCATCTGAGTCAACAGCATTTCCGCTCTCACTGTCCAGATCGTCAGATTCAAAAACATCCTCAACATCCTCCAGGTCTGACACAGAAGGAGGCGGAGGTGCTGGCAGAGAGTCATTCTCGTCTGCGATGTCCTCAAACGCCGGAAGAGCAAGACTATCATCAGCAGACGATGCAGACTCCAGGTCAGTAACGCTCTGGTCTCCATTCAGGCTGTCATCACTCTCTTCAACGTTAACAGCATCACCGTCATCAGGAGTACCAGCAGTGGGAGCAGAACCAACAATTGCTCGCCTTGATGCTGGTGTTGCGTCTCCAGACTGGTTCTCACTCACCTGCGACTCCACAGCCAGTTCAGGATCCAGGTTAGGCAGTGAAACAGCGTCCTTGTTCGTGTCAGCCATGAATCAACTCTCCTCTTGTTGTCAGTAGATTGGCCTGTTCAGCGTTTTCCAAGGTTAATCATACCAACAGATGAGGTTAATGTCATCACAATGGACGATGCTTTACCAAAAAGTTACGTTATGCCTCATCCATCTGTTGACGAATCACACCAGATTTACTGACATCCCAGCGCTCACTCAGCGCAAGAGTGTCGTTAAGCAGAGGCGAGTACTCATCAACCCTGTCAGTGAATTCCTTACGAGATACCAGTGACTTCTTCTTGACATAGGTACTAATCTTCCTGGACAGAGGATCCACGTCAAAGGCGTCATCAGAGATCTTGGAGATGACCATGTTGTCAGCACTGCGTACACGGGACAGAGCGACATGCAAGCCCTGGTGTGAAGCATCGTGACAGGTCAACCTCAATCCCTGTCAAGAGTCTGGCCCTGTGACTTGTGAACAGTGATTGCGTAGCCTAGTTTCAGTGGTAGGTAGAGAACCTGAGCCACCTGCTTCTCAATAGTCACAGCAGAGCCGTCCTCAGCCTTCTCAGTGACCTTTTTCGTCTCAGTGGCAGACTGGTACTCAATCGTCACCAAAGAGCCGTCATTAAGCCTGACAGTAGCGTTGTACGGAGAAAGCAACTCAACACAACCCACAGAACCGTTAGCAGCCAGAATCTCACCATCAGGATCCGTGATGTTCCTGGTCACAATCACAGTAGCACCAGTCTTTAACTCAACCAGTGGAGGAAGGTTGTTCGACTTGATGAGTTTCTCAAGATCCTTCTCAGAGCCAGACACCTTCCTCAGGAAGAACTTTTGTGAGATGTTGGGATTCTCGTCAAGTTTCTTCTGGTTGTACCTGTCAACATTGATGTTCGTGGTGAACAGAGTCGTGTACTGTTTTGACTCGTCCTTGCTGTTGGACTTGCACTTCTCGATAACGGCTCTGGCCTTGCTGTCCATCTTGGAGCGCTCGATGCACAGCAGAAGGTGCTTCAGGTTCTCATCCTCTGCACGATGCACCTTGTCAAGGTAGCAGTGGTTGATCTTGGCCTGCTTCCATGAGTCAGCCTGAATGGCGAAACCATAGTTCAGTCCCTCAACAGGATTCTGGGACGGAACAGGAGGAAGTTGCATGAAGTCCCCAAGTAGACAACCTGAACACCACCAAAAGGATCATCGTTCTTACGGGCGTGCTTCATGATCTTGTCAAGGTTGTCCAGATAGTAGGCGTGCAGCATGGAGATCTCGTCAATCACCAGCACATCACAGTAACGAATCCTTCTTATCGCTGCTTTCAGAGCGAAGAACTTCTGCCTTGACTTGTACATAGCACGAATGTCGATAGGCTCCTCCATGACACCAAGACCAGACCAAGAGTGTATCGTCTTGCCTCCGATGTTGGTTGCAGCCAGACCGGTTGTGGCAGTAACGGCAATGTTGAACACACCACCATAGACAGCATCAATCATGTCCACAAACCGCTTGATGACAGTCGTCTTGCCAGAACCAGCAGGACCAGAGATGAACAGGTTCTCACGATTCAGCAGACGGCACATGACCTCAACCTGTGACGATCCCTTGCAGTCATCTGTGGCCTCAGCGATACTGGAGTAACCCATGTAAGGATCGTTCATGATCCTGGACAGGTTCTCGCGTCTGATCTGAGCCTGCTTGCTTACTGCGCTACTGGTTGATCCTGCGTTAACAAAAGCCATCTATGAAGCACCTTGATCTCTAAAAAGGTATCAACAAAACATCTCTGAGAACAAATCTTAACTACAAGATGCATCAGGTGAGGCAAGAAAATCAGATCAGTGGTCTAAAAACGCAAGATCAATCAAACAGCAAGAGAGCAGACAACACACAACCAAAAATAGAACGGACAGACCTGCACTAGGAGTTGCCTTCTAACGAGAAAGATAAGGAGTCAGCGACTACGCTTAGATCTTCTAACTGCCTTCATTCTGGAACACATTCTGACAAGCGTCATCTCAGCATGAGTAACAGGATCTGCGCTGGATGCTCCCGTGACCTTGCTCTCAGCATCTACAATCTGCTCAAGAAACCACTGGCACTGAGACACACCGAAATCCTTGGCGAAGTCATGAGCAAGCCTCAGTGGGTAGTTGTTTGAGACACCAAGACAGTCAGCAATCTGTCCCAAGTCCATCACACCAGAATCCACAAGAGCACTGACACGATACGCCAGGTGCATCTTGTTCTTCAGCACACGAAGCACTAGCAGAGGATGAGAGTGCTTGACGATACGACGAAACACCTTGATCGTCTCATCTGGATCGTTGTCTTTCAAGAGGGGCTTCTCAATCTGCCATGGAGTCAGAGAACCAGCAGACTTGGCAAGACGCAACTCAATCTTGTCCAGAGTCACAAGACGCTGCTGACGAGGAGAGACGGATCCTAATTCCTCAATCAATGGGATAATGAGAGAGTAGTCGTCACCAGCGTAGTCAACCAAAAAACTCTTGACATCAGAAGGAATACTCAGGCTTTTCAGCATCCTCAGAGCAGCAGGTGAACGATCCTTAGAGGTCTCCTTGGTTGTGGTGACTCTTCCACCATTACGAGTAACCAGCGACTCCAACTTCTTTGTTGAGTTACGATTCACAGAGCACATGATAACAAGACCAGCAGACATCCTGTCAGCAAGAGAACCATCCTTGACAATAGCATCCAGGTCGCTTACCAAAGACTTCACCTGCTCCACCTCAGTCAGTGACATGGTGCAGACAGGAGTCTCGCCAAACAGGTCAGGAGTGCCAACAACAGACAGGCTCTCAGCAACAGTGACATCATCGTCACTGTCAATACTCCAGGAGGAAAGAACCTGCTTACGAGTGTAGTTCAACCACGGCTCTGACTTGTCAAGCAGCAGGACCAGCCTCAACTCATCACCAGCCACAGTAAACACCTCTCAGTACTACTTCTCACAGAATCGCATAAGCGCCGGAGCAGTTTGAATGCTCTACCTCACACCTTAACAAAACAAGTGCTTACCAATTAAAAACACTGCTTCCATGAGCGCGAACACCTGAGACTGACAGAAACGGAGACACCTCAGAGTCAGGCCCAACAGTGCAGACAACCTTCCTAGAGTCAAGGGATACCCTAGCGTTATCTCCCATCACGAACAACTCATCAGCAGACAACTTGTGTGACCATCCAGCAGGCAGAGCGCTGCACTCGTAGTCGTTGTCAGCAGTACTGTACACCATGCTTCCATTAACCAAGAACGCCTTGCCGTCAAAAGACAGGATGTCGCCAGGAACAGCAACTGTACGTTTCAGCAGAGCAGATCGACTTAAACGTGCGCCAAGCGACTTGTTGGTCTTATCAGTGATGTCATTCTTGTCTGAACCTGCGACAGATGTCTGAACAATGTGCCAGGATGACGGACGATCAATCACCACGACATCACCACGAGCAACACTGTTACCTGAAGATTTGAGCATCAGAATACTTCCATCACGAAACGTCGGCTCCATAGAGGTACCAGACACACTCCACACTGAGAACCCCAGAGCAGGTATCCCGAACATCACCCCAGCAGCAACCAGAACCACAGCCAGCAGCCCAGCAACCACAGAACCGCATACACGTGCAATTACACCACGAGACGCCCGATCAAGAACCCTCACAACAATACTCCATCAAAAATTAAACAGACACAAAGACAATCAAACTTCTATCAACAGCACTAGTCACAGAATCTTCATCTGCTGACGCAAGTTGTTACCATGAGCCTGTAGAGCCTCCAACTCCTCACGAATAGCCTGAGCCTGTCGCAAAAGTTCAGTCTTCTTCTGCTTGGCAACCTCCACGTCATCCTCAAGTCGCTCACACTTCAAGTCAGCACGAATCTTGCGAGCATCAACAGTACGCTCATTAGACTCCATGTAAGCAAGGTTCCAGGAACGCTTATAGATCAGTTTAGCCTTAGCCTCCTCACGCTCACACGCATTGATGTTGTCAACCAACCGAAAGTGAGCACGACGAGCAGCAGTCATAGCCTCAGCAAGACTGTCCATGTCTTCATAGTCAACAACATACTTGTCATAGTCGTAAAACTTCTTGGTGCTCCAGCCCTTGAATTCAGGCACAGTTACATCATCTGAAACACTACCAGAAGCAAACAGATCGCCATCAGCAGCAAGACCATCGCTGGAAGACATTTTCAGCACCTCACAGAACAAAAACTAAGCATGTGTTGACAAAGAGTATATTATCTGCCCTAGATCTTAACGACAGAGATGATGAGGTAATTTTTTGGTTTAGCGACTGAGGTTGTTTACACGATGTTCACAAACGAAGAATCCACTCACTAAGGCCGGAACCATGAATCATCCACATCTTGTTCAAGTCAACAAGATCATCAACGCTCTTACCGTCTTCAAACAAAAAGATCAGGATTATTCTCAAACCTAAACAAGGTGTAGTCTGAAAGACGATGACGACAACAGTCATCAAAAGGATTAACAACCCAATTGTTACTCACACAGTCATTTTTTAATGAGAACCCGACCTCTACATAAACAGATTCATCGCTGATGTCATTATCAGAGTGTGTTGTAATAGTTGATACATTACTTACTTGACATATGTTCACAATGTGTTTTTACAGAGATTTAAAGTTGTAACTATCGCCATATAAATGAATGTAGCACTTTTTATCATTTATGCTATATGAGAGCAAGGATTTAATAACACCATTACTATCACATGAGCCAATGTATTTTAAATCTCCTTGGTCATTACTTACAACACAGGAAGACAAGCAATTATTGTTTATAAAAGATCTGGCGTCCTTGCTGTTTACCTTGACAATAGAATTTTTCTTGTCATTACTATTTTTCTGGCTTTAAAGCAGACAACAAAAACGACTTGACAGCATTTGGCTTATCACGCCAGTCATCCTCCCAAATAGTAATCAGACGAACACCCTTATTCTTACAAGCAATCCACTTGTCATAGTGATAGTTCTCATCCTTACCCGCCTGTCTGGAGTGCCAATACAAACCATTGAACTCAACAGCAACCTGTAGAGACGGAATGTACACATCAATCTCACGATGAATAGACAAAAGCAGTTGGCGATCTCTGACGATAATTTCCTCATCTGGAATAACATTCTTGATAAAAGCAATCATTTCTTTCTCTGGTTTAGAAGTACCATTAGAAGCACAGTGAGGGCAACCAGAGTTAGAACCAGTCCTGTTTCCAATTGGACACGACCACGAATGACCTTTACTACACAACCACCAAGCCCGCTTCTTAGTTTTTGAAAGAACCTTATCAGGAGAGGTTTTGTTCTTCGTGTAATCCCAATCTTTAGCAACATCAGGAAACAAGGTAGCAAGATCATTGAAGCCAGAGAGAAGTTTTTGTGTTACTGGATGTACAATAAGGGCAAGCGCTTCCCTTAACTCTTGATTTTGGTGACTTCTTGTATGAGTGACCTAAATCATCGTACCAGAAGTACTTTTTTTGAACTTCCATATGAGATCTTATCAGGAGTAATACCGTTCTTTTCTGAGTCAAAGTATCTTGCTATTTCTGGATACCTAGATGCCAGACTATTAAATTCTGTTATTACTTTCCCAGCACATATACTACAACCTCTTCCACTCTTCAGTCTAAAAACTTCTGCCTGGAACGAGTGGTCTTCTCCATTTGTGCACCTCCACCAAACCTTCTTGTCAGATCCTGCTGTCACTGAGTCAGGGGTAATCTCATTAAGTTCATCGTTCCAAAAAGATGCTATTTCTGGATGTGTGGTTGCTAAATCATTAAATCCTTTGAGTACTTTCTTATTTAGGCAATAAGGACACTTTCTTCCACTTAGTCTGTTTTGGATGGAGCAAATAAAATCATGATCCAAACGACAATTCCATATATAACAATCAGTTATTCTTGGTGCAGAATCTAATGAAGTTGCATTTTTACTACTCCACTCGTTATATAACCACTTATCATACTTTGCCATCATGATTCCATTTCTGTTAACTACATTATATATTATAACAAAGAATCCTCGTGCTACTTGTTTCATAACACGAGGATTCTTTGTTGTTGCTAGACAAATCAGATCATACAGGATTCGCAGTATCCTGCAGCAGTACCTTCAACCTGAGTTCCTGAAAGGCTCTCCTGCTTGATTCTTCCATAGTAAATGGTCTTTATCCCCTTACTGAATGCATAGATATAAGCCTATTCATGTCTCTCGTTGTTACAGTGTCATTCCAGAACAACGTAAGAGACAAACCTTGATCAACATGCTGAGTCATAGCAGCGTAAACATCAATAATTGGCTTGTATCCTAACTTATAGGCATCCTTGTAGTAAGGAAGTGTATCATCTGAAAGATATGGTGCTGGATAGTAAACTCTACCTAGTTTTCCTTCTTTTCTAATCTCAATAGGAGAAACAATTGGATGAATAGAGGAAGTGCAATCAAAAATGTACGAGGTCGAGCCGTTAGGTGCGTATGCTTGTCTTATACCCATTATAAAGCCCATATTCCATCACCTTTTTACGCAAGTTCTTCCAGTCCTGCGGTGTAGGAATATGAATTGTTGACTTCTTGAAAAGTTCAGCCACCTTTGAGGTCTCTGGAACAGACCAGTCCTTTTCAATATACTTGTCAAAATAGGTGCCGTCAGCATACTTGCTCTTCTCAAATCCATCAAACACCTCACCTCGCTCAATCGCAATCTTGTTGGAGGCGACAATGCTCTCATAATTGACAGCATATGCGTACAAATTGGCAAAATCCACTGCCTCTGGTGAATCGTAATGGATGTGCTCTCGCGCCAGGAAACCATGTAGATTCATCTGCCCAAGACCCACAGCATGTGTAGACTTGTTTCCGTTCTCAACTGATGGAACTGCCTCAATATTAGACATGTCAGACACAGCACTGAGCGAACGCATAGCAATCTCAATACTCTTAGAGAAGTCAGGGCTGTCAAACGTCTTGGCAATGTTCATGCTACCAAGGTTGCATGAGATGTCCTTACCCACGTGCTTGTATGAACCGTCAGTGTTGTAAATTGACCGTTCGTTAAATTGTAATATTTCCGAACAAAGATTGGACATGTTAATCCTGCCATCCAATGGATGAGAACGATTAGCATTGTCCTCAAACAGCAGGTACGGGTAACCAGACTGAGCGGTAATCTCAGCAAGAGTCATGAAGAGTTTACGAGCAGAGATCTTCTTCTTCCTGATCTCTGGGTTGTCTACCATCTCATAGTACTTCTCAGTGACAGAGATGTCAGACATCGGCACCCCATAAACCCGCTCAATGTCGTAAGGACTGAACAGGTACATGTCATCATTCTTCTTAGCAAGTTCAAACGTGATGTCTGGAATAACAACACCCAATGAGAGAGTCTTAATACGGATCTTCTCGTCAGCGTTCTCGCGCTTGGTGTCGAGGAAGGTCATGATGTCTGGGTGGTGGGCGTGGAGGTAGACTGCTCCTGCTCCCTGCCGTGCTCCCAACTGGTTAGCGTAGGAGAATGAGTCCTCCAGCAACTTCATCACAGGAACCACACCACTTGACTGGTTCTCGATCTTCTTGATTGGCGCTCCAGTCTCACGCAGGTTGGTCAACAGCAGAGCGACGCCACCACCACGCTTGGACAGTTGCAGAGCGTTCGTGATAGAGCGAGAGATTGACTCAAGATTGTCTTCAACTCGTAACAAAAAGCAACTTACTAGCTCTCCGCGCTGTGCCTTTCCGGCGTTCAGGAAGGTTGGTGTGGCTGGCTGGTAACGTCCCTGCATGATTTCATCAAGGATGCTTGTGGCTAGTTCCTCATTACCCTGCGCCAGATAGAGGGCGTTGGCGACAACCCTGTCCTCATAGCGTTCAAGGTAGCGCTTTCCGTCAAAAGTCTTCAGGGTGTAGGAGGAGTAGTACTTGAATGCTCCCATGAATGTGCGGAAGCGGAACTTGTAGCCGTATGCTCGCTTGTACAGGCTCTTGACAAATTCCCAGTTGTACTGCTCGATGAAGTCTTCCTCGTAGTAGTTGTTGTCAATCAGGTACTCAATCTTCTCCTCCAGGTCTGAGAAGTAGACAGTGTTCTGGTTGACGTGCTGGAGGAAGAACTGCCTGACTGCCTCCTTGTCGGCATCCAACTGGAGTTTTCCGTCCTTGCCAACAAGGTTGAGCATAGCGTTGAGAGCGTGGTAGTCCAGGCTCGGGTCGTGTAGCTGCTGGTCGTATGTGAGGTTGTCTGTCATGTCTGACTGTCTTTCCTTCTGTTCGTGAAAGGTCTAGGTCTAATCTATTGTCATGTGTTCCCAAGTCATAGGCGTATTGTGTCTGCTGACAGGGGTGCTGGTGTCAATCTTAACTAGGGTGGTTCCAAGGTCCTGGCCTCCTTGCTTCACTGATTGAACTTGTTGCGATGAGAAACTGTTCGTTTTACTGTATTTTTCTTAGAAAATAACATTTTTGGTGCTGTTTCACTGGTTTTTGAGAGAAATTTTTCGGGCCTGCAAGAATATGTGTTCACCTTACAGGTCCGAAGTTCTTGTTTATATATCTATACTGGGTCCTTGGTCCTGGAACCAGTTTCTAGAAAACAGGAATCAGGTCACTCCTCATCTTCATATCCTCTTGGCCCGAACCACTTCCGTCTGCGCTTACGCTTCTTGCGCTCCTTGTCACGAGCCTTCCTTGCGCGCGCTTTCTGGTTCTCCCTGATTCGCTTCTGAGCCTCAATGTCTCTGATGTCCACAACACCTGTGTCAAAGTTCTGCTGCTCTGTCCTGTCAAGTCTCAGGAACACCAGACAGGCAATGAGAACAGCGATGACAAGGCTGGCTGCAAGAGTACTAGTCCTCCAGCCGTAGTTGAACACAAACGCAAGAGCCCCTACTATACCTACAAGATATAGGCGCTGCTTTGGTGAGTACCTGCTTCTGTACGGAACCCATGAAGGATCACTGTTCACCTTGGAGTTGTGGAAGAATAGTGACACCATGTAGGCCAAGGAGAAAATGGACACAGCAGCAGGAACAGCAATGAACGTCTTGACCACTATCGCCCAGTTCATGAACGATGAGAGTGGCAGGAAGGCGTCAGCAACCAGACCAAGACATACAGTCACCAGGACAGCAGACACAATCACCAGAGCGGCCTTCGCCAGGTTCGTGTTGTACTGCTTCCTGAGGTAGATAAGTCCCTTGCGCGGTATGTCCAGTACCTTTTTCAGTTCATTATCTGTCGTCACGAGACCGCCTCTTTCCTGTCATCATCAAGTCCCAGGTAGTGTCTGGCGTCCTCAACAGCCTGCTCACGATACCTGGATGAGAGAATATCCTCAGCAATATTCCTGGCACCCTCAATCATGGAGACGTGCTTGACCACCGAGGCGAACATCATGGATCCGGCTCCAGACTGCTGGCTTCCAAAGACTTTTCCCTCACCTCGTACATTGAGGTCCTGCTGAGCGATCCTGAACCCGTCGTTTGACTCCACCAGAGACATGAGCCTGGATCTGACCTGCTCTGTCTCCTTGTTCGATACCAGATAGCACTTCGACTGCTTGCTGGATCGACCAACGCGACCACGAATCTGGTGCAACGAGGAACTCCCCAACCGGTCTGCTGACAGAATAACTACACGTGTAGCATCAGGAACATCCACCCCGACCTCAACCACTGTGGAGGCCACCAGCACATCATACTTCTTGTCCCTGAAGTCCTGCATAACCTTCCTAGCCTCATCAGGCTTCATCTTTCCGTGCACCTTGGCAACCCGAAGACTTGTCAGCGCCAGTTTTGATAGTGAGTCCACAGTAGCATCCACACTGGCAGCATCAACCTGAGCAGACTCGTTGACCAGAGGCGTCACGATGAATGTCTGGTTACCCTTCTTCGCCTCAGAGATGACGTCGTTCCAGACCTTGTTGACGCTTTGCTCAGTGAACAGTACCGGATCCTCCTGAATCCACTCAGTGATGATCTCCAACCTGCCCGGCGGCTTCTCCTTCAACTCAATCAGGTCAACATCACCATAAAACACCTGAGCAGTAGACCGAGGAATAGGTGTTGCCGTCATCGTCAGCAGGTGAAGCATCAGACTGTCACTGCGGGATCTGAGTAGCGCCTCCCTCTGCTCGACACCGAACTTCTGCTGCTCGTCCACAGCAACAAAACCAAGGTTGGCGAACTTGACGCTCTTAGCCATCAGAGCATGTGTACCCACAACAATCTGAGCACTGCCGTCCTTGATGGCCTTCTTCGTCTCACGTTTGTCAGCAGCACTCATGGAGCCGGACAGCAGAGCAACCTCTATATGGTCACCAAACCTGTCTTCAAGCGCCTGGGAGACCTTGACAGTAGAGTTGTACAACTGTCTGGCAAGAACGTCTGTTGGGGCTATCAGAGCAGCCTGGAATCCTGAGTCAACAGCCCTCAGAGCCATCATCTGAGCAACAACCGTCTTACCGGCACCCACGTCAGCGCTCAACAGGGTAGACGACGGAGCACTCTGAGCAACCTTACGGTTCATGCCAACAAGCGCCTTCTTCTGAGACTTTGTGAGTTCAAACGGCAACGACTTGATAGCCTTCGCCTGCAACTTACCTGCACCCTCTGTGATACTGACAGCCTGCTTTCCACTGTCAGACTCTTTAGCCAGAAGAATCATGATCTGCATGTAGATCATCTCAATCATGGCAAGAATGTTCTGAGCCTCACGGAAGTCATCAACCCTATCTGGAAGATGAATGTTGCTGATGGCCTCAAAGTAGGACATGCCCTGTTTCTGAGACTCATGCTCACCGCTGTCATCACTGGTAGCAGTGTTTTGGGTGCCACTTGAAGCATCTTTTGTGTCATCATCAAAACCGAAGTCAATGTTGTCAATGTCCTCATTCTCGTCAGGCTCTCTTAAAGCCTTCTCAACCGCTTCTGACACCTTGAACGGGTCGATGTATAGAGCCAGTTGAGCATCACCAAGTCTTGACAGCATCTCTCGGACAGCACTGAGGATGACCTTGGATGTCAGGCCATTGCTGGGAGACTGGTTGTATACAGGGATGACTGGAAGAACCTCAGCCTCACGAGCGCTATCCATGGAGATACCATTGATGGACGGACGACCGTTCCATGGCTTGTACTTACCAACAACAAGAACCTCGTCACCTACATGGAACTTGCTCATCAACCACTGCTGATTGAAGAACGAGCACGAAATTGAACTGATGGATGAACTGTTCTCCATCCTGATAACGAACCGGCTTCCAGATGTCTTGCCGTTAAGTTCCTTGACACTCTCCACCTTACCAAGAATCGTGATTGTCTCGTTTTCAAGCAGCCCTCTGATGTCCTGTGTCCCGTTTCTGTCAATGTATCGTCTTGGGATCCAGAAAATGAGATCATACAAGGACTTGATGCCGATTTTTCGTCATCTTCTCAGCAAGAGTCATTGGTTTCTTGCTCTTGGTGGCTTTTCTCATCTTTGCTGTCTGCACATCAGCAGCAACAACATTCAGGACATTGACTGGAACGTCACGCAAAGAGTCAAGTGTTCCATCAAAACCAGGAATCGGCTCACTGTTCAACTTCTTGACATCATCATGGAACTTGAGACGAGGGAAGAGGATCATCTCTGTTCTTGTTCATGGCGACAAGATCCTGAACCCTTGGATATAGGCATCCTGTATCCATTGGAGTTAGGGTAGGCACTCAGAGTACGCATTATCTCTCTAAACACCTTCAGGTTAGGAACCTTCACGTTGATGTGCGTTCCTCTGGACTCAAGAACCACTACTGGCGCTTCAACCTGATCAGCAAGACCTTTCAGCACCTTGGCACTCTCACTGTCAACAACAGGCTTGAACTTTCGCAACGTGTAACGAAGAGACCAGGCGTTGACAGAACTCAGACGGCAACGGTAGATGTTGATACCTCCCGTTGTTGACACCCTTCTGACACCTGTCAGGTACTCCCCTACTGGAGTCTCAGACAGGTTCTCTCGAGAGTACAGCATAATGACACCATCAGTGGCTTCAACATGAATCACGTTGGAGTCATAAGGAATCTCAGGAACGCTGTACTCGTTCCTGGATGTGCTACTGTCGTCTAGGTCTGCTAAGTCAAAGTCAATCTTCATAGTGCTTATTTTAACAACAATCAGGTGAAGCGTATCACGTAAACAACAATACTTTGAAAGTCATTTGTGGCAAAGAAGAATAGAGTTGGTCTGCTGCGCTTATCCAGTGTACCCCGCTTATCTTAGCAGGCGGATAGAGCACAATTCAACAGACCAACTCTAGTGGTAGGTAAGAGTTATGGATTTAACTAGTTGTCACTAGCAGCAGCAAGAACACCTTCTGTTGCTGAGATGTATGAGACAATGTCGTTCTCCAGGCTGTCAATAGCCGCCTCAACCTCCTTGGCGAATCCAATACGATCCGACCTGAGAGTCGTCTCGAACTTACTGTCACTGACGGACTGGATGATCTCACCAAAGGGAGTCCAACTGGTCATCAGGAAGCCTGAGAACCATGAACACCCTCTCAACACGATCCTTCTCAGAGGCCATCTCACGAATGTTCTTCATAGTGATACCAAGCATGGCGTCAGAGTTGATAACCTTTGACAACAATCTCTGGCTCATTACTGGTGTCAACATCTGTTGAGTTGAGAACAAACTGTGCAGCAACAGATTTCTCGATGGCTGTCAGAGCACGATAGGCGTCAAGAACTCGAATCACCCGGTCAGCGTCAGCAATCTGGTCAGACTCACGCTTAAAGTGGATTCCAGGCTTAACACTGCTTGCAGAACTACTGGACTCGTTTACAGTAGGTGACTCGTTACCAACTGGAACCGACGGCTGTGCAAACTGTTCTGGCTCAGCAGGAGAGTTGATGTACTGCTGCTGATCACCATAAGTCTCAAGATCAGTGTCCTCATAGAGAATCCTGCTGGCCTCCTCCTCTGAAACTGGCTGATCGCTAGTTGCGCTCTGGTATGAGTGTGATCCAGACAGAACTTCAACGTCCTGCTGATCCCATTCATCATTACCAACAGAAGAGTCTGTACTGTAGGACTCATCGGCAGGCACATAGTCATTCTGCGGCGCTGGCTGCTGTGCAATAGGAGATGGAGCACTCATGGCTGACGGAGCGGTCTGAGGTGCTGCACTGTAAGCGGATGGAGCATGTGATGGAGAGCCAGAGAACATAGCAGCATCACTGTCTCCAGGCAGGTGCTCCTCACCCATGGCAGCAGACTCCAACTGCTTGTCCAACGGTTCAACATCAAGGTTTCTGAAATCGAATGCCATATGATTACTTCTTCTTTCGTTGTCTTGCTGCTGGGCTGAGGCAGGCAGTGATTTGTCCGTCACTCATAGCCAGTTTGACTGTTCCAGGTGCCTTTTTACCCAGAATAATTGCTTCTGCAATAGTGTCCTCAACTGACTTTCTGACCACACGCTGAACCTCACGAGCACCATACTCAGTGACGTTCGACCTGCTTAGGATTTCCTCGACAATATCACTGGAAATACTACTGAGAGTCTGCTTTTTAGGCATACGTGAACTGATGCCGTTAATCTCCTTAAGAACAATCTTCTTGATGGTGCTCTTGTCCAACTCGTCGAAGAAGACAATCTCGTCAATGCGGTTGATCATCTCTGGCTTGAAAGTCTTTTTGATGGCTTTTGTGACAGTGCTCTGAGAACGAGCCTTCCTGTCCAGATAAGCCTCAGCGTCAGACAGGACAGAGAAACCTGATGCCGTCTTAGCAGCCTCAGAGGCACCAATGTTGGATGTCATGATGATGATACTGTTCGTGAAGTCAGCAACACGACCTTGACCGTCAGTCATACGTCCAGCATCAAGAATCTGTAAGAAAGCGTCCCAGATGTCAGGATGAGCCTTCTCAATCTCGTCCAGAAGAATGATTGACTGAGGATTTTCGATGACAGCACTCGTCAGGACACCACCAGACTCGTAACCAACGTATCCAGGAGGCGCGCCGAACAATTTTGCCGCCTCGTGGTGCTCAGAGAACTCAGACATGTCAATCCTGACAAGGTTCACATCCTCCTTGGCAAGACACTTGGAGAGCACAGAAGCAGTCTCAGTCTTACCTACACCGGTTGGACCACAGAACAGGTAAGACCTGAGTGGACGATTACCTCTGCTCATGCCAGCCATTGGAACCAGTAGACCTCTGACAACAGCGTCGATAGCGGGTCTTGACCAATGACGTTCTGTTTCAGGGTCTTTAGGACAGACTGAGGGGTGTTGTAAGAGAGAGGCTTGATCTCCTTCTGCTGCGGTTCCTCGTCCTCCTCTGCTGAGGTAGCAATCCTGAACATCACTGGCATGTCTCCGTTACCAGAGACAATGATGTGGTTGTCGCTGTCATCCTCTGTGAATGGACTGAAGATCTCCTCGCAGTTCTCCATCACCTTGTCTGTTAGTGCAGCGATAGAGAAGTTGCCCTTCTTGGTTCTAAACTCTGATGAGCGTGAGAAACTAGCAAGAGAGCACACTGACCTGATGACCTCTGACCACACTCCAAATGGTGCAACCAGGACCTCACGGTTCTTCTTGTCCTTTGTCAACAGATCCTTGTTCTTCAGTACAGCACGGCTGATGATCTTCTTGGGCAGTTCCAACGACTCCATCTCTGAGTCAACCAGTTTGCTCTTGAAGAATAGAGCAGCGTCAAGAGCGGTTGCTTCTCCAAGAACGTATGACATGTCCTCAACACTCAGTGACAGGCACTCTTCTGTGTCGTAGTAGTCCAGAGACATCCAGACCTTGGTCTTACCACTACCCTCAGAGTCCATAACCGCCTGCAGACCGCCATAGGACATCTCAACAACAATCCTGGCACTAGTCTCAGTCAGCATCAGCGCTGTTGCCAGATCCACCTCCTCTGTGACCAGACACACCTGATCCTCTGACAGGCACTCATGTGCACAGATGAAGTCAATGAAGTCCTCAATGCTCTCAACACCCACCTGCTCAGAGGCAGCGACAAGAATCTGTGAACTCACGCGGTAGAAGTGAATCTCGCCAGGATGCTTCTTAAGATGCCTGGTGTAGTTGTTCACATGCTGAGCAAGTTTATGGATAAGGTACGTCTTGCCCGTCAGTGGATGACCATAGACAACCACCTTCCGCTTCTTGGGATCCAGTAGTGACGTAGCCATGTTGTCAATGGTGTCCTTGATCTTACGAGGAAGTTCATAGTGCGTCCAGGACCACTTGTCATCACGATCCAGAGGAACAATAACCTTGTTGTGATCATGGTCGTACTCATCCTCTGCGGCTTGAACAGCACCGTCCAGAGCAGCACGTCCTTCTTCCTCGGTCCCCTGAAAAACCGACCTCTTCAGGATCTCAATCTCCCTGTTGCTCAGTAGCGCCATTGACCTTCTCCTAGTTGTTTTGACTGACCAACATTTTAATAGGTCAGACACAAAAAGTATCGCTGAGGAAACTTTAACCAAAGAATCCATCAGCGACAGAAAGAATCCATATTCTGTTTTCAGCAGATGCAAGAATCAGTACCTCAAATCAAGAAGATTCCCAAGACGATTCATCCATCCAGCAGCGTCATTCACCTTGTCAGCAAAGTCATCCAGTCTCTCATCAGAGATGAGATCGCATACCTCCTGAGGGTCAGGCATTCTCTGAACCATGAGAAGAACATTGACGAAATCATGCATCAACTTCGAGGTGTTCGGGCTAGGGAGGATTACCCTGAACCTCCGTGTCAACCAAGCCATCATCAGGATCATTGACTGCTTGTCTCTCTGCATCAGCCTCCAGAAGGGCGTCAGCAGCCGCTTCAAGTCCAGCCCTGTAGCCTTCCTCCTCAGCCTCAGCAAGTTCCTCCTCGCGCTTCTTGACAGCCTTCTCCTCAATCCTGGCCTGCTCGCGCTCCTCACGAATGATCTCGTTCACTCTGTCACGGGCCTCTTCAGGAGGAAGATCCTTGGTCTCCTCATGAACACGCTCAGTAATACGAGGAAGTTCACGCTTGATGTCTCTGGCCTGAGCCTCCGTGAGTTTGATGTCAGTACCATCAGGTGTGGCTGACTCAATCATCTTGACAGCCTTAGACAGATCAAGTAACTGGTATGAGCGCTGAGGAGAGATCTCAAACTCCATACGAACATACTCAGCCCACGTCTCGTACCCAAGAGCAGAGTAAGCCTTGCCCTCATGAGCGCGTGCCAGAAGAACATATGTGGCAGTAGCAGCAGCCCTGATAGCCTCCGTAATCTCTCTGGCCTCAGTCTCACCCATCTGCCCCTCAGAGGCCAGGATGTCATCAATCCCTGCTGCAAGATCAGTATCAAGAACATTCTCAGGCGACATCATGTCTGTTGAAAAACCACCCAGACCAAAGTCATCATCTGTATAGTCCTGAGACTCCTCGTCATCAAGATCGTCCAGTGTATCCAGAATGTCGTTCATAAACTCACCTTTCAGAAGTGGTAAAAGACAAAACGCCTGTTGAAATAAACAAGAATATCAATGATTCCTAAAATAGTAGGAACTATCACATAAAAACGGGCACAATGCACAAAAGAGCAAAAGGTGCGGCAATCAGAGGAACCATAGGCACACTTACTTTTCTGGTCAAAGTGTCCTTTATATTGGATCCCTTTGGTGCAGTAGACATCGAATAAATGATGGACAGTGCTGCAACCAACAAGAATACAAACTGAAACACCCACAGACCAGTAACAGGTAGAGCAGCCAGACAGACCAGAGTAATTACTCGTGCATCAGACTTGCCAACTGCTGGAATCAGGAACACGACCAGTGAGATAAGAACAATCAGAAGCCATAGCCACAAATCGGTCTCGTTTCTGTAGGCAAGCATGTATATGCCACTTGACAGAGCAGACACAAGTAGAGCAGCACGAAGAACCCATCTGTCAGCCTTCCTGAACCTGAAGTCTGTCCATCCTGACTGCACTGAGACAAACCCAAGCAAACTTGTGGAAACAGATGTCAGTACAGCAACAGGGAGAATCGCCATCGTGTGTGTTACCAGCACAAGGACTCCAAATAAAGCAGCAGTTGCAAAACCTGTTGCAGCAGCCAGAACAGATGTCCGTCTCCATGTCTGCAATGTACCACTACCAGAGATCCACTCAGGTGTTCTGATTAGTGAGACCAGCAGAAGAATCAAAGACGGAGCAGCAGATGCCAAGAGAAGACTCACAGTTGACAGCAGCATCTACTCACCTACGAGCAGCAGCCATGGACCAGGTACTCTCATCAACCTGATCTTCATTGACAGGATTGAAGATGTAGGCATTCGGCCCACAGCCAATCCTAACGTACTCAGAGGTCAGTGATGTCAGAGCGCCCAGAAGAACCGTGATGACGAACGACTTCTGGTAGAACTCCTCATCATCAAACTCTCCGTCCGCAAGTTGAACCTTAATCTTGTTCCGTTCACCAAGGTCAGACACATAGATGCTGTCACCTTTACCAGTCAACTTGATGTCGTTCTCCTCCCAAGAGAGGTTAGCAACAGTCCTGACAGCAGAAACAAGTTCCTTCAGAGGCGCTGTCACAGAGTACTGACAGTCTTCTCATTCGTGCTCTTGATGGACTCAATAGTGGCAGGAGAAGTCCTCTTAGCATCAAGCAGTGGAAACAGCACCATCCTTCCATCACCAAACTCGTACCCGAACCGTCCTGAACCACGAGAGACGACCTCTTCAATGATACTGACCGGAGCAGTAATTCCCTTAGTTGGAGAAATCATGGAAGCCTGACGATGAGGAACAAGAGCGTAGCCCTCAGACATGACAGCAGACTTTGAGGTGTCATCAGCAGGAGAGAAGTCTATCCTTGACTCGACCATGGCGTACTTGTCAGTTGAGAACATCCGCAGTGTGTCGTTGTTCTCAAACCCAAGATCGACAGAGTTCAAGGCTGGATTACTGCCCTCCTCAGTGGAGCAGGCTCTTGCAAGACGCTGCATCAAGGCAAAGAATACATTGTCATCAACCTCACCAAGGTAGCGGATTTCTGGAGTCTTCTTTGGTCTGTTGCTGAGCACTGGTGCAGTAAACCTGCCATTTGGTGTAGCAATGTTCAAGGACGAAGCGGATGATGAGATAAAAACCTCACCTTTCTTTGGCAGAGTAGCAGAAAGACGCTGAATGAACTGTCCGTCAAGAGGATAGGAAACAATCTCCTGATTCTTCCTCTCGCCGCTCAGATCAACAGAGGTCACATCAAACCGTGAACTGAGGAACGTCTCACCAAAGCATGACAGGGTACAGTTTCCATCCGCCCTGACTTCAAGCAGAACCTGCGCCCCACTGTCACGCTTGTCATAGTTCTTCGTAGCCCAAGAGATAGCGTCCGAAAGACTCTTGGAATCAGCCTTGAGTTTCAATGTTTCTCCCTACAAAATACCTAAACTGAGTAACTTGCTCTGTTAAGAAAGATAATCAGAAACCAAAGTCAATGTGCTCAATGTCCTCAGAGGTGTCAAACTCTGGATCTGACTGCCAGTCATCCTTCTTGGCCTTACGACGGCTGCTTGGGCGGGACTGGCTGGATGCAGAGCGGCGGCGGCGAGCAGAGGTCTTCTTAGGCTTGTCTTCCTCGTCACTCTTCTTGTCATCAGAGGTGTTCTTAATGTCTATCTTCTTGGTGTCTACATCTGTTGACTCGTTGCTGTCAGAATCAGATGCATCATCCTTGCCACCCTCATCCTGAGACAAATCACTCCAGTCGTCTGACTCAACCTCACTGAGACCAAGGTCATCATCAATGTCTGACTCAGGTTCCTCAACAGGCTTCTCAGACTCCTTGATAGCAGCACTCAGGTCAAACTCCTGCTGGACAACAGACCCTTCGTCATCTGTGTCATCAGAAACACTGCCAACATTATCTGACTCAGATACAGTTTCCTCCTCATTGGCTTCATGTGTCTCATCAACGGGCTCGCTTACCTCTGAATCCTTGGATGTGGCAACAGACCCAGATTCAGAGATCTTCTTCTCGCTACGATACACCTTCTTGTCAACACTGAGAGACGACAGGTCGAAAGACTCCTGGAACGATACCTTCCCCAGGTGCTCATCAATCTGAGCCTGCTCCTTCTTCAGAGCAGCAATCTCCTCATCAATCTGGTGGTGCCTGTCAACAAGACTCTGACGCGCCTGCATGAGCGAGTTCAGGTACTTGTCATAGTCATTGAGAATGTTTGCGGTTGCTGTCATGGTTGAGCATCCCCTTCTAAAACGTATTTGTTGTAACTCTGATCACATCTTAACGACGCAACACATGAGCCAGGTTGGCACCACAGACAGGTGAACCAAACCCGGCTCATCATGTTTGTTGTTCATCACTTGGACTCGTAGATAGTGATTTCCTTCTGCTACCAACAGGCAGTTGTGTTCCAGCCTTGACCGATTGCTCCACGATGACGCCGGACGGGTACTGACTTGGTGCTGACTTCTTCTCCTTGCTCAGGTGCACAGGGAAGCCAGTGGCCTGCAAGGTGGACAGCGCTTGTGCTGGCTGCATACCAATGACAGACGGAATGGTCACAAAGTCACGAGTCTCAACCGGAACCTCGGTCATAGAGTCGTCGTCACTGTTGTACTTCAACGGCTTGTAGCCTTCTGTACTGAGAAGTGATGTCATAATGTCTCGTCCTGTGTACCCAATCACATGATCCCACCAGCGATAGGTGCCTCCACGGTAGGTTGTTGGATCCATTCCCTCAGTGAAGTCATTCGGGTCATACAGGTTGGAGAACACTGAGAAGTTTCCAGACAGAACTGCCCACGTGCTGTTGTACAACTGGTTCGTACCAGACTTGGCAGCAGTGTCATAACCAGGAGTGTTGAACTTGTTACCAAAGGCGTTAGGAATCTCACCAGAGACGTTTGCTCTCATGGCTTTCAGAACAGTACCAGCGTCCTTCTCAGACAGCACACGCCTGCAAGAGTCAGACTTAGGGTCGTAAGTGTCTGGAACCACTGGACTACTGCCATCAGCATAGGTGTATGACGACACCGGGGTCGCAGGACAGAACACACCACCATTGGAGAAGGCTGCAAACGCAGCAGCCATGTCAACAGTAGAGTTCTCTGTCACACCAAGCGTGTAAGCCAGAGACCGTGACGAGATAGTGTCTGGTGCTGACAGACCGACCGATGCACTGAACTCCTTGACCTTCTCAACTCCGACCTTGATCTCCAACTCAGAGAACCAGGTGTTTGACGACAGCGCTGTAGCCCTGCGGTAGTCCATGAAACCACCCTGAAGAGCACAGGAGTCAGAGTTGGTGATACTGCCCCCAGGAGTGTCATAGTCAGGGTCAACCAGCGGGCACCGAGAAGAGAATGCCAGATCGTTCTCTGTGAATCCTTCACGTAACGCTGTTGCAAGAGTGAACATCTTGTACACAGATCCTGAGCCTGTTGCGTGCAGAGGAAGGTTGACAGTCGTCTGCCCTTCACCTGTTCCATAGTCCCTGTTGGCCCCCATAGCCAGAACTCCTCCAGTACCAGGCTGAACAACAGCAGTTGGAGCAGCAAGATGGTTGTCATTACCATAGTCCTGCTGCAACTGAGCGTTCACGATAGACATGGCGTTCGGGTCTAAGTATGTGTGAATGTGCAGCCCTCCCTTTTGAAGGATGACGTTTCTCTCCTCCTGAGTCTCACCAAGACGAGGAGACTTTGACAGAAAGTCCATCACATACTCACAGTAGTAAGGGTAGGCACTAGACGTACAATTACCGTTAGATGACTTGGAGTAGACGAGTTTCAGATCCTCGCCATAAGCAGCGTCAGCGTCCTTCTGTGTGATGTACCCTTCTGACACCATCCTGCTAAGGACATCCTTCTGACGAGCCTTGTACTTGTCCTTGAAGGTGTCAGGGTCATCGAGGTTGAACCTGGCTGGATTCTGCACGCTACCAACCAGAACAGCAGACTCAGCAAGATCCAGATCCTTAGCACTCTTACCAAAAAAGTACTGACTGGCCGTCTCAATCGAGTAGGTCGTTGGAGAGCCAAACGCTACAGTGTTGAAGTATGTGAGCAGAATCTCGTTCTTTGAGTGATTCTTCTCATAACCCATGGCAAGTTTGAGTTCACGAACCTTGCGACCAACAGTGGCCTCAACCGCCTGGCCCTGCTTCTCTCGTCCAGCAAGGTTGTAGAACTGAAGGTTCTTCACCAACTGCTGAGTGATACCTGAACCACCACCAGAAGAGGACAGAGCAGCACGAGCAGTACCTCTCAGAGAGAAACCCTTGTGCTTGAAGAAATCCTTGTCCTCAGTAGCAATCAGACCCTTCTTGGCATAGTCGCTGATCTGGTTGAGATCCGTCAGTGTCGTCCTGTTCTCTGACCACACCTCAGCAAACTTGTTCCCATTGATGTCATAGAGAGTGTTCCTCTGTCCGATCTCAATGTCGTCCAGGTTCTCAGGCAGGCTCTTCCAGTACTCTGCTGCTGGTTCAACTACCTGTGCAGTCCCAGAAAGAGCCATCACAGGCCACACTGACATGAGAGCACCAGCAAGACAGGAAACCAGAACAAATACACCTATGTTTCTCATCACATAGGAAAGGTGCCCGCCCTTTGTTCTGGAGACCTTCTTGTCTCGACCCACTGTAATCGGTGAGTCAGCAAAAAAGTCGTCAACACCTACGTCTACAGCGTTCTTCATCCTGTGGTAGTTATCCAGAAGAGCCACCTAGAACCAACCCTCACACATCATACTCTACAACTTACTAATGTGAATTGTATCATATCTGTCGTGATGTCAGGAGATAAAAATACTTTAGTGACAAATCAGCAACATTCAGAGTGTACTATTTACCTCTCAGAAAAAGTCATCACTGGCTCCTGGATGTTGTGATGGAGAACCACTATAAATTGACCTTCTTTTTCTTCGTGAATCCTCACAAAAATCATCAAGAAAGACTACTGAGTCACCAAACATGCTCAGTATCTTGCTACCGGCAGGACTGTTAAGACTTCTGTCCATCTCTTTGGGTGTACTGACAGACGTCACAACAACTGGAACAGGGTTGGAGTAAATGTGCTCTATCACACGCTCAACAGAGGGCTTCTCCATTGTTCCATGAAGCCCATTCTTAGAACCAAGCCCTTCAACAATCAGAGCAGACATTCTTGACGACAGAATCTCTTCAAGTCTCCTGTTACCATCAAAACCGGATCTCCCAAATGAGATAATCTGCTCTTCTGAGAGAGTCTTCACGTTAGATGGAGAAACCACGCCTTTACCTACCATACGTCTGACTGCAGCATAAGCAAGAAGCATCTTCTCCTTCTCGTTACCTCCAGCAATCCACAAGTAAGGAACCTTTCTGCTGTCAACCAGTTTCTTGACAGAGACAGAGGCATCAGACCTAATAGAACTCAGTGTTACTGGTCTATCTGAGTCGTTAGGGAACCTTTCTGAAACCACATCATCCCAGATCCTCAGACCCTTCTTCCTGAGACGGAACTGCTGCTTCTTCTCCACGCCTTCATACAGACTGTCATAACGCCTGATAGCATCACCAAACTTACCATAGTCTGGTCTGTTATGGCGAATAACACCCTCAGTAACCTCAGGAAGGCTACTCACGGCTAAAGAGAAGTCAGAAGCAGTCACAATCATCTCCCTTAGTTCTGTGGGTACTCTCGGTCGTATCGTCTACCAGCAATGTCAAGAGAAATTGCTGTGATAGTTTGCTTGCTGTAGAACACAGACTCTACAGCGTAGACGTACTTTCGCTCGCTCCAACCATTCTCGAGAACCAGTTTGATGTAGAATCTTTTAACTTCTCTAAAGATATGGTCCATTCCATAGCAGACGTCTCAAAATATGACGAGTACTTGCTCACAGGATCAATGAACTCATGAAAACGGCTTAGGAAGTTTGTTGCCTTGGAGTCATCTGTGAGGTTGTTGTGTTCAATTTCATCGTCCACCCCATCAAACAGGGAAGGCTGGCCTTGGTGCTCAGGGTTTCTCCTGGATGGCACATGCCTGTTCAGTACATAACCACGACCTGTCATAAACCCATCCCTTCCTGTCTTTCAGAAAAACTACCAATTTTTGCAAGAAAATCTCTGGTGTATGAGATACCTCTCACTGATGTATCTATCACTGAGTTGTGCCTCACAATTATAGCATCGATGATGTCAATGTCACACCTTAGAAGTCTGGATCGATGTCTCCAAACTCGTCATCATCTGAGTCAAACTCGTCAAAATCATCCAGATCGTCGTCAAATCCGTCATCTCCGCCAACATAGTCGCTCTCTGATTCCAGGTCGTCATCTGAGAAGTCAGAATGAGAAACATCCTTCTCCTTCTTAATCTCACGGAACATGGAGTTAGCGAGATTGGAGTGGCAATTGATGATTTTGTTTGATACACCATCACGCTGCTTGGCAAGAATAATCTTGGTAATACCAACAGTATTGTCAGTCTTCGTGTCACGGTGAAGCAGGATAATGACATCGGAGTCCTGAGCGATAGCGTGAGACTCACGGATGTTGTCAAGGGTTGGCATGACATCCTCGCCGTCATCGTCTCCACCCTGCTTCCTGTTCAACTGAGCCAGAGACGTGACAGGAATACCAAGAGCGCGAGCCATACGCTTCATGTCCTTGGAGATCGAGGCGACCTCCTCCTGACGGTTCGTGTACCTTCTTGGAGAAGAAACCAACTGAAGGTAGTCAACAATAATCATGTCCAAGCCGTCAGGGCTTGTGGCCTGTTTCTGAGCCTTTGAACGGATGGTGTCAATCGAGATCCTGTCATCGGTGTCAATATGAATCTTCAGTTCTCTCAGACGCTTGGTAGTCTCAAAGACCTTCTTACGATCCTCATCAGACAGAAGACCGCTCTTGAGTTTGTTCAGTGGAACTCCGCTCATGTTTGCGACGATACGGTTGACGATCTCCTCATGGCTCATCTCGAGAGAGAAGAACATGACACTGTACCCGGCCTCAGCAGCAGCGATAGCCTGCATGACAGCGAAGACAGACTTACCAACACCAGTTCTAGCGGCCACAGTGATGAACTGACCTGGCATGAATCCACCAGTAAACCTGTTCAATGATGGTACCAGAGTAGGTATACCTTGTAGTCCTTCGATTCCCAGTTCCTTGTTCTCCTCGCTGAGCCTCTTACGCTCATCAAGAATGAGATCATAGTCCTCAACGAAGTTCGCTACACTGACAGTCTTGGAGTCATCAGACAGTTTCAGAAGTTCCTGGTTCAGAGTATCCTGAATCTCTGAGATGCTTTGGCTGGCAGATACCCCAGAATCGCCTACAAGGGTCTTCTGAGCCTCTTTGAGAGCCTGTCTGATGGTCTCCTTGGACGAGTACTCTCGAATGATTCTAGCGTATGTAACAGGCGTTGCTTCAAGCCTGGCGGCCTCTCCTTTGACCCTGAGAGAGAAGAGTTCACGAAGACCACCAACATTCTTCAGTCTTCCATGCTGCTCTAAGTCTGCGCCTACAGTTGTCACAGAAACTGCTTCGTCAGAGCGTATCAGACGAGCAATTGACGCCATGATCTCACGATACGAGGCGACACTGAAGTCATCCTCATCAATGATCTCTAGAACACGGTCAGCATCAATGTCATCATACAGAAGACTGGCGACAAGACCTTTCTGAGCAATCTCATACGGGTCATAGTCACTTCTGCTAGAACTACTGCTTGAAGAGCGAGACTTAGTAGATCGTGATGCAGACTTGTTGCTCTTGGAGGAGGGCTCATGACTTTCGTCTGACTGAGACGATGTGCTGTTCCTGCTGGAGTTGTTTGAATCAGATGAGTCTTGCTCTGACTGATGACTGTTTGGGTGACCTTCAGATTCAGTATCAGTGTCTACGTTCTCGCTAGAGACACTATCCCTAACCTGATCATTCTTCTCTACTGCTGCATCCAACTCAGAGTCATTGTCCTGGTTGCTTTCTTCGTTGCTGTACTGTGAGTAGTGAGAAGCGTCATAAGGATAGTTTTCCTGATCTACTCCAGGAAGAGACAGCAACTCGTCATCATCCACAGAGAAGCCTGGTGGAACAGAGTCACTGTCGTAGAAGTCCTCCTGGCTCATTTCCACCCCTCAAAGCAAACAAATTAACATCAAACTACAATATGTCTCCATGCAGAACGAACGACATATCTGCTAATCCATCTTAACAAGTCATCTCTCCTGCTTGCTCATAACTACCTAAAGAATCCCATACGCAAAGAACACGCACTGACAATCTGTGTCAACAAAAGAAGACCTCAAGAGCAGTACTAGGAGGAGAGAACTGTACTACTCTCGAGATCTTCTGGAGCCAGCGTCAGTGCTGGAATGGCTGACCCCATTGTCGTTCCTCTGTTGGCCGATAAACCAGCACCACCAAAGAGGATGAGGATTGTAGTGTCCTACTTAGCCATGCGAATCTGACGCTCTGCTGTCAGGTTCGAGAACGCTGCTGCGATCTTCATTGTCTCCTTCTTGAAGAACTCCTTCTCCTTCTTGGTCAGACCCTTAAACGAGTTCTGCATTCCAAGGAAAGCCTGCAACTGAGAGGCACCGAAAGACTCTCGTTCAATCCTGATCAGCGTATTGAAGATCTCAATAGAGTTGGCGTAGAGATCCTTGTTGATAATCTCAGGATTCACAGCAGCGTTCAGAATAGTCTGGAAGTCGTTCTGTGACAGACGACGCCACTCAGCATCAGACAGAGACTTCGGGTTCTTGATAATCTCCACGACATTCAAAGCACCGTTACGTGTCAGGAACTCACGGAATTTCACAGATCCTTCAAGACCGACATTCGACTCTGCGAGTCCGTCAATAACGAAGTTAGCTCGATCCTTGTCAGCGTCAATCATGTCCAGAACGCGAGCAAGTTCATCCCATGTCCTGTATGACGGCCATGCGTTGATAGCGGCAGTACGTGTGGACGGGTCAGTCAGGTCCTTCTCGTAGACTGCCTTAGCTCCGTCTGTACCGGTCTCATTGATGTCTGGCATCTTGTGAATAAGACCAGGGTTCTCCTCAAGGAACCGAACAATGAATGAGCGCCACTCACCCTCGTTGGAGTCCTCAGCAACCCTGCCCCAGGCTGTCTTCATTCCCTCCAGCCACTTGAAGTTGTCAGGGATCCATCGAAGCCACGCGAAACGGTTGGCTGTCGCCATGTCCATCTCATATCCATCAGCGGCGGATTCAGTCGGGTTCATTGCTCCAACGATAATGACCTCATCCGGGAAGAAGTCACCGTTAGGGAACTGTCGGTCCTGAACCAGCGACAGAAGTGATGCACGAGTTGCTGGCGACGTGTTGAGAACTCATCAAAGAACAAGATGACCTTACGACGCTCCTGGATGAACACCTGCCACGACTGGGGAGCGTACTCAGTGACAGGAATCACTCGAACATCCTGATCCCCACGCCTCTCCTTCTTGATGGTGTGAGGATTGATTGAACTGACGAATGAGTCAATCTCCTTGGTTCCAAGATGCAGGTCCTCAATGACGATCTCACCACGAGTCGGGAATCCGCTCACGTCCTCAGGCTGCATACGGGACCCGATAATCGTAACCAGATCGTATCCAATCTCCTGAGCAATAGACCGAACAGTAGCAGTCTTAGTCATACCAGGGTCAGAGACCATCATGACGGCCCTGAGTGCATCCATGTTTGCTCGAAGGATGCCCTCAGCCATGGTGTAGGCGCCGTAGTTCTTGAAAGACTTCTGGTTCTGATCTGTGTTGTTCGTCATTCTGGCTCTCCTCTTCCCTAGTGACGAAAATCTCTTATCAACTTGTGAGTGAACACTATCACAAAGAAGTCCTGTGTGCAACCCCTCACAGAAGATTGCACACAGGACTTCTTCAAATATGCTCTGACCAGCAAAAACATCAGTTCCCGAGAGAACTCCTCAGGTCAACTGGTATTTCTGGTCAGTGATGTATCTCACTCCTCGTCAGCATCCTCAATGTACTGCTCATCCTGAGCCAGTTCATCATCTACTGCCTCTGGAGCATCATCCTCATCATCCTGAGACGAGACGGGATCCTCATCGGCCTCCTCGATGCTCTTCTTCAGAGCCTTCCTGAGACGAACCAGGATGGATGGGTCACTCTCAATAGTGGCAGTGGCCTTAGCACGACCAACACCCAACTTCTCACCAGTCTCGGTCTCGTACAAGGTGTTGCCATTCTTGGTGATGATTCCGTAGTCAGGACCAACCAGAACAATCTCAGCAGCCAGGTTGATACCATGACCGTAGGAAAGAACTGTCTCACCCTCAGCGAACGGCGGAGCAATCTTGTTCTTGACAATCTTGAACTTCAGTGTTAGACCAATGGTGTTCTTACCCTCCATGATCGGCTTACCACGAGACATACGGATACGCTGAGTACAGTAGAACTTCAAGGCGTTTCCACCAGTCGTGGTCTCAGGGTTACCATACATGACCCCAATCTTCTCACGAGTCTGGTTGATGAAGATCACAGTTGTTCCTGTGTTGGCAGCAACCTGAACAATCCTCTTCAGCATCTTGGACATCAGCCTGGCAAGAACACCGATAGTCTGATCATCAGCGACACCCTCCAACTCCTTACGAGGAATCAGAGCAGCAACCGAGTCAAGAACAATGATGTCAACACCCCTGGACTCAGCAGCCTTGACAATCAGATCCAGAGCAGTCTCAGCAGCAGAAGGCTGGGCAACGAACAGGTTGTCAATGTCAACACCCAGTTTCTTCGCGTACACAGGATCCAGAGCGTTCTCAGCGTCAATGAACAGTGCCGTACCGCCCTCGGACTGCACGTTACCTACAGCAGTCAGAGCGAAAGTTGTCTTACCAGACGACTCAGGACCATAGATCTCCACAACACGTCCACGACCGAACCCTCCTCCGAGTTTTGCGTCAAGTACAACACTTCCAGAGGAGATGGTCGGTACGCGCTTACTTGGGCGATTACCCAGTTTGACAATCAGTTCATCATCAGAGTACTGATCAGAGAACAGACTGTCCTTGTTCATCTCCTTGAAGATCTTCTCAAGTTGTGCAACACGCTCATTTACAGGCATTTTTCAACCACTTTCACTAAGATTTCTCTGTCATAGTCAATCTTAACGAAAGTATGAGGAAGGTCACCTCTGTATGCACATTCTGTTCTTGAGTGAACAAGTGGAGTGTGCTAGAGGTGACCTTCCAGTAGTTGCTGACCTGTTTGTCAGATTGTCTCAGTCATTGTACTTCTCGGTGTGAATGTCAATGACTGTTGTGGCCTGCTTCAACTTCATCGGACAGTTCTTGTAACTCTCCTTCTGAGTGATAAGGATGACTGTCTTGAACTTCGTTGAAGGATCTGTGACTGTATGATAGATCTGCTCCCAGTCCTCATCAGCAAGGTATCCGTCTGTCGCCAGAATGAAGATGTCAGGCTGCTTCTTGTTGGGCAGAGACTTGATGAACTCAAACCCAGAGTGCATCCATGTTCCTCCACCACCAGAAAGATTCAACTTATTGACGTTATTGACAACCCTCAATGCTCTTTGACATCTGTGTCGATGCAGAACATCTCAACGCCGCCCTTGGTCTTGCTGGCGCCCTTGATGATGGACACGACCTCAGTAATGGCTGCTGAGAAGTCAGGGTTGGACATAGACCCGGACGAGTCAATACCAATCATTACAGTAGGCTTGATAGCAGACGATCCCCTGAAGATAGGCTGGTTCTTACCACCACCGAAACGACGATTTGGACGACGATAGGTACGAATCGTCTTACCAGCCATAATCTCGCCATAAGCCTTAGCAATACTCTGACGGAGAATGGTCTGCCACTTGACCTTAGGAGTACCCATCAGTTTCAGGGCAAGCATCAGGAACTCATCGCCAGAGCCATCAGAGGACTGGTTGCGGGAGTTTTGATCCTGGACAATCCTGGTCCTTACGCTGTCACGAGCAGCAGCCTGTGTGGCACTGGACTTTCTTTCGATACCAGCAGCATCAGCAGCCTGCTCACGAAGGTCATTCGAAGTGTCGCATGTCATGCTCTTCTCGCTAGGACCAGTTGTGTTCTTGCTCTTCATGTCCTCAACAAGACGGTCATTGCTCTCACTGATCTTGTCAGACTGCTGGTTCTGACCGTCTCCGCTATCGCCCTCAGAGTCAGAATCCTGCCCTTGGTTCTGACCAGAAGAACCAGAACCATTTCCTGACTGTCCTCCGTCGCTCTGTTGACCATCACCAGCAGAACCGCCTCCGTCACCACTGGGATCGCCCTGCTGGTCGCCACTGCCACCACCTGAGCCACTGTCATTGGAATTGGGCTGCTGGCCGTTAGATCCACCAGACTGAGGACCAAGAGACGAGAAATCAGTGCCAGAGCCTGGTTGGATCCTACTACCCGACGCTTCTTCTTAGACGAGGAACCACCACCAGAGTTACCACTCTGCTCATTGTCGTCACCATCATCTTCCTGCTGACCACCACTTCCTGAACCATTCTGAGACTGATCGGAAGCATCACCCTGAGAAGAACCAGAATTGGCATCATTACTGTTATTTCCGCTCTGAGAGGAACTTGGGTCAGTGTCACTACTGTTGTTGTTCCCGTTCTGAGAGGAACTAGAGGACCCACTGTCTCCTTGTTGGGAACCATCTCCTGAGTCACTGTCATCAGACTGGCTACCAGATCCAGAACTACCAGATCCTTGTGACTGACTGCTACTAGATCCAGACTGAGACTGACCAGAACCATCGCTATCACTGGGATCGCTCCACTCGTCAGGCTGAGACTGTGATGAACCACCTGAACCCTGAGATGACTCACTAGACTGCTGGCTACTGCTACTTGATCCAGAGCCACTGCCGCCAGAGTTGTCCTGAGGCTGCTGCTCCTGGTTGTCAGAATCACTGTCACCAGATCCGCCACCACCGCTCATCTGATCCGGCAGACTTCCATCATCCTCAGCAGACGAACTCTGATCGCCTGAACTACTGTCCTGTGATGGAGAACTGGGACTTGAGGAGCATCACTCTGCTGCATCCTGGACTCATCACGACTAAGGATTTGGTCAAGTTGAGCATTCCAGTTGGCGTTGTACCACTCCATGGTCTTGAACTTCTTTAGGTCGTAGTCCTGTGGAAGAAGCATGTGACTTGTTGTCATGGTGCGGTTGGCGTGAAGACACGTGTTAATCTCAAGGTCACCAACAATGTTAGCACGTGCAGCACGAACACCAGCCGTTGCAAAACGAGTGAAGTGGTTGTTCAGAAGGTGCATGACCTCGTGAGTCAACCAGGTTGCACGAGTACTTGGGTCCAGAGCGTACAGGAACCGGTACGACAGACCAACACGAGCGTGCTTGTCTGTGTAGCACGTCTCGGCAGTAGCGTCAACAAACGGAGAGAGCAGAGCAAAACCCTCACGGAACACAGGAGTACGATTCACAGCCGTGAGAACGGTCTCTGTGAAGATACCCAGTTCCTCCTGAGTGAGTTTCCGGATCCATCCATTAGGTGTTGTCAGATCACGAATACGACGCTTGATAACCTCATCGTTATTGATTTCAGGAAGAGCCTTAACAGAAGCCTCATTGCGCTTCTTCTTGCCCTGAAGTTGCTTCTTCAGTGACTCAACATCAGTTCCCAGTGACTTAGCAGCCTCCTGGTTTGTAATACGTCTCATATCTTCTCCTCCATGCCCTGTAATCTCTCCTACATCAGGACGTGTGACATTCTACACTCTCAGGTGAGAAAAGTCAACCACCAATAGAAGATGCTCAAAGCAGAGTAAACAGAATTATGACAAACAGTAAACCAAGCGTGAGAAGATTCAAAAGTTCTTCTCACGCTTGGTTCTCTTGTTGCTTGTGTCAGATGTTGTGCTTGGTCAGGTACTTGTTAGAAATGATCTTGAAGTTCCGGTTCCTGTCCATCCAGATCGGAACCTCCTGACCAGCAGCCAGATGGAACACAATACCCTCATCACGGCAGCCCTTAGTCACGTTGTCACGAAGATCAGCGACCTTCTCGATCATCTCATCAATCGTACCACGAGGCATCCAGTCGTCACCCAGAGCAGGAACAGCAACCTTCAGCAGCCGCTCGTCCCAGTCCTCACGATCCACCTTCTCGCCGTCCTGATACACTGCGAACACCTTCAAGGTAGCGGTATCAAACTTGAGTCGGTTCTTCTGGATCCCAGGACCAAGCAACTCGGCCTGAACAGACATACCAGGATGCTCACGAAGCACATCAGTAATACCAACCCTCTCAGCAATCTGGTAACCAAGAGTGTTCTCAGTAGGAATCTCCCAGTTACGAGAGTAGGCGTGAATCGTACCATCAATGTTGGCAAACGTCTGCGACATTCCGTCAACCTTGACTGTCGGAATCCACTTCAGACCAAGAATCTCGTCCCAGTGCTCAGCAAGCGACTGCACACGCTCAGCATCCGACTTGGGAGCCATAGCCTCGTTGAACTTACCAATAACACCAGCCTGAGCAGGAAGCGGCTCCTCATACTTGATGACTCCAGCCTCCTTGGTGATGTCAGCACCAACAGGAAGAGAGTCAATCTGCTCCTGAGTAAAACCGATCTCGTCAAGACCCATGATAAGACCCTGTGAGTACACTCCTCGCATCTTCATAGTCCGAAGGACGTGACCAGACGAGGTGTTACCATCCTCATCGGTGTACTTACGAACCCCACGAGACATGAAAGCAGCATAGCGAGAATCCGTCTCAGGCAGAAGAGAGTCAATCTCGAAGTAGGCAATCTTGTCGCCAGTCGAGAACTGATCCTTCTTGACAATGACGTTCCAGCCAAGAACACGAGCGTTGACAATACGATCAGCATTCTTGATAGGGGTGATGTCAGTGATGGTCTGGACTGATACCAGATGACGCATGTACTTCTCCTTGGTTCGGGTGCTACATAAAGTGCTCTATCAGAGGCATATGCAGCACAAGTAGTTAGTGTTATGTTGAGGTACCAATCCAGAGAATCAGTCATGATCTCCAGATGAGTACATACTACTCTGCTATCACCTGCTATGTCAAACAGAAAAGTTGTGATCTGTGCAACATCAACCCTCTTGCACAGATCACAACCTATCATGCATGACTCTATAGCGTGTAAGCGCTACTTCACACCAACCGCCTCGTTGAACGCCTTCAGGATGTCCTTGTTCTTGAAATCAATCTTCGTTCCAGAAGCCTTGCCATCAGAACTGTACTTGACACCAGTGAAGATGGCTGGAGTGGAGAAACCACCAGGGAACAGGTCAGATCTCTTCACCTGCTTCTCAGACGTCTTCTTGATCCAGTCAGCATAACGATGCTCAGGAATAGTCTTGGCAACATCTGCTGGCACTCCTGCACCCACAGCAGCCTCCACAAGAGCCTGATCCGTCACTGGCTTCTGACCATAGTTCTGAGTGCCCTCCTGAGGCTGGAAATCCTTACGATACAGTGCTGACAGAAACTCCAATGCGTGCTCTGGGCTGTTCTCAGCAACAGTCACGAAGGAGTTGATAGCACGAGTTGAGTACTTGTCTGTTGACGCCTCATCCAGGAACGATACAGGAGACAGACGCAGGTCAATGTAACCAGACTTCACCAGTTCCTTCATTCTGTCACCAGAAGCACGATGCACAGCACCACACCCAGGACACAGAGGGTCGAAGAAGTCATCAACTCTGGTAGCGTTACTCTTCAAGTTATCTGACTTCACTTGAAAAGCACCATGCTCATCAAAGTTCTTAGGTGTCAGTTGCGTGGCAGCCTGAGTCCAGCCATCAGAGTCCTTCTTGTTGTGAGCAGTGACCGCTATGTATCCTGTCAGTCCAATCAGAACGGCAATCACAGACACAAGAGCCGATACTCTGACAATCTTGTCCCGGCGGGCCTTCTTCTTTGCCTGCTTGCGCATCTCGGCTGCACGTTGACGCCTTTCCTGGCGACGCTCTTCCTTTGTCTTGCTCTCTGCCAAGTTGTTCTCCTTCATCTATCTACTAACTGATTCAGTATCAGAAACCAGTGTCTTCTCTATACTGTGAAACAACAGAGTCACTAAGAGCCTGTCGCTGCTCACAGAACCTTGTCCACAAGTCCTGCAAGGTCTTGTCCTTCTTTGCTGCTGGAAGGTATCGGTCAGTACTGAAACACATGTTGTACACCTGAATGAAACCAGCGTCCCAACGATCAAGACCATACTCTGTTCGACCAGGAGTATTGACATACTCATGACGGTACTTGAACGAGACTTTAAGAATCTCACCCCATGTCCTCAAAAGACTTCTAGCATTATCAGACAGGTTGCCAGACCTTGCAGCATCTTCAAGCCACGTTGAGGCAAAACGCTCACCAGATCTCTGAATCTCTGAGAGCATCTGAGAACCACCCTGATCCAGATTGTCTAGAGCCACATCCTCCATGAACCTGTTGGACACAGGAAAGAACTCGTTGTCAACATCCCAGGTCCTACATCTGGAACTGTAACCACTCAGTGATGTCTGACGGCTACCAGAACTGAACAGCGCCAGAGTCACGCAGTCTGCCTCAAACTCCTTGTAAGAATCAGAACTGGTGAACTCATCAGTCATCCTAACAAAGACGTCTCTGTCATGAATCCAGTCGGTTCCTTCTGACTTGATGGCCTTGTAGCAGTTCTTAATGACCGCAAACACAGTACATGCTTCAGCGAAGTTACCAGAGTCAACAGGAACCCCGTCGCCAGAACGGTTTGTGATAGTAAACATACTGGTCTTCAGGTCGGCACCCTTGAAAGTGTCTCGCTTCTGCAGGAACCCGAAAGATCCCTCAGTTGCCCGACCGCGAAGATTGTTGCCCAGTTTGTCAGTGAACCCATTAATCGTGACAGGATAGTCGTCAATGTGCTCACCTGTTGGGGCGGGAATCATCCTTGACAAACGATTGCTGTCATCGACTCGCTTCAGCAGACATGAACCATCATCAGTGACAAACACCTGTTTCAGGTTCTTGTCAACATTTCTGCGCTTGACGGAATACCTGAACTGTATCTGTGGCTCATGGTTCTCAGAGGTGTCAATGACCCAGTGAGAGCAGAGGATAGGCCAACGTCCTGCTGTTCCATTGAACTCACTGGCATCCATGACAAAACCCGACTCCAGTCTGAAGTCCTTAGTAAAGTCGTCAACCATACCACTAAACGCAGGAGAGGTCAGGAACGACTTACTGAAGAAGACTACATGGAAGTCCTGAGTGTACCCAAAGGTCCTAGCCAGTAACGCAACACGCCAGTAGAACTGAGTGCAGAGATCCTGAGCGGCATGACCACCACAAACCAAGGGCAACCATCTCCTTATTGACCTGGTGGCTGTGATACCAGACTTGTTCTCAGTCCGAGTGCTGCCGCCAGATGTTCCATAGGAGGGTTACCAAGAATGACAATCAGCTTTGTTCTCTTTGAGCGCCTTCACCAGTTCCTCAGGAATACCCCATCGGTCAGACGGAACAGAATCAGCCAGATAATCAGGAGTCATCTTCTTGGTAAAAGAGTCATCCACCTTTGGCTCAACAACATCAATCAGACGCTCAGAGATAACCTTGGTGATACTCTCCTCTGTGACTTCAATCTCGTTGTTCTTCAGATACTTCCTGGCCTGTGCACGGTTCTTCCTGTTTGCAAGGTTGACAGCATCCCTTTCGGCCTTAACCTGCTCCTTGGCAAGACCAAGATAGGTGTCATGAATACCCATGTCATCATTCAGGAAGTCCATCTGGAACTCATGAGCACCAGAGTTGATACCCTCAGCAATCATCATCTCCTCAGTGTGAAGAGTTGACAGGAAGAGGTTGCTGTTGTCACCATTTAGACCAAACGAGTAATCTTTCGTCAGGTTCTTCGATCCACATGCAGGATCCCAGACAACATACTTCTCACGCCAGTCACTCCCAAGATCCTGTTCAAGCATCCTGTGCATCTCGTCCGCCCAAAGAGAAGGAGTCCAGAACTCACCAGTCCATCGACGCTCGTTCTCCTCTAGCAGACGGTCACAGATAGAGGTGATCTCCTGCTTCTCTCTCAAGGAGTAACCACCGAAACGATACATGTTGCGCCACACCTCGAACTCAGCAGCGCTGAATCCATCAACAGCGTTCACAACGGTCTGACGACCCTTGTCCTCCATGACGAAGGTGTTATGGATACGAGGGTGGACATATGCAGTCAAATCATTCAAGATAGTCTTGACAAAGACAGCCATCTGCTTCTTGGAGGCGTCCTTACCTACAAAACCACCAAAGATGCTCATGTGAAACTTGATGAACGCAGACTCAAGACTGTCAGCACTGATACGGCTCTTCAGCAACTCGGTTGACTTACCAGACGCAACACTCCTGATACCATAAGCCAGGTTATTGACATCAAGAGAAATCTTGTCGTTCTCGTCATATACTGAGTGAACAGGCACGTTTCCAACAATCGGCAGGCTCTTGATCGCGTCGAGCAGTCCATGGTTACTCTCCCAGGCGCTTGACGGTGCAAGACTCCACTCAGGGTCATCACTCCAGGTCCTGTCAGCAAGATCCTTCAAGACGTCTCCTGGAATGACAAAGATCTCATCCTCATCAGCCACGACAATGATTCTTGGAGCCTCAACAGGATCTGATCCAGAGACAAGATTGTGAATGTAGTAGGTGCACTGAACCAGAACACGAGCGCGCTGCTCCAGACCTGCCTCACCAGAGAAGACACGATCCTGCTTGACCTCAAGAAGAACGCTGTAGTCCTCACGAGTGTCAAACAACCCATCTGAGGCAAAACTCACAAAAAGCAGGCCATCAGTCTTAACACCGTTCAGAGTAGACACAAAACCGTTACCAACACTACCATTGTCTGGTGACTCAACATTCTTGACAGCATCCAGCAGCAGATCGCGGTAGACAGCCTCAATGTCCTTCTCATCGGTCGCGTACTGTAGTCGTGAAAGCACACGATTACGCCTGGTGTCAGACATCACAGGCTTGTTCTTAGTGGGCACTGCCATACCTTGTTTCTCCTCAAAAATGACTCAAAATCATTCATCTGTGACGAGTTTAGCATATGAATGTCATCACGTCAACTACCTTTTGGCGTCATATCAACATAAAGATGCAAAAGGACGAAGGCTGCACCTAGAAAGAGCAGACACAGGAGTGCCGGATGCGACCACATCAATCACATCCGGCACTCAAAGTGGATCTCAATTGTGACTCAGCACAAGTGTGAGTTCTACCATCCTTCAGTCAGGACGGCATAGACGACATCCTGAAGCCTCTTCGTCCTGTTGACACTCTCCCAAGAAGGAATCACCGGAACAGCCATTCCTGCCTCCTGAGGAGTCATGTCGCCCTTCTTGTTGTTGCACTTCTGGCACGCTGTGCACAGGTTGCTCCAAGATGAACGACCACCCCGAGACCTTGGAAGAATATGGTCAACTGTCGCCAGAGACTTCGAAACACTCTTGCCACAGTACTGACATGTGTAGTTGTCACGAATGTGCACAAGAGAGTTAGCGATCTTGGCGTCAGGGTCAAACTTCCTACCACCCTTGTGCTTGGAGACGTAACGGTTCAGGCTGACGACCAGTGGACGAGGAATTGACAGGTGCTGGCTTCTCACCAAGGACCCGTCTGAACGTGGAACAAGTGTCGCTGCACCATTAGCAACAACCAGTGTCACAGCACGAGACCATGCAACGACATCCATGACCTCCATTGCTGAGTTGACAAGAACGCTCTGTCCTTTGCCAACCATCTGCTCCAACTGAGCGATACTATCCATCGTTGTCATCTTGAACTCCTACTACATACCTCTCCAGGTGTTGACTTTTCTTTCACAAGAGAACGCCCTCAGGAAGGTCTTTCCAAAGGACGCTCAACGTCTCTATTATCGGCAAAACATTATCACTTTTGGCAACTGGTGTCTTACCTCAATATGGTCGTTGTACCAGCAATCATACCACAAAGCCTCATTCTGTCAACATGAACTCAGGTCTTCTACCTGAATTTCGTGTGATAACCACCACTATCAAAAGCAGATTGGGTGGGTCACTGAGAATGATTGCTGGTGCTTTCAAGAAAACTACTCCTCTTCCTCGTCCCAGATACGCTGAGCCCTTCAGGTTCTTCCTTACTGTCTTCCAGACCTTCTTCTCAAACCCTGGCTCTCCTGGATTACGACCGTCAAGCAGACTGAATACGAAACCAGACTGACTCATCTTGGAGACTCTTGCAGCAATCTCCTTCCTGGTTCCAGTCTTGTCCAGTGACTCATACTGCTCACGTGCCTCACGGATAATCTTGTCGTGCTCGTTCTGAAACATCTTGGCAACTGGATCAAACTTGCGCCTACCAAGGTCACCAATCTTGCTGACACTGGACTCATACTTTCCAGTAGAGACCAGATCGAAGATTGCGCTCTTGCTCATTCCTGCAAAAGCCCTGTGTAGAGCCAGGTAGTCGTCCTGCTTGATCTTCACCTGCATCTGCTTGTCCGGGTCACGGTTGAAGATCCTGACCACAACACCTTCCTTGCCTTCACGTGGTGGCAGAGCAAGAGCCTCACGCAAGGTGCTGGCTGACATGCTCTCTGCAACCGTCCTGTCACCCCAGATGTCCCTATACTTCTGTGTGCTCTGATAACGACCAGTGTGCTTGTCAATGGCACCAATCATCCCAATGTCGTCATTGTCGTACTTCAGATAATCTGGTGTGGCCTAGGACCAGTACCCTCAAACACGAAAAGTGGTTCCAGGATGCTTGCTCAGCAGCGTATCCATTGTCTCACCAAGAGAGTCGTCCTTACGAATCATGTTGGTGTAGTCAATAGCCTGATCCGAAGCGAAACTACCCTTTGTAGCAACACATGGCTCACCTGTCACTGGATGACGGTAGGCGATCAGCATGGAGCCGTCACGCTTGTCAGTAACCTCTGCCGGAGCGTCAAAGTTCAGCAACTTGATCGACTCCTCAGCACCAGCCATGTTCTCCTCGTCACCAAACGCCCAACCAGGCTTGCCATCAGATCCAACCATCTGAGACAAGGTGTAGAACTTCTTCCAAGGCAACTGGACCACACGAGCATCGCTAAGACTCTCATCAGATGACTGGACAATAAGGCCACGTGCCGTCTTGGTGGCATCATTCCACTTGGCAGCATACTGAGTAGACTTGGTGTAGCACAGAACTCTCAGTGTATCATCGTCAGGATGCTTCTGCTGTGAGACATAACCCTTCTGAATCATTCTGTTCAGAAGGTCAACATCCACATACCTACCCAGTTCTCCACCAATGTAGTCGTCATTACTGGTGTCAGGCACAGAAGACCTAGACGCTCCACTCATGACGTTACTGCCATAGAGCATCGTCATAATCTCGTCCTGCTCCTTCTGGCTGCTGGCGTGAATATACGGGCATTCTCTTATGTCAGCAGAGCACTCCAGCCATCGTCTTGTCTCTGAGTCATAGTGCTTTCTAGTCATTGTAAATCTTTTGTCCTTGTTCAGTTTTGTTAACCAGTAAGTAGTTGGTGTATCATGGATAATTGTGACAATTATTTTCAACTATGTTCCTACTACTTATCTATATATTAAAACACTCAATGGCTGGTGCCTATTCTTTGACACCAGCCATTAGCATATTAATCTAACGATTGAACATCACTCGTTGAAGTATGAGAGAATGTTCAGCAGGCTCTGGAACAGGTTGATGATGTCCATGAAGATGTTGAGAGCAAGCATAGCAGCCGTCATCTGATCGGCATTCGGAGTGTCACGAATACGCTGAATGTCAATGAACACATAAAGCGAGAAGACAATCAGCATCGCAATAGAGATGATGAGCGACAGAATAGGCAGGTGCAGGAAGAATACGTTCGCCAGTGACAGGACAATGGCTCCAAGGACAATTGCCGCTAACTTGCTGGACCAGTGCTCCAGGCTCTTTTCACTGGTGTACCCAAGAACAGACATCACACCAAAGATGACAGCGGTTCCGCCAGCGGCCATGACAACCAGGTTACCTGCACCAGCACTGATGAAAGCACTGACAGTACTGTACATCAGCACACCAATAACAGCAGGAATACCAATGGCAAAACCCTTAGCGAGTGTCGGAGTCATCTTAATGAACGATGATGCAATCAGAACACCAACCGTTATCAGAGCAACGATCTTAACTGTTGCAGGCGGGATGAGAGGCCCAACAACCATCATTGCTACAGCCATAATGGCAAACTGAGCCAGCAGCCAGTTCATGACACGACGATGAGTGGCAGCAAAACCACTCTCAGCGGTCTGTACAGGGTTGTAGATACTCAAATTTAATCTCTCCTCATGAGATGTTGATGAATCTTGTCTTAAAGCATACGACAACACACTATGAGATGTCAATGTCACTTAAGTGTGCTACTGATCTCATATATCACTTTTGGGTGACATATGACTGCTTCGCTGAGGGAATGAACACCTCGAAGAACTCCATCAGTCCAGGTCTGTCCTCTGTACCAATAATCTCCTCAGTGGTCACAATCCGTCCAACAATCACAGGCCACTGGCTCCTGTACTTCCTGATTCCAGTCAGAGCAAGAACCTGCTGAGCAAAACGTCTGGCATCATAACCTCGAACAATCCGTGACACCTCCTGCTCGCCAGTCTCAAGATCCTGCACAACCACATTGTTCTCAGAAACATGTCCAACACTCTCAGCGATACGTGAGAACACTCCCAGCAACTCAGGGTCACGTGACTCGGACAACTCGATCATGTCTTTGAGCATAGTCTCAATCAGGTACTCGTTGTCATCATCTGTGGCAATCATCTCAAATGCCTCAACAACCTCCTCAGACAGGCATCTTTGCAGCACCTTAGCTGAGTTCTTAAGCCTGTGAGCGTGCAGTGAACGATCCAGAGAGGTCTCAACATACCACAGGTGGTTACCAGACACCTCAACCACCTGTCCCTCATCTGTCGTCACCTCATACATCGACTCTGGAAGGTGCTCGTCATACACCTCGACCACAGTCTCCCAGTCGTCATTGTCATCAGGAATCTCGTCACCAACCTCCAGATCTCCAAACCTCTTGATAACATACTCAAACTTGTCATCAGAGGCAACAACCTGTCCAAGGCTCACGTCATCAGGAACAGTAACCTGACTCGGCCTGAGGAACTTACTGACCAGTTTATCTACTGGACGAAAAGACATGCACTACTCCATTCACTCTCTGACACAATCTTACCAAGAACAAAATGGAGACATTATCTGTCAAAAAAGCAAAGTGCTAGGTGCACAATCATGCAAACACCTAGCACTCACTCATTCAAAAGTGACGATAGATTCAGAAGTCAAGTTCTGATGACATCAGTGTACTGAGACGATCCACAAAATTATCATCCCTGACATCAAACGTCTCTAGATGAGTACCATTGGAGTAGACATCAAGAGTTGAGACGTCATCGCCATCATACTCAGCATCAAAAGAGACCTCAGTGTCATTATTGTAGGAGGCGATAGTGGTCTCATCAATCTTACGACCAAAACCCTGATCCTCATATCCATCAATAAGCGACTCAACAAATGTTGCCATACACTATCACCTTCCACATCATCAAGAAAAAGAATGTTTATGCCTTCTCATATCATCCACTACTTCTCTGTAACTCTAACGGAAGCAGTACGTGCACCAAATAGTTTACCGAACTGCTCCTCAGAAAGATGCTGACGAGCAAGATCCTCATCAACCTTGTACTCATAGTTGCTGACAAGAGCCAACTGCTCAGGTGTCAAGTTCTTTCGCGCCTCAGTTTGGTTAACCTGCTGCCTGTTGTTGATAACCACACCTCTGTTCAGCGCCCTAGCAGGAATGTATGTATTTCCATCAGGATTATTCAATTTTGCAGCAGTCTTCATGACATTGTTCATAGAGCCCGTTGTCTTCTTTTAGATCTCTGTACTTCATGCCAAATGAGGTCTGAGCATCAGCGTACAACTGCTGGTAATTACTTAGTGCTGCATCCATCTTGTCCTCATCCGTCTTTCCAGGAAGGTTGGTATCAGCGTTAACGACATACTTACCAACATCGTGTCGAGATCCTAGAACCACATTTGTTGTTTGCGATTTTGTCAGAATCTTGGCCTGTGTCTCCTCGTCAAGATGCAGCCTGACAAGATCCAGACTGACCTTTGGTTTTCTGGTCTGAATCTTTCTCTTCAAGGACTCTGGAAGAGTTTTCAGGTAGTCCTTATCCAACTGGTTCTCCTTGACATCAATAACCACCTTAGCAATTTCCCCATCCAACTCATACCTGGGTTTCTTTAGGTTGGACGAGGAAACAAAATCCTTCACAACCTTGTCAAGCCTCTTTCTTTCGTCATCAACACGAGACATCTGCTCATCACGATCAAGATAGGTGTCTGTGTCTACAACAGTTCCGTCACTCGACTTGAACCTAGATGACGGAAGAACCTTGAGTTTACAAAGATCTTCATAAGATGCCCATTATTCTGACCATCTGCAAAATCCACAGCCTTCTTGAGTCGTCTCTCAGCAGCAGAAGGGTTGGCCTTTGCCAAAAGAATGTCACCAGAGTGTGCTCGACGACTGATAACCTCGTTAGCACTGCGAATCAGGTTGTCTCTCAGAGCAGCATCAATCTTGCTCATCTCAACACCACGACGAACCACATTACCTTCTTTGTAGGATGCTTCGTCATAGCGTTCTTACGTGGACGATAGATCTCAGCAAAAGCACCGTGCTTCGACTCAAGATCATTAATTATGATCTGCTTAACCTCATCTTTTGTGCTACCATGAAGAGCAGGTCCATAGCGACAGGCTCTCTTAGTGGCCTTGCACTCCCTGACCTGTCCAGTTGGTGTGGCGTGGTACTTCTTAGCAGACATAGATAAACACCTCATCTAGAAAAAGCATGAAACGACTTTCACTATCTAAGGTGTTTATCTATAGAAAGATTCCTCTGAGTGCAATCAGCAAGGCATTACAATTCAGAGAGAAGACACTTGCCTGTCTGTGTCCCCACTGAGAGCACTCTTGTATGCATCAAAGAAACTCAGAAGATTGTTGTCAATCTTGTGGTAGTTCTTGTTGTCAGGGCCAAGAGTATCCACACCTATCATGTCTTCAATCTGACTCTTAAGAGAAACCACCTCAGACATCCTGGAGCGAATAGTTCCAACACGTGAGTCACCTCTGTCAGTGAAGCACTCACCAAGAATGTGTCCAGAATCTGCTACAAGAGAACAGATCGACTCGAACAGGTTGCCAGCATCAGCAAGCAGGGCAAACTTCTCAATGTTTCTACACTCAAACTCTGTAGATTGAATAAGATTATTCCTAAAAAAACTCCAAGAGATTCTTGCACGTCCTCATTTTGATGACAAAGGTAAACAAATCGTTCACTAGTTCTGCCGTCTTGCTTCCAAGTTCAGACAGAAGGTCATTTGTCTCAGTCATTCAAAAACACTTCCTCAATTCTGTATGTAATCTATACAACATAACGTATTCTCTGTAATTGTTATTCACTTGTCTGAAAGAACGAATCTGGTGGCTGAGATACCAGCCTTTGCTCCACTACCAACAGCCACAGCAACCTGCCTGAAATCAGGATCTGAGACATCTCCAGCAACAAAGAACCCATCAACAGTAGATCTGTGAATAAACCCATCACTGAACAGTTCGACATTCCCTTCAGCGGCACGAGAGTTAGGTATCTGCCCTACCGCAACAAAAACACCAGAAACAGGGTACGTCGCCCCATCAGTTCCAACCACTCCTGAGACTTCACCGCTACCGTTGTCCTTGATCTCAGCGACGTTGACTCCCTCGTGAACAAAGACATTAGCAAGAGCCTCCAATCTCTCAACAGCGGGCTTTGAGGCACGCCATGAAGACCTTACGAACACGTCAACACGACTGCACAGGTTGGCGAGATAGGAAGCCTCCTCAACAGCACTCTCACCACCACCGACAACAGCCACACTCTCGTCAGCAAAGAACATGCCATCACATGTAGCACAGTATGAGACTCCACTGAGTTCGCTACCTGAAACGCTTAGTTTCCGAGGTTCACTACCAGCAGCAAACACTACGGACCTGGACAGCAAGGCTTCATCTGTGTCAGACAGATGAGTCTTAAAAACGCCGTCATCAAGCTTGACAATCCTGTCCACAACCCCGTCAATCATCTGAGCACCAAACATCTGAGAGTGCCCCAAGAACTTCTCAGACATGTCTATACCAGAGACACCAGGCATACCAAGGTAGTTGTCGATCTCCTCAGTAGAGGTCACAAGCCCACCAGCAGTCAGTCCTTTGACAACAGATGTAGACAGACCTGCACGAGACGTGTACAAGGCTGCTGAAAGCCCTGCTGGACCAGAGCCAACCACAACTACGTCCTTGATGTCTTCTGCTGTCACAGAGGCTTTGACAGGATACTGTGTGGTGATGTCCTGTTCTGGTTCTAGTGCAGTAATGTTTCTGTCATCAATATACATAAAAACTCACCTCTGAAAGATAGCCGCAAGAGTAAACTAGGATCATCTTAACCAGAGGTGAGAGCAGAGGGATCGATCAACCTATAACTATTTGTTATAAGATTTGCTCAATCTGATTTAACTCACCCATAGTAGTACTCATCAGCAATTCTGTCACGCCTTCTGTCAGCATCAACCTTCTTTAGGTAACATCTGTGAGCGCTCATTCTAAACGCTTTGTCTGTAGTCTTAATGGCTTCTTCAAGAGCCTTCGTATTGTCATCTTTGGTGCTGTCGTTCTGGCTGACAACATCTCCTGTCTCCAGATTGACACGAGCGTAGTACTTTCTGCCATCTCTGTCAGCAGCGCAAACATCAACAAAACCATCGTACCTGAAACAGTTCGGTCTACTGTCAGTCACAGAGACAGAAGTCAGACGAAGACCATGTGAGTTGAGTTTTCTCTGAATCTGACTACCAAAGCGTCTGTCTGATTGCTTGACAGACGAAACGCTGACTTGCTATGCATGGTTGCGCTCCAGAAGTCAGCATCACTGAACTTAGCGCCATCTTTCTTGTCAGTAGGAAAACCTTCTATCGTATACTTGAAGTCAGATCCACTAGCACTGCATCCTTGACGTTTTTCTCCGGTCTCAGTATTGAAGTACTCTACACCACCATAAGGATTGTTGTAAGTATAGTACATCTTACTTAAATCCTTAGCATCACGAACAATCATACCTGTCTTAGGAATGTCAAAGTCAAAGACCTGCTTGAATCCATTAACAGAGACAGACTGAATCCTTCCTTCGCTCATATACTTGTCATAAGTACTTTTAGCGAGATCAATCTTCTCTGAGTCATACCTGATAGCATCTTTAGGAAGAGGTGGTTCAGGTATGACAGAAGACCCCGCTCAGACCTTCATCACTGACTCCAGCAAGTCGAGCCTCAATCTGGTTTATCTCCTGCTGACTGAAAGCGTGCTCTAGTTGGATGCCACGTTTTCTGTAAGAACACTTATCAATACCCTCACACTTCCTCCATACCCCATCCTCAGGACTTCTGTGCTTACAGTTGGACATTAAATCAACCTCGACTCATGTTGTATGTATGGTCTTATACACAAGTATCTATGTTACACTACCTTAGTGTAGATATATCTCTAGAAGGTGCTTATCCTTCATCAATACTCTAGATAGGAGTGTCTATATAATGCCTACATTTGAAGAACGTCTTAATTCAATGAAGTCTCAAAGAGAATCAAATGGAGGGGTTAAGGGTCTTTACCATGCTAACATTAATGTATTAGACAGAGAAACATTAATTGATGCAATGAAAAATCCAGAGAATTACCCTAATTTAACTGTAAGAGTAAGCGGGTACGCTGTTAACTTCGTTAAACTTACCGATGAACAAAAATTGGACATCATAAACCGCTCCTTCCATACAAGTGCTTAGTTTTCGTTGAAATAACAACAAAAGATAATACACCTTATTGTTTTTAGATAAGGTGTATTATCTCTATATATTGTATGAATCTATTCTTCTGCTCTATTCCATTCCACCAAACGATCTCATCTGCTTTTAATTGACTTCTTGACATCAATAACAGACTGGTTTGATGATCCTCTGAAACGTAGTTTAGTGTCTCTTAGAGAGATTTCAAATCTTCCGTCAACCAAGACATCAACATACTGAAGTAATCGAGTCTTTTCTGGATCCTGCATAATCTCATCCCAGTAGAATCCTGTCCACATCCAGACAGTCTTGGTGTCACCAAACCTGTCTCTGAATGCTTTCAATAGACTCTCTACTGCTTCCATGTTCTCAAAAGGCTCTCCACCTAGAACAGAGAGACCAGCGACAGATGGATGGTCACAGTCACTCAGAACCATGTCAATAGTGCTTTCAGTAAACTCTTCACCCATACGAGGATTCTGAGCCGTCGCGGACCAACACCCCTTGCACCTGAAAGAGCACCCCGAGAAGAAGATGGACACCCTAACGCCAGGACCGTTCGCTGTGTCAAACTTGCTGTACCCAAGAAAACGCGACATATTACTTCGTCTTTCTGACTCTGACAAGAACAAGGGTGTCAGAAGCCATGGCCTTACCGCCACCAGTACTTCCAGCAATCAGAACCATAGGGCTTGCTGACGCAATGTTGTCATCAAACTCAAGACCATGCTTCTTAGCGTAGTCCTTCTGCTCTCCTGCAAGGTCAAACCCAACAACATGCTCAACCTCACCTGTCTCTGGATTCGGAATAGCCAGAGAGGCTTTCTGAGAAACTGTGAGGCCGATAGGAAAGAATGACGGAGCGACCCCAGGAGTGTCGATGTAGTGTGCTGACCAGTGTGCAATCTGAGGTAGTGGTGGAACAGCATAGATTGTCAACACGCCCTTGCTGCGGTCCCATCCTGGATGCTCTGGATCGCTGTCGTCAGGGACGAATGTTCGCACCTGGCCGAAGATCTGGTTGAGTTGTCTGAGAAATCCCTCACCACCCATCTCGTGATCGAAGTTGTCTGGAACGTTAAACTGGATCCTTACAGCGTCAATCTCATTCTCCCACTTGAGAACCTTGATAACCTCACCAGGATTCTTCTTGAACTCAAGGCTCTGCCCAAGGCGTTTTGAGGCGATCTCGAACATCCTGTCAAGAGTGCTCTTCCTGGCCTCAACAACTGGTTTTGCCATACTCATTCCGACAGAGATTCCAACAAAAAAACATGAAGGAACCAGCAGCAAGCATCCACCACGAGGTTCCGAACGACGGAGAAACGAAGCATCCTAGCCCAACCAGGAGAATCAGAAAGAAGACCTGCTTGTTAGTGATACCGCTCTCAGGTGGCTCTTCCTTATCGTCTTTCTTCTTGGATCCGAACGAGGCCAGGCGCTTGTCCTCCTTGATAAGGTAACTCAGACGCTCCCTCCACTGATTCCAGATAGGAGGCTTAATCTTATCCAGTGCAGCAGAGTTTTTACCAGCCTTCTCTATCAACCTGTCTGTCACCATCTTCTTGTGAACTACAGCAGCAAGACGGAGGACTATAGGCATGACAATGACATATACTGCTGCAAGTATACCTGCTTGTGTCAACATGTATCAGTTAGACCTTCCTCATAAAAACTGACCCTAGAGTTAACATATCTGCTCAGCGTTTAGGATCTAACTTTGTCAGTGCTTGGTGATCTCAACAGACTTCATCAGCGCCTCAACCTCTTTCTGGCTTCCTGTAGTCACCATGACACCAGCCCCGTCACCCGTTGCGATAACGACTGCTGATGTCCTGCTTCCAGAGGCGTCAGTGGTGATTGTTAGCGTACCAGCAGCAATAGTGTTCGGCTTACCTGACTCCTTATAGTCCAGTCCTCCATCCAGTAGACGACTGTGAACAGCATCACGAAGAGTGTAGATCTTCCCGTTCACGCCATCCTTAGAGACTGTTCCACAGAAGCAGAAGTCTGTTGGCTGGTCCACTGTGCAAGAGGACTGTGCCGGAGTGTTCTTAAAGCCCTTGAACGAGACAACATATCCTGACGACAACGTGATAGACGACTCAGAGACATCAGCCTTGATCTGAGAGGCGCTAGGAGTAGGAAGGTCTTTTTAGTTTTGAGGCAACAGGATTTTCAAAACCGCCAACGACACCGCTACCAAGAACTGCTCCAGGGCTGGCCTGCTGGTTGGCTGTTGCTGTGGGAGTAGCGCTGGACTTGGGAGCACTTGGTCTGGAAGCCATGTAACCAAGTGCAACTATCACGACAATACCAACAACAAAAACGGTTCCAGCAAGAATCTTGACCAGTTTTGCCCTTGCAATGTCCTTAGACAGAAAGTCAGTGAACTTGCTGGCACTAGGAAGATCCCCGGAAGAAGCCTCTCCGTTACTGAACACGTCCTTGAAAAACAGGATTCTTAGGGTGTCTTGACAGACAGAGATCTGTTGTCTTCCTGAGGAGATTCTTGATTCTGATTCGACATCTGAGAGGAATCGGTACTCTCTGAGAATGAATGTGGATGACCTATAACGCTCTCGTCAAACGAAACAGCAACATAGTCAGACACAGTGTCAGTGTACTCAGGAACTGCGAACTGCTGCTGACGTGCTGACTCAACATCCTCCCTTGTAGGTGGCGGAGGAGTTGATACCGTATCGCCACCCATTCTTGAAGCCACTACTGGTCGCCTGCCAACAGTATTTCCGTCTGTTCCTCTGATGCTCATAAAACCATTCCTTTTCAACTAAAATCTCTGTCTCATATGCCATCTGCTCGTGAATGGCTATGACAGAACAGTATATCTCTACCTTCTATGTTAACGAACAATCATCTCAGAAAAGCAGATGAACCATGACTTCATCTCTCAGAAATCATGGCTCATCTGCTACACCGGTTTTTGCATCATGACTACACCAGCAATCAATCACCACCCTTAGTATGATCGACTTATGCAATCACTGGCTAAAATGCCTGTCAGAAAGGCGGGTCGTCCTCGTCAACAGAGTCAGCCCAGTCGTCACCGTCACTCCAGTCGTCTGAACCGAAGTCATCATCCTTGGCCTTGGGGGCAGCCTTCCTCTTAGCAGAAGCACTGCTGCCAGATGAACGACGCTTAGGAGAAGCACTGGATCCAGAAGAGTTCCTGGCCTCACGGTCAGAGTGAGCAGGACTGAAGAGAACCGACAGACCAGTCTCCTCAACCAGGATGAACTCACGTCCAGGGTGCTCGTCACCGTTCTTGTCAGTGTATGGGTCACCAACATTCAACTGACCGTAGACAAAAACACGGTCACCTTTCTTAAAAGACTTCTCAACATAATCAGCCTGCTTGCCCCACACAGTGCACTCACGCCAGATAGTCTGCTTGTCAACCCATTCACCAGATGAGTTCTTGGCGCGTGGTGTATATGCAACAGAGAAGTTGATGACACTACGATCATCCTTCCCTACAACTCGCTTCTCTCGAACCTGACCAACTGTTCCAAAAAACAACTCCATTGGAAAAGCCATGTTTCAATCCCCTAAATGTCTGTATCTTATACTTGCCTACTCATGCGCATGTCATGGCTTGAGCATCCAACAAAGGCCGCTGGTTGTTGTTCAGAGCCCTCGTCTGTGTACATCTTAACGACAGATCTCCCAAGATAGTGATCTGGGTCTCATCATCTTGGGAGATCTGTATAGTTATGTGATTTTGACAACAAACTCACTTGTTTGGCTGAGGCCATGAGTTCGGGATAGTAACTCCGTTAGGAATGACAGGAGGCTGAGGCTCTGCTGGCTTCTCCTGATCCAGGATCTCATCCTTCACTGGCGGGTTTGTGCAACCTGTTGGCTTGTCTGGAATCTTAGGGTTGCTACCACTGTCAGCAGTAGGTGTAGGAGTTGGGTTGGAGTTTGGGAACCTCAGTGCAGTTGGTGGAGCAGTAGCGCCTGGAGACGGTGTTGGGGCTGGTGTCTTTCCACCGTTCTCTCTAGCGGCCCTCTCCTGCTCCCTCTTCCATGCCTCACCATACTGCTGCTCCCACTTGGCAAGGTTCTCGTTAGCAGTGTTGCAGGCAAGAGTCTCCTGATCGAACTTCAACTTAGCAGCCTTCTTCCTGTCATCAAAGGTGAACCAGTCGTTATGGTCTGTGACATACTGTCTCCACGATCCCTCGATAAGAGAACGCTCGTTGTTGAGCCAAGCCCACTTGTCATGCACAGCATTCACCTGTGAGACGTACCTGTTCCACGAGTCAACCTGTGAGACATAGTTGAGCATCGATCCTGACCAGTTGTGACGAGCCTGCATGTATCCAACAGCCTTGTGGTTGGCGTCATCCTGAGCCTTACCAATAGACTTCTTCTGAGCGTTGGCAAGTTCACCAGCATTGTAGACAGGCATCTTCTGACCAGACCATGCCCATCCGCATCCAGGACCGTTCACGTCCTCAATCTGGTAGGTGGCTGTCTCACTGAAGTCAGAGTTATCAGAAACGCCTTCTGGACGTGTCGGCTTGGCGACCTCACCAGGCAAGGAGGGGAATCCATCAGGTAGTGGGGCTTCAGGCTCCTCAGCGTCAGGATTGCTGACACTCTGTAGACCTTGCGGTAACGGGGTGGCTTGGTTGCTGGTGTCAACCTGAGTCTTGATGCTCTCGCTCTTCTTGAGCCCAGTGTAGTCGTTGGGGTGGTAGAAGAGGTTTCGCAGGCTGTCAGCAGATGCTGATGTCAGACTCAGGCACTGAGTAGCCCTCAACGTCTCAGGAACCTTGGTCTGGTAGTAGGAGAGAAGTTTGTCTCTCATACCTGAGTCTGATGCGGTTGCTCCAAGAATCGCATCACCAGAGACCATGACAAATCCATTGCTGAACGTGTAGACAGTCGCGTCTGAGACTCCAGGCTTCTGATCAAAATCCTTCAAGCACTTAGACCACCTCTTGATGTAGTTGTCAAACTGTGCAGCAGCCTGACCAGCACCATACACCTGAACAGTCACTGCGACACCAGAACCCTTGGCAGAGACAGATCCAGCAACAGAGTCAGGCACCTGCTCCTGCTTACAGACATCATTTGGCAGAGGGTGCTGAGGCGTACCACCAGACACCACCTCCCACTGAGGAACAGACGCTGGATTCTCAGCAAGCAGCGCCTTGGCCCACTGAGTACCAGGAGAGTCTGACGCAGCAACATTCTGGTATGGTGATGTCGTCTTTGGTGCTGACACAATCTTCTTGTAGGAGGTCTGACCCTGACTAGCCATATAGACCACCAGAGCAACAGCAATCAGCACAGCAATGGCATAGAAGATCTTCTTGTTAAAAATCCATCTGACAGCAGGAAACTTGATCTCTGGATCATCTTGGTAGTCAGAGAACTTCGTTCTCCTTGCAACCTTCTTACTTGCAGACACCTGCGACTCCTTACATCTATCACCAGTACTGCTCGAAAAATATCCTCTAGTAAAAAAATGTCAGGTAGTGCAGCAGAATATGCACTACCTGACATTCTAACAACATGGGCCAGAGATCCTTCTACTGGTCAAGATGATTTTATCTATGGTTGTTTGTTATCTGATGCTGGAATCTCTGGAGCAGGATTCGCCTTGTCGTTCTGGTTGTTGACATCTTGACCAGAGTCAGAGTTGTTGCCACCGCTGTTCTCCGTGTTCTGGTTCTGCTCAGACGAGTCCTGAGAGACACCTGCCTTGTTCTGCTCTGAGTCAGGTTGACTTTTGCTGTGAGTTCTGTTGCCCGCTCTGCTTGTGCTGGGACGATCCACCGACCTGAGCCTTGTTGCCAGAACCAGGATTTGACTTGTATCCAGAACTGCTGTCTGACTTGTTCTCAGAGTTCTGGTTGTTCTGAATGCTGCTGTCCTTGTCCGATCCAGACTGACCCTCTGATTCACTGCTGTCAGATGTACTGTCATGAGATGACTGCTTGCTTGCAGAGGATGCTGTGGATGGCCGGGAAGACGCTGACTTCTCAGTACTTGATGTCTCTGCGGGTGAAGATGATCCACCATTCTTCTGATGTTCTGCCTCCAAGTTGGCAATCCTCTCTTTAAGAGCGTCCACATCAGCGCTGTTTGTCGTCACGATGGTCTTGTAGACAGGCTCACCCTTGATAGCACTGACAATCAAGCATGTTGCTCCAATGGTTATGAACATGGTTGCCATGAACATGCTAGTGTGTCTCAGTATCCTCTTGACCTTCCTTGGATCAGCGCTTGTCAGCCACTCAGGGAGGACAGAAACGATTTTGCCCATCAGAGTGCTCTTGTCAACCTCTATGCCCTCAGAATTGCTTACATGGCTCTCTGCTGGCATACTGGAGTCGCTATCTGTACTCACCTCGTTTCCAACTACTGGAATCTCCTCTGTATCACCATCCTGTATACTACCAGTTGAGAGCAACGACGACGATGACACGGTTCTCTTGGCTGCTGCAACAGCGTTTTTGGAAGTAACAGAAAGCACGGCACGATAGAACTCTGAGGCGATAGCAGTGACAACAGACGCCATGCCAGCAAGAATCAGGCTGGACACGTAGCCAGTAAGGTATGAGGACAACAGAGCCACAGTAATTGCTGCCAGTGCTGCTCCGGCAATCTTGAACACGCTGAGATCCAGGCTTCCAAAGAAACTCTTCATCTTTCTCATGACTATCTACCTTCTCACCTCCATCAAGTACCTAAATCTCATGGTTTTTAGGTAACAGATGCTCTATCTGACTTCCTGTGGTCAACAAACTGGTGGGACTGAGTAACGATCTGACACCATCGCTCAGCCCCACCAGGCAACAATCCTAAACAATCATATCATCTAGGATTGTCATAACATATCACGTGTCATTCTGTTGTAGATCTGACAAAGTTAATGACAACATTTGTTGACACAGTGCTCGGGTTGTCGGTTCCTCCAATAATCCTACCATCAATGTTGTTGGTTGTTCCAGTACCGGTGTTGTCTCTGAACAGGTCCTTGGTGCTACCGCTTGTGTCTGTACCAAACGTCGAGTAGCACTTACCCTCGATAGGTGCTGTTTGCTCAACGTTGTTGCGAGTGACTGCATTAAACCTGCTTCCATCACCGCTGGTCTCGAACCCGATCTTTGACGGGAATGTTGTGCTGACCTCTGGAGCGTACTCCCACTTGACGTTGAGGATCTGAGGCTTGCCCTCTTCTGACGCCCAGGATGCACCAACCTTGAACTTGTTGTAGAACCCATCCATCACACTAGCGGTGCTGTTGGAGAACAGTCCCTTGTCCCAGTTTCTCTGGTTAGCAGCAGGTGTCTGTCCTGTACCAAAGACGTTGACACCCTTACCACCAGATCCTACAGCCTCCATGGTGAACTTACCACCGTTCTTGCCTGTGGTGTCAGGCGTTCCCTCGGACCAGCGAGACACTGTTGTGGTTCTTGGTGCAGCACCGTTGTAGTGAACAATGTCTGTGCTCTTCGGGTACCATGTGTCCAGCCTGATTTCACGCATCTTGTTGTCACGGAACATCTCGAAGGAGTTTGTTGACAGGCCCTCGGACTGAGCACCGTTCAGACCACCGTTACCAGACGCTCCTGAGGTGCCCTGGTTGCTGATGGCGTCATTCTTGTCAGAGGCACCAGCGTTCTTGGCTGAACTGGATGTGCAGTCAAATGGGCACTCCTTGTCAAAGAATGAGATATGTCCTGATGCAGCGGCGTTTCCGTCGGGATTGCTCGGGTCACCAAAGTCAGTGTGAACAGGCTGGCTGCTTCTCACCTGGGACTTGGCAACTGCTGAGAGACCGCGCTCGGAGTCACCCACACTGACGACCTCGGCGTTGGTTGATGCAACCAGAGCGTCAAAAGCATCCTTGTTGCAGTGGACGGAGAGCATCTGGAAGAAAGACTTCTTCTGTGGCGTCTGAGCGTTCTTGGTGACTCCCAGTGCACCAACACTGTCCTTGACGGTGTGCCAGTTGGTACAGGAGGAGTTCTGCCAGGCGTTCCATGTACCCCAGTAGGAGTTCCATGTCCTCTTGTCCTTGCACTCACGCTGCTGGTAGTGGATGACAGTTCTAGCCACCTTCAAGGTTGCTCTGGTCTGGTACTGCGAGACATCCAGGATTCCACCCTTGGCGAAAGCCTTCTGGTTCTTGTCACTCAGATCCACAGACGAGTCAAAGGTACCAGTCTTGTCCTTGTTGACAGCCTCAGCAACCTTTTGACGAACCTCGTTGGGCGACATCTTCGCACCTGTCACCAGAGAGTCATAGAGTTTCCCAAAGTTGGTCTTGGTGACCTTGCTCTGAGCCTCAAACTCTCCGTTTCCAGGGTACTGACCATCAATCTTTCTTGGGGTGACAGTTGACGTGATGGCGTATGTGTTTGTCACGTCATATGTGTCTGTGTCATTGGTCTGCCTCTGCTGAACATAGTTACGCCACTCGTCAGCACGAAGGAACGCTCCACCGCAGATAACTGTGTATCCTGGCTGAGAGTCAACCCTATTCCCATTGCTCCAGCGGTCCCAGGACAGGAACTGTGTCACCTCACTGCCTGTTGGTGGACGGCCGGAGACTGAGTAAGGCCCCTCGATACTGGCACCAATAGACATTCTTGGGCCGTGTGTCGCTCCAGTCCAGTTGTGAACCCAGAACCCGCTTGAGGACTGGACCCACCAGATGACGTTTGAGCGCTTACAGATGTTGATGTCAGCACCAGACCTCTGCAACTTGCTCTCAAACGTGTTGCCCTGACCGCTCTTGGCCTTGAAGACGTTGTAGGCGTTTGAGCCGGTTGCGCTCACCCAGTAGGCACTGTTGACGGTTCCGCCACCAGCCCCACCACCAAGACCGCCGGAGTTGTCAGACGCAGCCGCTGTGGGTGCTGACAGACCCAGACCTAAGGCGGCGACCAGAAGACCGATGGCGCCAGCCTTTCCGAAGAATCTTCCCTTTCTCATGTTTCAGTCATCCATCCTTAGGGATCCTGAGTCAATCAGTACCCTGTTGCTCGTGTTGTTTCCATATTCTTGTGTGACCGCTGGAACAAGGTTAAGAGTCAGTGTTCCTGTCCTCTCAACCTTCTTCTGGTCCTTGGTCCATGCTGTGAACTTTACCTTTGCCTCATAGGTTGCAGTGTAGTTCAACTTGGACTCATCATATGTGAAGGTCGTGCTGCTTGATGTCACTTTGCCGAACCACCTGGCAACATCTGTCAGGTCGTACTTCCCTCCGTAGTTGTCAGAGTTCCAGTCAGCCAGGACAGGCACGTACTCACTGTGAGGTTTAGCAGAGTTGGACTCAGACCAGTTGCTTGTGAACAGGTCTGACAACAGTGCTGTGTCAAACTCGGTGTTGGCCTTGTACTCGGGATACTGGTAGTTCTCCCAGCCACCAAAGACGGGGTTGAGTAGTCTCTCCGTCATGATTCCGACCTCAGCACTGAACTGCTCCTCGGTCCAGTAGGAGAACATGGGGTTTGGTGTTCCATCCTCCATCGTCTGCTTGTCAAGGTCGGAGGTGAATCCTGCTGTCTCTGACGGAAGAGTGCTTGCGGCTGATGCCAGACCACCACCGTCAAGAGAACCTTTAGCCACTGAGGACAGGATGCTTGATCTCAGGTCATCATTTGGAACCTGGCTGGACTTGTCCTTACCAGTGACCTGTGCTGTGTATGGTGCTGCCTGCCACTTCTCATGCTCAAAAGGAATGGGATTCTCTCTGGCGAAGTTCTGAGTCGCATTAGGGTCGTCTGTCGGGACTGCTACCTGACCAGCAGAAGTTACCTCGGTTGTTGCTGATGAACTGGCACTGGGCCTGGACTGACCAAAATGGTGCAGCGACGAACCCAGGAAGACTGTTCCTGCGACGATACCAACTGTCAAAGCAGCACCAAGAGATGAGAATAGGACAATCTTGCGCTTCTTGCGTTTGTTCTCCTTGTCAATCTCGTCCTCGACAACAACGTCTTTTGAGGACGGACTGCTATCACTAGTCTCACTCAGGGTCTCTGACAGCATCTCGTCAGCCGTGAGTGAGTCATCACTAGCGAACGCGCTCTTTTCCTTGCTTCTCATTGGCAACCTCATGCTTGAAGAAATACTCTTGAAATATGTTCAAATATCAAAAACTGTGCCTTTGTTTTATCTGGCACAGGTTTTATCTAATAGTGATTTAAGAATAATAGGTTATAACGAAAGTATTGCTATCACAAGGAAAGATGACACGATGAGCGGTAAAGCGAAAATAGTGCTTGCTTTCTTTATAACATTGTTGTACTCATCTTCAGACAATTCTTTCTTTGCCCTGTCTTTTTTCATCATCCTGTGCCCGTTGGACCAGAACCCGCTGTATGTCTTCCACAGAGAGACAACAGACAGCACAGCAAGAGACACGAAGATGTAGACAAGGGAGTAGTCCATGCCAAGGTACCAGGGGAACATGACACTTCCACCAAGTAGTGACTTGTAGTTGTCTGTTCCATCCTGGTTCCAAGCAGACCAGCAACAAGGACTATAACCAGCATGGACACCAGAGACGACACAAGTACTGGGACAAGAAGGAAGTCGTTCCCAGAAAGGTGTGCTATCATCATCTTTGCTGCTGTAAGAACAACCAGTATACCACTGTACCTGAGCGGATCAATCTTTGGTGAACCGCGCCAGAAGCAACACAACAACAATGAATGGGAAATCGAATGACAGTACCGGAGAGGAAAGAACGGCATTAAGAGTTGACATAATTGAGTAGAGTCTTTCTGTTAAAAGTACAGAGAAATGAGGAGTTTAATCGGATGACGAGACTTTTAGAGAATTGGAAGATCCTCATCCTCCGTTAAAGATTCTGTCCAACTCGTCATCATCATCGTCATCACTCATATTCTGTGACTCATAAAAACTCTTGTTGCTCTCCAGGAACTCATCAAGGCTCTCGTCCTCGTCAGAGTAGAACACAGAACCAGAAGCCAACTGACCTGACGCATAACCGCTATCGTCTGGTCTGCTGATTGAGCCCATAGGAGTAGAGACGACCCTGTGTGATGGCTGTGACGGAATACTGTTGTCATCATCCATGTACACGGCCAACTGGTTCTTCAGGGTGTAGATCTCTTCTCTCAACTCATCGTTCTCACGAGTCAAAAGTGAGACCTGATCACTCATCTGACTGTCAACAACCTGCTCATACCCTTCAGCAGATCCGCCCTTTGAGAGCCGGTTGTTCTCGTCCTGCAACTGTCTTGTGAGCAGCCTGAGTTCCATCAACTCGTTCTCAAGATCTGCGATGGAGTCTGTTGGCATGATGTTAATACCATTGGCAACCTCAGCATCAAACTTCAAGTTGTTGGCATCAACCTGTAACCTGTCAATCGTTGAGGCCAGTTGAGCAACATGCTTGTTCCTGAGTTTAAGGAGATCGACTAGTTCCTTAGTGCTCTTTCTTGCACGATCCTTGAAAGCCTCAACCTCACTGGGCTCGTACCCCTCAGGAATCTGGATCTGAAAATCGATTCCATCAAAGTCCTCAGGAAGCAGCACAACGTTACTGACCTCAAACGTTGGAGGAATGTCAAGAAGTTCCAGCACATCCTGTATACGACCCTCCTGCACTGAAGGAACAGGTTCTCCAGAGGAAGGCATCATCTTGTGATACTCCTCCTCGTGCTTACTGATAACCTCGTCAGCAGTGTCATCAGGGTCTATATGGAACGACTTGCCAAGGTTGGGTATCTTTGACTTCAGTCCACCCATGATACCAGAGTGACTGTTCTTCTTATCTGGCTCAGGAAGGTCCTTGTCCGTCTCTGAGATGGTCTCCTCGCCGAATTGTTGCAGTCTCTTTTTTGCGTTATCAAGAAGACCCATAAGTGTTTTCCTTTGCTGAAGTTATCGATAGTATGCCAACTTTATGGCGAAATATCATTGTTTTAATGATTGCTTTGATTTGTCAATAATTTCCTGTAGGCTCATTTCAACAGGCGTGCAGGTATTGCTCTCGGTAATCTGTATCCAGAACTTGCCAAAGATACGACGAACCTCGTCATAGTTCTGAAAGTACCAGAGACGATCAATCTCCTCATAATCAACAAGATAGATTAACTCATCAGGAATGAATGAGGGTGGGTCAATGCCAAGTTCAGAGTTCTTGACGTCATGATGGATACGTATACACTCATTCAGTGCAATCATCTTGTTCATGACATAGACATCAGACATACTCACTCGTCATCACTCTTCCTCTTGTCCGAGTCACTACTGCTATCGTCATTCTCTTTTGAGTTCATTTCAGCGAAACGCTTCAACTCAGCCTTATCAAAGGAGTCGAGTTTGCTCTCCTTGACCGCCTTGAACGTCTCATCAAGATCAGCCGAGTACTTCTGCCCAGTGTTCTCCTGATACCAGACAACCCAGGCAGCAACATAAGTCATCAGCACGTAGTCATAATTCTGTGACGCCCAAGCAGCCTGCAGAGCATTCTTGTCAACATATCTTTCAATTTCTTTTGGAATCTCAGCAGTAATGGTTGTTCTAGCGTTCTCAATCTTATCCGGCTTCTTTCTGTCAGGGTTGTCAAACTCAGCATAGTTCTTAGCCAGAACAGCATTCTCATGCTCATTAATGTCATTCTTGACAACAGCCATCATTCTTCTGAGTTCTGCTTCTCCCTGTTGTCTCCTGCCTTCCTTTGCGTTCTGAAAGTACAGCATCCGTCGTGAGCAAATTCTTCACCATATGCTGACTTGTAGGTAAAAGCGCTTGCGGTAGGCGTCAGCAATCCTCATGCGCTGCTTGTCCTTCTCACGCTTCATGTCCTTTATCTTGCGCTCTGTCGGACGAGGGAACTTGACCTCATCCACGTCTGGATCATTGATGTCTTCCAGGCACTGTCGGCAGATAAAGGTTACCATTCCCGTCTCGACCACCAATGAACATCTCTGTACCACGTTCGTCCATCTCGTAGTCCAGTTTCTTACCACACTTGGCACAGTACTTCTCACCAGCAAGAGGGTTGTTCTTGCCAAGTGCTGTTGCCTGCTCGTCATATGTGGTCTTTAGATGGCGTAAGCCCTTGGAGCGATAAGCCAGGTTGCTGATTTCCTGGCCTATACCAGCGCCCATACCTCGTGTGAAGGTTCCTCCAGCCTTTCTGGCGCCAAAACCTCCACCAAGGGCAGATGAGGCAAACCTTCCGCTGGTCTTCAGTGGCGCCATAGTGATGTCTGCTGTCTTCCTGAAAGCAGCCTTAGCAGTAGTGCTCAAGTCAGCGCCGCCAAAGTTGACAGTAGAGAATGCGTTAATAATCTTGTTTCTTCCCTTGAAGATGGCAACAGTCAGAATCATCAGCAGAGTTACCATCTTTCCCCAGGAGATGGTGCTTGCCATGTCAAGGATGTTGGATACAAGAATGACATTGAAAATCAGCAGGAGTGTGGACATGACTCGTGACGAGAAGGTCTGCCACACCATTCCAGCGTATCCTTTGAAGATGTTCCATCCAATACCTGCCCAGCAGCCCAGCAGCAAGAATATGGGCGCAAAAGCCATTGCTATCGTCATTCCTAAGGTGTAGACGGCTGTCAATCCACCTAGAAGAATCAGGCTGGCACAGGCAATCAGAGCGATAAGAATTGACGACAGTGAGGATGTGTAACGACTTCCAATAGAGTTACCCACCCATGTGTCCCAGTAGGCAAGAGGCTTGTTCGCCTCCTTGGGTGCCTTGTACTTGACAGCCTCAGTTGCTCCAGACTTGTTAACCTGAGTGTCCTCACTGACCTCCTCCTCGTCATAGTTGGACAGAGCGTCAACGATACGGTACCAGTCTGGCGCTACACCATTGACTGGGACCATCTTCTTACCGTCACCATCAGTGACAGCATGAGCGCTTGTCTGAGCAGAGACCTGGTAGACACCCCAGTTGTTGATAGTCTTGTTGGCGCCTAGTGGGACATCAGCGTGACCGACCATCTCATCGTTGGCGTTACCAAGTTCCTGAGCACCTTCTGGAGCCCAGTCGGCCTTCTTCCCATTAGCCCACAGGTTGTTGTAGTCTGTACCGAACTGTCCTTCTATCCAGGGCTTGAAGAGAAGGTTCTGCCACAACTTGCACCCAATGACGCTCTTGATGTTCTGAGCAGCCTCGTCAAGTTGCCCCTGCTCATCCTTACCCTTGGAGACGAGCAGGTTGGAGTTCACCTGCCCTACATCTGTTGCACACATGTCTGAACCGCCAAGCAGGTTGGAGTTCATTGAGGACAGAATAGCGGCCTCAAGGATAACAGCAGCGTTGTTAGGGATAGTGATGTACTGCAGAGGGTTGAGGCTGATGACAATTGCCAGACAGAACATGGCAATTGCTCTGGCAACACCTGTGACTGACTCTCTGTACTGCTTCTTGATAACACCGATCCAGAAGATCCAGCAAGCAGTTGCAATGAAAGCGAAAGCAACCAGTGGGGTGAACACTCCGTTGAAAAGTGAGGTAAAGACACCACTCTTTCCACCAATAACACTGTCAAGACCAAGTGTAGTGACAACATCTGTCAGCGAGAAGTTAATGAAGGCGATTGTCAGTGTCACAATAATCTTGGTGATACTGAAGATAGTGTTGGCTATCGTGTTAAAAGACGCAGCAACAATAGGATAGGTCGGATTCGCTGAGAACTGCTTTGTTCTTACGTCCTTGGAGTTACCGATGTCCTCCCATCCGCTTCTTGGCTCAAGTCGTGTTTGATAGAACAGTCCAGCCTTAGGGTCACTTGGCTCACCATCCTTTTTACAAGCATCAATGACAAAATATTTCCATTCGCCTTGATACCCAGAGAAGTTCAGCCCAGCAACACCAAAACGGTCATAAGGATTGACATAGTTACCACCATTTGGAACGCCCTTTGTTCCCACCGTCCTGATTTCCTTGTTGCTGGTTCTGCTTGTCCTTCTCTTCTTTTTGCTTCTGCTCCTCAGGGGTGGCTGCAGCCTGAGGATAGAGACTGTAACCAAGAATAGCCTCATTGACTGTCTTGAAATCGGAGCCTGTTCCTTCAAGCAGCCAGTTCAGACCCTGATCCACATCATCAATACCAGAGGTGACAGCACTCTTTGAACGAAGATTAAACTGCAGATCCTTTGAGTTGGCGTACTGGTAAACCTCTTTCGCTGACTCGGGAAGAACCTCACACATGAGCCATTGCGTCCAGTCGATAGCCTCAACCTGCTGTCTCCTGTACTCCCGCTGACAGACCTCCAGCAACAGAGGCCACAACAACAAAGAATACAGCCATGAAAGTCATCAGACCAGAGAGTACTCCTCTGTTCTGACGTGAGGTTGACACCAGCACAGAAGACTTACCAGAGGTGTCAGCATACACTGCTCCAGGAGATTCTTTTCTGAGGATCATTAAGACTTTCCTCCGGTATCTTCTTGCTTCTGTCTTAACTCATGGAATATCTCTACTGGTAAGTGTGAGAGCAGAAACTATTCCATATAGAAAAACAAGAAAGAGAATGGTGAGTTAATGTCTCACTATTCTCTTTCTTGTTGATTATTGGTTTACTAGTTCAAATCTTCTGGATTGTCTTCTTCATCTCTGTATCGATCATCCGTATTAAGATCCCATATCTCATCACCATTAATGTCTGGTTCGAGTTCAATCGTTGACCTAAATGGATCCTTAACCTCAAAGTCAGATTCATTGAAAATGGCGGCCGCTCTCAGTTTGCCCAGAGCCTGCTTCTGATCGACAGCCCAGTCCTCCTTGCTGGACTTGTAGGTCTTGTCGATCTTCTTGACCATCTTCTTTACTTCCTTGTCCTTGGAGCGCTCAAGAGACGACTTCTTGTTCTTGTCCTTCTCTTCTCTTGTCTCACGGTCCACAAGTTCCTGAACATTTCTGGCCTTGCTCCTGATCTTTGGCTCATCTGCAAAGTGTGTTCCAATCATGTTGGTATCCTCTGCACGCATCTGCTTGGAAAGCCTCTTGATCTTCTTACCTGGAAGGTTAATGTGCATCTCACGCTCAACCTCCTGGAACGTTGGCTCAACAGGGCGTTCAACCTTCTGGCCCGTCACAGGATCGTACCTGAACACCTCCTTGACACCATGCTCGTTGAAGTCCTCGCGCTCAGGCAGGGAGTTGTAGTGCTTCTCAGCCTCCTCATAGTCCTTGTATACCTTGCTCTGAGTAAGGATGTCATCTCTCAGCGCTGATGCGTACTCGTCGTTGTCAAGTTGCTTGGAACCAACAACCTCACCAGCACCCTTACCTCTGTTGAACGTGTCAAGGCCCTTGAATCCGCGCCTTCTCTGCTGGTTGCCAAGTTTCTGTCGTTCAATTCTGCTTGCTTCATGAGCAGCCCTGAACGGGTTGGTCCCAGTAAGAGTACCAGCGATACCTCCGGCTGCTCCACGACAGCACCACGACGAACCATGTCAACACGATTCTTGATGAATGAACCATTACTCATTCCAGGAACACCGCTTCTGACGAACCCGCCTGGATCCTTCCTGAACCTGTCTGCAACAGTTGGTGCGTTGAAGGCTCCTGCTGTGCTGGTGAAGATCATCTCCTCGACCTGCTTCCTAAACATCAGGAACAGCACACAGACAGCGGCGCTGAACATGGCGCAGGAGATGTAGGAACTACTTGCTGTTCCGACACTGGCGAGAACCCTGAACATCACAGCCAGCATCGTAACAAGTGCCACTCTCTGAACCATAAGACCAGTGATTGTGCCAATGTATCCCTTCAGCATTCTTCTACCAAACTCAGGATTCCGACAAGGAACATGAACGGCATGATGAGAAGCATCATAGTGCTGATGAACGTAAGTTGCACCTTGGCTGCGCTGAACGCTATAACTGTCCATGCACCAAGAATACCCATCAGTCCACCAAGGAACGCTGTTCCTGCTCTGGAGGCGTAGTTGACGCCAGACCAGTTGTCAAAGAAACGGGTGTACGAGTTGCTTCCGTTACCCGGTCCCGCCTGAGCGTCAACAACACGATAGAAGTCTCTGGACACCGATCCTGTTGGCTTGCTGTTGTCATTGAAGTACGCTGTACCCGAGGTCATTGTCTTAACCTGGTAAAGACCCCAGTTCTGCTCAGTGACGCTTCCGCCCATGCTCACACCAGCGTCACCAACAATCTCGTCGTTACTGTTGTCCCAAGCGTGCTCCTTACCACTTTCCTTGGCGTACAGGTTGCTGTAGTTAGTACCGAACTGACCAAACAACCAAGGATTGAAAGCAAACGATCTCCAGTTCTCACACATCAGTGAGCGAGTACCCTCAGCAGCGTTGAACGTCAAAGGATTGTCATTCAGATCTGTTCCAGGATCTGTTGTGTTCGTTCCTGTAGCGGTACACAACTCATCCGTGGCGTTGTTACCAGCAGAGAAGATTGTTCCAACAATCGTCTGCTCAACCTGCGCTGGAATAGTGTCCACTGCCTTGACAACACGCGCCGGTACAGTCATCAGTAAGGTACCTGAGCAGATAACAACAACTGTCATAGCAAGGTTGATGAACTGCTGCCTGAAGTCCTTCTTGACTGCTGCTGACCAGATTGCTGAGATAGCGGTCAACATCACCATCAGCACAATCAAGGGGGAAGAAGATGGAGTCACGCATGTACTTGATGGCGTTGACAACAATGTCTGTCAGTCCCAGTTGAGACAGCAGTGGTGAGAAGGACCACGACATGACCTCGTTGCTGACCATGGTGGATGATGTCGCAACACCGAGCCAGAATGATGAGATGTTGTCAAATAGAACGTTTGGTGGGAAGATGTTTGACAACACGTCTGTGTTCAGTCTTGTTCTTCTGGTGTCTGGATGAACAGTCGTGTCATCCTTCGGGTATCCGTTACCAAAAAGACCGTCCTGAATTGGTGGTCTGAGGTAACCGCACTTTGGGTTGTGGTTACCCTTGTGGTCGAAGGCGTAGACGAGAGAACTGTTCTCATCTCTCATGTCTGTTCCGTCTGAGTTGGTGCACACGAAACGATTCCATGGAGCGTTGTAGTTCTGGCTTGGGTCAGCACCGAACAGTGCCGCCAGAGCACCAGTTGTGAACAGGTTCTTGATCCACTCAGAGTTGTTCTTCTCTGCTCCTTACCAGTAGCGTTGGACAGAGCTGTGTTGTACTTCGTGTCCCACTCGGACAGGATGGGTGTTGACGATGTTGTCACGCTGAGACTCGTCACCCTCTGTGGTGAACTCCATCCCATACTTCTTGGCAGTGTCAAAGGTTGCCTTGTTAGCAGCAACCCATTCCTTTAGAGTCTGCTTCTTGGAGTTACCGCTCTTCTGCCAGTAGAAGTCACCGTCCTTCTTCAGTTCCTTCTCACTCTTGACCTGAGAGCCTTTACCGTCAGGAGACAGGGTGTTGGCTTGTAACTTGCACTCACCCTCTGTGATACCTGTCTCGTTGGCGTTCTTCTGCTCCTTGTTCTCACCATTTGAACGAACCAGACACTTTGACTTCTCATCTGTTGGCGGATCTGGTTTCTTGAGGTTCTTGAGTTCATCTGGGGCATTCGCCTTGTCAGGTTCAGAACCAAGAATCAGGTTGTACAATGATTGCTTGGCTTTTGCAGCAACTTCCTCAGCAGTCAGTTCTCGGGCATTGTAGAGTGTAGCGCCATATCCAACACGGTACCACGCCCAGTTGTTGAAGACGTTCTGGTCAGACGTGTCCATGATGACCTTGACGGCTGCTGCTGAGGCACCTCCAGCGAAGTCTGTCCAGAAGTTACCAATAGCACCCAGAATGTTCCCTGTGCTCAGTCTGTTGATCGCGTTGCTCGTTGCTGTCTGAACACCATTGACAACACCCTTGACGACGGCTGTCGCCCCCAGTTTCAGACTGTCCATAAACCCGAAGTTGGACAGAGAACGGGCTGAACTCATGACCTTGATGTTGTCCCACTCACCAAGATAGTTAGTGTACCTGAGGTTGTAACCGAACAGTTCCAGACCAGTGTACTTCGATGCTCTTTCGGACTCCTTGACTGGGGCACCACCCTCAGGAAGAGTCTCAGCGTCTGGAACACCATCAAACACCCACAGAAGACCGCCCTTCGCGTTGGCTACCTCGGCATTCTGCGGACCAGTACTGATGAACGGATCCAGGAATCCCTGCATGGCCTCAGTATAGAAGTTAGGAACATCACAGTTGTGGTAGAAAGGCGTTCCTGCACCTATAGAGCCAGTGCCGCAATTGAACTCCTTACCATCATTGGTAGCGTCAGCAGCCTGGTTGATGTATCCTGTGCTGAACAGACGCCTGACTACATAACCGAAGTTGTTAGGATCGTTCTCTCCGTCTGCCTTGTCAATTGTCTTGAACAGTGATGTCTTACCGTCATCATCCTTTTGTACATACGAGTTTGCTAGACCGCTGACCTCTTTCTTATAGTCGTCCTCACTATCAGCACGAACCAGAGAACCAGTACTACTTCCTGTTCCTGAGTGTGTTGTGTCAACAGCCTGTAGACCAATACCCAGAATCATGAGTACTGCCATCAGAGACATCACTACAGCAGTAAAAGAACGGCGCCTGTTACTGGTGAGCGACACAGAGTCATCCGTTGCACTCATGTACACAGATCCGTTGCTGGTGCCTGAACGGCCACTAAGAATGCTTTGAAATCCTAACATTACAGCCATTTCCCTGTTGACATCGAATTAGTGAAAAATATCGAGGTAGTGAACTAACGGATTAGAACAAAAAGTACTGATGCTCTCAGAGTTTTGAGAACACCAGTACTGAACAAGAATGTGGTTGAACTATCTAGTCACTATCAATGGCATAAAGAACCGCCTTACATGTATCGGTCTGCTTCCACATATAAGACAGTCGTAACCGTATCTCTTGGAGATTTTCAGGTAGTTGTCCTTAAAAGTCTTCACCTTCCTGAACCCAAGAGCAAGCAGCAGATCCTCGTTTTCCTATCAGAGGAACACCTGGTTCAGTATCACGATTAGGAGTTCCAGGAGTCTTCAGCATGATCTCAATCCTGTCAGCACCATACGCAGACATCTTCCTGAGAACACCAAAGGTAAGCAGAGTCCCGAAACCTTCTTTACGATACGCTGTTGACACACATACACAGTCAATCACACCAGTGATGTAGTCTGATCCATCCTTCATCTTCTGATGGTGGTAGTGATAAAGAGCAAACCCGACAAACACGCCATCGCTAATCTTGATGATGAGGTGATAGGTCTTAGCGTATGAGAACAGGGATCTGAGAACACCGACACCAAGAGACTCGTTCGCTATGTGTTTAATCTCTCGTGGTAAAGAGGAGTAAGTCAGTCTTGGTGTGGTACTCTGATCTGTCATCTCCCAGTTTCCTTATCTTGTCTGTCCACACTGACACGTGTGAGAGAAGGTATGTTCAAACTGGAAGAAATATCGAGATCATCAGGTAGGAGATTACCTACAAGTGAAACAACATCACTCAGCACCGTACTCTGACGACATGACAGAAGAGTAGGATCCTACACCATAGAAGACAGCGGTTCTTGCCATCTTGACAATGATCTGCTTGTATGCATCATAGAACTCGTGAATCAGAATAGACCCGTCAACACCATCCTCATCGACAACCCACTCAACACGCTTCCTCAGCAACCTGTCTGTCTTTGACTTGAGGTTCTCATCAGAAGGAAAATGTCTCCGTCTCTGGGAGCACCAGCAACCACGTTGACGATTCGACTACCATCCCACTCGCTTCTAGCGTTGTCTGACACTCCTCTGAGCAGTTGCTTCTTGGCATGATAGAGAACCCTGTCTGAGTCATCTCCATTGAGAGAGACACCCCACTTCTGCTGAGCAATAGCCAACTCGTTCTCCATCTCCTGATCCACCAGGTGCTTGAAGTCCTTTCCAAGGTCAATATGAATTGTGACAAGGTTCTCATATACTGGTGATGCTGGAGACACGTTAACCTCTTCATGAAGACTAGATACACATAACTATAGAGCGATCCAAAGTTTAAGGATGGCGCACATGTGATTCTAACAACAAAAACAACTAGAGTGATTCCACGTCATTTGAGAATCCACTCTAGTTGTTTTAGATGTATTGGTGAATAAATGCTCTGCTACTCTTCAGTGTTCTGAATCAGCGAGTTCTTGAACCGTGACAATGGGCGAATGCGTACAGCCTGCCTCTCTGGAACACTGATGTCATCGCCTGTGCGAGGATTCTTGGTTGTCCGAGCAGAAAGAGTCACTGTTGAGAAGGCCATGAAGCCGCTAATCTTCACCTCTCGTCCTTCATTAAGAGAGTCAGTAACCGTGCTCTCTAAGGCGCTCAGCACACGTTCCACAGCAGCCTTCTTCTCTCCTGTGGCGCTGGCAATAGTGTCAATAACCTCAGGGCGATTCATTGGGGCAGTCATAAGCAACTCCATTTTAATGAGATTCACAGAAAATTCAAAGGTGAAATATCAGTTTGTCCGCAGCATCAAGCGTTTTTAATCATCGCTTCAGTCATTTTCAATCATTCAATCTTCATTGAAGCCCTAGTGTGTCGGGCCTCTGCAAGAATCGGGTTGTCATCATCAGTGCTGTTGTCAATCACAAAAAGCAGGAGCAAGACCCTCACGTGCACGCTGCTTCGCCTCCTCAGCCTCACGAGCCGCCTTCTCCTCCGGATCCTCAAGAGTCGGCAGAGAGATGTTCTCCATCTTACGCTGCTCAATAACGCTTGCCACCAGGTAAGCAATCATACCCAGAACAACAACTCCAACAATAACAACAACTCCATAAGCAATGTAACCCCGAGTCGTGTAGTCAATCATAAGTACTCATTCCTTCAAACACTTGCATTCTTCTACTCTGTTCTTGCGGGCGGTTTCAGAGCAGATCAGACAACCCTGACAACCTTCCTGCCTTCAAACAGAGCCTTGACATAACGATTGTAGTTAGGCTGATAGTTAAGCACACTTCCGTCAGCAGAAGAAAGAATCTGATCAGCATTACTGATAACACCACGATTCTCCTTCACAAACTCCACGAACGGACCAAGAGGATCGTTCATCATCTCCTTTAAGCCTGTTGAAGGTCTTCTGGTACTCCTTCTTAGGCAGAGAGTCAGCAATCTCCTTCTCTGTCTGTGTCATACTGAGCAGAGCGCCCATCTCATTCTTCAATACTGCTCTTGCTCTGTCATTTAGGTTGTATGACTCCACGAAGATCCCAAACACCGTCTCACCAAACGGCTTGTCAGACTTGAGAGCAGTTCTGAGATCTGTCAGATAGTCTTCAAGAGGATCCATAAGTTCCGTGTACAGGAAGGACTTCTCGATAATCTCCTGCTCCTCAACCATCTGCATTGTCATGTTGGCGTTCGAGGCAAAACCAGACTCAGGGGCGTCCTTACGACTGACCAGACCTTTCCTGTCAGCACGTCCAGAGTGAAAGAACTCCAGAACCTCCTCATTGGTGGCGTATCTACCCAATTCGTCAGACAACTTCTTCCTGACGGCAGCCACCTTCTTAATCTTCTGAAACCTTGATGGTGGAACCCCGAACGGCGCCTCTAACGCAGCAAGTTCCTTCTTGGTGTAGGTAATGATCCACTGGAACAGATAGTTCGTCGCTGACTTGTTGATCTTCTCAGGATCAAAGTGAGCAAGACCTTTCTCCAGACCGTTCATTGCGGCAGCATAGAGAATGTCTTTCAGGTCATGACGAGAGTTGCGCATGTGTGAGGTTGTGATCATCTTCTGAATCTCACTGATAGTCAGAGGCTTGCACAACTCAGCGATGCTCTCACTGGCAAGTTTCTTCCATCTGGCTCTGACCTCAAGAGCGCTACGTTCATGTGGAAATAACTCGCCTCCGTGCTCAACAAGAATCCTCTCAGCCCGGCTCCCCTCGTGGAAGTAAGGAACATAGTAACGTAAGGCGTCAGTGGTCAGACGAGGATAGTCCATCTTCTGAGGTACGGTCATACAGTATCCTACCTGTCACAAACTTCTAGGAATGGATCTACGTACAGCAGACCTTGACACACCCGTTCCAGAAGAAACTGCCTGAGATCCGCTGAGATGGTGGCCTCTGAGTTGGGTGCAGGGGATTAATCTCGCTGCTAATACTTGCCCCTGTTACTGATCCGTGTGCACCAAACCTGGTCTCAAGAGGAGAGGTGATGAACTCAGTCACGTCAATGCCCTGATCCATCATCTTCTTTCTCATCGCGTCAGACATGCTTCCAGGACGATAGAACTTGTCAGTCTTCTCATCCCACAGATAGAGTGGAGACGAACTGATCTTGGCATCCTCGGTGTTGCCGATTGTTGCAGTCACTTCCTGAATATGGGACACACGACGACGACCATCAGAGGTCTTGACGAGTTGAACAATCAGATCAATCGTGTTACCGATGCTGGAGTTGATGGCTCTAACTGGACGACCTGGAGCACCACTCATAGCAAACTCGGTCATCTTTGTCAAACAGTTCTGTGGATCCTCAGCGTGCATAGTGATCATTGAGCCACCAAGACCAGAGTTAGCGGCAACAAGGAAGTCTGCGAACTCTTTTCCTCGGACCTCACCAACAATCACCTTGTCAATTCTCATTCTCTGGAACTGTTGAACAACCCACGACAGAGAAGCGATGTCCTTCTCCTCCTTACCTGGCTTCCACAGAACAGAGTTCAGGTATGAGACATTCGGCTGAATGAGGTGCAACTCAGGAGTATCCTCAGCGACACCGATTCTCACATCATCAGAAAACAGTTTTGTGCAGGCTTCCATTACCGTTGACTTGCCTGCTCCGGTCGAGCCAGAAAAGGCCATAGTAAGGCCACTTTTTACAGCCGCCTCCATAAAATGAAACATCTCTGTACTCATAGATCCAGTGGAGGCAATCTGCTCTAAAGTTGTCAATGAGGCAACTCTGTTGGTAATAGTAATCTGCGCTGTCATACATGCCGGTGGGAGCACGATAGTGCATCGTCCAGCAACTTTGGTACCTCTGAATCTTGCAGACAGATAGCCTTCAAAAAGGTTCCCATGAGGATCCCATGGGTCTGTGCACCTGACAAGAGGAGCCAAGTGTGTGCCAATGGATTCCATGTACTCGTCCTCGTTCTTGAAGACGATGTTCATGGGGATCCTCTTACCTCCACGAGCCATAAAGAAGGAGTCAGGACCGTTAGCGGTTACCTCTGAGACTGCTGGATCTGAAAGAGCCTCAAGAACACTATTCCACTGTTGAGGAAGTCCTGCAACCATCTTCTGTTGCCTCTCCTTAAAAGTCTGCTGATTACTCCTTGCGAATATCGAAATCGCCTCATGTAGTAAAGCATTGGTAACACCTAAGATAAATATGAATGAATCCAGGTGTTTTAATAATTTCTCGTAAATCAAGCACACCAAAGCAGCACATAAAAAAAGACAATTATTCAACAGAGTTAAGGATACACGTCTTTTTGATAATTAGGCAGTAATCTCGACAACCTTATCACTGTGGGCGTCAATGCTGTCATTGTGAGCAATCACAACAACCTGACCCTTGCACACTTCCTTGATGGTCTCAATAATCGCCTCAGCACGAGAGTAATCCTGTGAGACAAGAACCTCATCAAGAATAATCAGGTTCCTTGATGTTCCTCCATTCAGAAGCATTGAGATGGCGATGCGCAAGGCGATAGCAGCAGCAGACATCTCACCGCCTGAAAGCATTCCAACAGGTCGCTTACGTCCATCAGCAAGAACAACTGATGCATTGAACTTCTTGTCAATCTCAAGCCGGACGAACTTTCCTGACGTGAACCTGCTGATGAGATCAGAAGCGTACTCCTCAATAACTGGAACAGAGTCCTCAATCCTGGCCTCCCTGAACCTCTCAATGAGTCCAGTTGTTGACACGGACTCCTCGGCCTGCCTGAGCATGTTCCTGTACTTCTCTATCTCCTTGTCCAAGCGCTCAACAGTCTTCTGAGACGACTCCAGCCTGGCTCTGAGAACGTCCTGCTCTGACTCAACCTCTACCACTGCAAGACCAGCCTTGTGAGCAGCCTCCACAGCCTTGTCAACCTTGCTTCTGAGCGACTGGACCTTCTTCAGTGATACAACATCTGTGTTCTTGCTCTGATTGCTCAGTCTGTCAATCTCAGCGTTCTGCTGCTCAATCCTGTCAGAAATCTCACTAGCCCTATCCAGAAGAGACTCATACTTCCTCCTGGTCTCATCCTGCTCCTTAGCCTTCACGAGAATCTTGGTCGCTGACTTCACCTCTGTCTCAGCAACCTTGATCTGTGCAAGCACCTTAACTCTCTCATCCTCGTCAGACTTGATGCTCTCAGCAGTCTTCTCTCTGTTCTCGATAGCCTCAATTAGAGAGTCATACTTACCCACAGTCTCCTGTAGCCTTGGAACCGACCTTTTAGCACCAGTGACCTTCTTCTTTAACTCACCAACAGAGTTCTGGCACTCCTCGATCTCCTTGTTCAACTTGTCAAGAACCACACTGATGCTGTCAACCTTCTGCAGACATGTCGGACAAGTGCCCTCGCCTCCTGTAAGGCGTCCACTGCCTTAGAGAGTTTTCTCTCCTCTGACTCATGCATCCTGATACTTGCAGTACTCTCAGAGATGACTGACTTCGCCTCATCAATCTTGTCAAGAGTCTTCTGTCTTCCCTTTATGGCAGCATCCAGGTCTTTGACACTGGAGATGCTTAGGATTCTCTCAAACTCACTCAGGTTCTCTCTTGAATCTGAGACGAAGTCAATTTCTTTCAAGTCTCTTTGAAGAACAGAACGAGCAGAACGAGCAGAAGACAACTCCTCCTGAGCCTCATCAAGCGATGACACAACTCCACCAGAAAGACTCTTCATCTCCTTCTTCAGGTCGTTCTTTCTCGTAACAGTCGCATCAAGATCTGATCTCAGCGACTCCAGTTGAGCCTTGGCGTTAGACGTCTTCTGCCTGATAGACTCCTGCTGCTCATACGACTCATTTGCACTATTGTACTCACAGGAAACTGAGTCCTTGTTGCTCTGCGCCTCCTGCTCGCTGACTCTCAGGGCAATCAGTTTCTCTTCATTGCTGTCAATCTTGGATGACAGTTCTTCAATCTCCTTGTGCAGTCTTGTCGCCTCATCCTCGTCAACAGATGTTGATGCCAGAGACTTTTTGATGCTTGTGCTCTCCTCTCTGGCCTTTTTGAGCGCGGCTGTGGCAGACGAGATACCAGTCAGTTTCTCAATGACCTGAGCACGTTCTGACGGGCTTGCTGTCACCAGCGAGTCCACCTGCTTCTGCTGGACAAGAACAGCAGCCAGAAACCCCTTGCTGTCCATCTTGAGGCGCTGCCTGATGTAGATCTCAGCACTTGTGACAGAAGACCCTGCCTTATGAGTGTCATCACTGAACACAGGGTCAGAGCCATCTTCTGTCTCAGGTGCCTCCCACACGTCACACTCAGCCGATCCAGACTTTGAGACAATACGACGCTCAACCTTCATAACTGTATCATCCACATTCAGAACCACCGAGGCGAAGAACTTGTCCTCACCCCACTTGGCCTGATCTCTCATAATCGCTGAGTTCTTGGACACACCACGAGGCTTGACACCGAACAGCACCCAGGCAGCAGAGTCAACAATACTTGACTTTCCGGCGCCAGTAGCACCGCGAATAGCCGTCACGCCCTCAGAAGCAGGCTCAAACAGGAAGTTCTCATGATGACGAATGTTTGAAAGGCTGACTGACCTGAGACTGATACTCACTGAAATCTCCCTATGTGCAACAACATACTCTTGTCAATCTTAACCATAGAGAAGAGGACATATAGAACAGAATGGTTCAAGTCAAAACAAAAGTAGTCATGATTGTGAACTACCAACAACCATGACTACTGATTCAGAGCGTATTTGAGAGAAAACTACTTCTGACTTGTGTCACTTCCGGTTTGCTGAGGATGCACACCACTCATTGATGACGACAGTCTGATGGCATCCAAAAGAGTGTACGGAGCGAACTTCCACTGTCCGTCAACATAGACCATCTCCAGAGAGAACGCTGGAGCATTGTTAGAGAACACCTGCAACGGCACATATGCTGTTCCGGTCTCAGAGTCTAGGTATACGTACTTGTAAAGGTCGCTGGATCTAGCCTTAATCTTGCCATCATTGTTGCCATCAAGCAAAGACGACACCTTGACAAGAGACTGATAGGTGGTCTTCCTTAAGTCATTGTCGAAGTCATTAGTGAACCTGGTCAGTGAGTCAATGGTGGACATGTCAGCAAGAGTATTTCTGTCTGCTGATGAGTCCTCAAAAGCCTTAACTCGATCATCTGCTGACAGGTTCGCTGAATGCTTGTTAGCAGCAGTAAGCAGAGTGGCAGCAGCAGCCATAGCAGACGCCTTGTCCTTGTCAGACGATACTCCAGACACTGATCTGGAGACCTTCTGAACCTGCTGATCTGAACCCGAACCGCCTAACTCATTCTTGGAGATGCTGACAACAGCAAGAGCAGCCACCAGACAGACTATCACAAGAGACATCAAGACTGTTACAACACCTTGTTTTGTTCGTGTATATGCAACAAATCTGTTAGGGTGAATGACAGCCTTTCTTGTAGACGTCTTCTTCTTAGCAGAGCCACTTCCAGAAGAAGTCTTTTCAGCCTTTGTTCTTGTCTTGCTTAATGGCGACTTGCTTCTACTCACTGGCTCTCCACATCGCTTTCGTCCTTGTCCTCTTCAGTATCTGTCTCAATACTCTTGGCTGACTGGTATTTTCTGTAGTCGATGTACATAATGACACCAATAACCAGCATCGCTATGATCCATACGGCACCTACAGCGTACCATCTGTATGGATAGAGTTCTATGAACTTCGGGGAGCCAACTCATCCCAGCGCTCTTGACCATTTGCACGAACTCTGCTGTCAGCCCCTGCTTGTTGAGCCAGACAATAGAGTCACCCAGAAATGCTTTCGCTCGATAGTCCATCCACGCCATGACAAGAGTTGTGACAACAGGAAAGAACATGACTATAGATGACCAGAATGTCGTATTCCTCCAGAACCGTACTGGCTTGTCAGACTTCTTTCTAGTCTCTTTTGTATCAATACTTCTGCTAGAGTCCTCGTCCTTAACAACATTCTTCTTGTTAAGGCTGTCCTGTATGAATGAAGCCTCTGACTCTGAAAGTCTTCGTCCTGCCATCTTCCAACCACCTCAATAACCACCAGAAAAGCCTTCTATTTATGTTATTCTTTTCTGTGCTGGTGTATTCTCGCTATTACCTGAATTCCCTGTTAGTTACTTCTGTAGTCTCTCTCCAAGAGCCCTCACAAAATCAGCAGACAGTGCGTCTATCTTCTTTGTGTTGATTTCTGAGGCATCCATCTGATCTATCAGAGTATATGCATCATCAAAGTTGTTTGTACTGACAGCAGCATCAATAACCGCCAAGGAAAGTTTATGTGCCATGTCTATATCATTGGACACAACTCCAAGACCACCCATAACACCTGATGTGACGCTGGTATCCACCAGTTTCTCATCAGACTTCTCGTCCCAGGTCAGTGTCGTTGCCGCCTGAGTCTTCATCCAGATACGGTGTTTATCCTCCAAGTCAGCGAAACTCATAGGACTAATACCCATCTCAGTAGCAATCTCGTCCCCAGCGAACGTGGTCCGGTCCTTGAAGCGCTTCTTCAGTCTCTTGATGGCCTTGGAGCGTCCTCGCTGGAACGTACTGAGTTCCTTACCAAGATGAGCCTGCGGCAGGTCATACGGCCAGCGACGAAGAACGTCATCAAGGTACCCTGAGAACGGAACAGCCTTGGACTCGTCAAACTTCTCAATGGCCTGAATCACCCACAGAAGAACCTGCGAGTTCCTGTCCTCATCATCTGGAAGGAAGATCTTAATGGTATCCATGCTGCGCTTAATGAGACTCTTTCCAAAGCGCTTGTAGAAGAGGACCAGACCCTCCTTGAACTCATCAGTGAAGTCCACCATCTCACGTCTACGAGCCTGAACTTTCTTGCTCATCGCAAGGCCATGCTTGGACAGAATCTCGTCAGCAATGTCCTTCACGTACCCTGTGGAACCGCAGTACGCCTTCCAGAGTCCTGGCTCAATCTCACAGACTCTGGCAATGCCCAGAAGAGCCTCACGGATCTCATCAGCAACCTCCACCCCAGAACGGAACGACACGATACCTACATCACGAAGCGGAGCAGCCAGAAAACCCTCCGTCTCAGTCATGTTGTCCCAGACCCTTGGAGGAAAGATGAAGTCAGTCAACTGTCCTGGGAATGTCAGGTCTCTTTCCTCGTACCACTCAAGAACCGACTCCAATGGGAACCGAAATGATTTGGCACCTGTAGTAGCCTGGACAAGGGTACCGTCCGCAAGATGCGCAGCAACCCAGTCAGCGAGTTCATCCTCAGTGCATCCAGCCATCTTCCTCCACTTGGGCAAGGAGTACCACATACCGTCACTGATGATTGCACCAATACGGAAGTCAACAGGCTGCTTCAAAAACTCATTCTTGGTGTATGTAATACTAATAGTCACTTAACATCCTCCAATACGGCACGCTGAGTGAAGTGAGGCATCATGCTTCTGGAAACGGACAGCACAGACAGCAGATTCAGGAAGAACTCTCTCTGATCCTCATCAACCAACAGAGCAGGCTTACGGAATCCGACAACTATCTCACTGTTCCTGTCACTCTCATCAGGGATATGGAACACCTTGTAGAACTTGTCTGAGAAGAACATGGTTGCAGAGTCATTCACCTTTTTAAGAGCCAACGACACGTTCTCGTCAGGGGACACATGAAACCCGATGTACACCCATGGATCACCTTTGGTTCTCCTTTTAGCCATCATACACCTCACAAAGAACTTAAAACATCAGGAACCATGGAACATCTTAACAACACACATGAGTGCTCAGTTATTCTTGCACAAGATACACATAAGGTGGGTGCTGACAAGATAGAGGCACCCACCTTATGTGTGATAAATATACTCTAGAACGACTTGAACATACTCCTCATCTTGTCCTCGTCAATCTCTCTGTGCACATCGTACAACTCCTCCACATCTGCTGGAGACATATTGTTGATGAATGATCTAAGGCCACCGTATGGACCAGTGTTCTTGTCGTTCCTGGGCTCAAAATAGTCCCCTTCTTTACCATTTACTCTTGGATCCTTGATTCTTCCTGATCCTGTTCTTACAACTCCAGGAACAGACCTGTCTTCATATTTGACCCAGATGCCCTCTTTGTCCTTACCAATACGAATTCTAGTTGTATCCTCACCATAATACTTCTTTAGTTCTGATGAAAGATTACCTCTAACTTCTTTCTGATACTTTTTACGACTATCTTTAATCTTTGACATGCCAGTATCAAAGCGCTTCTGTCTTTCCTCTGCTGATGCAAAAGAGATAGAATCAATGTCTCCTATCGGTATCTGGCTATAACGTTCCCTAATAAGTACATCTTTTCTTCTAGATGCATCATAGGTTTCTTTAACAAGTTTCCTTGTTTCAGCGCTATCATGGCTGGTCAAATAGTCCCTGATTTTTTCAGATCTTTCGTCTGGTGCTGAATAGTGTTCAATGTCTCCTTGTCTGTTTAAATCAAACTGGAATCCTGTCCCAAACTCATTAAAGTGACCAGTGATTCTAGTACTACCATCACTCATAGTACTAACCTTGAATCCTGACGGATCGATGCCAGACCCTTCAATAATATTTTTACCAATAACCTCTGAATTCCTTTCTAATTTACCTGTCTCTTTGCCAACTTCAGATCTGAATACTGACAGACGTAGATTCATGTATGCACTATAGTCGTTAGGATAGTCAAGCACCTCAACACTCTGTTCGTGTTCCTTGTGGTTCCTTGCTCTAGCCCAGAACATATTTCCTGTCTTTTCGTTAACTACTTCAAAAAAGTTAGGGTTCTCTTTTGACAGACCTATAATTACTCCTTCGCGGTAGTCCTCATCATAGTCCTCACTAGATATGCGAATACGTGCGCCAGGAATAAATGGTGTATCATTCATAAACCTATATTTATCATCTTCTGGCTTTTAAAACACCATATTTTTCTCTAACCCCATCTAGATACTGGACATCATTGATGTAATCAGGATCAATTTTCTCAGTCATCTCTTCAAGAGTACTAAAGACCTTCTGGGAGTCAGCATCCCTTTCAGATCCTTGTAGCCCATCTCCTACACCTGCACGTTCAGCATCAATAGCCTCGCGCTCCGCCTGACTATAGGCATGAGGAACATCCAGCCCTTGCTTCCTGTAGTCACAGTTCTCTGGTCCAACACACGGCTCCCACTTGCCTGTCTTGGGACTGAGGTGCTGGCAATTATTATTCATGACATCCTCCATGAATTTTTCTTATAAAGTCTTTACATCTGAGTATCTATCTAGGCTCAACAAAAAGCACCCTCCAGTTGCACATTTAACTGGAGGGTGCTTGAAGATTATGTTTCAATTACACCATGAAGTCCTGCATTGTCAGTCCTTCCTCTGTCATGCCTTCTCTGAGAATCTTGAGCGCCTTGTTCATTTCAGAGCGGTATTTCTGGACTGAGAGACCCCACTTACTTCTAATCTCTGCTGGGCTCATGTCCTCATTTATGTTATCTCTGTTGTCAATGCCGAAAGAACTGGAGATGATGTCCTGATGCATCTCGCTAAGAGCACTGACTCGAACATGAATGTCGCTGCTCATGTCGTTCTCGATGACAACCTGATCCACTGCGGGCTCATGACCAAGATCAATGACGTCAATGAGTTCCTTGTCATCGCTTCCACCAAGGCTGGGACTCTTGATGTGTGTGTTCAGTGAGACAGCACCAGCAGCCGTGTTGACGATTGCAGAGAAGTCCGCCTTGCTCAGTTTTTCTTCCTTGCGGATAATCTCGTCAATCTCTCGCTTGGTTCCAAGACCGAGTTCTGCATAGTCCTCACGCTTGGTGTTAATCTTGGTGTACTGGCTCACACGGTTCTCTGGGAGCCTGACAGTCTTTCCTGTCATGTTGGTCTGCCGGATGATGTTCTGACCAATCCAGGGGTGAGCAACAGTGCTTAACTTGTTGTTCCTGCTTGGGTCATACTTCAGGATACCGTTCATCAGACCAACACACCCCTCTTGAATCAAGTCCTCAATGTCAGGGGATGATGGATACTTCTTCTTGAACTTCTTGGCTCGGCTGATGACAAGACCGATACATCCATCAACCATCTTCTCAACTGCTTCCTCACCTTTACTGATGGTGATTCTCAACTGAGCCTTCTTGTCATCTGTCAGGTTCTCACCTGCTGACAGAGCGCTCTTAGCCTTCTGCATCTCCTGCACAAGAGCACCAAGTTCGAGTTCCTGCTCCTTGGTGAGGAAGTTCGCATGATCAACACTGTATTTCGCCATACCTACCTGCTTTGTCTTTGTAAAATCCCTGTTTATTCTAGGCGTCGCCAGTGAAGGCGCCTGCTCAATATCAGTGACAGGCAAGGCAGGTATGGCCTCTTAATATACGTTGAAATAGCAACGTTTTATGCCTGTCACACAGGTGTGCGCCTCTTGATGACTGTGATGTGACGAGCACCCTGACAGGTGTCTGCTCCCCGCCTCATCGAGAGAGTACTCTACATGAGATAGAGTTCACATGTCAAGTCGTCATACTGAGGAAACCTCACAGTGATACCATAGTTTAATAGTTCATGGGGTCATATTCTTGTATATAACGACAGGCAATATGCAGGAGTGGTTTAGTGCATCAAATGACGCTACCGCTCACCAGTTCTCGTCATACACATCAACCAATGGGTTTCTGTGCTCGTCAGATTTGGAGTCGTCATCCATCTTGTACAAGGCGTCCTCAGCGCTTGCGTCATACTGCTCGGAGTTGAAGTCCTTCTCAGAGCGAGCATCAGCATTCGCTTCGAGGATGATCTGCACCAGCCTGTCCATAGACTGCTTCGTAGCCCCTTTGAGGCTCTTTGTCGAGGAATGACACCTGTACTAGTCAACTCTCTTCTAAGGTGTCCTATAGCCCTGTAATCGGCTCTGGTGCAACCATTAGGGTAGACCAGTACCGGTGGCTCAAAGTCATCTATGTCAGACACAGGGATGACTCTCTTTGGCGAGGAGTCTTCTGTGCTACCTGACATCTCTTCCATATTACCCTGAGTGGTTTCAGTCATATGAAATCACCTCTTAAAATAAGATTACTGGAATCTTCTCAACAAGATTCAGAACAACTTCCATTCACTCGTTCCTCAATCTTGTTCAAGTCAGATTCCCCTACTTCTAGTCCATTAATATACTGAGACGTGTTCACAACAACATCTGTAAGAACAAGATCCAGGTTGTAGTCATTCACTGACTCAACTATTGCACGTGCAATTCGCTCGTTAAGAGTTTTATCATAACTCTTGTAGTCTTGAATGAAAGAGACACCTAACGCTAGGAAACAAGTCATACTAGACCTTTCCTCTGCGACGTCTGTGTCTTCTCTAAGATCATGGACAGACACTCTTGTCATAAAGTCTCCACTGTCCATAATCGTCTTCAAAGCAGGTTCCTTAACTTGTGCGGCCCTGAGTATAGACAGCGATAACGAGGTTGCTAGACCTTTATCTTTCTCACTGAGCAGCCGATCACAAAGAGACCTGGACAACATTGTCTTGTCTCCACCACCTTCTCTGAGCGAGACAACTAAATCTATACCTCTACCCAAAACCAGACCACCTCTGAACCACACATACTCTGACAAAACACAATCAATCGTTTTGCCTATATCTTACCGAGCAGAACTGGTATGTGAAGGTACTGTTGATGCAGTTGTGTGTGACACAGATGGAATGATGCTGTCAGATCCAGTGTATGTCTTAATGCCAAGAAGAACAGCAGCAGAGCATAGAACGACAAGAACAGCAGCAGCAACAAGTTTCAGGACAAATAGAATCCCTGCAGCAGAGTTTGTTGAGATGGACTTTCTTCTAACATGACTGCGATACTTCTTGCTGGACTTTTTAATGTCCTGCACCTCACGCTCATCGGGATCCTCCATGCGCCTGGTTCTCACAAGTTCATCAAATGGCACAACTACCTCCAGAATCAAAAACACTCATTAATAACAGAACAGAATAAAAGCAGGATAAGTGTGGATACTACACTGCACACTACCTAACGTGTTAGTTGTCGTTCTGTCCAATCAGCAACTCACCTGTCACAGAGTTTGACGAGACAATAAAAACCTCACCTGGAGCACAGTCACCCTTGACACACTTGACAACATACTCGTTCTGGAGGAACTGGCTCTCTCTATTCTTAGTGATAGCACTGTACTGACTGCTTGAAACGTTACTGGAAACAGCCTTGCCATCAACTGTGAGAATAGGCTCAGCCCAAGAGAGTCGTCCATACGGTCCAGCAAGCACATCAACAACACTGGCCTTTCTAGACGGAAGGAACGCCTGTCTCATGTGGTCAATGATTCCACCATCATGAGGACGAGAAGGATCAACAACGACCCTGGATCCAGATGGAACGACACTACCAACAAAGGTAGGATTCTTCACTGGAACAAGCGATCCATCACCAACAAGAACAACACGAAGAAGAGTGACAGCAAAACACAAGTACACCACAGCCAGAGCAGCGAAAGTCATTCCGATCCATCTAACAGCCGTATTGACAACCAGCCTAGAAAAGGCAGAATTTGATACACGAACCTTTCTCTTCTTGTCTGCATCATTTGTGCTGTTACCACTATTTAATGCCACAGTATTGTCCTGTCTTAAAGGTGATTACTAACTTGGCGGAATATCAAAAGATAGTGGCAATGATAACCTGTAAAAATGCATACGATACAGCCAAAGCGAGATAACCACCAATGACGATGAGGAATCCAGCCTTGACCTTGTGCTCACTGGCCCAAGTCTTGGCTCGGCTCCACCACGACTTCTTGTTTGCTCTGTCCTCGTCACTCATCTTCCTGGTTGGAGGAGGTGAAGGAAGGAAAGGATCTCCAGCATATGCTCGGCGAACATCCTTCATGACAGACTCCATCTGGGAGGCAAACTCACGACTCAGGACAAAACTGACCTCATCGTTGTCATTGCTCTCAATCGTCAGCACAGGAGGATTTGCTCTCACCATGCCATAGTGCTTGAAGTTGCCATTCTTGGTGTACAGGTTGTCAACCCGCCAGCGAATAACATTGTCACTCTGCAGGACAACCCCATCCTTCTGACTCTCATCAAGAACACGATCATCACCAGCCAGAAACGCCTCGTCCTCAGCGAAGTAGGAGTCAACAAACTCTTGGCTCTCACTCAATACATCATTGCTGTCATCATCTGTTGTGTCAGAAGTGGTATTCTCCTCGTCCTCTTTATCAGAGGCATGACTGTTGTCAAAGTCAACATCCTGAACGTCATCAACGTTAAGCGACTCGTTCACTGTCTCAATAAGATCAGGAATGTCAACAGATGTAGACTCACTATCTGCCTCTGATTCAACTAAGTCATCATTGTCGTTAGAGTCAGTGCTGTTGATAATGGCATCAAGTTCTGCATCTATGTCTACATTGTTCTCTTCTAATGAGTGTCTTCCCATTGCTGACAACCGCCTCGTGTAGTCTTTTTCATCTTGTCTGTTGTTGAATCTTAACTATAGAGGGCGTTTTGGTCACATAACCACAGAACCAAAACGCCCTCTATAAAGTATTTTACCTATCTGTCACTTACTGGTTGGTGTTGGTACTGATGACGCAGAAGGCTGAGGATTCTGACCCTGAGTAAGTGCCTGTGCCTGCTCTGGAGTCAATGAGGAGTTGGCGTTCGGCTTTCCATTGGAACCAATACCACGAGATGTCTGAATCGTTGACGTAACCTCAAAGCCCTTGAGATCGTAACCCTGCTGAACCGGCTTGTTCCAGTTAGCCAGAATGAAAGGCTTGGTCACCTTGTCAACAGAGTACACCTTCCACTCGTTGTTGATGTTCACCATCGTCAACTCTACAGGCTCATCAGAGAAGCCACGAGACTGAACAGTGTAGGTGCCGTCCCACTTCTCGTCATTACCGTTCTGCACCCTGATAGAGACATGTGAGGAGAACTTACCCCTGACCTTCATCCTCATGACCTGCTTGCCATCAAAAGTGACATATGACGCTTTCTTGTCAGCCTGAAGATCCAGATTCTTCATCTCAAAACCCATCAGCATCGACAGGTCAGACTCGTTAGACCACTTTGAGGTGACAGTTCCATCAAAGTATGCTGGAGATCCTTTTTGCTACATAGGGAAGAGCGTTTCTGTACGCCATCTGTCGGGTGGCGAATAAGGACGGGTACTTCTCAGGGTCGTAGGAAACAGTGTTGGAGACTGTGATCACGTTGTCTCCCTGCTGGTCAACAGTCCCAGAGACCACTCCAAAGTTACCAACCTTCCCCATGTAGAGTTCAGCAACAGAAAGGGCCTTGGAGCGATCAGCGTCAGAGACAGCAACATTTGCAGGATTCTTGTCGCTCTCCTGCTTGTCATCAAGATACTGCAGGCCAACATATCCACTGAGAGTGACGACTAGACCCACAACAACAGCAAGAATGACAGTTACAGCAACATTGCTCTTGCTCTGTGAGTCATCATCCTTCTTTTTCTTGCTCTTAAAACTAAGAAATGCCACTTCATCTCCCTGTTGACTAAAAAGGAAACCAACCATGATGTGAAAATGTGCTCACATCTAGTATCTTCATTATCATATCACATGATGAAACAAGATGTGAGCACATTACACTGATTCAGTTAAGATGACTACTTCTTGGCTCCTCCGCTACCTACATAATGGAATCCAACAAACTGCCTATGTGCACCACCAACAGTGTAGTCCTCAGTGAACGACTGGTTCAGGTAGAACTGACCAACTCCACCAACACGCTCCTCCATGGAAGCCTCAGCAATCTTGTCAACACCATCAACATTACCGAGGTAGACGAAGATGTGTCCTACATATTCTGGCTTGGTGATGAAGATGTCTCCTGGCTGACGCTGGTTATAGTCAGTGTACATCTGCCACTTGTCAGGATGAGATGACATGTACTCGTACTGAGTTCCTGTTGGACCCCAAGGGAACTCTGGGTCAACAGTGTTCTTGACAACAGTTGCCGCAAAACGACCACAGTCAGCCCAAAGATTCAGAGGGTCAGCACCAGTCTCCGCCTCCATCTTGTGCTTTGCGTCCTTGTAAGCCTGTGGAGCGCAAGAGAAACCGTTAGGCTCTGGGCACTTGCTCTCCTCCTTGGTCGGGTAGGCGATAGAGATGGCGAACTGCACGACGTTTGAGGATCCACCAGCAGCACCTCCACCCTTGGTGCAACTACCACCAGAACCACTACCAGAAGAGACACCAGAGGCTCCTGTGAACTTACTTAGGAACTCTGTAGCAGAGTCTTGCCTCTCCTTCAGCCCAGCGGCACCATCAGCACTACCTTCATAGACCTCATGGAAGATGAGAGCCAGTTCCTTCTCACTCTTGCCCTGATCATTGAAGCCCTGAGCCAGGAGACGCTGACCATATGTCGAGTCCAACTCATTCTTAATCATAGTCAGTTGGACCTCAGCGTCATACCAGTTCTTACCCATGGATGCTGCCAGATCAAGAAGGGTCTTGGCACGACCTGGATTCCATGTCCACTGAGCAAGACCAAGACCAGCCGGAGCGTAGTTCTTAGTGAAGGCATCTGCCTCTGCATTAGACATGTGACCCAGGTGGCCGTCAGCGTTTGGACCTTTCATCTCAGCCTTGGCGTATGTGATACTGGACTCCTGAATGAAGTTACCAAGGATACCAGCAGCCTGCTCCCTGCTCATACCCTTGCCACCAAGGAAGTCGAACTTCTGGCTCATTAACCATGAACCGGCCTCGTTACCTCGTTGAGTCCAGTCACCGTCATCACTGTTTGAGAAGTTACCGAATGATGATGCAGCACCGCTGTCTCCACCAATACCGAAGCACCCATCAGCGTTCTCGTTTCGACCAACCACAGTGATAGTGCTGTTGACAAACAGTCCAGCGACAGCCAGACAGACAACAATCGCAGTAACCACCCATGATGTCGGGTTTGTCAGAACAGCAACAGCGCCCTTAGCAGAAGCAGCGATACCCTGAACGACTGCCTGGGCCTTGTGGAAGGCGTTGGAGACCTTCATGGCGGTGTCAGCCATACCGTCTGGAACAATGCCCTTGGCAGCATTCTTGGCAGCGCCAGCAGCCTTTGACTTCAGTGTACTTGCTGGGTTTTTAGAACCCTTAGAGTCATCACCGGAATCTGACTTCTTGTCATCAGATGACGAACTGTCATCCTTGTCGTCACTGCCTGAAGATTCTTTCTTCTTGTCCTTCTCAGGCTTGTCCTCACCCTCACCTGCTCCTTTCTTGTTGGAGCCAGCAGCAGTCTCATTGCTGTCCTGAGGATTTGGAGCAGTAGCAGCACCTGGATTGAATGGCTTCATATCCAGATTACGATTAGGAATGTCATCATCCACTGGAGTCTTATCTGGTTCTTTGTTCTCGTTACCAGAACCATCAGCATCAGGCCCAGCGTCTTTATTGTCCTTACCAGCAGGATCGCCCTTTGAGCCGGATTTTTGAGAGCATCTTCTGGCGGGTTTTCTGGATTGAGTTCTCTGTTTGCTGGCTCCTCAGGATTGCCTGTGTCAGCATTACCTTCCTGTTCAGGATTCTTTTTCTGACTGTCAGCATCATTACCGTCATGAACTTCTTCACCTTCATCAAGTGCTGCATCCATGTCTGGAAGAGACACATCAGGTTCACCATCACCAGAGACATCCTGAACCTGGGTATCGCCACCATCTGCCCCAGCAACATCTTCATCTTGTGCTGACGTGCTCGCACCTTGTTTCTGCAGAGGATCGTCACTGGATCCAGCAGCAACCTGGATAGCCTCATACTTGGGTTTCCCGACCTCACTTCTGGCTGGGAACCTGGAATCGCTCATGACTTACCTCTCAGAAAACTTACAGTAATTGATTCTTGTTAATTATCAGAAGGAGAACTTTTACTCATCTGCCTTTGGCTTACCCTTGTCATCACCTTTGTTCTCGACTCTGGATGCTTCTCTGTGAGCACCAAGAGATGAAAGGAACCCTCGTCTGCTAACACCAGTGGGCTTAGCAGGCTTGTCATCACTCTTTGGCTTATCTCTCAGATCCTTCCTTGATGGAACCGGCTTAGACTCTGGTGCCACAACAGGAGGTTTTGGAGTGTCCTCTACTACCTGTGTGTCATCATCATCCCAGTTTCCAGACATAGAGATCCTGAACACATCCTTTTCATCCTTGTTGTCAGTCACTCTAGGGCTGCTCCAGGACGACGGCTCAGGAGGAGTTGGTGCTGATGCTGACTCTCTTGCCTTTACCTTCCTTCTTCTCTCAACATTGCGACGCTTGTTCTGCCTGTGCAGCCTCTCAGACTCCCTCTTCTCTCCTGAGGTGACTTGTAGTCCGTGTTGCCATGGATGTCGTAATCCGCTGCACCATCCAACTCTGTCTCCGCATTACCATAGATCTTCGTGTCTGGTGACAACTTGCTACTTGCGTCACGGTTCTTCTTCTTCTCAGCCTCAAAGTCCTTCTTGGCTGTCTCAGAGGACACAAAGCCCTTATCCTTACGGGCCTTGGAGACCTGCTTGTCAACCTTTGTGACCTTTCTGGCTGTGATAACACGTCCTGTGGACACAGCATTCTTGTCGTTGGCCTCACCATACATACGGGCACGCATGTCAGCGTCAGCGGCAGCCTTCTGCTTCTCGGCAGCCTGCTCATAAGCCCACTCACGCTCAGAGACGGCCTCAGCCATGGCAGGAGTAATCTCCTCCATCCTGTTGCCGATCTCCTGAAGTCTCTGCTCGTCCTGAGCCGTGTACCTGGTCTTCTTCTGAATCTTCTCAGCCCTCTCAGCAACCTCCTGATCAATGTCGTCAAAGGTGCGACCATCCATGTCGTTGAAGACCTCCCAGGTCTCTCCACGATCAATGTCAAGAGCGTTGATGCGGCTCTGAATCTCCATCCTCTCGTCAGGATCGGATGTCTGGGCCAACTGCTTGTCAAGTTGCTCAATCTGGAGCGTAAGGCGACCGAACCTGACGTAGTTAGCCATCTGCTCCTTGCGAGCAACAGCGGACTCAATCTGCTCAGGTGTGGCGTCAGGCATTCTCCTGATCTTCTGCTCAGCCAACTTGGCCTCAGTGAGCATATCCTCCTGAGCAACGACATCAGAGTGAGTCATACGGCGACGACGGTTCTCAATCTCACTAGACTCCTTCAGCAGCCCTGCCTGCTCCTTGTCCAGGTTATCGATCTCAGTCTGTGCCCTCTTTCCAGCAGTCTCGTAGTTGCTGGCTGTCCTCTTGGCCTCAGTGGCCTGGTTCCTGGCCTCAGACTCCTTGTTCTTCAACTTGCCACGGTTAGCGATGTTCTCACGGTCAACCTGGCGAGCAATATTTCCAACAAAGCCACGAGAGCGCTTGAGTTCACGGCTGACAGCATCTGCTCCACCAGAGCGCAGTGTTCCACCAGCAAGTTTGGCTCCAAGAGCACCACCAGCCATAGCAGCAACAACGTCTCTAGTGCCTCTCAGACCGTTGTGCATGGTGTTCCCAAGCCTGTCAGTCATACGTGACGACAACTGCTCTCCACCGAGGTTTGCACGACCAATAAGATCGATAATCTCACGCCTGTACATGAACAGCGCCATGGTCATCAGAATCGTGAACAGCAGTGTCATACCGATACTGCCCATGCTCTCCAGGATGGCTCCGTAGATGGCGATAGTGACCACCAGGAACGCCGCTGAGGCGATGTACTTCATGACATTGGATACGACCTTCTCCAGCCACCCAAGCATGATTCTGCGTCCACGTCCTGGAACGATACCAATGAGCAGGAAGATTGGAGCAAAGGACGTCAGTACAGCCGACGAGATGTAGTAGACGTTGGCGTACAATGAGGTGATGACCAAAATAAGGCTTCCAAGAACTGTGACGATGATTGCCATGAGAGCAATACCGTTCTTGGAGTTTGTTGAGGCAAAGGATCCGCCCCAGTTGTCCCAGAACCCGTTGTTGGCTGCAGCAGCATCAACAACCTTGTACCACCTGACATCTGCCTTACCGTTCTCTGGCAGGGTGTCCTCTCCTGATTGGACCTTTGTCTCCAGGTACATCTGGTATGCTGCCAGGTTGCAGACTCGGTTGGACGTACCCTTGTCAACTGTCTTCAGGGTGCCGTTCTTCTGTCCGTCAATGCTTCCGTCTGTGTACAGGTGAACACAGTAGTCCTCAGGATTGAGACCAGCGTCAGTCAAAATCTTGTTGGTCGGTCTGTCAGTACTCATGGTGTCCAGGTTGTCAAAACTGGTGCCAAACGACCCTTGTGAGTACATGTTCAAGATGAAGGCTTTCCAGATCTTGCAGGTAAGTCCTCCAGCAACCATTTCCATGTGCTCTGACGGAGACGCATTGTCAACACTGGACTCACAGATGGCGGCGGATGACTCCTTCCCTTCAGCAAGATCTGAACTTGTCTGGGTGTCATTCATGCAGTTCTGCCCACTGAACGCCCCGATAACACATGTTGCCACTGTACTTGACGCTGCAAGGGGTGCCTGAGCCAGCAGGGCTGGATGCAGGAGAAGCATGAATCCAACGAAGTATGATATGAGCGCCCACCCTAGACCAGCAAATGCTTCTCTGAACTGCCTGTGGATAGCGGCCTTCCACAGGAATGTTATAGCAACAAAGATGAACACCAGTGAGACCAGTGTCATGTAGATACTGCTTGTCAGAACACCAATGATTCCGCCGTTCGAGTTACCATTAGCAACCTGAGCAGCGCTAGGAGTACCGTTTCCACCAATAATCTTCAGCAGGTTGAAGCAGTCGTCTGTAGGATTCTTGACGTCAGTGCAGATAAGGTCAGCGTCAAAAGAGTGCTGAACGATGTACTGCGTGATGCCAGAGATACCGTTAGCGATACCAAGCAGACCATTCGCTGAGATGATTCCAAGCCCGTTCAGGGTGCAGTTGTTGAGGTTTCGCTTACCTTCAAGGGTCTTGACGTCAGTCTTGCTGTGCTCCTTGTATAGGTCGCTCTCCTTGTCCCTGACGAAGAGTTCACCCTTGCCCTCACCGTGATAGTTGACGAAGAACAATCCGTTCTGCAGAGCCTCCTGCATCGTCAGTCGTCTTCCCTGCTTGTCTGAGACAGGATAAGACTTCAAGGCGTTGTACCATGACGCCTGTGAGTCCATGTTTGCACCCATTAACTGACTGCAGGCAAAGCCAAGCGTTCCAGCATCAACTCTGGTGCCAACAGTGTGCTCGCTGACTCTTGGTGACAGCGCAGCAGGAAACACAGCAACAGCAAGAATCAGCAGTGAGAGCAGACCAGTAATCACTGACGTAATGATTTTTGACACAGGTCTGGTGACAACTGAGTCTTTTTCGTCGTCACTTTCGAGATCGACGTAGAAGGACCCTGCTCTTTCACTCATCAGACAACCTCTATAAAAAGAACGACGACAATTCAGAAAATACATTCAAGGCTGCTTCATAAAAACACCTAAATCTTATTATTGCTTTCAGGCATAGAAACAGAGCGGCCAATATCCCGAAAAATATCGACCGCTCTGGATTTTGCTCTGACGCTATCTATTTATTCTCAGAGCAAGTTTCAAGTTATTCTATCGCTGGTTCTCAAGAAGACCTGAGGCCAGTTCAGCAACCTGTGAACGCTCTGTCTTCTGTAGTGTCACATGAGCAAATAACTCGGAGTCCTTCAACGAGTCCACAACGCTCCAGATGTCAGCGTTCTTGCCTGACTGAAGGAAACGGTTATCAACCTGAGCGGCATCAAATGTGAGAACAATCTTGGAACCCACGCCAGCACGCGAAAGGATGTTAAGAATCTCACTTCTGGAGAAGTTCTGAGCCTCTTCAAGAATGATGAACGTGTTAGCCAGTGAGCGACCGCGAAGGAATGTGATTGGCGCAATCTCAACCATCTCACGGAGCCTCTTCACCTCAGCTTCACGAGAGGTCTCACTCTTCGCCTTACGACTCTTGGAAGCGATGACGTCAATGGCGTCAAACACGGCGCCAGACCATGCCGCCATCTTGTCGTTCACGTCACCTGGAAGGAACCCAATCTCCTGTCCCTGACCAAGTTCGTGAAGTGAACGGAACACCATAATCTTGTCATAACTCTTACGCTTCAACTCCTCAAAGGCGACGGCCATGGTCACCAGTGTCTTACCTGTACCAGCAGAACCACCGAGCGAGACAATCGGAATGACATCAGCAGGGGTACGCAGCCAAGACATGGCAACATCTTGCTCTGTCGTCTTGCCGGTGATGCCAGATGCCTTTACCTTGTGGTTGACTGGAACAATCTCATCACCAATAACCAAAAGATCGTACAGGTGCCTGTTGTCACCCTCCATCATCACAGCCACATAGGCGTTTTCAGACCTGTCCTCTGGAAGAGAGTCAAGAATATAGTCCTCAATCTTGTACAGATCCTTGGGATCGCCATAGACACCCTTGTCTGAGCACTCCTCCTGGGATAAGGTAACGACGTACCGACCATCAAACGGACGAGCACCAATCACCTGCATTGCATTGAACTCAAAGGCCGGAATGTCCAGATCCAGTGTTGAGTGAAGTCGCATAGGAGTGTCATTCGACAGCAGCACAACATCCTTGCCGTCCTTCGTGAGGTTCTTCGCCACCGCAAGAACAGTGCTGTCATGACTGCCGTCCTGCAAGTGCTCAGGAAGCGATGCCTGGTTCCGGTGATTGGGCTCAACACGAACAACAATGTTCTCACCCTCATCAATCTTCACTCCATGAGCAAGACTAATACCACGGCTTGCACGAATCTCCTCAAGCAGACGGATCCACTGGCGTGACAGAAACCCTATTGTCGGATGTGACCTCTTGTCCTCCAGTTCTCTGACAACAACTGCTGGCACGACGATCTCACAGTTCTCAAGAACTGACAGCAGTCCAGTTCCCACCATCAACAAGGAAGATGTGTCAACAACCACCACCTTTCCACGAAGCGCTTCAGTAAGTGACTTGCTCTCAGTAGCAGTAGTGGTCATTCTCTTGTCCTATCTCGAAAACTGGAAGTTTGTTTATGGAGTTTCAGCCCCATCGCTTCCGTCCTGTCGAAATGATTCTCTAATAGTGTCAGATGTCTTTTGAGGAGCACCTGTCATCTATCTTAACAATAATTATCAGCACGTCCAGAGCAGTTAGACAAGTTGATTGCTTGGCCTCATAAAAAACAAGCAACCAAGTATCTTGAGTACAGATCTTTGGCTGCCTGCTTGAGTGGATTATTACAAGAATATGACTTGTGGATGAATCAATTTTTAAATTATCTTCGGTGCCCTAGATCCCTGTTGCTACCAAAGGCGATAGCACTGACTGGCGAGTGGTGCAACTGACAGGTCTGCAATCCAAATCCACCGAACAGTGATTGGGTTGAGGTGTAGACATCAGCACTGATAACCCTGTATGTCGCCTTGCTGTCAAGTTCAACATCTGGGATTCTTCCGTCAGGTCCGATACGGAAGACCTCGCTCTTGGCCTCCTTGTTCTGGCCTCTCTGTGTTCCCAGTCTGACCTCAAAGTAAGGCAACTGTCTCTTGACCCCATTGACCTCCATGGTGCTGCATGAGTCAGAGATCCATGCTGAGGAGTCCTTGGATAATTGGTGCTGGTACTCCTTGACAAAGGCGTCAACAGAGGTCTTAGTCAGGCTTCCTTTGGCGTTAATGTGCTTGACTGCGGTCTCAGCAGAAGTCTGAGCCATGGCTGAGTACTCTGCTCTGTTGGTAACAACGTGTCCTACATTAATGACAAGACCAAGAAGAATGACCGCCAGAGGAATATAGATGATGGTCAGAACCAGAACACCATCTCCGTCATCTGATCTGAGTCTCTTCAGTATTCTGTTGATTTTCCTCATCAGTGGCCGACCTCCTGACGGTTGACCAGATCAACAGCACCGTTGTAGCGAACCTCAGACTCAGACGTTCCTACAGCGTGTTTGACACCACCATAGTCAATGAACGACAGGAATGAACCAGCCACACCACCATACTCCCATGAGATGTCACAAGACACACGCTCTCCGATACTGGTAGCCACGAGGAGTGCACTCAATCTTCTTTATCTTGACGTTGACCAGTCCTCGTTGCTGCTGAAGAGCCTTTGCGGTGTTGCACTCAACTGCGCTGCTAGTGCTGGCGTCAACACCCCAACCACTGACGCTGGAGCACACCAGTCCTCGTGGCACACCATAAGCGTTCTCAATCGGAGTGGCCTTACTGGCATCACCATTACCACCATAGATAGCGACAGTTCTTGCAGCGTCTCTGGCGACAGCCTGAATCTGACCACGGTTAAGCATGAAGATACCGTAGTCAACACTGGTAATCAGAATCATCAGGAGAACAGGAACGACAATAATGAACGACACCAGGGAATCTCCTCTGTCGCTCTTGAATGACTTAAAAAAATCTCTTCATTACCGAACATGTCTCCTTGTGCAAAAATACACCACAACATATACTTTGGCAATATCACAACGAAAACCAGACCAACATTTCTGTTAAGTCTGGTTTTGTTTTATTTCTTATTCAATTTTTTTGTATTCCAGAACAGAATTGACTCATTTGTTATGAGAATGCACGAAGTTGTTCGTTCTCACTTCTCAGCCTACGAATCTCGTCCATGTAGTTCTCACACTGTGAGCAATGGTAGATGTTTGGCGGGTTACCCCATCCGTTGTTTGACACCTCAATAATGGAGATGTAGAAACGACGCTTGGCGTCAAGACTCATGTGGCTGTCAGCAATACTGTCTGGCTCTAACCCGAAGATCATCATCCTTAGGTAGTCTGACGCTGAGATACAAAGGCGCTGTGCACGCCACTTCACCTGCTCAGACTCAGGCATTGACATACGACCATTCAGAGTGTTCTTGCGGCTCTGTGTCTTGGCGACAATCTTGTCAAGTCTTCTGGTAATGTCATCAACTTGTGCCATAAGATATGCAGCAGTTGAGTTGTCATCCTCATTGTCAGCCTCCAGAGTCAGGGCAGAACGCTTCTTCCTGAGCATCTTCTGATTCTTTACTGTGTCCTCAATCTCCTCGAGAGCACGTTCAGCAATAGCACGCCAGCCCTGGATGTCAACAGATCCGATAGCACGGTTCCTGATGAACTGAGACATGGAGATGTTCTCGCCAGCCTTCTTGATGGACCTCACCTCAGCATCAAGGCTGGCGCGTTCCTGCTCAGTCACCCTGATACTGACTCTCTGATCCAGTGGAGCACCACGACGGCGCCTCTTGGATACACGCGGCTTCCACTCCTTGAACAACTCAATGAGATCCGGTCGATTCATCTCTTCAAGGACACGCAACTTGTCCTCGACACTCATCTTGGAGGCGCCGACCTCGTAGCCACTCTCGTTCGCTGCCTTTTGGTGCTTAGCGAAGTCTGTTGCTATCCTAGCACGTCTAGAGGACTCACTCATACCTTCATCTACCTTCTTTGGTCAAAAGTGTGTTGTACTTGTTTCAGTTAAGATCTGTCTCTCAGTTACTGCACTTCTTCAATCCAGCATCAAGAGCATCCTTGTCCTTCTGTGGAATCGACATGTCACTGTACTTGCTCAGGATGTCGGCCCACTTCTTGGAGTAGTCACAGGTGTAAGCCTTGTTTGGAGGCATGTAGTCACTTGGACCCTTATCCCCTTTAGAACGGTTCTCGGAGGCCGAGACAGCCAAGAGAACCGTGTCAACATCGTTAGCGTACTGTTGCTTCCTCTCGGCACTCCAGTTCTGTCCGCCATTTCTTGCTACGTAGCCAAGTGGAGCAACATGGTCAATGTCAATCTTCTTTGGATCTGTGATAGTCTGTCCAGTGTATGGATCTCGTCCATGTACCACTGATCACTCGACATGTTTTCGGGTCAGTCTTGACATCCTTGCCTTGTTTGATAAGCACTGTCTCACGGGTGTTGCAGGCTCCGTTAATGTCGATCCAGTGCTTCCACTCTGAACGCTTGTATGACACCTTACCAGATTCAGCGACCTTGACATTACCAAGAACACTTTGAGCATCACTCTTTGACAGGGCTGAGAAACCCTCAGGTAGAGCAACAGCGGACTCGCCACCCGAGGATCCACTGCCACTAGAACCAGACCCACTTCCTGGATAAGAGCCCTGACTGTTGGAACTCACGTCACAGTTCTCGCCAGCGATACAGTCATTCGTCTTCTTACTGGCTGTTTGCCCCATTGACCTGAGGTATTCCAGACCATCTTTAACAGAGTGGATGTCATTGCCCTTGACAACTCCATATCCTGCCCCCAGAAAGACGATCAAGGCGAGACATGACATCATCAGGCCGCCAAACCCGCCTGATCCACCACGGCGGCGACCACGACCTGAACGAGACTTTCCTCTACCAGCCATTATTTTCTCCAGTCTTCATCAATCTGTGAACTACTCAGCATCAGTACGGTAAATCCTGTCACCAACGTCGGAGGAGTAGTTGAACCCTGATGTTGTCAGCATGGCAAGATTGGTAATCTGCTCAAAGGACTTCACACGTTTGTAGTCACCAGGCATCTGCTCTAAAAAGAGATCCATCTGGTCGCCAGCAGTCCACTGGACAGTCACACCCATTGTTGAGTCATATGTCTGCTTGATCTGTGAGCAGATGTCCCTGAGTTGCTTCTCGGTTGCTGTCTCAACCACAAGATGATAGGTGGCCTTAAACCAGGGTGCCTTGTCCTCTTCAAGAATGTTGGTGATCGTCTCGAGATCCTCCAGAGTCTGGTTAACACCACCAGGAGTGCTACCCATTGCTGAGTCAAAAGCATCCGTACCAGCAGCAATGTTCTTCAACTCGTCCTTGGTGAGTTTACGCTTCGTCTCAACGTCTGCCTTCATCTTGGCGTTTGGATACAGAGTAAAACGTGAGTACATGGTGAACGGCAAGGACATCTGATCAGGAAGGTATAGGAACGGATACCACTCATTAGGAAAGTTTGAGTTCCTTGGGAACTTGATGAACGAGATTGTTGCTCGGTAACCATCAATCTCTTCTGATCCGTACATCTGACTGAACTTCAACCAACGATACTTGTGCTTGACGACACCAAACGCCTCACGGTCGATGTCTCCTGGACCAAACCGTGCCTCAGGGTCAATGTCAAGATAAGGTGCGGGCATTCTCGGCCAGAACATACGCTTGATAAGGAGAAGCAACTCCTCACTGGTACACCTGACTGCTCTCATGTTACCATTTGACAGGATAGTGAAGTACTCCTGCTCTTTACGTCTGAAAGTCTGCTCCTCAATAGCGTCAACGTCCGAACCAAGTGGATGAGCAATACGATCAGCCCAGTCCTTCAAGGTAACAGCAGCGCCCTTGAATCCTGTCTCAAAGACATTCATTGTTGACAGATCAAGTGCACCACGCTTACCTAGCATTACACCGAAGTAGCACACCTTCTTGGTGAACTCATGCTTTTTGAGAAAATTTCTCATCTGCCTCATGTACTGCTCAAAACCAGCACCCTTGGGGTAGTCATCTCGAGAGTTTCTGACCTGCTCCTCCCAGGCGTCAACATCCAGTGGAACATAGGTCACGATGATGTGTCCCTCAATGGGCTCCTGCCTGGTACCCATAAGACTGGAGAACGCTCCAGTAAGGTTGACTGCTGCGCTCACTTTCTGGTTGTGAGACAGAAAGTCAAAAACCTGGGTAGAGATTCGATAGTACGCCCAAGACTCTTTCTTAGAGAAGACGATGTTGTCAATCACTGCCTTAGCAGAGATGTCTAGTCTCTTTTTTGATACAGCCATTACATTTCCTTAAAAAGTGTGCTATCCGGTTCAAAAATATCAAGTGTGTAGGCGCTTACTAAATACGCATATAATAGAACAACACCCCTGACATTTTTAATCAGAGGTGTTGTTGTGATGGTTATTCTCTATATCTTACTCGATAGAGATGATGTCATTCTGTTGTGCTGGAACAACAACATTAACAAGTTGTTCGGTCTGGTTAATAACACTTCTTGTCACAGTTGCGTCCTTGCTACCAAACAACTGCTTGGCACCCAGAGCAAGAGCGAATCCCATGATGACGACCAGTGCAAAGATCGCCATACCACGAACCTCTTTCTTCCAGACAAGAGGAATAACAGCGAGTCCAACAACTCCAATAAGAACAGGAGTAATCCAGCTGTTCAAGATAGAGTCAATATTAATTCCTGATGCAAGAACTCCAAATCCTGCAAGACTCGAAAAAATTGATGTAATCATGATTACCTACTCCAAAGTCTCTTTTTGACTGTGGTCAACTAGTTTCTTAATCTCGTATCTAACCGGTGTGTATTCGAGATCGTTGCAAAATATCATACATTTTCTAACGAAATGCATAATTATTTCTGCTCATTTGTATTTGCCTGTGCCGCAGCAATCTCATTCGGATCCGGTTCGTAAAGGAATGGAGCGAACTTTGTCGCAAGCCACTTTCCTGAAGAGTTGTCAAGAGTCAGTACATATGTAGATGTCTGATTCAGAGTGTTTCCCAGACGTTCCAATAGCACGACGCCAACTGACAACAACTTTTACCTTAACAATGTTCTTGTTGTCTGTTGGGTAGACCTCATACTCCACAGCATTGTCCACACCACCATTGAAGGTGAACTCGCCGCCAAGACCAGTCTTCAAAGGAGTTCTTAGCCCCATTGACGACATACTGGTCAAGAGCACTGTGGTTCTGTGGTGTAGCCTCAGCATAGGCACTCATGAATCCAAGAACAGTGGACTTTGTCTCATTCTTCAGGGAAGAGTCAGACTCGCCTGTACCAAGTTGACGAGCAGTAGGTGTGTCCTTAGAGTTTCCGACACTTGATACTGGGACAACAGCAGGAGACTCAGGAGTAATGTACATCCTGTCAGTCTTTGCATCATAGTAGACACTGACGTTATAGAACTGCCAGGTTGGCTCAGTACCAGTCTTACCAGAGGCATCAGGCTGTGGTGTGCTACCATCTCCAGCGGATGCCTGTACAAGCGCTCCAACAGTGTACACGCCAACAGTGTCACTGGCAGACTTCGCTGAGTAGACTGTTGGACCAAAAAGAACCTTCTGTTTGTACCCTGACGATACTTGTAGGGAGTCAGGTGTTCCTTCACCCTCCATTGTTCCTGAGTAGAAGTACCCTAGAGCCTTGGTGGATGACTCGTCTCCTGAGGTCAGGTAAGCCTGCATGAAGTCCTTGGCGAAAGCCTCACCACGAGTTGATGGGAAGTTGGTCATCCCAACAGTGGATGCTGCAATCTGCTGAACATCATCTTTAGAGAGAGTTGCCTTGGGCCAGAACACGTTGTAGGCTCCGAACCCTACGATAGCCACAAGAACAAAGACTGTCAGGTAGTGGATGATTGTTGCTCTGATTCTGAGGTTCTTCCTGGAGTCAAGATCATGCTCCTTGACCTTCTTTGGTCTCTTGCCACCACGACCAGTGCCGAACGGAAGAATCTTCCCCTTCTTACGGTCAACAAAAGTCCTTTCTAGTGTCTATGTCAGCATCATCTGAGCCAGCGGACGGCTTACGGTTGTCAACAACGTCAGGAGACACAGCAGACTGACCAGAGGTCTTCTTCCTCTTGGATTTAGTGCTCTTCCTGCTGTCGTCAGCCTTCCTCATTCCTCTGGGTTGTTGCAACTGAGCAGCATTTACAGGCTGACTGTCACCAGTATATGTTCCAAGTGATGACGGAAGAATAAGATCCTCCTCGTCTTCAGCATCAAACTGCTCAGCAACAGGAATAGGCTCAAACGGATCATCATCAGCGACAGAGGATGATGGAGCACTCATTGACGACCTCATGCGCTGACGAAGACCAGCAGCAGTACTTCCAGCGACAGATGTGTGGTTGACTCTCAGTCCGCCGTCTGAAACCTTTGAAGGTGATGGAGAACTTGGAGAAGCAGGTCTGCTGTTGTAGTTAGAACCGCCCAAGTCAGGAAGATCAAAGTCCAGATCATCCACATCACTATTAACTGACATTGGAGCACTTGCTGAGGACAGTGCAGATGGTGGCATTCTTCTCATTGGAGGAGAGGACCTTCTGGATCCAGTCCCCCTTTCACGCCTTGGAGCGCCTGATGGAAGGTTGTTACTGGAAACCGGCATTTCTCCTCCAGTCATTTAAAAATAAGATAGGACTATGTTTGGAAAATATCACAAAAGGTGTTTTACTACCTGTACTTTTTCATGATTCACAAGTCAGGAAGAGTTATCTCTTCGTCATCATCCTCGTCATCATCTTCAAGACCAAGATTCAACTCATCTGCAAGACTTGTTGTCACACCAACAGGAGTCCCAGTGGTAACTGTCATGTTGTTTGAATGAGAGCCCCACTGATCGTCATCGTAGTCAGTAAAACCACCATTATCATCAATATACGAAGATTCTTCATCTTCAGACAATGATTCCTTAATAGGGTTATCATTGTCATCAAAGCCATTTAAATCACTGTGGTCAATACTGAACGAGTCCTGAACAGTCTGTGACTCGTCATCCTCGCCCCAACCGAATCCGCCATCTTCCTCCTCGTCCTCATAGCCAGCAGAGTTGTGTATCATGCTCTCGTAACTCTCCATGGCTGCAAGAATCTCGTCATCTGACGGACCTTGAACCGACTGGTTGTCAGTAACTTGCTCCTCAGAGTCAACAGTCAGGTGAACGTCTTGATCATTTGAGTAGTACTCATCCTCATCAAACGTTACTCTTCCAGGAACGTAGTACTCCTGTAGAACAGCCTCATCAGGAATCATGTGCACACGACGAGCCAACGGTCTCTTGATGTCAGAGTAGTTCGGGTCAGATGTTACCTTTGTAATGACAATAGCGGTTGCCTTGTACCCGTTTGATTTTACAGGTAGAGACAGTTCCATGAACTCCTCGGGGCGAACAACATAGTCCTCCCTGACCTCAGTCCTGACAAGTGAGTCTCGACGGTTGTTCCAGTTGAATGACCAGAAGTGTGACTTGTTCTCATTTGTTGACGAGTACGTGTTGAACTTGTCACGACCAACCAGTTTTGCGAACCTCTCTGCTGACTCCTCCTGTGAACCGGCGTGCACGAAGTAGTTGGCACATGTGTCCATAATCCCCTTCAGGTACGCCTCACCGTTCTTGTCAGTTGATGAGATGATCTGTTCAAGGGACTGGCTGGACAGTGTTGTCGAGATACCTGATGCACGAGCCTTCTCCAGCAGGCTAGCAAGAACCTGCGGAGGAATGACCTGGAACTCATCAATGTAGAGATTCAATGGGGTTGAGATACCCTGGTTCCTTCTCAGGGCTGACACTGCACTCAAATCAGACATGATGAGAGAGCCAATGTACTCAGCGAAGTCTCTCTCAGAGTCAGAGTTGATAGAGAACAGGATGACAGCACCTTTACTTGCATCCTTCGTCAACTCGAACAGGTTGATGTCAATAGAGTCCTTACCGCCAGTCCTGAGCCATGGACCGTAGTCTGACGCCATCAGTGTTCTAACGTTCCTCGAACCTGCTCAACAGCATTGGATAGGTGGCTATTTCTGGTCTTAATCCCAGCATCAACATCCTTGGCATCCTCATAGATCGGCCTGCCCTCACACGCCTCAACAAGATCAGTGAAAGCAGAGTTGTTCTTCAAGGCGCTGGCGACCTGTGAAAGCCCTCCATGGTTCCAGTCAATGTATTTGGTCTTAGTCCTGTCAGCCTGTTTGAGCATCTGGAACAGCACCTGCAGCAACTGTCGGACGTTGCTCTTGTAGACCTCAGAAGCTGTGTCCCACTTCCTCATGTTCAGCAGCATGTCAGACTTTGAGGATCCACCATTGATGAGTGGATCATAGTGAGCCTGACCTGGAGAGTTAGGAATGTCATATGCTCGTGGGTCGCCGTTTGAGAAGTGATAGAACGGCCTGTCATGCTCCTTGCACCATGCAGCAAGTTTGGAGGCCATTCTAGGATCCCGCTTCATGTCAATCATGATGAGAGGTGTGCCCGATCTGATGTCGTTCAGCATCATGGACTGCAGCGTGATTGACTTACCAGAACCAGTGTTTCCAGTCACCAGAGTGTTCAGGTTGGCATCAGACTGGTAACGGTAGGCAACCATACAGTCATGCTTCGTCTCAAGACCTGACTCATAATCTGACGGAGCGAAGAACTCTTTCTCTGTGATACCCATAGGGGGCTCTCTCAACAGACGAGTACTCCCCGTTTTTCAGCCCCTCAATGGTCTTGTTCCGCTTCCAGATCTCCCATGGTGTCATCCTGAACTCAAAGTCCTTGGTCCATGACCTACCCACCTGCAGCAGGTGAGGGTTGTGGATCATTCGACCAACCTGGACGAATGTCATCACCACACCGCCAATAGAACCAAGAATCAGGTTGACGACCACGAGCAGCGGAATCAGGTACGTCCATGTCTCCATGATGTTAGTAATGTCATAGAGAACCAGTGACGCCGTGTCAAGAGCGTGCACCATTGTGCCGTAACCTAATGCGATGGCAATAATAGTGACAGCAACCATGAAGATGACTGAGCGCTTCTGTCTTCCTTGTCTCAACAGGAAGTAGTAGAGACCCCAGGCAAGAGCGAACGCTGGAAGAAAAAGCACAGACAAAATGGCGACAAAACCACTTACTCCAGCATTGCTGTCGTTGTCGTCCTCTAACTCTCTTTTTCTGATGTCTGGTTCAAAATCTTCCACGTCTTCTACCTCTAGTCATCAACTATGCAATCTTGTTTTCGACTTACTGGTTATGTCTGTATCTGACTTTCAACCAAAAATCACTTGTCTGTGTCATCATGAAGCAGTAATTCAAATGGGTTGAATCCGTGAGCGCTGACAACCTGGAAGAACATTGGTGTGTCCTTGACGTCAAACTCAGTCAGGTCTGATGTGCTGTCAAGCAGAGCAGGATCCACCTGAACAGCAGCATCGTCTGACGGGCTGTGGAACGCCAAGTTGAACACATCATCGATACCCTGAATCTTGGCCTCAGCAAGAGCGATGCACTCCTGAACATGGTCGCCGTCAAGTTCAGAGACAATCTCAATAATCTCGGTCAGGATCCTTCTTCTGGTGTCATTGAGTTTGAACCTGGTAGACTCAGTTGACTCAAGGTCGAAGAATGACGAGTGAGTGTCCTCCCTGATGGCCTCAATCTCCTCGTCTCCATCAGACAGGCTCTTTGACGATCCATGCATCTGGTCACCAATGACGTCTATGGCTCTGTCGTTGAACTCTCCGAACGCCTCACTGTACTGCTGCTTGTTCTTGAGAACCTGCTCCTCAACATCAAGAACACCAACTTCCAACTCGTGGTTGTACTCGGCCTTCTCTGTCAGGACAGCGACAGCCTCATCAGTGGTGTTGGTGGATTCATGAAGAACCTTGTTGACAAGTGGACGCAAATCTTCTGACAAGTGGTCTGTCAGACAGTCATCGTTGTCAGCAGAGATACCGAAGTCAAAACCACCATCGTCATGCTCATCATCCTTTGGTGGGTACTCGAACGAGAAGTCATCATCCTCGATAGCACTCATGTCAAAGGCAGTAGACACAACCTCTTCATGCTCGTGTACATCAGGTTCCTCATCATTAACATCATTGCTGCCATCTTCCTGAACCTGTTCGTCATTAGCATCATCTGCCTCTGTATTGTCCTCAGCAACGTCAGGCTCTTGGACCTCTACTGTCTCCTGGCGTCTTATCTCGGCCTCAATCTCCTCAGCGTCAGGAAGAGCGAACTCGTCATCACCCTCTTGCGGAAGAATGGTGACATCAACAACCTTCTTCCACATCAGTCTCTCAGTAACAGCAAGAACCTTTGTCCAGTCAAACCCCATGCAGACTCAACAACAACGTCAAGTGTGACATCATCCTGAGCCATGTCCGTGACCAGACGCTCCTCATCAGATCTGGGTATGAATGAGGTATATGCAGCACCTTCAGTGACAGTAACATCACTCAGTGGAGCACCATCAAGAAAGACTTCTGCCTTCCTGGCCTGCACCTGGCGTGAGACAACCTCCTGACGAACAAGGTCAACAGAAAGATCAAGTCCAGGAAGACCAGAGAAAACATCTGGGTTGAAGTCCAGGCTCCACTCAGACTCAGCCTTGACTATCTCCGTTCTGTCAAGATTTTCCTCCAGAGCCTCCCATGAAAGAACTGACAGAACCTCACCAGTCAGAGGTCCAATCTCTGGAACAGATGACACAGCACGACTTACTGCTGCTGGCAAAGAGTCATCACTACTGGAGAAAACCTCCCTTAAAGCACTGACTGTCTCATCGCTCAGGACTGTGCTTGACGTACTTGCACGATCAATAAGCCCTGACACAAACTCCTGCTTGCTCAAAGAGTTTGAAAACACATACTTAATAAGTCCGTTAATGACAGCAACATCAACATGGCTCGTCTTCCTTGACGAGGAGTCACTACCTACTGAGTAGTCAATGGACACGATCTTTGTGTCCTTGGATCCAGAGTTGACCAATGACTTCAGAACGTCATCAATACCGTTGTAGACAATCTCAGGAACTTCCGCTGCTGATACATTGAACTCACTCTTATCGGTCTTGCTCTTTCTTGAGAAAAGCCCCATGTCGTCAACTCTTTTCGATAGTCCCATGAAATCTACTTGATGTTAGCCGGGAATATCGACACAGATAAACCCCTGAAGTAAGCGCTTCATCCTGTTTATTGGCGCTTTTCAGGAGGTTATCTGCTAGTAAGAGATTGACTTCTTTCTATACTGAGCGAGCAGAATCAAAGACCAAGATTTTCCTTCTTCCTGTCTATTCTCTCATCTTCCTGTCTATTCTCTCAATCGCCTTCTCAACCATCTCGATAGGAGTGTCAGGGTTGGCTACAGCCCTTGTGGTCTCGCCTATGAACTGCTCCATCTTCTGTCTCTTCTTCTTCTCGTAGATGTAGCTCATGAGGTAGTTGAACAACTCGTCTGCCTGGCTTACGCTGGCCTCACTGCCTTCTTCTTGCTGCCCAGTAGTCTCCAGAACAGCAATCTTGCTGACAAGGCTTCTCTCGATAAACTCCACTACTCGTTTCTGACGGAAGTCCTCTGGAAGAATAACCTCTTTACGAGAGACTTTCTTGAAGTCCTCCCACAAGTACCTGAACTCCTTAGGGTATCCTCTATGACCCCTGATGAACGTGTCTCTCCTGTTGTCTACTGGAGATGCTTTGTCAATATCTGTTGACTCATCGTTCTTGGAAGGTACAGGCAGACCTCGGCAGGCAAGAAGAAAAGCCCTGGCAGTAGCCTGGTACAGCAGATCGCTCTTGATGAGTCTGACAAGGGCTCTCTGTGTCTCCTCACTACTGACATCAGTTTCAAGTTGACTTTTGCTGCTGTCAGTTGATTTGGTTTCAGAATTATGATCAGCATCATCAATAAATAACACTGATCCTTCATTGACATCATCTTCAGTCAGAGGATCAGCCTTGTCAACACTGGATCTGACAACAGATGTTGACATGAAGGCATCAAGAGACACCTTTTTTGATCATCTGCTCCCTCAACGCAAAGGAGGCAATGGTCTTCAGTACCGGAGCAGCACGTTCAACATAGCGAACAGACGCCGCTGGATCCTCCAGATCATAATCCTGAGCAATGATGTTCAGGACGTGCTCAACAATCGGCACTTGGTTGGACTTTGACGTAACATATTCCTTCAGTGCCTCAGGACCGTACTTCATCCTGTAGTCACAGGGATCCATTCCGTCAGGAAGAACAACCACATAGGACTGAGAGTGAATTGACGGAATACTGGAGAACACCTTGTAGGCTGCGTTCATACCCGCCTTGTCCCCATCAAAGCAGAACACGATCCTGCCGTCCTCGCCCACCATACGTCGGCACAGCCCACCCCTGATCCTTTGTGAATGACGTTCCAAGTCCTGCTACAACAGCCTCAATGCCTGACTCATCCATGGCGATGACATCGAACTGCCCCTCAGCGACATACAGAGTCTTGTTGTCTCCTCTGAGAGCCTTTCTGGCGTTCGCGTGGTTGTACAGCACACTCGACTTGTGAAACAGTGGTCCAGCAGGTGAGTTGACGTACTTTCCCTTCTTGAAGTCGTCCTCGAACAGACGCCTGCCTGAGAATCCGACGTTCTTGCCCATAGCGTCCTGTACGAAGAACATCAGTCTTCCTGACCAGAAGTCGTTGATCCTTCCGGTTTTCTCAGACTTTGAGCACACTCCTGCAGCCAGGATAATCTCGTCCGAGTACCCCTTGTCCTTCAGGAAGGAGTACAGTTCTGCTCGTCCTCTAGGAGCGTAGCCGTATGGGATCCTGTCTCTGTAACGCTCCAGACCTCTGTTAGTCACCTCACAAACAGCGTCATGATCTGAGTCAAGTTTCTTGTAGTTCCGCCAGTAGAAGACTGAGGCGTCACGAACACACCTGCGCAGAGCCTGGTAGTCAATGCTGCTCTCTGAGTCTGAGGACTTGTCAAGCACAGACAGATCGATACCCTTGTCCTCAGCAAGTTTCCTCAAGGCGTCCATGAACGACAGGTTCTCTGTACTCTGGACATAGGACAGCAGGTCTCCGCTGGCACCACACCCAAAGCACTTAAAACTCTGTGTTCGTGAGTCAACATTGAATGATGGAGTCTTCTCGTTGTGGAACGGGCACAGACCCTTTTGAGAGTAGGTGCCAGAAGGCTTCAGTGACACACCAGAGGCGTCAATGTACTCAGCCAGATCATACTGCCTCTTGACCTCTCCTACAACCTGCCTGAAACCACTCTCGTCAGCCAAAGCAACACACCTCACTCGCTCTCAGGTAACAGACCGCAAAAATCTCAGTACCGCACATTCTAACACCTTCTCTTGGATTGCACAAAGAAGTAACTCGGTCTGCTAGAAAATCCGACTCAACAGACAGGAGATTTAGCAGACCGAGTTATCTTTTTATGAAGTTGCTTGATTATGCAACCAGTTTTCTGTCAGAAGTTCCAGGGATTCTCCTCAGACTCCTGTCCAGCAAGGCTCTTGATCTTATCAGGCTGAAAACCGCTCCACTCGTCACCATCAGACGTTACCACAATGGGGGCCTGACGATGACCACGCTCCTTGAACTCCTTGATGTTTGCTGGAGTGATGGGCTCAGTAGTGAACTCAACTCCCAGACTGGTGAGAAGGTTCTTGGTGTCCTCACACTGTGGGCAGTTTGGTTTGGTGTACACTGTTGCTGTTGCCATGTAATAGTTCTCCTGTGTGTGTTAGATAGTTGAATACTCAATAAGATTCTGACGACTACATGTTGAAGTCATCTCTCTTCAAGAGATCTGTTAACCAGTATCTGATGACTCATTCTAACAAGTCACTTGTGCTGCTCTGCCATGCTCTTGACGACATCCAGATAGTACCTGTACTCATCCAGTGAGTCCTGAGCGTCAGCAAGGGCACGGTGGGCACGAGACTTCCTGTATCCTGATACGCTCACGCCATCTTGAAGCATCATTGAGACTGATGTGACATCAACACTCATGTGTGACAGGTGAGAGTATGTCACAGGCATCCACACTGCCATCAGACCTCTGTCAAGATAGGGCGAGTTTCCTCCAAGCACAACATGTGAGGATCCTGCTGTCTCATTCAGCCAGTCAGACATATCATGATCAACCCTATCAGGTGCATAAGAAGTGTTGTTCCACAGGTCAGACCACAGTCCTGACTCCTCATGCATCATCCTGGCAACAGGGTCAGACATCCTCATGGCCTCAGAGATGGAACCAGTATCCACCAGAGCACTGAAACTGTCTCCATACTGTCTTCCTTGCATGTCAGTCACAATTCCAGCAATCTCAAGAATCATATCCCTGTCTGGAGAGGTACCAGTTGACTCGACGTCAATCCACGCTATCATCTTGTCTGCCATGTCCAGTATCAGCCCTCTACCTGATCGGACTTTAACTCGACGATAAAGTCTCTCATCTCTGCTGCGCTGTAACCCTCAGCAGCACCCATCATAATCAGGTTGATAACAGTCAGTTCTGGAAAGTCATCAGTGCTGGCGCCCTTCTGAACCTCATGCACGCTCTTTCTCAGTGCCCTGATGAACAGGTAACCAAGGTCTGTTCTGTCATCCTGTGGCTCTTGCAGAAGAACAGCACGTGATGTGATCTCATTGACTAACTGACTGAAGGAACTCAAGACAGACAAACCCTTCCAGTACTCAGAACAAACTTGAACCTACTGATAACTGGCCGGAATATCAATATATGAGAGTTTAGTTGTCAAAAAAACAACAACTGTCAGGAAAAGCGCTGGACAGGGCTTCAGTTCCTGCTCAACACCCTCTTTCTGATTCTTCTCTCACACACATACATTGCTCGATCCGTGCTGAGAATTGTTGCTCCAAGATAAAAAACTGAAAGCACACCAAGAGTCCACCAGTTCCACACGTAACCACCATATGGAACCACGGTCACAACCTCTGACTTGATGTCCTGATTAGTAATCTCACCAGGATCGTTGACAGGGTTGTTGTCACCCTTGGTCTTGTAGATCCTGTTACCATCCTTGTCAGTTCTGGATGAGACAATTCGATGAAGAACGTTCTCATCGTTGAACCACCTGGCCTTGTACACAACCACATCGCCCTCAGTCAGACCGCCGTAGTTCTCTGAGGCAAGAATCAGATCTCCCTTGCTGATACTGGGCTCCATCGACTCAGAGACCACGTACAGCGTCCTGACTCCCAACAAGGTTAAGTGAGACCACAGGAACACACACTAGAGCAATCATGACAAACAGGACCAGCGACGCTATGAAGAAGCGGTTCCTGATAGCACGTGCTCGTCTGAATGAAGGTGTAGTCCTTGACGACATGACCAAGTTCTTTCTGTACTGCTCAAATTGTTCTCTTTATCTGGATGCTCACACCCTTGTGAGAAGTATCCAGGTGGAGCAGGCGCTATTGTAGCACATCCTCAGTGAAATCTATCATGTCCTAGAGCGTTTGAGATGAAACTGGTATCCTTGATCTCTGCTCTCAGTCCTTTGGCGTAGGATCTCAGTGTCTCAGGGTCGCAGGTGCTGTTCTCAGAGACATTCTTCACCATCTCAACCTTCTTGGCGTGATCTCCCATCCGTGACATGACTGTTGACTGTGCTGACTGTCTTGCCTCACGACTGGAGTTGACATATGCCAGAACCTGCTCAGAGTCATACCAGAGAACCTGTCGTCACCAGTGAGAAACAGGTTGCTCTCAGTTCTTCCAAGAGTAGTCTCATCTGTGTATGAAGACTCTTTTCTCAGTTCTGATTGAGTACTACTACTTTCGCTGTCACTGGTATCGTTGGAAGATGAGTCTTTGTCCTCACTGTCTGGTTTTCTGCTGGCTACAGCAAACTCACCATATAAGAGCACATTCTGGTCGTTGATAAATGACTCAGCCTGTTCCTTTGTCTCAAAATGAGGGCTCATTCTTGAAGTGACAACGACTTCTGACTTTTGCTCCACACTCAAGGGGCTCGTCAGAACCAGGACGAATATGATACATAGCAGTTTTCCTTCTAGAAAGTCCAGCGACACCTTTCTGCTCTTACCTGTCCTCTCACTTCTCAGGCAAGAACAAAGATTATTTCCGCTCTCATATCTAAAAGAATGGTCATTATTGCAACAAAACAATCATTTCAGAGCAGCAAAAATCCCTGAGTCATGTATTCAAAACACCAAGTAAAAGATGATGCTTTATGGCTCAGGGATGTTCTGCAAAGAGTTTACAACCACTCTGTTATTGCTGCTCCTACTTCTTGGCTGTCAGCACATGGCGGAGTTGAATCCAGTTGTCTCCAAGGTTGCTCGCTAGTGCTCTGCTGTCCCGACTCAGGTTGTCATCAGTGAAGTCAGTGTAAGCCAGCGTGTTGAAGGCGATGTGCTCGAACGGTGACAGGTGTCCCTTCTCAAGCAGTGTCTCACCAAGACGTGTGGTTGCGGTGGACTTGCTCGCTCTGGACTTGTCTCGGTAGGAGATCTGGGCGCAGTTGGTTGCTGACAGCAGCAGATCGTGATACAGGCTATCAAATGAATCAGTCTTGGATGGAACACTCTCAGCGAACGGAAGGTGAAGCCAGGTAATCTCAGGCTCAGAGACCTCCAACGCCTTCTCCACTAGTTTGGCCAGTGCCACAATCTCAGGCTGAGCAGCAGACAGATCAGTTCTGAGATCCAGGAAATTCTGCCACCACACTGAGGTGATCAGGGCCTCATGGAACATGAACGGCTCAATATACCGGTTGGCGTTCTGCTTGTGCATATCGAGAGCGTCAGGATGAGGCTCGTCAGAGGTATAGACATGAGCGTAGTACTCGTCCAGCAGATCGCTCCAGTCACAGGCATCATACTTCTCGTGCATGTCACCCATGAGCGCCTGAATCTCATGAGACACAGCAGCATCACGTGCAGACAGGTGGTTGTCTATCATTCTGGCTCTGTCAGCAGCAGAGACGAATCCTCCTGACATCCCCTTCTTGTTGTAGGTGAACAACGGAATATATGGGTCGTTCATGACATCGCCAATAGTCACCTTGACACTACGAGCCCTTGATGAGGCACTGTTCCTGGAGAACTGTCGATGAGTGTTCACCTCAGACAGGATGCATCGAGGGAACCTGGCGATGATGGTGAAGATACGGTTTCCCTCATCCTCCTTGTCCTTCAGGTGCTCCGGCTTACTGTCAGCGATCACTGTGACCTCGTACTGACTCAGCATAGGGTCAGTGTAGGAGAACCTGAGATACGGCTCGCTGCGGTATGGAAGAGTGACATGCTCGGTCTTGATGGACGTGAAATCTGGCTCAAGAATCTGATCGTTCATTCAAAAGAACCTTTCTCCAAGAAAAGGAAGAGATGTTGCTGGTAAACAACTCCATCTTAACGAAAGGCATTCACTGCCCAGCAACACTCCTTCTCTTTCTACTACTGCTACGCTCTAGTCGTCAGATTCCTTCTTTTTCAGTGACTTCTTAACCTTGCTGACCATCTTGTCAATCGTCTCACCAATATGCTCGTTAACAAGCATTCCGACGTGGGCAGAGAACTCTTTCGGAAGACCTGAGGAGTAAGGATAGGCAAAGGACCTGAACAGATGAGACAAGGACTCATTGGCGTTCTCATTCCTGTAGTAAATAGGGGATGGCTTATTCAGGAAGTTAATCGCTATCAGCATACAGGTCTTCCTGAACACCTCCTCACCAACAATACTGTATAGTTCCTCCAAACTTGAGGGAATGTTGTAGATGTAGCAACTGTTACTGAAATCTTGTCCCTGTAGTCCAGCATCTCAGTAATGTTACCAGCATCCTCAGGGACTATAAGGTACTTGGGAAACGGTAGCCAATCAGCAGCACTTCTCTTGTCTTCCGTCCTCATGCCGAACTCACGATCAAGGTATTTGAGCACAACATGATCAGGATCCTCTTGAAGCAGGGATGAGGTCTTGACACTGAAAGGCTTTGTTCGCTCAAGGCTCTTCTCAACAACTGCTGCTGAGGCATGGTATGTTGGTGGAGCAATAATCCTGCTCACATCACCCACAGCATTGAGCACCTTGGCCGTAATCCCAGTGACCGCTAGAATGCTCTTGTCCTTTAGAGCATCATCACCGTACTTCTCAAGGTAACCATTCAGAAGGTCGCACAGTTCTATGGTCTTGGCTGATGCAGGAGAGATGAGGATAACAAAATCAGAATCCCCGGCAATTGAGGTGATGTTCTTTGTTTCTGTCACACCATATGACTGAATGTTCTTCTTGAGAATCTTGTCTCTGGTCAGCCCTCCGTCAGATGCCCTGCTGAGCCAGTACCCATTGATCTTGATAAGAGACTTGTTCTCAGCGCTAGTGTTTCTCTTGATTGAAGGAGCGGCCTCTACAAGTTCATCGATAGACCCGAACCAGAACTGATCCAAGGACACACCCATAGATTCAAGAATCTCAGCCTCCCAGTCATCCACCGAGGTCTTCGACTCCGTAATCATCAGAACAACCTTGGTGTAGTTACGTACCTTTCCTAAGGGTGTCTCAGTAGGTTTCTTGAAAGAGTTGAGGATTCGTGTCCTGATTCTGGCAATCCTCTGGTAGTCGCTCTCATCTGAGCACCTGACGACAAGGAACCTTGTTGCCTTCAAGGTGTCATCTGACACACCAGTGACAACACCCACAAGACTGCTCGGGTTGTACTTCTTGGAAAGTGTTTCGGTCAGAGAGTCCTTGGAGTGCCTTGTCTGACCATACACAGGGTAGACCATTGAGTCCAGTTTGATTAGACTGTACTTTCTAGGATCGGACTGACGGGACCGAAACACCTCAGCGCCGTAGTCCAGATCCACAGCAACATCAATACAGCGGTTCTTGTGCAGCCTCTCAGCAGTATGCCATCCTGTAGGACCACTTAGAGTAGTTACTGGTACTTTCAGCCAGTCGTTGGCGTAGAAAATAATCTTCTCGTCACTGAAAACCCGACTATTGTCACCACGCTCCAATGACGTGTTGAGTGCCATAGAGCAGTCATCAAGCAACTGAGACATATCTCTCAGGTTCCCATATGAGACGACAGCAGGAATAATCTCAGATACCTTGTCCTGAATCTGCTTGATGACAGTATTGTTCAGGTTGTCCAGCCTCTTATCCTGAGTAATCGTGTCTCTGGACGAGGCGAAGTTGACAAGCCCTGGCTGAATCTCCACGGCGACCAGAGCAGGATTCTTACTATCCTTTGAAGAAGTGAACCTGCTGTCGCTTCGATACTCGTAGCCGTTCAGGATGTAGGGACAACCCAGAGTTCTCACCAAGATTGCCTTCAAGCATCTCAGCAAAACTATAATACCTCAGTTTCTTAAGAAGAGTCCGAGCACAGGGAAGGTTAATTCTCGGATCAGGAATCCACACACCACCTTCAAGACCAGACTCAGAATCCAGAGAAATGTCACAGACCTTGATGTACTCACTTGTTGACTCATGAAGAACTCCGTCAATCATGATAGGAGCATTGCCTCCCAGCCCAGCATAACGAGAGTACGTCCTCAGAGCATTCTTAAAACGCCCAAAGTCCTCCTCACGTACCGGAACAGTCACCTTCGTTCCATTGGGCCTATCAGTGCTCGTGGTGCTCAAAGAGGCTACAGGACCATCCTGCTCACGCCTGATAGAGATGCTTGTCAACTCGCCATCACAGACAGTCTCAACCTGAAACTCACTAGTGTAGGCAAGCGGCGCCTTAGCACCCAGACCAAAGCACCAACCTGGCCGAGGTCATCACGCTTGGAAGACATGCCGTAGGAGACGTAGGTCCTCTCCACCTGCTCCCTGGTCATACCATCACCGCTGTCTGAGACGACCAGAGACGGGCTCAGAAGGTCAGGCGACTCTACAACCACAGGAGAGGTGCCAGCAGACCTTCCAGTGGCGTCCTGAGCGTTTGAGACAGTCTCCCTGACAACAGCCTCAACAGGGTCAAGGTACAGGTCCGTCAGACGAGGAAGAATGTACTTCATCGCCTCAGGTGAGACAGTCATAGCAGCATCACTAACAGACGAGTCACCCAAACTCACAGACAGCACTGAATCCAGAGAGGATGTCTTAGAAAGAGACAAGATAACCAGCCTTCACAACTAGAGGTACTCAAACATTTGGACACAATTGTAGCACCAAACAAAGGATCTTTCAAGTAGTGCCAACAAGAACCTAAGAGCGGGGCGTGGGAGATGGACGAGGCGAGGCGACAAGACGGCGAAGCCAAAAACGGTTCTAACAAGATCTATAGAGTCATATGGTGTAAAAACGGATCGACACTAGTTGGCGCCACTACCTTTTCTTTTAATTGCAACAAAAACCACCAAAGCACACAAGTAGGTCAGACTCGGTTGATCTGAACAATAGTGTGATGCTTGGGTGGTTGTGTTTTGCTGTGACAACAGGTTCTTGTCAGCAGGATAACTACAGGTGTCTGGGAGATCTATCACCCGCCAAACAGGCTCATCATCTTGCTGGAGAACTTCTGGACAGCACTCTGACTGGCGTGCTCCTTAGCGGACTCTATCTCTCTGATTCTTTCTATCCTGGCGTCGTGCTGCTTACGAAGCCTGTCGCTGGAGACATCATGTCGTCTAAGAACCTCTTCCATCTGCCTCATTGTCCGAGAAGCCCACTCGCCTGCACAACCAGCAGTCATGTAGTCGTTCCTTGGCATCTTGGTCGTTGTGTAGTTCCTGATGAACTCCTCAGCCTGCTCTGGAGTATCGATTCTGTGAACCTGCTCACCCTCATAGTCTTTGGTGATGACACTCCATCCTGGATACTTGTGCTCCTCGTTGTAACCATTCTGGAACTGCAGTGCCCAGGAGTTCTTTGAGGATCCACCCTCGTTGTTGAACCACCTGACGTCAATGTCCACCTGATCGCTGGAGTATCTAGCGGATCCGTCATGTGTGTCTATGTATCTTCCGATACTGGACGGCCTGACAGGATTGCAGGACAGATCAATGTCGCCTTTCAGCCTACCCCCAAGCGGTCCTCTTCTGAACATGGTGTAGATTCTCTCACCTTTACCAGACTCGGACCAGGATCCTGCGCCCAGACGATAGAACTCCTGAGGTTTAATGGAACTGAACCTGTCCTCTTCTGCAAGATAAGTCAGACCAAAGTCCGCCTTGGCCTCATCCTCAAGCATGACTCGGGACTCAAGAACATGGTTGGCTATGGCGGTACCAGGCCACGGATCCACATCCGTCATGTCATAGGTGCTGTCAGGATTGTTGTTGTAGAACTTGCACATCGTACTGGCGATAAAGTGTGCTTCCTTATCCACTCCTGTGAACTCATCATTAAGCGGAGAGTCGTACCCAAGTTCATGGCTCTGTCTCTCGCCGGTTTCAGTGTCAACCATGTGAAAGGTATAGTTGGTGTAGAGGTCGCCAGACGTACTCATAAAAGGCTCCCTCTCAAGAAAGTACTGGAAACGGTTCTCATGACTATGCGGGTAGTTGACAGGAATGGTAACGCTCTGCCACTCAGGACCCCAACCGTTGGCAGCCAGTTCATCCATACGTTCACAAGCATTAACCAGCCCGTTCTCACCAAACGGATTCATGGAGTCAGTGGCGGAAGATCTGGCGTAAAGATGTGAGTTTCGAGCGTGCTCACGCATCTCCTCTATGTACGCCTTCTGATCGTTGGAGAGGAGATGGGCGTTCTTGGCAAACAGAGCCTCCTCATATGACTCATAGTCCTGCCAAGGACACTTACCTGTGGTTCTTCCACACACCTCAACAACATTGCCTTTATTAGGGTTGACGTGCCAGTACATAACGCTCACACCTCTTTATTCTTCATTTCTGTGTCAGGAAGCATCTGCAAGAGTGCGTCAATTTGTGAAATTGTTCAGCAGGAATGTACTCACAAAAGACATCACTTCATTTACTTCTACTGATTAACACAATAGCACATGTTTTAAGATAATCTCTAAAACATATGCAAACAGAGCACATAAACTCAGTGCCGAAAGAGCATCTTTTACACTACTCATGGATGCGTGATTCACTGGCCCATACAGAACACAAAAACAGAACAGACCCTTTTAAAAAAGACGCTCACAGCACTTGTAAGCAATGATCTCTGAGATACTACACGTGCTAAAAACGTTGAGAACACTGGAACAAACAGACATAACAGTAGCATTGTCAGCACAACCTAGAAAGCACTTCCTTGGGCTTGAGGCGGGGTGAATACAGCACATGCTACAGAGGATAAGTAGTAGCGAGAACAGGTATTTATACCATTTTGGTAACATTCTGAGAAAGTACTTGACAAGTGTCAGTAGCCACCAGAAATCAGGTCCTAGAAATCTACTCCAAACCCTTTAAAAGAGGTGAATCAGGTCACATAGAGTTCACTGAGCAAAAGCACAACAGCAGCAAAAGAACAGGTCCTAGCAGAGAGACAAAACTCACTAACAGGACCTGCTCAAAAAACACGAGGTATTGTGCTATATGCTACAGGGTGTCCTCATTTGCGCGCAGAGTCCACATCCACTCCTTACGAGCACCAGTGTCGTTACCAAAGATGAGCGTCAGAGACTCCAGCGCAGCAGCAGCGTCAGGGAACAGTCACCTGAGTCACCACACGAGTCTCAGGGTTGATAGCCGTCTCAAACAGGATGTCAGGCTCCACCTCACCAAGACCCTTCAAACGAGTGATGTCATGCCCTGATACCAGCATCATCCAACTGAGCGGAAGCAGCGTCACGCTCACGCTCATCACGCGCATAGATCTTCCGAGACTTACGACCCTCATGAGTTGCGATGGAGAACAGAGGCGTCTCAATCTTGAACAACCTGCCCTCAGTGACAACATCCCTGAAGCACTCCCAGAACAGTGAGTAGATGGAGACAGGCGATGGCGTTACCGTCAGGGTCAGCGTCAACAGCGATGAACACACGACCGTAACGCATCTGATCCAGGTTGAAGTCATCGCCATAACCAGCACCCAGCGCCTTGATGATGTCCTGCACTTCCTTGTTCTCCATCACCTTTTTCGGAGTGTTCTTCATGACGTTGATAATCTTGCCTCGAATACCCATCAGAGCATCCACACGACCATCACGAGCAGCCTTCAACGACGACAGAGCCGAGTCACCCTCACAGATGTACAGGGACGCCTCCTCAGAACCAGCCAACTCACAGTCAACAAGTTTCGACGGCAGAGAGGACGAGGAGATCTGGTTCTTTTTACGAGCCACATCACGCCTGTCACGAGCACGCTGACGAGCCCTGGAAGCAGACACAACCTTCTTGGCAATGACAGCAAGATCCTCACTGTTACCACGAGAGCGATCCACTTACCAAAAGCATCACGCAGAGCCTCCAGGATAGCCTTCTTCACAGCAGGACCACCCAGTTGCTCCTTCGTCTGAGAAGTGAACGACGGCTCAGACACCTGCACGCTGACAACAGCCGTCATACCCTCCAGGAAGTCAGAGACAGCAGGACGCTCCTCACCCTTCTTCAACAGACCCTTCATCGTCGAGAAGCGCTCACCAAAAAGAGTCACTCAAGGCACGATGAAGGCGTCCTCATGAACACCACCATTCTTCGTGTTGATTGTATTGACGTAACTGCTGACACTATTGTCGAAGTCAGCACCCCAGGACAGCATCACCTCAACCGGCACACGACGCTCAACATCCTTGTGAGAGACAGTTCCGTCATCATTGATCACAGGAACGTTGCGCTCAGTGTAGAAACCATCCGTGACAATATGGATAGGCTGGGAAAGAATCGACTCGCCACGTTGGTTCGCAGACACCAACTCAGCCAGACCGTCCTCAAAGTGATAGAACTCATGCAAAGGCTCCTTGACACCGGTCTCAGGATCCTCAACAAGACGAATCTCGTCATAGACCTCGGCATGAAGAGACGGAACCAGATAGCAAGTGGCTTTCAGGCGCTCAGCAAGATCAGCAGTGTCAACAGGATAGGGAGACTGGAACACTGAGTCGTTCAACCACACACGAACACTGGTACCGGTCGGGTAGAGAGACCTCTCCTCCTTGGAACGAGTGTCCTTGGAGACACGCAGGTAGTCATACTTGTCATCATCCAGTGGGGTAAAGGTGGAGTCAGGGTTGTCATCCTCTGCGAAAAAACCAGGAGTACCGTCCTTGAAATGAAGTTCATAAACCTTTTTATTGCGGTATACCTTGATGACGGCCATTTTGGAAAGGTGCACAGTGCTACTTCCCCCTAGCCCATTCAGCCCACCGGTAAATTTCTCTGAATCACTTGAGAATTTACCACCAGATTGTAATGTTCCAAGTGTTTTATAAATACCACTTACATTTCTTCCATTTACATCAGGAGAAGAATCAATTGGGAGACCTCTACCATTATCAACTACTTCAAAACTACCGTCATTACGCGCAATAGTCTTAATATGAGAACCATAACCACTGCGCGCTTCATCTGTAGCATTGTCCTGCAGTTCGCGGAGGCTTGTATTCTTTTGGCTAGAGAATTTGTAATCTCCACCACCAGATTCATGCCCCATTGTCAAATTAAGACGCTTAATTAAATAAGAGTGACTGTCTAATGTCTGAATGTCTTTTGAGGTATATTCCGGTGCATTCTTTGCTGTCATTATTTTGTATTCCTTATTCTATTTATTTTTTTCTTTTATTTTTACAATTGCAAAACCTGGAGTCCAGATAGGTCTGAACCTGGAGTCAATCATTCTGCTGTACTCATCAGACAAGTCATAGTCAGTACAGTCTCTTAGGTATGGCCCAATACTCATTCTTCCTGTTCTCTCGTAATTGTAGTGAACCCATACACAGAGTGGACCAGTGTAAGAGTAGGCAACATCATCTCGTAGGTTAGTGGTCTTACTAAGGTCTATCCAATCTCCTTCTGTTGGATTTTGAATCTTTACTCTGTTAGCAATCATTGGGATCACTGTATCCCAGTCATCCCAGTCGAAAACCTGTATAAGATCATACCCGTTACTCAGAGCAGTCTTACACCTGTTCAAGTGGTATGAAGTTGCTGTAGGCTTGTGTTCACTGCAAGGGTATCCACAATGCGTTCTCTCACAGGCAAAGGATCTGTAACTATTATGAGAAACTGTTGGGTTGATGTCCACTAGAATGTTCGTTCCTGTCAAGTGCAGATCAAAGAACAGGCTACCAACTCTCTTCTCGAGTTCTGACTCTATACCCAGTTCTGACAAAGACTCTTGAAATAAGATGTTCTTCTTGGATATGTTGCCGGCACCTCCAAACAGGATTCCATGGTTCTCAATAATCTTACTCAGAACCCTTTCCTTTACCTCAGGAATCTGCATAGGGTTTTCATAACCATAACGTTCCATCAATGTTTTTCTGAGTTTTTCTCGTACCTCAGGACTTGACATTGATCCTGCGCCTCCGTATCTTTCAATCATAGTCTGGCGCTGTTTCTCTGTGTTGAATGCGTAAACTCCTCCATTGTTCTCATATTGAGTCTCTTGAATCTTCTTTTGAATTTCTTTATTCTTGGCGGGTACTGTAACTCCATAACGTTCCATCATGGTTTGTTTCTGCTTGTCAGTATTGAATGCAAATTTCCCAAACTTCTTTATCTGGGAGTCCATGGCTTTCTGCTTAAACTTGTCCAAATGCATAGGGTTTTTCTACTCCGTAGCGGTCAAGAGTTGTCTGCTTGACCTTTTCTCTTGTCTCAGGCGACAAACCAACACATTTGTTTGAACAGTACTTTTTATATGCTGCCCTACAGCACTTATATTCAAATCTAATACCACAAACTGGACACTCTGATGTCTTGTTCTTATTGCAGTAAACACCTCTGGAAGATCTGGGTGTAAACATTTCTCCACATAGAAGACATTCTTTCTGGTTATGTTCTGTCAATTTTCTTCCTTTAAATCCTGTGGTTTGTTAAGATACCAATCAAAACTATGGCGTTGGTGCCACGACATACATCTTAACAAGAGAAACGTTCTGCTTAGTAGAAACACAAAGATCTAATCTGCCTACAAAGGTATACAGCCGTTTACAGGACACCTCACCTGTACCTGATGTATTCCTTGTAGTGTTCTTGTGTGAGGAATCCTGGTCTGTTCATGAGTTGTTCTGCTTTTTTGAGGACTGGTTTTGGTGTGTTTTTGACCATTCGGATGCATCTGTATCTGTGGTCTTGGTCCTTGAAGGCTTCTGTGAATTCTTGGACGAATCTTCTAACCCTGGCGTTCATGTCCTCGCTGACTGTGACGTCGCTGTTTCGTCCTGTGCCTTTGAGTGTCTTATTGTAGTCGAAGTCAAGTTCGTGTCCGGCTTCGAGTAGTGTCTTCTGGGTGAGGTAGAGGTTCCAGAGTGCTACCTTGCGGGTCTTTTTTCCTCCTGCGTTCATCTCTACGGTGTTGGAGAGTGCTTCGTCGATGGCTTTTTGGCTTGGGAGTTTGCTTGGTTCTCGGTACCCTAGTTCATCAAGCCATTTTCCTATCTGGTTGGCTGTGGTGTTGAAGTAGGTTGCGAGTGTGCCGAGATTGACCCACTGTGGTTCGCCTGTTGCTGGGGCCTTGATGTCCTGGTTGACGCTGGCCCGCTCAACCTGCATTCCTGCGTCTGTCAGAGCGTCCTGGACGGCCTGGAGGTTCCACAGCAGTGTCTTACCGCAGGTGTCGATGAGTCCGTCGTCCAGGGCCTTTCTGGTGGGCTTGTAGGCGGTGCTGGTGCCGTCCTTGGCGACTGCCTGTCTCATGTAGCCCTGTTGAACGAGGATGTAGGCAAGTGCTCGTTGGTGCAGGCCGCTGAAGTTTGACGCCAGTGATGCTGTAGAGGAGTGGGTCGGGCGGCGTCCACTGAGGTGCCGTTTCGTGGGTGGTTCCAGTTCAGCCATGCTTGATGCTCCTGCCTTGTTCTGTTATGTCTGTGTGTGTTTGTGGTTGGAGGCGACTTGGGCGCAGATTGCCTACTCTGCGTCGCCCCACATTAATCCAGTGCCGTTGTTCCGATTTGACCAACAGTGCTAACTCTATGTCGTCATCTGCTCATCAGATTTCTAGCGGGTACGATTATCAGCAGATTCAAGCGCTTTGAGCAGATCGATGGCTGTCTTGGTTGCTTGGACTACTTTTTCTCTTGCTTCTCTGGCTGAATCGTGGGTGTCGTAAACTTTTGCGTCACATCATTATAGCCAAGAAAAACCAACTCATTAAGATAGCGCACTAAGCACAAGATGATTTCCATAGTAAAGTTATATACATCCATAAAATCATCAAGTTCGTTGTTTTGTTGTCTAACAGATAGATTTGTTAAGTGATTCTAACGCACTTGATCCTATAACACTACTGAAATTATTTGCCTTGTTTGTAAGTATTTTATCAATTTGTAGACATACAGACACTAAGTTATCAACTACTCCAAGCATCATACTGCTAAGACTTTCAGAGATGTTGTACTTACTGATAATGTTCTCAGTTGTTTGTATAGAAGTGTTCTGGTTTTTATGGATGACTGAAAAATGTGTTAATTCAGAGGAAGAGTTTTTCTTTCCGTCTTTTTTAGAAGAGAATACTCCATTTCTACCCGTTATGTATCTGATCAAAACCTCGGACACAGAGCACACTAAGATTTCTGGTAAACGAAAGAATCCATCAGTATTGACAACAGATCCTACATCCTCAATAACATCTGACGACAATTCATCAAACGCTGTCATAAGTACTGGTTCCATCTCGTCATCATGATAATAGTATAGAGATGAACCTGTTTTTAGGATTAAAGAGACTGTATCAGCATCACTGGTGATTTTTGATGCGGTTGCCTGAGTCAGACGTAATTCCCACAAGGATGCTCTTTTGCACCTTCTTTCACATGAGTTAAAATAAGCACCAGTCCAAAAAAACCTTATTTAGAGTTTTTTGAAATGATTCCTGAAAACTTGATGGTATGAGCGAAGCAGTAACAATTCCTGGTGCGCTGCAAAAGAGATTTGTCTCATCAACAGGATGTTTCAACGAGCCTTTCATTTTTAATGATCCAAGTCCAACAGGTTCTACTGTTTTAAGCAGTTCATCAATACTCTTGCACGCTGGCAGATGATACACCATGTTCCCGATTAGAGCCGCCGTTGCTCCAACATGACCAGGCTCAATCTTGTGTACCAGACCAAGTGCTGAATCCTTCAGGTTCTCTGTGATCTCATCCCCAATATTGAAGTCAATGGTGGTGTTCTGGCAACTGCTGGTATCAGTGCACATCATGACCTCAATCAGTCGTTCTGCAAGAACAAACAACCAATGGTCCACAAGACCCTGATGAATCATGTTCACAGCAACTTTATCCGATTCTTGCCTGAGAACAGCAACGACATCAGCGACACTGGTTTCATAGACGTCCTCGTGCCTGTCAGCAATAAGTCGAATAGTAAGAACACCTCCATCTTCGCCATCAGTACTTCCTGACTGAACAAGGTCTCTTTCTATTTTTAGAATGACTTTGTCATCTTCTCCTGTAAGAGAAAGATACGGGTCATAGTCTTCAGGCTCAAAGAGTAAGGATGCTGCCACATCACCAGCGGAGCACGATAGTACGCGGCTCCTTCTCTCATTACTGTAACCAGAGAGACACCATTCAAGTCCACCTAGATACGCAGAAGTAGTTGCCTTGTTGCTCATCTCGTTCCCGCTCCTCACGAATTCACTGGTCCTGCGCGTGCACTACAGCAAGTCGCTCTCATCAAGCATCTTCATCAGGTCAAGAGCCGCTGATGCTATCTTGACTCTGCTGTTGTCATCCCATACACCACGATCCCATACAAATGGATCCTCATGAGCACTCAAAAACACCTGCTCATTGATAAGTCGAATCAGGATCTCATTCATTAAAAGAATCAGGTAACAGATTCGTCTTGAGTGAGTGATACCCAGAGCATAGACGTCTTTAGAAACGTCTTTCTCACTGCTCCTTATTATTTGATCGAGAACAGAAGATGGATTCAATCCAGTAACCTGAAACCTGTCTAGGAAAGAGCATACTCTATGAGCACTATCAAGAGTCATCTCTAAGAGATCTCGCAATCCATCATCATCTGACAGACCCAGACTCCTCATAATTCCATGAAGATGTTTCGTGCTGTCACAGGCGATCTCTTTATGCGAGTCAGCCTCAACAAAGTCCTCATCCTCTCCGTAAAGATCCTTAGCGCTGTTGCGCCAGTCCTTACCATATAGACGAACAACAAGCGACTCGGTAATAGAAGCAGCCATAAGAGCAGCCAGCCACTCGTGCTTGTCAACATTCCTGGCAAGAGAGAAGACGTTCTCAACAGCGTCCAGAGAGTCGTCTCCTAAAGGGTTCAAGGCGGTGATGGCATACTTAATGTAATGATTTGTCTCCTGCATCCCGTTAGTATGGTTGGAGTCAACAATGTTGTTGCTGAGTAGAAGGGCTTTGACGAGATCTGGCGAGTCAATAGCACTGCAAATGATTCTCTGAGTGGCCCTCACCTCCCAATCGGAACGAGTGAACCACAGAAGAGGCCAGGATGATGAACCACTAAAACAAATACAAAAACCACTAGGAAGAGCCTCTAAAGCCTTATCGCTGTTCTTACGAGAGACGAGATAACTGATAACAACATGGCGCGCATCCTTAAAAAGGATAGGCTCATTGCAAGGGTGCTCCAGCGATCCTGTCATCCACATGTCTCTTAAACCAGAGTGGCTAGTAAGATCAAGAAGGCTATCAAGATCACCACTAGAGGGAGTGTTGTAGACAATTCCACCGAGTAGCGCTGCTGTCGCTCCAACATGACCAGGTTTAATATGAGATAAGACATTTCTAATCATGTCTATTCGATCTGATGACTCAGCATAGATCTCAATAGAGACTCCACGTCTGTCCGAGAATCCCGTACACAGCATCACCTCAACAACACGCTCAGCAAGACGTATTATCCAGTGATCGCGTAGTCTTTGCTCAACATCATCAAGATTAAAAGTAGGATTTTCCTTGTACAGGAATTCCAGCCCATTGAAAGACTTCTCATCAAAAGAGTCCTGTGAAGATGACCCCATGAAGCGAAGATCTAAGGATGCATCATTAGGACCGCGAGAAACCCGAAGATTCATATAGTACTGCCCGTCTTGATTCACAAGGCAGATGATGCCTGCTTGAGTACCAGCAACTTCCAGTAGAAGCGAAGCGCGACTACTGTCAGCAGAAACAACAATCTGCCAAGGCATGTTCGACAAACTCACAGGCAGGACGCGGCTGCAATCGAGGGAATACATGAGAACAAGTGTAACACAGCACGTCGAAGAGGATCAAGTGTATGAGAACCACCTAAGGACAGAAGGAGGAGGCGCTAACCTCTTCTACAAGATCTATAGAGTCATATGGTGTAAAAACGGATCGACGCTTCATGTGTGCCGTTTTTAATTTAATGTTGAACATCTTTTACACAAAAGATGTAGACAAAGGTATGAGAACGATGTGTGTTCTAGTACTAGAGTACCTGACGTTTGTCACCAGTCGGTTATTTACGTACAAATCCGTAACAACCAGACTTTTCGTTGCAATAACGCGGATTGACCAAGAAATGACCATCCTACCTTGCGTTTTTACACCATATGACTCTATAGATCTTGTTAGATAACCGGGTGTGGTTCGTTAAAGTGTTCGGTGTGACCTTGCTGACGCTTTCGTGAGCTCGGCTCCCGCCGCCGTCTGACTATCCATGGAGGTTCATCTGATGCCGTCAACTTCAGGACGCCGCTACCCGCAAGGATCCTCGTTCCTGCAGTCAGACATGATTCCTGGCTTCTCTGGCGGTAAGAGGGACTACAGCAGGCGCAGTGTCTTCCTGAACTCCTTTGATCTTAAAGAAGCCAAACAGGCTGCTCAGCGTATTATGAACAAGGACGTTCGTTACATCCAGGCGCGCGACGACAAGAGGCCATATGGGAAGTCGTGGGGATCAGGGACAAGTAACTGCTACGACAACATCATGTCTATCCCCAGCAATGGTGGTGAGTCAAGGTACGGCATCATCTACAGGGGTGACCTTGTGTGCTTCGACCTTGATGTTCCCACACAGTACGAGAGTGAGGTTGAGGGCTATCTGGATGTCTGGGACGCTGTTGACCAGATGTCTGAGTTGTTCGGCGTAGACCTTCGTCGCTTTGTTGTAGGCACTCCTAGCGGCGGTCTCCACGTCACTATGCGCATCCCATCCAGGTATGCTCCCTCAGCACAGCACAGGCAGAGCCCTGAGGACTTCTGGTTCCCTGTTGGACACTTCAACGAGTACAACCGTTTCTTCAAGAAGGTCTACGGTGACAAGTGGTTCAAGATCAAGGGTGACTTCAGAAGCGGGGCTTCTAACGCCTATGTGCTTGGACCAGAGGTCGTAGCAGAGGTTGGCACACCCTCGGACGGCAGGTACATGCTGTTCTACGACGAGGAACCAGATGTCCTGCCTGTCAAGGCGTGCAAGGAGATTCGCCAGGTCACAGGGATGAAGCGCCGTGAGCGCAACAAGAAGGCTGAGAAGGCCGCTAAGAAGGCTCGTAGAGAGCGCCTAAAAGGTGCTGACCTGCTGGACATCCAGGCGCCGGTACAGGGCCAGGATGCAGCCTCTGTGAAGCGACAAGTGAAGAGATTTGCTGAGGGCGGGCCATTGAAGGTTCTTCATGGGGACATGGGTCAGGAGCACCTGTACAAGGACCTGAGGTCTGAGAGGTCCGTCAGTGAGTACCTGTCTGCTGCTCCCTCTGACGACGTTCTACAGGTTGTTGCCTCCATGATCCAGACGAACATCCAGGCCAAAGGAGGGGAGTACAAGTACCATGGGCTGAGAGCGTTCGTTACTCGTTCACTGTGGTGCTGCTATGACGAGAAATCCATCATCGGAGCCTGTATTCTGCTGCACATCGACCAGGACACCAGTCGCAGGCGCCGTATCTCTGTCAAGGAACTTGTTAACGACATTGAGAAGTTCTACAAGACAAAGGAGCCTGATTCCACCTACCACGGCCACGCCTGTCCCAGAAGAGTCAAGAGTCCTGAGGAAAGAAAGTCTCTGGCTGAGCGCATCTTTGAGGGCCAGGACATCCACGAGAACATCGCCAGGAAGGCGGAGCGCATCAGGAACGGAGCGCCCTTGTCCTATGACGGCACGAAGCACATGAAGAACAACCAGGACGGTATTGTTCTGGACTATGAGAAGATGTATGACTTCCTGTACGAGACCGTCGGTTCCAAGAGAGTTGCCATCCCTAAGCAGATCACTCACGCCATGATGATCTTCGACTACGTGCTCCAGCCGTACAGCAACATCGGTCTCTACTGGATCGTGATGGCCTACTCCTACCTGATGGAGCATCTTGGACTGACAAAGAGTCAGGTGAGACAGGCCATGAGACTTCTTCGTGAGGTCGGAGCCATCTATGTGGTCAAGAAGCAGGCTCAGGGTATTGCCCCTGTCTACATGGTGAACACGCAGGTCCTGATGCATGTTGGACTGACCAGGGCTCTCAAGCGTGCTGAACTGGACTCGTTCAACAGGATGCCTGACGGCAGCCCTCATTTCACCGTCTACAACCGCATCACCAGGCAGTTCCAGCAGGCTCTGACAGGAAAGGTTGTTGTTGGGCGGTTCATGAGTAGGAGGCTGGAGAACAAACTCTTTAAGCGCGAAATTCCTAGCCAGCAGTGGACTGTCGGACCTGGCTCCACCATGGACTACCTGAAGAAGGAGCGTGAGGAACTGGGACTGGAGCGTAGCGATCGGACCAAGCAGATGCTTCAAGCAGGAACAAGCAAGCGCGCCAGGCACTTTCGTGCACTACTCCACACGCTACCGACCAGAACTTGAGAAACTAGGTGTTCTCACTCCTGAATCACCTCGTTTCGTCGAGGAACTGGCTCGTTTCAGAGCCACGTTCACACAGATGACAGGCGAGGATCTAAACCAGGACAGTGAGTCCACGTCTTCTGTTTTCGACTCTTGGATTGACGTCGTGACCTCTGTAGCAACCAGAGACTTCACACTGCCCACCAGAGACAGGATGAGCGACCTTCCAGGCCGTTTCGAGGCGTTCATCAACGGTCGAGTGTACGACAGAAGAACATCCAGAACAGCAGGTATCAATAACAACAGCAAGAACCAGAGCTCACCATCGTTCACCAAAGATTTCTCCCGTTCTTATCACATTGCCGGAGCCCAGGCGCAGTTCATCAAGGATGTCAAGTCAGGTATGTACAGAACCATGAGCGGCAGCCATGTCAACAGGTACGCTCCACGACCTATTGTCGGAAGAGTCCTGTCAGGCAAGCCACCATTCAGCAGGAATGATGCTCTGAATCCGATTTCCTCTGTATCCAGGAGTGCAAGCACAGAGAACGCGAGCAACAACAATCAGAGCAGACAGAACTCTTTTAACGGCAGCAGCGATTTTGTCAAGAACAACAATTCTGGCAAAAATACCCTACTATCAAGTGTTGTGAGTACTGGTGATAAAAACTGGGTCAAGCACCACTCTGAAAGAGCACCTGCCACTACAAGAAGAACCCATGGTTTCCATAGTTCTGCGGAAAGTGATTTAGTACTATCCAGGAAATACAACTACGAGACAGAGCACATGCTAATGATGATGGCAACCAGCACGGATGACAGGAGCAGACAATGAGTTCCGATAATGAAGATGTTCTTGACAACAACAAGACGGAAACAATCATAGGAGCAGACGACAAGAGCAATGAACCAGTGCTTGACATCCCCGAACCCATTGTTACTGACGAGTACGTTGACAGCACCATTGAGCGCTTAAGAAGAAGATGGCGCATCAGAGAGATGTCGATCTACGAGTGCAAGAAGAACGCTCTGTCATCTGAGCAGGAGTACGCCATCATTGAGATTGACAAGCAGCAGGAAGAGTTGGACAGGCAAGATTCTGAAAGTGGTAAACTTCACTAAGAAACTACTCTGTTTTGAATAGCACCCACGAGAAGAGCAAGGACAAGAACCCATGCCAGAAGAAGTCAACAAGCCTGTTCAGGCACTCATTGATAGCATGAGAAGCACTCATGAAGCATGTCTGGTAGGTATCTCTGGGAAGATGGGGTCAGGCAAGGATACTGTTGCTTCACTTTTGTCTGAAAGGATCTCTCGAGGCGGAAACAAGGTCATCGTTCGCTCGCTTGCTGACGGACTCAAGGATGAGGTATCAAGGATTGTTGCAGACTCTCTGTCATCTCAGAGCAAGCAGGAGTTCTGTGAACTGGTTTCTGGTTGGAGTGGGATTACTGACAGTCAGGTAGAGGAACTATTGAAGGTTCTGTATCCGCTTGCTGAGTCGTTTACCAGCCAGGGTATTAGATCTGATGAGGTCACTGCTGGTCTTCTGTACAGGAACCCTGCTGACAAGCCACTGGTGAGAGAGGTCCTGAAGTTCTGGGGTAATGATGTCAGGAGAGCGCAGAATCCTGACTACTGGGTGGATATGGCAACAGAGTACGTAAAAGAGCAAAGAGACATGGGTATATCATGCATCATCCCTGATGTCCGCAGACAGAACGAGGCTGGTTTCATCAAGGATGCTGTTGGCCTGCTGGTGAGGTTGAATGTCTCAAAGGAGGAGCAGAGAAGACGACTGCTGAGTAGAGACAACAAACTGTCTGACAGATCAGCATTCACTCACATCACTGAGACGGATTTGGACGACTACGACAGGTTTGATCTAATCCTGGACACTGACAGCATGGGTCCAGAAGAGGTTGCTGATGCCATCATGTGTGAACTCACAAAAAAGTGAATCTCCATATGTCATGTACATGTGACACAAAACACTTCCAGATCAATCACATCAGTGTTGATACTTGTCATGAAATGATGCTACAATCATCAACCAGAAATCATTCATACCTCAAAGGAGGAGCAGAAAAATCATGGGAACGATTGCCATTGTCGGTATGGTCTTCTTGATTGGGCTTGGAGTTGCCTGCCTTATTATGGGGGTAACTCTTATTGTCGAATCTCTGATTGAGAAGTACTCCCACAAGAATAATAGCGGCTCTCCAACTGATGGCGTTACAGAGAGTCATGATGAGAAGGCTGTCGCTGACGCTATCTAGTCGCTGATCCGCCTCAGGGTGCAGGTGCTGGAGATCTGTTGTATGATAATGATCACAGATTGCAGAACCAGCACCTGCATTCTTTTTGTTTGTTTATGTGCTGGTAAATATAGCAACAAGCATTTATTCAGGACAGATAGGGGTACAAGTTGATTATTGTAGCAGATCATGACAGGGTTTTTCAACAGCAGTATCAACCTTAATGGTACAGAAGTTCTATACCTGAGATCTTTGAACGAGGCGCTTGATTGGATGAACAGAATCTCATCAGAAGAGACAAAGATTCCACACATCTCGCAGGTGTGGGTCAGTGCTGAGAGTATTCCAGTGGAGTCATTCAGCAACAGTACTTCACCACAAGAACAATTAGCAGGTAAAGATGTTCACTCTGAGGAGAAAGTCTTCACAAAGTTTGAGCCACTAGTCGTGTTCCTGTGTGAACTCTTTGAGAACGAGAAGAACCTGATGCTCAGTCCTGACTCATTTGTTCTGTATGGTGACGAGATCTCTGTCAACAGACTTAAGAGCATCCTGACTGACAGGTTTCCTGTTAACATTCTGGACTCAGTTGACAGGTATCTGGTCAGTAGCAACCAAGGCCATAATCATCAGTGAACAAATTTCCGGTCACTAATCTCTGGTCCATACCCTGTAATTCCAGCCGGAGTGTCTAGATCATCCAGACTAATCATCCCGTCAGACGCGACAACCTTACCATCAGTGAGATCCAGGTGACCAACAGACAGGAAATCAGGTTTGACGATACTGACAGCCCAGTCCAGGTCATCCATCACCCAAGGAGCAGTCCTCATGCCTCCAGCCCACTGACTGACAGGGTTGTGCATCTCCTCCGCATGGAACTCGCCTTCATGAGGTAACGGTCCAGCACCATGCCTGGTGGCATACGTCCTCATTGCCCCATAGACAGTTACGTCATCAATACCAGCCTGATCAGCAAGAACTCTGGCGTTATGAGGTGTTGTGGTTGACCATGTTGTGTGAGGCTGCAACCCAAGGTTCTCATCCAGCATGAAACCCTGAGCACCTTCAAACACTGTGTGCCCAGTGGACAAAAAGTCTAGAAAGTCATCATCACATAGAGTTGTAAACACCATTGCAACAGCATCAATCATTCTCTCAGCAATGACAAGAATCTCGTTTCTGGGAAACATCTCATCCAGACCCATAGCATCACTGTATACACTCATCCAGTCAGCAGCATTGACAACAGCATCAGTCCTGCTCCTACCTGTGCCAGTAGCCGCGATGTCTTTCACTCGAAGAGGATTGTTCCCATAGTACTCCCAGGCAATCGTCTCGCCAAACCCTGTTCCAGTTGAACCATGCCTGTTGTCACCACGCAGAGTCTCCTTATCATGATTGACAAAGATGTGCAGAGGTGTCGTCACCTTGACATCTTCATGAACCCGAATGGTATGTGTATGGGTAGTCAGAATACCCTTGTCAAGCAACGACTCCTGCTCATTAATTGCTGACAGAGGATCAGCAGTGCACAACGGACCAATGAATGTTGGCACCTCACTGAACGTTCCTGAGCCATACGATGCGAACGGGTGGTGTACACCGTTATGAATAACATTGTGCATCGCCTGCTGTCCTCCATTGAAACGAACAACTCTGTCAGCACCATGTTCAACTACAAGAGCAGCAGTAGTGACACCCTTACCCTCGTCTCCCCAGCCAAGACCAGTCACAATGTCAGCGCTAGGATGCTTGGAAGAAGTCATGTTAAAGATCCTTTCTGAAAGAGGAAGAGAAGGCTGGTTTCTTTTGGATTGCATCAGAGGTGCAGGCAATGAGTTTCATGCAATCATGTTGCCTGCACCTCTGATGATTCATGTGCACCAGATCTCACTCAGCGGAGAGTGCGAGTGAGCCCACCCTTACCACTGACATGATTCAGGGTCCTGCTGACAGCCACAGCAACCTCCTTGCCAGAGGCGGTAGCAAGGTCGTCAGAGATAGTGTCAGCGTCCAGACCCTCAGAGTAACCAATCACAGCAGCAATGGTCTCGGCCATGTTGTCAGGATTCTCAACATCCAGAACACAGTCAGCACCGAACAGGTTGGAGTAGAACTCACGAGACTTCTGAATCCTGGCGGCGCCATTTTGGAATCAGAAGAACCCACACATTCCACTTCTCAGTGACAGCCTGAGCAATACCCTCAAACGACAGGTCCTCAAAGAGTGGCTGTCCGTCGCCAATGAACTCCTTGATGTGACTGGCGGTAATCGGAACCTGCTTCTCATCAGCAATCAGGAACAGGTGGCCCTTCTTGCCTCGCTTCTCAAACGAGTCAGTCTCAGTGTGAGCAGCAGCATAGTAGAGCAGGAGGTTAGATGTCTCACCATTGTTCCCACCTCCACCGCCCTCCAGGTACAGGTTGTCCAAAGCGTCATCAATACGGTTGTCACTCTCGAACTGTGAGAACTGTAGTGGTACGTCATCACAGGTCGCATCACCATACGTAGCGACAGCAATCTGCGGATCCTTGGCATAACCCTTGTCAATCAGCAACTTGAACAGGGTAGCCAGTTTCTTCTGAGCAACACGAGGAACAGACCCCATGGAACCAGTTGAGTCAAATCCTACGATAATCGGCAGTGAGTTCGGGTGCTCGTCACTGTCTCGGGACTCACGAACATTCAAGCCAGCCTTGTTCTTACCCTTCGGGTCAACACTCTCATGCGCCTTGACGTCCCCGCCAGACCAACGAGCCCGAGACATCCTGTCGTGGTATCCAAATGAACTACCAGACGAGATCTTCGCTCCAGTGGTTGCAGTGTATGTTGCGCTCGACCATGATCCTCCACCCATGTTTCCTTCTCCTTACGTGCAGTGGATGAGTAGTTTCTTGCTTGTTGTGGTAGTAGTGTGTTTCGTTCTGTCGTTGGTGCTGGATGTCAACACGTGTTGATAGATGACACCAGCACTTCTACTACATGATATGAGCACCTTCAGGAACGCTCAACTCATGCCAAACCCTCTTGCCAAAGTCGCTGTTCAGAGCGTCCTCAGTCATTCTGACGGCCTGTTCCAACTCAACTGGTCGCAGAGTCCACTCCTTGAGAAGCAATCCCAGTTCACCAGCAGGTTTATCCCAACAGCCAATCAGTGTTCTGGCAATATGTGACACCATCAGCAGGCCGTCAGCCTTGCTTCCAGAAAGGTATCGCCTCAGTGTCTCCTGTTTGGGTGAGACAATCAGGTGCTCACCAGACTTGACAGCACTCCACCAGCCGTCCAGCCTGAGGCCATGAACCTTGGGAGCAAGAGCAATGACATACTTGTTGATGTCTCCATGGACAACACCCTGGCTGTAGGCAACAGTGGCAACGGCAAGCAGACGCCTGACAACCCACGCAACAGTCCTGGAGTCAAGGCCGTCAAACTCAGACAGCATCACCCAGGATCCTTCGTTCTCGTCCAGGTTGTAGGTGCTGGTGTACTCAGACTCATCCTGGTTGTCAACTTGTGGAACCCACTTGACATCATCTGTGGCGGAGTGTATAGACTTCTGAAACTTGATGGCACGCTGGGCAAGATCCTGGTTCACTGAGTCAAACGACCACCTGACACCACCATTAGTATACCTTCCCTGAGCAATTCGCAGATCAATGTCTGGAGCACTGAACAAGGAGTCAAGCATCATATACGCCTCTGTGGCCTGCTTGTGCTTGCTGACGTCAGGATGAAGCAGCCGTTTGGCTTTCAACAACCCTTTCTTGTCATGAGGCAGACCAAGACAAGTAAGAGGATCCCAGTTCAGTGCAGACAGAACAGCATCTACTAAAACGTCCTCTGAGATTTTCTTAGTGCTCGTCTTAGTCATTGTTCCTCACTCCTTGCGATCATTGTCAAACAAAACCTACATGTTTGTTCTGATAGATTCCTCAGTCGCTCATATGTGCACGCTGGATGGGCGGGTAGATCTCAGTCGCCTCACCAGCAGTGTACAGGTCGGACGGGCGACCACGACCATCAACCTTCTGCTGACCTGGAACCGGCTCAAGCAGACCAGCAACTGACAGCATCTTACGACGGAAGTTCTGAGGAGTCAAACGGTAGCCCCAGACAATCTCGTAGATCCTGCGAAGTTCAGTAATAGTGAACTCGCTCTCCCGCAGGAACTTGGTCGCCAGAGGACTGTACTCAATCTTGGCACGAACACGCTCCAACCCGTCAGTGATGATCTCACGGTGATCGAAGGCCAGGTTGAAGTCGTCATCCAGAACGTCGTCAACAGGGAAGAAATGAGCCTCAGCAGCGTCATCACCAGCAACAGGAGAGTTGACCTCAGGAATCAGGGCGACGTAGGCAGTGGTGACAACGAAACCGCGCTTGTTACGGTCAGGTGAGCCATAGGTCTTCAACTGCTCCAGATGACCACCAATATTGATGCCAGTCTCCTCGAACAACTCACGAGCAGCCGCCTCATCAAGACTCTCAGTAGTGTTGACGAACCCACCAGGAAGAGCCCACTTGCCCTTCTCAGGGTGTCCGCCACGCTTGATGAGCAGGAGAGACAGGCTACCGTCACGGATAGTGAAGATGAGAAGGTCAACAGTCACAGCAACAGAAGGGAAGTCCTTCATACTGTACGAGGCAAGAAACTCCTCCTCAGTAATCTCTCGATCCTCTGCTGGAACCATGTTCATGTCAGTCATTGTTGTCAGTCCTCTCGGTCTGTGGTGGTAGGTCTGTCTTGTTTTGCTGGTTTTTATAACTTGTGGATAATGGCGGTATTACCTTAGTTTTTTCTGGTACTACCAGGAGTGCTTCTCATGCCATCTGGTGTGCATCTTCCTGTTGATGACTGCTGCTCCACACAACAGGCAGATTCTCAACGGGACAGGTTCACCAGTGCTTGGATTGACGTCAGGAACATCCTTGTACGACGGTTCCTTGTCATTCCATAGTGAAGGGTAGTCTCTCTTTTTAGACAACGATGATACCAGCCTCGGGTAGAGTCACCTCAAGAGCCTGCTTGGTGGTCTCTGGAGTGACACCACGAGTCATGTTGCTCCACACGAAGGTCCTGAAACCAAGTTGAGCAGCATCCAGAGCAGTCTCCTTGACACAGTAGTCAGTGGCGATACCGGTAACAGTGACTGAACCGATACCCATACCCTTCAGAGTGTCCTCCAGGCTGAGACCACCATGGTTGGTGATACCCTCGAAAGCACTGTAAGCGGCATCATGCATACCCTTGTTGACAAAGGTTGCGTTCTCAATCTCACCAGCAACCTTCTTGACAGGATCAACAAGTTCAGCGCCATGGGTACCAGCCACGCAGTGAACAGGCCAGGAGTCAACAAAGTCAGGGTTGTCAGAGAAGTGGTCACCAGGATCCACGTGCCAGTCCTGAGTGAAAATAATCCTGTCAAAGGAGTCAATCAGAACTCGCTTGGTCAGAATGCTGGCAAGATGGTCAGCCAGTTCCTTGCCGCCTGCAACACCCAGTGCACCTCCCTCAACGAAGTCGTTCTGCACGTCAACGACGATGAGTGCAGTTCCTTGGTTCTTCGAGGTGTCAGTCTTGTTGGTGCTCATCTTTACTGTTCCTTCTGTATATGGTGTGGTTGTTCTTGTGTCTTGGATGTATTGTCTCATACTTTGAAGACATTTGCAATCACTTTGACTATAATTCTTCAAATGTCTCGCAATATGAGATTCTGTGTATGTCGCAGGCCTGGATCTCACTTCTTCATTGTAATAGGCATGTTCCTGCTGCTGGGGAAAGAGTAGGAGGAGACCTTTGGACCAAGAGCAGTCTGACGACGCTTCCACTCGGCGATACGAACCTTCCTGAGAACCTGATTCACTATCTCCTTGTTATGGTTCTTGTAAAGAGACTCCAGATTGTTCTCCAGTCCTCCCTCAAACATGTCTTTCAGCAGAGTGTCCAGAACAGGGTAGTCAGGAAGAGCCTCAGAGTCCACCTGACCAGGCTTCAACTCAGCGCTTGGCGGCTTGGTGATGGACGAGACAGGAATCGGTGAGTCCTCCCAGGTATTCCGATACCTGGCAAGTTCATACACATCGGTCTTGTAGACGTCACAGATTGGAGCATACCCGCCAACCGTGTCACCATAGATGGTCGAGTACCCTACAGCAGTCTCAGAGGCGTTACCTGGCTCCAGAACCAGAGCGTTCTCAGTGTTGGAGACACCCATGACAATGACTCCACGAATCCTTGCCTGAAGGTTCTCCTCGGCTACACCCTCAAGAGACAGAGCCTCCTGGAACACGTCAAACATGGGGGAGATAGGAACCTTCCTGAACTCTCCTCCAAGGTTTCTTATCAGTTCCTCAGCGTCATCCTGAGAGTGCTGAGAGGAGTAGGCGCTTGGCATGGACACTCCGATAACGTTCTTCCCGCCAAGAGCGTCAGCAGCCATCGTGAGCACCAGAGCGGAGTCAATACCACCAGAGGCGCCCAGAACAGCCTTACTCATCCCGTTCTTACGAGCATAGTCACGAATTCCCAGGACAATGGCAGCGTAGGTGTCAGCAAACCTGTCCTCCTTGATGTGCAGACAGGATCCAGCCACGAAGGAATCAGTGTCAATGGTCTCAGAGTGCTCAGTGAAACGAGGCAGGTGGTGAACAACCTTCCCGTTGCGGTCAACAACAAGAGACATACCGTCGAACACAAGGTCATCCTGACCACCCACAGGGTTGACGTAGAAGGCGTTCCTGGCCCAGGTCATCCACATGATGTCATCAACACGCTTCAAGCGATCCGTCAGAGCCTCAGGAGTGTAAGGATCAGCAGCCAGAACGATGAGGTTACTCTCAGTGACGTCATCAGATGAGAAGTCGCTACCCTCAATGACAACCTGAGCCCAGGTGTCAGCATCAACACGAACAAGGTTGCTACGGCCATTACCAGCGATATGACGAACCCAACCATCACTGACAACCGTAACGACCTCATTGCCATCACTGTTCATCGATCCGTAAACAACAGTCATGTTCTCAGGCGTACTGCTGACAATGTGCTCCTGAGCCTGCTGGATGCCACGAACCATGTCGTAACTTCCAGTAATGTCGCCCAACCCGTAACCAGTGACAGCGAAACGAGGCAGAACAACCAGGCTGCTCTCGGCGTTCCTGACAACCTCAACAATCTGGTTGGCGTTACCCATGTAGTCAGCTGGAACCGGGTTAATCTGACCGATTGTGATCCTCATCTTGATACTCCTTGATCTAAGTCTTTGTCCGTCTTGCTATCTCTTTGCTCAGATCGTCTTCTCGGCCAGGAACACCGGAACACCTGCTGCGATGAACTTCGCCTCCTCTGGAAGAGACTGAACCTGATTGGCGTGGCGATCCCTGGCCTCATCCAGCGTCTCAGTGAAGAAGAAGTCATTCTCTCCATCAACCAGAACAACTCGAGACGGCTTCTCAAAGTGGTCAAGAGTGACATCATGACCCACCTTGAAGAACTCGCCAGTCATAGTACCCTGAGCATCAAAGGTCCGGTAAGCGGTCTTGGGTCACCAACAGAGACCTTGCCCTCAGCCTTCTTGACAACAGGTTTGCCGTTAATCTCCACCAACTTATAGACCATCTCCGCAGTAGGTGCACCAGAACCAGTCACAACTCGTGTCCCAGCACCGATAGCGTCAACAGGAGTGCCACGATCCTTCATCTCATTGATGGTGTACTCGTCAATGTCGCTGGAAGAACAATCTTTTGTATCCTTGGCTCCCAGGTTGTCAAGCAGCCAGCGAGCAGCAACAGTGCCCTCGTGAAGGTCGCCAGAGTCAATACGGATACCACCAGGACCAGGAACACCAAGACGCTGAGCAGCAAGAACAGCATTCGCGATTCCCTCAGAGATGTTGTACGTGTCAACCAGAAGAGTCGTGTCTGTTCCCAGAGCCTTCATCTGCTGGTAGAAAGACTCCTCCTCGTGCTCAGGGTCACCGAAAGCAAGAGTGAAGGCGTGAGCACTGGTTCCAGTTGTAGGAATACCGTAGCGAAGACCTGCCTCGAGGTTGGAGGTTGCAGTGAACCCAGCGATGTGGGCAGCCGCGCAGCTTCACAGCAGACATCTCATTGGTACGACGAGAACCCATCTCAATGATCAGAGTACCCTCAGCAGCAAGAACCATACGAGAGGCAGCGGACATGACTGCGCTGTCATGGTTCAGGATGGAAAGCAGAACCGTCTCCAGCAGGACACACTCAGCGAAAGTTCCCTCAATAGTCATGATAGGGTGTTCGGGAAATCACAGAACCCTCAGGAAGACCAGTGATTCGACCACTGAACTTGTAGTTCTTCAGGAACTCAACTGTTTGATCAGTGATGAGTGGGTCGTTACGCAGGTAATCAATCTGCTCGTCAGTGAAACGAAAGTCCCTGACAGCCTCAACTGCTCGGTTCACTCCGCCGACAACACCGTAACGACGGCCCTTGGGAAGGCGACGAGCGAACAGGTCGAAGACAGCCTTGTCATATGCTCGCCCTGACTCAAGCATTGCCTGAACCATAGTAATCTCGTACTTGTCAGTGAGGAACGCTGTACTGGTCATGTTCGCTTCCTGTCTGTGTGTCGATGTTGCTTTGCTTGTTCGGTTGATGTCAATATCAGACGAATTAACATCAGAGTGATGTTTAATGTTAAGCACATCTTAACAAGAACAAGCCAGTGTGTCAACCCCAAGCAGCACCCGAGCAGGAATCAGGTTATGAGTAAGCGCCATGTCATCAGTTTCAGTGACATGGCGCTTGATTGAATTCATGTTGAAAATACTGGGATTACAAGGAGTCCAACTCTTCTTTCTCTGATGTATCACCAAGAATCTCAGTGATGTTGTGTTCACTGTCAGCAGAATTACCACTACTTACATCAACAACCAGATCAACCTCTATATCCTCTTCAGGAGTAGTTGCAGTTATCTCATCATCATGTTCAGTGTCTCCGCTCTCTGTCTCAAACGAGTCATTGACAACAGTGCTCTCAGCAGAGTCTTGGTGGTTGGTGTGAACCATGACCTCATCCTCCTTGATACTGGTCCTCTCTAACGAGACCTGAGCGCTGGCAACAAGTTCTGTCAGTGACTGCCTGTAGTCCGCCTCAAAAGCCTGCAGTCTGCTGATCTCCATCAGATACCTGTCTCTAAGACTCTTGGCGTCAGTAATAATCCTGTCTGCCTCTTCCCTGGCGTTGACAAGTGTCTCTGTCGCCTCTCTGGTGGCGTTAGAGATGATCTCCTCAGACCTGGACTCGCCTTCACTGATTAGCCTGTCCTTCTCGTTCTGTCCGTCAAGAATGTACTGGTCGTGCATCTGTTGAGCAAGGTCGAGGATGGATGCCACTTAACTGATGAGTCGCTGGATGAAACAGAGCCAGTATCTGTAGAGTCACTGCTAATGCTATCCGAGATACTGCTTTCACCTAAAAAATCTTCGCTCATTAAGAACTCCTGGTAAGAGAATAATTGTGAAAATGTAGTGGAAATACCAAAAAATATCAATGTTTAAAAAGGATCAGAAGAAAAGTTTCAGCAGGTGGGAGCATATTTTTACGTTTTTATCGGTGAAAATTGTTTTATCCACTTCAGCAAAAACCGCCATCTGGGGTAAGTGGTAGGACCCAGATGGCGGTTGGAACAGAATCGAATGAACGACAGAAAATATCACTCAGAGAAAAAAGACGCTCCACGAGAGTACTTCTTACTCTTCTTAGGCTTTCTGTCAGGCATGGACTCAGCAGTGTCAAAGAACTGGTCAATAACCTGGCTGATGCCATACTCAGGGTCAGGGCAGATGGTGTGGATACCAACACTCTCGGCCCATCTGCGGGAAAAAGGATCCATGTCGGAGTTGACCCAGATCACAGTGTCCTCAGGCTGGATGTCCTGATCCTTGAAGAACTTCTCCAGAGCCTCACAGAAAGGTGAACCCATAGCCATGCCAGGAATACTCAGTGATGGGAACCTGGCGACACCCATGGCCTTCGTCACGCGGTCATGTTCCTTGCTGCTACTGAATAGTGAAAGCCAGAAAAACTCCGCGCCAGCAACAGTCCTCTCAGCCTTGACCCACTGAGCCACCCTTTCAGGAACTCGTCGGTTGCTGAAAGAGGTGGAGATCTCAATAGGATCCTTGACGTACTTGGTTGGTGCCACAACTCCTTCAAGATCCAGAATCCAGATACGACGCGGCTTACGATTCTTGGTGCTCATGCTGTTTCTTTCCTGTCGCTTGCTTATAGAGTAGTACAAGTCACGTTTGTTGTGTAACATGCTCCATATCTCTACATACCTATTTTAACAGGTCGATGATACAGGTGTTCTGTCATGTAATGATCTCAGAAAGAGAGATAGAGAACAAGTTGTATGAGTAGTTGTGTAGATTTCTGGTAGGATGAGGTGTATGGGTAAGAAGTTCCATGTCAACGACGAGAACCGTGTACTTGAGTGTGATGCCTCAGTACGTGAGTGCAAATTTGACCACTATGACACCTGGGAACAAGCCAATGAGGCTGTTGCAGTAAGTCGAGGGCACTCTGTTATTGCGTCAGCATCAAGAACTGTTCCTGCAGAGGACAACCTTGTTCTAGAGCAGCAGAATACTCCATCCTACTCGTTCACTGGGCCTTACTCATGCTCTAATGGAGGAATCAGTGGTGCTGGGCAGTTCGTTGACATTGACAGCAGAAGATTCAGAAGAGGAGATCTGGAAGACCCCAGAAACAGGTTCATGCTTGTCAATGGAAGGTGTGGCGACCTGGCAAGAGCCATTATCGCTGTGGATCCTTTGAGGAAGCCAGCATTTGTCGTCTATGACATGGACCAGAAGATGTTTGACTACAACTACCAGCACAGTGATGGTGATGACTCAAGATCAGCCATCATGCATGTCGTTATTCAGGGAGAAAGACCTGGAGAGTATCTGGACGCCTACGGATGCCAGACAGAGGAGAGCATCAAGCAGTTCTATCCAGACGCTCATATTCTTGAGTCAAACGTTGCTCTTGATGACTACCACACAGGGGTGCCAGCAGAAAACCTGAGAGAGTTCGCTGAGTCCGCTCTTAGAATGGAGAAGGGTCATCAGTCATACAGTTACAACAACTTTCCGCCAGAGAACTACTTCACGTCACAGAATCCTGTAGTTCTACATCAGCAAGAGGCCCACTATATCAAAGATCGTCACTACTTCTCCATCCATGTACCTGAGTCTGCCCTTAATGAAAGACTAGCAGCATGGAGAGACTATGTTGGACATGACAATGCTGACAGAATGGAACAGGCGAAGGCACAAAGAGATGGCACTAAGAAGTTCCATGTCACAGCATTCACTTACAAGGACCTACGAAAACTCGGCCGAGGTGGGGTTGGGCGAGTCTATGATGCTATGTCAGACACTCGCCTGGATCTGAAACTTGAAGGTGTTGGGACAATCAACGATCCAGAAAGCAATAAGGAGACATGGTTCGTCAAGGCCGCTTGTCCTGAACTCAACAGGGTCAGAAGCAACCTTGGGTTGGAGGACAAGGACTTCCATGTGACAATTGGATTCACAGGAGGAGATGTGTTCAACAGGTACAAGGGTTATGACACTCTAGTCATTGAATGACAAGTATCTTAAATGAATAAAAACTCTTGAATGGATAAAAGTAGGCCCTGCTCTAGTTTGCACTCAATCAGAGTTCGCCTGAGCAGGGGACTATCAGCACAAACATATCAAACATTTATGCTCATGTCAAGAAGCATGTGGTAATGTCGCTCAAACCATGTTTCTGCACTTTGGGCCAATGTTGCCTTTCTTGAGAGGCTGTCCACATCGAATGCAGTGACCAGAACCGTAGATTGTGTTGATACCAGGCTCATCATCGTCGTTCTCAGGCTGACCGACAACAGACACCATGACATTGTTACGTCTGAACATGTCAACGTCCTTTGCTCTGTCGTCGATGGCGTGAACAACAACTAGACCGCTGTCTCGAAGCGAGTTGATGACATCCTCTTTGTGCTCATTCGATGGCCTCATGTCACCTTCACGCTTCATGAACAACTTGGACACAGGAGCACCAGAACGAACCAGGGCGTCAATGAGAGGATTGGCGAAGTCATTGGTACGACCAGTAACCAGAACGATGTTAAGCCCATCCTTCTGCCGCATCTGTGTCACCATACTCAGAACATTGCTGTTGACAGGCGCTTTGGTCACAGCGGTGTAGAACCCAGGAAAGTTCTTCTTACGACCTGAAAGGTACTCGACAGCATCACTATGGTTGTTGAACAGTGTGCCATCAGCATCAAGGATGACAACAGACTTACCCTGCATCGGACTGATAAGGGCCGCCCTCTCGTTGAACTCATCCACAGCCATAGAACCGTTTGTCACACGAGACACAGCATGAACCATCCCGTTATTGCCTCTGATGAACTCCTTAATGTGGCCACGCTCGATCAGGTGCCATCATCTGCAACAACGTCTGGATCGTATCCCGCACCAGCCATAGAGTCGATAACATTCTCTGGAACCAGACGACCACCAGACTCACCACGAGCACGATTACGACGCTTGCACTCCTCAACAGGAACATCAAAGTACTGGTGCCCAACCTCTGCTCCATTCTTGTCAGCAAGCATGTGCAGTTCCCTGACAGTATTCCTGTTGAGATTGGTGTCATCACTGATAACTGTGTCAAACTTTCCTGAGGTCAGGCACTCTGAGATCAACTGGTCTCTCAGTGCTGTGACCTGCTTCTCAACCTTCTTGTTTGGTCCATGAGAATGGTACCCGTCACCAGCCAGGACGGTACGAATGTCATCACGATTGATCCTTACTGCTCGGCCATGAGAGTCGCCTTCGGTAACCTTCTCGGCCCAGGTTGACTTGCCGCTTCCTGGAAGGCCGTGGCAGATGAGCAACTTCGTCATGATGACTCCTTGTAGTTAGGTGAGTTGACAGGTGGAGAATGATTGTACCTCATCTGTTCTATCTAAGCATGTATCTCTTGCATTCATCCTGTCATCATTAGTACCATGTGAAAATGATTCAAGCAGATTGAGCACAGAAGAGACAGAAGTATCCGGCTGACCAAGGAGAGAGTTTGGTCAGCCGGATACGAGATTGTTCTCAGATGAGCAGGTAGTGATGGTTACCCACTACCTGTATGAGATCACTGAGCCAGAGCAGCCACATCAGAGGCAGTCGTGGCCGAAGCAGCGTCGCTGGAAGTTGCAGCAACTGGAGTCTCATTGCTGGCGGCTGGAGCGACATTGTTCTCAACTGGGGCAGGTGTCTCAGAAGCCTTGTCAAATGTTCCAGCAGCCTCAGATGAACCAAGATCCTGAGTCTCAGCAACCGGAGCCGGAGCGGCCTCATCAGTCATGGTCTCAGCGGCACCGCTCTCAACGACCTCAGGAGTTGCAGTTGATGGCTCACTGGTCTCAACTGCCGCAGCAGGAACCTCGTCGGAGACACCCTCAGAGGAGTTGTCACTGACAGTCTCAGGAGCGGTTGCCTCTGCTGCTGACGTACCATACTCAGGCTCACTGTTGGCCTCAGCAATAGTGTCATCAAGAGCCTTCTGGGCCTCCTGCTGACCAGCCTGAGCAGAGGACAACTGATCCTCAGCCTCAGTGACCTCAGCATCAGCCTGCTTCACCTGCTCAGCAGCCTCAGGAACCTTGGCCTCAGCGTTGCTCACAGCCTTGTCAGCAGCCTCAACGGCCTTCTCCTTGGCACTGATACCAGCAGCCTCCTCGCGGTCCTTGATGTCCTTCTCAAGCACTGGCTTCTGGATGTCACCAACTGTGAACGAGGAGGTAGCATTCTTCGGAAGGTTGCTCACGTCAATCTTGCTGACATCAGTCTTAGTGACAGGCTTCTCAATGGAGTAGTGCTTCTCATTCGTGTTGGTGTTCCAAGAGACATTGTCATGCACCTTGGAGACATCATAGAAGTGAGCAGTCTGGTTCCCAGTGTTACCCTCTTTATAACGAACCATGTTCAGGGTGGCGTAAATACCACGCTGACTGTCGTTCTTGACCGCGATAGCCATAGCGTTCATGTCGTTGGCCTTCATGTTCTCGTTATGGACATGGCTGTTGCGCCACAGAGAGAACACGTACTCAGCGTCAGAGACAGGGTTGTTGCTGTTGACGTAGGCAATGTTCTCATTGATGTTGGTGACTCGTGTGCCATCAGCCTTGTCGCCAAGATAACCCTGCAGACGAGCACGGTCATGACCAAAACCAGTCTCACCAGTAGCCATCTTCGTGGACCACTCCTGAGCGAAGTCGTGCAGGCTGTTGGTCTCAGGAAGAGCCGGAAGACCCATGTTCTCACGGTAAGCGTTAATCTTGGCCGCAAGGATGGAGGCAGTGATACGAGCACGATCGTTCTCACTCACCTTGCTCCAGTCAACCTCACCAGCCTTGGAGAACCGTGAACGAGCAGCCGCGTCAGCATACTGGGCACGAGCAGACACCATACCAGTAGTGGAGTCCAGATCAGCCTGAGCCTGAGCAAGAGCAGCGATAGCACCAGCCTGCTCGCTCTTGGCGTCAGCAAGAGACTTCTGGGCGTTAGCCAGAGAGGTCTTGGCAGCAGAAGCCTTGTTCTTGGCGTTGTTCAGATCGGCCTGAGCCATGACGACCTTGGCGGAGGCGTTGGCAAGGTTGGTCTGAGCAGTGTTAATACGAGCCTGCATCTCAGGGCTCACTGGACGAGAAGGAGTCACAGGAGGTGTTACGACTCCACCATTGTCACCACCAGGGTTGACCACAGGAGGAACAACTGGAGAGTCGTCACTGCTGCCACCAGGAAGCGGAGGAAGAACAGGGGTGTCTCCCACCAATACCAGGAATCACAGGGTTGGTGTCGCCAGATCCGCCAGCACCAGGAAGAGTGATAGACGGAACACCAGTCGGGTCATCAGCGCTTGTTCCAGGCAGAGCAGGAGTGCCAGGAAGAGACGGGACATAGGTCGGGTTGTCAGTAGTCACACCGTCATTGGTGCTGCTGTGACCAGGAATGCTGACAGCAGGAACAGCGCCAGTGGAACCACTCACAGACGGAGTACCGACAGACTCAGAGGAGCCACCACCAGCATAGTTACCAGAACCCTGCTCTTTACTAGCAGTAGAGACCTGCGGAGTGGTGTTGGTGGAAGTGAAAGGATTGCCAGGCACGTTCACCCAAGGAGTCGGGAACCAGGGTGTAGGAGCAGCCGGACCAGAAGCGAACGAGGATCCAGGCTTCGGAGCAGCAAATCCAGTGGCGACAGAGCCGTTGGACGCAGGAGACGGAAGAGCCGGAGCAGCCTGATGAGGGTTGTTGGCACCAGAAAGGTTGTCAGAGGACTTGCCAGCAACCTTGTTCTTCAGGTTGCTGTCCTTAGTGCTCTTGGTATTAGCCTTCTTCTGAGCGGTTGCAGTAGCGCTGGGCTTTGCAGACGGCTTAGCAGAAGCGGAGTTCTTAGGCGTACTGTGCCCACATGCCGCCACAGAAAGGGCAACCATCAGAGCAACAGCAGTATGACGAATAGGGGTCTTCATGTTCATATGATTCTCTCTCCTTGTTGATCAGCGTTCAAGCACTGATTCTGTTGTGAACAATGTTTACCTTACCTCAACCAGAAAAGAAATACAAATCAATTTGAGGCATGTTACCACTAAGAAATAACACTCTTGGTAAAACATAACTGAAACTTAGTGCGCTTACAAGTGAATATCCTGAGCACAATACACAGGAACGTTATCTTTTGCTACATACCATTCCAGGACAATTCTGAACTGCTTGCACAGATGCCTACTCATGACGAACATGCACTTTTAGAAGGTTGTCAATCGGCTTTCCGTCACTTCTGATGACATGCTGTGAGGCGACTTCTTACGGCTGCACGAGAGAATGTTTCTCGCCACTAGATAGATGTCGTCTCCGTGAGACCATGCACGAGTAATGCTATATGAAAAGCCAGGAAGATAGCATCCATAGAATCTGATAGCACCTGACTCGATAGTAAAGCCAGGCGCCATGTCACTAGGTATTTTTACGGGTAGAGGACGATCAACTATCAGCATCTCCTGCTCATCATTCTTACTCCTTCTCATCACAGAAGAGACGACCCAATAAGCACAGCAGTTCCACATATAAACAAGGATGTCAGCAGATCGACCACTTCCATGACTGAACAAGAAACAACCAGCAATCTACCACAGAGGAGTATTCAGAAATCGTTATATCAACTATATTTAAACATGTGGTCCAGAATATGGTATGTGTAGAAGTAAGCGCTCACAGGCAATATATTTTTAGTGAAAGGTTGAGAATAGCGAGCAAGAGATAAAACATCAGTTTTTGCTTAGCATTGGTTAACCGATTCTCTTTGCTGAGCGCAGCATCCTCTCAAAAACCTTGTGCTCGTCATCCTCGGTCGTGTCGTAGAAGAATGGCAGTGACTCGTAGAATCGTGCTCGCTCTGAGTTAGTGAACCTGGATGCGTAACCAGTTCTGTCTCTCATGACCCTGCTCATCATGACAGCATTTCTGTAAGCAGTCTTCAATGCTTTCCTAGAGCGCTTCTGGTTCCTGCCAGCATCTTTGAGGGCATTCTTGATGTCACGAACAGAGTGTGACTCAGAACGATCCAGGTACTCAGTAGTGTTGAAGCGCAGTGACCTTATATACGCCTCGTATGGTGAGTTGTCGTACCTGATAGTGTTTGACATGAGCAGATCCACCTCAGACGGCTGCGACTGGTGGATTCTGTCAGCAAAAGAGAACACGCTGGATACTCTCACATCTGCTCCGTCGTCAAAGACCTTGTGATAGTCAGGCGCTTTGGAGTCAGTGAACAGAATGACGTCTCTGTCGCTCTCTGGTGTGTCTAGGTTGTAGAACGAGGAACCGATCAATCCATAACCAACCAGATTACCCTCTGCCACCTTCTTATGCGCTCGCGCAAGCAGTTCATCAGCCTCATTGCGAAGTAGAGGATCATGATTAGGAACAGGAGGAACAACTGATTCTAAAAAGGGGCTCGAAGTCCTTGAAGGTGCTGGTTGACCAGAGTGCCCGAAGTTGTCTCTTGTAATCGCTAGGTGATCACTTGATTCTACTGGTCTTGACACTGACGGAACAGCACCATGAAGAAGTTCCATGTGCTCTTTGAACGCTCTGTCTGCCTCATCCTTGGTGTCAAAGTGCTCTAGGATAATACCCTTCTTGGCATAAGGACACTGACGTACTGACGCTCCACACTCCTCTGATCCCTTGTCAGTGATGTGGTACTTGACTGATCCATAGTTACTCATACTCAAACACAACCCTTAATTGTGAGAACAATCTCACTTGTTATCTATTGACAACACAACTAAAAAGAGTGTAGGTGACTTCTTGTTCTTGTTGAGAACAAATCTTGAGATTCAGGGTAACACAAAAAGAACCACCTGAACGCTTTATCCACGTCTTATGAGATAAAGATAAGTAGCGTTCAGGTAGTTCCAGGTTCCTGCTATCAAAAGCAGTAGGGATCTTAGCAGTTTTTCTGCTCTAGTAGATAGAGAGCGAGTAGTCCTCAGAAACGTCGTCCAGGGCATCAAGATCGCCAGAGTTGTAAGCCTTAGCAGCATTGCTCAAAGAGGCACGACGACGAGAGACCTTCTGAGACTGACGATCAGGATCGCTGCGACAAAGATCACAGTGACACTTACGGCGATACTGCTCAGGATACTCGATACGACACTGCGAGACATGATCTGGATGATGAGGATTGAGGCCAGGACCAGGAAGAGTATCGCTGTTGTCGTTGCAGGAGTACTCAAAATGATGGATGTCAAAGGAGACGACCTTAAAGACAACCATCACATCGCTGTCCCTACATTCAGAAAGGTCCTCCTTATATGGATCAAGAACACTGATCTCGCTGTAAGTGACCCTCTGGCTCTCAGGATCCAGGTTCTTGACAACGTTACTGATAAAGTCGTCAATAGCATTCTTGTCAGAACGCATAAAACGATAGGTCTTACGTCCAGTGAAACTACGCTGAGTACCGTTCTCACCAAGACGAGTGTGGTTGTGGACAATATGAGCACGACCCTCTTCAAGAGCCTCGTGAACCTTCACCCAGTAGGGCTTATCCTTGTCAGTATGAGACATTATGCTCTCCTGTAAGTAAACACTGCTTACAGAGAACATTATCACACAGAACAGAAACACACAAGTAAATGAGCACATGTATTGCGTATCTCACTTACTTGTGTGTTTTCTGTGTTTAGATGGTGTCAGCAGAATGTAGGAACAAACTCTCCGTTGTCATGCATTGAGTTCATAAACTGCCACAGAGCCTTCATCATCATCTCTGTGTCCTGGGCAGCACGGTGTGCGTTGACATACTTGACGCCGTTGTACTCAGCGAATGATGAAAGAGTGTTGTCGTCAGCCTGCAGAATGAACTTCTCTGCCAGCATACGAGTGTCAAAGCACCCTGATCTCACCAGCCATACGAGCCTCCAGGAAGCCCTCGAGGTGAGGCGTCAAGCCACTGCTTCTCGAATCCAGCGTTATGTGCAACCATGACACCAGACTTCAACAGGTCAAGCAGTTCGGCCTGGAAGTCCTTGTCCTCGAAGAACGGCTTGCCTTCAATCATCTCAGGTGTGATCTTGTGCACATGGACCATACCAGTTCTGATACCATCAAGAGCGATCTGAGGAATACCGTGCAACTGATCGATGACGGTCTCAATCTTTCCAGCATTGTCAAGAGTGACAACACCTGTCTCAATGATTCGACCGTGCTTCGGAGCAAGATGGCTGGTCTCGATGTCGATACCAATAAATGGACGATCCATCATCTTCGGGTCAATCTTTGAGAACAGCGAGGACATTACCTCATAGTTGTAACCCTTCAGGATCTCGATGTTACGGGCCTCACGTGCAGCCCGCTCAGACTTAGACTCCTCATGACCATCGTACTTCGGCTCAAACTCCTTGGTCTGAGGAGCATTGCTCTTGAAACAGAAGCCAAACGTCTCAGACACACGAATCTTGGCCTCAGCGTCATCAATGTCAGCGTAAGGACCAAACCACTTGGCACTAGCCCGTGAGTAGTCAACCTTCTTACCGAACCCCTTGCGGATTCCAGAAGACAGATCGATACCCTCATTCTCAAAGACGCGGCGGTACTGCTCGACCTTAAGCCAGAACTTCTCAGTCTCAGTCTCAATCTCCTCAACCATGTCCTGGATATAAGGATCGTCCATACTGAAACGGAACTCACGATAGTCGTAGTCATCCAGAACAGCCGCGATGTAACCGTAATCCAGCCCAGCGTTCATGGCGTACCAGACCGCCTGCATGACATACGTTGTTGGCGCGTCCTCGATGCGGTCGCTCGGACCCCACATGGCACTGTGTGTACCAGTCTTGATCTCAAGAATGCCCTCAGGAGTGCCATTATCTCCAAGAATCAGGCCGTCAAAGTTGGCGTGACGGTAGGAGTCGAGCCCAGAACCACCCCAGGAGGTCTTACAGAACGCGACCTTCATCTTCGGGTGACGGTCAGCGAACATATGCCGAATTTGCTCCTCCCAGGCACAACCACGACCAATCGCAGTAGCGAAGTCGTCACGATCCGGGCTGTCAACCTCAACCAGAACACCTGTCTTCGTCCGCAGGCACTTCAGGTACTCATCACCCGCATATGTCGGGTCACCAGCCTTAAGAATCTTGCCGACGTCAGAACCACCGATGCCAGCCTTACGCTGATCGTGCCACTCCTGTGAGCCAATCTCGTACTCACCCAGGGCAACAAGGTTACCGATAGTGTTGTCAGTGTACTCAATGAAGGTGCCGTTCTCCTGCTCCATCTTGTTCCGAATCTGGGAGCACAGCAGTGCAGCAGCAGCAGACGGAGCACGTAGGTCGTTGATCTTCCTACGAATCACATGCAGACGCTCGAACTCTGGACGAGCCTCAATTGTGAGCGCAGTCACATCAACACGGTCATTGTTCACATGACGAGACTCCTCTAGAGCCTTGTTGTAGGAGTCAGCAACAGACCCCAGAAGTGTTCGCCTGGTTAGGGTACGACGGAACTCCAGGTTCCTGTTTCGGTTGGCAATGAAGTCCTGAAGAATCTTGATGTTGTCCAGGTAGTCAGCACCAGGATCCAGAGTCAGCCCGTATGGCTCCACGATGGACAGATCGATTCCGTCATATGAGTTGCTGGTTGCTGTGTTGGTGGTCATGAACGACACGAACCTTTCTCGTTGTTTCTCTCCTCTGAGGACAAACATAGTGCATCTCACACAGAAAGTCAAGGGATTGCACTGGAATAGTGGTCACATGCACGCTATACTCGTTGCTGACAAGTTCAAGTCGTACTACAAGTAAGGAGAGACAGCATGACTTATGTTGCACTGAAGGACCAGATCAAGGCAGACATGACTACCGCCATGAAGTCTGGTGACAAGAGCAAGGTGATGGTTCTGCGCTCTGTTCTGGCTGCTATCACCAAGGCTGAGACCAGCGGCAGAAGCGCCACGATCTCACTGATGCTGAGGTTCAGGCAGTTCTTCGTAAGGAGGCAAAGACTCGACGCGACTCTGCTGACATCTTCAAGCAGGCAGGTGCTCAGGATCGCGCTGACTCCGAGCAGGCTGAGGCAGAGATCATTGAGAACTACCTCCCGCAGATGCTTGACGAGTCCATGACGATCACTCTGGTCGCTGACATCATCAAGGCGAACCATCTTGCTTCACTTGGCAAGCGAGGTGTTGGTCAGGTCATGGCGGCACTGAAGGATCGTTCAGATGTTGACAAGTCTTTGGCCGCCAAGGTTGCCAACAAGATTCTGGTTGACTGAGAAGTTCATCACATCTTTCAGGTGACATAAGAGAACCCTGTCAGCAATAGGGAGCAATCTTGATGACACCACAGATACCAGGTTGTTTTTGTTAGATTGATCACAATGACTCAGTTTGACAAAAACAACCTGGTATTATAACAAGAACAGATGAGTGAGTAATTTTGTCCACTCTAATAGCAACAATACACGAGCACCAAGGTTTTGCTCAGTAGTTGTTAAGATATACAACATGTGATACATGTCATAATTAAAAATCAACCTGACAGAAATACTCTAGTAGTGAGGCGCTAAATGGCAAAATTCTTTAACTCATACGAAAAAGGAAGCGTCATGAGCACAGTGTTCAAGACTCTTCTCCTTCTTGTTGCACTCATTCCTTTGGCAATGATTACTGTGGGTCTTATCTCACTGGCATCAAAGGTGGTCGCTGGTCTCCTTGCAGGAGTTTTTGTCCTAGCTGTTCTTGCTGGAGTCGTGGCATCAGGGTTTGCCATCACCAACAGAATCAAGAACTCTGACACCAAGTTTCCCTTGGCTATCGTGTGGATTACCCTTATCGGACTGTTCATGTTGATTGCTCCAGGACTGCTGAAGGTCTCCTACAGTGCATTCAGTATCCTGCTGTGGACAGTTCCACCAGTGCTTATCCTCCTGGGTCTGCTTATCGCCTGGAGAGACAGGAACAAGAATGAACCTAACAACCAGTGACAAGAACACCATCAACTCAGCACTAGGAACAGCATCCAAGATAGTCGGTGAGTCACAACTGAAAGCAGCAAAGTGCTCATACATCAAAAACATGAGCGCAGTCGTTCTCAGATGGTATGACTTGGGATCGCTCATCGTCTCAGTAGACGGAAGTGTTCTGTACGCTGATAAGGACACTGACTTCCAACAGCATGCTCAGGCATTCTCTCTTGGTCTGAGAACTCCACCAGAAAAGGTTCTTAGAAAGTGCATGAGTGTTTCCTTGGTGTAGAAATACAACATAAAAGAAAATAGTCAGGGAGTAGAGACGAAATTCTTATACCTTGACTATTTTTCTTTTATCGTGCACCTAGTGACTCATATTTTCTGATGATGTTCCTCAGACGTATCTCTGTTCTATCCATCTTGAGAAGAATCTCACGCCTGCCTTCGTCAGAAACATGCAGGTCGCTGACATTGTGTATCTCGTCCCTGAAAATAGAAGCCACAGGAAGATACTTCTTCGCCTGCCTGAATGTCCTCTTCTCTCGGTCCTTGACATCACTATGATAAAGACCAGTAGCGTTGTCAATGAAGTCACTTACCTTGACCAGAAGAGCATCAGGGTCATTCTTGATTGACTTGCTGACATGATTCAGGTACAGATCTGCCTTCTCCTCCTGAGTCAACTCCGACCACTGCCTTCTTGAGAAGTACTCGTTGGTTACCTTGTGAACGGCGTTAAGGACACGGCCACCAAAATGCTTCTCAATGTAGTCCTCAAGCAGCGTTCTGGCCTGAACCTCGTCTGGCTTCTCATCGATAAGACGACCTTCGCCAAACTTGTTCACGAAGTCAACCGACCCGTCCTCAACAGTGTCATGGAGAACGGCAGCAATGATGACATCCTGCTCAGTGTTTCCAAGCCGAATAAGTCGTATCGCATTTCTTAAGGGGTGCTCAATATAAGGTGTTCGTTTAAGCGTTCCTCTAGCACCTCGTGACTGATTCTCATGAAGAGTGGTCGCTAAAGAGATAGCACCTTCAAGATTCTTGACATTGAAACCAAGTCGCTTGCCAGCACCTCTCAGGCAGTTAGCCAATTCAGAAGCAGTCATATCCTTCAGAGCGACATACTGAAGTCCGTTGTAAATCTCGTATCTCCTGTTCTTGATTCTTTCTGTATCATGAATAATAGATGAAGAAGAAAATAGTTCTGACACCTTCTTCACATAGAGTGCCTGTGAATCCTCAGATGTCTTTGCAGCAGTACCGAAAGGACACGTCTCAGGATTCTGACAAGCAAGAACTCGTCCTTCATTATTTGTGTGAACAAATCCCTTGTTTTTAGTCATATTCAGCACTACCTTTTTACTAGCAAGTTCTAGGTGGTTATCTAATGTGTTATGCCAGTAATAATTAGCAGGACTTATTCTCAATAAGGTAATCCTTTCTATTGTGCTTCAACTTCTTTCAAGTGATATGTGCAGCCCTTGCCGTCCTGCGAAGGTCTGCTGTACATGATGCCAACATGGTTGACACCATTACGCTGCCAGGTTGCTCCAGAAAGAGATGTCTCACTACCTTTCCGGCACACGTGAGACGGAGAGATAGCGCTCTGGTTGGACAGAAAAAGGTTGGTTACCTGGGCACTGGAAGCAACACTCTTGCGAATCTCCTGAGCAGCATGGTTCTCAGCCGTAATCCCAGTAGCAGCAATCAGGAAACCAAGCGTGATGATTCCGGTCTTGACCCACCACTTGCCTAAGACTGAGAGCATACTGGCAACAGAGGCAAGAAAACCCTGAGAATCATCCTTAATCTCAAGGCTGGTGTCATGGTTCATATCTGGAGCAACAAGAAGCACCAGGCCAAGAACTATCAGTACACCACCTACAATCGTGGCGGCAGGCATCCATGAAGACATGTAGGCAATTGTCACTGACATCCAGTTCTCTCCTTTGCGTCTAAATCTATTTTATCTGTCTGAGATAGAGTGTATCACAAGGTCAACATCTGGATCAATCAGAGCGATGGATGAAGTGAGCAAGATCATCACGTGTTTTTCTGATCAAAAGAGCAACCACCTTTGTCAAGAATGTATAACAAAGGTGGCTGCTACTATGTTATGTGATTTGTCTCATGTTGACAAGTTAAGAGAATCTGTGATTATCGACTCAGTGTCTCACTTACCTATCTCCCAGATCTCACCTCGCACAGTGTAAGTTCCTTGGCCCCATCTGTACCAGGTTCCATACCTTGACATCGTAAGAGTTGGAGAGTAGTAACCCCTGTCAATGTCCTCCTGAGTTACAACGTGGTACAGGACACCAGCGACAGTCTTGGTCTCATTGTGTCCAACATAGCCCCACCTGGCTCTACCTCTCTTGTCGTTCAGGTCTCCACTGGTGTAGGCGAATGATGCAGGACTGGAGGTGTTCTTGATGATCAGGGTGTAGTACATACGTTCACCAACACGTTTTGCGTGAGTGGAGTAGTCCGCCTTCAACTGAATCTCAGCACCCTGCTTCAACTGGTTGACTGATAAGGAACCTTCATATAGTTGGCCTTGGCAGCGTTTGGATCTGTGGCAGCAGCAGGTTGAGAATCCTCACCAAGACTCTTGACGTCGCCACTTCTGGCGTTACTGCTGGTGGACTTGAAACCCTGGTAGAAGTTCAGTAACGCTCCGCGATTCACTGCTCTTCCTGGTGTCACAACCGTTCCAGTAGGATCAACAGCACGAGCAACATCCTCTGGAAGACCTTTACCTGTGCCAATCTGTGTCTTGTCGCTCAATCGGTAGTCACTGGACTTGTAGTTCGAGATACTGGACGCCTGCTTCTTATAGAACGAGTTGCTTCCACGTGCTGACTTGATGTCACTTGCGTGTGACTCACGGCCATCAATTCTGGAAGACACGTTTCCGTTTGACGTGAAATCAGACACCTTAGCAGCATTGAAACTTACCTTGTTTCCCCATCCTGGAGCGAAGTGCCAGTGCAGAGTGTAGGGCTCAGCACCCAGATCTCCACGAACATAAGTGTTGTAGTCAATTCCTGAGATCATCTCATTGGCATAGATCCTGCTTCCGTCCCAGTTGTCATGTCCAGTGACCCTGAGCATAAGCAGATGACGCCACTTGTCCCAGGAAAGTTGCTTCGTCTGCTTGTTGGAGATGATGTTGTTGTACACCTGAGTGTTAGTTGTATCCCATGACAGACCCTTGGCAACAGACCATGACTCAGGGTACTGGCATGAACCATTTCCCAGCACGAGCATTACAGCCGTCTGTCCTGTCATCCTCCTGGATAATCACTGGTGACAGAGTTCCGTCAATGGTGTTGTTGTAGATCTTGTCACTGTCACTACCAGAGATGAGGATACCAGTGTAGGACGCTTCAATGATGTTAGAGGCGATGATGTTCCTGCTGGACACCTCATCCATGATGGCGTTACGACCAACGTTCGTGAAGAAGTTGTTGACGATGGCTGAGTTCATGACTCCCTCGTCAAACCACACCCCGTTCAGACGGTATGGTGAGTTCACGTTGGGATCAGAGTTCTCATAGCCCGTTCCAGAGTAGTCATGAGTGTTGTAGGCATACCTGATTCTCTCAGAGTGAGTGATCTTGGTATCTGACAGAGTGCAGTACGCTCCACAGTTGGCGGTGATGAAGCCAGCCTGGTTGTTGGCACTCCAGGTGTTGTACTCAACCGTCACGTCACTGGCTCGGTTGATGCCGAAACCGCCTCCACCGTTCTCAACGAACTGGTTGTGGTCAACCACAGATCCGTTGGATGAACTGAGCGCCAGAGCAGATGCTGCGGTTGACTGAGTGAAGGTGTTGTCATGGATGTGGTTCTTCTGCCCAACGACAAATACCATGGCACCACCAACGAGCGAGTCAATCTCAGATCACGATAGTTCCATGACTGCAATGGCGCGTACTTCTCAATCCTGAAACCTGACAACTCCGTGTTGTTGCCAGTCATTGTCAGAGCACGAGAGTGCGAGACAACCTCAACACTATGGCCTGATGGGTTGACACCAATGTGCACACTGGTTCCACGATGGGGCTTGACGTTGAATCCACTGGTGTTGTTGTTCGGCACTCTGGTCGTGATGGGATCCTTGTCCTCAACATAGAAGGAGTTGGCATCAACTTCATTCAGACTGAGAACCTGCTTCAATGGTTTGCCATCAAGATACACCTGTTCAGGATAAGCCGCCATTCCCTCTTTTCTTGGGTCAGCGTTAGTGGTGCACACGTCACAATGACGGACCTGGTTGTCAGCCCTGTAGGTTCCTCTCCTGTTGTCACGAGCCCAGTTGCTTGGTGTCTCAGCGCCAGAGAGGACTACCTTCTCACCAGCCTTGGCGTGCAAGTTGACTGTCCTGGTGGACCACAACTCACCTTCACGGTATGTGCCTCCCTCAACAGTGATGTCAGCACCAGCAGGAGCGCTCTTTAGTGCCTTTCCAATTGTCTGATACGGTCTGGACTCCAAGCCGTCGTTCCTGTCATTTCCTCTGCTGACTGAGACAAATACCTTTGCTGTTGAGGAGGCTTGGGCAGATGATGACACCAGTACTGATGATCCAATTAAAAGGAATTGCTAAAGATGCTGCTCAATAATTCCTGTTAAACGTTTCAAAACGTCTTTGTTCATATATCTTTTCCTTGTGTTTACAGGTATTAGTAAGAACCTTCAAGGTGGCAGACAAGGCTTATGAAATATCACTCTAAAATACGTCTGACCAGTAGAAATACTTATCCTTGAAATATGTTTAAATCATTTTCTGTTGTTTATATGGAACATTTTTAGTCAAAAAGAAAACCTGTTTCAGATCGATGTGATGTATTTATCATGTCAAAATGATTGACAGATTCACTAGGAGGATGTACCATCACCTCTATGTCAAAGATTAGTCTAAGCACCCCGTACAAGAAGGGGTTTTCTCGTACACGCCGCAACCGTGGCATCATTCTGTCTGACGTTGACGGAACTCTGGTCAAGGGATCAGTGGTCCTTGGTCATGCTGTCTCCTTGCACAAAAATGGTGTTCTCGATCTTGGTGACCTCCCCTCCAAGTGGATGAAGGACCAGAAGAACGAGTCTGTTATCAGGGATCTTGCTGAGGCTTACCGTGAAGGAATCATTGGTAAGACAGAGGCTGAGATTATGGCTGACGAGTATGTCAACCGTCTTGTGTCTAATCCTGCTAACTTCTACAGCACCATGTGGCGACTTCGTTCACTGCGAGGAACAGGTACTCGTGTCGTCCTTGTCAGTGGGTCTCCGTCGTTCCTTGTGGATCGTTTTGCCAGGCACTACGGATTCGACTCACAGGCCAGCCACTACTACCAGGATCCGTTCGGGCGCTTTACTGGTGGGTGTGACGGAATGTTCACAGGTGCCGCCAAGAAGAAGTACCTTGGTCGTCTGCACCTGAGCCGCTACCCTAGCATCACCGCCTTTGGTGACACACAGAGTGACCTTCCGCTGTTTGAGCGAGCAGGATACAGGGTGCTGGTTGAGCCCAACTCTCAGACCAGATCTGTCATAGGTCACATGGCTAACGAGATCGTTCACCACTAAGAGCAGAACGCACAGTAAAATAAATCATCCGCTGTTGTCTTCATTGTGTTGACAACAGCGGATGATTGTGTTATGTGACTAGGTTTCCGTAGAGAAGAAGTCTGTCACCTGCCAGAGACAGAAGGAATGGCAGAGGCTACCTGAGGAATGAAGTCGTCCTTTGATGGCGAGGATTTCAGCAACAGGGAGAACATAGACATCTCCGTTGTTCTGCACACCTGGAACAGAGGTGATGACTCCAAGATCTGAGCCCTTCACCTTGTTAAGGATGCTGCTCTGGTTGTACTGAGTGTGAATGTCTCCGTCGTCGTCACGAATGTGCTCAACATCCACGAAGTTCCCGTCTTCTTGCAGATACAGTTCAGCGTCCCTGTCAAGATCGCCGCTTTCAACGGCTGCGACAACCTCACGCTTGAAGCGAGTGATGACAGACCACTGCTCAAGCCGCTCTAGGGCCTCGCTGAGATACACCTCTGACTCACTGAGGAAGATGACCTTACGGCCTACCTGCTGAACGTCCTTGAAGTTCTCAGTAATGGCGTCCAGAAGAGCCTTGACAGTCTTGTCACTGGTGTTGAAGAACCCAGAGTTGAGACCCTGAACGAAGTGCTCTGGTGAGTTGAAGAATGTTGACTTGAACTGCTCTCTGAGAGCATTGGCCTTTGCCTGGTCTACTGGGATGAAAGGCATGTAGAGACTCCGTTCTTACTGACTTGTTCCATGTCTTGTTACTTGGTGCTCAATATCGCTGGCGCCATCTGACAAAATCACCTGTTACCAATGACTTCAGGTGACTTTGAGTCAGGGTGTTGCCAACTTCACAATAGTGTGCTAGGCTTCACTTCGTGAGCATCACCACATGTTCTGTTGGTCACATACCAGTCGGACTGACAGAGCAGTAGTGAGGTCATCTTAACCTCCATGTGTGAAGTTGCTAACACCTTGAGTTTTGAGCAGAGGACAAAGGGAAGATGGGAACAGGCATCAGTATATCAAAAAAGCCTGCGAGCAGCACATCGAGTGCATCTCGTCACAGGAGCACAGGCGTCATTGGTGCATCGCTGGCACTCGGCGCTACTGGAGCATCCATCACTCTGTCCTCTGTTACATCAGCCGATGAGAAGAATCTTGCTGGTAAGGCTGCCGAAGGACTGAAGTCCTATCAGGTGTTCCGCCAGAACGACGCCAAGATCAACCACGGCAAGGACATCGCCAATAACCTGTCAGGAACAGACATTGGCATCACTGTCATCAAGCAGGAAGATCTGAAGGGCCAGAGCCCGGCTGACATTGCACAGGCTGTTCTGGACAAGACGGACGGCACCTATGACACGATTGGTGTAGCGGTTGTTGGCAGCAATGGGCACAAGGACCAACTCTTTTTCGCCTCGAAGCACGACGGATTCGTCTCAGACATCCACTCTCTGCTTGGTAACGAGGTGGATGATGTTGGTCAGACGCTCTATGAGGGCTCAGGAAGGATTCTGAGGACATACAGCGCTCATGGTGGAGATGTTTCTGGTGACAGCAACGATGTCCTGGAGAAGGCTGACAAGAGCGCGAGCAAACTGGTTGAGAAAGCTGCATCCAGTACGAAGGATCAGCACGTCTACCAGGCTGATGGAGCAAACATTGGCGACCTGTCACAGACTCTGAAGAACCTCAAAGACACAGGCGTTACTGTCACCGTCCTTCCAACAGACAAGATGGAGGGTATTGGCGTTCAGGACGCTGCAAAGCAGATTGTTGAGGAGAACGAGAGCATTCTTGACGACAACAGTGCGGTGTCTGTCGTTGTATACCACAAGAACGGTGGTGTTGACCAGATTGGTGTCTACTCCAGAAGCGATGAGTTGCAGAAGAACGTCAAAAACGCTCTGGACGCCACAACCACACAGAACTCAAATGCTCTACTGAATGATAAGTCGGATGACGTTGCCCAGGTATGGAACAAGTGGCACACGGAGCAAGAGCAGAGCGACAAAGAATTCATGAGTTTTGTTGGCCTTGTTGGAATTGTCGTGCTGTTCGCTGTGGGTGCCTTTGTTTGTGGTGCAGTGTCTGAAATGATTGATAGTCATAAAGAGAAGATCGAGGCTAAGAAGAAGGCTGAGAAGCAGGCCCGCGAGGAGGCCGAGCGCTTGAAGATGGAGCAGGCTGCCGAGGAGGCCAGACTTGCAGCCGAGGTCAAGAAGCGTGGTGGCCGCAGCCAAGAGGTCTACGAGGAGATGCAGACTCTTGAAGACAACCGTAAGAAGATCTCCAAGGGACGCAGATCCAAGAGCACTCGTCAGCAGTTCTCCAACATCCTGAGCGAGTTGCAGAAAAACATCCTCACCCTCTACGAGGTTGCCAACAAGAGCGAGGAAGGATGCGAACCCCTGAACACATCATTAGGGATGCAGATCCACGAATTGAACAACTCTGTTGGTCCAAACCACTTGCAGAGCATTCTTGACAACCCTGAACTGTGGACAGAGCCGGACGAGAAGATCAGCCTGTCACTGAAAGCGGCTGAGGCTCTGAACCGAATTGTCCTAAACCGGATTACCAACCTGAATGAGGCCAGCAGTTTTGATCCCAGTGTCAGCGCCATGACTCTTATCGAGATGGCAGATGAACTGGAAGGCAGTACGGGTTTTGATGACGATGATGCAGAAATTATGGAGTTCGCCATGTCAGAAGGAGAGAACTGATGAGCGTATCTGAGATTTAATGATGATTCTACTGATTCTAGCGGTCGGTGTACCAGCAGTAGTACTGGAGGTATCTCACTACAAGATGCTGACCGCAAATCGTAAGAACAAGGCTTCCGATCAGGATGGCGTCACAACTGCCAAGAACGATGAGAAGAAGGAGGATCTGGCATGACGACAATGATCATCATCATGGCTCTTGGGGCTCTCAGTGGCTACCTGTTCTTCAGGAACCACAGCCACAGGAAGACCACCAAGAACCTCCGTAAGAATCTGGCTCTGGCTAAGAATGACGTATCCAAGGCTGAGGCTGAGATCGTTGCCTTGGAGGAGCGTATCAAGGAACTCGATCCTCCTGACCCGTACCAGGGGAAGGTGCCTGATGAGTGCCTGGCATTCAGGAACTCCATCAGGAAACTCAAGGGAGCAGTACCTCTGGTACGAGAAGAACAACTACACAGATGTCGCCAAGAAGATTGATCTGATTGGACGTGCTCTCAAGGTTCTGGAGAAGATCATCCGCAAGAAGTTGCCGGAGGCAGAGCAGATGAGCGACTGGATCCGCTACGAGGACATCGTAAAGAACCTCCAGCACGTTCTTGACACCGAACTCTATGACGACAGGGTGAAGCACCCAGAGAACCACGAGAACCCTGAGAAGGGCATCAAGGAGGTTGACAACATCCTGGACCTTCTGCTCCCAGCCATCTTCGCTCGAATCAAGGAGATCAACTCCAAGGAGGACTTCGACCGCGAGGTGTCCATTGACGTCATCAAGTCCTCAGTGAACGAGATTCTTGACAATATGGGTGTAGAGAACTCCATCGACGAGATGGCCTCCATGGTTGACGTGGACGATGAGATGAGCGAGATCGAGAAGATTGCTCTGAGTATGGACAGCAACCTGGACGATGACGATGAACTAGGCAACGATGAGGCGGTCAGGGCAATGTTGGCGTAACAAAAATGACAATCAGCCATTTTCCAGCACGACACTACCAAGACTTATAAGAAATTACGATAAAACAGGAGAGTAACAACTATGAGTGATGAGAAGAACACCGACGAGTTGACAGACCTTTTCGACTCCACTGGCCTTTCAGAGGAGGATGAGGCCCTGGCAGCAGAGTTTGCCAACATTGATGAGGACGATGACGAACTGCTGTCACTGGATGACGACGATGAAGAGGTCAGTGAGAGCACAGAGAGTGCTGTTGAGGGTGACACCACAACAGAGGATCTGATTGCCAGCACCGCAGACACTCCAAGCAAGTTCGACAAGAAGTTCCTGGATGAGTTCAGATCTCGTCTGTCACCAGAGCAGTTGCAAGTCGTCTCCACCATCGCTCCGAAGTACGCCGCCAGTATGCTGGAGGACCAGGATCTCATCCTGTCCTTCGGTAACAAGGTGATCGATGAGATGAGCACCTTCTCCAAACTCCTCATGAAGGCTCAGAGCAAGACCAGGCTTCCTGAGGTTGAGAAGATGGTCAACCAGATTCTTATTGAGATGAAGGGCTACAAGAAGTTCTCTGGAAACAACAGCAAGTTCGGCTTCCTGTCCAAGATTGGCAAGAAGGCTCAGGACGTCTCCGAGAAGGCCAACTACAAGTTGGAGACTATGGAGATTAAGGGTATGGACCTGAGCAAGAAACTGTCCAAGATCAGCACCAACCTGGAGAAGGTTGAGGTCGGTCTGGTTAAGAACGGTGTTGCTGGTAAGAAACTCTCCCAGAAGATGATTCACTGCCGTAACAAGTTGTCAATGGTCATCGCCACTATGGAGGAGATCATCGACCTGACCAGGACCCAGGCTCAGTTGCTGGAGAGAACAATCTCACAGCACGAGGGCGAAGGACGAATCTTGTACGACGGTGAGTATCACACCGTAGAGGACCTGAGGCTGCTGCTGGAGACCTACTCATCCGCTCTGGTAACGATGGAGAAGCAGTGGGCCAACTGGCGAGCACAGTACTTCTTCTACACACAGTCGATCAAGACTGGATCCATCCTCTATGTCAGCAACCAGGAGATGAGACTCACAGTCAAGTCTCTACGTGAGAAGGCCATTCCTGTCGCCATTAACCAGATTGCTCAGTGGCAGCAGGCCGTCATGCTGGAGAGTGCTGCCGAGCAGGCGAACATCGTTGACCAGGGCATCAAGAAACTCATCCAAGAGGGCTCCGACTCCACCGCAAGTGCTGTCGAGTCCGTCGTCGAGATGGGTAACCGCCAGATGCTTGATGAGGAGACAATCAACACCCTCACCAAGAACATCGAGAAGATGCACAGCGATGTCGAACGCCGTCAGGAGGGCCAGCGAAGCGTGCTCGCGTGGCTGTTCTCATGGCTGAGGCTGAGAAGAAGATCGACCAGTCTGAGCGCGAGTACCAGAGGAAGCGTATTGAGGACGCCATTGGTACCAGCATGAAGTCCAAGGCCAAGGTCTCCAAGGCCGAGGCGCAGTCGATTGACGACATCCTGAACGAGATTCGGTGATGCCTTGAGATACTGACCACAAGACTACCCTGAGGGTGAGGTATGCCCCGAAGGGTGAAAAAGACATGAGCACATGGTTCCTATCTCTGCTCAAACCTGGAACCATGTGCTCATGTCTTTTGTTCTTGTTTTTGTCAGTGTTTCAGGAAGTCAACTTTTGTGTCACTATTACCTGAAGTTCCTAATAGTATTCATGTCGCTGAACACCTTCGTGTACCCGTCATATGGCTTGATACAGCACATTGCGACCTTGGCAACAAGGCCAGAGTCGATAGTGCTGAGATCTTTCTCACTCAGATGGTGCTTCATTCTGTAGTCCAGAGCGCTGGTCAGGTTGTCAATCCCAACCAACTGAAACCCGTGCTTGGGCCAGCCTTTCTGAAACTGGACGAAAACCTTGTCATTGTTGACACACACGATGCTGCTGACCTTGATGTTCCTACCAAGATACTTGGACCAGAGTCCTCGTGCTTGCCTGGCGTGAACTCTCCCACCAGGAAAAGACCTGCCAGAACGCAGCACCACGCCCTTGTCGCTGACTGAGTACTTTCGTCTGCTTTTCCATCTCTTGGAGTCAATGGCGAACACACTGGAACCAACAATCAGAACATGGTCAGTGTCAGGTCCGTCGCCATCCTGTGCGGCGGCATCAGGATCCACATCTCTTCGACCCATACCCTTGATGTGAACCGAGTCAATGAGAACAGCACCAGGATACTTTTTCATCCACTCCCTGATGACTCTGGACGTTGATCTCTCACCCTCCATACCAGCCCTGACAACCTGCCTGCCAAATGGAGTACTGAAGTCAGGGTTGTTGGCATGATGAGTCAGTGATGCACCAGCAGAACCGAAGTACCTACGACCAGATCTTAGTGAGTGAAAGATTCTGTCAGCAACCTCAGGTCCGACACCATGCACCAGCGACTCTGAGGGGTTAAGAATATGAACTTGGTTTAGGTTGGCAGTCACTTGAACTCACGAAGGTTCTTGTCTGAGATAACTCGCCTGAACTTGTTGTACGGTCTGATACAACGAGTGACGAACTGTGCTACAAGGTGAGGGTTGATGGTAGTAGCGTTGTTACCTTTAAGAATCTCAAACTTCTTGTCCATCATCTCATAGAACCTGTCAGTCTCAATCAGCCTGAAGTCGGCCTGGAACCAGTTGACATCCCTGTCCACACTGACGTTCTCCTGGCTGATGACAGTCATACCGACAATGTTGGTTCCAGGAGTGAGTGTATCCAACCAGTTCTCTACGTACTGACATGTTCTGACATCATCCGACTCCGGGAACGGCTTGCCAGTCATCAGGATCTCATTGTTCTCGCTCACGGTGTAGCGACGCCTCTTTGTGAAGTTGTGCACGTCAATCATCACGACCTCATTGCCGAGCAGAACAGCGAAGTCAAGATCGTGCCCCATGATGATACCAGTGTACTCGTTAATCTCTTCCTCACCTGAGTCAGGAACAAGGACAGACTCAACAACAACAGCATTTGGCTTCTTGTCTGTCCACTCTTTGAGGAACTTGGAGAACTCCTGCTCCACCTCCAATAGTTCCTTCGCCTTGGCTGAGTCAGCACCTTCCCTGTTGGTGTAGTCAGGATCATACGCCTGATGAGACATGAACGCTCCAGCAGAACCAAACTGCCTTCGACCAGACTTCAGCGCCTCAGCAACCCTGTCAACAACATTTTTGGGACACTTGAGGTTGTATGTTGGTGTTGGAAGAATAGTCACACCAGTTTTAGGGTCTACGTATGATACACTACTCACTTTATTGTTCCACTAACTCTAGGAAGCCAACCTGAAGCCTGACCACAACTGGCCGAGACCTCTGTCTGAGACTCAATATCCACGGTGACAACGTTGCTTTCACAGGTCTTCTCGGCCTGATAAACGAACCATGACTTCGGATTCCAACCTGGCTGGAGGCTGTAGACAGTGAACTGTGCCTGACCTTCAACACTGACCTCACCTGTGTTCTTCATCACACCAAGTGCAGTGCCGCCATTACTGTAAGAGAATGAGGAGAACTCAACCTTGCCCTCATCAGGAAGTTCTGTTGTCGTAGAGCCTGGAACAGACATCCACGACATGGTAACCAGACCAGCAACAAGCAACAGTGCAGGTGCACTCTTGGCAATAATCTCAAGAATGCGAGTTGCAGCCAGAGCAATCTTGAATGGCCTACCAATGACAGGAATCCCTGAGAGGATGCCTAGAACTGAGGTGAGAATCTTGAAGAATATGCCAACTATCTTGTTGTAGAATCCACTAATGGAAGACAGCAGTGATTTCAGAGGATTGCTACTGCTCTTACCCTTCCTGGATTCAGGCTTTTTAGACTTGTTGTTGTCATTGCTCTTCTCTTCGGGATCAGGGTTGTTCTCATCCTCTTCATCAGAACTGGAGTCGGGTATCTCACCATCATGTCCTCTGAGGTCATTCTTGACATCTGTAACTACTGCTGACACCCGCTTGCCAAGACTAGAAGCAAAAGTCTTCAGACGCTCTGTGAACGAAGAATCATCGCTCTTGGTATCATCACCCGTCTTGCTGTCAGAAGAGCCCTCAGAATCGTTTACGGAGTCATTGGGAATGCCTGAATCAGAAGACTGCCCATCATCCCCAGAGTTGTTGTCTCGATCTGAGTCTGAAACGCTGTCAAGTCCAGTCCGTTCTCTGTCAGAGAAGTCATTCGTCAGAAAGTCTGTGCTATCAGGAGAATCGAAGTCGTAGAGGTCGTCCTCATCCTCATCGTCATCAAACAGCGTCTCGTCATCATCCTCGAACAACCGAGAGTCGGTGAAGCCCTCCTCATCCGGCGGCACGTCCTCAAATGACCAACCACCTTCCTCGTCATCGTCGTCAGACTCAGGACCACCAGACAGAAGACCACGTTGCATGAAAGGAGAACCTGCCTCTGGAGACGCATCTTCGTCATCAACCCAGGCGAAGTTGTCATCATCCTCATCTATCTCATCATCGTAAGTGTCTTCATCCTCAGGCTCAGCACCAGCCATCTCAAGACGCCTTACAATGTCTCTGACCCCATCAGCATCAAGAACACCATCTGAGGAAGAGGACAGGAAAGAGTTGTCATTGAAATCGTCGTCTTCATCCTCGTCATCGTCGAAAATAAATTCCTCATCATCATCAAAGTCGCCATAGATAATTGACCCATGAGACTCATCACTGACTTGAGAAGACTCAGACTTCCCACTGTCAGCATCAGGGTCCATCCCGTCCCCAAAGTCAGCGGAGGAGTCATCATCAAACAGAATCTCGTCCTCTGTGCCAGTATCAACATCTGTTGACACAGAGGAATCATCCTGAATATGGTTGTCTACAGACAAGATGTCGTCAGGGTTGTGATCAGTCTCAACAGTAGAAGAGAAACTGCTCGTTGTCTGATCGTTTGACAACGACTCATCATCGTAGTCATCAAGGCTCGGAAGCGCCAGATCATCTTCGTCTTCGTCAACGTCATCATCAAGATCAAAGCCAAATCCACCAGCAACCTTGTCATCAATGTTCTGGTTACTGGACACATGAAGATCCTGAAGTCCTAGAGACAGATCAAGGTCGTTCTCGTCAACATCATCGTCATCAAGGAACGGGTTGCCTGACACCATTCACGAAACCTCTTCCTGTCCCACAAAACAAACCAGAAGGTGGTTGACACCACTGACAACATGTAGTATCAACCACCTTCTATATACGTGCCACAACTATGAGCAACTATCACTCAGTCATTCTCGTCCTCAACTGGAACATAGATACCAAAGTCATAGTTCTCATGACCAACCTTGTCCTCAATAAGGATCTTCAGTTGCTCAGACTTCTCAACACCCATGGATGTGTTCACATACTCCAGTGAATCAACTACTCCTTGAATATCCTCGGCAGCAGGGTACTTTTCAGCATAACGAGAAGGAACACTGGTCGGCCACTGCCTTTCGGTCTTCTTCTTGGAGGCTGGTTTCTTCTTGACCGACTTGCTGTCATCACTGAGCAGCCCTTCCTGCTGCGACACCTCCTCAGAACTGTCCTGTCTCTCAGCCTGCCTGGCGTCACGCTTGATGATGTCAAGAGCATAGCGGATGAACGCTTCTTCACTGACCTGGCTCTTGTCAGAGTTGTAGCGAGCAATCATCAAGTGGCTGTCACCTGGGCATTGCCTGCGAACAAACCCTGGAAGTTTTCTATAGACAAGTGAAGCACGCTCCTTGCCTAGACCAGACTCCTCACCATAGTTGACTCTCACGCGAACAGGCAGAGATCCGTCATGAGCGAACGTCACCGGCTGGATGGATGACACCTTGGTCATAGGGTCACCCTTACCGCCCCAAGCAGGAATAACATCAACAGTCAGCAGGTAGACACCATTGTTCTGCACATCAGGAAGACCAGTCACGTCAGAGAAAGCCTTCTCAACAGCAGTCTTTGGAACAGACAGGTCACCACGACAGAAACGAGCCCTGATGTCATTCCTAGCAGCAGTCTTGTCCATACCCTTGACAACATCATCAGTCACTCTGGTAGAGATGAGACCAGTACCGTCGTCAAGATGCATCGTCACCATCTTTCCACGACGAGTGTTCTTCGACTCCATGGACACAGCAGCAACAACCTTGACTCGCTGACGCTTCTTCAGTGCTGACAGGGACTTGATGGAAACGTTGTCAAGACCAGTACTGCTACCAATACGATCCATTGGGTGACCAGTCAGGTACATACCAATCATGTCGGCCTCAAGACGCAGGCGATCCACATACGGATAGTCCTCAACATCAACCATCTCAAAGGTGTCCTCAGCCCCTTGTCCGGCAAGAGAGAACAGATCTATACCATGGTTGACCATTTTACGACCATCAGTCAGCATACCTGGAATTGACTCAATCACCTTGCGCCGGTTAGGCTCAAGATCGTCAAACGTGCCAGCCATAGCCAGGTTGATAAACACGTCCTTCTTAGTGATACCAGCCATCACACAACGCGACACAGCATCCTGAACAGACGTGAACCTGCCTCCACTGTCACGTTCCTTGATGATGATCTCAGCGCTGGACTCAGACACGCCCTTGACACCAGAGAAACCGTACAGAATCTCAAACCCGGACTCACCAGAGTAGTCAGGAGACACACGAACGTCAGACAGGTTGATGTTCACGGTACCCATAGAGATACCCATACGACGAGCCTCACGCAGGTTGTTGAGAGTCTTGTCCTTCTTGTCAATCGTCTGGGCAATCAGAGCAGCAATGAACTCAACAGGATAATGCGTCTTCAAGTAGGCGGCCTGATAAGCGTTCATGGCGTAGGCGACACTGTGCGAGTTGTGTGACACCAGACCGTTGGCAATGAAGTTCGCTGGTCCGTCATCAGCCATCATAATGTCATAGGTCATCTCATGAAGAACCGAACCATCCTCAAGAACCTCTGGTGGAGTGATGGACACAACCTTGTCACCACTGCTGATGTGATGACTCATAAGAGCAGCATCAATCTCATCACGATAGTTCTCAGAAGTCAGGTAGACAAATGGTACATCACCATATTTGTTGTCAATAAAATATTGGCAACCAAGACCTTTGCTGTCCATCTCAAAGTAGGTGCCGTTGACACAGAAGTCAGCAACACCAAGAACCTCTTTTATTGGAGGACAAGATTATCTTGTTGGTCTCAAATATGGCGCCACGAGCAATCAGGTAGTTCTCAGCAAGAGTCCTGTCAACATCATTAGGCAAAGAGACATTCTTGACACCAGAATAAGAACTGGATCTATATGACCAACCTCTTCTAGGAGTCGGTCTTCTTTGAACTGTTCTGAACCTGTTGTTCCAGTACCTGTCATCAATCAGTTCAGAGCCAACATGAATACCACCACCTTGAATAGTCTGGTATCCATCAGTGGTCAGCATACGATGGCTCTCAGTAATCCTGATAGTCTTACCTGATTCAGTCTCAATAGTCCATAGAGGTTTTCTTCCGGTCTGAACAATCTCAGAGACATTGTGGAAGTGTAGACCACCATTCTCAAACATGGAGAGAATCTTGATGTTCTTCTCGCCATTCTTGAACCTGTGATAAAGATCCTTAACTGTTGTCTTAGTATTTTGACCAGTGAGAACTTTTGTCTCTCCGTGTAAGCACTTATTGAAGGCGTACTTTGAGAAGGGCTCCAGAACATCCCAGAGTTTGTTCATAGCCTCCTCAGAGTAGCCATTAGCAATGCCACCACTGATGAACTTCGGCTTCATCTTCATCATGATGTCATGCTTCTTCTTACCCATCGCCTTACGGAGTTTGTCACCCTCCTGAAGAGTCATTCCAGCGATCTCAGAGGCAATACGCATCGACTGCTCCTGATAGATGCACAGTCCATAGGTCTGACTGAGAATCTTCTCCAGCGGTGAGTCCTTGAAATCAGGATGAAGAGCCTCAATCTTCGCCAGGCCGTTTTTCCGCTCAGCGTACATGGTGTGAGAGTTCATCCCCATAGGTCCAGGACGAGCAACCGCAGTGCAGGCAGCAAGGTCATTAAACTCTGTCGGCTTCATCTGTCGAAGAAGGTTACGAACCATCTCTGAACCGAACTGGAACACACCAACAGTGTGACCTTCCTGGAATAGTTTGTACACCTCAGGGTCATTCATCTTCCCTTGAGTAATGGCAATCATGTTCGGAGCATCCTTGCCCGATTTCTGGATGTACTCAATGGTGTGCTGGATGAGGTCAACCGTATCCAGACCAAGGAAGTCCATCTTGATAAGACCCAGGGCCTCACACTCCTGATAGGTCCACTGAGTGATGACCTTACCGTCTTTCTTCCTGATGTGAAGCGGAACAGTGTCAGTCAGAGGCTTGGCCGAGATGATGATTCCACAGGCGTGTACACCAGTGCTCTTGACACGACCAGCAATACCTCTGGCACCAGTGATAACACGATCCCACTTAGGGTCACCAGAAGTCGCTTCACGAAAGTCAGCAGATTCCTTGTAGTAGTCAGAGTCCTCATTGTAAATGTCATCAAACGTGACCTCATGACCCTCATCACCATCAGGAATCATGCTGGCAACACGGTTAGCTGAGCGAATGGGACCTCATAGATAGTGCACATCGACTTGAAGGCGCTCTTTGTGGCAAGAGTACCAAACGTGACGATGTTGGCGACGTTATCCTTACCATACAACTCAGTAACGTACTCGACTGCCTTCTCACGAGCAGTCACAGAGAAGTCGCTGTCAATGTCTGGAGGGCTGCCAGGAGAGACAACCTTCATACCAACAACCTTTTTGGTCTTCGCCACCAGACCTCACACTCCTGATCAATCCATACATATAGAGATACTGGTCACATTCTATCACACAGAACAGAATGTGACCAGTATCAACAATGACTCAAAACGTCTACTTCAAGGAATTAGACGCTCAGAAGTCCCAGTCGTCGTCAGTAGTACTTTCGACTTCTCCCATAATATATGAGCTTCCGTTACCACTGAAGAAGTCATGATTCTCGTCAGCACCTGGATTCAATGCAGACATGATGGATGAAACCACCTGAGACTCTTCAGGGCTATAGATTCCTTCAAAGCCAAGGTTGTTCAGAGCCTTGTTCGCATTGTACTTCAGGTACGGCTTGACATACTCAGTCAGACCCAGACCGTCATACAGGCTCTCTGTATACTTGATCTCATTCTCCATCAAGTCGTGAACCATGTTGACAGTGAAGTCATACAACTCCTTCTGTCGCTCAGGAGTAGAGTTGTTGTAGGCAATCTGGAACTTGTAGCCAATGTAGTAACCATGGACACAGTTTCCAGTGATTGTCACAGAACCCTGATTCCTGGTAACAAGAAAGGTGGAAGGAACCTGTACACAGTAGACTTCAGCGGGACCGTTCTCTGTTCTGGTAACACTGGATCCACTGTAGGATGAATGACAGGGGTTTCTGGAGATTCTGACTCGATAGAGATCTAAACCACTATTATCCTTCTCAGTTCTGTATGAGGCAGTGTACCCCCAGTAGAGCACAAGCAGCCTGAATCCAGTCAACTGTACTCTTGTGCTTAGTCGATACATTAGTGGTTGAGTCTCTTGTTGTAATCTCACGACCAAGAACACTCTCAAGATAGGTAAGTGCCCCGTTGAGACCGGACAGTGACAAGGAATCCAAGTCACGGAAAAGACCCTCAACCAGTTCAACCTCATCAGCACTGTAGTCAGTGAAGACGAAGCCGTTGCCATTGTCTACCTTGGTTCCTGAGAGCCTGAACGATACATTAGAGAGAGCACTATTGGTTAAGTTGTCAGCCTCAATAACAAGAGGTTTCTTGTCCCGCTCAATATACATTCTGTGATGTGGAGAAACTGACTGCCTGACCTTACCATCACTAGACTCAAACAACCAGGTCCTGTCCTCATGGTGATGTGATACCTTGACAGGCTTGACGAACTCAATAGAACCATCATCCTTGTTGTACTGAGCAACAGTTGTGTTCTCGTCAACCTCAGAGATGTTCACCCACCCAAAAGGTGTCAGCAACTCATGATCATCTGTCAGAGCCTCATCTCGAAGGATCAAGCGGATAATGTCAGCAGTGTTGGTGAGTTTTGCCTTAGAAGCCCACCAGAACGGCATGAAGAAACCGCTATAGAAGAGGAATGATTCAAGCAATGTGGAGGCAATCTTCTTCTTCCCGGGATCGTTTCCGTGGTAGTAGGAGAGGATGATTCGAGCCTTCCTCTGCAGGTGCTCATTCTCCTTGGACCAGCGGAACGCCTCGTCAATCTCAGAGGTGGAGATCAGTGTGGAGAAGATCGACGAGTATGACTTAGCATGGATCGCTTCCATGAGCGAAATGTCACTATAGACAGCCGCCTCATGTGGAGTGATGGCGTCAGGAATGAGTGAGATTGCACCCACCTTTGCCTGAATGGTGTCAAGCAGAGTCAGTCCAGCGAAGACACGAACTGTGGTCAGTTTCTCCTCGTCCGTCAGTGTGTTCCAGGATGGAATGTCGTTGGACAGAGGAATCTTCTCAGGGATCCAGAAGTTGTTGATGAGCCGGTTCCACACCTCCAGGTCTTTGGGATCCTCAATCCTGTTCCAGTTGATGGGTTCCTCCAGCAGAACCTCATCATCTACCTGAACCAGAGGTAGTCCACTGGCTGTATGGGTCTGTTGGTTGCTGACTGAAGAATTTGTCATTCGTGCACGTCCTTTATCAAGATCACAGTAATGAATGCTGAAATCTTAACAAGGATGTGCACGATCAGTAGATGACAAACTGGTATCAGTTAGCAAGAGTAGTCAACCAGTCACACGCCTCTTCCAGTTCCTTGATGTACAGCGGCTCAATCTGTCCAGAGATGTCCATTCCGAAGGCGTCGTAACCGTTCAGGGCTCCAAGGAACGAGCCTCCAACTGCTGCAATACTGTCACTGTCGCCGTCCGTATACACCATGGCTTGAATGCCCTCGAACGGGCGGTCATGGTAGATGGAGACAGCAGCCAGAGCACAGGAGAGCAGGCTGTCAGCAGTGTTGCCCTCACCAAACACCAGCGAGAGATCTATCACAGAGTCACGACCATCAAGAACGTACTCAAGGATGTTCCTGGAGTTGTGAAGCAGGTCACTCAACTCTGTGTAGTGATGAGGCGCAATCTCGCTGAACATCGAGTTCTTCTTGGTGATGGCCTTGATCTCATCCAGAGCGTAAAGAGCACACTTGTAAGGATTCTCCCGGAAGTCAGCGTCGAAGTACTGCTCAAAGAGAATCTTGTGAACCAGTAGTGCTGCCACACCAGCAGACAGCCAGGCCACAGGGTGATCATGCGTCGTCTGTGACTGGAGCATGGCAAGATTGACAACAGACTCATTCGAGATGTTCAGAGCACCAATCCAGGGTGCACGCATAATGGTTCCACAACCCTTGGAGTTGTTGCCCTCTGCACCCTCACGACCAGTAAACTCCTCACTGAACGTGACGAGATGGTTCAACTTGTCCAAAGACTCGCTGACAGCGATACCAGGCGCCCGGTTGTTGTTCGGGTCGAGGTGGTACTCGATATGTCTGTGAGCAAAAATCCTCAGAACATCCTTCTGACGACGTACAGCAGCCCCATCAACAGCCTTCAGGACATCACCATCAGTACGGTTCTTGAATGTCTCAGCAATGTCACCAATCGCCTTCATGTTGTACAGGCTCATCTGGGTGTCATCAGTAACCACTAAGGGGGACGGGATTCCAGGACGATCAAACAGGATGTCAGCAATCCGAGAGAACTCAGTGACATATCCCCATGCGTCACCAAGAGCAGAACCGTAGATCATTCCCTTGATACGCTCGTCCTTTGTAAGAGTATGTGTCTTCATACTGCCTCCTTGTCGTATAGCACTTACAAAACTTCCTGCAACTATTCTATACGACCATCCATAGTTGATTCAACATGACGATGATCACATAATGGATCCTGTCTGCTCTCAGTTCGATGTAAGAGGTGTTTTAATGCACAAGAATAGAAGACCTGATAAATAACTTGCTCATAATAGAGCGTTGTTACCTATCAGGTCTTCTATGTTGTCAGAGATTACTTGTTACGCCGCCTTTGCCATGTCCTCGCTCTTGACTTGCTTGCGTCTCTTGGGGTTGAGATCGTGAACAGAAGCAGCACGACTTGATGACGTGGTTGCCTTGACCGGCTTGTTCTCATGGATGCTGGCTGTCGTCATGATGATTGCAGCAACAGTTCGGGCCGTCCTGATAGCCTTTCTGCCAAATGGAGACCTTCTAAACGACCTGACGTGCTGCCTGGCTGACCTTCCTGGAAGAACCATCGTGTGATCACGGTCAAACTTGAAGGTATGGCTGCCGATAGAGCCGTCCTTGTCTCTGTATCTGAACGTCACAGCCCTGTCTCCACCACCAAGATCCTTGATAGCAGAGACCCGACCGTACAGACGGACATTGTCACCAATCCTGACCTCTGACGGCCTGAGGTAACGAATTCTGATTGGAGCGTTGTATGCCTTGACAGCAGCCTTCTTTGCTGCAGGAACAGCAGTCTCAAGAACCTTCCTCTCAGCCTTGGTCAGAGCAGGAGCAATCCTGTCCATAGCCTTGTCAACCTGCCGCATCACTCTCTCATGGCCTGATCTACCAGCACCACGAGCACGGTTCATGATGGACACCCTCTCCTTGTAGTCTCCATCCATAACACCATAAGTCCCGTCACCCAGGCGCCTCTTCCTGATAGACGGAAGAAGGTTCTTGACACCACCAGCAGACTTCAGTGCACCAAGAATCCTCATCTTGGCAGTCATTCTTGGAGCGTCAGTCACACCGCCTCCGACCTGATGCGGCCTGTTCTCCCTCGCCCTGGTGTTGTTGAGAACCTGCTGCTTTGCTTTTAGTGAACGAGTACGTCTCTTACGCATCTTCTTCAAGATGACATCATGAGCATGGTAGGCGGCCTGACGCAGTTTCTCAGCAGCAGAACGTGATGCCACAGCGAACTCACCGAACTGGTCAACAACCTTCTTCTCCCAGTACCTCTGAGCAGCCTCCTGAGATCCGAAGTGTGGCTCACCAGCCTCCGTATAACGACATGCACGAATACTGGCCCTGCACCGACGGGGACCAGCCGGACTCACGTGATACTTGACTGTCATTGAGACATCCCCTTAAAACGTTTGATGCAACTTACTAATCTAAAAACGTATCTATAACAAAAATCCTCCAAGTCACAACATTTGCTTAAAACTCAGAGGATTTTACACGTATTTAAGAAATTGAGCAGAAGAGTAACTCATGCTCCCAGTGCCTTGATGAGTTCTGCACGAGACACAAGGAACTTGTTCAGAAGGCAATAACATTTTCATCCTCAATCTCATAGACAACCGGCTCCTCGTCCTCCTCCAAAGTGTCCTCAATCATGACCTTCAAGTCTGAGACAATATGAAAACTACGGTTGAGAACATCTATCACCAACCCATAAAACGAGGCGCCCTTCTGCTTGTGAGAGAAGAGCAGAGTGATGTCATCAAGGTAGTAGGCGACCAGATCGGATCCTTCAATCTCTTGGCTCTCTGTCGCCTCACGAACAGCCTCAGCGAGTAGCGTCACGTTCTTCTTTTTCAACCTTCACTATCTTCAGCCCTTCTATGAAAAACTAAGGAACACTGGTGGAAATATCACTGGTTGCACACATATTCTCTCATTTGCCTGACACCTGGATTCTGTAAGATTTCAACATGGATATTTTTGTTCGCTCACAGCGCGACATGCAGTCCTGATTAAACGCTAGAACGTCATTTTTAGACACCCCAGATCAGCAGGAGAGACAATGACCATCAATTCAACGAAGCAGAGTCGGTTGGGTCAGGTATGGACTCCAGACTGGATGGTCTCACACATGCTGGATCTATCCAACTACACAGATGATACAGTTCTCTCAAAAAGGATTCTTGAACCAAGTTTTGGTAACGGAGCATTCCTCAAAGAGATTGTCAGCAGAATACTGAAAGAGTCATCTGCTAGAGGCAAGACTACAGAGGATACAGCATCAATCATTGACAACAATGTGCATGGGATAGAGATTGACAAGGAGATCTACAAGAGCACCGTTGACGAACTGGTAGAAATGTGTAGCAGACATGGTGTACACACGTCATTTCCAAACCTGTTGAACATGGATACCATGGATATTGACCCATCCTTCAAGTATGACATCGTTGTCGCCAACCCTCCATATGTTCGAGTGCACCTGATGAATGAAGAATCAAGACAGAAGGCAGAACGCTGGTCTTTAGGCGCCAGGATTCAGGACCTGTACACAGTCTTCATCAACATCTGCAGTAGTGTTCTGAAAGAGGATGGAACTGTCTGCATCATCACACCTCAGTCGTGGCTCAAAGACAAGGGCAAGGCACCAGTAAGACGCGCTCTGTGTGAACGAGGACAACTGGATCTAATCGAGAACTATGGGTTCAACCCGGTTTTCAGCAAGGTCAGCACAAAGGTATGTGTTACCAGGTTGTCAAAAGGTGAAGGCAGGAAAACCTCTTCTGGCAACGTGTGTCTACAGAACAAGTCAGTGAACAACAACCAGATCATAGACAATAGTGAGAAGACTGTTACTTATGACGAGTTCCTGAAGAAAGACGGCACCAGGAACAAACAGAAGATCTCTAGCTCTGTTTTTTCATCTTCATCAAACCTCATCAGGGTCGGAGACCTGTTTGAGGTGAGAACAGGCGTACAGACCTCTTGCAACAAGGTATTTGTGCTGAGTCCTGACCACCCTCTTGTGTCCTTTGAGAGCCGGTTCATAAAACCTGCTGTCAAGGGAACCAGACACAAGCCCGGGGACAAGTTTGGTCGAATCATCTATCCGTATGTCAACACTGTCTCAGAAGATGGACAACATCAAGTGGCTCCAGTAACAGAGGAAGAGATTGACACTGAGATAATGGACTACTTAAGAGAGCATCAGCACATCCTTGAGAAGAGATCTTTGTCGCCAGGATGCCAGTGGTTCCATTACGCCAGAACACAGGCACTGGTTGACACACTGAGACCTAAGGTCCTGACACCTGGAATCATTGATACCAAGGAAGGGTGCAATCTGCCTCAGACAGACATCCTTCCATCAGGAACTGTCGTGTACTCAGGTCACTACCTGATGCACCCAGCAGACGACATGGATGCTCTCAGCAGGGTTGCACAGGTGTTTGAGAGCAGAGACTTTGTTGACTACGCAAGAGAGAACTGCATCAGGCTCTCAGACGAGTGGGTGAACATAAGCCCTGGATTCATCAAGAACTACATCATTCCAGAAGACCTCTTGATGGCTCTTGACCTGAACTGACTTTACGCTCTTTTGTTCTGTTAGATGCATGACTTGCTGGTCAGCCAATCTTGACAGCATATGCGTGAAGCATCTTGGATCCAACACAGGTCTGGAACGCGAACTGACCTCCGACCTGCTGAACATCAGTCGTGTACTCCATCCACTGAGTGTGAGTAATCCTGTATAACCCAGCGCCATTGCCAGTAACCTTGATGATGTCACCGGGGGCAAAGTTGGCGATGACTCCAGCCTCACCGTAGTTGTGACCAGCAATCATCTGAAAGTTGGGAGCGTAGTAGATGTATGACAACGAGTAAGAGTTAACAGCAGCCTGAGCACACTTCCATCCACCATCACAATAGCCCGAGACGTTCAGCAGGTAGTTGTAGTTAGATGACTGAGATTGCGAGGAACTAGTGTCTTCAGTGTTTTGCGAAAACTGGTTGTCCTGTGAGTCAGTAGCACCAGAAGATGACTGGTCGCTACTGTCTCCAGGAGAGTTGCTGGCACTGTTCTCGACTTGCGAGTCAGAAGTAGATCCAGAGTCATTCTTGCTTTGCTCATTGTTAGTGCTGGGCTGAGATCCGAGTTCAGACGCGCTGCTGTTCTCTACTGGAAGATCACCCTGATTGCTCTCAGCAGTGTCAACAGATGTAGACTCCTGAGAAGCAGGCCACACAAAACCAGAGCCAATGGTCACATGAGAACTACCAGCAGACTCAGCCTGCAAAGAGTACACAGCGTTATGTTTGTCTCGCTGGTGAGAGTTGTAGGTACTTGTGACAGCAAAAGCGGTTGACGCAACAATACCAGAGACAAGAAGAGACGCCACAGCAGAGGTGGTCATCATCTTCGAGGTGGTGCCATCAAGTAGGTTCTTGAACATCATGAGAACAGATTATCAGATCGAGCACCAAGAAAGAAGATCTGATTGTGAGAAAATACACACATTCAACCAGGTAGAATAACAATCTTTCTGTTACTCTTGCCTGCTGACCTCGATACCAACCAGGTTCCCATCCTCGTCAACATCAGCAACACAATTAGCGAACTCAATGGTTCTGCTGACAACCCGCTGATGCTCTGTCTCCTCCTCAGACGGAACAGAGACATAACTACCATTAGTTGACTCAGTAACCTTGAACGTATTGGTGGTGATGATCTGATGCCCTGATTGCATTGGTTCTACCAGGACATAGTTGTGGTTTGAGTCAACTACCTCAACATCATTACTGCTGACAGAAGTGGTTGAATGAGGTGACAGAATCTTTGTTCTGCCATCAGCAGTGTACCTAACTGGGTACTCGCCAGGTGTGTTACTTGTGATGAGAGTGGAGCCGTCACTATAACTGGCAAAGGTTCTGCCATTCTGTGTCATTATGCTCTTGACATCATGACGAGGCATATCTTGACCACCAAATACACTACTAATACTCATAGAAGCAATTCCTTCTTTACCTGCTGAATAAACACTCTATTCTGTCACCTAAGATCAGCAAGAAAGAGTGCCTACTTTAGTTACCAGTCGTTATTGCGTGACTTGTTCTTGTTGATTCTTCTACGCTGAAACCATGCTAGTACTCTTAATAAAACGACCATGCAGAAGATAGTAGCATATGGCTACAAGGAAGGTCAAGTAAGAATAACTTTTTGTGTACTAGTTGATTTATCGAGTTTGGCTAATCTTCTTCTTGTGACACTTCCGTCTTGACATGTTGTAGTTGTCAAGCACATCACCATCAGTTGACTCCAACGTGCTCTGATACGAGTGATGATTCTCACTACTACTAGAGGATGTAATCAGAAGGTCTGAGTTGGTTGTAGCAGATCCTTTAAGTCGGCTCAACCTGAGGAACCAGGCAAGGGCTGCAAAAATCAGCACACCAGCACCAACAATAAGAATCTTCTCGGTAGTGTCGCTGATGGCAACACCCAGAAAACCAGTCATCTGACTTCCCTTTTAGTCCAGAGGAAAGCGGCTCCTACATAACAAGATGTATGAGCCGCCACATGATCAACGATCCCAGAATATCAAATCATGTTGGGCATCGTCAACATGACTGGTATCACAAATCTTCTAACCACTTCGCTGAGTTTGGGATTGCATTCTTCGCAGCACTCTTGGCCTTCTTCGCGCGTTCAAGACGTTGACGCTTCTCGATCTCAATAATCTCCTTCTCCTCACGAGCCTTGGCGATCTGTTCTGCCCTAGCCAGAGGCTCGTCAATCGCTGAGAACAGGTCAGGAGGATTAATAGAGTTCACGACGTCAGATCCAAACAATCTGTCGTACTCTTTGTTATTATCCCACATAGGAGAGTCAATACCTGTCTCCTCAGGAAATACCCCAACCTTCCTCAGACCACTACTAATAGCACCATACAGACCCAAGATTCATCACCTTTCAACACTGGTTGACAACACTTACCTTGTGATACCAGTCATAGTACTATGAGATACCCAACATGTCAAGAGTGAAGCAGGATGATGTCAGAACAATGATGAACTGGTTCTTGTGCTGTCATCTGCGTTGTCTGAATCGGAGTCGTTATCTAGTTCATCAGAATAGTCAATAGGATTCGAGAACCACAATGATGGATCACGAGAATAACTCAATGACTGGTACCTATTTTCTGACGTTGAGATGTTACTCATGTCCGACTTCCTCTCCGCAATAAAGTCAGTGTAGGAAACCTGCTTGAAGTCACTTGATCTATTGACGTCAAAAGATCGGATGACACTTCTGGAGTTAGTTGATTTGTTATTTGGCTCTGCACTTGCGTCATCATTAGTGGGGCCTTCCCAGTCAATAGGATCAAGATCCTCAATTCTGGTAAAAGGCTGAGGTTGCTCATGTGAGGTATCTGTTGAGTGTTGCACCTTAGAAGGAGTCGTGACTGATACGTATGGAGTAACAGGTGTGCTGTCACCAATGATGGTTCTACTCATTCGAGGTGGAACCATCCCGTACTCGTTGACGTAGTCCCCGTCCTTCATTCCTGCAAGTTTAGTAGACCTGGAGGAATTCTGAGAATTGTTTATGGATTCTTTGTCGTCATTAAGAATTGCCCTCAAAAAAGATCTGGATGCTTTGAGCATGAAGTACATGACAATCATGAACCACAATAGACCAAACACTGGAAACCCCTTGAAGCGCAGATAGAGCAAAACACTCTCGACAACAAAATACATATCAGAATGCATATGTTATCAAGAGCGTTGTGATCTGGTGATTGTATGTTATTGTGAAGAAAAAACTAAGGGTTGATTCTTTGCTTTTATCTTGACAGATTGTTGAACTTCACTCTGGTAAGAACCGTCTGATCCGAGTCATCATACTTGTTCTTGCTATGACTCTTCACTGTCCCTCCAGTCAGTTCAACCTCCTCACCAGCCTTGAGGTCAATGTACTTACTGGCCCTCCAGAACACCTGATGACCCTCATCATCCTTAAGTGTGATGTACGACTGAGTTTTGTTGTACTGCCAATTGTCAACCTGCTTATTTCTAACAACAGTCAGTTTCTTACCTGACACCTTCGTACCCACATCAGCCATGAAGCCACTTGCCCAGCCCTTAGGCTTCAGGGCCTTCTGGCGATTCCTAAAGTCAACCCCAACTGCTGATACGGCTATACCAAGACTCCTTGATGTCACGTAGTCATTGTTGGCGATGGTTCGCAGGTTTGCGCAGTAGTCGTTGTTTCCGTCAATCTCACGAGCCGCTTTCAGAACCCTGTCAACACTGCCATCAGCCTCATACTGCTCTGCTAGTCTAGCGATCCTGGCACGCTCAGACGCTCCTGCCGACCCACGTGGAGATGACATGAACAACTCGACCTCATCAGCAGTGGAGTTGGTTCCGTAATCCATGGCCTTCGACTTGGAAGTGAACCTCTCACCATTGTTGGACAGAGCAAGGGACAGACCGATGACCTCTCTGATAGACGGAGTGAAACCACCGCTGTAACCAACGTTGTCGCGATCCATCTTCTTCAAAGGGTTGCTTCCAACAGTCCACAGACCTTCAGGCTTGACACCCAGATAAGCCTCCACACACGTTGAGCCAATCTGGTGTCGCTCACCATCAGACCCCTCGACCAGATATGTCTTAGAGCGATGACGTTTCTGCCCGCAGTGCTCACACGCCTGGCTCTCTGGTCTCCAACCGTTCAACTCGACGTTGTGTCCTGTTCTGACAATCAGTCCGTTGTCCTCCTTGTCAATAACAGCAAGGAACTTGTACCCAGCGTAAGAGATGCTTGGGTGATTCAGATGCATCACCACATAATCGCGCTTTTCCTTGAATCCTCTGCCATTGACAAACTCAACAGAGATAGGCTCCTCGGTCACCCTCAAAACGCTCAGAGATACCAGCACGCTCCAGTTTCTTGTTCGCCCTGTCAATCAGTTTTCTCGCGTCCCCAACAGCACCAGCAGGAACGGTGTATGAACTGGGACCATCATGCTCAGCAAAAGTCTGATGGTTCAATTCTGACTCAGAGGTAACTAAAAGATCTTGCTCAGGTGATTCATCCGCCTTAGTGGCATCACCCGCTTCATGATTGCTGACAGAACTGTTGTCTTCAAGTGCTTCCTGACAGTTCTTGACAGCATCAGCAAACCAGCCCTTAGTCTTACCAGTATACGCCTCATACGCTGCACGAGCCTCATCAGCAGTAGCAAAGTGTGGAGGCTCGCCATCAAAACTGTCCGCAAATCTGCATCTTATCTCAGCGTCACATTTACCAGTCTTACCCGTTTCAGGATTGAAGTGGTACCCTCGCGTAGTAGCCATGACAGAACCTCACAAAACAAAAAAATCAACAAACAAAACTCAATTCTGTTGAGGTATCTAACAATGTACAACAAAATGGTAGGATCGAGATGAGATCCCATCATTTTTGTCAATCAGGCAAAACTCAAAAGAGATGGCGCCACATGTTCAATCAGATACACCTCACCTGACTTGTAAAGAGTGTATCCAGAGTCAATAAGATCTCTTGTACTCACCTTCAAGATGACACTCTTACCAGAACGTCTGTTAGCAACCTTCCTGGCTGTTTCAACAGAAGGAGTCAGATGCACGAAGTTCCTGTCCATATGCTTTAATCCATCCTTCATGACTGACTTAATGAACTGGTCCTTCGTTCCGTGATAAAGGACCTCTGGAAGGTTGCTAAAAGATGAGTCAACTACCTCAAGATCAGGATTGACACCATTAATAGTGTGACCATGCTTGCACCAGATTCTCCCAGTCTCAGGGTTATAGGTAAAACGACCCTTGTTGTCATGCCTGACCACATACAGAATGTCATCAGTACTGGCTTCAAGTGCTTTTAGAGAAGTTATCAAGAAGCACACCTGCATCTAATGACATCTCCAGCCCAAACTCTTCGGGGCAATGCCGGAGAGCATACGACATCTTCTTGGAAAGAGTAATCCTGTCAGTGTTGTTCATGGTATTCTTTCTTTCAATTCTGTTGTAGTTGTATTTGCTGACATTTTGTGAACACAAGTGGATTCATCGCTGCAGCCACTTGACCTTAAACTCATCCATGTCAAGCAGTAGTGTAGGATGGTTTCTCTTCAATGACTTCTGTACCGTGCTGAACGTGCCTCCTTTTTGAACAGACGGTCTCCAAACAGCCACAAGCAAGTCAGAGTCTTGTATTAGGGCGTCATTTCTGACGTGGTACAACCCATTAGAGAATTGCTGACCAAACACTTTCTCACTGCTGGTGCTTGATCTCAGTTCTCTGTATTTCTTCTTGTCTGATTTACTCCATCTGTCTTCCTGGCCCTCAAACGGAATGTAAGCATCATACTCAACACCATATTTGAGAGCAAGTTCAGCCCAGATTGTGTCAGCACCTAGAGCCAGACCAGTCAGAAACTTTCCAGCACCATAGTATTCAACCAATCCGCCAGCAATGAAGTCAAGACTTTCCTTCATGTACTGACATTGCTCTATGTTTAAAGAGCCTGGCCTGTGACCAGTAATCGCCACAACAGGATAACAAAGTCTTCCAGATTTGTTCATTATCTTGACTCCTGGATCTGATGCTGTCCTCAACAAAGTGTTCAATATACATTGAGGGAATTAGATGTCTGTTCTACTCTGGGCTCATAATCTTTCTGAATGACGACAAAGTTGCATCAGCATTCTTGTTTCTCCTGTTTGCAGGAATCATTGACATCGCCAGAACAGGACTTAGCAAGAGAATGGATTCAATGTTATTCCTGTAAGAACTTATTGTAGGAAGATTACCATTGTGCTCCATCACAACATGCTCAATAAAAGAAATAACAGAGCACAACCTGTCATCCATGCTCATGTTGTTGTCATCACTCTTGAAGGAAATACACTCATCTATGAGTTTAAGGTACTCGCTAGAGTTGTTTCCTGTAGTGAAAATATGTGTACGCAAGACCACATAGATAAAACAACACACAGACCTGAATGAAACTCTGCCACTACGAGCAAGAGGGTTAAGCATATCAAGAATGTGGTAAAAAGTCAGAAAATCATATGACATCCCAGCGTTCTTGTTCTTCTTCATGACAGAACCGAACACTGCTGTCAAAACCCCTTTCATATGATCCATCACCTCAAGAGGGTCAGATGGTTCAGGGCATGGTGCACCACAGGTGTATGCAGAAGATAGTACCCTCATCATAGCAACTGAGAGATCGTTGCAGCTGACCTCGCTAACCTTCTGAGGAATACCAGTGAAGTCAGATTCATTGCTCAGTACTTTAAGCAGAATCGCTTCTGGATCCTTGTCCTTGTAGTTCTGCGGGTTACTCTTACGATCACTGAGAACAAAGTCAATTGAATGGTTTAAATCACCAGATGTGGAGTTGAGGACGTATCTGCTGAACGACTCATTGCTCTTTTTGTTGACGAGTGAGATAATCATATTCTTCTCATTGCCAACAGAACCCAAGAAGCAAAGGTCCATTAGTTTTGACCCATTTTCATGCTCCCGACTGACCTGAAGAGATGACACCAGAGAGTTCAGGACCTTCTTCTTATTCTGACAGAACTTCTTAAAAGACGACTTCTTTGCCGCAGACCCAAGAAACTCGTAGATTCTGATGAAGTCATAGAACTGAAGTAGGGTTGACTCAACATCATCAGAATAGATAAACTCAAGATCCAGTTTCAGGAATCTTTCAGCAGAACGACTTTCAATAAAGAAGGTTTTAACTGGTCCCTCAGGAAAAGCATCAGTGACACGTTTAAAATACTCATCAAGAACATTCTCATACTTGTCACCCCATTGATTAAGAGGAGTCGATCTCAGAATGTCTGACATCTTGACACCAGCAATCTCAGGCATCACAACATAGTGAGAACTAAAGGAGTTCAGATACCTCTCAACAAGATAGTACTGACTCAGTGATTCCTCGTTATAGAAGAAGCAGATAAAACTGTTTCCTGTTTTGTAAGAAGATTCTAGTCTTATGTCAGCACGATGCATCTTCCTATAAGCATTCTGGTTCTTGTCACCCATGAAATCATAGTAAGAACTCGTCCTGAAAACAGTAGTGCCTACTGAAGACGTGTCAGTACAATCACTTACAACGCTCACAAAACAGCCTTTCTTAGTCTCATTTTTAAAACAAGTCACCCAAGTACCTGAGTCATCTTCAAAGGATTGTACTTTGACCTGAAGATGACATGCTCTCTGGTAATCACTCGTTCGTTGCTGCTGGGAATCTTTGACATAATCGGCACCATCATATTGATGTTTAGCGAGAACACATCGCCACCATCTCTGACTGCTGTCTTCCAGTTCCCAAATGTCGGCAGAACAGAGTCATAATCCATAAGAACCTTCACCAGCGCCTGCACGAACTGGACAGCACAATCAGACTCCAGACCAAAAACTGATGACCCTCAACTGCCTTCTGAGGAGTGCATGTACGGAACACATAGGTTGGATGAGCAGCAATATAGAGAACAGACATCACCTCAACTGGAGTCAACTTGTCAGCAATCCTGTCAAGGTGCTTCATCATGCTTCCAAACGCCTCCAAAGGAACTGTCTCAGAGAGCAGCAGACCGCATCCCAGGGCATCACACAGCACCTCAGCGGTAGAGATGTGCTCAGGGTCCCCAAACACCTCAGAAGCCTTCAAGACAGCGCTGGTGATGAGATTCTGATACCTCTTTAAACCATTCTTCTCACCCCTGATCTCAGTAACACGATCAAGAATGTCCTGATGATGCTCTTCCTGCATGTATCTCAAGTCCTTGTTGTCAGTGTGGTTGCTGTTACGAGTGAACGATTTGTAGAGAACCATGTCACTAGACAGGCGCTTGCACATAAGATAAAGATCCCAAGCAGTGACAGACAGAAACACCTCTTTCGCCTGACGAGACATACCTGAGTGCCATGACACAGAGCCTCCATTGACGAACAAGTATAGCAGGTTCTCTAATTGTTCACAAACGGACGGACGAAGGCCACCCATCTGCTTCATGATGCTTTCGGAGTTCTGGCTAATAAAGTCACCTAGACACTGACTGCTCTCATCCTGCTTCCTTACTTTCTCAAAATTGTCATCAACCTCACGAAGCATCATACTGCAGGCAACAAATACGAACAACACGCTCTCATACCAGAACGTAGTTGCTCCGTCTGTGACGTTCAGATCTCTTCTATGGAGAATGCCTTTATGACCTGCAAGCATCATTCTTTCAGCAAGCACACCAAAGTGCTGCCAACCACGAGGAGACAGAGCAATCGACAACTCTGATGGCATTGCGAGATCATTCCACAAATCATCTGACACACGCTTACGAATCGCAGCACCAGGAATGAATGAGGTGTCAGGAACAACTACGGAATGCTTGCTTAAATCCTCAGAGGTGACGTCACCTGACTTAAGGTGTTTCTTCGTTTTTCTGACAAACTGAGGAAGAGACGGAGACAGAGTGAAGGATCCTTGCAGATCATTATCCTGAATCCACTTGAACGCATTATCTATCTTGGTGTCTCCTGTTGGCGTTAGAGAGTCGCTGTCATCAGATAAAGGCAACCTGATAACAGGATAGACTGGCATGGAGTCAAGCATACTGATAACGTCATCAAAATTATTCTGCTCTGTTGTCATTAGTTAACAATCTCCCCAGAAATAACTCTTCTGAATTTCTGCAGATTACCAGAAATCTTTGCTTTCTTGGACTCTGTATCAGAAATCATCGAGATCACTAGTTTAGGGTCAATGGAGACAATGACATCCAGATTGTCCAGCCACTGAGAGTATGTCGGGGTGGCAGTATTTGACTCAATTGCAAGGTGTTCTACAAGTTCCACAAAATGGACAAGGTACTCATCTTCCAACTCTCTATTCTGCTCAGCCATGTAGATTATCTTCTCAGCAACAGCAAGAAAATCATCCTTACTGGCAGACTTACTAAAAGTGGTTAAACTTGATAGAATAAATACAAATGACGCCACACCCCTGAAAGAGATGCGCCCAGTCTCAGCGATAGAACAGATCCTTTCCATCAAGGCGTAGTACGTTGTGTAAAAATATGAGGTGCTCTGTTCGTCAAACTTATCTTGTATTAAATAGGCAATTGTTCTATTAAAGAAAACATGTCGAAGCGTTGAGTCAAGGAACTTCATCAAGTACATAGGGTTTACAGAGTAGATACTTCTGTTATTCAAGTAAGAGGCACTAAGAGCATTCATTGTTACGTCACAGATGTCATTGTAGGAAACCTGCTTCGGTTTACTCATGCCATCATAGTCGTAACCACTCAAATTTCTTGGAGAGACAAGTACAGACGTCAACTCATCCTTCAGTACCTCGATACTGGATGAAGAATTCTGGTCCGCATACTCAATAACATGGTTCACTTGATCCACATAAGCATCACCCAGAATCTTTCTTGATGACATGCTGAAGAATACAGTAAGCCCTAGATTCTGAATCTCACCATCTTCAAGATTGCTCATACAGAACTTGAATAACTTGTCTCCTGTGTCATGTGTTCTGCTGACCTTGAATTCTTGTGTCAGACGATTAAGTTCTGGCTGATTCTCCTTACAGAATTCACGAAACTAAGATCTGTATCAGAGCCAGAGAACTCATATACCTTGATGAACTGTTTGTACAGAGAAAAAACATATCTTCAGAGTTTTGTAAGGATAATCTTCATTAACGTTTGATTGAACGATTCTTAAACTCTTGATGAACAGATCCTTCGCATGACCATCTGGTAGAACCTGCTCCAGGCGCTCTATATAGATGTTCATAGCAATCTGACACAACTCGTCTACATATGTGTGATTGTCAACCAATTCAGTAAGAATGTCTGACATCCTGACGCCAGCAACTTCAGGCATGACAATAAAGGAGTTCCAGTATCGATTGCCAATAATAGAATCAAGAATCTCAAACTGAAGTACTGACTCATCATCCCAGAAGTAGCATTTAAACCAATTTTTACGATGCATCTCCCTAAAAACATAATTTATCTCTGAGATATAGAGATCGTAGAAATCTTTTACTGTTGTAATACGTGATGACATTAATAGCCTACTTTCTAAAAAATGTTACCTGAATTCCTGATCTCTATTTTACCAAAAATACCTTTTAGTAACCCATCATCTCTCTGAACTGCTTTAAGTACTTTGGAGTATTTGTAAGTCTACTCTTAGGAAATGGAATCATTGACAATGAGATCTCCAGGGTTGATTGTAGTAATAATGTATATGTTGTCTTGCCATTTCTTGGCTGACGGAGGCTTGATCTGTTCATCGATAACAAGAACAACTCTCTCAATCACACCTAGAACATTAGATAAAGCATCCTGTTCATTGTAGTTGTTCTGTCTCGAGTAGAGAATACACTTCTCAATAAAATCTATGATGCCCGTTAGAGCACGCCCATGTTGATGACGAAGCAAAAGCATTTGGACGATCTATAGCAAAGATTAAGCAGAGAACAGCGTTGTATGAAATCTTGTTCTGCTCGACTAAAGGAAGAATGAGTTCAAGTATTGCATAAAATTTTGTTACATCAGTTAAACTACTGCAAACATCACAATTCACAAGAAAATCTGCTGACATTATGTCTTCTATCACATTATTGGCATAACTTACTGAAGCAAGCATGTATGGAGTACAACCCATACTATTGTTGGAGTATGACTCAACAAGAATCTGTGTAAATAGTTCATTAATCTGACGATACGTGACCTTATTTGGCTTGTCTATGCTTTCATTCCTAGCCTTTTTAGCAATATAAGATTCAAGTGCAGAACTTACAGAAACACTTCCCTTAGGAGATTCCGCAATTAATTTGACAGCATATCTAAACTGATCAGAAGACATGGAGTAGATAATTTTCTTGCTCGATGAATCAAAAAACTCATCAAAAGCAATCTTGGCAGCATTAAGAAAATCTTCGCCACTTCTAAGGTTTACACTCACCTGAAAATTCAGAATAAGTGACTTTAACCTTGTTCTGTCTCTAGTGCAGAAAGACCTGTAGTCAATTTTTTCATAGCAAATAAGGAATTCATGCATTTTGATAAAGTCAACATGCGCAAAGAAGATTTCCTTCACAGTTGACTTTGAGACGTATTCAATGTGATGCTGACCAGAGTATAGTTCTTTCAAATCATCCATTCTGTCAGAGTAGAACTCTCTAACGCGCCCGTTAGGCATCTCTTCAAGAACACGAGAGATGTATGTATCAACAGACTCAATAACCGCATCTTTGAGAGACTTTAAACCATTCTTGTGGATAGATTCTTTCAAAATCTCTGACATCTTGACACCAAGGATCCAGGTAGAGCAATATAGAAGAACTTCTCGTTGAATGTCTGGAGAAGATGCTTGTTCTCACTGAGAATCATGTGCTGCTTCTGGCTCTCCTTGTTCCAGAAGAAACAGGAGAACCACTTTTTAGAATCAGCAAACATCTGCCTGTAAAAGGCGTCTTTACTGGGGATCTTGTGATTATTGACATCATCAAGGTAGTCAGACGGCTCAGGAATAGAGTTATTCATCATTGGATAGTTCTTTCTGTTTGATACTTTGGGGTATGTAAATGCAGGTAAGTGCTCTACTTGCTCGTGTTCTTGCTAGAACCGAACTTCTCAACAATCATATTGATCGCCTCACCCTCACTCAACAGAATTCCCTCATCAGAGTTCAGAAACTTCATCACCTTTCCTAGTGCAGGTCCAGGACCAATACCCAGAACCTCCATCACTCTGTTCCCATCAATCGCAGGACACATAGCACTCCTTCTGTCAGCGGCCCTGATCCTGTCCATCTCAGCAACCAGACGATCCACCTGACGTTGAACAGCAGTCCTCTTGCTGGCGTGCTTTGACGTGACATCGGACTTGAAGATGATGACTAGTCTGTTTAACTGCTCCTCGCTGGACGCATCGTTCATCAGACGACGTACAGCAGAGTCGTTCCACATCTTCTTGTTTCCGCGAGTGAAACCATGTGAACGCATGTGCAAGCGAATCAGTTCAGTGATCTGAATCACCTCTGTCTTACTGAAGCCACCTTTAAACAGAGACGGCTTGATGATCCTTGCTCCAACCACCTCATGACCGTCAAACGTCACTCCACGTCCAGGCGTGACTTTTCTGGTCGCTGGTTTGCCAACATCGTGCAGAAACGCAGCAGCACGAAGAACCACATCAGCACCATCACTCTCATGTGAGATGGCGTTCTCCAGAACCTTCAGTGAGTGATCAAACAGATCCTTGTCCTGCCTGCTCTTGCGACCAAGTTCAGCCATCTGTGCAACATGGTTGTCAACTTCGCTCAACAGGCCACGACTATCCATCTCCCGAAGAAACCCAACAGGATTCGGGAGAAGAAAGATGTTCTTGAGACTCAGATTAGACGTAGACATAGAGTCAATTGTACACCACCAGTACAACTCTCGTCAATCAAGATGGCGCTTGATGCAACAAATAAAACAGGTGAGGTGTGTCACAAAGGATCCACACCCCACCTGTTTGAAGTTGTTGAATCTTGACAGATACCTCAATTTGATTTGAGGATCTGAGAGAAAACCCTTATCTTAGAACGACTTGTACATAGCACGAATCTTCTTCTCGTCAACCTCTTCCTCATGACTCCTGTAAAGTTCCTCGATGTACTCCTTAGGAATCTTTCTGATCTCACTCAAATCGGAGTCAGACATGTTCCCATACTTGTCATTACGTTGAGAGACGATGCTGTCATTCTTTCTGGGGTCACTGATACGACATGTGGAGACCACAGGAGAACCGGATGATGTGTCAGTCTTCTGAACCCAGAAACCACCTCTGTCACGGCCAATCTTTACCTGAGAACCATTGTCATCCGAACCAAATGCTGCTTTCAGAGGCTTGGCAACACTGCTCCTGGTGAATTTCTTGTAGTCAGCGTCAATACTCTTGAGCCTCTTGATCTCTCGGTTAAGTTCCTTCTGCTTGTCGTGTGGTGAAAGATCATTGAAGTCTTCACTGTCATAATTGGGCAACTTGGTACGCATACTCTTGATTGCTCTTCTACTGAGAATGGTTTGCTTGTGACTCAAAGAGGCAGATTCTTTTGCTAGATTGTCATACTCTCCACGATCAATCGCCTGCTGAATCTTCTCAGGAACACTACCCTGTGTAGAGATAGAACCGTCCTTATTGAACTTGACATCAAAAGATTTTCCTGACTTGTACCCAGAAACCTCAAGAGCACTATCATCCCTGTTTGTTGAGATGTCTAGATCCCTGACTCCGTAATCCGAGTTTGTGGTGAAGTCGTCCTCAAGAACCTCTTCGATCTCATTCTTCCTGACTGAGACAAAATGACTATCTCTGACAACCTGAGAGTGCTCAATCGCATTCATTGCCTCAGGAGTGTTCGGATAGTCAACAATCTGAACCTCTGGCTCGTTACCTCTTAGACGTAAGAATTGAACTGATCCAGTTTCAAGATTTAGTGCTCTATCAGCATAGAAACCATGATTCTCACTGACCACCATCATGGTTCTTGTTCCGTCATCAAGTGTGTCTACTTTGACAACCATGCCTGGAACATTTGGCACGAAATCATATACACGATCACGCTTGTAGTCATTCTGTGTTACACCATAACTATTTCTGAGGTTGTTCCCAAACTCCAGTTCCTCTGTTCCGGTAATGGTTGGGTCTGCATCATCAGAGAAACTAAGAGAATTGTCTGGCTTGGTGGCGCTTACCTCCCCATTTCGTTTCCAGCAACTCCAGCGCGCTCAGCGTCTATCGCCTCGCGCTCCGCCTGACTGTACGCATGAGGAACATCCAGCCCCTGCTTCTTGTAGTCACAGTTCTCCGGTCCAACACACGGCTCCCCAGTTACCTGTCTTAGGACTGAGATGTTGACAACTTGATGAATTTGATGGCATAATAATCAAAACCTCTCATGTTTTTGATGAACAACAGAATCGTTAAGTTATCTAAATGAAAATCCGAGATAAAAACAGCAGTGAGTCGGAAAATTAAATCTGACTCACTGCTGAAAGAGAATGGAGTGAACTCAGTGTAATTGTAATCTACTTGACTTCATCAAGAAGGATTCCTCCGCCCAGATACTTGCTATCAACCTCTACTCCTGTCTCCTCTTCATACGCCTTTCCGTTGGCAATCACAAGTGTCCTGAATTCGTAGAGGTTGTCCTGACCCTCGCTCTGACCAACCAACTTAAATCTGGCACCATTCTTCTCCAACGGAACATGATCATAGGCGTGCTCCCTGACCTGCTGCTCAATGGAGTCCGTTCCATCAGCACGAAGAGAAATGCCATTGTTGTTTCTCAAACTACTGATCTCGCTTAGATCCTTCTTTGCCGATGGAGTCAGTTTCGCGCTATCCTTCACACCCAGCGACGGGAACATGTCACCATTGTTCGGAATCCCCTGGTTCCTGCGGCGAACACTCTCCATAATCCTCTCGTACTCATCTGTGTCACCCAAAGCAATACTTCTGGCAAGAGCAGACCCGTGTCTCTGAACTATCTCGTTCTTGTGCTTCGAGTTAAGAACCTCATCCTTGACGTCACCAGACCATGACACAGGGAACTTGCAACTGACACGCTCTCCAGTGCTCTCATTGTAGATGGTCTTCATTGCTGAAGGCACGACACTGACGCTCTGTCACGAACCTCAGCCGCCTTCTCAATACGATAGTCCGACTCAGATGCAAGAATCTTGTCAATCTTCCCATCAAGATCCTGGCTTGACATCTTTGCTGTACGACCCAAGGAGTTACCACCATAGACCATTGAACTCAGTGCTCGCTCAGGATTCTCGTCAATGAACGACTTCTCCCCAATAGCGTCAGAGGCAGCAAGGTTGTAGGCAAACACCTCACGCATGTCATCTGCTGACACGTTCTCGTTGCTGGGGAACTCTGCTGTGTTGATAAGAAGGAACTTGTTCTCCTCTCCTGGAAGACGCTCCGCTTGATACCCAAGGTTTCTGGCATCAGCAACAGCGTACTCAGGGTTGTCCGTAGACACCTCCATGGAGTCCATGTCAGCATCCCTGAGCGCCTTCATGTTGGCGTCAAGAGCCTGCTGAGAGAGTATGACATCACTGGTGTCAACAGGCTTCACCTCATTCATGACACCTGTTCTCACAGAGTCGTTATCTGGTGCTGATGAACCTGCTCTTGATGTGCCAGCCATAGGATCCAGTCCCTGACCAGAAGCAATCTGCTCTGCGATCTTTTCGTTCGCCTCGCTCCTGCTCCCAGCCTCGACGTGAATTGCTCCGCCTTCTAAGCGACACTTTTCGGGAGAAGATGCTTCACACTCAACCATGTCATTGTAGTTACCCCTCCTTGGGTGATAAAGACCTGTTCCTCTACCTGCCATCTTCTTCCTCCTGCTGAGTTTTGTGCTCTTTACTTCTGTAATTGAGAGCATCTTTCACACAATGCTGTCTGCAGTGTGTTCTATTCTTTTCTCTATAACTCAAGCAAAAAGTACACACATATCTACAAGAATGCAAGAGTGTAAACATGTGTGTACTTTTTAGTTATTCAGATGACGAGATGACTGAGACAATCAGACATCACCAGAAAGACGGGATCTCAAATACGAGTATGAAACTCAGTACTTCTCCTCAGAGTCCTCATCAGACTTCTTCTCAAGGTCAATGCCCTCAATCGTCAGATACATGTGAAGGTCAACACCACCAGACTCTTGATAGGTCTTACAGTAGTTGACAATAGCCTCCCTGGCCTCCTGGCTTTTGATAACCTTCTGCAAGTAGTCGCCCTGAGACTGAAAAGCAAGTGAGGCTAGATCCCTGAACACGTCCAATGAGTTGTTCTGCAGACCAAGTTCATACACAGCAGCCATGAATGAGGTTGTCTCACGGATGAAAGAGTTGTTGCTCCCTATCAGGTTAACCTCAATCATCTCCTCAAGATTCTTGATAACCTCCATGTCCTCTTCAGCAATCTCGCCCTCACCAAAGAAACTATGCAGAGAAGAGAATGATGACATGCACTTGATGCCACGTCCTGTACGAGACTGATACAGATCCTGAAGTTCCTTGGCGTCATCCACATTCACCATGAAGAACATGTCTCTCTTGACGTCATCAGGAGTGCTGTCATCAAGAACACCAAGAGACTCAAACAACTTAGGCGCAGCAGCACTGGAGAGTGCACTGATTCCGTTTTCTAGAAAGATGTTCCTGATTCGCTCCTGGTGCTCTGCTGGAAGTTTATCCATATTCGCAGCAATACTGAACTTAGTGGTCTGCATCACGAACTTCTCAGCAAGAATCTCATCCTCACTAAGAACATTGCCCTGAGTGCTTGTTGACATGTTTAACTGCCTTTCATAAAGATCGTAAGAAGATGAAACAGATGACTTCAAGTAGTGAATAAGGCACTACTGACATAGGTTTCAGTCAGCGTCAATACTCTTCGGCATCTTGTCCTCAATCTGAAGATAAAACTCCAAGTTCACAGGATTCTCAGAGTAGGTCTCACAGTGCTCGATAACGGCCTTGCGAGAGTCGTCATCACGAATCAACTCATTTAGGAACTTGCCATCAGAAGTGAACGTCATTGAGGTAATGTCTCGGAACACGTTCAATGAGTCATTCCTCATACCCAGAATGATGACTGCAGCAATAAACGAGGATGTGTCACGCTTAGATGGAATACTGTCAGAGTCCTGGATTAACGTCTCCAGGTTCTTGATCGCCTCGCTATCAGAATCACTCATCTGAGACACCTCATCATCAGTCAGATACTTCCTGATTGATGAACCACTGTTCACAGTGTTCTTGAATGACTCAATACCAAGGTTCAGACGACTTGTGTAGAGATCCAGCATCTCCTTGGAGTCATATGGGTTAATCAGGTGCTTCAGGCTCATCTGAGACTTCTCGTCTAGATCGTAACCACCAAGCATCTTGAAGATCTTAGCCTGCTTATCATACACTGCACTGGTGAACAGGTGCTTACTGAACAGGACATCCTGAATCTCTTCAGGTAGTTTCTTAAAGGACTCATTATCCTTGACGTGACTGAAGTAGTCAACAACCTCCTTATCGGAGACCTCAACATCAAAAGCAGTACTTCCAGCAAGCATCTATCTCTCCTCTTTCTGCTCTGGATACATATAGGTATGTGTAGTCGCTAAAACGCATTATGCCACCAAACAAGGCATTAGTCAATAGTAGAAACCCTGTTCCTGACCAAGGTGTCCCACTGGCTGGTGATGCCTTCACGAACCCTATCAACATCAGCAGGTGTGCCCAGCAACTCAAACCCGTACAGAAAAGGGACCTTCAACTTCTCTGACAGCAGTTTTCCGGCAATCAGGTATGCCTCACCAAAATTCATGTTACCGCTAGAGATGACTCCGACACAGTTGTCTCTGGACTCAGGATCCTTCAGGAATGTCATCACCTGCTTAGGGACGGCGTGCTTTGGCTCCATCCTTCCACCACCATACGAGGGCACAATGAGGACATACGGAGCATCACCCTTGACAGAAGGATCCTTACGGACAACAGGCAACCTGACAGACGGGATACCAACCTTGTCAACAAACCGACGAGTGTTTTCAGTGCTTGACGAGAAATAGACAACTCGTGGACCCTCAGGCAGACTGCTCACCAGAACAACATGCTCCCTGAGAGTCAGAGTCCTTGATGCCCATGCTTTCCAACTCCTCTGTGTCAACAGATGTAGACAATACAACCAACTTCTTTTTAAAGGATGAGATATGCTAACTCAGTCCCAGATCTTTGGTCGCTGCGATTCACCAAGAGCAATAAGTGGGACCAAATACTCATCATAAGAGGTCTTCTCAGTACAGACCTTGAACTCCGCAAAAACTCGACCAAAAGTGATCTGACCATATCGTACCAGACTCATCAAATCTGACACCTTTAACAAGTACTCAATACATGTGTCAGTATCAACAACTTTGACAACACTACCAAGATGGCTATTATTGTGTGGGTCTTCTGTGATCAGAATCTCAGTCTTAAGGATGGGATCAGATGCCATGTAGAATCTCCTGTAAAAATAGGGTACTTGAAGCAGAGAAGAAAATAGTCGCAGAGAACGCTTTTTGAAAGAATTTGTTCTCATTGGTATGGCTCCTCTGCTGATGGCAAATCATAGCACACTATTCAGCGTTCATCCAGGTTTACAGGTGAAACATTTTTGAGAGATAGACCACACTCACATCTTTATGGTGCTACTCATCAAGTTCAACAACAATTGTCCTACCATACTGCTTGCGCAGCCACACAGACAAGGAAGCCATGAGTTCTGGATCAATATGATCACCACTTCTCATCATAGACCTCATGAGAACAATGTCTGAGAACACCTGATCATTCATCACTTTGGGCGACTGATCATTGAAATACCTGCACCAGTAAGCGGATTCCTCATCTGTGGCGTCCTCAACCACGTCAAACGACCAGGAACCATCACACAGGATACTTGCCATCATCTTTGACGACACCTCATTGAGGAGTTCTGCCGCCTGACTGATTTGTGCTTGCTGGTGCAGGTCAACAACACCACTCTTGGCAAGAGAGTTACACTCAGATGCCGCCTTGACTGCTAAATGAGAAGCATGGAACAAGGAGAACTCAGCATCATCCAACGACACAAGAGTAACAATCATGACAGAATGACTCCTTCAAGAATATGTGTAAGCAGAAAGATACATGACAATCATCTCATTAATGATGATTCTACCACAATCTTGTTGCGACAGGAAGAACGACTTCGTGCTTTTCTAAGGCAAAGAAAAAGTGGACCTCATTGTCCACCTCATCACATCATACCAGATTCAGTATACATCAGTCAACAAGATGCTGAACTGATAATACTATGCCAATCTGGCAGCACATCCTCACGATCTAATCAGTGTGACTCAGATTGTGAAGTTGTTCTTCTCACTCTCAGCAATCTTGATTGTCAGCCAAGATCCGAAACGCGCTGCTGGCAGAATACCAGCAACCAGCATCACTGCCATACCCAGCGACATAAGAAGACCAGTTGTTGTCATACCTACTCACCTCCAACATATGTGTCGCTCAGCGTACAGAAACAAAAAGAGTTCTGGTCAAGGAACAGTATCCTCATTGACCAGAACTCAGGATGACAAAATCATCTGACATGATGCACAGAAAATTTGTCATGGCATATAGAGTATATCATATACATCCATTCTCGTCAAGGTCCGTGTGTTCTTGAGAAGTTCCTTTCGCTTCAACTCCTCTTGCTCAGCAATGTCCTTCTTGATTGACTCCAGTTTATCATTAATGCGAATTTCACCAGATCCTGTAGAAAAGATGATGACCCAACTAAGCAGAATCGCTATGCCTCCGACAGCAAGCGTGTAGTTGACAACACCTAGAAAGAACCAGCATATAACAAAATCAAGAACTTTCATCCACATGGGATACTGATTGAAGTATGATAACTTGTTGTCAGCAACAATTGGATACAACCATGCACTTAGAATAAACGCAAGAAATACACATACACTCAAGCATCCAAGTACTGCCTCAGGCATGTTCACAGAGTAAAGAAAATAGTTTTTCAATTGTACAAAGACAGGTAATACTGCTGTTGAAACAATGGCGGAAGTAAGCATTGATGAGGATAACATCAAAAGGCAGTTTTCAAACATCTCAGAAACTTGATCCATTATCTCTTTTGCCTCTGTGTCCATTTAAGTCCCCCTTAATTCCAGCCATGAAAGCAACTGCTGCCTTCCATCCAGCAGCAAAAGCATCTTGCTCAGCAACAAGAACCTCAAAAGAGTCAGAACCAAAATTCACATCATTTGACACATACTTGTTGAAAGCACCAGAAATCATGTCATCCATCACCTCAGGATGACCTGTCTCATAATCAGGAGTGTTCTTGATTTCTGACGCATCTGCTACATGATCCCATGGGTTTGTACTCATACTAACAACCTTCTTGTCTGATTCGTTGATTGTTGATAGTTGAGCATTTTTTTTGCCATCCATCAACACTACTCTGTGAGCAACTATAGCACCTCAGCACAAAGACGTGAACTCATCAGGTAACAATGCGACTGAAGTCACTCTTTCTCTCAGTAATCTCAAGAGTCATCCTGCAACGAGAGCGCCTACGCCTGTCAGATTTTTTCGTCTCTTCCAACATTATAGGCGAATGCCCATGATTTGGATTCTTCTCTGAGGAACTAGAAGACTCACTGTTGGCAGCCTCCTTCCATCTCTTCCTTGCCTGAGCCTTGAAGACATCCGCCTCATCGTCAGAAAGATCTCTGGCGTCACACAGAATAAAACCCTCGATCATTCGGTTTGGATCAACATCAAACAAGTCAGTCAATATAGTGAAACAGGTAAGAACAACAAGGTGCTCTGTGTAGTCAGGACATGTCAGAATTCTGGAAACAACCTCCCTGACTCTTGGATCATCGCTGTGACTCCTGGCTGAGGCCGTGGGATCGAAAATCGTCTTATCGAAATCACCGATAGTGTGTAGTTCTGTTTTAGTAATGTGCTGATACGAGTAGTATATTCTGTTCCTTGAAGGAATCGTATCCACACCAGGCGCCTCAAACAAGAACAGAGGATCTGGAGCAACATTCTCTTTGTTAACAGAACTATGATCCCAAGGAGCACGCTTACTCAGTATGAGAGATTCGTCACTTATTGCACCGAGCAGCGTGTAGAGTTTTTTTCTGAGTCGTACTTGCCACAATAAATTCCAACCGTACCATCATAAGTAACACGAAGCGCTGTGTTCTTTGCGTTGAACTTGTCAATCTCTGCCTGATCTGGTAATCCATCAGGGAACAGGATGTCTACAAGACGTTCTCTGTTGCTGGCACGTTGACGCCTCATCTCATCACCCTCAGAGTCATGAAGAACCTCAGGAAGGGCGAGAAGATAGGCGTCTGGATCGTCCACAAGACTCTTGAAGTCAATCTTGCTGTTTCTGCTCATCATACACTCTCCTACGCGCCTTTTCTGACTATCTCAGTGTACAGATCTGTTAATGGCTGCTCAGGAACTTCTTCATCTGACTCATCTGGTGAGTAGAGATTCCCTTCATTGACTTGGGTGCAATAGCCAGCAGATGACCGTCAAACATGTCCTTTACATGACCAGCGTAACTGCCACACAGAACTGTGTCATCAACCCAGACAACCTTGACATCATGGTCAGCAACAGAATCTGACTGAAGAACAGCACTGTCAGCAAACCAGTTCTCCATCGCAGGCTTCTTAGATGACTGGGAAGGATGGTTCTCATCACTATCACCAAAGTTCAGGTAGAACTGCTGACCAGATGGCTCAATACCAACCATCTTGGAGAGCGTACCAGCATACTGCTTCCAAGTTGTCAACCAGACCAGAACAGTGTCCTCGCCCTGTATAAGGTTGTTAATCTCTGAGACCAGGCTGTCAGACCACCGAATCGGATAGTCCACAGGATCTTCGTCCGAGTCCTCTGTGAAGTAAGGGTTGGGTACATACACCAGGTGGTTGGTTGGGTAGTACTTCTTTCCAGGACCAACCAGAGCGAACGGGTTGACAACCCCGTCAAAGTCAAGGACAAGAACCTTGCTCGTACCCGAGTCCACCAGATAGTCCAGTGAAGGAACCTGCTCCAGCATGTTCTCAGGTAGATAGAAGTTCTGCGAGTGAGCCTGGAACTGATAACCGTTACTCAAAGCCTCGCTACTGGTTGCATACGACTTGACATCGCTCTTGGACATGATTGCCTGCATGGGCTGGTTCTCCTCTCCTTAACTGGTTCTTGCACCCCTCATTCAGAGGTTCTTTCTGTCTAGCGGCATGATACCACATGCTCATACTTTCACGCAACAATACAAGCAGAAAACGGGTCAGGTGTGATTTGAGTAACGCAATTAGTATAGACCAGAACAGACAGGAAAAGAACTGGAAGTGATGAGGGATGCAACTCAATCACTTCCAGCCTTTCTCGTGAGGTATCTCACCTCTTATTTTAGTACCTTCTTCTGCCTCCGTCTGACAGAATGTTCTCAATCATCCAGACAACCAGCGATACGGCTCCATAGAGTGCTGAGACAATGAGAATGAGCAGCAGTAGCGGACCGTAGACAACAGTGACAGGCAGGTACCTGAGAACCGTCACCCACCACTTGTCCCTCTTGAACACGCTGGTGTCAGGATTCTGCTTCCTGGCTCTCCTGTAGTCAAGCAGTGATGAGATCAGCAGGCACAGGCAGGCGATAGCAGATGTAACTGCAGCAAGGATGCCTCCAAGACCAAGGACCGTGACAATAACAGGTTCAGCAGCAGGCCACATTCCGCCCAGCCAGACAGCAACCATGGGCATAAGGATCAGCCAGACAGCGCTCACAAACAGACCAGACACCAGACCAGCAGCGGAGGCCCATGGAATCACCAGCGGACGCTCAACGCTCCACCAAGCCTGAGCAAAACCAGGAGTCTCGTTCTTGATACAGAACCATGCTGTTGAAGGATCCGAGCGAAGCAGGTACCCGATAGAGGGCCTGACAGCATGTGTTCCATCCACATACGTCAGAACAGTCTTTCCTTTGACCTTCTTAGGGACAGAGGACTGAGAAGGCTGCTGTGCTTGAGACTGCGAGTGCCGACCAGACTGATGCGAGGATCCAGAACCAGGGCTACCTGATACAGACGATGCTGATGGAGTACCAGAGGACATTGCAGCAACCATCGCTCCAGTACCACCAGGATACCCGCTAGAAGGCGCTGAGAGCCCCGCTGACGGCATAACATGACCAGACTGTCCCAGTGCACCACCAAAACCTCCTGAGCCTCCAGAAGCCCCGTTGGGAGACAACTTGACACGCTGTACAGACGGACCAGCAGAGTTGCCACTACCAAACGAGACAGTAGGAAGAGTTGACTGCTGCAAACCTGAGGAACCAGGCACAGGTCTTCTACCCACACTATTTCTGCTCTGCTGAGGTCCCCAAGGCTCATACAGACCAGCGTCACGACGAGCACACCAAGGACAGTCAACATAGTCCCTCTTGTCAAACCAGTGCTGAGGAATCCTGCTGCACTGTTTCAGGTTGGACAGGACGTCATCATACACCTGAACAAACTGGTGTAGAGAAGGTCTGTTAGATGGATTAGAGGACAGTCCTGCAGTAACAGCAGACAGGACCTTGGAGGGGATGCAGTCAACCGGAATCCTGTCAACCTTCTCAAACCCCTTGGTCGGTCTGAGCGCTGGATAGGCGCCTTGTAGAATCCTGTCTCTGACACCAGGAGCACTACCTGAGCCAGAGAACTTTCCGTCTGTTGGGTGAGCACCACCAGTAAGCATCTGAAAGACCATCACTGTGTAAGCGAACACATCGGTCTCTTGTGTTCTGGGGTTGTCCTCAAACCTGCCCTTGGAGATCTCTGGAGCCGTGAACTCTGGCTTCCCTACCAGACAAGGGAATACACGACCACTGATGTCTCGTATCTGAGCGCTGTCAGTATCAACAACAAGAACACTGGCGTCTGCTCCAACCAAGTCGTTTGACTCATTGATATCACCAAGAAAGGCACCGACCTGATGAGCGCTGTCAACCGCAGCAGCGAGGTTCCTGCAGGCGTGCAGAGCGTACCTGAAGTCAAAGTCTGGTGCACTGGCACGACGTTCCTTGGCACTGCTCAACTCAGACCAGTCACGATACCTGCTGGAGTCCAGTTTACGCATGACATAGCCGACAAACACAGAGTTGTCGTAGAGAACCCCAAGAGGCCAGGCAAGAGAGTCAGTATCAGGTTTTGAGGAGACCATGGCATGAATCTTGGCCTGCCTGTCACCCTCACCAGGACTGTGATAGATTTTGGCAACCAGATCATCAGCAGAACCAAGACCAGTCACGTAACAGGACTCTATGACATAGACGGATCCTCGCCACCTTTACCAAGTTCCTTACCTACAACAACTGCTCCACTACCAGACGGAGACTTTAACAGGTATCTCTTGCTCATCTTACTCTAAGAATCTTTCCTGCGAACCAATGACTCAAATGATTAACGACTCTGCACCTTTTACTGACAAAAGCAAACTAGTTGTTATATCTAGAAAGATAGAACGCGGGCATTAGAAAGGTGTCAACACAACGTGTAGATTGGGAGCAGACGCAGGTACACAACCAGAAGCGCAAGAACGGACTAGGACCCCAGAGCTACCCACCAGGCCTCCTCTACAAGATCTATAGAGTCATATGGTGTAAAAACGGATCGATACGGGAGAGAATGCTGACTTTCTGTTGAGATAACAAGGAATGAAGTTGGACTGGAGATGAGATGGCAGGTGGTATGATACGAAAACCGGAAGAGACCTGTACATGCAGTATGTCAGGACAAATTAGTCGTAACGAGGATGACAGAAGGCGCAAAACATCCCATATGGTGCAATTAGATCGTTTTTACACCATATGGGATACTTGATTATGAACTTGGGTCAACAATACCACATTTGATTAAGCAGCAAACAACTCATTCTCTATAGCGTATGACTACACCTTGGTTTCTCTGCAATACGCAGTATCAGAGCAAGGTGTAGTCGTGCGGCTTGTTGTCTGTACGTCCTCACAGGAGGACCCCACAGTAGGAACGCTCACGTCAGTCTTGACGACCAGCGACCAGCCTACCGCGCACGTCGTGCTGTTTTCTGCACCCTCCTTTTGTTTCTCGTGCCGAGCACGTCTGGAGTGCTCTAGTTCATGACTGATGGATTTGTTCTGCGGTGCCTTAGGAGTTGGTCTACCCTTGGACAGCGGATGTTTCAGCGGCGTCACTGATCCCTTTGAGTTCCTTCGGCGTCTGGTGCTTGCGATCTTCCTTCTCGTGGCGCAGGCTTTACTGTGTGGAGCGCGCCTGGCGATGTTGACAGCGGCGTTCTCGTCACGATCCCAGGTGACCTTGCACACCATGCACCGTGGTCTCCTGCTGTCACGCATATCCATCTGAGTGCTACAGACGTGGCACCTCTGAGAGGTGTACGCCGGGTTGACCTTCATGACTCGACCGCCGTCAGACTCAACCACGTCTGTAGCACGCTGAACCATCTGGCCTCTCACCCAGCGCCCATGGCTCATCGTGTTACGGATACCTGAAAGATCCTCCACAGTAACAAGGGCGTTATCATACCGGAAAGACAGGTCAGCGACATCCTGACCTACCAGGACAGCCAGTTCGTTGCGTCGGTTCGCCAGACCTTTCCTGTGCTGAGCCGCCTCGTCATGGCGGCCCATCTTATGAAGGCTCCTGATCTGTTTTTCTGTTCGTGAGATCCTGTTCTCCAGAGTCCTGATCCGTCGGTTACCGCCTGATGCCTCAACGACATCACCAGTCGTGACATCCACGACAGCAGAGAATGCTGCGCTGTTACGACCGACATCCACTCCGATGACATAACGATCAGAAAACTCAGCGCGTTCAACAGGAATCTCAGCGAACCAGTTGAACATGACTCGACCGCGATCATCAACAGTGATGTCAGGGGCTATAGGGCGAACGCCGTTCTCCAGAAAACGGCTTGGTGTCTTGAAGCAGAGACTCACCCAACGACCAGTGACCACCATCCTCAGGACAGTGGTACCTCCATCGACACTGATGGAGTGGTACTGATTGTCAGTGGTTGAGAGTGACAGACGGGGCGCCAGAGTCCTTGGCGGGAGCACGTTAGCGGTACGTCTCCATCCGGCACTGACGTACTTGCTGGATCCACCCCTGTAAGCCAGAAAGCGCTCGTTCCAGGAACGCAGTTGGGACACAGCGTACTCACATACCATGCGCTCAAAACGGCTCCGACCTCTTCGACGCCCGCCAGGAGGCAGCCGGATGCCCATTCTGCTACCGGCCACAGAGGGTTTCAGACCTTTGTAGTTGGCGACCCTGACCATGTTCTTCCAGGTCAGGTGCTTAACCGCCTGCCTGGCGCACTCTGTCGCCTCAAAGCGAATCTCCTCCAAGACGTCATGCAGATCAACACCCTTGCCATCCTCATCAAAACAGGCATACGGGCGACGAGGATAGGCACGGTTCACGCTAGACACTCTGATCATACCATCTCTGAAGACACCCGAAGAGTCTCATCAGCCTTCTTCACTCGAACCCAGCCCACAACAAACTCCTTCTATAGTGTTACCTGTAGTGTATACTAATACACTATTGACAAACATTCAAGATTGAATATACTATAACAGATAAATGTACAGTTGTCAAGCCTGCTGCTCGTCAAAATTAGTTGAATCAGAATCTTCTAGTATATCCTCATGTGAATCCAAATTGTCTGGAACAGCAACCACTAGTGTCGTATCATCCTCAATACGATCCTGTTCATTCATGTACTCAAGAAGGGAGTCAATATCCAAGTCTCCATTGACAGCACGGCTGACAACAGGATCCCAGAATCCGTCAGAGGCACCACCGTTTTTTAGGGACGTGCCAGCCAGACCGTCAGAAGCGGCTGATACTGCACTAATCCTGTTCTCACCTGACAACAGAGTGATGTCTATGTTCTTGGAGGTTAGCAACTGCGTGATGTTGATGTACTCAGTTGGCTTAGGTGAGGTGATGGTGTCATGATGACCGTCCTCATGTGTGATAACGACAAGGCGTCTCCAACAGTAGCGGCCGCCCAGCCTCCGTTCTCATGAAAAGCCGCCAGAGCCAAAGTGCACCCAGTCTCATCAGAGTCATCACGAACAGTCAGTGACTTCCTTGCACACAGGACTCCACACCTGACAGCCTCGTCCATGGACTCACCTCCAATCAGGTCATCCAGTGTCTCGTTCACAGCAGTAGACACAGCAATCTCCGCCCCAGTACCAGACCTTGGCAGGCTTCCAGCACCGTCAGCAACAGCGATGACAGTGAAACCCTTCTCAGAGAGGAACCAATGAGCATCCTGGTTCTCCTGGCCTCTGTCAACATGGTAAGGACCAGCAATAGTCCCAGCATAAACAGTCATTTATCTCGTCCCCAATCAAGGTAAGGCGATACACTAAAATTTCATGAAAAATATCTCAAATCCTTTCAGAACAAGGCAAATTAGAGCAGAATAGAGAGAAAACAGCACACTTGTAATCACCACTTCTCAGTAACTACAGGTGTGCTGTTTTCAATTATGTTCTTGCGGCTGATGACTTATTCAGAAATCAGATGTCAGCAAGGTATCGCATAGCATCCATGACCGTACCATGCCCAGAGACTGCCTGCGCAAGAATACGAACCTCAGCCTCAGGATACCCTACACCGTTACTGCCACGAACACCAAGAGTAACAACTAGGAACCCGTTCTCAGCACTGACGAACCATGCCTTATTACGAGGCAGGCGAGGATACGCTGGAGCAGTGGATGACAAGGTGAACTCCACACCCAGCGTCTCCAGGGCGTTCTGCTCCTGGACATGGACTGGCTTGACACTAGCAACAGCATTGGTCTGCTCATTCTGCTTACTCATATGTTCTATCTCTCCTCTTGAAGACGAAATAATTCCATCAACCAAGGTACCAGAGCAGAGTTGAGTGTGTCAATCTTCTGGTAGTGAGATAGAGCACACAGATAGTCATGTAACAGAAATGTGCTCACAATCACTAATATGGTTGTGAGCACATTTTTATATGAATGTTGTATCTTGTAATACGTAAATTGAATTAAATCTCAGCCCATCCAGCAGGAGAAGGAAGAGCAACACGATCTCCTGGCTGGGAAGCACTGACACTGACAGCACTTCTGCTGACCCACTCGAACAGTGAGGCAAAGTCCAGTCCTTTAAGAGGCAGTGCTGGTCGTGTACCGATAGAACTGAGTTCTTCTAGGTCTGCACCAACGACACCAATAGGGAAGAACGCGAGACGCTTCTTGGACTCAAGATCCTTGATCCGCTGAGAAGCACGAGACAGATCGTCTGTTGACAGTCCGTCACTGATGAGGAACATCTGGCTCACGTACTTCTGGATGCCGTTGTCGTTGTACTCCTTCTCTCTCGCCTCAAGAGCATCCAGAGCGGCATTGAGGGCTGCTCCTGTGCTGGTCATTCCTCCTGGAGATAGTTCAGGAAGGGCTATACTATCAACAGTTGAGAAGGGTGTGACCGCCATAACCTCTGAGCCGTAAGGAACGAAACAGAGGTCAGCACGAGCACGAGCAAGTTTGTCCTTGTAAATCTCTGACACGAGAACGTCAAGACCAGCGTTCAGGGACTCTAGTGGTGTCTGTGGCTCGTCATCGAACTTCTGAGTCATGGAGTTCGAGCAGTCCAGCACGAAAACAAAGGGTGCTCTTGCTGACGAGTTCTCCTCAAAGGAGATGTCACTGAAGTCGTTCATATCTAACCGCCAAAACCTTCCAGTGTGTTTTGTTCTAGGTGCTTCATCTCTTATTGTGAAATTAGTTTTTCTGAGATTTTCAGCACATTTTAATGATTGAGAAAAATATCACTTTGGAAGTAGAGGGCGACTATCTTGCATATACAGCAAGTCGGATTCGGTGAAGATCATGTTGTCAGACCAGAGTTCTTGTGGTACAATGGGCAGGTCTACTTACCTCAGATGTTTACATATATGATAAGGTTCACCAATCAACTAGGAGTGCTGGATGACTTTTACTGACTTGTCTAGACAGAGTGCTCCTGTATCTGGTGAGCCTCATTTTGTGAGCACACCTGGTATCTCAGGACAACTACTCATCTATCCTGCGGACGAGAACAACCAGATCGTGATCAACTACCTTCGAGCAGCAGATGACAAGCCATTTGGACAAGTTGTGATTGACTCGTGCCTGATTCCTGATGACTACAACATGCCACACACGTGCAAGGTCATCAGTGTTTGTTCAAGGAGCACAGCACCACAGATAGTAGCGAATCTCACCTGTTTGTCAGTGCAAGTGCAATGAGTTTTGCCAACGAGGTCATGAGTGACAGCAGTCTGTTCAACCAAATTGGGAAAGACCTGCTGGCGTCAATCACTCTGAGCGCTCATGACAGGATAAAGGACTTCTCAGTACTGGATCTCATGAGGGAGTACAGCATTCCTGTAAGAGTCAGTCCTCCGTACAGCACGTTCAGGTGCTTGATGGAGATGGGCGATGCTGTGGATCCTGACTCTGCTGCCAAGATTCTTGCAGGCAACAGCATGTCTATTGAGTCACAGAAAGACATAACAGCACTGATTACGTCAACAGACTTTAGTGATGTTGACGACTTAGTTGAGTGCTTAGTGACTCTAGTGCTGTACGACTGCTGATGGGTGTTCTCTCAGAGAGTGGAGGGCACCGTGGTCTTGTGAATCTTGTCGCAGAGATTGTTGATGATCTTGGCACAGAAGGTCTTGACAAACTCAGGCACATTATCTCTGATAACACCTGGGAGAGTCTTCTTGATACATCCCTGCTTTCTCAGATTCTTCAGGTGCAGTCCTCTGAGGAGCGTGTCTGTGCTGACTTCAAGCAGTCTGTTAAGGCATACAACACGAGAAGTAGTACTGCAACAGGAGACAGTGACGACGACAGGCCAGAGAGCAAGCCTGTTTGTCCGTCGTACTCCAAGTACCTGCTGGTGTCAGTACTGATTGCATATGGTCAGGAAGCACTGTCTGAGGCAATGAGGATTCTTGATGAGTTGACCAACAACCATGGTCGATACATGACTGACTACTTCATGTGCCATGTCGCTGCTGTTGCCAAGGCTGTTCACGAGGGTAGTAATGACATTCTTGCTGTCAGCACCCTGTATATCTATGGTATCCCGATCTATGAGTGACACAGTATGTTGTACTTAATCTACAAGAATACTGAGAAAATCTTAGTAAATCCTGATAGAACTGGATTTTATCAGGATATTCAATCAGTGGTGTGGTGTTAAGATGAAGGCACATCATTCCAGTACACATGAACCCCTTTGAGGCATGAGAGGGTGGAGCACATATGACAACGATGTCGGTGGAGCAGGCGGAGACGCTGTACACAATCCTTGACAAGCATGTAGGAATGTTCTCATTTGAGGGGATGAATCAGAAGGCACAGGAGTTCTGCAAGAAGAAGAGACTGGAGTTCGTCAACTTGTTCTCAGTGGTAGGAATCCCTGATCTCTACTGGTTCCAGGGAGTGAAGTGTGCCTCAGCCGATCTGATCTACAACGCTGAGCGAAAACATCTTCGAGGTGGTCTCAGAGATTGACTGCAAGAACGTCAGAAAGATCATTGAGGAGATGAACAAGGATCTCTATCGACACGGATTCAGAAGGTAGAACACAACTCTGAGGATGCTCTAGCGGTACAACAGAGCAGTGAATACAACAAATCGTCTGAATGGTTCCTTGTCTTTAAAGACAAGGATACCATTCAGACGATTCTTGTTACCTCTCAAGTGATGTATACCACTGAATGAACGAGTGCTTTGAGATTGTGCTTCTGCTTCTGTTCGTGTAGTATTCTTATTCAGAACCCGCCAAAGAGGCAGTAGGTCTCATCCCTAAGTGTTGATGACTGATTCATTGCTTACTCTGGTAGAGGTTTCCAACTTTCAACATAAACACTCTCTTCTTCAAGGAGAAACAACACATGAACCAGATCAAGGCGTTCTTCACTGAATACAAGATCGTCATCGGAATCATCGTTACCTCACTGGTTATCTTTTGGTGGAGGATGGTTCCTCTATGGGGCGCATGTCCAGAACAACGCCATTCATCTTGAGAACCAGGTAGAGGCGTCTGAGTCACAGATTCAGGCCGTTCTGCAGAAGCGGGTTGACTCTCTCAGTCAGTTAATTCAAACTGCTCAGGAGGGCTCTCAGTTTGAGAAGGACGCCCTGAATCAGATCATTGAGGCGCGTTCTAAGACTGCTGCTGGTGATGTCTCTGGCGCCAACCTTGCCATCAACGCTGTCGCGGAGAAGTACCCTGAACTGAAGTCTGTCGCCCTGTTCTCCAACGTGCAGACCCAATCCACTCTTGTTGAGAACCAGCTGAACGCAGCACGTAACGCCAACACGAACGACATTCGTCAGTACAAGAACTACGTCAAGTCCTGGCCTCACAACTCCATCCTTGACAGCAAGGGCTACGAGGTGAAGAACTATGAGCCCTTCAAGGCAAACTCTTCTGCCACTGGCTATGACCCCTACCACTCAGAACCTCTGGAAGAATCAGCAGAAGGACAACAAGTAACCGAACACCCAAGCAGCCAAGGTCTGGTCTGACAGAAATGTCAAAATATGCTCGTACTTTCCTGTACGGCAGAACCGACTAACCAGACCTTGGCTGCTGATGGAATTAGGTACTCTGTCACCAGATTTCTTAGAGAAAGAAAAGAAGAACCTCATGAGGCGTCACTCGCGTTTTGACCTGGATGATGACGAATATGTTTCCATCTTTGATGACGATGATGACAACCTAAAGACATCTCACGACAATAAGCCAGCCCTCATTGAACTGTTCAAGACGACGAACGGGCGCTGCCTTGTGTCAGCAGTTGTCGCTATCATGCTGACATTCCCGCTATTCCTGTACGTTCTTGACGGCCAGCGTAGACCGTTCAGCAGGAGAACAACCGCATTCTCACTGCCACTCAGATCGACACGCCAGAGCAGTTCAAGTGGGCCGTTGACACCAAGACTGGTAACGTCATCCTCAACGACTACGTTCACGCTCCACAGGGCAAGACAGCAAGTGTTGATGGCGTGACTATGAAGGGCAACTCCGCCTTGTACATCTCCTGGCAGAAGGAGGAGTACACAATGCATACCAGAACGGTTACCTACTCCTGCGGGAAGAACAAGACGTGCACACGAGTAGAGACCTACTGGACCTGGGATAGCGCCGGAAGCAAGGAAGGCCGCCTTGACAACGTGATGTTTAAAGGTCAGTTGCTGCCTGAGTCATGGTTCCAGGAGCAGGTTCAGCAAGCCGATCCCGAGAAGGAACTCACCATCTCCAAGGACAGCAGGTTCGCCGGAAAGAGGAAGGACGGCTCATACATCTATGACGACTCTGACACGAGGTACTACTTCAACGTTCTTGGTGGCGGGTACAAGGGGACTATCGTTCTGTCAACTGCTGGTGACAAGGTGAGCAAGGTCAGCAACTTCTCAAAGGATGAGACCATTGAGGAGTACAAGGAGTACTATTCCTCTGATGCTCGCGCCTACACAATTCCTGTTATCATGGAGATTCTTCTGGTCGCAATCATTCTGTTCATCTCTTGGTTCTGCAGTGACCTCAGCGAGGAGTTCCGAGAGTCGCTGGAACGAGGTTACTGAACATCAAAACATTTCTCTTCTGCATAAAAAAGGACAAGGAATGAAGTCATTTGTAGCGACATATCTTTCTGTGGTGCTGGTTATTGTGCTGGGAATCTGTGGCGTTCAGTTTCTCATCAATAGTGCCTCAAAGGATCTTACTAATAAGAACAACAAAATTGCCTCTGCTACAGAAGTCAGAACTGACAACCAGTTTTCTAGTATCATTGACAAGAAGTCAGGTGAGCCAGTCATTGCTGAAGGGCAGGTTCTTGCTGCTGAAGGGCAGAACGCCATAGTTGATGGAGTGTCTTTGAAAAGCGGTCACGCTCTGAAGATTGTTGTCACCAAGGAGGAGAGTACCAATCTCACACAACCGTAACATCAACAGGAAAAGTCGTCATTCCACTTACGACATACGACTGGGACCCTGTTGACAAATCAAGTAAATCTGTTGATTACGTCAACTTTCTTGGACGCAATCTTTATTACTCACTATTCAACATCAAGGAAGAGAAGATCAAAGCGTCTGAACTCGCTTTCAAGAATGACTCCAAGTTCCACAACATGAGATCTGATGGAGAGTACCTATACGAGAGCGATAAGATCAGGTACAAGTTCGCTGTCGTCAAGGAAGGTGTCAGCGGAACAATTGTGCTCTCGTCCACTAATAGTGGTATCAAGGTGGTATCAGAGTTTGAGAAAGGTGTCAGCATCTCTGACTACAAGAAGCACCACCAGAATGGCCCAAGATTGTTTTTGACAACATATTCTTTGCTTACTAGTGACACATACATAGATATAAGAATATTGACTGAAACTGACTCATTTTTGTTTGGTTTCGGTCAGTATTTTTCTATTCTCATAGTACCTAATGTCATCTCCCTCTCACTAAAAGAGGATGTGTTAGAGAGAACCTGAGACGCGCTGGACACCTGTTGGAAACGTTGCTAGAATGGCCGACTTTTTGTTGATTTCATGCGGAAAAGTAGTTGCGAGCAGGGGTGCTTCTGTGTTAAGATTGGGGTATCAGAAAGAGCGGCAAACAGGTCCGTCAGACACCCTAACTGAGAGGCAGAGTACAAGAGATGAGCACAGCAAGCACCACTCTTCAGGACACCATCAACCGTCGCGCTATGGCTGGTCTTGTGCTTGCTCTTGACGTTGAGGTGGCCTCTCGACGTGACACCAGAGTCAACCACCATGACCACCACGTGTACCAGATGGTTCGCAGGTCTTTCGAGACTGCCTCTCTGACATGGAACCAGTTGGAGCCATCTGTTTCGCCTGTTGAATACGTCAGCCAGTGGGACAATGCTCTGCTCTATGGAGGACTTGATGACTACAAGATTCAGTCCATCATTGCCTCTTTAGACAAGGCTGTGTCAAGGATGGCGGGAACCATGTCAGATGTCATTATCTCAACTGCTCCAGCCAAGGTTGCAGCATCTGTACAAGATGGTTTCAGCAATATGTACACTGGTATTGCTTCTAGTGCTTTTGTCTGCTGCTGCGTAAGGAATCAAGTCATCTTAACAACTTCTCTGTGACTCTTGACATACTCAATCAGGTCTGTTACTCTCAGCACATAACATGTAAGACACCACAAGTCAGGAGAGTAGCAGGTGTCAAATAATTCATACACAAAGTCGGTCAAGAACTGGATCGCTGATGCGAGTACAGTTGCTTACAACAAGCGTTTTCACAGCATTATGCCTGTTCATATGCTCGACACGATTGGTCTTGTTGATGATGCCATTGAGATTCTGAAGCGTTTTGATGAGCCGGTGGACATCGCCAAGTTGAAGCAGATCACCTCTATCGCCGTTGGTCGTGCTATCACGAAGGACACGATTGGTGACTGGCGCAAGGCCGCATCAGATGAGTTGACAGAGATTCTTAACCAGGCACAGGCTCAGGCCAAGGCAAGGGCTGAGAAAGACAACGACGAGTCTTCTGTGGTCAGTGTTGCTGACATTCTTCTGGTGATGGCGTCCAGCGAGTACACCAAGGACATTCTTGCTGAGGTTGGTATCACTCCAGAGGCGCTTGAGACTGCCATTGGACGCAAGGCTGAGGATGCTGTCAAGCAGAAGCAGGAGGTCCTGGAGGAACTGACTGAGGCTGGTCTTGGTGGTGATGCATCCAGCAAGGAGGTTCTGCTGTCAACCTTTGGTCGTGATCTAACCATGATGGCTGAGCAAGGAATGCTGGATCCTGTGATTGGTCGTGGCGAGGAGACCCGTGCTGTCTACCAGACGCTTCTACAGCACATGCGTAGCACTCCTGTTCTTATTGGACACAGGGGTGTTGGTAAGACCAGTATCGTCAAGAGTCTGGCTCAGCGCATCCACTCAGGTGATGTTCCTAAGAGCCTGACACACAAGCGCCTGATTCAGGTCTCCCTGCCTGCATTCAGGGCCGCTGCTGAGAACATCAAGGACTTTGAGCGTAAGTTCGCTGCGCTACTTCAGGAGGTCAAGCGCTCCAGTGGTGAGGTGATTCTGTTCCTTGAAGGAATCCAGGCCATCAACTCAAAGTCCCAGGCGACCTCCATCCTGAAGTCATTCCTTGACGACGGCGGAATCTACGTCATTGGTGAGACCACGATTGACGGCTACAAGGAGCACCTGGCTAAGACTGATGTTGTCTCACACTTCCAGCAGATTGAGGTTGAGGAGACCGACGAGAAGGCCACGATGGAGATTCTTCGTGGTGTCGCTAGTGACCTCCAGCGCTTCCACCAGGTCAGCATCACGGATGAGGCCCTGTCAGCCGCTATCAGCATGTCGATTCGCTACCTGACTAATGAGTTCCTGCCGTCAAAGGCTATTCTGGTTGTCGATAAGGCTGCTACTAGGATGCGTGCTCAACTGGACAGCCAGCCGGTAGAGATTGATGATCTCCAGCGAAAGTTGAACAGCCTTTCCCTGGAGGAGGCTGCTCTTACCTCAGCAACAGACAAGACTCCTCGTGTTCAGGTTGTACTGCATGAGATTCGCTCCGAGCGTGCTGACGTTGAGGACCAGTTGACGAACCTTCGTGCCAAGTGGAAGGCTGAGCAGGAGAACCGTGAGACATCAATGACTCTTCGGTCACAGATTGATGAACTCATGGCTGAGGTTCAGGATCTGACCAACAAGGAGGAGTTCACTGAAGCAGCCAGCAAGCGCGCTCAGGCTGAGGAGATTCAGAAGCAGTTGGACGAGAAGGTCAAGTCCGAGGACCAGTCTAGGAGAATTATCGCCGACTTCGTTGGGCGCCCAGAAATTGCTCTTGTGATTCAGGATGAGACTGGTATTCCTGTTGGCTCCATTCTTGAGGATGAGGCAGAGAAACTGCTGAACCTTGAGTCCATCATCGCTGAGAAGTTTGTTGGACAGGAGGAAGCAGTCAAGGCTATCTGCAACTCTATTCGTGAGTCTCGCTCAGGTGTTGGTAACCCGAAGCAGCCAACAGGATCGTTCTTCCTGCTCGGTCCTAGTGGAACAGGTAAGACGCAGTTGGCGAAGCGTCTCGCAGCAACACTGTTTAACAGCGAGGACGCCATGGTCCGTATCGACATGTCCGAGTACTCCGAGTCCCAACAACGTTGCACGTCTTATCGGGGCGCCTCCGGGGTACGTTGGATATGAGGCTGGTGGTCAACTAACAGAGAAGATCCTGAAGTCCCCGTACTCAGTGGTTCTTCTGGATGAGGTCGAGAAGGCTCACCCCAAGATCTTCGACATCCTACTTCAGGTGCTTGACGATGGACGACTGACTGACGGACAGGGACGAACAGTTGACTTTAGCAACACGATCATCATTCTGACCTCAAACGTTGCGGCACATGCTCTTATTGATGACAACTTGACAGATGAGATGAAGGATCAGATTGTTGATGAGCAACTGCTGAGCACCTTCCGGCCAGAGTTCCTGAACCGCTTCAAGAGCAAGATCAAGTTCAAGCCATTCACCGTCGATCATATGAAGGACCTTGTTCCGCTTGCCATCAGCGAGATTGAGCAGCGACTGGCCGAGAAGAGGATCCGTTTCAAGATTCTCGACAGCGCTGTGAACTGGCTTGCTACCGAGGGACATGATCCACGATATGGTGCCCGTCCACTGCTACGTCTGATTGCTCAGCACCTGAACGACCGTCTGTCACCCATGATTCTCTCTAAGGAACTAGACGATGACGATGTTGTGACTATCTCCTACAGGGATGGTGACGACACCCTGACTCTGGATGTTGAGAAGCGTGAGTTCCAGACACCAGTCGATGAGAAGGTTCTTGGAGCAGACGAGATTCTTGAAGGCATTGGTTCACCTGATGATGACAAGAAGGACACAGACGACAGCGACAAGGACAGGAAGGGTGACGACAAGTGAGTTTCCTGAAAACGTCTGCAGCAGTAGTCGCCTCCGTGTCAGCAGGAGCAGCACTAGCGATACTGCAGAACAGGGTTGAGAACAGGGCGGATAGCAGCAATAACCCTGACGACATTTTAGTTAACAAGAACACGGACAACAACCAAGAACTTCAAGGAGAAGAATATGCCCAGTAACAGCAGTACCCCAGTAAGTGACGCTCTGGCATGGCTGAGCGAGAAGGGATCAAAGTTGGAGCCCAAGATTATCGACGCAGGAAAGAAGGCCGCCAGCAAGGCTAAGGAGGTTGCCTCCAGCGCCTCCACGCAGTTCAAGCAGGAGAGGGCTGAGCAGAAGCCTTCCGGCTAGTTTCGACAGGCTGGAAGGAGATTGACGACATGTCCTCAGCAGCCTCCGACCGAGCACAGAAGGCCGTTGACTCCACACGAAATGCTGGAATCATTGACCCGTCAGACATGGATTCTGTTATCAACCTGGAGGCACCTGAGTTCGACGTGAGGATCCACGACTACAGCGACAACGAGGCATACAACACCTCAATGGATGACGCCTTCAAGGAGATCAACAACACCGATCCTGACGTTCTAGCTGGGTTTCCTTGACTCTCTTGGTGACGCCGCTAAGAAGAGCGCTAAGAAGAGCCGGGATTGGATCAAGGAGATTGAGGAGTCTGAGCAGGTTCGTATCTATGGAGGCAAGGTCAAGAAGGGTGCAGCAGATGTGTTCGACTTCGCCAAGACCTCATTCACGAACTGGCTTGACGGCGACGACAACAGTGTCAGCAGCGTTCACGACAATACCAGCACCGACTTCCTGCATGATGTTGCTGTCGCAGATGACGATCAGGATGACATCAGTGTTGACTTTGATGATGCCCTGAGCAGCATCAAGGACGCTCTGTCAGACGATGAGGAGCACAGGAGCGGACATGAGTCACCTGTGAGCGACGCCGACGATTGACGCCATCCTGACCTGACTGGTGACGATGATGAGACCCCAGTCAAGCCAGAGAATCTTGAGGTGACTGTTGAGACAGCCCTGGATGCCTTAGAGGCACGTGAGACTGGTAAGCCATCCGTAGTTGTCATCACAAGCAGTGCTAAGAAGACCGACCTTGATGCTCTGTCCCGCCAGGCGTCTGCCCGTGGACACAAGGTCGTGAAGTTGTCAACATCTACCAAGGTCCTGTCATCCGGTAAGACTCCTCTTGGTATGGCTCAGGACAAGATTGAGGAGATTCTGTCAGACGACTCACAGGATGGCATGTTTGTATCACTGGATGCTCGTCATGGTGTGGACAAGATTCATGAGCAACTAGAGAATCTTGTTGAGGCTTCCAAGTCAGGCAGGCTGTCTCTCCTTGTTGCTGCCAGTGACGACGTGACAGGGATCGACGGAGCCCTAGAGATCCACTGACGCCAAACGGGTTCTGAGACAACCCAAGGTTTCTCATGAGATGGTGCCACTCTGTGGTTGTGTGTTGCAAAGCATATGCTACAGAGTGGCACCATCTCTTTGCTCGTGCTAGTGTTTGAGACATACAGAGCAAGAACCACTCGCTCAACCGACCTTCAAAAGGAGCCATCATGAAGAAGAACATTATTGCAGCACTTGCAGCAGTTATGGCCGCTGTAATGCTTTCATCCTGTGCTGCTTTCTCTAACTTTGGTGAGGAGGTGAATCGTGCATTCAAAGGGCACGAAAGGTACGATCACGACCTACAATCAGGATGGTCAGGTTATCGATCAGATTTCTGGCACCTCGCTTCGCGTGAGCCGTGACGATCGGTTCGATACCAAGAATGACAAGGGAGAGTCAAACCAGGACTCCTCTGTCCTTCTTATCAACGTTGGGAACAACACTGTCTCTCATGTTGGATCTTCTCTCATCATGAAGGATGCTGCTATTACTGACATCCTCACTACGTCAAAGGTGAATGTCACTGACAACGAGCGAGGTGTTCCTTTCCTGAACAAGATGATTGAGCAGCACCGAAACCTCTGGAAGGGCGCCGCAAAGACCCTGATGATTCGCTCTCAGGATGGAGACCCGATTGCCGTCTTCGCTGGAAACTCGGTTGAGATTTTCAACACTGATGTACCGAAGTCAACCCTATTCCGAGTAGATGGAAAGGCACTCCTGGTATACCGATGCGATTACACTGTGTACGATACCGCCCTGCTTGGAAAGTGACTGCATAAGTATCACTTTTCAGCCATCAGTCAACAGATGGAAGAACCACCTGAATCACATAATAAGAGTGATTCAGGTGGTTCTTGACATCCCGAGCAAGATCTCATAGAATTGGCGACATGAGCAAAAACAAGAGTATTAGTGCGCCCTCCAAGACGGCAACAGCAGCAATCATCACTGGTGCCATATTCCTTGGTTTCATGTGGTTTATGTTCCACACGCTATGGAATGGTGCCACCCATGGATTTTTCAGAATGCTGGCAGGCGGCCAGTTGTTCATCGTTGTAGTGATTGCAACGATTATCTTGGCTACTCTTGCACTCATCGCAGGATCCAGGATCGTGACGCTCTCGGTCTAGGTCTACTCATCTCGGCTGGGGCTGTGTTCGTAGTTGGAGGTGTTGGTGCAGCGGTCTACTCCTCGTATCTGAATGACAACGCTCTCTACAACGCCTCCAAGGTACAGGTGAAGACAGATGGTGATTCTCTGTCATTCAAGAACCGTGTTCCGTATGAGGTAGCAGCAGGTGTTTCTGGCGCAAACCTTGGGGATCTGACAGGTGATGTCACTGGCGTTGTCAAGATTGCACCTGGAACAGGTCAGTACTCTACTGGGGTGACTCGTCGAGGATTCCTGAAGGGCTATGAGGCGGTCCAGACGATGAATCTTCCTGAGTATGGCCAGCCAAACATTGCCAGGGACATCAAGTTCTGTAAGTTTGACGAGAAGAACGCTCCCTACAAACTTGGTGGTGGCTGGTGGTCGAACAACCTTGACTACCGAATTCTGAATGCTGCTGGTGGACGGACAACAGCGTTTGATGACAATGACGTCACGATGACCTGCAACTCCAAGGGTGAGCCGGTCATGTACGTCCCAATTGTGAAGTCAGAGGTTGGCTTCCTGAAGTCATATGATGTTCCGGCTGGCGTTGTCACATACAACGGCAAGACAGGAGCCATTGAGTACCACAAGGAGATGACCTCTGTTGACGGCATCACCCTGTACCCGTCCTATCTCGCCAGGGAGCAGCGTGTGGCGTCTCAGTCGTCTGGATCGTTTGCTGACTACTTGTTCAACCGATCTGGATTTGAGGACACCAGCGATGATGAGGAGGATCCGAACAAGGAGAACGCCACTGAATTCGGTCTGTCAACAACCAGTGGTGTCACTCAGTTCGTTACGCCTCTGACACCACGAGGCGAGTCAAAGAGTATCGTCGCTCTGTCCACCATCAACTCTGCCTCCAACAAGTACGGCCAGTTACAGTCAATGAGTATCCACAAGTACGCTGCTGCGCGCCAGGCAACCTCAACTGTCGCCAGCAACGTGACTGCAAACGGACTTGGAGGACAGAAGACAAACCTGGGAGTTTTTCGAGGTCGTTCCCTCACAGGACGGCAACTGGACAGCGACAGTTGGTCAAAAGCAAACGGTTGTGTACCACGCAGTTATTGGCGAGGATGACAGCATGACTCTTGTTGACTCCTCTGGAAAGACTATCTTCACCAACAAGAAGAGCGATGGTGGTGTTGACAAGGACGCCAAGGCAACAGGAAGCCAGTCGGAATCCAGTTCGTCAGGCAGTAGTAGTCAGAGCGCTACTGCTGGTAAAGACCTCGGAAGCATGAGTGTGGACGAGTTGCAGAAACTCTCCAACGACGTGTCGGCCGAGTTGGCGAACCGAGCCAAGAAGACTTCATCTGACAAGTAGTTGAATGAGGTAGTAGGGCAGGGCGTGTGACAGAATGCTGATTCTATTGTGTCACACATGGTTTCTGTCACACGCCCCACTTGTTTCTATCGGTGAGTAGGATGATGTGACCACACTCTCTGACTTGGTACAATAGAAGATGGAGCAAGGTTTGACAACTGATTCAAGAAGGTTGATGTGATTCTATGAGACCAGATCCAGCACGTGAGATCATGGATGACGAGCCAGACTTCACAGAGTGGCTTGAACAGAATGACAAGACATCCAAGTTACACGCCCAGGAGCAGGAGGACCACCTGAACTACCTGGTGTCACATGATGAGCCTCTGACCATAGAAGAGGAGGAAGAGGTACCTCGTGATCTGTTTGGTGACACCTGGCGCAACTGACTTTTGACCACAATCATTCAGGTACAAAGTAAAACAGGTGGATGATAGAGCGTTTTCTGCTCATTCATCCACCTGCTTGCTATTTGATGAGCTGTTTGTTCTGGCTGACTCTACTTGGCATCAGTGTCATCAACGATCTGGTTTCCCTCAGACCACACGCCAAAAGCAACCCGACCAGAACGAGATCTCCTGCTTCATTCGAGCGATGTACTCATCCTGTACGCGATTCCTGTCATCCGTGCTCAGGTGCTTGCTGGAGATGACGAAACCTGCCTTAGGTGAGACAGGGAAGTAGAACGCCTCAGAGCCGTCAGCGAAACGACGAATCCGTGCTGGAACATAAGGCATGAAACCCATTGACGGCACGTCCTTCTTGCTGACACTCATCCTCCAGGCGTGAACCTCATCCCAAGCGTCCAGAGCCTTCAGCGTAGCACCAAGGATACTCTTGACGTCACCAGAGAGAAACCCGGTTGCAGGGTGAGGGCTACGAACACTCTGAATAAGTGCAAGAGCAGCCACAGAGACGTTGCTCAGACCACCCTGAAAGCCCTTGGCTGAACTGGAGCCGTAGAACATCTCAACGCCAGCATAGAAGCGCTCGACACGGTAGTCGTTGAATCCCTTGTCGTCAACGACCTTGTGAGCGAAGTTGCTGTCAGAGATGCTGAATGACATCAGTTTTCCTCCGTTGAAGGATGATGCTCGAACATGGCATCTGACCTTGCTGGTGGCTGTGCTATTGGGTGCCTTGAACTGCTGTAGGTAGCACACAGGGATCCAGTGATGAACCTTTGGCTTACTTGGACGGCGCTTATCCTCGCAGAGGCCCTGAAGGAATGTGTCAATGAACAGATCAGTGAGGACAGACTTGATGTCATCAACGGGTTTGACCTTAGTATCACGGACGTTGGCGTGAACATAGCGCTGAAAACGCTCAACAGAAACCATCACGTCAACGTCATTCTTGATGACCTCGGCAACAGTAAGAAGGCGATCAAGCACAGACAACTTACTGGATGTCGCCACCTCAGGAATCAGTGTCCCCATGGCATCCAGTGTCCGATTGATACGCTGCTCGCTCGTCTCGTTGCTCATGACCACAACCATGCACCATGATTTCAACAGATCTGCATGTTGCAGGGTGTTTTTGGGATCTACTTCACATGCAAGCAGAAGTTCAGTACTACTCTTTAGGGTGGAGTTGTGTTGTCGTCAGCAACCGTCCTTTGTGAAAGATTTGTTACGTATTGCTCATGTGTGATACTATGATAGGGCAAGAGACACATTCTTATGACCAAAACTGACGCACAGAGCATCACATTCTGATTGGAGGTAGGAGAAGTGACTAGCAGCACAAATCATCACTTTGACTCACTGAAGAGCGAAGTTCTTGATGACAGCGCATCTGACGACATCGAGTGGATGGATAAGTGGATCGTCAGATTCATTAAGGCAGTAGCCATCACTCTTGCTGTACTTGTTGTGGGTGGATGTTTCTCTGTCGTAGTACCAATCGGTAAGCACGCTCTCACCTATGAGAAAATACCTGATAGCAGTGCCAGTAGAACAACGAGGACTCCCGTTCCGTCCCAAGCGCCTCGTGTCAACAGCCAGAGTGATTCCAGTAGTTCTAGCAAAAGATAGCAACGAGTCACAGCAGAACAATGATACTGGAACCCAGAAGAACCAACAGGACAGCAACTCAGACAACCAGAATCAGGGGTGGTAGCAGCGAGTCAGGACATGACTACACTGAGGACTTGAAGTCAACAGGTGGAGAGATTGGCAACGATCTAAAAAGAAGCAAGAGAACAGGTTATTAACAAGGGTAAGCAGGCAGGTAAGAGTGCAAGCGAGTGGTTGAAGAACAAGTGGAACTCTGCTGGAGAATCTGGACAGAACGACAACTCATCAAAACCAGAACCAAGAGGACAGAGGACAGAACACCGAGTCAGATGAGAGAAGTTCAGAGGATCAACCTGCGCCACAGAATGACTCCAGTCAGAACCAGTAGATGCAGGTAGTGCAAACAAAATAAGAACACCTTTGGTGACATTCCATGGAGAGTGGATACCAAAGGTGCTCTTATTGATCAGGTGCTTGACCTACTTGTCATCCTTCTTGCTCTGCTTGTTGGACCAGAATCCCCAACCAACAGCAGCCAGAGCAATCACAGCACCAATAGCGTATCCCCAGACCGGAATAGTAACCATTTCTCCGCCTTCAAAAATCAGTCTTTAAAAAGAATCTTGCACACCCAGAGAACAACTGGATTCCGACCGAATATCGTGGCTGTTTCAGCAGATAGATGGATATTTCAGAGGGCAAGTAAGTTCTATTCCATTTTAATTGTTTTATAGTTCAGTAAACACTTTCCGCCGGTACCTTGAAAGAGTGATCAGATGTCATCAATGAGAAGGTTTATGACTTCCAGTAGAGGAAACCAACCTCACCAACAGATGACTGGCAGCAATGATAGTGATGCAAGTGTCAGGCCATGGACGCCAGGAAAGATTGCTCTAGGACTATCCATTGGTATTCTGGTTCTGGCGGTTGCTCTAGGCGGATACCATCTGTCACGATACATCATCTTCTTGTCCCAGCACTACCTGAACCTGGATTGGTTCAGCACAACCAACCCCGCCGCCTGGATTGTCGCTGTTGTCCTACTGCTTCTGGTCTTTGGTGCTCTCAGATACGTGACAACATTCGTATCCAAGTTGTTCCGGTTCGTGTTCAGGTTCGCTCAGTCAGATGTAGTCACAATAGTCATTGCTGTCGGAGTCAACATCATCTTCCTTGTTCTTGACTACTGGCTAACATCACAAACACTCCATCTAATGACCTTGACTCAAGTGCCAACATGGTTCATGACAAGCAACTGGATCAGTGTTGCCACGTTGTTCATCATGTACGCTGGAGCACTAGTGTGGATCCCAAGAACAGGTGTGTATGGAGAGAATAGTATTGCTTCTGCCATAGATGATGGTAATAGATGGTGAGAAAAAATAACTCTGCCCTATTCCTGTCCTATTTAAACGAGTAGTTCCAAATAAAACAAAAGAAACCTGATTGTACCACTAAAACGAGCGCAATCAGGTTTTTCTTTGTTAGAGAACAAGATGTATGTATAGTCATTACTTGTTTTCTATAAGGGTGGTTCACAATGGCTAGTTCTGGTTACAAGCACTATGTTGACGGAGAGTGGAGGGATTGTGTTGGTCCTGACAGGTGTGCAATTAAGAATGAAGACGGAAGCCCTGTTCCACACGCCAGCACACCAGAGGAGATGGAGGCTATTGAGGCGCAGTTCGCTGGTGTTGATGACCATGGTCTAGGTGGTACGTCACAGGTTTCTACAAGTACTGATGACAAGCCTAAGACAAGATTCGCCACACTGAGCACACCTGCTGACGTTCATCTGGCAGAGTTCGACAGGAAGGCTCTTGGATACGCGAACCGAACTAGACAAATCTACGGCTTGCACGAGTTCCCATCAGAAGGTGAGGGCGCTATGGTCATGTACGAGCCACCCGAGGTTGAGGGAGCCAGGTTCCAGGAGTTCGGAGACCTGTATGAACCAGGCAGAACCATTGTCGTCACAGGTAGAGGGAAGCACATGTTCCATGACGAGGAAACTGGTCAGGTCATTCCCAGAAGCGAGATTAATGAGGGCTACGTTATTGACATGCCGAAGAACGCCTACGCTCACATGGCTCTATCACAGCACCAGAACTTCAAGGATCTAAAGGAAGGGTCTGACCGCAGTGAACGAGCAAAACTGGCTCTTGCCATCAACATGAGAGAAAGAGGCTGCTCAATCTCAGGTTTGTCAGCATTCCCTGTCAATGGAGAGTCAGTTCAGTACCCAGAAGGATACACCGCCCCTGACGCTGCTGACGAGGCGTACCTGATTGAAGGAGACACGGACAGTAGTCCACTGAACCCAAGCGGAGTCAGAGTAAGGATGCTTGTCAGCAAGGACGGTGATCTACTTCACAACGACAACCCTGAGCCCTACAAGCAGAAGATTGACGAAGCCTTCAGAAACCGTGAGGTCAGACAGGCCATGCGTGAGAAGTATGAGGCTGACCGTGAGAACTACGTCAAGACAAGAGGCGCTATGTACAGGACAGTTCACGGAGCAAAACCGCCGTTGCTTGATGGATCCACTGCCAAGTTGGAGGAGAAGAAAGCGGCATTTGACAGGTACATCAAGGGACTTCAGAATGACGCAGAGACCAGAAAGAAAGAGTCCAGAGGACAGATCACCAAGAGAGCAAAGAGTTACTTCGGTGAAGACACCAAGATCACTCTCGGGCGCAACAGGAACGGCTTCCACATCACGTACAAGGACAGCAACGGTGTAACAACAGGCTCTGGATACATCCGCCTGAACGATGAGGGCAAGGTTGAGTTTGAGCCTAGAAAGGGCGGTCCAGCAGCAGCCACAAAGACGTTGCAGCAGTTCGCTGAAGGACTGTCACGTGCTGACGTCAAGGAGTTGTACGACGCTCACGACAACTCTGCTCCAGACGTGGACGAATTAAGGAAGATGTATAGGAGTGAGTTCTAGGGCGACTAGAACCTGAACTTTAAGATTGAAAACCAAAAACAAGTAATCCGGTGGTTTTCCAGTCCACCGGATTACTTGCCTATATACATGAGAAGGAGCCAAATAAAGGCTATCAGATCAAGATAGAAATCCCAAAACATCTCGAACTGACATGATTAAATATACTTCATCTTCTGGTATATGTCAAGTTGCTCCTGTATAAAGATGGTCACACTTTGAGAGTATCTGACTACTTGCTTGCCAGAACACCAAGAACGAAGTTCCTCATGTCCTCATCCTGAATCCCGTCATTGCTCAGCCCAATAAAGCCGCCAAAACGACCACAGAACAGTCCCTCAACACCAGTACTCATGATCTCATAGTTGTCCTTGTCTCTATAAATCTTTCCCATATAGTGGTGTACGAAGTGATCCTTATAACCCATCTCATCCTTACCCTTATATATCCTGGAAAGACTTTCTCCACTAGTACGAGACTCAAGGAACTCCCTCTCTACATCAGACAGACCTTTGACCATGTACTCTGATCTGTGAACAAACTCATGTCTGGCGGTTGAGTCAGCATCAGTCATTCCATGGATGATCTCAGTATGATCGGTAGAGGTAAGAATCTGTGGAAGAGACAGATCTGCTGATTACCTGTGACGTCTTCTTGGGTCGCCTCCAACAAACCTTTTCAGAACCGCTATAGTCTGTGTAACGGTGCAATTCCCAGCCTCTCCCTTTAGGCTTGTTTCGTTCCATGTCCTCATCACTAAAAGATCCAGGCATAGGCGTACTTGTAGCACATACTGTCGCAGAGTAAGCCGTCTTCGTCCATGTGGACATGTCTCCAGAACTCATGTCAGCGTTCTCATCAAACATCTCCATAGTCACTGGATCCCCATTGTCATCTCGATTCAGGACAAGACCAGGACTGGTACTAATCTTGTCCAGTGACGAGACATATGTGACCTGAGGAACCATCTCCTTCTTCTCAAGTATCATCTCATGAGTGTAGTGGGCTCTTTCCTTTGAGATCCTGACAATTGGAGGAGGAGTATTTGAATACGCTGATGCCTCAATCCACTCGGACGGAAAGTCCTGAATAGCAGAGTTGAACGTCATTACAGCGTCCTTATCACTCTCCTTGCTCCAAGCATGAGACCCGCCCATAGTCCTAACCTCTGAAAGCACGTCTCTGTAACTGTCAGCAAGTTCAGCCAAGCGCCTCTTGGTCCTTTCAGGGTAGGTCTGACCAGTAACCACAGGAGCCAAGTTGTTCACCATATCCAGGTACTTCTGACTGGCTTCAAGAAGTTCCTTGTGCTCAGGGTTGCTCATGATCCTGTGATCAATCGTTGGGTATAGGGGATTGTGTGGGTCAGCCTTGGCCTCTGCTCTGGCCTGCTCGGTGATGGCGTCAATTCGAGAGTTGATGACATCCATCTCCTCAAATGCAGCCTCATAATCCTCATTGGCGACATCAATGTCATCCTGTAACGAATCCTCTCCTCGTCAGCATCAAAGTCTATTCGAGCCATAGCCTCATCAGCCATCACTTTGCCAACATGTCTGGCAAAGTTGGCTTCACCGCCAAAAGCCTCAACAACCTCCCTGGCGATAGTCTGGATCCAGCCGAAACTCGTTCAGCAGTTCCTTGACACCAGAGAAGGACTCAGCGTTGTATACAGAGTTGTATACAGATGCGGGAGACGAGCCTGTTTCAGAAGAGCCAGTTGCTGCTTCTGTGTTAGGCTCTACAAGGGCCTCAGATTCCTGTTCCGTCCTAGTAGACGCAATCTCAGCCTCAGCGTCTCTACGAGCCTTTGAGCGCCCTCCTGTAGGCACTCCTGCGCTCAGGAGAGCAACTTGGGCAACGCCTGCCACCATGATCCTTGGATCTGCACATCTCACTCAGCCTCCTGAGAGTTGCTGTCTGATACCGAGTTCCTGACAATCACATCAGGACTCATTGCAGAAGGATTGTCACTGCTGGAAAAGGAGTGAGCCTCGATCAGCAAGGACTCAACATAGTCAGGACACTGCACAATGTGTGTTCGACCAGGACAGTAGATGAACATGGCAGCAAGAGCACCGACAGCAGTGTCAGACTCAGCCTCGATCTCCAGAACACCCTCAATCAGGACCTCAGCCTTCGTTGACACAGCAAGCCCAGCGTACCTGACCAGAGTCTCATCTCCAGTGAAGACACCATCGGACCAGGCGATCACCTTGCCGTCACACTCTGTCACCACAACACCCTCTTTGGGTCTGTATTTCGTCATCAGTTAGTCATCTCCAGTTGTTATCAGAATCATGTTGGAACACTCAGCGAAGAACTCATCTACTAAAGAGCACTTCTTGTTGGTATATCTAACATTTCTGCACCTTATGGAGTCCCCTTTCTGCAAAAACCAGGAGTACTCACGTTAAACAACCGAACCCACCATGCAGAAATAGTGAATCCGGTTTAAGAGGAGTGAATGATATCTCTCTCTAAGAGATGCATCTGCCAGGATAATATGAATCTACATGGATGGTGTCAATTCCCATACCTCAACATTAATCTCTGGATGCATCTTTGCTGTTTCCCTGATTGTGTACCACACCTCATCCCAGTTCAGCCCGCCAGTATTAGTGCCGATTCTGGGAAGTGACACACTGCATAACCCAAGTTGCTCCATCTGCAAGAACATGTTGTCAAGTCCTTCAGCAAGAAGATGCAACTTGGCGTAAGGCCCTGGACAAACCTGTGAAGCAATGTTGGCAATCACTCTGACCTCATCGTCCTTGTGCTCGTCTGCAACCACTAGAAGACATTGACCTCCGTATAGACGGCCGTCCTCACACGCCTCACGATACGCCCTAAAAACACTAGGATAGGTGATTCTGACAGTCCTGGCGATACCTGAACCCATCACACCCTGAGTGCTGACACCATGACCAATCACTTGAGACGTGCTTGTGAAAATGTCACCTTGTTTTAACACAACAGGCACCTGTTCGTCTCCCTTGTTGAAACACACTTTTGGTGTTAAAGTCATTGTTTTTGCTGAGCAGAAAATATCTACATGTGTTGACAACCGAGCAAGCATCTGATACTATGTCAGGTGACTCAGTGATAAGAAGACAGCAAGAGGTTTTCTTGCACTCTATACTTCATGCTCACTGAGGCATCAATCAGAAACAACATCCTCAATCAAGGAGAAAACACAACATGGCCCGTCGAAGCCACGCAGAAGACTACCTACGTTCGTACAGGGGGGCTTCTGTTGACGACGTGTACAATGATGACGCCTTTGACTCAGACGAGTTTGACTCTCGTGAGGAATATGCTGGTGAGCCTGGATACTGGTCATCTGGCCCCTCAAAGAGTGGTGGGTACTACTACGGCCCAGACGATGACGAGGATGAGTACGATGATTGATGGATGATAACTGACTTTTAGCAGGCAATCACAAAAGACCTGAGAAATTTATCATCTCAGGTCTTTTGTGTTATCTGCATTCCTTGTTCGTGGTGACAGATGAGAAAATCACCACTTTCACTGAGTCAACCAATCCTTGGGATCATCTTGTCCCAGTCAAGCACGAACGACTGAGGAGAGTAATCAGCAACAGGGTTTGACTCCAGCGTCTCTGCACTCTCAAACAGAGGCGCAATAGCAGCAAGACCGTCAGGGGTGTATCCACCATCATGAGTAATCTCTACACCAAGAGTCTTGGAGACACGTTCAAGAATCTCCTTGGCGTAACCCATACGACGGCAGCCAGGACGAGTCTCAATCTCATACAGGTCAACAACTCCGTCCTCCTCAGCATCACCAACCTTGACGTAGGACACTGGCACTCCGTCTCGCATGAGCCAGCAGTTGTAGGTCATGCCGAAACCACGAGGAGTGAACTGAATCTTGAGTTTAAGAGTGCTGTCATTTGTGTCACTGGCACTTGTCGTAAGCGCTGAATCTTTTAACATATGCTCATTAGTGCTCATGGAAGAACTCACTCCTTTATCTGCTCTTTGAGCACCATAGCATAGATGACGCTCCCTAGTTGATGTTGCCTCTGTTAGGTTGAGCACTGACTGACGGCATCCTCATGGTCCTTGACACCCATGACCTGACAGACTCGTCAATGTCTGAGATTTTGGCCTCATTGTCTGTGGACAGATCGTACATGACATGAAGATGCATCGCCATCTCGTCAGTGTGTTTCTCCTCGACCAGATCGTAGAACACCCAGATCTGTGTTGGGATCATCTTGTGATGACGGCCATACAACGGAACAAGGCTATTAGTGATGTAGTCCCCAAGTAAGTCATCAAGCCAAGACTCAGACTTATTGTCTACATCTGTTGACTTACTGTTCTCAGACATGACAGAAATCTCATCAGCGTTATAGAAGTCCTTACCATAACGGAACATCGGCATATAGGACACATCATCAGAGAACCGATTGAACTCAATGAACAGACAGACAGCATCAGCAGTGTCACCAGAGTACTCAAAGACAGACCTGAGGATACTTAGCATTGACTGTGAAAGAAGTTCCTCAAACGTTGGAGGAGTTGTCAGCAAGTCGTCATCAAACAGGATCGCTCCTGGCGAAAAACCCCTGTCAAGTTCCTTGTGCCGTGACATCTAAGGTAAACCCGCCTCTTCCGTGTTCTATAAGATTCTGATCTGAACTCATTCTCAGAGAGTGTACTTAACGACCTCATACGATTCAGACGCAGAGACATTCATGTAGTACCCGTCGTCATCAAGCATCCTCAGTGGAGTCAACCGACGAAGATAGCGCTCTGCCTCACGTTTAGTGCTGTATGCATGAGCGCTTGGTCGAGTAGATGATCCTCCTCCAGTCAGAAAAGATCCAGTAAAACGGTTGATGATGACATAAATCTCATTCGGCGCCTTAGAGGTCTCACCTTCAGTGTTTTTTCCCATAGATCAAAGTCCTTTCTGTTTTTTGCTCAGAATCAAGCACTATTACTATCATTATAGCATAGAAGCATCTACAAAACAAGGCAGGATGCTCAAACACGTCCACGGAATGAAGACAACGGAACGAGAAGTATTCTGATAGACGTGTTTATGAATACTGCGCCTCAACCACAGAGACAACCTCCATGGAATGTATCAAAGCCTCTCTGAGAGACTTTCCAGGGTCAACCCTACCGCCATAGCGAGTCAGTAGAACAAACCCGCCATCGTCTCCCAGAGCCATCACAATCTCCATGATAACTCCAGACAGACGTTTCTCATCAGACACAGGAACAAGTTTGTCAGAACCAGTGCTGGCAAGATCTTGAGACAGTTGCGCACGAGCCATCACGCAGAAAGACCTGATGAGACCTGTGAACTCGTCAGGATCTTCTCTTAGTGGACTAAACAGATCCTCATTCAGAACGACAACAGCATCCTTACCAGGAATCTCTGTCACTGAGATGCACTCAACAGCATACTTGACATCACTCACAACATCCGCCTCAAAATTATTAGTAGAGAAACCTGCTTTAAAGGTAACTTTTTCAGCAGGTTTCAAACCATTGAAACTGAGACGGAAATATCTAGATTTGACAAGCGAGTTGTGTATTTGCTGTTCTGGCTTACTATGCTATCAGTTGGAGTTAGTCACATAGTAACGAGTAACCGAGGACGCCTGACCAACATTGTCACAAACAACATCATTGACTGCAGCCAGGACGGCGGGGTCAGCGTTGCGACTCTGAGACATCACCTCACCAGCGCCACGATCACCAGTTCCCTCAGGCCACTGGGAGCGAGGAACATACTTCTCAACCACAGGCCAGTCCCAGACATCCTCAGTGGTGTACACACGCTCACCACGAGGCCATACGCTGAATGACGGACGAACATTCAGGTCATCATCCATATACACGTGAAACCAAATCGTTGCAGCAATCTCATCAGAATACGGATCAACTGGAACAGAGGTCTTCAGAGTGACAGCATCCTTTTGAAGATCCTCTGCAATCAGAGACCACTGGTGATGCGGCTTAATCTCAAACTCATCAAGGTCAAAGTCAATGATGTCAGTGTCTTCAAAAAGGGCCTCCAGATCAGGTCGCTCCTCGCCTTCACCAAGAACAGGACCAACAATCTCACCATTAGGATAGAGTGTCATGTCATATGGCTCAAGAATCTCATTGACACCATCAAGAATCTTGTTCTTAATCGCCTCTGTGTCAAACTCAAGAACATAGTCACCAAGAGTATCAAAGACATACTCGCCAAGAGATAGGCAGTGGGCGCCCAAAACGTTTTTAAAGAAGTTGCGCTCAACGATCGTGGTAGTAGTCATGATGTTCTCTCTTCCCCTGAATGAAAGTAGTATTGTCTCTGTGAGTGTTTTAGTCCAGCACTCAAACCTATTGCTTACACACTACAACAACACGTGCAACTCTTCAAGGTGATAATAGATGAGATTGTTCACAATGGGATTCTGTGTCATACCTATCCTCTCATATACAGAACAACCAGCACCTTGTGAGTGTTGTGCTGGTTGTTCTGTGAGCGTTGCGATCTGAGTCCTTTAGGGTGATTTAGCTTGCTTGTGTCTTTACCTGGTAACACTTCTCAGCCGCTGTCTTGGCAACCTCGGCCAGATCATAGAGCGGCTTCTCTTCTCTTTCCAACTGTAGTTGCTGCTCAACATCAAACCTGCGCTCATAGTACTCGTCAACACCCACAACCAGAGGTTTGTTCTCAGTCATCTTCCTACCAAGTTCAAGCAGAGCAATCGGTTGTATCGCTCCAGCAGGGAACCAGAACAAAGTGACAGCAGCACGGCTCAGCATCTCATGCTCCCAGGCAATCTGCTTAGCAGCAGCGTCACCAGTCTTCTCTAACCCGTAAGGACGCCTTGGATTAGCGATGTTCAAATCTGTATCACCGAGCATCTTTATTACCTCGCTCTGCCAGTCAGGACAGTTTGAGATACCACCAGCAAGAAAAAGATCCACGTGATCCCAGTCAGTACCGCTCTCAGGAGTAATCAGTGTCGCCATACTAGAACAACCTTCCAAACATATTCCTACAATACGTAAAAACATATCTGAAAGGTTGTTCTGATGAGGCAAAAACCCTGTTTCAACACAGAATGGATGCTCACTCTTTACCCACACTTGGAGTCAAGAGTACGCATGATAGCATCACGTTCCTTCTGATCCACAGTCAGGTTCTCCTTGTACTTGTATTTCACTTTGACATAACTCACAACATACTGACACTGACTTGGTTCATATGAAGGAATATATGTGGCTGGATCCTTGTCTGACTTCGACCTATTCTCTTTGGACCCAACAAGTTGAAGGTTATCCAGGTCGTTAGCAATCTGATGTCGTTGATAGACAGTCAACCTCATCCCATTCTTCTCGGACCTGTAAACCTCTTTCAATGGCACCAAGTGATCGACATCAGCATCATGGCTGCTTCCTTTTACGATGGTGACTACCTTGCCTGTGTGTATGGATCCACAAAAGCGGAACCATCCTCAGCGCGACCGTCATCGTTGAAGGAACCATTAGGAATGTCTCTCATCTCGACAGCAGAGACAGTACCATCATCCCAGCCGACAAACATCTCTTTACGGTTGTAGTCACTTGCATCATTCTCTGGAGCAACGGTCAGTTCAGAAAGTTGCTCTTTCGCTCTGGCTACCTCCTCAACAGTAGGCTTTAACGGCCTACCCTGAAAGAAGATGTCACTACCATCAGAGTTTGCGCCTACACTGTCATTGTCACTGGATGAGGAGCCAGAATCAGAGGACTGGTTGTCGCTATTTCCCCCAGATCCGTCAGTCAGACCTTTAGCCTTCTCTTTAGCCTGATCCCACTTCTCCTGTGAGTAGTCCTTGGCATCATCATAGACCTTCCCGGCCTTCTCCTTGGCTTCCTGTCTAGACTTGTCTGCCTGCTGCTGCTCGTAAGCCTTCCAGTCTGTCTGCTCGTCAGTGTCTAGTGTTCCACAAGCAGCGACAGAGAAAGCAGACGCCAGCACACCAGCCACAGCAACAAACCGCCTCACCTTGGCGGCAGCAGACGACCCTAGAACCGAAGTTGAACAGGTTGTGCTCATTCTGCCTCTCAAAGATACGCCTAGCCTCAAGCCTACTGCTGGCATGATCCATAGAGTCATATGGACAAGATTCTGGAGTCTGCGCCTCGCACTCCATTGGTTTGTCATACTTCAGATGAAACTTCATGAACCAGACCTCACAAACTCATACACAGAGAACAAGACAGATTATCATTTATCAGATACAAACATATCTATTCACTAGCATATTGAAATGATGTGAATAAATATGTTTGGCTGGATGGCAATTACCACACAGGAGAGTTGAGATCCTTGCGCCTTGCTGCACTACTAGAGAGTTGAGACGTACCAACTGAAAGAGTTGCAACAATCTCGTCCTCAGTGCTCTTCTGTCTCATAGCACGCTCCTTCTGCTGCTTCCGCTTTTCCTCAGCGATAAGTTTCTCTGTAAGAACGTTGTGCTCGTCAACCAAAGAGTTGAAGACGTCAGAAGAACGCTCAACAACATTCTTGGAGGACTTGATGAACTCCTCTAGGTTCCTCTTCATCTCCTCGTTCTCAGGATTGTAACTGAAACCAGGATAAGGAGTCACTCTAGCAATCTTTTTAGCAATACCCTTGAATGTCCCAAGAACCTGATCCAGATCCTGCTTGCACTTATCGAACTCAGGTGTCTCAAGATGGGAGTAGAACTCCGTCTTCTCAAAAAGAAAACGGATGTGGAGGGAGTCACCAAAAGTACGATAGAACTCATCAGGAAATCCAGGGTCTCCAATGTTTGCAAAAGAATTGGCATACTTTGCAAAAATCCTAAAAGCACTGGAATCAGAGTCAACGCCTAATGACTCTCTGCACAGATTCTCAGTAGCCAAACCCGGCAGCAAAGATTTCTGCATACATCGGAAAAATTGCTCATACATAATAAATCCCCTGTTCTCAGGAATTGTACTAAAGCGAGAGTATTTCATATGTAATTTTGTGTATTTTTCAAGATCTATTCCATATGAGTTAGGCCACTTAGAATTAGTGCCAAAAATTGAATCGAGAAGACGCTTGATCCTAATACTGTCACCAGATGTGTTCTTCTTATTGCTCTCTGAGGTGATTTCAGTATCTTTTACGTCATTAATGTCATTATTGTCAGCGTTCTTGCTGCCAGTAGAGTTGTCACCACCATCAGTAAAAACGACAGAACAAATTCCATAAAGACCCATTAAACCAAGAAATCCAACGACAATAATGGCTACAATTCCGCAAATTGACATCTGTAACTCTCTCCTTTTTGCTCCTGCACCTCTGATGTGCCATGTCACACAACAATCACTGGTTGTGCCTGCATGAAAAGAATACACAAATGCCGCCCTGCAATCAAGCAGAACGGCACAAGTGTAAGCAAGATCTCAAGTTTTGCTACACAGAAGACCCTGATCCAGCAGCCAGTGACTCGTCATCGTCTTCAGAGTCCTCAGCAGGGTCTGTTTCGTCAGTACTTGACAAGATACTAGATCCAGTGTCCCACAAGTCCTCATCGAACAGAGACTTCAGAGATGGCTGACCGCCACTGAGACCGTCTGTCTGATCCCGACCACCGACCTTCTCGTCAAGTCCAGCGATCTGACGAGCCTGCTCAACAACTGAGTCAACCTTGTCATCATCACTCAGCAGATCAGGCATACTGACACTCATGCCTTCAGTCAATTCATCAACCTTTGAGGTCATGTCATTGAACAAAGACCTGATCTGCTCTAGAAGTTCCTCTCTGTCAACCATGTAAAACTTCTTAAAGTAAGTGTTGTCAAGAATGCTTGCACATGACTCCAGAATCTTCCTAATTGGAACAAGATCCTGTTTGGCTTCAGGAGTGGAACCAGATCCAACAACTGGATACACATTATCGTATGCGTTATAGAACCTAACCAAAGAGTGAGTGAACTCATTAATCTCTGGGTATGGTTTACCCCTCGGAGGCATCTTAAGATCACAGAGTATGTCTATCGCCCTGTCTCCTTGAGTCAGATAGACTAGTTTGGCGGCATCAGATGAGTTCAGTATAGTTACAGGCAACTCAACTGCTGCTGGCTTCATCTGCCAGGAGTTGTAACTGAAGATGTCTTCACCATCATTCTTCTCCTTGAACTCCTCTAACTTCTTTGAGATATGGTCATCCATCATTTTGAAGCAGTCCGTGTCACCAGTCAGTTTTCCGTTCTCAATGTGGACATCTCTGATATGTGACAACATTCTGGCAAGAAGAGAGTCATTGATGTAGTACGAGTTGATGAGCAGAATGTAGTTATACAACTCAGGATCAGACAAGAATCTCGGTACATATGAAGACGCTGAGTCCTTCAGACCATTAACACAGGACTCTACAATCTTTCCAATTTTTAGTTTGTCGCCACTTTTATTGTCGCTATCAGAAGAAAAGATCGTTCTGTTATTAATGGCAATCCAAGCAAACACTGCTACAAGTATGGGGATGAAAAAGTTCATTTTTATTCACCCATCCACATTCTCACTAAGAGACCAAACATCTTCATCGTCCAGATCTTCTTCCTCATCACCATCGACATGATTCTGTGTGTCTGAGGGTGTTGCATCAGCACTAACAGGTGAACCATTGCTGTCAGAGTGCAAAGATATGGTCTTTCCAGCGCCACTTTGACCAAAGACAATCTCTGGATTCTTGTCATCACATTCTTCATCAAGACGACTGACAATCTCCAGCGCAGCGCTCCTTCCAGCATATGCCTTCTGATTCTCACGCTTTTGTGCATCTTCTTTAATTTTCTTCTGAACTTTGCCAACCCTGAACATCAGTTTCCGAAAGATCTTTCTCATCGCTCTGTCATTTGAGCAGAGTAGGGCTCGTGAGTCAGGATTATCAGTAATCTTGTCAACTGCCTCTAGGATCTTATTAATCTCTGTGATGTACTCAGGTTTAATATAATCATTGTTCTCGCGCATCGTAATAGCAGTCTCGTAAAGGCCCTCAAAGAACAAACGAGTATACAAACCAGAGTACCTGATCTCAGTGTCAGTGAATCGTTGGATGAAGTCAAAAATACTGAATCCACTCAACCAGAACTTTTCGTCGGAGACGTAAGATCCTCTAAAATTCATTTTTGGATTCTCTGTGGCTATTCAGATTATCTGTAATGTTTTTTTGTGGTTGTTGAAACATTATAGGAAAGATCTCACCAGTCCGATTAAAAGAACAATCACAGATAGAAGCGAAACACCAACAATGAAACTAAGCATTATCTAGAACTTCTTTCAAAACATTTATCAAATAGATGGACGGGTAATGGCAATTCACTATCACACATAAACAGATTGACATAAAAGTCAAGATACTGGACGACTGACAACATGTGCTACAGAAGGTGTTTTGATTGACACATACGACTCAACAACTTCTGCTCTGACCCCACTACCACCAAGTGATTCAATTAGAGAGTTCAGTCGCTTCACTGAGTGAATCATCCTGACTGGAGCACCTGAGACAACCGCCTTCGACAACTCATCCATCACCTCGATAGTGTTCTTACTACCTGACTCAATTGACGACAAGATAAGCGACTCGTTGTCCTTCAGTAACTTGGCAACATACTCATTCAGCATATAGTCGATGTAGGTGGATTTTGCAAAGTCATGCGACATTGACTTCACGATAGACGCTGGCTTGATTCTCTGCTTTGACTTCCGCAGCGACCACAGATAGATACTCACGCCAGCAAGAGCAACAGCAATAATAAGACCAATCAGCCAGATAGGAACCATTGGAGGAGGCGGATCGGCAGGTGGTGGCACGGGCTGGTTACTCTGATGGTCTACAGACTGTGTAAAAGTGGTGATGACAGAGTTGATAACCTGATCCAAGAAAATGACCTCCTGCTCTACTCAATGCCTACAACATGAGAAACACTCTGCTCCTTCAAAGCGGAAAGAATGGACTGTCTGGCTTCCTCAGCCGCCTCTGCCATCTCACTCACCTTGACAATGTTCTGGTCATGAGTCAGGAAATACTTTTCGTCAGAATCATTGTTATCATCTGACTCATCAACAGGACTCTTATCAGTGTCAACATCTGTTGAGTCAGTATCATCATCTGCTGCATCAGAGACGCTACTGCTAGCCTCATTTGAGTTGACATCTCCTGACTCGTATTGAGGTTCTTCATCAGAAAGATTCTCGTCATCACTGTCATCAAGGTTTGGGAGTTCCAGATCCTCTTCATCAGTGTCAGAGCCCTCCTGGGTTTCTTCAGGCTGCTGGTAGACAGACAGATCGACCCTGTATGCGCTAGGCTCATAGAGAGACACAAAAGACTTCACAGCATCATCATACACGCTCTTTGTACGAATCCTCTTGACATCCTGAACGATAGTGTTGACACTGTTTCTTGAGAATCTTGACAAAGCAGAGATCTTGGTTACTAGAATCTGAGTCAGATCATCAGGGAACGGTGAGTTGTTGCCATACCTGATGAGCATTTGGATGGCCTCGATGCTGTATGCCGCCTTGATGATACGAGTCAGCTGAAGCACCCTGGCTGCATACCTCTCATCATCCTCATCTGAGATACCAGCACGCCAACCACCAAACGAGTTGTAGAGATTACGAAGAGACCGAGAGAAGTCCTCTAGCGGATCCAGAACGTCTTTCCTCAGTCCCACAGATGAGTCATACTCAATAGGAAACAGCACATCAAGACTGTCGTACTCGTTTTGCAGGTCGTCAAAAACAGTGGTCATACCTATCTCACTCTCGTCTCTGCGATCAGTCAAGGTCAAGAAGAGACAAAGGAGCGCGCTCTCTTCTGTCTTGCTTGACATGTATCAGTAACTATATGAAGCTGATCACATTCTAACTCAAACGAGAGCATTAAGCAAGCAGAAAAGTGCTTCCAGTTCTCAGAGATCTCTGTCACTCTACTGGAAGCACTTCGGCTGGAAAATATGCAATTTTATCACAATACTCACATGTAGTCAAGTGAATGAACTATATGTTCTCTATCACTAACTAACCTAACCACTGAGATCGCGAACTTTGTTGACCACCCACACTTATTGGGCCATATTTGTTGGTTGTGTGGATGAGTATAATGCCTCTGCTGGCTTACCTGGTGAGTTGTCCTCCCACTCTGGTCTGTGCTGACTCATGTCTGTCTTCTGAGCACACAGAAGCAGAACTAGTAAACCACCAATATAGGGAACGAAACCGACAAAGATCCAGGGCCAGTCACGACCAGTATCACGAATACGACGAACTGTCAAGGCAATTGTTGGTACAAGTGTTGCCAGAGAGTAGATTGTCAGCACTATGACGATAATGGTCAGTGGCATCAAGGACCATGCGCCACCATCTGGGAACAGCAGTGCTCCATCAGGTGTCTCATGCGCTAGTGACAACGCATACATCATAGGCAGGAAAGACACTGACATCAGTACAGCAAAAACAGATCCCACAATGACGTTGAACAAGTATACCCACCAGTACTCAGACCTTGAGGAGTACCCACTGAATCGAGCGTAGCGCTTGAAGTACCTCACGACCGCCTGAGAAAAAGTAGCACCATACAATGGTTTGCTCATGTCTTCATGATCGTTTCCATACTCCAGTTCGCCATGATTACTTACTGAAACAGGATTCTGGTTGACCTGAGTGTAGGTGTTCGTAAAAACACTTGGCGGATTATCTACAATGGTTTCAGTGCTACCAGAGTAAACACTGCTATTGTCCATGTCTGGTACACCTGTTGTTGATGTGCTGCTATTACCCAACTCGTCCTGAAAACTTTTGTTCGTCTCACCGAAGAACTCGTCGCTGCCACCGGTTCCGTCTGCCATCTACCTCACTCCCTTTCACTCTGCTGACATGTTTTTGTCTGTTTCTGACTTAACAGAGTGCTTATAGTAAAGAGTACTAACAAAACCATAATATCCATCTATTGATGTTATCTATGATGCTTTAAATAGATGACAATGTTTTTCAAACAGAGTTCACACATAAAACACATTCTTTACAAACAGAATAAGATAGAAAACAACTGATTTTAGTACGAGATCTGCTTGACTAGTTGACTGAGAACTGAGATAATGCATTATAAGCCATACCACACTCAGTAATCCAGTCAGGTGTACCATCTTCAAACAAGTCTGACAGGTCATTGAGTGACTGTATGATGATTCTGATTGTCAACAGATAGAGGACAGATACTCCGCGTTCCTTGACTCGTCTGCTGGACTCTGCAACCAGTCGCCTAGCCAGAGTCATCACATCCCTGTCCTTCTTATACCGCCACGGATTCTTGTCAACATCTTCATCAAGACAGGTCAAGAAAGTCTTTGAGGTCTGTAACACCTGCAGCCAGTGCTGTTTCTCAGTCTTGGTTAGTTGTAGATGACTACCTTCTGTACCTGATGCGTCAGACGTCTCTAGCGAGGTATATGTAGGGCAGTGCTCTGAGTTGAAGTCATCTCTTGTATTGCTCTTTAGGGATGATGCTGAGGATGTTGACATGTTCACTTATCTCTCTTGCTCTGTTCTGGACTCTTACTGAAGACATCAAGAACAGATGACACAACCGACTTAATGAAGAACCTACGAGACATCACACCATCCAACATGTCCTCATAGTCCTTAGTTATTGACAAAGGCCATGGGCACACAGGAACACCAGTCTTCTCGTCATAACGGAACCTGACTCCATACTTTGGAGAATCGTCCACCAGACTGCTAATAGAATCTTCTGTGTGATCGGTCATATGCTCCGCCTTCTTAGTCAGTTGACATCTGTCGTCTTGATGTCATCGCTCTCGTGTGATAAAGATAACACGGGACCAGATGAAAGTCAAACAAGGTGTTTCAACACAATTTCAACAATGTTGACATAAACTCAGTATTCAACTATATGTTAAGTTATTGGTTAGTAATTGCTCTTTCCGTGAGGGTTAGGTGCCTGTGTTTCTAATGATTCTGCCTGCTCAATCAAGGCTTTAGCAACAGGAGAGTCTTTACCTCCGCCAAAAAGAGCGTGAGTAAATGCGAGCATTGCAATTGCTACTGCCATTGTTAAGAAGAAAATGATTGGCCGTCTGGATCCCATTATACAAATCTCCTCACGTTTTGTATAGTTGTTAAGTTACTGGTTGCTTTTACCATGAGGATCAGTAATAGAAGAAACCGCTTGGGTATTTTTGAGTGTTTCATGGTCAATAGAACCATTTGAAATTAAAAGATTTATATAAATTACCCACAAAAGAAAGACAAAAACGAACAAGAAAGAAACAGCAGATCTCATTATTCTACACTCTTCTCTGCAAACATCTTAATTGCTGTCCTAAACCCGTGCATGACTCCCTCGTCAGCAATACACACTCTTTCAGGATCTGTTGGCTCTACTTCAAACAGAAGAAACCTTGCCATCCTGTCATCATCCCATGCAGCCATCTGCCAGCCCCTGTTAATAAGACACAGATCATATGAGACCACACTCTCTTGTACTGTCTCTCGATCATCTAATGACATGACGTAAAGATAGGGAGAGACGCCAGGGACAACAGCACAGACCCTGCACTCATGCGTCATCAGATTCATCAGAAACCACACATGAACCATTGTCCTGTCATCAGCAAAAAGGTCTATCCTCCTGTAAGCATAAGAAGGCTTGTAGACACTTGAAAGACCTACAACCTCAGACTCATTACTCAGGAACGACTTGATAAATCTGACAAAGTTCTCTGGCTCAACATCCACATCAATCTCAACATCCTTGATGACTGAGATGATCTCCAAGCAGCCAGGAGCATCCTTCACCTCGAAGTACCTGTTCATGGAAGTCAACAGCAGTGACATTAGGAATCCTGCCGTCATCTGTATTGAGATAGAAAGCATTCCTGCTGACATTCAAAGAGACTCCATTATCTCCAACAATAGTGAACCTGGTGTCTGAATGAGGCCAGACGCCTTGACTCATCTCAGCAAAACGAGAAAACATCTCACAAGGATCATATACGACGCCATCATTATACATCTGCCGCTGAGTAAGAAATGACTCGTGCTCGTCATGACAACTACTTGATGCAGTCATTTTTGTGTTGTCACCTCAATCCATGTTTGTCATTTTTGTGTTGACATGATGTTAATTCAGTTGCTCTTGCCATGAAATTCACTGTCTCTTAAAGAAATAAAACTAGAAATGCGATCTGATGCACTTGATGAAGCAACATGAGAACTGCCATCTGTTTTTTCACTGACTCCAGAATTAGAAATGTCTGAGAATAGAATCACTCCAATAACAGCAGCACCAATAAAAAGAGTTAGTGTGCCCGCATCATCATCTCCAAGAAAGAATAAGGCAGCAGAAATCAATGAACAAAATGCAACAACTATAACAATTGGTGTCAACATGGTTCTGGCTCTTTCTTTACTTTTCAAATAAGGGGTTAATGGTAGGATTCTCTGCCTTACTAGTTGACTCGTCCATGGTGGTCAACACCAGAATCTTGAGAAGAGGCCCCAGAAGGCGATGGAGACGGACTACTGGTCTGATTTGAACTACTCGTAGATGCCGAGTTGGCGCTAGAATAGTCTTTGTTCATGCTCTCAATCTGATTCTGTGCAAAAATACTTCCACCAATCAGAAAAATTGATAGAACAATAACTTTAAGTGTCTCAGATCCTCTCCCATGTACAATAGAAACAAGGATTCCAAAAGCACAAGACGCAATAACTACAGGAACAATCCATGATAACACTTTTTGCTCTCGTTTCTGGGTAATGATTGATTTTCAGGTAAGTCGTGCGAGCGACCTACTCCAGAACCCAACTTCGTAGTAAGCGCCTACACTATCGACATCTTAACAACAAGTCGGTCAAGCACCTCTTCAGTGACTCTCTGTACTATTGCTTCTATTGATCCAGACGACTTCCTTGGACACTCCAGACCTGTACCTTCCAGCAGTTCCTTTGATGTCACCAAGTGGCTCAAACTGCAACCAGTCAGCACCACTGTTCTCACACACAATAGTCAATCCGTCTCTGATCTGGCACCATTCAGCAAGATCGTTGTAGTCAACCTTGTTCGTTCTGTAACCCTTACCAGCAACCTGATAAGGTGGATCTATGAACCACGTCGCATCCTTGTAATTAGACAGATCTCGGTAATCTCCATGGTGAATCTCCCAGTGCTTGATGAGTTCAACCTGTCTAGCCAGACGGCTTCTGATTTCCTCTCCCCAGTAGTTGGCACCAACGCTCTCACCAGTTGCAAGAGACTGCCTCATCCACTTTGACGGACGTTTAGACGGCGATGCACTACCCTTGTTCAGGTGCCATCCAATAAGCCACCTCTGCTCTTGACACAACCCAGGAATGTCATCAACCGTCTCCCAGGATCCATCATAGACAGGCAGCCTCATAATCTCATCACTGCTTGCTCTGATTAGGTAGTCCCATGTGCTAGAAACCTTCTCGTCCAGATCATTGAGCACAACTTTTAGTGATGGCGAGAAGTTTCTCACGGAGTAACCAGCAGCACCAGTGAACGGCTCAACAACAAGATCTCCCTCTGGTTTGGGGTACCTACTAGCAGCCCGAAACTTTCCACCGAAATAAGTGAAGAACGGTTTCAAAGAGACAGGTGAGTTCATGGAATAAAAGCCGCCTTCAGTTCAAAATAAGCACACTCAAGAGAATAAGCACACTCAAGAGATCAGAAAGATGAAGCATCGTTCGTAATGAATCATAGAATCTCCTGCAATAGAGGAATCTAAGAAACATGTAAACGATGCTTCAATCTTAACGAAAATGAGAGATGCTTGTTCTATGTGTTTGTCTTTCTGGTGACGAGATCGTGTTATCGTACAACCACCATCACACAGAGAGCAGTTTTCTGTCAGATCCTCATGAACGGACCAGGACCAGTGTATCCGGTGAAGTTCGCCTGGCTGACAGGAATGCGAACTGGAATCACCCTACCAAGCACAACGCTGTTGATGGTGCCAGCAAACGGGCTGTCACTGCCACCAGACGTGCTCTCCTGCTGGTCAGCCTTAGTGTCAGAAGCGTTGTCACCACCGTCATTATCATTCTGATCTGACTCTGCACTACCCTCTTCTGACTCATGGTGTTGATTGCTCATGATGTCACTGCAGACCCGATTACAGAAGTGACTCTCAGGCTCAGAATCAGAAGTATCATTGTCAGCACTACCTGAGTCTTCTGTGGTGAGATTGATACCTAGCGAGCAAGCAGATCCTCCCAGAGAGTCAACAGGAACGCTCTTGCTGTCTGCATCATGAGACTTGTCGTCATCTGTACTGCTGTCAATCTCGGATTCCTTGTAGTTGTCATTCAACTCTACAGTCTTTCCAGAGGAGAGAGGCTGAGTATCAGTGTCAGGGATGTCAGCACTCTTGCTGGAAGAATTGACCTCTTCACTATTTTCGCTCTCAAACATCCTGGCAAGGTCACAGATAATAGATTTCAGTGACGGAACATCATTGTCAACAAGATCAACATTATCCTCACAGGTGCAGTTGTCAGGGCAGACAGAATCAGGATCGTCAGTGTTATCATCCGCAATAATGGAGATAATGAGGTCAGCCGTCTCAAAATCGTCCTCGGTCTGATCCAGGATGACATCAACAATACTGTCGAATCTTGAGTCTCCTCAGTGAAGACTCGGGTACTGAAGTCAGGGAAAGCGACCGTCAGTGTCCGACCTTCACTGTTGCCGGTAAGAATGAAGTCCAACATTTGCATCTCTCCTAGTAGTATTGGCGACTGGTTTGTGTCTGGTGTTTAAACGGTCTCAGTATATTGTACAACAATGACCATGGCAGTGTCAACAACCTCATGATTACAAGGTTGATGTCATACTGCCATGGTCCTTGTGTTCTGTCAGTTCTCGTCAGTGTCCTCATGAAGGCGGTTCTGAACAACCTTCTCAGCCACGTCAACAGCCTTCTGACGGGCTGCACGGGTCTCCTCAGAAGTCATCAGGTCTCGAAGGTTACCGTACTGAGGAACGTCAACCTGTCCGTTCTGTGCAGTCTTGCTCATTTTTATCTCCTCTTCGTCGTAGTCTGGAGGAACATGTGTCCTCTCCTCTGTATGCCACTATCATAGCACACCTGTTTTGAGGGTATCAAGTGATTTACATGTGAAGTACATCTCAGTACTCCAGGCCAGAGTAGGACCAGGAGTCACCTGACTCTTCCGATTCAGATTCTTCCTCTGGTTCGTTATTTCTTGCCTCAAGTCGCTTCTTGTTCTCCTCCAAGATGCTGTCAATACTTGGTGGCTCATCAGCGTTGGTGCCATCAAGAACCTCTCCCTTGGAGTTGATGGCGACTAGTTGAACAACCTTCTGATTGTACTCAGGATAGTCCTCATCATTGACGATTTCCTTATGACCAACAACAACATATGTCTGATTCCTTGGAAGAAGGACCTCTCGCTCACTCCTGTACTCAGACACAGAAGTAACGTTAACACCTTCAGGAGTAAGAATCTCAAACAGCATACCACTGCTGTCGTTACCTGACATGTTACGCGCCACAGAGATACATGATGAAGAAGATGTGTAAGAACTGAACGAGATCGTCTGACCGAGTTGACCATGATCTGCGAGCCAATTATCGACCCCCTGCGTCCAAGAGCATCTTTGACTCCTCACCAATACCACGATAGACAACTCGCTGCTTCTTCGGAGCGTTACTCATAGCCAAGTCAAGGTTCTCAGTAATCTGCTTGACAGCATCACGAGTACTGACGTTCCTGAGAAGTTGAACATAGTACTCGTCCTCTGTGTCAAAGGCATCAGGACTGTCATTGAACTTCTCAAAAGAATCACTTGATGGGACATCATTTCCATACAAGATGTCAGCATACTTGATAGGCCGGTGAGGTAAAGATTCTGCAGCACGTCTTCTCGCCAAGAGACATGCCTCTCATCTCATCCTCAGACCACCTCTCATAAGTTGACTCAGACTTCTCACTCCCATAGAGATAGTCATTCCAGTCCTCATCGCTCTTGAGACCAAAGTTCTTCCAGGAGTTCTCATTCAGCAGGTCAGGGTCAATACGACCAGAAACAGTACGTGGAGCATAGTACTTGGCGAACGAGTGATCCACATTCTCAATGTTGCTCGGCTCATTCACAAGCCCCATGTCATCAACATATGGAGCAATCCCGTTTCCTACAACTGGAGCATCAGACCAGTCCCTGCCAATGTTTTCAGGACGAACAACTAGACCAGAGGCACCATCACCAGCCTTGGGCGGAATGTACCCGTCAGGCCACTTCGAGACGGCCTCCTGCATGGCCTTCTCAAACTCCTTGGAGGCTTCCTCAGAAGAGTTGTACTCCTTGGTGGTCATGTCAGCAATCTTCTTAGCAAAGTCCTTGTCGCTATCCTGTGTTAGACTCAGGACATTGTTCTCTGACAGGAACTTCTTGTGAGCAAGTGCTGTCGCCTTGGGATCAGTCTTTCCTGGCATCATGTCGTCATTACCATACAGAGCAATCATTGCCTCTTGCATGGTGATACCTTCTGCCTTTGCCTTCTTGGAAGCAGCGTACCTGGCTCGACGTTTCGCGTTGTACTCTTTCTGGTGATTCAGGTACCAGGAACAACGCTTACCTACACGACACATAACAAAGAACCTCTCAGAGCACACTAAAAAAAAAGCAAATAGAAAGTCGCTGACAAATATCCAGTTTGCCTTGCCATGACAACATATAATCTCAATGTATTATCTATCACAAGGTTGTTGCTAAAAGTCAGATCTGTGTACCAAGAGAGATTCTTATATCAATAGGTTGTGTCCGTGCTCTGACTGACGTCATGTGAGTTATTCCTGCTACGCCCTGACCTAACATCAAACGGAACCAGCAGTCCAGCAGCAACAAGCAGCACTGAGATAACAGCCATGGCCTTCATCATCAACGACAGATCAGCAACCTCACTGGATACAACTGACGAATCTGACTTCTCAGGCTGATTTGGTACTCTCTCACCTGTCACAAGCAGTCTGTGAGTATTGACGCCATATGGGGTACAGGTCATCAGTGTCAACAGGTCCTTACCAGCAACAGCAGTTAAGGCGTCAGACTGAGATGGTAGAACAGTACGTATGTCAGTCACCTTGTAAGTCAGTTTCTCACCATACGTGTCAACAACCATCAGATCGCCCTTTCTGACTTTTACCAGGTTATCAAAGAGGGTCGCTGACTGCATTCCTGTGTGGGCTGTCAGAACCGACCTGTTACCTTCTCCGCCAACAGGAAGGGCGGTCCCGTAGACGTGTCCTGCTCCGGTTGCGATAGACGAGTCATCTGTTCCATGTCTAACAGGTAAGTCTATTCCAGCAGACTCAACACGAATCCTAGACATCACGTCAGAGTCGGCAAGAACGCCAAGATACTGCCGATACTTGGCTGAACTGTCCTCAACCTCATCCAGAAACGGGTCAAGGATCGGGATCCCGTTCAGGGTGCTGTTGTAGTCTCTGGCCTTCTGAATAGCAGCCTTATTTAAAGCCTTGCCTTCACTGGTGCTCTCGCGTCTAGCGATCTGCTGGCTGTACTCCTGGGACTGTTGGTGCTGTCTCAGGTTGTTAACCACCGTCGCTATGGGCGCGTACCCAGCACCACGCCAGCGATAATGAACACCAGGCAGGCCAGGGCAATCAGCATTTTCTGCTTCTTTACCCCAGCCTGCCTGGCAGTTTTAGTGCTTGTCACCTAGAGTTTCCTCAGTTCTCTCGACGTCTCAGCGACCAAGCATACACCAGTGCTGTACCGGCAGCAAGTACCAGAGCCCCAGTGGTTGTCCACACCTTCCACCAGTCCGTCAGGGGTGAACCAGTCAGGGGGAGTTGGCCCTCAGTGTAGTTGACGACCGTGAAGTGGCTGTCGCCGTCCTGTCCGGTCTGGCTGGCGTCAAACACGGCACCAGACTGCTTTGAGACTGCCTGAACACCATCAGGGCCGACTGTGACCTTCACTGGCTCGCTCAGGAGGTTGTAGCCCTCAGGTGCCTTGACCTCGGTGAGCGTGTAGACGCGGTTGGTCTCCACGTTGCTCACCTTGACGTTGCCCTTACTATCAGACTTCAGAGTCGTCTCATAAGGGGGCGCAGTCCTGGACACCAGCACAGTCCTTGACCAGGTTGAACTCAGCGTCAGCGAGCGGGGTACCAGCAGTGTTGACCTTCGTGAAACTAAAGGACGTCAACGCTGGTGAGTCCTTGACAACGACCTGGCCGTTAGCGTCCTCAGGTGTCACAGTCACAGGCTTCGGCTCAGGATCCAGCCTGTAGCCCTTTGGTGCAGCGGTCTCAGTCACAGTGTAGGATCCGAACTCCAGGCCAGTGATACTGGAGATTCCTGTGGAGTCAGTCACAACAGACCTGACAACCTTACCATTGTGGTCCTTGATGTCGAAACCCGCACCAGCCAGTGCCTTACCAGTGGTGGCGTCGATCTTGGAGACTGTGATACGACCGTGCTCCTTGAAGTTGTCCACAGACACGTCAATAGTGCCCTTGAAGTCACTCCTAGCAGCATAGTCAGCAGCCCGGAACGACTTAGAACCAGTGCCCTTAATTGAGTACCCGTATGGGGCCTTCGTCTCAACAGCGGTGTAGGTCTCCTTCTCGTCCAGAACTGACGTGACCTCAGCAGTACCGTCCTGACCAGTGACCACGTGCTCAATCACTGTACCGCTGGAGTCCTTGATGTCGAACTCGGCACCAGGCAGCAGCAGTTCAGCACGGTAGGTGGAACCATCCTGTACGACCCGCCCAGGCTTACCAGACAGGCTCACCAGACGCTCAGCCTGAACCTGAGACAAACCGGTCCCAAGGGTCTCAGTCTTGACGACCTTCGCCTTTACGGCACGGTCAGCAACCTCATAGGAGAACGTCTTCGCCCTGTTGGGGTCAGTTGTGATGACCTGGCTCCAGCCGTCGTTCAGGTACCCCTTGGCGGCCCTTGTCTCAGTGATCTTGTACTTGCTTCCAGTGAGACCAGTGAACGACACAGTTCCGTCCTGACCGGTGGTCGCGGTACGCTCAGCGACCCATGCCCCAGTGGAGTCAAGACCGAAGAGAGTGAACTCGGTGCCCTCAACCTTGGCCGTCTTGTCGCCATCCTTGTGCTTGGTGATGACCACCTGAGACGGGACGCTCTTCAAAAGGTTCGGAACATACAGAGCAGACTGGATCTTCATCTTGGCCCCATCACCATCAAACAGATCACCTGTTGGTGAGACCTGGAACCTCATGTCACCAAGGAAGTTCTCGTACCTCGGGTTACTGGTCTTCTCCTTCAGCGTGTAGACGACACCAGTCTCCAGGTTCTTCAGTTCCAGAACACCATCGTTGCCACTCCACAGGGCACCCGTGGTTCCAGAGGTGACGACCTTACCAGATGGGTCCAGTACGTCGAAGGTGATGCCAGGGACCCTGGAGCCGTCACTGGAGGTGTACTCACCGAGTTTCTTACCCGTGTTCTCCTCAGTGACACCAATCTTCACCAGCCGGACGTTCACCCTATCGTTGATGACACCAGAGGTGGGCATTCCGTCAGGAACAACAGCCTTGTTGGCCTTCGTCAAAGCAACATCCCAAGTACGGTCAGCCTTCACGAAACGACCCGGGAGCAGACACCTCACTAACCGAGTATCGACCCAGAGGAATGTTCTTGAAGGAGACCGTGCCCCTACTGTTCGACACAGCAGTGTAGGTCAGGCCACTGGTGGAACCAGATACACCCTTCAACTGGAAGGTGGCCCCAGGAAGAGGGATCTCGCCCTTACCGATCTTCGTGAAACGAACCTCACCAGTCATCGGCTTAATTGGAGCCCAGATCTTAGAGTTGGACATCTCACCCAGGTCAATCACATAGGTCCGCCCAACCATGTTCGTGAACTTATCAGCACCAATAACGAGCGGCTTAGAGGTGGCCTTGTACCCCTTAGGGGCGTGAATCTCAGTGATCGTGTAGCCTGGCTTGATTCGCTTGTTGACGAATTTCACCATGCCGTCCTTACCTGAGGTGGCAGAACCAATCGTCTTGCCCTTGTCGTCCTTGAGAACGAACTTGGCTCCAGCAAGAGGCCCGCCAGGGGAAGTTTGACACCTTCTTGAACTTTATGTCGGCACCAGGGGCGTCCATTCTGTTGACGACACCAGCAGGCTCCAGCAGGAATGGGGACTGGTCATCATCATACATGAGTGTGTTTCGCGCCACCTTGTACAGGTTCTTGTATGGCAGCGGAGCGATACCGTCAACATGCTCCTCAGGTGCCTTCATCGGAAGAATCACCTCAGCGGTAGTCCTCGCCTCAATAACAGGACCAGAGACCCTGATTCCCTTCGTGTTAGCGGCAGGAGTGTCCGACCAGTTCAGCGACTCCAGTACGGCCTCACGGTTACTCTGCGTCACAACAGGCGGGTTGCTGTCAGTGTTGAGGTACTGGATACGCCACCCGTCAGGTAGGACAGGCTGACGTGACAAGTCCCACGTGTTGGCGAACTCTGACAGCCTGGGGTCGCCAGTGACAGAGGTGTCCCCAACATGCGGGAAGAAGTCGTAGAACACGGGGTTGGTCCGGTTCGTGTTCGTCATGTTGGATGCAGCAAGCCGGTACTCGAACTGCTCACCAGCATAGGTGGTGATGTCCTTGGACCAGGCCCCACCAAGGTTACGGATTTCCTTGACCGTGGACAGGTCCTCAGCAGCCAGCATGGGGTCGCTCACCTCAGCCTTGGACCAGGTTCCGTTACCGGCAGGAGGGTTGTCAACCTTGTTGCCGTAAACCATGTCCTCAGTGGTGGAGGTCAGGTACACGTCGTTGGTGATGCGCCCCGTGGCGGCCTCACCGGAGACCTTGGCAGTGATAGCACCCACAGCCATCGTGTTGTTCGTCACAGCGGATGCTGGGATAGAGTCAGCGGTCCAGATGACAGCAGTACGACCAGTGCCATTGTAGTTGGATACTGCATCAACCCTTGCGCCTGGTGACTGCTCGAAGGTGTTGGACATCTTGTAGTCCACCACGGACAGGCCAGCGGGGAGCAGGTCAACCATGCGGAAGTTCTCAATGGTTGCCCCGAAGCCCTCATCAGTCTTGAAACCAACGTTGTAGGAACCAGTGTCACCAGTGACCGTCGGGGAGGCGAACGAAGAGGTCTTGGTAGCAGTGATCTTCTCGGACTCAGGGATCACCCTCAGGTTGGCCTCACGAGTCACCTTGTAACCACCATCCATCTCAGTGGTGACGCTGTTGCGCATGATCGCTGTTGTCGGGTCCTCCGTGACGACCTTGCTGGTCTTGTCACGCAACTCGGTGTGGACGATAACGGCGGCTGTGGAGTTCTTCATCTTCTTGTTCGCCTTGATGATGACGCTCACCTGGCCGGTCGTGTACTCCTCAGGGATGTCCAGCCTTGAACCGGCGGCAGGCATCTTGGCCGTCCACAGGGTTGCGCCCTCCTGATCGACCACCATCACGTCAGCGCCGTCAAGGGTGTCGGGGTGTGACTTGCCCCGGTGGTTCCCGTGGGCAGAGATGTTGGTTAGAGCGGTGTAGCGAAGCCTCGGATCCAGGTCATGGTCAGTGAATCTTGGTGTGGACTCACCCTTGGAGTAAGCCACCAAGTTCCACTTCTGCTCCATGCTTCGTCCACGTGTCGTGTCAGAGAAGAAGCACTCGCGGGCACGAACACACTCAGGTCCGCTGGCGTACTTGTCCGACCCGTAGTCGTCACCAACACCCTTGTACTCAGGGAACTTCACGAAAGAGTTGGTGATGCTGTTGTTGGCGTGCAGGTCCTTCTCAGCGGCACCCTTGTTGTGGGGTGTGAGCCGGATGTCAGCAGAGTTCTTGATGTTGGCACCATTGGCAGCGTCAGGGTAACGCAGCCTCAAAGTCACAGGAAGCAACTTGGAGTCAGTGTCCAAGATAGCCTCGCTCCCATGGTAGACGGCTGTGGTACCGTCGTCAGAGAGCGACCACCCAGGGTTGAGAGCAGGATCGAAGACAGCCTTCGCCTCACTACCGTCAGCCTTCTTATAGGTGGGCAGAGTGTCAGTGACCTCCCACGCCCCAATGTTACGGTGCAGGTTAGTCACATAGAAGGTGTAGGTGAGGTAGTTCTTCGCCTGATCACCAGAAGCAACAGAACCATCAGCATTAGCGGTGTAGTCATCAACAAGGTAACCATCCCACTTCATGTTCTCCTCGTTACCGTTCTCCACGGTCCCCTTCCGCATAACAGGGTTCTCATACCGGGAGTAGATGTCAACAGTGTTACTCTGCCCCCTGGCAGTGTCATCCGGGTACACCATAGTCGCACTCATCGGGTACGCGGTGTTGGCGGCAGTCTTGTACCGGTTGAACTTGAAACGAACCGGGACAGAGAAGTCAGTTCCCTTAGGGAGAGCCTTCAAGGTCATGACAATCTCGTTACCAACAACCTTCGCTGACTTCACCCTGTCAGCCTGACCGATACCACTGAAGGTCATGGCGTCAGAGATAGGGATACGGATAGTCGTGTCCTCAGGGATGTCCTCAGCGTTGGCGCCACTGTTACCGATCTTGACGGTGACAGCAAGTTCCTCAGACCCAGCGTTCACGGTTGGGGCTGTGTCAGTGGTCACACCAGTCTTTGAGTCGGTGTAGGTCTTGGAGATACTGATGCTGGTCTTCTGCTCCACGGGACCACTGCGCTTGTAGGTGAAGACGATCTCCTTCTCGTCAGCGCTGGTGGAGACAGGAACAGTGTAGTCACCAGGGGTCTCGAAACCGTACACGCTGACAGGCTTAATCACGGTGCCACGAGGGTACATCTTCGTGCTGACGGCAGGACGGATGTCGTTCCCGTTCTCGTCAACGTAACGGACCTTGGCGAACGTTGGGCCAGCGAAGATGTTGTCCGTGTCAGCAGGTATGTTGTCCGGGAACGTGCCGTCAGCAGGGTACATGTACACCTTCTGGTTGGTGTCACCAGTGTATCCTCCCTCACGCTTGGGGCGCTCACGAGACAGGAGAGCATCAGAGGCGGTCACAATCTGCGCGGACTTCTGGTTCTTGCTTCGCAGAGCCCACTCCTCGACCAGGCGGATACCAGACCAGTCGCTCGGGTAGGAGGAAACTGCTGAGTTGATGGCGTAACTGCGGATGACGTTCACCTTCCCCCATGAGGAGGGAACCTTGGTGATGGTGCCGTTGTTGGAGTTGCTGCCATCGGAGGTGTTCAGTGCCCCGTTACCAATCCAGGTAACCTCACCCCATGAGTCAGGGATCTCAGTGATCCTCGTCTTACTGAAGGCATAGTCGTCAATCTTGGTGACGTTACCCCACGACGAGGGAATGGTTGTCAGGTCATAGACCTTGGAGAAGAGGCCGTTCGGAATGGTCGTGAGGTTTCCCCAGTTGTCTGGGATTTTAGCGACATGGGTCTCAGCGAACGCCCTCGTTTCCAAGTTTGTTCACCTTGCCCCATGATTCAGGCAGAGATGTGAGGTCAGAGCGGTAGAAGGCGTTTGCTCCAATGGCCTCAACGTCGCCCCAGTCAGTGATCTTGTCCTCAACACCCTTGGCGTACTCGAACGCGGCCCATCCGATGGACTTGACCGTCTCGAAAGAGGCCGGAAGATCCATCTTCGCCCGGTTGGATGAGGTGTTGGCAAAAGCCTGATCGCCGATACTGGTGACACCGGTCCAGTTCGGGACCTTGAACGTGTCATCAGCAGAAAGGTCCCTGGTACCCTGAAGGCGCCGTTACCAATGTCCTTGATGTCACCCCAGGAATCAGGAACGGACTTGATCTTGTTGCTCTTGAAAACATCCTTAGGGAGGTAGGTCATCCCAGCAGGCCACTGGTCAGGAATCTTGGTAAGTCCAGCACGATTGAAAGCACCGTCACCAAGAGATGTCACTTTACCCCATGTGTTAGGGATAGATGTCAGATTGCTGGCGCCCTCAAAAACGCTTTTGCCAATACTGGTGATGTTTCCCAGGTCTCAGGAAGGTTCTCAAGGCGAGTCAGTTCGAGAAGAAGCCCTTCTTGAGGCTGGTTGCGCTACCCCAGTCCTCAGCAGCAGTGATACCGTTCGTCAAGTACTGGTATGACGGGGTGTCACCGCTACCGATAGACTCAACGGTACTGCCGTCCTTGGTGACGTTAGGGAAGCAGACCTTGGTGTTCCCAGAGCGAACCTTTGCCTGACCGGAACTGCTCAGACCGATGACTGCTGTTCCATCGAATGCGAAGTCCTTGACTTGCCAGCCGTTGCACATCTCGATCTCACCGAAGTCAGTGCCAACAGCGACAACAATCTTCTTGATGGTCTGGTTGCCCTGAGCGTCGGTCGCGGTGTAGAAGACGTCCTTGGTTCCAGGAGTGCTGGTGTCCAGTGTCTCTGGCTCAACCGTGATGCTGGAGGTGATGTTCTGCCCGTTGACGTCGGTAGCGGAGACGTCCTTCAACAGGTCTGCCTTGGTGACCTGCTGGCCCTGCTTGAACGACTTCGGCTTACCAGACACCGTAATGACAGGGTTGCCGCCACCCTTGGTGTACGTCACATCAACATCGTAAGGGTCGCTGTCCGGGGCGAAGTCAACGAAAGCGTTGTTGGCCTTGTAGCCGTCAATCTCAGGTGCGGTGACCCTGGCCTGAGTGCCCTTACCGAAAACCTGGCCTTGCTTGGTGAGATCCTGCCCCATCGTGACGACTGAAGCAATCTCCTGCCCTGTTGCGGCATCCTTCAAGTGGAGACGAACTGTGACAGGGTTGATTACCTGACCGAAACCGTCAGAGTACCCCTGAGTGGTGACGTTTGGGTTCTCGGTGACGACCTTGACGTAACGCCCGGCCCCGGAGAACACGTCAGAGCCCCCATGAGGAGACGTTCGCGCCAACGGTGGCCTCCTGGATGGAGTTGCTGGAGAACGCCTTGTCACCAACCTCCTGCACGCTATCAGGCAGGGTGACGGAGGTCAGGGAGTTGCTGGAGAACGCCCCGGCCTTGATCGTGGTGACACCAGCCGGTAGGGACAGGGAAGAGATCTTGTTGTCCTTGAACGCTGACTCACCGATAACGGTTGCGGGAGCCTGAGCCAGATCCACGCTAGTTAAGGCGTTCTGGGCGAAAGCACTGTCACCAATCTCAGAGAGTCTTCGAGGAGAACGACTTCAAAGCATTCAACTGCAACGCATGAGCCTTGACGATTGTGACACCTGGCGCGGACAACTCACTGATGCCGTTCCCGTAGAAGGCGTACTCCCCTAGAGTGGTCACACTATCAGGCAGGGTTACCTTCTTGAACTTCATCGCCTTGAAAGCACTGTCACCAATGGCAGTCACCTTGACCCCATGGATCTCGCCAGGAATACTCAGATCCTCAGCGTCCTTCAGTTGCGCCTTGCCGTCCTCAGTGAGACCAGTAACCGCCCCTGTGCCTGAGTCAAACAGCAGCAACTCAGTGATGTCAGCAGCCCTCAAAGGGCCAACCACAAAGCCAGCGACAGCAACCAGGGCGACAACCACTGCTGTTGACAGCGCCCGCCCGGCCTTCATGCCTCCGAGGCTCTTCAGGGTCTCAGTAATCCTGTTCAAGGTTCTTTCTCTCCCTAGAAAAAGTAAGGGTCAGTTATTCTTGAAGTTCTTCTTATAGGTTGTCAGCGTCTTACGTCTGCGGTGCTGGCAGATAGACCAACCCGCTTTTCAGCACAGGTTGAACCATCTGCCAGCACCACAGGAGGGCTCACGCCAGTCAGTCAGTAACGACCTCGGCAGCCTTGGCCTTCTTGCGGCTGGATACCACCAGGCCAGCACCAACACCAGCGAGGATGATGGAGATGGTTGCCAGCAGAGCCACACCCTGAGCACCAGTCAGAGGCAACTCACCCTTCTTGACGTTAGTGATGTGGACATTCCGGCCTGTCAGGTCCTCGGCGTCAGCGTCAACACCATCGTTCAGTGCAGCAGACAGGTCAGTCACCGAACCAGCAGCAGTCAGGTCGAACTTGACCGGCTTAGCCAGAAGCGTGTAGCCATTCGGGGCAGTGGACTCAACCAAGCAGTAGGAGTGAAGGTTGGCCTGCTCAGCACCATCATAGAAGTTGGACAACTGGAGGCCACCCAACTTGGTCAGACCAGCAGCATCAGTTGGGCTGGAGGTGGCAACAGGGTCGCCTTCAGTGCCTCGACATCACAGGTGGCCCCATTAGTGGCACGGAACACCTTGAACACAGCGCCAGAAAGGTTATCACCAGCCTTGTTGGTCTTGTAGATCACGATGTCACCGTACTTGGAGACAACCTTGTTCGAGAAGATGCCCGGCTCAGGGTGACTTGTCTTCCATGTGTTGTTCGGCACGAAAGCAGCCTGGTTCTCAACAATACCGTTCGCTGGCATGGTAGCAACACGGGTCACAAGGTCAGTGGTCACACTGCCACCAGAGACCTTAGCCAACTTGCCAAGCCCCTGCTCAGTCATGGATACAGTAACCGTGTTGTTAGCGCTGGTCACGGTGTAGTCTGCGCCCTTGGTCAGAACCTCGGACACGCCAGCAGCACTCGTTAGGGTGACAGTCTCGCTCTCAAAGGACAGGCTGGCGTCCAGAGTGTCAGTAATCTGGTAGACGCCACCAAAGTCAGCACCATCAACAGTCCCGTCACCATTCTTGTCGCCCACCAGGACAGTCGAGTTCAGGCTGTAGGTGATCTTCTCCCCAACCCGGTAGCCGTCCTGGTTCTGTGTCCCAACCTTGCCGTCACTGACGCTCTTGGTGATTTCGTCAACCTGGTTCTTCGGGTATACATTCACATCATACATCCACTCAGAACGACCGTTCGGGTTCGTCATCGGCAGAGAGACCAGGAACGGGGCGCTTGGGGTGACCTTATCCTTGCCTACAGCAGTGCCGTCAACTGTTGGAGTGGAGTTCGCCAGGTTCTCGGCCACGACATAAATACCCAAACCATAGGTCCCTTGACCAGACCCGTCATCGCCAGTCGTTACAGACTGAGCCTCCTTGACCAGAGCATAGTCCTGACCATCAACAGTAATCTTCCCGGCCGCCACATCAGCAGCAGTGACCTTACGCTCATGAATCTTCTCGGCGACCTTCAGACCCTCATTGGTCGAGACGTCAATACCAGAAACCTTGTACACGTCAAAGACAACCCCACCCATAGGCTTACCATACTTGGCAGCCTCCTCAGGGGCCAGGGCTGTACCGTCAGCACGAGTAGTGGACTCAGTACCACTCAACTTGTGGATGTCCAGAGTGGCCTGACGTGAAGCGTCCGGGACAACAGCATCATTGTCAGCAGCGACAGCCGGAACAGCAGCACCACAGGCGGCCATCGTCAGTGCACCCGCAAGACAGACCTTCCTAAACGACATCATCATATTGTGTATCTCCTAGATAGAGTTCTCGAAAAATGTTCCATACGTGTGGTGCTTTTACCCTGTGGACGCCACAAGCATGATCCTTACTGATGATTGTAGCCCAATATCTTGCATAATTGGTAACGTTAAGGAAACACTTCGATTACAAAAACGGCTCTATCTCAACAAAAACTACGGAAACACTTAATGAAAACAGTCTTGCAGTCCTTACATATATTTATACGATTGGTTTTAGAATAGCCGTTTTTCATTAAAACACGACAATATGAAAGCAGAAACAGATACAGGTTAATGTTCTCGTTTATTAAAGAACATTAACCTGTGTTCACTTGTTTGATGAGTGCTCTACTTCGACAGAGAGGTCTTGAAGGCGTCCATCTCTTTCTGAATCAGATCGAACACATCAGTCCAGCCACACCCCTCGAAGTCGGATACGTCACCCCACAGATCCTCCTTCTCGGAATAGACACGAATACCAACCTCAATCTCGCCTGACTCCATGAAGTCAACACCCACTGTGACATCAAACCCGTCTGGATGAGAACCCCGTGCAATAAACCCAACATCCTCGCCAGGGAAAGTGTTAGAAGCAAGCACAACACTCAGTAGTGTAACCTTCAGACCAATCTTTTCAAAAGCTTGATGAATCATCTTGTCAATCTGAGTGTTAGTATGACCAGTAATTGCAATCCAGTCAATCTCAGTAGTCATCGTGCTCCTCCTTCTTGATCTGTTTCAGACCTGTTGTCCCTCGCTCTTGCAGTAAGAGTACGTCAAACACACAGAGCAAGTCAACAAGAAGAACTAGTGATCTGCGTCACATATCCGAGAAGGATGAGCACAGGAAAGTGCCTACCTGCATTCGGTTCAAAACTTCCTGAACTCTTTCAACCATGTTTCCTGAGTGAATGGGACCAGTGATTCCTTGTTCTCAAAGGAGGAAGCGCCGATCTTCATCTCCACTGCATCAACGAAGACAGAAAACTTGCCTTCATGACGATGGTACATGAAGTCATCAACAGGCATCCTACCAGCATACTGATCAGCCAGTGGAGTATCAATTGAGAACGACGGGCACCTGCCCTCAGCGATTAACTCGTTCACCGCCTCGATCCACCAGTCATACGGGTGCGGAACCACGTCCTTGCCTCGACCAGAGGTTTTGTACCCCAGAAGTGTTACGCGCCAACCAACTTCGTCAGCAGCGCGCATATACTCTTTGAAAGACTCCTTGTCGCCCAGTCCCATCACATAATGAAGTGATGCCTTACTAGATGGAACATCTCTCAACAATTTGGCGGCAGATCTCAATCTGATCGGGGAGTCTCAGCACTATATGCAAAACCACCAATCAGATCCTTAATCTCAGGCCAAAACTTACGGACAGCAGCAGGAATCTTGGTGGTGAAGTTCGGAACCACCCCATTGTCTTGGAAGATTTTCAGGATCCTCACGAACTCAGGGTGTGAAGTGGTCTCACCGCCACCCAGAGCAACCTCCCACACCTTGGCCCTACCCATCTCACGAGCAATAATCTCAATGTTTTCTACGGACCCATGCTTACCAAAAAATGGTAGAGTCCATATAGCAAAAATTCACACCCAATGGGGCAGTAGTCACTAATTTTTACATCGCATAGTTCAGGCTTTCCAGCCTTCTCATACCTGCCGATAGCGAACCTGATCTTAGTGCCATCAGACCTGTCAAAGAATGAGACAGCGTTCCTGTCAAAACGAACACCATAACGCCTCATCAGTCATCCTCACCTAAATCAACATCAAGTTCATACTTAATCCTCTCATTACTCCAGCCCTGCTCCTTGAGACCCTGAATCATCTCGGCCAACTCAGGTGATTTCGGATCGGTTCCAAGAGTATCAGTGTCGTACCAGTGAGGTTCAGATCGGCTCCAGTCAACCAGACCACTGGAAACAACCTCGGCCCGCTCATAACTCTCACCGCTGTTGTCATTACCTCCAAAGATGACAGTATGTGGATCTCTGGCTTCTTTAGCACTGATGGTTCCAATTGATTGATGATCGACATACCCATCAGAGGCAAGAGCAATCTCAGAGTCACTGAACTCAGGAAACTCGTATCTGACCTCCTGCTTCCTCTCCTCGCTCATGTTCTCCCAACCTTCAATTCGAGATGTCATCACATAGAACAACTTCTCAAGAATGGAAGAAAGTCTGAAATCCTCCCAGCCGTACTCGTTGTCTCTGCACTCAAAGTCAACCCTATGATCGTAAGCATCCTCAGGAACCTTCTTTAAGTACACAAATGAATGAGAGGATGACGAGTTGGTAGCAAAACCACGACGGAAGTTGGAGAGCAGGTGCTTCTTGACAAAACTGAAGACAGCACTCTTGACAGAATTAGTAAAACTCATGGGCAAGATCTTTCTAATAGAGAAAGTCGAATTGGTATAAAGAGCAAAATAGTTGTATAGTCATATGAACAACTATTCTAGCGTGCTATCAAGTGAACGTAGTTTTTCAATTCATTACCACACCTGAGACGAACTGATAACTGAGACATCACTGCTGACATTCTTCTCATTGGTGTTCTTGTTCTGTGACATCATTGAACCAGCAAATGTCATTGTCATCAAAGCAGTAAACACTAGAACCACTAGGACAAAACCGCTGACGCTGACATTTCCGTCGTCATGCCGAGACTGACACTTGCACATCTGGTGATAAGCATTCATCACTGATGTCACTCGTCCTCGTAGAAGTCGCTCAGAAACTCCTCTACTGCAGCAATCGCCTCAGGAACCATCTGATAGAACGAGATGGTGATGAATCCACTGGGCACACTCCCCAACGGCATCCCTCAGAGACAATGATTCCAGCATCATGCAGCACCTGACGTATTCATGGTTGTCGTCACGAACAGCCAGGCAACCATCTGGAATTCCCGGAATGTTCACAGTCAGCGTGTCATAAGGTCCGTCAGAACACCAGGCAGTCACAGCAGGATTGCCGTCAAAGTACGCCTTGATCTCCAGATTCAGTACCTCGTTGCTGCCATACTTTGAAAGAAACTTGATGTTACTCAGATCTATTTTCTTGCTCTCCTTGTTCTTCTCTTCTTAAAGTCTGTGTTTTGTGTATCTCTAGTATACATGTGGCTCATTTGGTTCCAGATTTGTTCTCATCACGGAGAAGAACGTGCTCAACTGTGTCACGGATCAGACTAGTAATCTCAATGGCAGTACTGATAGCACCCTTATCAGACTCGTTGCTTCCAATAAAGGTGTTCATATGCTCCAACGTGCCAATAATCTCACTCAGAGAGCCAATCATCTCAATAGCCTTCTCGTTCATACCAGATAGAGTGATCTCATCATCTTCAAGTAGCATGAACCAGTGACTGAATGAGAACTTGTCAGCGGCTTCCACATAGAACGAGATCTCGCTCAGAATGTTCTTAAACGCCTCCTCCATCTCAGCAAAGGCGTAAACGACCTCCTCATCAAACCCGTTCTGAATGGCTTTAAGCACCCACAGACGAGACGGATCCAACAGCCCACCAGGAGCAGCCTCATCCTCGCCGTTGGCGCCAGTTACAGGGAATAGAGGACCCTCGTACTCACTCTCAGGATACTCGTCCTCATCACCATAGATCTCATCATACTGCTCATCACTGAGACTCATCAACTCAGCAATCCTACGAGATCTTGAACTTCTAGTCAGATGATTTGGTACACTGCTTCGGTAGTTAGGCATGTTCTCTCCTATTGTGTAGTTGGGGTACTGCTTGTATGTCAGCACTATGAACTGCAGACAACATCCAGTAGCACTCACTTTGCACCCATCATAGCACACAAGAACACTAACGCGCCACCAACTGACTTGCTCTGCTGGTAACAAGAAGTGTGATTCTGTTCACACCCTACCTGCATGTGTCAATCAGCCGAGTTGGTTCACTTTAAAGTGGTTTCGCTATTGGCTGCAGTGTCTGTATTGCTCTTGTCCCTAGTGCTCTCACGCTGATAAACAATCAGATCGGTGAGGAATGATCCAATGACTCTTTGCAAGTTTGTTGCGTATGTACAATCCATCTGTCTGACAATCTCGTAGGCGAAGGCAATGGATATATGCATCTCCTGATAGAGCAGCAGAGAAAAAGTCCACCTCAAGTCATCGTAGTCAATATGCCTGAGAGCCTTTCTGTCAACCTCATCCAACACGTCAGAACCAGTACTGGTGAGCAACTTGTCAAAAATCCTCTTTGTCAGAACGTCAGTACCCAAATCTCCGAAATGAGCCACTGACTTGTCAATCATTGAGTACAGAGCAGTAATCAGCACAACATCATCAGTATATAACGACACACGTCCATTGTTCTTTATCTCTACAAACCGTATAAACAACTCTGACAATAGATCCTCATCCATTCTCTTGATGAATGAGTAGTCCTTAGACATACTACGAACAAAGAAGGCAAGGGAGGTGTATGACATGGGATCCATCTCAAGTGAATCACCTTGTTCAAGAGACTGCTTCTTGACAACCTTGTGGATCCTTTGAATGGATTCTATGATACCATCAAGATCTGAATAGTATCTGTCAGTAAAAGGAATCTTGCTGCTTTGACTAAATGTTCCGTGCATCCCAGCAACACACAGCATCAGTGCACGACTGAAATCAAGAAACCTTCCATTATTAGTGTACACGATAGAGGATGACAAGTTGCTGACAGAACCATCTAATGCACAACCAAAACTCTTACCTGAATCAGTATTTGATCCAAAATAATCATTAAAACTCTCAGAGACAAGGTTATAAAATGCCTCAATCTCTTGACTGCTGCACAAACTGCCTTCCGAAAATTTTTCCTGTGCTAAACCTCCTCCAAAAGTACCCATCTTGCATATAACAGAAGAGTTGAATATGAGAGATAGGGCAAACGCTGTTGCCATGATGTCATCAACTGGTTTATTTCTCAGCCACTTGAACACAGGAGAGGTAGTATTGTCATAAACAATCACCTCATCATACCTCAACGACTCCAGGATACTGAAAGCAGCATCATCCATAAAGGTGTTGCTCAGCAGAACCACCAGTCGCTCAATAAAATCTGTTCTACCAGATTGATCAGCAGAGACAATGGAAATCTTGAAGCGATCAGGAAGAAGAATGCTTGTACACGCTTGTTCGTCTTCGTTGCCAATCATGTATATGTACCTGACATCAACATCGTGGTTGACACTGACACAGAAGTTGCCGTCATGATCGCTCCACTCAAAAAGCGTGTCAGAGATCTTCCTGAACCTGTACTTAACTCCCTCATGTGTGTACAGAATTGACGGACGCTTATTTCTGGACAGGTTGCTGCTCCATCCTGGTCTGCCTTTCACATCATCAACAAATGTTTGACGATTAGCAGAGAGGAGGTCATTAATTCTGCGCTGGGTTCCTGTCATACTCCAGAACTCATCCATAACAGGTGATAGCGATGACACTTACTGAATCCAATCTTTGTTCCTGATTGATGTTACTGCAAAAAAGTTGTACAGAACAGATAGCATCGAAGCACGTGTGAGCAGATTTTGTCAATGAGAACTTGCTCACACGTGCTTCAACAAGAGAGTTGACTGAGTAGGAGTGATTTAACTCACATCTCTACACGACCGACAGGAGTTGCCTTCTGTGCAACCATCACAGTCCCATCAGGAATCTGCACCCCGTTAGCAAACATGCTGGTCTGGCAGATGTCCTCCAGACAGGCAACCTCATCAGGATCCACCAGACCAGAGACCACAACACAGAACGGATCATCTGAACCACTTCCTGCGCCTCATTCAGAGCCTTGGTCACAGACTCAACCAACGAGGACACATCAGTGTGAGGTGACAGATCCTCAGCAAACCTGTCACCATAACTTGCAAGACGGGGAGTGAAACCAACACCTACATCATTCTTGCGGCTGGCGGTGTACACATGCTTGATTCCAGATCCTTCAAGCATCGGACGGATGACACTCAAAACCTCGTCATCAGACAGGATTCTAGCAGTTGGATCATGAGCAACCAGGATCAGTCGTGCTGTCATGAAATTCTCTCCTTGTGGTATGGGAACACTATTGAATCAGATGGTAGCACGACTATTGACATGTATCAAGGTGAGGTGCACTACTATCTACAAGAACCAGAGTCTTCAGATCTGTTCCGTGCTTAAATCATCTGCTGGCTTGGACTCTCGGTTTTTGTACTCCTTTGTCAGTAGTGCTCAACATCACACTGAAAACACTTGCCAGCACAAGGTGACCATGCTTTAATTCGCCATGAACATGTACATCCCTACCTCCTTGAAGGAGAGAACAACTATGAAGTTCACCAGCAACCAGTCCTCATCCGAGATTGTCAACGGAATCAAGTCAGTCAAACAAAGTGATGGTGTGTCAGATGGTGTCTGGAGCGCCCTGAAGGGATTAGAGAGAGTGGACCAGCACCGAACTGAGTTACTGGCATCAACCAAGGTCTACGGAGGCCCCAGTAACACAGGACGCTACCTTGCCACAACAGATGGCGAGATCGTGGACTGCTTGAACATGACTGTTACTGATCTTGACGACTCGTTCTGGGACCACCTGGATCTACTACGCAGCAACATGAGGGAAGCGGTCTGCTGAATTCTGAGAATCTAAGAGAATTTGCCAGAATCTCAATAGATTGAGCAATTGTTATGACATACTACATCATTGCTGCTATTGTTTCTTTTGTTCTTACATTTATTATCAGTATGGTCGTCAGTTGTAAGAACAATGGTAGTCATATCCCAGTGAGCGATAGGTACACCAGCAAGTTCAGCGTATCCAAGTCAGAACCTGTTGAGGAGATTGACCCTGCTGACATGGAGCCGGTTGACTGGTGAGTTGAACGCTGACATCATCGCCCGATACGACGTTTTGTCTGCAGTGTGGACTTTGACGTGTGATTGTGCTAACATCATCACAAAGTGTGCTCACAATCAGAAACTGCTTGCTTTGTACTAAGGAGAACTAATGAGTGACCATGATGACAACGAGACAGAGATCAGCGACTTCCTGTCTGACCTGGATGATGACAGCACTGATTCCGCATCAGAGCCTTCTTCTGACTCCTTTGAGGACAAGATGAAGAAGTATGAAGAGAACATTCAGAACGACAAGGCTCTCTCACAGGCCATTGGTGCAGGAGCACTGCTAGTGGGCGGTGGTCTGGCTACAATCCTAACAGGCAGTTCGTTCGTCCTACTTGGTGTAGCACTGACTAACGTCGCCTGGATGCTCTCACTCAGCGGGACACTTGGCAAGTATCTACGAAGGATTAATCCTGTTGGAAAGTGCCTGGAGATTCTTGGAAGCCAGGTTCGCAGGTTCATCCCAGGTCGTCTGGGCCGACAGAAGTTTGAGATGCCTCACAAGGATCCCATGGAACAGTTCAATGACATCTCTGATGAGGAGGTGGAGGAGTTCAGGAAGCATGAGGCAAGAGACCTGTTTGGTGCTGGTTCCTCCTCTTCTTCTGATGCAGCAGAGGATGGTGTCAGCCTGAGCACTGATGAGGATCCTGCTCAGCCCTTAAAGCGTCAGGAGGACATGTCTGACAGTCTCATGGAGGCTCTTGGCGACATGGAGAAGGCCAGCAACACAAAGCCCACTTTTGACATGCACAGCATCTTCGGTGTTGACAAGAACGACCCAGATCTGATGTTTGGTGGCGTCTCGCCCAGCAGTTCCTCTGATGAGGAGGAAGACAACGATGATGACGAGACTGAGCGCTCCTCGTCAGCAAGCGCCTGAGTTTCTGCTGACGACAATCTCAAAGAATTCATGTTGGCAGTAGATGTTTGTTCTCATCTAGTTTGACACACGGAAAGGAGGTGCAATTCATTATGGTGTCAGGATCCAGGTTGTGGTATCCAGATCAGGACAAGTGGATCAGCAAGTCAAAGCACATGAAGTACTATGTATACCATACTTCACTGATTCGCGCATTCTATTTATCAACCACAAGTAATGATGACTACGAGATCAAGAACCCAGATACAGGGATACTGAACTATCTTGTGAAGGATTACTACGCCAATGACTTCATGGTTCAAAGGTACGCCAACAAGATTCTTTGCCCTGATGATGACTGGAGTATTTTCTCACCAAGTGACAAGAAGTTTCTAACTGACACCGCTCTGTCAATCGCAACATACATCGCAATCACTCAGGTTATCCTGTATTTTCGTCAGTGCGCATATGTTGCCATCAAGTATCCTGACAACACTCAGTATAGGTACCTTTCCAGCGCTGTTCTTGCTGACTACTCAGAGATTCTTGCTGAGAAGATGTACACACTGGGGAGTGTTCTCAGCGTCGCTTGTCTGATGAGATCTTTCCGGTACGTGTTTCAGACAGCACAATCAAGAGCATTCTGTTAGGCGACCCTGAGTTCTCTGGTATCGACACAGGACTACCTGCAATCCAACTCAGCGCACCAGTCAGACGGTTGTTTCTTCAACCAAGGCGTGAGAGCAGGACCCTGATCGAGATCATGATGTCAGAACACACTGACGCTTCGGATAGAAAGTGTTTGTGTGAGAAGTGCAACACTGATGAATGGAACCGTTTGCTGACAAGTATGTGTGACCTGGATGATCCTGCCAGCCCTTTCACACTGATTGCTGGGGAAAAGGATCATGACACTTGTGATGTGCATAACTACCTGATGAGATACCCCTTCAAAACAGAACGCTATGATGGGTATGTTTACGCATCCGCATCCATTGGAGACATCTATGCATACACGGAATGGAGAGATGAAGTGCTGGCATACCTGAGCGCAAGGTCATTGAGTCACGTCGCCATTATCATTGAGAACGTCTGCAAGAACCTTTCTTATATAGGTAGCGGTACAGAGCACTGGAGGAGCCAGCCAATGAACGACGCCTCCAAGAAGACTGCCGAGAAGGGTTTTGAGAACGCTTACAGCAACCTGTCCCAGTTCCTCAAGCAGGACGATCTGGCGGTTGGTCTGATGAAGAAGATGGGGATGTAGGTATAGGTGTACAAGATCCTCTGCGCTTGTGACTGACACCTCACCTTGAACTAATTGACCTGATCGGTTGGTTGTGGTACATATAGTAGAAGCAATCCAGAAGAACTCAGCCAATAGTTCACTGGTCACCTATTAGGAGGTATCACAATGAGTATGTCTTACCGCATCACCAGTAAGCATGAGAGCAGTGTCGTCTCGTGCTCGTCCAGTCAAGGTGGTCAGTGTCGCTGTGCAGAGGATCTGGGAGGAGCAGACTGAGCACATTGAGTCCACCTACGATCCACCTCAGTGGGAGGCCATCACCTGCTACTGGAACGGGAACCCCCGGAGAGAGGCACCCTCTGTCTACCCGTATGAGCATCAAGTTTATGGTGAGGATTCTGGATACTCCAAAAGCACCACCAGTACAGCCAACATCGTTCAGCAGGATTATGTCATCAATCCAGTTGCAAAAGTAGTTCTGTCTGTTCTTGGCACTGCCTTTGTCGCATTGGTAGCAGTAACCGCTTATCTGTGTGGTATGCCTTACATCTACCACCTGATGATGACCAGCATGTCAGGAGATGCTACACTTGACCTAGTGCTTCCAATGGTTGTCTGTGTTGTGATGCCCGTTGTGGCTGCTACAGCACTGACAGCATGGGTGTACACAAAGATGAAGGACCATGACAAGGAGAGGATTCAGTACCATGAATGGAAGTGGTGACGATCACGTTCTTACTATGAGTCGTCGTATTGAGATTCACCAGGAGAACATCAAGAACTACAAGCGTACTTGGATACTTTCTCTGCGTGCGTCATTCTGAATGCTGTTGGTGCCATCATCAACTCGTTTATTCTTGCTCTGGACTTTCAGAACCAGAACTTCGGCTGGGGTGGTACTTACTCTCACATCTCCATCATTGCTCTAAACGTGTTCGTTATTGCAATATTCAGTTACACCATGTACAATACTGGTCGATTGATTGGAATGAATCAGGCAAGTATTGATTACCTGGAAAACAAGTAGAAGGAAGACAACTGATGTCAGCAAGCAGTACAAGCGATAGCAGCAGTTCAGCAGAACAGGTCTCTGATACAGCAACAAGTGCACAGGGCATAGATAATCTTGTCAGCAACGAGCAGGTTGAGTTCAACAAGGGGCTTGTGACATACTTCATCTTGCTGGCGTTCTTCATCTTTGGAGTGTACTACTTCCTGACGATGCCTGAGATGGGTCTACTGGCAGGAGTAATGATTATTGCTACAATCTTCCCTGTCATGTGGAGAACTCTCTTCTATCTAGGTATAATTACCAAGATGGCATCAAAATGGTTGGTGTCACACATCCGAGTACTTATGGGCAAGTAGAAGAAGGCAGGCAAGGAGACATGACCAGTAACAGAAACCAAGACCTGGAAGCCATGATCATTGAGATACAGGTCATGATTGAAGAGTTTGTTCAAAAGGTCTCTGAGGAGATGTATGCATTCTTCGACCTTGCCCTAAAGAGCAGGTTCATGAAGTGGTTCGCCTTCTTCAACCTTGTGTGGATGTCTCTTGGTGTCGCCTTCATCGCCTGCATTGGACTGTGGCTCATGTTTACCGCTCCCATGGCTAACATCTCAGCAATCATTGCTTGTGTTGTGTCCAGCGGTTTATGTGCTTACCTTCTGAAAAAGAGTTGGGACGAGGAGAAAGAGTACAGGAAAAGCATAGAGAACAACTGAGGTCTATTCATCTCTATCTCCTACTCGATACCTCTTCCTCTATCTTGTTAAAACAGCGAATCCTCTTTTCAAAACCAAAGAACAAGCACAGAAAACAGACAGTAAAAATGAAGATCTACTACACATACATTGGCGCAACTTTTGACCTTATCAGGAACAACTACCACACTGGTGCTCTGCAGGCGTTCTCAGACAATGAGATCATTCCTGTAAGGTTTATTGGTGTTGACAGGGCTAGGAACAAGATTAATGGAGTCATTCCTGTCACTAGACAGCACTTTCTGTTTCTGCATGATGGAAATGACTTCAGTGCTAATGACGCGCTACGTCAGGCTCTTCATGAGTCCAACCTGAAGTCTAGTTATTTCTTTTCTCCTATCTATCTTGGAGAGCGTAGCGACTGGGTTCCTAAGGACACTCGTAAGGTGCTTGACATGCTCTCTGAGGCGTTGCCAGACACAGATGTAGACAGCATTGAGCAGATTCCTGACACTGTTGACAACCTCTGGGAAGAACTGCTTCTGAGTGATACCAGCAAGTAAAACACTGAGTGCAGAGCAGGAATGAGCATGAGCAGACGACAGAAGTGCATACTGGCCCTCAGTTATCTCGTTTGGACTACTCCTGTTGTGATTGCAGCGGCATATTCTGCTATATACGGAAGCATCAGTTTGGGTTACCTCATTAATCTTACTGGCCTTGTATTCGCTTTGTTCATTATTTCAGCACCTCATCTGTTTATCATCTCAGTAATCTTGCGACTATATGCGCGATCAAATTGCAAGAACCTGTTTGTTTTTCTGAGATTCATCAAAGAGTATAGTGACTACAAGAATAAACCTGTAACTAATGTGTTGAGAGTATTCAGAATCTTGGATGTTCTGACAGATTTAGTGACTAAGGTCAGTCTTTTATCAGGTCGTTCTAGTGAACCAGATTTCATTTATGACTACCTTTTTGAGTCAGTGAGTGCTCAAACAAAAGAGAAAACCCAAGTTAGTTGTCAAAACTAATCAGCACTATAAACTACTTCACAAAAAACTTAAAAACACTTCTGACTTTTAAAACAGCAGAGCACTACTCCAGATCTGTCATCAGTTTCGCTGACTCTGACTGGAACCATGAGGGTTGTCTAGTTCTAGGAACTATTGACACCAGCGAACTAGAATCACCTGATCTCCTAGAATCGCCTGGTCTCAGCGATGTTCTCAGACATATTACCAGTATGTTTACTGGTACTGGTCCAAGCATTGTTGTTCTGTTTCCCATAGATGAGACCGCTCACTCTGCACGAAACGATCAATCTCTTAAGCGCCTTCTACAAAACGGATCCTATATTACTGAGACCAGGTACTTCAAAGAGGTCTCATACAGGATTGACAAGTGCATGTTTGTCGCGGGATCACACAAGAACGTCTCTAACATTCTGGAAATCATCAACGACTACTATGCGTGTGGTGAGATCGACAGAGACAAGACGGTTGTGCTTGTTCACTCTGACACAATGGGTCAATACTGGAACATCAGTGACAACCACCCACTTGACTTCAATTGTGACATCAGTGGATTCATTTTTAAAGCAAGTGACAATAACGAATACTGGACAGATCAGTTCATCAATGAGGAGAACGCTCCAGAACCAAGCCGACTGAGTGCCATCAGATCTATTTCTTGCGGATGCAAACAGATTGAGAACATGTCAACAGACAGCATTCACAACTTCGGTGCACCGAGGATTCAGAGAGATAGATCAAAGAATAGACAGAAAAAGTCATGACAACAAATCAGTACCAGAAACTGAAAGCAGCGAGAAGGCGGATCGGTCTTAAAAACGTATTTGGCAGAATCATTATATTTTTTGTTACTTCTGTAGTCTCTCCTGTTATCCCACACTCTATTCCCTACCATTATTTATTTCCTACTGGAAACTATCAAAAAGAGATACAAAGTAGGAAGTGTAAGACAATCATTGTCTTCCTAGACATTATTTCTGCTGTTTCAGTGTTTTTTTATGTATGTCATTTCAGGACATATCACTGATTTAATTCTACCAGTTGTAGATAGTAGTGGATTTCTTTTTGCGATTCTTGCTTTTTTGGTAAAATTATCTATCTTTACTCTATTATGTTTTTATCTTGTCAAACCCTTTGATTAATCTCAAAAACGCTGTTTCGTTTATCTCAGGTGTCAACAGGTACAAATCACTGACCAGTATTTTTAAAGTAATTAAGCAATCAACTGGGGAATCATTGCTCTCGTTCAAGAATCTTTTTCGCTTACATACGGAGCAGTACTCTTGGTACAACGAATACAAGAATCGCAAGAAACTCCATGAATCTCTAAGAGAATTTGCCCTTGAAGGATCTGTAGTCAGACCAGTTGTCAAACAAGGAAGAAGATATGAGCAACTACTAGAGAGATATGAATATGTTATTCCTGACTTCTTTGGTAAAGACACAAAGATCGACCCGGAAGAGAAGTACATCAAATCAATTGTCAAGTGTGTATATAGCGACGAGAGAAACTACCTGGTTTCTGGCGACATTGACACATCTCTAACAAAAATAGCAAGCCTTGCCAGTGTAGGAACACATATCACAAGAATGTTCTCAGGTGTTGGTCCAGACATTATCATTATGTTTTCTGTTGATGAGCACTTTGACGAAAATTTAAGGTGCTCAAACCCAGATCCACAATTCATATGTTATTTCGACCTAAGAGTCTTTGCTAATGGGTCATACAATCTTAACAAAACTACTTTCATTGCAGGATCTGTTGAAACAATAAAGAACGTTCTTAAGACAATAAACAGCACAACCACTCTAAACAACAGAGATCTCGCTGTGTTTGTCAACAGGCGTCTCAGTTCATCTGATTTCTTTGAGGACTCTGAGAAGGTACGGATTAAAGAGAAACCATACATCGGGTTCTATAGCCAAAAAGACGCAATTGATCTCTTGGGAGAACTGACAGGAGTCCAGGTTGAGTACGACGTCAAGGACACAGGCAGATTTACAACCTATATAAGATCATTTCTCATTGAGTGAAGGCAATGAGAGTATCTTCACCACTGACACCACCAGCATCCTGCTAAGGTCTCCAATTCTACAACCAGACAGAAGCAGGTACAGAGGTTTCCTAAAACGCACAGCCAAGGCAATTAGTGGAGTCAAGAAAGGCTTGACGAAAGTAGGTTCAGGTGACTCAACTCCCGTCTCAGATACCACATGATTGATGTTTGAGCGCATATGTGATAGAATCAACACCAATAGTCAAATTGCTTTATCCATACAGAAAGAAGCCAGCATGACAGCATTGCTCACATCACTACCACTGAAAACATCATTCAACCAGATTGGTCCAGTTGGTGAACTCTTTGGGATTAGTTGGGTGACTTATTTTATTGCAGCCATTGCTATATTTTTTTCACCTGCTCTGCAATATGCTATCTGCTTGAAGTTGATGGTATATTTTTTTAGTGGAATTATACTATTTGGATTAGTTAGTTTAGTATCATTATATGCATATGATAATAATTATTATACTGCCTCTGGTGTATTGAAGAGCCTTAATGACTACCAATCTCATCAAGTAGTTGTATTTAATGACGCCAAGACATTCTACACTGAAAGTGGAATAGATCTCTCCGATTCTGTTGGTAAACAGGTCACTCTTACATGTCCCGGAAGAGTTGGAGATGCAGTCAATGACCAAAAACTTTGCAAAATTAACTCTGTCGAGTAATCCAACCTAGCTAGTACAAAGACCTGAGATGTAAGATAATCACTCAGGTCTTTGTTGTATTCTTAGTTGTCTGATTCTGAATTCTCTTACTCCTGAACCACAGGAACACATGCATCACATGGCACAACAATCCTGACATCTGTACCAAACAGCCAAGCAGAATCCCTGAAAGAAATCTTCATCCTGTTCTTGTCATAGCGATCTGGCTCAACTGACTCCACCACGCCTACTGAACGGATGCTTTTGATGAACACCTTGTCGCCAGGTACGATGTCAGCAACAGGAGTCATTGTGTACTGAGGATGACATGGAGCCGATCTCATTTGTTACAACCTTTCACTGAAATAAAGGGCAAAACCTGTTCATAGTTGATTACATCTTAACATATTTGAGTTCAGTTGTCACAATGAGTACAGAGCAGCATATGAGTACATGTTGGCTTTTCATGATGTGAGCCAAGTCACTGGTCCTCGACTTGCGCCCTCTTGGAATCATGTAGTAGTATTTATTTTGTCAGGCAGAAAGCATGACAAACACCTACAAGGAGAAATCAAGCATGAGCAATGAGTACCATGTTGAGGCAATCGAATCAGCGATGAACGCATTTGCAACGAGCGACTATGAGATTGCTCAGATTGCTGGTCATGGAGCCATCATGTCCAACAAGAATGCTGAGAAGATTCTTGACTCACACAAGAAGACACAGGACATTATGCTGGCTCTGCTCCAGGAGACCCAGAGGACCAATTCGCTTCTGGAACGGATTCTTGAAGCCCAGAAGCCTTGGTGACATGTCCTGAGAGTGCCGCCTTGACCTGACCATCAATCTTGTCAAGGTGGCACTTTCTGTTTTTTTGTTTCTTCCCTGAAATGCATGATCTTGTGGTAAGATATGGACAGAATTGCCGTCTATGCCATTGGTGGTGCCAGAATGATAGGACATATTGTTGACAACGAGACAATGGTCTCAGGATCTGTGCTTCTCATAGCGATCTCTTTGGTAGTTTTTGCATTCATTGAATTTGCGAGACTTGTGCTTATTTACGATAAGAATATAACAAAGAAGGATAAAGATACTTTTAAACTCTATAATTACTGCTGCATCTGGATTGATTATAATTTTTATAATCAATGAAACATTCATTACAATAAGTAATTTTTATTGAATTCAGTTTATATAGTATCTTACTATATGCTCTTATGCTTATTCCTTGGGTATTGTTCCTTTTGCTTAGAATGAATAAATGCAGTTACAATGATGCAGGTTTTATTAGAGATGCTGTGACTATTGCAGTGATTATAATTACTGGATTCATGCCTATCTATCTTGTGTCTTACATGATCACCAACTCACCAGATAAGATAACTGGTCACTTTCATCAGGGCACTATTCAAAAGATAGAGTACAACCCCTCAACTAATAGAACAGACATCTACTTCACTAAAAATAATGACAACACTACATATTTTGTCAAAGTGAACGAAAAGATTGAGAAAAACCAGAACAACAAAAAGAACATGGAAGTGTCTTTCTTGTGTGTCAACAGCAAACAAGATCCTGTTGTAAAGGCATCTGATAAGAACCGTGCTCCTGTATGTCAGGTTGGTGGTATAAAAATTTACACCAACATCTACAAAAATTCGCAGGATGCTTTATATTAGAGCAACAGATTATTGTGATCCAGTTCACTCTTTCTTGTTAGGTGGTAACAAAAATGATAGGTTATGTGTTTAATAATGAGACACTAGTATCGGGTCATATATCTAATATAGCAATTTTTCTAATATGTTTTATACTATTCGAGTTTGCACGTAGCGCTTTGATTTTTTGTTATAGTGCTATTAATGCTAGTAAGGATCGCACAGAAATCAATCATATCAGTATTATAATTTCTCTTGTATCTGCGTGGCTTCTCTTTGTTGTAACTGGTGTAACAATCAGCACGATTAATACTTTTACTGGAATCAACTCATACAGCATCTTTTTAATCACTCTGTTGATTCTCTCATGGATTTTGTTTATTTCACTCAGACTGAGAAAACTGGCAATCAACCCAGATTAACCATTTCAGAATTCTTGACCAGTGTTGTTACTATTGCGACAACTGCTATTCTTGCATTCATGCCCATGTATCTTGTATCTGACATAATCATCAACTCACCAGATCAGATAACCAGCCACTTTCATCAGGGCATTGTCAAGAATATGGAGCACAACCACTCAACTGGTGGAACAGACATCTACTTCACCAGAGAGAATGACAACACCACGTATTTCGTCAAAGCAGACAAGAAGTTCAAGGATGGTCAGATCGAGTTCATCAACGAAGATAAAGGTATTGAAATTGCTTTCTTCTGTGTCAACACTAAACAAGATCCTGTTGTAAAGGAATCTGACAAGGATAAGGCTCCTCTTTGTCAGTTCAAGGAAAGGAAGAGCGATCAGCAATCTCGAGCAGATGCTGCTTCAGGAGTACTCCAATAAGCAAAGACTGTTGTGATCTAGTTCACTGATTCGTATGTTGACTAACCCCTGAGTTCACTAGTACCATTGAGTACAGAAAGGCAAGACCAAGAAACCTGAACAAAGGAGATGCCAGAAACATGAACGAGGACACTAAGAAGGTCGCTGCTGTTGCATCCATTATGGTTGCTATTCTTATCGTGATCATGAGTTTCAGGTATCTTGGTTCATCCAACCCGCCTGCTGAGATTACTCACAATATTGCTGACTCCAAGCAGGTTGTTGACGCCATCAACCATGCCAGCAAGATTGAGGCGAAGAAGGATTGGAAACTATTTGGTGGAGACACCTGGACAATCTACGCTGATGACAAGAAGGTGGGGACTGTCCAGGGGCTTGCGTTCCATGTGTCTGGTGACGTTTACGCCCTGTCCTCACCTGATGGCAACCTTGTGGGTGCTGAGACCGAGAACCCTCAGATGTTCAGCAACAAGGCAACGATCTACGACTGGGACAGTAAGGAGATTGGACACCTGCAGACAGAGTTCGGCTCCCTGATGACCAAAATCGACATCTATCGTGGCAGCAATCAGGTCGGCAAGAGTGAACAGCAGTTTGGTCTGTCACTTAACACTGACATCAAGAACGCTGACGGCTCGGTATCATGGCACATGGACAAGGCAATGTTCTCATTCGGAGCAGACCTCACCATCACCCGCAAGAGTACAGAAGACAGCGCTGATGCTGAGTCCCGTGTCAGCGGTATGGAAGCACTCTGGACATCTCTGGCAATGAACGAGATTCACGAAGCACGATCCAATAACAACAGCCGCAGTCATAAGTGACGACATCCTTTGAGCAGCCCGTCTGTTTGCCTTTGATTAGGATTCAGGCGGGTTGATCTTTGTTTTTGAACGAGTGCTACCAACAAGTCAATGTGTCCATCTGTTGGTAAGATGTACTTGTGATGACTATGAATCGCAGAAAGTGAGATCTGACAGATGCTTCCAGTACTTGATCTAGAGAACGAGACAACCTTGTTCGTTATGTCTGTTCTCATATGTGCAGTGTTTTGGATGTTCATTTTACTTCCTCTTTTTCTGCTGGCGAGGAAAGACGACAAAGACAAGAATGTTCAAGTAAGTATAGGTGTTGGAGTAATCTCGATTGCTGTTGCTGTCGCATCTGTTTTAGGCTCATTTGTAAAATGGTGCATTTGCTGTTCTTCCGAAAATTTCAAGCATTTTTGATACATCTAGTACAAGGTACCTCATATCTTTTGATAATCTTGCTTATGTTGGTTTAGCACATCTCATATGTGTTGTACTTATTATTGCTCTATTCTACTCTATTGACAAAATGGGGGACTTCAAGCAATCAGCAGTACGCAAAGTTGCTGGACTGACACTCCTGGCAATTGTAGTGTACGGCATGATTCCAGTTGTCTCATCTGCGCGTGAACTTCCTAATGGTGACGAGGTTGTCAACGGATGGGTATCCATGGTTCGTCACAACGAGCAAACCGGCGGGACAGACATCTACTTCCAGAGGAGTAATAACTCTAAGGAGTACATTCTCAAAACAGATCTTCAGACACCACATGAGTATTGGCACAGGAACTATGCTGTTGGCAGCAGACCAAAGATTCTGGTTAGGTGTGCCCACCATGATGACGTTGATTTCTTCCTGACTCGCATTAACAGAGAGAACTCGAACAGAGATAACATGATTAAAGGCGCTCTTGTGTGCAATGTGAAGAATCCGTCCAAAGTGTTCAAGTGATAGCATCTTGAAATAATCACAGGAAGACACACGATCCACTATAGATATACGCAAGAATCGGGCATCAAGTTTCAATCAAGATGCCCGATTCTTGCGTATGTATGATCCTTCTGAAGTTATTGGTAATCTCTATCAGAAACGAACTGTTGCCTGCTTCTTGATCTCGAAGACCATCTCCTTCCAGCGAACAAAGCCGCCAGAAATAGTGATGGTAGATCCGTTGTCATTGATGTGAAGAACAGAGGGCAAGATGCCCAGAGACTTTAGAACCTTCTTCTCGAACTTCTCAGCCACCTCTGCGTCACCATCAGCAGCGATCCGCATCTCAGCGAAGACTTCGTTCAGAAAGTCCTCCATGTCGCCATAGGACACCTTCTCGTAGCCCATACGATCCTGAAAGTCCCAACCAATGCGATCAGTCATCCGCTCGATCTGATCCTCAACCTCGGCCTTGCGCCACTCATCCTCAGACAAGTGCTCAACGTGCCAGGAGTTGTCCCAGAAAGTGAAGATGTTACCATTGTTATCGACAATCACATCACCTTCATCCCACCCATGAAGACGCTCCTGAACGAGAGTACGCTTCGCATCAAACCAATCCTGCTTCTCAGCAAGAAGAGTAATGTGCTTTCCATCTCCAACCTTATCCGTGAGATCGTTAAGGAATTCAATAATCTCATCAGTGTTGGTGTTTGCGTTCATGTTCGTCATGTTCTCTGCCTCCTTCAGTGTTGTGCAAGGATCCTTTGTCCTCTTGCCTGATGAGTCAACACTATCACGTTATCTGACTCAGGAACAACACACCCGTCAGTGAATCATGCCACACACAAGAGCCACACATATTTCAACAGGTGCCAGCAGAGAGTTGTCACACTCTTCTCTCTGCTGGCACCTGTTGAAGATTGCTTACTTGGTGACCTTAGATACTCACCAAGCGTAGTCGATGTGCTGAGCGTCCTCTCGACCCATACCGAAACGTGCCAGCAGACGATCCTCAGTGTCCTGGTAGATCTGCTCCTCGTCAGGACTACCATCTGCTGGAGTAAACGAGGCCGAGTCAAGCGCACCAACCTGTCGGTACATGTCTCCTAGAGCGATGGGATCTCCATCCTCATCCTCGATCATGATGGTGCAGATCCAGCGCATCCCCTCGCCCCAGTCACCATCTGCCGGAACGTCAGTGAACGCTGGACCACTCCACTGAAGGTAGAACGGAATCTCCTTCAAAGAGAACCCACTGATCACCTGCTGGAAGGTCTTTGCTTGTTCGGTCATGATTGTTAGCACCTCTGCTCTCTGGTTTGTTACTCTATAAGAACCAAGCCAAGTCAGCAAGAATGGCCTGGTTTCTCTTGATAACTCAACCATAGCACCACGACAACACGATCCACAAATCTGTTCCTGGTGACTTGCGCCATTTGAACAATCAGGAGATAAGCAAGGCATCTCAGAAACGCTGTCCTCATAATACTCGTAGTGAGTTGTTGATGCTCTTTATGAGAGTTGGAACACTTAACCATCTCTCACTTGCCTTTATTCAGGTAAACCTCATTCAGCATCTTATCAGCAAGAACAGCAGTCTGCCTGCTTCTGGCTTCATTCTTGGCGGCCTCAACCTTCCTCTTCTCTATCTTTTCAAGCTTTCTCTCTTTATTCTTGATCCTTTGCTGTCTTTTATGCTTCTGGATACTTTCTTTTTCCATTTTTCTTAAATCGAGAGTGTATGTCAACCATATTCTTCTTCTCGCTCTTGATGAAGTCATTGACGTAATCAACCATCTCTGACCTCAACTCTGGGGCATGACCCTTACAAAGAACGTTGACCACAACCTCATCAGACAAAACACCAACAACCCTATTAAAGGACTCACGCATCTCGTTTTGAATCTTGTTCAGATCCCGCTGGGGTACATACCTTGACTCAAGATATGGTATAACCTTCCAATAACCTGACACTTTTGACAAGGTGCTGAGCGGAAGGTTCTGATTGCACTCATTTACTGCATTATCAAATTCTTGCTGGAATTTGTTTGAATATTCAGAGAGATCAATTATACAGGCACTAAAAATCAAGATCAGTATAAAGCAAATTGCTACAAATATAAAACATCCTGTAATTCGTTCTAATACACTAACTTCTCTAAAGGGAAGAAAAGTAGACAGAAAAATTAGCACTGGCAGTGAAAGTAATTGGAAAGAGCCCCATTTGATGGCTTGCAGTCTTTCTCTCACTTGTTCTGATCCTTCGCATAGTACTCATCAAGGAATTCGTCAACATCCCTAGAATGCCTTTGACGACTTTCGTTGTTCTCCTTCTTGATGATGCTCTGATTATACTGCTCAGACTTCTTCTTGATGTCTTTAACTACCTTGGTCTCCTCTTTAAGAGTATTCTTGACAGCATCAACCAACTCAGATCTCCTGTCAGATGAATACCCTCGGTAGATAGATTTAGATACTGAATCATTCGACAGAACCCAGAGGACTTTTTTAGTAGATCTCTCAATCTCATTGTAAATTGACTGCTTCTCGTCATCTGAAGCATAGATGTACTCAGGAATCGAGTTAAAGTACCTCACAAACCTGTACTGCATCCATAGTGGCATTCTTGACGGAGATACATTTATACTCTCATCAAGAGATTCGCAAAGTTCTTTCTTGTGCTTATTTTTGATGCTTCTCTTCCACCGTCGCTCTTTTTTACATGAAAATTCACACAGAGTACCTATATATAAAATAACAGGTGGTATTGAAGCCAAGAGTGTAAAGAAAAAGGGCAATGGCCTTATCAGATATAAGGATCCAAAATAGCCATGCAATACCTCCTACAATTAAAACGCTTCCAATAACAACGAAAAATAAAACGATCTTTTCAAAAAGTTACTTATAATTTTCATAATGTATCCCTAACACATTTTTCCAAAAACTCAATAATCTTCTGGTGGTATCCTACTTCATTCATGTAGTAGTTTTGAAGGAACTCAGAGGCATCCTGAGATACTTTCTGGTTGGTCTCAGCATTCACTCTTTGTGCTTTCTCTTTTTGGCGATTCTTCTTAGCAGATAGAAACTCCTCGTGGTATCGCTCCGAATCCTTTTTTTGATGTCTCTGATTGCTCTTGTCTCATCTCTAAGAGTGTTCTTGACAACATCAATCATCTCGGATCTCGTCTGGAGCATACTTAAGATAAACAACATCAACTACCGACTCATTAGACAAAATCCACTTTACCTTAGATACCGAGTCCTCGATCCTGTTATTCACCTCCTGCTTCTTGTCGTCTGGAGCATAAACGTCTTCAGGAATCGAGTTGAAGTACTTCATGAATCTGTACATCACCCAAAACGGCATCGTTTCTGCATATTTGCTCAAAGAATTGCAGAGTTCTCTTTTGCGGGTGTTTCTGGTATCCTTTTTGAGGTCCTGAAGGTTGTCTGTGATCTCAATCAAAGCCCCTCCGTATAAAATACATGACAAAAACGAAACAATCAAAGAAAAAAGAATAGCAGCAATGATGTTAATTTCAAAAAGACCATAAAATAGACTCAGCGTAGTCCCAAAAATTGTAATTGAACCAAAAACAAAGTATAGGATAAAAATCCTATCATAAAAACTCATCTATAATCTTCATTATCTCTCTAATCTCTCTCGCTAGAAACTCAACAACTCTATGATCGGACTCTTCGTTCTGTTTTTATGGTCTTGTTGTTGTTCTCAATCTTGGCATTCTTGGAAATCTCGTCTACTTCTCGAATTGCACCCTTAACAACCTCAGTAACAGATGCCACAACATCCTTCTTGAAATGCCTTGACTTGCCGTTCTTGATGACATCAACGACCACAGGTTCAGAGAGAATGTCCTCAACCTTCTTATGGGCTTGCTTAATCCTGTCATCAATTACCAAATTACTGGTAACACCTCCAGAGACAAACCTGCGAATCTTATAGCCATACACAAGAAGCAAGACATTGAGTTTAGGCGACTCTGTGAATGATGGGATGTTCTCGAAATCTTCAACTGAACTCACCAGTGCATGAACTGATGACCCCACCAAACAAGAAAACGGATGCGAAAAGAGGAGTATGGATAGCATAATAACCACCATATTAATGGCTAACCAAGCAAGAATATACACATCCCAAGTCCAAGATACTGTCATCTCAGAGCCGATAGTTGCTGACCATACAATAGTTCCAATTATTAACGACACCAGCAAAAATGGAACACTGAATGATATAAGTGCTAATTTGTCAGCAAAGAATTTTTTCTCTTTGAAGGAATTGAGTCCACTGTTTTCAGGCATTCGTGTCGTCTTTCTCTTGATCAACTTCAGACAGGTAGTTCTCATCCAGCATCTTGCTTGCCTTCGTCCTAACTTCTTCATTCTTGGCATCCCTGGCAGCGCGACGCTCTGACTCCTCGCGCTCCATCTGCCTCATACGTGTCTGGTTGCGGATCTCGTTCTCCCTGGCAACAACATCCTTCATCTCAGATCGAATCTGTTTGAGAGCCCTGATCTCCTCCCTAAAAGCCTTCCTAACAAATACTTCCATCTCGTTCTTCATGTCAGGAGCATACCCATTATATAGAACATCAACCACTGACTCATTCGTCAGTACCTCAGTGATACGATCATTTGAGTCTACGATCCTGTCACTGAACCTCTTCCTATCCTTAGGACCTTTGGCATTTTGCCAGATGATGGAATCATGGCTGAGTGAGATTGCAGATTGAACTAGAATCCATAGCGGAACCTGATCAGCATACTCATTAACCGACCATGGAAACACGACTCTCTCGTCTTTATTGTAGAAGATGAATACTATTACCCAGTAATTAACAAATAATAGCAACAAATAGAAAACAGCCAGCAAAAACGCAAGACCAAGACACGAACCTACTAGATAACTCATGATGTCGTATCTTGGATTATAAAAGGAAGCAACAATCAGAATTGAAACAATTAATGAAATCACAAGACTGATACCATCAAGAATGTTCTTTATCCTCACAGTCATCTGAAACCCACTTTCTTATCAATTTTGCTTAGAATATGCATCCAGTATCATCACAGATATGGCAGCGCTACCAGCAACAGAGACATACTCACTGTACATGCTCGCTGACGGACCAGGAAGAGACCTCCAGTTCTTTGCATCCATGACGAATACAGGCGCGATACTTCCTTGACAAGCATCATCAAGAACCTGTTTGAGGGTGAGGTGCAGCATCAGTCAGCGCTCTCTGGAACCTCTCACTCACCTGACAAGCACTCAGCCCCTGTTTGATTCCATACTCTTCCTGTATCCTCTGGTCAGCATCCTTGAAATCCTTCTGCCAGTTTCGATGCAGATCCATCTCAGTATGAATACACTTCAGCACGATAGAGGACAAGAGATCTGTTCTCTCATTGTTATTGGTGCTGGAAGCCCACATGTCAATGAGTTCATAAATCTGTTTGCCTGAGTACCTGGAAACACATTCAGGATTGATTGCCTTAAGAACATCACATACAGGAGAGTAGGAAGTATCTGCGTTGCGGGTGGCGGGGTGACTGGAGTCTGTAGTAGCCATCACACATCCTGTTCCTGGTTGAGTTCCCAGGCAGAGGAGTTGCCATACTTGTTGTGCAGCAAGTCACGCCATGCAACAACCACAGAGTCAACCATGACGTCAGCATAATTCGGGTCAATGAGCACAGACTTACCAGCCAATCCATCAGGCCACTCATCAGCCGGAACATAATCCCAGATGCCAGCAACATCGCCCGAAACTCTGCTGTCAAGCACTCGTCCATCTGAAGGCAACACAACCCAGTAAGCGTACACTCCATTGCAGACACTTGCCATGTCTGTGCTCAGGTTCAGGAAGATACGAGTCTGATCGTCAGCGAGAGCAAACAGACCACCACCATCACTGACCCAGGTGTAGTGAGAACCTAGAGGCTTGACAACACTGTCATCATAAGGTCCTGTGTAACCATCCTGGTGCTTCCAGTCAGGCAGGTCATCAAGGTCTCTCCATGCGTGTGCCATGAGATCTCACTCTCCTCTGTGTTTGTGCTGTCACGTCTTCTTCACAGGGTAGTCATGCTGACACTCCTGTGTTCACGTCATGATACACACCTTTGAAAAGTTGTGCAAGTGCATGTTCACATATGAGTACTCTCAAAATGTCCTGACAACCTGCAGAACAACTCTAATATGACACACATCACCTAAGAAGTGCTTGTTCCGCCAGTGCAGCCTTGCTAACATAATTAAGTCAATGGTGTACACAAGGCATACATAGCCAAGAGGTGCACCAACCCAAGTACAAAAGGAGGCAAGTCATGGAGAAGATAGCATCAGTTGCTGGAATCGGTTTTCTGGTATTTCTGGCGATCTTTGCGACCTTCCATAACGGACTCTTCCCCGTAGGCGCAATCATGTGGGTTATTGCCTACTTTGGTGGATATGACATCTGGCGACGTTACCAGAAGAGCATCAACGACAAGAAGTAAGGAGAGTTCAATGGCTAACGTATCAATCAATGACATCCAGAATCAGAGCAACTACACCAACTATCTCCTACAGGTGGGTAACTGGAGCACTTTGTGGTTGATCAGTCCAACAACATGGGTACTCTTTCTCTTAGCGCTTGCTTCAACCATCTTCATTGGTGCATCAGCAATTGGAAACATGTCGCTCGCATGGTTCCTTATCCCGTCCGCCATTGCCGCTTGTCTGATGGGCACATGGATTGTTTACTACTCCCTCACCCAAGACATCAAGGCGATTGTGAGTAATACTGAGAGCAATCCTGCAGCACCAGGATCGCTGTCATTCATGAGAGCAAAGACCAACTAGCACTCAATCACTCTTTGTGATGAGTGACAAACAGATTCAGGCACTCTGACTCCTCTATTTTTCTAGGGGTTAGTAGAGTGCCTGAACTTGTTTAATCTTCTAACTAGTTGAACACTCTCTTTAGGTTCCTCTTGTTCTTAGCATGGCTCTTGTCCTATGGCAGCAGTTGTGCTACAATGAGGCGATTCTCTCATCCAGAGAAGCCATGAAACACAGGAACAGAGAGAGCAGATGACTAGAATCATCCAGATCGGTCCCACAAACCCTAGCAGCAACTCTGCAAGTGGTGGCACTACTATCACTATGTCAGGCGGCAGTGACTCAGACCTCACTATCAGTGGTCTTGATGGAGGAGTTGACGTTGGCGACCTGAGCAAGTTGAATGAACCAGGTGCTGCTGACAACCTTCCTCCATCCATTCGTTATGCGCTCAGTGCAATGGGGCTTCTTGATGACGACGAGGAAGAGGATGTTGACGGGCCACTGACTGAGGCTGATGTCAATGTGTACTCAGAGGTTGAGTCCGATGGCTCCAACACTCTGCACATTGACATCAGTGTCGAAAGCACAGAAGGCGAGGACCAGAGCACAAGTGTTACTCTGAGAAACCTGACCAGCCCTGAGTCAGACAGCACCTGTGAGCAGGTTACTGACACTCTGAGCCAGATGCTTTCAGAGCGGACCTGCCTGTATGGTGTCTCTATGCAGGAGAACGCAGTCACTGTCAACACTGCAGTCAGTCAGCAGTCCCTCAGAGTTCTATCATGACCTTATCGATCTTCTTGCTGACACTCCATGGAACCCAGTCAATGAGCCGCTGATTCGTGGAGCATGGTCCTGCCTGAACCTGAACGTGTATTACAACTCTATTGGCGACTTTCGTCAGGATGTTGCGGACATGATAACCAAGGAGACAGGTGTCACTTACGCCAGTGCTGATGACATGCTCTGCATCAGAATGCTTTCTGAGGGACAGGACGATCTTAGTGGCCTCAAACTGATGTACAACAACTCTGAGGATTCAAGGCTCACTCTTGCTGACGATGCTGTCTTCCTGCTGCTACCAACACCCCAGAAGGTTGACAGACACCTGAACAACATGGTCACAGGAGGGTATGCTGAGCATGTTGACACTGAGCGAGGAATTGATCTGAGTGAGCCTGTTCCATTCACCTGCCTTCAGGCGTATCGTGATGCTGTTGACAACTGGGGAGCCGGATACGAGACGACACTGGACCTCGCCAGAATCACTCTTCGTCGAATCCATATGATGCAGCAGGTTCTACCACAGGACACGTTCTACGACACCATCCGTCGGGTTCTTGGTAGCGCCAGTTGTAACATTGAGGAGTATGTCGCCTCACCTGTCACAGAGGATCTTCTTGTTGGCTTCAGGATGGCGCTGAACTGCATCACAACCATGGTCAACGGAGAGACGCCATCAGAGATTGACAAGAGTATCTTCCTGACCACCAACCACGATCAGGACGAGCACAGGCTAGGAGTGCCACACAGAACATTGAGGAACAGTGTCTTCACTCTGGAGTCCACAGTTGACAGGATGCTGTTTGACGTCTGGGACTACGACGAGGACGATGACAGCGAGGAGCGCCCAGGATACTTCACTGGACCAGCACGGGAGACACTGACAGCAACCCCTGTGTGCAGCCAAGAAACTCGATCCAACAGGCATGGCGTCACGAACCATCCTGTCTCAGCACATGTCCATGTTCTCAGATCCAGACACGCTCACTGAGGCGCTGGAAGGAACAGCAGTAGAGGATCCTTCTGTCTTTCTGTCCCGAGTGCTGACAGAGGCGTACTCGATGCATTTTCTTCGACTACTTGAAGACAGCGTTCCAGATAGTGATACCAAGGACGTCATTACCAACACCATCTCTGTGCTGGAGAAGACGGCAGAGATGGACAACAGATCAAGCCAGACAGACGAGTGGTGAGATTATATAATGGCTGTATTGTTTGTGTTCGCTATTTTTGGAGTTAGTGCTTTTACAATACATGAGTTAATATTCAACGACTCTTTTGGCGATAAAATTGACTACATAATCAAGATATGTAAGTTCACTATTCTTCTCAAGATTAGTAGTACAGGTGTTTTCAAGAAAGCACGCCACTTGAAAAGAAGAGAGTGGAAGTACCTGTGCAAAGGAAATATTGTCGATTATGTAGAAGAATATGTTGATGAACTGATTGAGTTCTGCTCATTCGTGTCAAGGAACAAGGAGTCTCTGAATCCTGTTTCTGACGAGATTGAATCTATCTGTCAGGAAGCAGACCAGATTTACCTGGATCTTCGAGAGTATGTCATCAACCCAGCAATACGCAGATCTTTGACTCGCGTTCTCGACAAACAGGACTGCACAGAGTCGGACTACAGAGCATATGACATGATGCAAGCAGTACTTGAGAATACTACCAACAAGACCAATGATCTGAGACGTCGGAGTAGAGATCTTTTAGACAAGGCACTTGAGAACGAGAGTGTTGAGATCGACAAGATTGTTGACAACTGGGAGAATGGTGTCAGCATCAGTGAAAGCACCTCTGGCTCCTCTGCTTCAAACGAAGAAGATAAAGGCGATGTCAACACCAGTAATAATGACAATAACAGAGCAGAAGATGGTCAGTCTGTAGCAGAACAGAACGATCTCTCTAATGTGTTCAACGAGTTCTCTAGTCCTCTCTGGGATGAGAAAGATGAATACGCTGACGAAGAAGACTCTGATCAATTGATGTCATGTTCTTCTGTTGCGTAGGATTCTATAGGAAGAATAGCATGTATATAGTTCGCTCTTTCATCTATGTTGACTACGAAAGAACCTTCTTCCCGAGATTCTTTCAAACTCTCGTCTGTCTGAATAATGGTGAGGCAATTCCACTTGATAATGTGTGTAATGTCAGCAGAATTAGAAACAAACACCTCACTCAAAATGCACACAGGTACAGAAAATCACTAATAGACTGGTGTGACACCAAGCAGAAGGTGATTGACCAGTACTCTGATAGTAAGAGTACTGATTCAGACACTGCTAATACCAGTCATGAATCTATCTTTTCACAACTACCTGAACCAATCAAACAGATTGTCAGAGACGCCGATCAACAAATTGAAGAGCACTTTTTAAAAGTACAAAGATACTATGATGGGGGTTCAGTCAGTCCTTTTTATGAAAGAACAATCCTATTTGAAGAAAATCCTGCTCTTCAGTATAGGTTAAAAGATCTACTGAAATCAAGAACTTCTGCAACGCAACGTCTGACAGAAAACCTTGAAGCGATCTGTCAGAAAACACTACAGGAGTCCACAGAAGAAGATAAGAGTCAGTCAAATAATGATGAATACAACTTGGCATTGCTTAGTGATGTTTGGTGATTTTGGTTATTTCTAAAGTCATCCATCTAATGCGTACACAGAAGTTGTTATCATGTAAGTAAGAGATACCACCCTAGTATGACCCGGAGAAAATGATGACATCGGTTATGTCAATAGACCCAACACTCGTTATAGCAAATCCAGAAGCAAGCGCACGTATGACGATTTTTATGGTGTCAGTTATAGCACTTGGTTATATTCTGTTCCTTCTAGGAAAACTGACCTACTACTTCATTACTCCTGTTGTCGTCTTCTCTGTTGACCAGATTGGATCCACTGTCGCAGGCCACAAGCCTGTTCTTGACTCTCCTCCGATTTTCAGGAAGACTCCTAAAGAAGGCAAGTCAGAGAACTATGAGAAAATTCTGCTTGCTGTAAGAGATAAGGATACAAAAGCACCCAAGAACTACACAAAAAATTGCTTACTATCTATAGTCATTCTGTCAGTAGTATTCTGGGTGATTCTATGCTCAACTATTGGATTACTTGTCATCACTATGTTGGGATTTGAGAACACCATTATATTGCTTTCATTCATAGGGGTACCAGTTTTTATCAAACTAATCATGAATAGCGCATGCGACCAGAATCAGCAAGTGTATCAAGTAAACACAAGTAAGAGAGAAGATGCCCAGTGATTCTTTGGCTTATATTCATCTTTGGAGTTATTGGTGCACTTTCTCTCTGGGATCATCTTTCTGGAAGAAGCAAGAAGGAGTGTCCATACTGTCACAAACAACTTGACAAAGACAAGAAAAATACTTCATCAAATGCCTTAACACAATACCACAAAAACAACGAATTTAATAAGTGGGTTGATTACAACAATAACCCCATCTTCAACAAGAGCGAGTGGTCGTATCTTTACCAGATTCCTGAACTGAATCAAGCGTACACTATGTACAGAAGAATCTACAGAATGTACCTTAATGACTGGGAACAGATTCTTGATGGCTATCCGAAAAGCAGTCGAGAGTACCAGTTGGGCAAATCTTTTGACAAGCAGGTCGCAGATCTCTATCAGGATGTTCGTAAAGTTAGTGCAATGACTCTATCAGGAAGGCCATCGAGTCAGTATCCAAGCAAGGAGAAGGCGCCAAAGACCTCTACAAGGATGCTGTACTTATGGTTATTGACAAACTGAACAAGGCATCTGAGGAAACGTCTGCTTTGCGCTCCAAGGCAAATGAAAAGATTGACGCCATCAAGGATGCTGAGGTGAAAGATCTGGTTGCTCAGTGGCAGCAATCCAGAACTACATCACGTACTGAGAGTCCAGACACCACACCTGCTGACACAACGACAGAAGATCAGGAACTTGTAGACCTTTCTGATGCTTTTGATGCAATGGTGCAGGAAGATGAACACCTCAAAAAATCAGGCGTCAAGAGCACGATTGATGAAGATTTATGGGACACTGAGAACCAGTCAGATCAGCAGGCATCTTTCTAATCTGTAGATATACTTATTCAGTAATAATAACTTGAGCCAACTATAAGAAACTTGGTGACAACAATGCTGGCAACACTTACATCTTACGCATTAAGCGTACTGGGAGCATTCTTTGTTCTGATGATATGGTCTGGCGTCATTGTGGTTGTCGAAAGAATCAGAGCGCGACTAGAAAACAGAATTCCTGCAGATGAGGAGTTCAATGGTCCCGCTATCCTGAACATCTACAAGTTTGGATTCTTCACTATCATGATGGCAACACTTATAACAATTCCTATCGTTGGGAACCTGCTCTTCCTTGTTGGACCATTTTCTAGAGATGGAATCGCTGCTGGGATGATTGCATGTACCATCATCATGACAATCTTTCCTTTTGTCCAGCACCTCAAATGCGGTAGAGCAAAGTTCTGAGAGTACAACAAGAATCTGTTTCAAGCAGAACAACTCGCCTGATTAATCACTTCAGGTGGGTTGTTCTTTATCTAGTCCATTCGTCAATCCACTTTTGCTCAATCATTTCAGCCATTGTGTGAATACTTTTAACGAACCATTTGTCATATCCTAGTCCGTTCTGAAAATCAAGATCAGGCAGGACGAAATAGTTCCACCTTCTGAAAGAGCATACCTGTCACAAACAATACCTAAATTCATCATATAATCCTTACCATATTCTTCCAACATATGAGTATAGTAAGATTTACTATCTGTAAAAACTTCAAGTGCATTATAAATAAAGGTTGATGGCACCTGGCATCCAGCACTACGAATCACTTCAACAATCTCTGCTAGGTTCTCATGACTTTTTGACACCAGTGCAGATGCTCTCCAATTTGTCCTGTAAGTACCTTTGAACAAAGTTGTTCTCATACTGTGTAAACCAATTGGAGTCATAAAAACAACACCAGAAAATTCATGACTACGTAAGTTCATGGAGTCATTTTCATTTCTGAAAGCACTCCTAATCATCTTCTCATAGTCATATTTGAATCCCTCAAATAACAATAGCAAGTCATCTGTTTTTAATGACTGGTGACTCACAGAAAATGACATCTCTATCACAACCTGATCATTGAAAACAGGTCTACTGATCCAGTAGTCAATGCCGCCAAACATCGACTCATTGTCAGGAATCATCATCTTCTTGTTGACAGGACCTCTAAACCACCCTGATACATCAAACATATTGTTGTCTGTAGTCATCTTTAGATCTCTTCTTGCATAATTTGTTACTGCTGTGATTCAAAATCAAGACTATTTATCCCTAAGAACCAGTCCTTGACAATAGAATGAAACTCTGGCCTCTCACTGAGAGAATCCTGACTAATTGTGCTCTCATTGACGACAAACCCAGCACTGACAAGATCTTCTGTACTACAAGACGACCTTAATGTGCTACATGTCCTCGATACGTTCTCATAGGGATTCACCATCGAAACGGGAGTGGAGCCATGCATTCCAGTAAGCGTATTCACAGAGTTCACAAAGTTCTTGACTGCGACCTTGTCCTCTGAGTCAGTCAAAACTACCATAAAATTCCACTCGTAAGGATTCTCTATATTCTGCACAACACTGACCAAGGAGAGCAGACTAAAGCACTGCTCTTCCTGACTTGCAATTTTGCTACTATCTGTGAACTTGTTTCTAGCGAGAACCTTTTCAGTAACTCTTCTCATCATGAACTCAACATAGGAATAAAATCCATAATCCAGTAAACTTTCACCTTGTACTAATACACTATCCTCAGGAACGACAAACCCTTCCCCGCTTCTCACCCAGGAGGCATTTACTATGAATAAACCACCATATTTGGAGTAACTGACAACAATCCTGTTCATACCATCATCAACGTGCAGGAAAGTCTGATTGTCTATATTTTCATAGAACATAATCAACTCAGATCCTCCTCCTGATTTGGAAAAATCCCTATAATGATTGAGAAAAGAATTCATACACAGTACATACTCAGCAAAATTGTCAGTCATCTGCTCTACCTGCTTCCTTCACTATTCTCTCAACAAGGTTGACAAACCTTGGTTCAAGTGTTATGAACTTACAAGGGTCGCCAGAAGTGTATATATTATGATCACAGCACTTTGCGTTATAAAGATCCTGGTGTTTGACAATCTCTATATAGGAATCTTCTCTTACCAACTTAGGAACATAGTCGGCATCCATGAATCTAGCGATGTAGGTGACACTTTCGAGTCCTGCATTATCCAGTGCTCTAAGAATTTTGTCATGCTCTTCCTGATCCTTGGAGATTAGGAATACAATCTGCCACTCACTTACACTTTTACGATCAAACAGAACAAGAGAGCAGAACAACCTCTTCTCATCAGTAGGAATCTCTTTTCTTACTGCCATGTCTTTAATGGTTTTCACAAGAGATTGCTGAATAGTTTTCTCAATTGTACTCAGTAAAGAGCCTGTATGGGCACTATCTGCATACTCAAGAAGAAAGTAACCATCACTACTTTTATACGACTTCTCTTTTAGCACGTTTATACTCAGAAAAACATGATTACCAACAGGATGAATAATCCAGGAGAAGACATCCAGACCACATAGCATGGCTTCGTCAGTCGCAACCATCTTTCTGTTGTAAACACCCTTGAACCAAGTGCTTGAACCCTCAGAAGTCTCTTGTTCTGACGACTGACACATTCAGATACCTCCCCTCTTGTGTGATACATAGCACAGACGCAACCACGACACCTTACGATCTGACTCTGTTCTGCTTCGGTGTTGTCATTCTTGGTGAATTGTAGCACATAGTACACAACAAGTACAGATCTCGCCTGCTTTGGGTCATTATGGTAGCACGTAAGCAGCCACATACACCAAACCTGTGTGACCAAGGCAACACTATCTCTGGTTCTCATGCCGCCTGCTCTCGTGTATAGTGGCTGGAGCAAATGTGTCAGCACTATCAAGAAAGAGGTATCACAACATGCTTCAAACCATGGTTGCGACAGCAGCACATGTCACTTCAATAAACAACCACTTCTCACATACTTACTATATAGTTGCGGGGGTTATTGCTGCTGTTGCGTTTGGAGCGTTTGTATACATGACCCTAATCGACTGCCTCAGGGTTAACTCGTATAACAGCAGCGAAAATAATGCCTGTGCTGTTATTGTCTTATTCTTGTGTACTTTTGTATCTGTTATGCTTTTCGCTAACGATCCAGGAACCACGTACACTATTTATGGACATGTCATCAGTACTGGCTACGATGGTGAATACGCTAGACACTTTATTAACATTGACGGAACCAAAGTTTACAATAATAATGATGGCGAGAATGGTCGTCTTCTGAACAAGTACGTCAAGATGACCTGCGACACACAAACTACTGGCGACTCTGTTTCCTCAAAGGATAACATTTGCACTGTTGCCGAGATGTCTGACAAGAAGATCACACCTGATAGCAAGGGCGGATCGAACTAATGTTGGAGGAGAGTACCAAGAGCAGCAAAAATGCACAAAGTGTTTCTCCTGCGCGTTTTGTTGTCCGCAAGAACATTACTCGCAAAGGCGCTCAATTCCTTCGATCATGCGCTTATGATCACATTGTCAGAATCAGGGAACTTGAACGTGAGATCCAGGAGAACAACAAGAATCCTAATGTCAACAGCAAACAGGTAGTCAGTCGCATTCGTCGAAGGATTAAGCACAACCGTGACAGAGCAAAGTGCCTGTATGCTGCATCTGCTATCATTGACGACATGATTAGCAATGGTGAGAACAACAAGTCATCAGCAAAGACTATTGGTAAGTATCGACGTAAGGCTGCTGACATGGATGGTGAATTCATGCATTACGCCAAGGAGAAGATTTCTTTTCTCAGTGACGGCAAATTAATTCGTGAGACAACTTTCAGCACTCTCAGCAAGATCATCCTTCCAACGTCACCCAAGAGCTTTGGAGTGGCAACTGCTGTCAAAATGCTGGATTCCAGGTACTATGGAAAGGAGTATGGTGCCAAGTCTTCTATGGGCGCCGACCAATCCAGCACCTACAACAAGTTTGAGAAGAAATTCTTTATCTTAAGTTAATCACGCGCAAACAATCGCTCTTCTATTTTTTAACACATGACCAGAAAAACACGACAGGAGTTTAAGATGAATGGTTACAAGAATAGTGTCATCTACTACATCAGTTCACTGCTTGCACCACTTGCTGGACGAGTCCTCAATGGAGTCAGCATCTCTCCTAAGGAGCCTATCTTAATCAATGGAGAGTACCTTGTCACACAATACGACTTTACCCTGTCAGCACATGAGGAAGACAACTTCTTCCCTGTTGAGGTGAAACTTCCGATTGATGTCATGAGGATTGATAACGTTCAGGTTGACGACCGCCCTGTGCTTATTGACCACATCAACATCTCACACAAGATGGATCCAAACGGCAAAGAGTGTGTTCGTTTCGATCTGGTTAACAACGAGGGCGTTTCTGCTGCCCAGTTTACTGGAACCATCCGTGAGAACCATGTCAACAACCTTGGTTTAATCGCTCCTGGTCTAGTCACCAAGACGTTTTCCGTCAGCGCTGTCTTGAAGCCAGTAGAGACAAGCACAGAGGTAGGTTCGTCTGAGATTGACCTGCGTGCTCTTGCTAACACTGTCCAAAGCGTTGCTGAGGGCCTTGTCAACCCGTTCACCAGTGATGACACAGATAGTGGATTCAAGGGCCACACGGAGGTCTGTAAGCGCTATTCTGACTACCCATATAAGGCATCAGTACGTGTTCTCCCATCTTTTGGTGCTGTTGAACTCGTCTACCAGATCAGTGCAGCCAGTGCTGTACACGCTGGTAGCATCAATGATGACATTGCGAACAGGGTTGCACACAGAGTCAAGAACCAGACAGAGGTCAACCTTGAGATCAGAAATCTTGGTTGTAGTTACTGAATGACAGAGTAGAGCCGCAGGCAGCCATCAGATTGCCTACGGCTGAACAAGGTTGCCATAATTACCTAAGTGTGAGACAATAGTCACAGATCTGTTGATGGAACTAACCACCAGATCATCAACATCAAACATTCTTCAGCCCTAGATGAGAGGCGATTCAGCAATGACACACAACAACGACTTTGAGTTGTCAGAGTGGTATCTTAAACATCATCTAGCACCACTGATGATGAGAGAAATCAATGGATGCAATGTTCTTGGTTCTAACTCTGTCAGTGTCAATGGTGAGAGTATCAGAACTAGGCAGGACATTGTTCTCTCTGCTAAGGATCTAAACCTTGACAACGACAGCACCAAGATTATTCTTCCGTCGGAAATGGCACATGTCCATAATGTAGAGGTTCCTGACAAGTCGTTTGTTGTTGAGAACATGAATCTACAAATCATCAGGAATGACAGAACCTGTAAGTTCAAGGTGGATGTATCTGACTCTGAGTCAAGTGACCATCTTCTGATTGACGGACATTTCTCTCACTATCCGCTCAACCTGTTTGGAATCGAGTCGCTACCACTGAAAGAGTTCAGTCATGACATCGTGTTCAAGGTGGACGATACACAGGAATCAGACCTGTCAAACATCACTCAAATGGTAAGCAGTCATTTGATCAAACTGCTGCATCCATTTGAGAGCAATAAAACTCGTAGTCAAATTGCTGACAGTTCTGGAATCATCTCTCGGTTCTTCAGCTATTCCTCTGACGGGTATGAGTATAGTCACCCATACATGAGTGTTCAGATGTCATGTATTACAGAAAGCACATCTGTATCTCTTGCGTCAGAACTGGTGAACAACGCCATCTATCGAACCGCTAAGTACGTTGAAAAGAGTACAGGTCTGCACACAACTTGTAGTAAGAGTATTTCATTCGCTTGAAAAAGGAATGTTCAATTATGTCAATGATTGGTATTATTGCTGTTGCTGAGAGATTCACAGACGAAAGCGGATCTCAGAAGATTCATCTGGATTGGTGCTCGTGCAACTCAATGTTTCTTTCCAGTATGATTTCAGATTATCTTGGTGAAGCAAGTTGTTGTGATTACACTGAACAAGACGTCTGGGATCTGCTTATTCGTACTATCAAGAACTGCTCTAGCTTCAATGGAATCAGCCTTATGCCAACCAATAGCAAGCACTGGAAGGATGTTTCATTTAATCCTGACTATGCTGTATACGCTGGAAAGGATGAAGATGACTCAAACTGGTGGTTGTTCTCTGACAGGATGACAGACAAGTTACACTTTGCTATTGGGCATCCTGATCTTGGTGAAGCAGGCCCACTAGTGCTTGACTCTATTGAGGATTGCCAGAAGTTCATCAGTAGTCATCCTCTGTATCAAGATGGATGCAGCATGATTATTGTTCCTGAGGACAAGGAGGTCTTGATTTCGGCCAGCATGATCCAGTTCTCAGTACCAGTGATAAATAATGGTGTAGTAGAAGAGCGCTGGTTCCATCCAGAGAGTTGGATTAAAGTCTCGTTTGACATTTTGACTGAACATGGACAAAAGAAGACGAATTCTCTCAATAATACAAAATAGTTCTTTTGTTTTCATGACAAGGAGATTATTCATGTCAAGCAGCGATGATAAAGAGATCTCGGCATTCACTATAGTCAAGAAAGTGCATAATGAGGTTGTCAAGAATGGCGGAAGCGCTTCTGATGCAATCAAGATGTTGACACATCTGGCTGAAGAGAATGGCTACAACCCTAAGCATAAACGGAAATAGGGTGATTGTTCGTAAGCCGCCCTAGCGACAACGCATGGATTCGTCTAGGTAAAACCTGTAACTCTGATGAGATCCAAAAAGAGATGATTAACACAATCATGGCAGAAATAAAGAGCAGACCTCTTGAAGACGTATGGGGTAGTTATGACATGTGGAAATCTCACTACTGGAAATCACGCATGTCATTCTCTGAATACAAGCCCTTACTTTAACTCTCAATAAGAGATAAGACCTAACGATAGGAAGAGATGGAATATGGGATTCTTTAACAGAAACAAGCAAAAAAAGACCACAGAAGACAATTCTCAGGACACTGCTGACAGCGATAGTAGTCCTGTCAATGAATCAGAGAATGACCACACCGAGCCGCCAGAACCAGAACCTATCGACACTCAAGCATTCGTTGAGGACATGAGACGAAAGTCAGAAGAGATTGCTTTGAGTATCGCCAGCAGGTTTGCCGAAAGAATGGATGGAATAGTCGAACCAGTATACCCGCCCAATGAAACAGGGACGAATACATTCTTTGCGAATCCTAGAGCATACTCTATCTGTAATGGCTCTACCAAAGTGATTCTGTTTGTTTGTCCATATAAGAAATATTTCCAGTATAGCATATACTCTGGCTCAAAACTCACTCCATATGAACAATCTTTAAAGGATACAACAGAAAAGATATATAAGATGGATATAAGATGGTTTAATTTGTCTCTAAAATCAGACGGATCTTTATCCTGGAATGAGTTCTCAGACGACGTAATCTGGGGCAGCTATAACTATGTAAAGAATTTCGATTTCAATATTTACAAGAATTGTCAGTGGTGAAACAGATTCACATGCGCTTACCTGTACGAACCAAAACACTTTGAGAAACAGCATTATCGTCATATACGACTTTAAACCTGTAAGTTCCTGTGCTCAGTCGTACAAGCATTCCGTCTCCACTGGGACTATCAACAAGAGTTCCGCCTGCTGCCTTGACAAGTGTCTATTCTACTGTAGTCCGCCTTTGTTACCTTATCTTGATATGTACTAGTACAATCCAATGATCCTGTGTTATAATACAATCATACCGTTGCTCAAGTCCAGTTCTTGAGAGGAGGCTCACCGTATGCCATCTAATTCTGTCATTTCACGCACATACCCAAGGGTGCCGTATGCTGCGTTTGACAAGAACGGTGGACCTCTGAACCTTGGTGAGGTTCTGGACGACATCAGGAAAGATGCCGAATTAGTCGCCTACTATGCTTTGAAAGAGATGACTGAGCAGAACCTGGCCCTGGTGACCTACTTCGACGGTATCAAGCCCGCTGAGGCTGGTAGGCAGATGAACCTGAAACTGCCAGTTGATGTGAAGAAGCGGTTCAAGAGCGGTGCCTCGCGGCTAGAGAAGATGTTTCAGGAGCAGGTGGTGACCAACCTGAGATCCTGGGTCACTAGAGTCGAGGTTATGGCTCAGACCTACCCTGGTTATGTATCGGAGGGATGGAAGAGAACCGCCAGTAAGTCAAAGCCAGCATCTCTGAAGCCTCGTTTAGCCTTGTCAGCAACAGATAAGGGTTATCACAAGAACTTCAGTGTCACACCAGAACGTATCTCTCTAGACATGGTTGTTCAAGGAAAATGGGTGACACTGCACTTCCCGACGCCACCACAACTGTTGGAGGTGGGTTGTGAACCTGGTGCACCAGACATCTGGGTTGATAAGAACGACAGAGTTGTCTTTGGATTCCATGGCAAGACCGATCCAGGCAGACCAGAGTTCTCTGAGCGCTACGTTATTGGTGTAGATGTCGGTGTAAAGAATCCTGCTGCTTATGTGGTCTGGGACACCGAAAAAGAAAGAGATAGTTGAGAAATCTCTTCTAGGCCAGCGCGCCAGGTCCTTAAACAACAAGATTAAGAGGACACAAACCCAGGTTGCCTCTCTACAGAAGAAGAACCGTTCAGAGGAGGCGGTATCTCATCGCCAGCACCTCTCAAACCGTCGCAGGGAACTAAGCATCCTTATTGCTCAGGAACTCGCTAATGAGTCTTGGAGATATGACAATGCCATAGTATCCTTTGAGGACCTGAGTAACATCAAGAACACCATGAAGCACGGACGCTGGTTCAGGGGTGAGGTGTACAGGCGAACTCGGGATATGGTTGAGGCTGATGGTGGTAGGGTCATGAAGGTCAACTCCGCCTACACGTCTCGGCGGTGCCATGTCTGTCAGTCTGACCTTGACATGAGCGACTACTCACAACCGCGCTGCGATACATGTGGTATCAACCATCATCGTGACCTGAATGCCGCAGCAAACATCGCTCAGAGAGCGAACGTCAAGAAGGCGTGCGAGACCAGGAAAAAGCACGCCACGAAGACCAAGCGCGTTCGCAGATCCAAGTGTCATTCTAAGCCGCTGAAGCACCCAGGAACGAAAAACAGACCGACTCCTAAGGCTCCACAGAACAGACCTAAGACAAAAACTCACACCCTTACTTATCCACCTCTTTCAAAGAAGGAGGTGAGCAAGGGAATGTGCCCCGCAGAGTCTAGGGTTTCTGCGGTGGACCATGGAGGAAACTCTGGGTTTCAGACAACCAGCGGCACGACAGTTCCGAAGGAGAACCAGTTCACTAGTACGGTGGATCGGGTTTATCCTAAGGAATAGTCATACTCTCAAGAGAGCACCACTGACTGCAATAGGATAAAGTTATTCCTTCTTAGCTATTGTTATTTGTGTCGCCAGGTTCTCTCACCTCAGTCATGTTGTATACCTCAACGTTCTTTCCGTTACGTTTTGCAGAAAGAACGCCATCCTGACAACCCGTAACAGAATTCTCATCAACAATAGAGGTTTTTGGAGCAGCATCCACCATGCTATCACAAGCATTAACTGGTTCCGAATCCAGTCGATTTGAATATATCTTTACATGGTTGTGTTTGCTGTTTTGCACAAGAGACTCACTTGATGAACTAGTATTATTCTCTGATTGTTCTGAGGAATGACTACTTGGAGAAGAGGGCCAGAAGACATAAATAACAGAACCAAGATAAAATAATACAAACAATGTAATAACAGCAATGTTTATTAACTTGCTTCCAACCACAGACAAAGCATCATCAATACGCTTCTTATTAGATCTCCATAACTCTATTAGTGGTTTTGTTTTCTTCTTCTGCAGGGCATTTTTATTCATCATGATTTTAAATCTTTCTGTTCCTGACTAGTATTTCTCCAGCAATTTCACATATAGTCACAAAGATCAGACACCCAATATGTCAGCAAGGTCATCACTGAGAACAAGCGCTTCCACTACTCCACCTCTGGTGTCTGCTGTGGGTCCAACACCATACCTGTGACTGGTTGTGATGTACCTGAACCTCTGTGACCAGATTTCTTTCAGGCATGTGTTCTCCTTGTAGCCACCTCTGGCAGAGTTCTTTGACTCCCAGGTGGACAGGATGAATGATGAGTCCAGATTGCTGACCTGCTCAAACAGTTTCTCTTCGTCCTTGATGTTCCATGCTTGATTGTGGTACAGGGTGGACAGGTCAACATACGGAGTATCCAGGTACACGAGGTCACCAGCCTTCACGTCTTCAAGAACATCCTTGTAGTCAGATGCGCGAAACTCCCAATCGCCTTCAGAAAGCCTGTCAGCAATTCCTCTGACGCTCTCAGCAACCATCCTGATGTAGTCTGGTGTCAGTCGTTCAGGGTTCTTGCAGAAAGGCGCGTTGAAGCCACCCTTACGGTTGAACCTCATGAGCCCGTTGAAGCACAACCTGGACAGCAGCAGAAGGTCTATAGGATCGTGGTCGCTGTTAAACCTGTCCCTGATCTCATAGTAGTAAGCGCCATCTGTTGACCGAATCCTCTTATCCGTCTCAGCCAGTCTCTCAGAAACAAGTTCAGGCGTTGTCTCACCGTTTTGGATGGACTGATAGAGCGAGATGACGTGCTGGTTAGTGTCACTCATGACTGCCTGCTTGGACACAGATGCAGCCATTGCCAGGTTCAGGCCAACAACACCCGACCCCATGAACGGCTCAACCCATCTACCAGGTACACCACTAGAAGGAACAGCACCCTTGATGAAGTCAAGCAACTTACTCTTACCACCCATGTACTTCAGTGGCATCTTGAGGTAGGACGAGCCAGACTTGAAGCCACACGACTTTGCTCTGGATGCACTGCTGACGGGTGCTTTAATGTCAACAAGTTCAGGCTGACTACAACCATGCGTGCCAGTACTACTCATCTGTGACTTCATCTTATTTCTACCTACTTGTCAAAACATGTTGCCAGTATGTGCTCTATCTGACAACATCTTAACAAGAGATAGTGATTTGGATAGGTTCTGACTGGTCTGTACTGTTTCTCTATTTGTGGTAAATAGGCAAGTCAACACAAATCTTTGTTAAATCTCTGCTTGGTGGTAAACCTCTCTTCAAGTTTCTTGACATCCAGTAGATTGCAAGCGTCATCAACAAAGATGAACGGATCTATACCTCTGAAATCAGCGCCCTCTTTACTCAAGAATCTGTCAACAGCATTGACTACTGGAATAATCATATGAGAGTTGATTCCTGAAACTCCAGTAGGTACATACTGACGATGATATGCACCTGCACCCACCATCAAAAGATTCATGATTTCATAGTTGTACCTAGTAGTGACATATGTGCACATCCTTCTGACAACAGGAGTGTCATCTGTACCAGCACTCTTATAGTCACTATCAAAAACACTTTTTTTCTCAACAAGTTCAGGCAGTGCTCATACACCTCTTTCAGTGAGCTGTTATTCTCGGACATATAGTCAATGATGGTACTACACATGCTATTGTCTTCATCATGACGACAAGAGATGACATGTCATCACTATTCAGATTCTTGTAAGAGTTCTTATATCCAGCAACACTACCAGCATACCTAGAGAATCTTACATCATCCATAACAGCATCGTTCATACCGTACTTGTGTAGAATTGCTTGCAACGAAGGAAGGAGGATGGCGGCATTTATTGAGAAACATGACTCACTTCTGTAAGCATTATTCGTTTTGTCTCTAAACAGATGAAGAATATGTTTGTCAGTAGCAATAATGTCATCATATACTTGAGATGAGAACATTATTCTGACAGGATAAAATGGATCTATACTCAAGATGCCGTCTTCTGTTCTGTCGCAATCACTAGTGAACCACAAGATTAATCACTCCTCTGCTCTTGAATAACCATCAGAAGCCATATACACGACCCTAAGCAATGTCTTCATGTCGTGAAGTTGCAAGGTATATGGGTCAACACCACTTAGACCAAGCGCCTCAAGAATCGTCTCGTTGAAGGCATTGATTACCTCCAGGGCAAGTTCAATCCATAACTTCTCCAGTGGTACAGGTATGTACCTGTTCTTGAGACCTGCACCAATGCTGACTCTTTCAAGATAAGCCCTAGTGCTCTGCATGACTCTTAAGTGAAAAACCCTGCTCTATGAGTCACCAGAACAGTTCGCCTTCTCTATCAGAATGCTTGCTATCGCTGCAAGGTTCTTGGTAATCACCTGGTTCTTGCAACTGAACTCGTACCTTTTCACAGAGAACTTCGAGTCGTACTCATGGATAATCCTGCTCATACTCTCAAAGTATGAGTGAGACCTCGCCATGATAACAAACTCATCAGCATCCACCTCTGCAAGAACACACTTCAGTGCTGCAAAATACAGAAGCACCACGTCATATGCAGCATAGTTGGTTTTTCTTCCAGTAGTGAATAGATAGTTCAGATCTGTGTAGTCATTATGATCCATGACTTTCTCACAAAGGTCATATGGAAAAACTTCCAGTAAGGTATCCAATATGTACTTTTGCTCTGAGTTTCTTAAGTCTCCTATGAGAGACAACTCTTCAGTCTGATCTGAATTATGAATTTTGTCAGCAGAAGATTCTGTTTCAGAGGTTCCATTCCCATCAATAGGATTCTTACCAAGTATCTTATGAAGAAAGGACCTGGGAGAACTCAGCAACCCGTTAAGAAAACTCATTCACGAACCACTTTCTGGGGAAGGAACCTCGAAACCAATCACATCCTTGACTCCTGACTCATACACCTTGTTCATCACACATCCACTCAGAAAAGCGAAAATCATGGGCATTATCTTAAAGTTGTCAGAGTATGACTCTTCACCATCAACCCTCTTTGTACTGATAGACATGTGGTCCATAACAACGCTAATAAAAAGTCTCGATAAGAGAACTCATTTCAGTCAGCGAACCTTCAGTAAAAACGCATCGAAACACAGGTGTACATGGATAGTTTAAGGTCATCAAAAATCCTATCCCCATTATTCAAACCGATTCTGGAGAATGTGCTTCCATCATTATTTCTTACTTTTCTAAGAATTCTTCCTATAAAATCTCGACTCATCTGTTCTGACGGATCAACCACATCAAGAACCTCAATAGTGTTCAGTAGTATCTCTACAGGAATGTAACACGCTTTAACAACACCATTATCATCAGACATCAGATCCCTGTAATTACTGAATCTATCTGACTTAACATGAATTCTGTTTGCTGTAGCAATGTAATCCAGATACTCTACAAGGATCATAAAGATTGCAGAAAGATTATATTTTAGGTTGTATGGAACACTATCATTATGGCCAGATAGTACAGAAGAACTATTTGATAGAGTGCCTTCGCCCTGAACTAGATCAAGAGACATAAGCCTGTCTGACACTTTCACAACAACACCAAACGGGACAAAGCCGGGAACGTAGTCTTCCAAAGACCTCGATGTGTCAAGCAGTTCTAAAACAAACCACAAGTCATTATCAACATATCCAGCAACAGAAGGGATCTGCCTCAATCTGTATGAAGGCAGAATACACCCATTACGATAAGGACAGAAGCAGATGACGTTATTCATTATCATTAACGAATCAGTTGAGTGTATCTTGTTATTCTTGTTGTCACACACAAGAACATATATAATTGACAGCATGGATTCCACGCAGTAAGAGAATGAAGGTATGACAGAATCATCAATAAGATCTCTCACTGACTCAATGTCTTGACTCAATTCAGAAAACGACTTGTATGAAATCTTGTTGTATATAACAGAAACAAGAGTCATAACAGCAATGTCATCATCCAGGTCAATCCTCTCTGAAGCGTCCAAGATAAAAGAAAGAAATGATTTTTCTTTGATACAAGGAGTTTCTTTGAAAATCTCCAGTGTGCTATCATATGATTTGGTTATTGAAGTTGCCTTTTGCAGTAATCTTGCAATTTGTAGTGCAGGAGTAATATATTCTCTGTTGCGTAATAATTCTCCAATTCTTAAATCCAGTATATAAGATACAGAGAAAACACAAATTTTGTCGTCATTTTTGTTTTTATATGCACAAATGTTTACCAGAGTAGACTTGTCGTCAGAAACACTAGCAATTCTCAAAGATGCTAATACCCCAAACAATTCAGGAGGGTTATACTCATACAGATCTCGATAAAGGTCAATCTTCACCCACCTCAGATCTGATCCATCCTGCTCTTTGGCCGCCACAAAATCTCCTACTGCTCTGATAACATTGAGCGCACATTGAAACACACAACTTATATTCTCTCCTCATGATACCACTACAACCAAGAGATTTCAAGGTAATGTGCCGCTATCTGGACCTCAGCTGCTCTCAGCACACCTGCTATTGGTACAAGCAGAGTATGACTCAGCAGTTAGTTGACTTCATATGCTATCTCAGTTACACTGACATCAAAGTGCCATCATATAGCGATCGCAAGAGAGCAAGTTTCAGGAGATAGGATGATCAACCATACTGATGAACCATTGGGATCCTTCCCTGTGCGCCATGTCACTAAACAGATTCTTGGTCTTGACTTGTTAGTTAACCCAGTTGTCACCTATAGTGATGACAAATCTGTAGACATTGCCTTCAAAAGCGATGGGTTTGACTTCAGCATCATCATACTTCCTTATGAAGGTTATGAGGATCGACACTTCCCTGTCAAACTAGACGAGAGGGTGTTCAATGGCCAGAAGGTGGATCCTTGGTACAACGATGAGTACAACTGCTTCTTGATGCGTGCTGATGCTGATGGGCGGCTAGAGCACAACTACCTGACACAGGTTGCACACTGGCTCAAGACCGCTGGCATTATCACTGAGTCAACACTGAAGCAGATTGAGCAAGAGACGTACTGAGCATCTACAAGTCAAGTTCATCAAGACTAAAAAACACAACACACTAGACAGGAGAACGTAAGAATGTGCATCAAGAGTATGGCATATGGGCGACTGGAGTATACAGGTAGTTTCGCATATCTTCAAGAGTGTGTGAAGAGTTCAACCACTACATGAGTGAGATTATTGGTGACTCTGGATCCAACTTCGTTGAGGTTGATTTCACTGAGGACGACAGGAACTTCAGTCCTGTTATTGCTTTCAAGATTCATAGCGATGACAAAGAGATCCAGGAAATCAAGAGTGACATCGAAATTAATCTCATCAACATCATCAAGAACAAGAAGATCAAAGACATAATGGGACAACTGGTCTACATGTCTTTTGACAAAGAGAAGCCATTCCCAAATGTTGAGTGTTTGGGTGTCAACAACTATACTGACGATGAAGTCAGTTACGTCACAGACGCCGAGATCGACGAGAATGATGGAACTGTTGCTAGCGATCATTTCTGACAACCAACACTACTCATTCAACAACTAGTCAAACAGAAAAAACAGAGTGCTGGCATCTTGTTTTTCTGTCAGCACTCTGTTCTCGCTCTTGCTCAGAGTGCTTCCGCTATCTGACGCGTCCTGCTCTCATAGTCAACATCAAACCTACTCTTGATGTCATCAACCTGCATCTTGATCCCATAGCGCCTGAACGTATCATGCACACTCAGAATCGACTCATCACTCAGCAGCCCGTCTTTCGTACCAAATAAGAACGACACCTTATTACCAGACGGATACATGTTTGCGAAGATGCTGACCTGATCATTATCAACACCATTTGTCACAACAATTCTGGTGCTGACATCACTCTTCTTGTAGTTGATAAGAATTCTGTCGCTACCATCACACTGAGTTGTTGAGCTCAGAGAAGCTGCCAACTGAGCCGCAACCATGGCAACAATCCCGGGCGAGTTCACGCTAAGATACTCAGGCAGACGACCAGTAATGTCATAAACCTCCTGGATGATGTCGCCAACTTGAGCAATCGAGAGCAACCCTCTGCTGTCTGGATACCAGTAGGCACACTTGTTCTGCCTCCCTTTAAGGAACCAGGAACCAGATCCAGTACTACTACTAGACGATCTCGCCACCAACTTGACCTTCACACTGGGCTTGTTGTAAGAGTTCTGCGTACCTGCCGCCAGAACCTCAATCACAATCTTCTCAGAGCGCTCACCCCAAGTAATTCGAGTGCTTCCGAACAGACCATAACTACTGACCTCAATACCGGAACCGCGTTCATTAGAAGTTCCTCTGAGCATTGCTGCAATCTGCTGAGCAATCGCATCCTCTACAAGCATACCTGGCCTCGTTCTTAATGACTTGTTAGTTGACCTCTTGCACACAAGAAATCATGCTAATCACCTTACTATCCAACACATAGTGTAACATAGGGATAGAGGTCTTGTCTACTCTGTTCTATACAGCCACCATAAAAAGATACCTGAGCACATTTAATCACATGCTCAGGTATCTTGTTGTCAAGATGTTTTACTATCCTGTAATATACACTATCTCAATGATGGATACATTGGCTTAATGTCGTCCATTGTGAAGTCCTTGTTGTTGTGAGAGTCATAGATTTCTTTTCTGGTGACACTTGACATCCTCTTGGCAGCATCCTGGAGATACTTTGGACCAGAGTTATCAGAAGTAGGACTGAAATATGACAACACAACAGATCCATCGCTCTTACCAGTCAACTTGTCTGTACCGTGAAGCCTGAATGTTCCGTCCTTGTCTCTAGTGATACGAACAACCTTACCATTAGGAGTAACTGACTCTATCTCCTTGTCAGCAACAGACAGAGCAGCGTCTCGTCTGTTCTGCAGAGACATATTTAAGTTGTGAATCTTGTAACCAAGATTCTTTTCCATCTGTCTCTTGTTCTTTTCGCTGTGGTAATAAAGACTTCCGTCATCTGGCATACGAGACATGTCAGCAGCATCCTGCTTTAGTTTTGTGATTGACTCTTTTCTCTTAGCATCATACGCTCTTTTGACTATCTCCATTCCAGCAGGAGATTTTAAGTAGTCCTCCACCTTTCTTGTCTCATCATTATCAGCACCAGAAGAATAGTCTTTGAGCAGATTTCCCTCCCTGTCCATAATGTATGTGAAATGATTTCTGCTGCCATTAATGTGACCACTTATCTCAACATGAGGGCCATATGAAAAGATGTCTAGGGAGTTTCCAATTTCATATGGCATGTTCAAGTCATTTCTTATGTCGTCGTTGATCTTCCTGAATTCCTGTGAGTTATCTTTATATTCCTTGACAACTCCAGCATCCATTACCTGATAGAAGTTCCCTGGTGTATTAGGATAGTCAACAACATCAACACTTCTGTTTCTTGTTGAAGGACCCAAATCTGGGGAAATTACAACCTGCTCGCCTGTATCAAGATCAACGCCCTGATATGCCTGAGTCAGTCCAGCAGAACTGTCTGTGATCAAAAGATTCTGCACAGATCCATTATCAGTAACCTTGACAACAGCGCCATCTATATTTGGAATGTAACTTCCAAAGTTGCTATCAGCCAAGTGATTGATGCCATACTCAGATCGCGCCTCAAGTCTCTTGTCAATCTCACTCTTTACCTCAGGAGACAAATTTTCAGCAACAGAGTCAGACATACCAAGCAACTCAGCATATGGATTCACTGATGCAGCATTACCACCTAATCCTGCATCATCTACACCTGCCCTTTGAGCGTCAATCGCTTCGCGCTCCGCCTGGCTGTATGCGTGAGGCACATCCAGCCCCTGCTTCCTGTAGTCACAGTTCTCCGGTCCAACACACGGTTCCCGGTTACCTGTCTTAGGACTGAGGTGCTGGCATCCACTCTGCTTCTGTCTCGCCATGGTCTATCTACTCCTTCAAAGGTTCCGTTTCTTCTCTCCGCTCGTCTCGCTAAGGGTATCTAAGCGGCAAAAAAACGATTCCAGTGAGGATAAACGAGATCCGTAAGGAGCACCAGACGTGACAACGGGCAGCACAAGGAGGCTTACCTAGATCTATAGAGTCATATGGTGTAAAATTGGGTTTGGTAATAAATCAAGTACAAATTCATTAGGTATGCCAATAAGATAAAGGCGTCAGTATAAGCCTGGTATGCCCGATCTCACAACTTTGGATCGTATTCACTACTTGATGTCATCTGTCCATTCTGGTACTATGTCAAACCCAAACAAGTACAAACCTGCACAAACTCAGAGGACGGGAGCACTTAATGATCTTCAACACTTACGATGACAACACAAGTCATGACATCTATCTGACTGAACTCCTCAACGTCGCTTTTGAGTATGAGAGCATTGTTGAGATTGATGACACTGGCACAGAGGTGTATACCTGGAGCAGCCGAAGTGTTAACGGACTGAAAGCAAAGATTGACAGAGTTGGACCACAGGCGTCCTGTAGTCGTGATGTCAATGGTGTTCACCTCAGCACATTCTGGTGTGACTTCTATATGTCTGACGATGGCACTAAGTCATTTGGACGTATCTCTGATGCTTATGTCTCTCTTGGCGAGGGAGTACGTCTTGTTGTCGAGGAGATGAAGATCTTGGAACATCTGGCACTCTACTTGACACAGATCAACAACCATGGATTCAGTATCAGAAGTATGCAAGAAGGACCAGAAATCCTCAACCTGGAATCTGACGCAGATGGATGGATTGAGTTCAATACTTCATTCACAGAGGATGAAGAAAGCAACAACTCCTACATTAAATTAGATTTCAGAGGAAATGAGCAGAAGGCCAAGGAAATTCTTGCAGGTGCATTTGGTTCTACATATGCATCTGACAAATAGAAATCTTGCTTGTTCTTAGATGATAATAGAAATCACCCTGAGACTATTGGTTGTGATCTCAGGGTGGTTTCTTTGCGTAGATGACATACTTGTGTCAATATGTCAGATCATCTTGACAAACAGATCTGGCCGCTCTTCCTCATGGGTGTCAACCATGACATAGAACTCCATGACTGGCGCTCCATTGTCATCAATCGCCTCAAGTACTATACGCGCAGAGGTATTGCCAAAGAACGAGTTGTATCTCGAATCCTGACTAACAATTCTGACATCATGCACTCGGGCACTCTTGAAGAGTTTGTAGTAACTGACCCAGGTGTCATTCCTATCATCACTCGCTGACTAGGTTGGAGATCCTCTAGAGTCTAGATTCTCTCTCACCATCATCAGCGTCGCCTCCAGGCCGTTGCTGGAGGTACCGGTGTGTCCCTGGTTTCCACTCAAGGCAGTGACCGGCTTCGACTGCCGTGTAGCAGCCGAACTTTGCTCTAACGCCCTCTGACGAATTAGACAGCGCATTCTCTCTCGTGATCGGGATGAAGGAGATGTAGCCCGTAAGGCAATCTCACGACTGGCACTCACGTCACGATCCAACTTAAAACCGCAGGTAGCACAGGTGCCAACTCGAGTAACCTTATTGTTTGTGGTCTTTACCGCCACAGCGAGAACAGGTACTAGAGGTACCCCTAGCGACCACCTTTATTGTTCTAAGACCGTATCGCTTAGCAGTGCTCTCGATTCTACTCTGTATCTCTGCATAAGGCCAGCGCCCACCCTGAGAATCAAGCCAAGAGAGGTTCTCTAGAGAGACATGAGCGTCATTCCGATCTGCTATCTCCACTACCTGACTGGCGATGCACTGACTAATCTCATGCTTTATCCTAGTCGCCTTGGCGCTGACGCGCTTTGCTTCAGTACGTAGCACATCAGCATGATCTGTTCTGTTGTATTTGTCGCAGAGATTCGCCTTCTCATAAAGATAGTGAGACAGATCCCTGCGCTGCTGCTCTTTCTTGACTAGAGAACCAAGCCGTCTTTTGTGATTGGTATGAAACGGAGCAGATCTGTGTTTCGTCTCAGAATCAATGACAGTAGCAACAAACGGCTCTACCCTGCCCAGGTCAACACCAACAACCTTGTTAGTTTGTCTCTCGTCTATCTCATGTTCGATGGCAATGTCGAAGACGACCTGACCCTTGTTGTTCAGACGAACAGTAGGACGACAGACCTTACCGTCGCCAAATCGTTCTGTATTACTAGGAAGTTCTAGATAGAGTTTTGTGAGACCACGACTAGGTATCTTCACCTGAATAACAACATTCAGAGGATCATTGTTATCTCTAGATACTTTAGGAGCAAAGTAAGTGTCGCAGACAGCCAAGTTAAGTTTGGCTGATACACCTGGTAAAGACGCCTTACGTTCACCTTTCTTGTGGTACCTGATCAGGTGAGCACGAACCATACCACTGGTCGGCTGTGGGGCCTTGGGATAGGTGCTTCTGTAGCGAGAAAGTATCTGGTTTGGCTTGGTCTCCTTGATGTGAGTGCTCATCACCTGGAACAGACCGACGCTCATGGCGTACAGTTCCAGAGTACTCAGCACGTTATTGACCAGCATCTCGTTCATGTTGTGCTTCTGGAACGAGAATGGGTATCGAGTAAGTCTCTTTCTACCCCAAGCACTCAGAGAACCAGTTGGCTTGTCACCCTTCAGGGCCTTCAGCGCCAGGTCATGAAACTCCTGGCTGGCAAGCACCTCTCGTTCTGCTTCAGCCATCCAAACGACCATCTGAGCCAGATTAGCACTCACCTGATCTATATCAACTCCATCATCAGTGGTGAACCTGTGCCTGGTGACAGTGTCGTAGAACTTCACAGGATCACCTCCTTCGTAATGGGTTGATTAACAGCATCTATATAGTGTATTATAACACAGAACTAGTGATACTACAAGTCAAGGGATTATAAAAGTATCTGTGCGACTACAGACAACAGTACTTCATCCCAGCAGAATCAGTCAACTACTGGATTCAGTGACTTGTATCACTTCACTAGATCCAGTAGTTGACATGATTTTCATGTGTATCTGTTATGACTGTCACCTGCAGTCGCTATGATTGACAATTGTCACATAATAGAATGCGATCTGATACAGAACTCTAGTTCGCTCTCATAACGATCAGATTCAGTCGCTCGAAGTCATCAGTACCATTAGAGATGCAGGCAAGACGAAACTCTGCTACTGGCTCATTACTCTTGTCCACTGCCTCAACAACAGCAACCCCATTCACAGACCTTGGGTAACCGAACCCACCAGTGGTCCAGGCAGACTGGTTGATAATGCTCACGTCGTGAATCATCACGCCCCTTCTGGAACACCTTGTGGTACTGAGTCCAGGTGTTCTTAACGATCTCCTCATTCGGGTGCTCAACGTCTCGGATGATGACGGTTCCATGGTTCCCAGAGGCATCAGAGGTCTGCAGGCAAATCTGGTCATCGCCTCGTAATTCCTCAACGATGCTGTGCCCAATAAGCGCCTCAGCAATGCCCTGAATGTCTCTGTCGAAATGAGAGAACGTCCTTGGAGCAGAACACACAGGATCAACCCAATCAACCTTAATTCTATGCTCTGTGCCTGACTTGAAGTCCACGTTCAGCAAAGAGGCGATGCTAGTGGTCTTTAGATCAATCCTGTTAGTACCCTCAACATGGTAAACATCCTCCACCACGCAGCCTTCAATCATCTTCTTGAAGTTCTCAGACATATGAATAGGCCAGTAAGTGGATACGTAGAGGTAGTATCCTGATGTCGTCCTGAACTGAAGATTGTACGTACCTCCAGGCCCCTCAGACATATCCACCCTGTCAATACGCTTACCAACAAGATTCTTGAACTCGTTGTGAACAAAAGGCATACCCTGTGCTGTCATAATTCTTCCTAGTGGTTGATCTGTTGCATTCCCTAGCATACACTACCTTGCATGACGATTTATTTCCAGTATGCTCTTCTGTGAAACACAACACATTTATTGTTATCATCTCTCTTAGAGAACCATAAGGAGTATCACGTGAGTGCAAGTAGTGAACCAACAGATAATTTGAGCAGCGCTTCCATCCAGCAGGAAGGCAACAGCACTGAACCTTCCCTTCGTCTCTACAACTCAATGACACAGACAGTTGAGCCAGTTGCTCCCACCATCACACCTGGACATGTGTCAATCTACCTTTGTGGCGCAACAGTTCAAGGTTCTCCTCACATTGGTCACATGCGTTCATCGCTGGTGTTTGACGTGATGAGGCGATGGCTGGAGCATAATGTTACTGAGGTACGTCTTATCAGGAACGTTACCGACATTGATGACAAGATTCTGGCAAAGTCATCTGAAGCAGGACTACCTTGGTGGCAATGGGCACAAATACATGAACGAGAGTTCACCAAATCATATGAGTCACTATACATTGCTCCACCAACGTATGAACCACGAGCAACAGGGCACATCCCAGAGATGATTGACCTGGTGCAGAAGTTGATTGACAAAGGTCATGCATATGTAAGCAAATCTGGTAGCGTATACTTTGACGTGTCATCATTTCCAGAGTACGGACAACTGACACATCAGGAAGATGCTGTAGGCGCTGACAACAGGAACCAGAATCAAGACAAACAGACCGCCTTTTACTCATCTGGTATCCTAGATGAGAAACGAGACCCTAAAGATTTCGCTCTATGGAAAGCCGCTAAGGCAGAAGAGACAGAGGATGCTTCATGGGACTCTCCTTGGGGTCGTGGTCGGCCAGGATGGCACTTGGAGTGCTCTGCCATGGCACACTAGATACCTTGGAAGAACTTTTTGACATCCATGGAGGGGGAATCGATCTTCGTTTTTCCTCACCATGAGAACGAGTTGGCTCAATCATGTGCTGCTGGATGGGGCTCTGCTCGACACTGGATCCATAACGCTTGGGTGACTATCAAGGGCGAGAAGATGAGCAAGTCTCTGGGCAATTCCCTGTTTGTGTCAGATCTTGTTGACAAATATGGCGCTGCTCCACTGCGCCTTGCTCTGGTGTCAGTCCACTATCGTTCAGTCATTGAGTTCTCAGAAGAGATGATGAATCAATATGTAAGCACCTGGAATCGTTTGTCATCAGCAGTTGTCAGCGCTTACAAGATTGTTGACGCAAAGATGGATACAGATAATTTGTCTAGTGGTTCAATAAATCTGGCAGACGCTGCATTAAATCAGATTAGGTCTAGAGAACTTCCTGCTGAGTTCATAGACGCAATGAACAACGATCTCAACATACCTGTTGCAATGACTGAAGTATTCAAGTCAGTCAAGCATATAGAGAAACTGGTTGCATCAATGAATACTGAAATTATTACAAGTGATGGTACAGAGAATTCAAACGACAGCATTTCATCCAAGGATTCTATTAGTACTCTTGTTGATTCCGTGCTGACTCTTCGTGCAATGCTGGATATACTTGGTCTGGATCCTCTGTCAGAACCTTGGAGACAGGATACTCTTCATCTGCTATCTGACAATCCAGCAAACAGTAAAGACAGAGAGATTCTTTCGTGTCTTATTGAGCAGATGATTGAAGAGCGTCAACAGGCACGCAAGTCAAAGAACTGGGGGCTTGCTGACAGAATCAGGAGCAATCTTGCTGAATCTGGAATCATAATTGAGGACACCCCGAGTGGAACCAGATGGAAGATTGCTGAGTAGTTTCTTGTCTTTCTGTGTTCTTGTGCACTAAGTACCCTACACAACAAGATAGAGCGCAACCAACTCCTGCTAACTAGATTTCCACAAAGGGAAACCAAAGTCAGTAGGAGTTGGTTGTAGTGTGCTCTGATTAGTTCCTGGCAGATCGACGAGCGCCCTCAGGAACCTTGTCACCAGACAAAACCTCCCAAATATTCATCAACTCGTCAAGAGTAATAACCATCTTGCCTGACATTGCAAATGCTTGACGGATGAAATCAGGGTGCTGCAACACCATCTTCACCATAGGATCGACCTGATGCTCCTCGACCTCAATAACGGCAATACCTTCAGGTGCTTCACCATGGAACTGAGAGGCGTTGAACATACCAGGTCCAGCAACATAGACCTTCTTGCTCTTGCGAGCGCGACTAGAAGATACGGAATTACCGCCCACAGTGAAATGAATGCCAGAGGGGTTTGAATCAGAGGTGGAATCCTTACTGCTGTTCCTGGTTCCAGCCTTGTTGACAAAAGTGTTCGACTCATCATCACCCTGTTTCTCATCATCCCACAGATTATCCTTGTCAAGAACAGAGTTCACGTTGACGGCATTGTAAGCACTACGCTTAAAAGAGTTACCCTGGTTGCCGTCATTCTGTAGACGATTGTAGAGATCAATAGCACGATTAGGACGACATGACGACACAATCACAGCAATGAAAGCACCTGCAATGACACCAAGCACAAGCGTAGAGATGTAGAACAACATGAATCACTCCTTTATCTGGTTTTGAGTTGTTCTGTTTAGTCAGCAACCAAAGTACACTATGAAGGCTCCATCAGCCAAGTCGTTCTCTTGTGGTGTATGTCATATAGTAGCGTGACACATCTCACTCCGTCTATCCTTGAACACACCTTCATGATTAATGTACTCTCGTTGCAAGCAGAATCTTCATCTATCACAAACAGCCAAGAAGGAGGATACCACAACATGAGTCGTGTGAAGTCAGCAGTTTCTGAGTTCATCAAGTACCACTGGTCAAAAGGTGGATCCTACAACCAAGATAGTGATGTTTCTGAGATTCCATACCTTCCTCGGAGCATGACTCAAACGATTCTTGGATCTGGTCTGTGTCCATCTGCTACCACAGATCGACAGGGTTTTATCCTACCCTTCTGGTCTGCTACAGGGGGAGGATAGAGAACCGAGATTTCGGGATGCTGTTCAACATCGACCACAGCAAGATCATTGTTGACGGATTCAAGCCGCTTGGAGCCAAGAACAATAACCTCAAGAACATCAACTGCTATGCCACTACATCCGTATGGTGTGGATACGGCTTCTCTCCTGTGTTTATCACTACACAGACAAGCCAAAGCGACTACCACCCAAGCACTGAAAGTATCAATGCTCTTGTTCTAAAGAACCTGATGAAACTGGCTATTCAGTCATATGTGATGCAGGTTGCCTACAACTCACGTTCTTCCTGGAACAACGCCTGGTCCAACATCCCAGATGAGACTTCTGAAGACGGTTTTGTCCTGTCGTTTACCTATACAACAGACAATGCCTTCAAACGTAAACTTGTACTCGATACTGACTTGAATGATGTTTCACAAGATGACGGAAGCACCAAGAGTGTTCTTTCTGTGTTGCTGACCAATCAAGGTCAAGACGATGCGATGGATGACATGCGTCAGATTGCACTTGAAATCACTTCACCCCTACAGGATGCTGGTTACAAGGTATCTATTACTACAAATGACGATACAGGTGATGTGGACAGCAGTCAATCCGTAGACAGCAAGCATAATGGATCTCAGGCGCTTGAAATCAGTATTGACATGACTGATGACATTGCCCTTTCTTCACAGTCCAGCATCAGTGAGTGCAGATTCCTGCGTACTTTTGAGTCAGTTCTTCGTGAAACCACTCCAAGCACTCGAAAGCCTTTGTATATTCTTAAGGAGAACAGAGAACTCAGCGATCTGGAGAGAATCGCCAGCAGTGATGACAAGATTTCTCAGGAATACCACGAGCAGGCAATGAATCTCGCTGAGAAGACAATTCATGCTTCTACTAATCATCAGGACAAATAACACTACCCATAGCAACTCACAAGAAAGCATCTTCTAATGAGCATTAGAAAGAACAAGAGGATTCTACGTCATCTGCGACTTGAGTCGTTTCATAATTCCTATTATCCCACTTACGACCATGTACGTCCATTCTATGGTCAGTCATGGAAGCAGGTCTTTCAGTCTCCTGCAACCAAGTCGCTGGCGAAAGAGTACTTGAAGGTATACACTGAGCAGTTTCTCTTCTGGAAGAAGTGTGATCTCAATCACTATCCATGGTTCAGGCAGGCCGTTTACAAGATTGATGAAATCTACATGGATGTCCACAAGATTGCAAACGACGATGATGTTACTTGGCTGCTAGACGGGCTGAGTAAGCAGAATCAGAACCATGAAATCATTGATGCTGTGAATAAGGTGCTGGTTGATCGTCTTAATCAGTCGATTCTTGAGACAAGGAGTATCTTTGACGAAGCAGTTAGCAAGGATCATGATCTTCAAGAATATAGGGAGAACCTGAGTAATAGATCTCGTGTTTCTCGACTTGAGGAACTTGTTAAAGAGAACGGGATCGAGATTTCTGAGTCACCCGCAGAATTCACACAACCCATTGGGTCTGAACCAGAAGATATGAAAAATCTCATTAAGGTTGGTCGTTATGTTCTTCCATCATTTTTTGTTCAGTTTATTACTGATGAATACCGCATAAAAACTCATGAGAAGTACTCCACAAATAAGGAGAAGAAGTATAACGAATGGGCTTCTAACAGACTGGACACAAGAATTCTTAAAAAGAGAAGGATTATTTCTTGTAACGATCTGAAAATAAAAGATCTTCAAACTGAACTAAAACAAGTAGGGTGCATTACACCCTGAAATCACTAGAAATCTCAATAACAAAAAGAATTTTCATCATTTCTTAATGATGAGGGGAGTGCTCTGTATGCAGAAATTCAACATCTCCAGGAGATAAACAAATCTCTTCAAGAGGAGATCAACGAGATGGAGAGCAGACTCTTCTAGAGTAACGCACTAACACTCTCATAGAGCGATCCTTTGATGTGACGCTCTCCTAACAGACCAGCCCATCTATAGAGTCATATGGTGTAGCAGATCCGTTTTTGCACCATATGACTCTATAGATCTTGTAGACAGGTTTCGGGTAAGGGCGTTCTCTCTGTGTTGCAGACTATCGCTCAACCCTTCCCACCTGTTGGGTAGATGAGGTTGTTCATACCTCTTGTGATGTCTCCGCCCTATGCTTAACGGTCGCCTGGTCATCTTGTAGTGCAGAGAGACCTTATTTCCAATCTCCCTGTGCCATTACTCTACAACTATGATGCACAACACACCTGCATGATTTGACATCACCTGTCTGCTACCATAACTTAGTCATCAGAGAAACAGAACACATGCCAGCCAGTCTGTAACATGGCTGGCAACACCACTGAAAGGACTTCACAACAATGACCAACATTGCATATGACATCATGTTCTCAGAGAACGGACTTAATGTCATCATGACTGCTCAGATTGGTGCTGAGACTGCTGAGACCTTCCGGGATGAGGCGTCCTTCTATGAGGATGAGATCAATGAGGTGTTCTCTCAGTACGCGGACGAGAAGGGTCTCGCATTCGACCGGCTGATGCGTTTATCCAACGCAGAGATCAACCAGGCCATCATGTACACTCGTAAGACCTCTTCCTACGCCAGCCTTGGCAGGATGATTGACCTGCTGCTGGATTCCGACGAGCGGAACCTCTGTAACAGGATTGCATCTGGGGATCTTGACGATGATGAGATGATGTGACATACTTCTCTCTGTGATTGCTAATAGTCAGTTACATGTGTTCATCTGATGCTGTTCCGTCTAATGGGGTTGCCTTGAGAACAGAATAGGCGCGTTGAGCACATCAGGAGCGTCATAGAGAGGACAGATTGTTGGCAACAGGACCTGACAGCACTACAGCCGAAGAAGTCGCCAGAAGGCGCTATAGAGAGTGTTGTCACAAAGCAGCACTGATTGCATCTGATGTTGCCTGCCTTGTTGCTGAGATTACTCAGAGTCCACACATCAACCAGGTCTTCATGAGTGAGACAAAATCTATCTACCATGTGGAGCACTCATCACTAACAGGTAGATTCATCATACACACTAGTGTTATGCAGGGCTACATGAGGGAGTCGTCTGAACACCCAGGAATAATCGCTCGCTCTTACTACCCTCAAGTCAGCGTGTTTGCGCAATACACCAATTGCTTGAAGTACATGACTGAGGGCGAGGACTCCCGTTATGTTGATGTTGATTGTCAACGCATTTTTCATAGAAGACAAATTCTCTCTTGAAAACAAGAATTCCGTAGACAGGCTGACAAAAGAAGTCAAGCGTCACCTGATTTCATAAACAACACGCAACTGGTACCACATTACAAGAACAAGAGCAAAACAATCACAGAAGGTTGAGTAAAAAATGATCACAGGTGATACATGGATTAAGTGGCTCTACACGGACGACACTCTTACTGTCTGTCCCATTGAGACCTTCTCTATGGAGACATGGACAAGATTCCAGGTTTTGACGACCACATGGGAGAGGTCGCAGATCTTCGTCTAGCACTACAAAAGAACATCATGAAGATGGCTAAGGAGAACCACCTCCCTGTTACTGAGGGCTGGATCCCGTTTATCAGGAAGGGTACACGGAAGCCTATTGACGTCATTTTTGAGGGTCTTTCTGAGAAACTGTCAGCACACCACGGTATGGATGAGACCTACTTCCTTTGGAACCTGACCAAAGGGACAAGTATCGAGTCACCGCTCAACAAGATGTCCATGATGGCTTTCAATATAACTCAGCCTCTCTTCCCTGAGACAGACAGAGACACATACCAGCAGGAGTCCAAGGACGCATTTCTGTACACCAGGCGCTCAGTTGAGACAATCTGCTCTCAGGTCATCCGAATGGGCACAGAAGTGAGTCCAGAAGAGGACGGCAGTGCTGACACCAGCAAGAGCAAATACCTGAACTCCGAGGCCGTACAAATGCTTGACAACGTTCCTGTAGTCACAGATCCTGAGGACAGTCGTTTTATCACAGGTGGTGTGTTCATTATTCCGACAGAGGACGACAGGGGAGAGATGCTGGCAGTCTGGGCAGTACCTGGACCACCTGACTTCTCTCCAGTGTTCGCTCCAAAAGGAACCTGCTACGGAACCACTGGTGTCATCAACTGGCGAGACATTGTTACCAATCCTGATGAGCAGGAGGTGGTTGAGAAGTGGATTCAGGCAAAGAGCAACAACAAAGATTGAAGAAGTTAACCTGAAGGACAAGCATCATGAAAGCAACCAGTAACACAACAATGAAATACCTGGAATACCTATTTCTTTCTTTGGTGTCTCTATTGCTCATAAGAATTTTTAACAGAATATGTACCATTTTCTGTATTTATTTTTAATATTAATCCTTTGTGTCATTGGTAATATCTTCATGAAATATGACGAGAAAAACAAAAATAACAATGAAGACAGCACGTCTGAAGATTTTCTATTGAAGTATCTTTTAACAAGCCGTCTTCACTCATCAACCATTCACAAGGTTCTTGCATTGGACTCACTGAATGGTAGCCCTGATGACTCTCCATCATTCTTCAGGAGCAACATCTGGCACACAATACGACACAACCCTGAAACACATGAGTCATTCAATCTCTATCTGTCACAGGTTGCTGAACTTGTAGAAAAGATTGGTTCCGTTTCGTCTGTTCTTCCTAATGAGGTATGGAGCCAGCAGAGCAGAGATCTGGTCAGATCTGTTGAGTACCTGGATTCCTTGTTCAAGAATGACAACATCAGTGACGTGTTTGCAGCGAACTGGAGCAGGATCTTCACTCAGGAAGATCGAGGCAAGGCGGTTGCTGTTGTCAACGACGTTCTTGCTGAGCAGACGAACACTCTGAAGGAAGTTGCAGAAGTCCTGGATAAAAGGTGCTCAGATTACAGGAGTGCTCGTCAGTCAGAGGTGAGTCACAATCTGGATGCTCTTAGGACTGAGTACATGAGGGGCACCCTAGTTGAGAGCAGGATTGTCAGCAAGCAGGATGATTGCCATGTTGATGACACTTCCGGTGACAACAGGATCTCTGACGTCTGGGAGTAAATGAGAGGGGTCGAGGTGACTACTCTGCCCAGTACGTCATGTGTCTGGTGCCACTAGTTCTTCTTTTATCTGTCATGTTGACTATGATGGCAAAACATGTGTACAATGTCCTCTGATCCCTGAGGAGGATACAGACGCCTCCTTGACTAGAAGCCGTAGGAGGCATGAAGAAAAATGAGCAGCAAGTACAATGGACCACGTAACGACATGACGTGTGTCTCAGATCTTGTATACGATCTGCTTGGTGACACACTGTTCACAATGAACCAGGCCATCAAAGATGTTGAGGTTCCTGTCCTTGAGGACGGGAGTAAGGATCCTGAGATCTGGGACAAGTTGAGTGTCCTGTGCCAGGAGAGCAAGTTCCTTCGTGAGAGCCTGACGGGTGTCGCTATCGGTCTGGTTGCTGACAAGGAGAGCGGTCTGTGGCGCAATCACATGCGAGGAGTTGCCATTGTGCTTCTCTCCGTGATGCTGAATGGTACAGCCAATGCTCGTGCCGCCAGCAAGACAAAGCGTCATCACTGGCTGCCTTGCTCCCTGATGAGTCGTTTTGAGGACAAGAGCACGCTGTACGTGAATCCTGCTCTTCCAGTGACGATGGTTGTAGGCGGCATCACTATTCAGGCTCGTATTCCATTCAGTGAGTTCGTTCTTGAAGAAGGTGTTTCTCCTGAGGAGTGGTGCTACAGCGACGTAACTGAGTCCACCTTCTCGTCACTGGAGTACCTGTTCTCACAGGCCGTCAAGGATGGCACAAGCGCAGCCTCTATGAGCGACTTCGATAAGTGTGCTCTTGGTGCTTTCTCCATCGCTCAGGAGGTGCGTCGTCCAAACGAGAACGGAGAGTTCAACAACGGACACCACACCAGTATGCTTCAGGCAGTTCTCGACCATGCTGATGCCTATGGTGCTGACCTGTTTATCCAGCCTGTGGGATCACCCTGCCTGCTGAGCCTCAATCCGTTCAGCAGCACACGAGTCCATTCCTCTGACTCTCCCAACAGCATGTTTGACGGCACAATCTCAGCAGTCACCCCTAACACTGTCGTGTGCCTTTCAGTACGTCAGACTACACTGGAGGACATTGCTGAGGTCTGCAATAACCTTGTGTTCTCCGAGTACGAGGGCAGCGACAGTCAGGTCTCTGGTGGTGTTTACAGCGCTGGCTTCATGAATGCACGAGTGTCCTTTGGCGCAGCCAGGTAATGGTGACAAGAGATCACCTGGTTGCAAAAACAATGACCCAAGATGATTTACAGGAAGGATTTACTCAATGAAAAAGATGTCACCATTATTAATCAATTTCAGTACAGTGATGTCGATACTATCACTTCCGTCAATAATCATAGTTCCTTTGACTCTTGTTTACTTATTAGAGATCAGCAACCAACACATACAATTACTTGTTGCTGTTTTGTCTGCTATGTTAATAATTGTTCTGTTCTTCTACTTTGAAGATAAAGCAACCGATCATGGTTATCGAGAAGGTGTTGCACTTGACTATATTAAGAAAAGCAAAAGAGTAAAGTCTGTAATTGACCCTGATACACACAAGTCAGTGATGTCTATTGTTAACAAAAACCATAAAGCTCGAAGTTTATTTCATTGACTTCGAGTTCTTCATCACTGAATTCATTAAGAAAAGTGACAAGGCATACGACATTGACAAGATTCAAGAACTTGACAACCAGGTTCGTGAATCGTATGAAACAGTTACCAACCTACTGCTTTCTGATGGAGTCAAGTCTGTCCTGAACGGTTATGCCAAGGACTTCAAGAAGGATGTCATCAACGTCGCTGCTGCACTTATTAAGAAGCACAGGGACATCGTTTATGACCTTGCTCTGGAGGCTCAGAACACCCTTAACGAGCGCAACACTACAAATGAGAAGAACAAGAACAGCAAGGCCGAGCAGGATGCAGTCAGTATCATCCAGAATCCAGAGTACAAAAAACTAGTTCAGGAAGGCTGAGCAATATGCGTTTTAGCACCCACAAACAGAACGTTGTTGGAATTGCTCTGTCTATTTCAGGTCCAATTTCTATGGTTCTAGGTCTTGTAGTTCCTAATTTTGCAACAACTGAAGGCGTTGGTGCTGTACTTATTCTTCTGGGGATAATATTATCTTTCTTGGGACTGTTTATTTCCGCTGACGCAGAAAAATCCTTTTCCTACATCAACAACAACTATCGTAAAAGCAAGCGATTCAGAAACATTGTCAACCCTGAATACAGCGCTGATGACAATTCTGTGAATACTCTTGATCGTAAAGACGTTCTTGAAGTCGCCCAGAGGAACACAAAGATTAAGTACCACTTGATTGATCTCGAGTACACCATCATTGATTATGTAAAGGTCAGTGGCCGAGCATATCGTTCTGACAAGATTGATGAACTGGATACTGAGGTCAGGTATCTCTACAAGGATGTTGCTCAACTGATTCTGTCAGATGGAGTGAAGTCTGTTCTCAGTGGTCGTGCAGATTCCTTCAAGGGACATTATTGAACTGGTTGTGTCGCTTATCATCCAGCAGACCATGGAGGTAAAGAAGATAGTCAGTACCGCTCTGTCTGTCATCGACGCAGATGGTGAGATCGCAGAGAAAGACGCTATATCTGTCCTCAAGGATCCCAAGTACAAGCACTTGATCAAGTAGGTAGGATTCAATGTGCCATCAGTACACAACCATCTAACAGAACGCAGGAGATGAACATGAGATTCTATAAGAGAGATATACCACTTAATTTCCATATCTTTATTTAATCTATTCTTTTTTTGGCAGTATTCTGTTTGCTTTTTATTGCTGAGCGGTTAAATCTGAATGAAATTTTTTTGCTGCATCTGGCTCTCTTGCTATGATTGCCATATCGCTAATTTTCATTAGCGCTGCCAATATTTTTATGTTGCTAGAGGATAGAGATAACAGCCTAATCCGCTATCTTGGCTGCACTCCTAGAAGCGACAACCTAATGTCGATCAGTGACATCAGGTATTGCGAGAGACTGTTGATAGACGAGGACAAGGTTAGGTTCTATTTCAATGAGTTTCAGTACGCTCTAGCAACATACCTTAAAGTGAGTGATAAAGCATACCAGAACAACGCTGAACACAGAAGCAGACAGGACCAGATTGCCGGCAATATTTGTGACAAGGTTGTTGGCTTCCTGTGCTCTCCAGGATCAGTTGCTTTCTTTGAGAAGAACCAGGCTAAGTCATTAAGGAAGAAGGTTGTCAGTACTGCCACCAGTCTGCTCACCGTCCAGACAGAAGCCATTCAAGAACTCACCGGACAAGCAGAGTACTACCATAAGCACACCATTGTTCTCATTGATAACAGTACGAGGAAGTCAAAGCCGAAAGAGAACCTTTCTTGCAGCGAGAAGAACGTTGTTGAAATGCTTTGCGAGTATGGGGACTATCACTACTAAACATATTCCTTACTTGGAAAGAACAGGAAACAGAAAATGAAAGTGACGACAAAAAGGCGCAAAGATTTCTACCTATCTGTACTATATTTTGTAGTATTTATTGTTATGTTGTCTGTAGTGTTCATAATATTTGATCATGGTTATCCACGCACATCATTCCTGGTAATGATCATCTCGGGTCCATTCTTTTACAAGTCTTTAGATCATGGATATGATTTCTTTGAAAACAGAAGCAATTTTACATACTATTTTCATGATGATAACAAAACTGAGAGTTTGGTAAAATGGCTTGACAATACGGATCGTAAAATTCATACATGCGGTAAAGATCGTTGTTATCATATGTACTTTTTCCGATCTATGCCTCCCAAACAAGAAACCAAAAACCCTATACTGGAATATTCTTGAGTACTCAGACGTCATTCACGAGTATCTGGATAATGTTAATCGTGTTGACTCTGATGACAACGCCACTCATAGTCTCATTAGTGAGTTTGAGCCTCAGTTGATGATTTCGTATGAGAAAATCGTCAGTCTTTTTAGTGATCCTGGAATCAGAAACGTGCTAACAAAAAAACGAGGCCGCTTATCTCTTTGATGATGTTGCCAAGACTCTGAAAAACACCTTGAAGCAGGAGATAGCAGATCTCTACCCTCATGTCCAGAAGATTCAGAGTTCTAGGATTGAGTTCAACCAAGCGAAGAATAAGGCAATCTGGGAAGAGGAAAAACTCAAGCAAAAGATCGCTAAGGAAGAAGAGCGCGCCACTCAGGACGAGAGAGATCAGAAGACAGGTGTTCATGTGCTTCAAGTTCTGAGTAAGATACATCAAGAACATGATTCACGCGCCCAAAACAACTAGAACACTTCATCAACTTATTAAGAACTGGAGCGACACATGACATCAGTCAGCAACTCTACTGTCATTCTAAAAACATCCACCGACCACATCAGGAACGATCTCTACCCTCTAATGCTGAGCGCTAAGAGGAACGGAGATCTGTCCACTGCTCTCATGGCTGCCAACATGATTGAGAACCGCCTGGAGGCGATAAACAACCTCAGCAGGTATCATGGAGTCGATACTGAACTCAGGGTCCTTCTCAGGCACGTACAGGCCATCAAGAAGGGTCTCAGCCGTGAACGTGGGATGGTTGAGAGAGTCGTTACCTCAACTGCCAGAGGTGTTGGTAGGGCCGCTAAGAACCGCCTCAGCCGTCTAAGGACTGAGATGGCGTCTGCTGGGCAGGAAAACCACAACAACCAGTAACAAACAGAGCAAGGTGGTTGTGCTCTACTCACTGATTATGTGAGAATTGTGAACACAACCGCCCTGTTTGTGTACAATCTGAATTCAGTATCTCACCACCACAGATGAGGAAACACTGCCTTCAGAATGTCCATCATCAGGTCATTAAGAGCGCTGCTGTACCAGGTGACAACCGACCAGTCACGCTCAGACATACTGACGGCTGGCCTGAGAACAAAATTGCTTGATGCATCCAAGTCCTCAGCATTATTGTCGTCAGAGTCACTATCTGAATTCACAACAGACTCAAGCGGAACAAGAGTGCTGGATGTGTCGTCATCCTCACGCTCATCATCCTTGCAGATCAGGTTCTCATCCACCAGGAATGAACGAATCATCTCAGCAAGAATGCGCATCCAGAACGACTTTGGACGAGAAATGGAGTCAATCGTCACTAGACGTATAGGCTCAGTCTTCTCCAACTTGCCATCACGAGTAACCAATGTCCCATCAATGTCCAGATTACCCAAACAGTCAGGAATAAACACAACAAGACGCTCAAACAGATGAGCCAGTACTGTCGCATCAAGATTCCAGGTCTCCCCTGACATCAAACCCATTGACAGTCATCTGCTTGGTGAACTCTTCCTGCCTGTCCTCAGAGTATGACTCCTTGTCCTTGTGGTAGAACATCTCAATGCCATACATGGAGAGGATGCTGTGACCAGGATTCTCCTTCTCTAGACGTGCTGCTAGATGACTGTCAGCAGGTGTTGGCAGGTTCTGAGCCTCATCCAGTGCGAACCCCTCAATCCACTCGTCAATCATGTAGCGGACCTTCAGGTACTCAGGATTGCTCAGACGCTCTGGAAAGTACCCAATCACACGATCTCCAGACATCTCGCTGCTACTACATTGTCCTTGCTGACGCCATTATGATTCATGCTCTGAGAATCCATGTCTACCTCCTGAGAAATGCTTACAGAATGAAAAGGTTGTGCGATCTGTCTTACTGACTTATGCACAATGCATCACAACCTCTGATCACTCTGTCTAATCTGCTCTAACTATCAATCATACCTGTTGAATCACAAGGATGTCAACGATTGGTCCGTCAGCAAAAAGAAGGACAGAGACGGGTGAGAAATCAAATCCTTTTGTGCAAGAATCTCTGTCAGACGATCCAGCGACTCCTGTACGTCGTCCTCAATCCTGAATAGCGCAGCAATAGGACTTTCACCAGTCTTCTTGACCAGAATGCCCACTCCATTGAGAGTGTGCCCAGCGCGTGAGTACATAATCTGTGCACTCAGATCTACTGCTTGCTTCTCCTGGGCATCAGTGCTCTTAGTATCAGCATGACCACTCTTTGAAGACTTGACGAAGAACCCAGTTGACAAAGACTTGAATCCTTGTGCTCTAAGAATGTCTTCAGCACCTTCAAGAAATAGGCGGTACTTCTCAAGATCCTCAACCCTGACTCGAGCCATCTTACGAATGGATCCAATCAGCGAGGTTCTTGACTGACTAAGAGGTACTACATGAAGTTCCACTTCTCTCTCCTTATTTATCGTGGAATGTTTCTTGTATTACCCACATGGTAGCACATTTACCAGACCTTTACAACCAATACCAACACATTTACTTGTCGTGCAACCGTTTTTTATCATGTTTGTGCTGGTAGAGATTTTATAAGGATTTGTCAAGCAGTAATCATACTGACATATGTCAACACATCAACTACTTGAAGTGAGGTATTGCACATCAGAGATCAGAGGAGAGCAGTCCAGCCGTCTCCTGCGTTATTGAGTTAGATGGTCAGTGATGACACCTTGACCGAACTCGCCTCGCCAACAGCCTTCGTGGCCTCAGTAAGGCTCTGAAACACTCCGCCAGACTTACGCGCCTGGAACATCGGAGCAGGCACATCAGTCACATAGACGTTCTTGTGCCCCTTAACTCCCTTGAAGCCACGAACAGACAACACACGACCAACAGAGACACCATCACGCAGAACAGCGTATTCACGAGTCCCCTTGCCGTTACCCTCAGTCTTGACAGCAGTCACAGTAGAGCCATCAGCGAGATCGAACGAGCGAATCATCTCGTTTCCTTTCTTTTGCCTATTGCAGGCAGTTGTTGTAGCGACTTGTGTACGTACAGGACCATAAGCACCTTCTTGTCCAACTGGTACCTGCGGTCCTGAGTACATACACACTCTTGACCTTGCAATCATCCCATCACAGAGTTCATCCAGTCAACACAAAAACGTATGAAACATGTCACATCCTGTAAAAATCTGTGAGAAGATAATTGTGTCACAAAAGTGTGTTGAGGTTCATTTTTACTTTCTTCCATCTGTCATCAATACATAGTACAATAAAGGAATCAAGGATGAACGGATCTAGCACACGCTTAGAGATGTGTGTCAGATCCTAGAGAGTAGAATAGATCGACCAGAAGGGAAAATCATGACAGCAAATGCGGTCAGGACAAGGCACTTTACTGAGGACGAGATTATCGACCTCGTTTATGAAGACTCTGAAGATGGTGAACTCGTCTGGAAGAGTGAGCCAGACATTGATCGTTGGCGCTCATACTACATCGGTGTTATCAAGATGAATGATGACAACAAGTTCTATCAGATCTGGTGGGCTGAAGGCAATACAGAAAACTGCGGCCCAACATTTGAGGACCAGGATGCCAAGGAGGTTGTTCCTGTTACCGCCATTCATGTCAAGACTGACTACATTCCTGTTGAAGATTTGAGTAGCGGTACAGATGCTGACAGCAATGCGTTTCTGTCTGTTCCCAGCGAAGACCCGAGCGCTGACGAACTCCTGAAGTGGAAGGCGTCTTTGGAGGCGGCCTTGAGTCTGGTTAACTCTCAGATTGCCTGAATAACACACTTTTAACAAGAATCAGCACAGCGAAAAGAGGAAAGCACTATGAGTAAAACTTGCGACTCTTTTATCCGAGAGACCTACACAACTGACGGAACACTACACATTATCCGATACGCCTCATCTGGAAGCCATGTTGATTTCATGCAGATCTATGACCTGGAGGGCAATCGTGTTCTGGAGTTTCCTCGCAGGAACATCATCTACACCAGGAATGTTGGCCCCATCTCTGAACACAGCCAGTGGGTTGATTACGCCAATGATCGCATCAAAAAGTACGAGTCAGCAATCATGATGAATACGATCAAGGTCATCATCCATGACGCCATCAACAACACCTCAGAGATGGTTGTTGTTGAGTACTAGCCGAACTGATTGCTGAACCTCGTACACACAAAAATCACCCAGCACTTCTTCTGTGTCATACTGTCTTGATTAGAATGAAGTGCTGGGTGATTTTATGAAACAGGACAGGATTACTTTGACGTCATTTTCTCCACGTCAATCAACATGACATCAGGATATACGTCACTGACTCTTCTGGGTATCGTGTCATCCACATTGGAGGAGATTCTGCCGAAACTACAAGTGAACCCACCTTTCTCGTTCACAATCAAGGCGCTTCCTGGGAGAATGGCACCAGTTTTAGCAAGAAACTCAGCGACACTCTGAATTCTCTCCTTACCTGAGATGAGTAGATGAGTGAAGATTACCTCATTAGCATCATTACTTCTCTCTATCTTCAAGGTGAATGAAGCAACAGGGGATCTAGGAGATATGAAGTTCTCATTAAAAATACTCCTGCTAAAGACAAGATACAACCCTGACTCATACATGCTCTCAAGTTCATACAGGTCATTTGCAGGCAATCTGTGCTTAGCAATAACAAAAGTCTTTGTAAAGAAAAGAATCTCTGAGAGTACATCTTGCGAACGAAACCTATCGTCAAACCATATCCATCTTGGGAGATTTGACGTATAGTTCTCTGAACTTGCAATCATTGGACACCTTAATACTCTGTTCTTGTTAATCTTACTGAAATCAGGATCGATAGTAATAGAGATACACCCGTTCCTGTCGCCAGCAAGAACTCACACACTAAGAAGACGACCGCCAAAGCCATCAGTGTACGCAACCATCCTGGAAATCGCCAGACAGATGACGTATCTGGCTCCAGTCATAGCGATCTCCCTGTCATCGGCAGTACTGTTTCCGCCAGCCAGCATTCGCCATGTCTGCGCTCGACCAATCTCATCGAGCACTTCAAGAACATCAAGATCCTGATCCTGCTCATAGTGAATGGCGTCATACAGGCACTCGTTGTACAGAGTGCTGACATCCTGAGTGTGTGCTGCCATTGCTCGAACCACGTACACAATTACAGCGCCATAAAGGCCATCAGACCATGCGTCAGCAGCCGTCTGAAGAGACTTGACAACACCCTCAACCCTGACAGAAACAGGCCGAGTCCTCATCTCACTGGCGAACAGTCTAGACAGAACCACCTGAATCTCACCATCAGTCAGAGGTGACGTACCCATGCTCTCACAGCCAGCAGGAGGCCCATAGGTGTCATGCATCCAGTCAGAACATGCACGACCACCAGTAGCGCTCTGTACATCACCAGAGCCGTAGACAACAGCGTCAGCGCCTGTGCTGTCAGTGGCACTATCCTCTGTCTCCTGGATATGACCAAGAGCCTGACGAATCCTTGCAAAACTATTGAAATCCATGATGTTCAAAGGCGCAGTCATGTTTTTCTCTCCTTCATGAATCTGTTTTTAACAACTGTAATCTTCACGCATCATACCAGATTGAGACAGACCCATACACCTCAAATCAAGTTGAGTGAGTCACACTTGCACAGGTATCACACATCACAATGAAGATGTTCAACAAGTACCAGTTGTGTGACATCTTGTGTGTTGTTGTTGCATGTAACTGGTAAAAGAGTAAAATCCCTGTCCCTACATGATTACTATAGAGTCTTCTGCTCCCTCGTATCCAACCCCGTCATTTGCTCGATGGGGATGAGATGTGAACCTTGATGTCGCGTAGACGAGCAAAGCAGGAAATCTTAGATATCATAATGATAACACAGGTGAACCATTATTAAGATCAGGAGTATAGTTTCACGTATTTTGTTTCGTAATCCTCCAACGTGGGCCACCGCTCTGATACCGAAGTGAAGGCCAGGAACTTTTTGACTGGATACTGCTTCCTGCTCTGCTGGTTTTCTCGGCGTCGAGCCCAGAGGTGCAACAGGTACAGGAAGTAGCCTTCCCGCTGTAAGCCGGGGTCGTTACCACACACCATCGCCACACACCACACGATAACAATAACCTCAACATCCCACAGGTTAAATCGAGTGAACCATTCTTCTAGGCGGTCACTGCGAGCGAATGTGTGAAGGTATTCCCAGTTCGGGACGCTGGCGTTAACTGCTGCAACAATACGCTGCGGTACCGTTTGCCGTGAGCGCTGATCCGCCCTGTAAGTAATATACCCATCTTGGATAGATTGCTCTACTTCTGTGTTTTCGTGACTAATGGATGTTGCCCCATTGTTGAAGATGTCTTCTCCTGTGGCGAGCGCCCTAGTAAGAAGAAAGCAGAGTTGTGCGGATCGCTTTTCTGCCGCTGTGGCTGTGGTCACAGTCTGGTGTGAGAGATGAAGGATGAACGGGAGAGCGTCAATAATGCTAAGAACAGCCCTAGTTTTCTGATCCTGGTGGATGACATCAAAGGATAGTGCCTGCTGTACACTCTGTAAACATGTTGCCATGAGCCTTGGCGACGCTATGGTTTGGCAGTATTTCCGTGCAAAACTGAGGTTGCTTTTCACTGACCGTGTTTTAAGTGTTTTTGTATCGATCTCATGGGTAATTTCATCGAATATATTTTCCCAGGTGTCCATTACGGTATTCTCCTTCTCGGGTGCCACATGATGACCAGAGTTCGACAACATTAAATATGCTACCACAACCACTCGTGCCGCGCAAATCGGGACAGTGAGCGTATGACTACTCCTGAGGACAAATCCAAAGGATAGCCTATCTACTGCGAATACAGTAGATGTGGTTTATCCTAAGGTGTAGTCATACGCTTAATATTACAATTGCAGCCACAACCAGAATATTCGATTCAGTAACAGAAACCTTTTCATGGAAGAAAACCCATTCACAAGATTGGGGTTTTAAAGTTGCAGATTCTGATAGTTTTTACGAGATGCTCACCGAGGAGGATGCGTATAGAATTCGTGATTGGTATTCAGCGTGGTGGTGACATTCTTCTTTCAATATTCCGAAATATAAATATAGACAGCCAAAGAAGATGATGTGACTACCTGCCAGAGCAATTATGACAGGGCGCTATCTATGAGAGCGAAAAGACGCTACTGACGACAACTCAGAGATTGTTCTAAGTGTCCTTCTCTGCTCCTCTGGATACATCTTGTAAGAGAATGATAGATAAGCGAACTCGCTACTTATGAGACCACTACTGAACGCACCAAAAACTGGATAGAGGCACATTGATCTTAATACAGAGTCAAGGTTGCGAATGTCAGGATTTGTTGACAGGAAGAAGAATAAATCGTTGTCACCAACATGCGCGTCCTCCCTGTCCTTGACTACAACCACGCATAACTCACTCTTTTTAGTGTTGTTGATGGCATAAAAAATTTCATAGTCATATCTTATCATTAGATTAAAATGAGCGACTCCCAAACTATTCTGTATTTCCTCAATACGAGTATAGTTACAACTATTAACCAGAGGACCATAAAGCGTGAACGAGTTGCCATTAGTGATACATGTTATGCCAGTAGTTGAATCAGTTTTTGTAATGAACTCACTTGATTCCAAAAATACCTGCTCCTATTTCAAAGAAGTGACTACAGATACTCAATCAACTCAGTATTGTACACCCTTTAGCAACATACTTCAACTTGCTGGTACCACATTCTATACTATCCACACGCTCACAAAATCAAGCAGTCGTTCAAAGATGAGAGAACACAACATCCATCAGAATAGTTGCTTGAAGGTACTGAAAAACATACGAAAAAGTCATTAATTTATCGTTGTAGCAGATATATAACACCCAGATAGGCAGATGTCAGTACCACAGCACAAAGGGCAGAGAACACATGTCAGAGCACGTTTTAAACAGCACACCACTCACTGACTCTCCTACACCTGATGGCAGCAGCATCTCTCAATCAAATATGTCTTCTTCGTCCAAAGGCAAGGGTTCTCACACAATGGTCTCTCCACCAGCAGACATCCTGCAAGGCGGTGGCGATCTCAGAACATCTGACCTACCATCACCTTCAGAACCAAGCGAGGAACAGATCGAGGCGGCCGTCAACCTTGCTCTCAACGACGCCAGCAGAACCATTGACGCCCCTGGAGTCATGGTTGCGACAACTGACGGCATCGATCCACAGGACAGGTACTCAGTAGCCTTGAAGACAGCAGAGACAGGCATCAGAGAGGCTGTCAGACAGATTCAGCAGATTGCTCTTGGACCAACAGACATCCGCAAGGTCTACGTCACTGGCAGAGAGAAGGACGGAAGCAACAGGGCTCTTGAGATCGTCGCCTTCAACAGCATTGTCTCACTGATGACACGTATTGAGCAGGACGGAGTTGTTAGCGTCATGGTATACGTCAGCACCAGACACAACTACGGGCCGGGAGACTACCACTTCAGTGAATCCAAGTGGCACGGAACATACGCTCTGAACAAGCAGGGATTTGTTCAAGGAGAACAGGCTGCCAAAGAAGTTGCAGGGCTGCTTGTTTACTAGATAAATGACAACAAGAATAGGGCGGATCATAAAACACCAGTTCCGCCCTATTCTATTCTCCACTCTCACTAATCTGTTTATTCACACTGAATCAGATTCGACAATCTCCAACAGACGAGCAGCCAGACGAGAGTTGTTGTCAAATTCCAGAAAAGTTGTCATTGTCACAAGATGACCACCCTTCTTCAGGTACGCTCTGGATGTACTGACAATAATCTCCTCTCCGTCATTGAGTAGACCATTACCACCATTCTCCTCACGCGACAAAGACATGGCAATGACACTGAGGATGCTAAAGATGGTCGTCTTGTCCTGAATCTCTCGTCCGCCTATACGAAGATAGAACTTGTCAGAGATGACTTCCTGCTGTTTCCCTGACTGAATTTCTGCAAGAATGTTCTCGAGATGGTAGCGAGATCCCTTGACAGAAACAAGAACACTTCTCCCAGAACTCACTTGCCATTGTCCTCTCGCCACTCAAACCAGATGCACAGATCATCAGTTGGGTTACCCTCATCATCAAACAGGCTGGCAATCCTGAAAGAGTCAGGCGTGTCCTCACGCTCCACCTCAGCACTCTCCAGAATCCTGCGAAGAGTGTCAGTTCCACCTGCAAAAACATACGGCGCCTCTGACCACATATAGGTCATGTAGGAAATTGACTGAATCATGTAAGCGTGCGATCCCAGCGGCACACAGGTCTTCATGCGACTCTTCTCCTTTATGAGTGGTGAACAGGTAGCAGGCGAATCTCATTTCTGCCTGAAGTTGATACCAGCATACACCACACCAGCAGAGTTCAGTAGCAGATCTACATGTGAGATGAATGACAAGTCGGAAAACTATCCTACAATGTAGAAGAAATTCTTAGTGAAGATGTCTTCGTTGCTCTTGATCTGATCGGGGTTGTTGATTAGATTCTCCGCCTTCATAGCAATCTTGATCAACTTTGCGTTGTCATCAACTCGATTGAAGTCAATGACATCAACAGTAATTTTCTTCTCTCTTTCCTGACTCTCAATGAACTTGTACTCACGCTCAAGTACATCCATGACATTCTCAGGATTTGGAACATCGAGGCGGAGACAAAAAGTAGCCCTCTCTGGCATATGACCATCTGCGTCTGTGTAAAAATATGCTGGACTTTTACTAAGAAGTATCTCCATATACCTCTTATAGATCCTGTCAACATAAAGGAACTCGTGCTTATTGTCTTCTGTAACAAGATATGTGTATCTATTAACATAATCAGCATCACTACGACTAAGTAGAAGATCAGCGAGACCAATACCAGTACTCATGATTTTCCCTTCCAGTAAAAGACTTGGAACCTTGTGTCAGCACATTAGCAAAGAATAAGAGTTGAAACAAGGCACACAATATGAGACATGTGTCACAACTTTTCGCTCAAAATCACAGCAAACAAAAAATAGATGCACAACATCCACTACTTGGTGCTATACCAGAAATCCACAAACAAGTCATCCTCAAGTTCCAAATCGTCAGGATCACTCATGGCTTCCTCAACCGCTTCCGCCATCTTCAGAATCTTGCTGGTATCACGAACATACTTAAAACTATCAACATACTCGTGCAAGTCGTCGTGATTCATCGACTGGTACTCCTGCTCCATGACAAGCAGCCTGGTCTCTGCGTCAGGGATGTCCAAACGAACATTGTAAAAGCACTTTGACTCATCGTCCTGATCATAAGGATAGGGCCAGGGCTCCTGATCGTTCAGGTTCTTCATCAAGGAGTAATAGCGGTCAAAGACATCCTTCACATGAAGAAGGTCTTCCTTGTTGTCCTCAGTGACAAGATACGACTCACGAAAAACGTCCCAGTGCCTGTCGTCTATCTGGATAAGGATGAAGTCAGCAATACCAATACCTGCACTCATAAGATTCTCTCCTCTATTGTAGTTGTCATGGTTGATCTATTGTAGCACAAAGTGCCCTAGAGGGCTCAAGCGCTGAAACTCGAATCTCTAGGCACTTTGTGCAGATGTGACTAAGATCTACTTTTTTTCTTCTTAGGGATCTTGTGCTTCCTGATCACACCCTTAGCAGTGAGCATGAACTGCTGCCCGCATTCAGGACAGTCAACGTACCTGTCGGTCACTTTCATGCCTCTCTTGTACAACTCGTACTCGTTAAGAGTGCTCTCATCATACTTGCTGCTTCCTGAACCTGGGCAGATACCGCTGGCTGCTATTGCCTCTGGTGACTGACCAATCTTCCCATTCGTCCAGTCTGTTGGTGCTGACGGAAAACAGGTCGTACACATGGCTGGCCCCAACTTGGCAACCGCGTCAGACTCTCTTAGTCCACTGAGTTCAGGTTGCCATGAGAAATCTGTCCTAGTTCCCATCTTGTTACAGGTGGAGCAGTTCATGGATGAGTGAATGTGCCCATTAGGACCCTTAGTAGTGAAGAATCTCGGCCACCCAGTGTACCTGCTTTCAAGTTCTCGATAGTGCTCATACGCCTTGTCAACATCTGTTCTAGCACTTTCGAGGCTGTCAGCAGTCTCCTTTAGTTTTTCTTTCTTTCTGGCTTTAGGATTCTTGGCGATCTCCCTGAGCAACTTCGTCATGTGATGAGTTGGCATGTTGTCCCACGACCGACGCGCATCCACATGAATAAGTTCTGGATTGTCCCTAGCAACATCCTTCGCAATTCTGCGGTACAAGTTTTCTCTATCAAGCGCCTTGTTTGCTGCAAGAAGAACCTCAGCAGACTCCTGGTCGTGCTGCTGCTGACCCTCAACTGTTGTCAGGTCGTATTTCTGAGAGGATGTGGTGGTTCCACTCATTCCTCCATCACTAACACCAGCCTGCGCAGCAATGATGGCCTCACACTCCTGCGGTGTACGACCATGAGGAACAGGCGTGCCATCACCGTTCTTCAAACCGCACACATCTGGTCCCTTGCACGGCATCATACACTTCTTCTCTGGGCTCCAGTGCTGCCACTGCTGCTGACTGCTCATGACCTTCCTCCTGAGTTGATGAGTGAGCGGTCCTTTTTTCTTGTCTAAGAACCTGATTCATTACTATACTCTAAACAAGGTATCTATCTCAAAAGAACCTGACTCAACAAAAATAGAACAGACGTAGCATTCAACTTCTTTGCACCTTTTCTCAAACGGATTCAATTTGAACCTACTCTGAGATCACCCTGCACACATACGAGTGAGGTGACAGAAGAAGACTATCGTAATAGCGCATCTTGTTCTCCTCACGAACCAGCGCTACCACGAAGCACCTATTCGAGTCCAGCCACAGGGCGTTCACGGTCCACACCTGCCCGTCACCCGAGACAATCTGATCTCCTTGAACAAGATCCTGAACGAGCGTCATTGCTGCCTTCATGATTTCTCCAACCTTTCTGAAGATTATCTGTCAATATCCTGATAGAGCAATCATAAAGGTCTGACATCTGATTGTCCAGTTCTCAACCAGTGATACGAGTGACGTAAGAAACAATAGAAATAGTGTGGATGGTTCCTGTCAATCACTATGACTAAAAACCATCCACACTATTGCTTGTACAGAACAGAGAAGAATGGCGCTAAACTACTCTGCTGTGCTAATGAGATCCAGAGTCACCATACTGAAGGCATGTCTTCTCCGCACCTGTCAGCATCATCAACAGGGTTGCTCGCTGGCGCTGAATCGTTTCGGCTCTCCTCCTCGCCAATAAACTTGTTCCACACGTTCTCAGGAAAGCATTTCTTGGCAGAAAGGATACCTTCAAACGTAAGAATCTGCTTGTCAGTCATCATAAAAATGGACTCAAGAATATTGTAACAAGCACCATTACCAATCATCCTTTTGACCTGACTTACATTAGTGTCATCAACTTGAACAGCCCAAATACCCTTAGGAGCATTCCTGTAGAAAACATCTCCCCTGCGCGACAAAGAGACGCCAATGAACATCTTGTCCCCAGGCTTCCTTTCGTCAGACTTCAGGATAACATTCTTCATCTTGTCAATCGTGTTTGTGTATACAGGAACTCCACACTCATAGTTAATTGCTACACCATCACTCCACCCAAAAACACCACAGTGCCCCACTCCAAACTTTTTAACATACTTCTTGACGTCGTACTTTTTCGGAATAATGAAGTTGAGAGCATTAACACCACACATGTTCTCATCATACATGTCAGGGTAGTTGTCAGGATCATCAACAACAACGAATTTCTTAGAAGGAAAAGGATAATCGTAGTTGCTAGTAGGATTACCTCGTTTAAGGTATTTCTTCAGCCACTTGTTGTATTCATCAACGCTGGCATGGTGCGCTCCAACATGAATACCCTTGTCACTAACACCATCATCCGTCTTCCTGACGCGAACCATTATCTCTATTTTAAGAGGATCGAAATCTTTGCGCTCCCAACCAACAAAAGAAAAATCAGTACTTGCCGTAGCAAGACAATAACCCTCACTATCAAGTGCACGCAGAGAAGATTTTTGCCAGAACGTATCACTCTTGATGAACTCAAATCCAGTAATACCCCTTAGTCCCCTTTCACGAACACGAGACCTCATTCGGTCCTCAAGAATACTGCAGGCTTCGTCAAAGGAGTAGAGATCATTATTATTGTTATCACTATTTACACAACTTGCCATCCCTAGCATTGCTTTCTCTTCTTCCTCAAGAGAGTCATCCTCGTACCTATATTTCATACTCTCTCGTCTGTTTTTGTCATTGTAGTCATCACTTCTACGGCAATCATGGTTATCTTCTGATGAAATACAACCCTGAGCATTCTCATTCTTAATCACAGCCTCCAAAATATAAAGACCAACCCATAAAACAACTAAGACAACTACGACCCAGAAAGTCATACCATCAAAATTCATGTATAAAAATCCTCCTTGCGCCTAGATCTGATGTCACTGCGTCTGCTGCAGCAAACCTCTCTTGCCAATTTAGTGTAAGATGCACACACAAGTCAAGCAGAAACTCAGTGAGATGCACTACACTACAATGATACGAATTCTGTCAGCAAGATAAGAGATCACCAGTCAATCGGCTCCATATCTCTGACCGAGTTGAAGCCCTTTGGGTGCTCAGGATAAACAACAGGATTCTGAGACTGAACCAATTTCTTGCTGTTGTGTACACTCATGTCTGGAATACTCGACCAGTCATCAGGAGCAGAATCAAGTAGTATCTTGTTGTCAGAGTTTCTATTGCTCCTAGATGATTGAGCAGATGCTTTGGCAATCTCAGCAAAGTCCTTACCACTTAACGGACTGGACAACTCCCTACTATTGATGGCAAGCGACCCGATAGAATCAAGAACCTTGTAGCCATAGATGCTTTTGTCATTGCAGAAAGCATTGAGTTTCCGACACTCAAAAAAGGATCCCAGTACGCTGACACAGAATCCGTGTATCTACTTCTGAACTCACGACTGATCTCGCCCATGCGTGGAAGCAGATAAAAGTCGCCCTATCTCTGGCTTAATTCCTTTACGAAAAAAACACTCTCCAGTGACTCATCACTATTGTATGACACCACAACCATCTCACAAAGAGAAGATTCCCTATGTTCATAGATAGAAGTGTTTTCATACTTGCTGCTGCAAAGGCGAAGAACAAGATGAGACGGATGGTTCTTAAAAGAAATCTCCTTGATAGTGCACCCAACTGCTGCACAAGCCAGCAAGGTCATCATCTTGGCAACCATGATGTTCCAGCGCTCTGTCTTCTCAACACTGCTCTCAGGATTGTAAACCTGCACACGAAGATGAGTGACGACAGATGAGTCATACTCACCATTGTCAACAACAACCCTGTTGAAGTCAGCATCACCAAGATAGCTCAACAGCGGCTTGCAGTCAAACATCTTCAACCATCTGGCAATAGTAGGTGTGACGTCAAGTTTCTCCTTGCCAGTACGCTGAGTGATTCTGCTTAAAGGCATCCAGTCAGGAAGAATCTGATACATGTCAGCAAACTTCTCAACCTGACTCATCAAAGGATCATCATTACTCACAATCACACCTACGTCTCACTTCTTACATCACCCCAGAATCAAATCAGCGGCACTCTTACCCTCACATTCGCAAATACCACCCTCATGTTCAAAGAACTTGTGGATCTTGTCAGAGAACTCGTACTTGTCAAGACTTCTCTTCTCAGTTGTGAACTGCTCTCGTCGTCCATAAGCAGCCAAATCAATGGTCCATAAGAATGTTTTGAATCTATGGTTATCCAATCGAATCGATTTAATGTCAACAACCATTGTAGGAGATCCATAACTAGAGGGAAGAGCAGGGCACCACAAACCATTAACAGATTTAAAGTGGCGATTATATTCAAAATCGCTCTTTCTGTTTTCTGTGAGATCTGCAAACCTTATAATAGTTTTCAGAAACTCTGAGGTAGATCCAGTTGATTCAAGCGAAGAGTTAATTATATTTAGCATCACAGTAAATGAACCGGACACCGCTTTGCTTTGGTTTTTAAGCAGAAATTGTATACAATCGTTTCTAAAAACCAGAAACAGATAGGCGTCGTCTGGCCCAGGAATGCTACTATCCATATATGCAGCAATACCTGTATCTTCTGCGGTGTTTTTGTCAATCACGGCATCCAGTCCTCTTCGTTGTAAAGATTGTCTGACTCAAGAAGTTCAGTGATTGTCCTGCTACTCATCAGATTAGACAAAGCATGTGCTTTGAACGAGGTTGTGAACATCTCAGGAGCGTAGATGTTCATTATGTTCATCACCTCACGAGTACGCCGAGCAATCTCCTGACTGACCTTCATTCTGGCGAGGCAGTAGTGCTCATAGTTCACTAGTCGAACCTGCTCAAACGGCGTCCAGTCAACCCAACCATGATCACCCATGAACGAGTTCTTCTCAGCCCTGTACGACGCCTTGCTCCAGTCATCGCCAGAGTACACGCTCCAGAAGGCCCTCAGAACAACCTCTCCGTTGTCAACAGCCAGGAAAGGCCCGCTGGCACTGGTACTGGCGTCAACGCTGTTGAGTTCATGCGCAGCCATCATGGGAATCTCCTTGACGGCATCAGGGTTGCTGTGGATGTTCTCAATCATGTCAGCAAGAGAGTTGACGGCTGCCTCAAACTCCGCTACCGCCTTAACCTGCATCTGCTTCCTGTCCTCATCAGGGAACACAAAACGAGCAACATCACGAGGCGCAAGAACCATCCGCAGAAGAGCATCCGAGTCCATGCTCTTCTCTTCAGAAAGATCCCTGAAACTCCGATAGGACGGAGCATAAGGGCTGTTTCCCAGAACATGATGGAAATTACTCTCTCGCTCAGAAGCCAGATCGTCAACGCTGCTGAACAACTCGTCAAACGTGACAACCTTGGATACCATGGTGCTCATGTTCATTAACCGAACCCAAGGCCGAAGATGAACATGCTTGTTGGCCCCAGTAAACTCTATGGCGCTGATTCTATTCTTCTCTGCACTCATTTTCTTTTTACCTCTTTTTCTTATGTCTTTAATGTACTACGTAATAGACTGAACGAGCAGAACAGATGCAACTATGCAGCCTGTATGTATTCAAGTAGTTGCTCACTCATTCTGGCAGTTGATAGTTGATTGTGTACTTCTTACCCTTGGAGTCAACCACCACAGTTCCATTGACAAACCCGTTGTAGTCGTCCTCACCAAAGTCAGCAACAGTGAAGCCATTGTCATTGAGACAGTGCTCCACCATCAAACAGGCGTAACCAGTATCCATCACCCTGGAGACACCGAATCCCGCTCGATAGACCTTATCCAGGAAGTCCTCAGTACTGTCAAAGTCCTCCAGAAAGATGCGGCTGCTGCCCTGCGAGTTGCGATCAGAGGCCAGAGCAACAAGAGAGACCATGGCATCAGCAATACTGGATACCTCATCAAACCCAAGAGGCTTGCGACCGAATTTCCATCCAGCATCACTCCACTCCGACTCATCCTCCCAGCGAACCAGCCACAACTCACTATCCTTGTTACTGAAGTCACCAAGCACAAAGATGTTCTGGTCCTGATGAATAAAACGCAGAGCACGAGTAAGCGCCTGATCCACAAAAGGATACAGCAGACCCAGCATTGAGGTCTTGACCGAGATATGGTTCTCCTCAATCTCATTCAGAGCATGGATAAACTCGCGTGGACTCTTGGCTTTCTTCAGTGTCTTCACCTGCTGGGAAAGTTCATTGACATCGAACTGCATGGTTCTGCTTCCTTTCTTGTTTGCTTGAATTCGTGTAGTTGCTCTATTAGTATGTTTCCTACTTAAGACCGAACATAGACTTCCGGTCATCCTTGCGGAACAGCCGAGGACGATGAAAACCAAACTTGTACTCAATGCCGTCCTCATCCTCAGCGGTAATTACTCCGAAAGAGTGCCGCTCAAACGAGGTGTCTCCAAAACTCTTGACCTCGAAGTCGTAGCCCTTCAGGTAGTCAACCAAAAGGTCTCCTGCCTCCTTGGCGCCAACAAGCCCAGAGACGTTAACCATATTCTCATAAGCCTCATCAAAGAAGTCCTCAAGATTGGCATAATCAAAAATATAAGGCATCCAGCCTTCCTTAGTAAGACGATTCAGACTAATGCGAACCTTGTCCAGTTCGTCAACATCGAAGTCATAGTCCTCTTCAAGGTAAGCACCATCACCATACCCATCAAGGCACCAGCCAGCCTCAGTGTCAAAATAGACCAGGCGGTACCTCTGACTACCAACCTCACTCTCAACAATGAAAGCAGAATCATCAGAGGCAATCTCTCGATACATCTCAGTGTATTCCTTGTTGACAAGAGGAGACTCAGAAAGCACCACGCGAGAAATTACAGACACAGGAAGAGAGTCAGCAGAAGCAAGAGTATCACAAAACTCATCAACATCCTTTGACTTCTTGATCATCTTGGAAATCTGACTTGCTCATCTTGTTGTCACTCATTGGAGTACTCCTTCTTCATGGCTGCTTGTTGCGTCAAGTCCTGTGCTTAACACCTCTGGTAAGAGTATAGAGCACAGACAGAAGCAATGTCCACCAGAAAAGAAGTGAAACACGTCTCAAGAACAGGAAGCAGATGAGACGTGTTTCACTAGCAAATACATGTCAAAGGTTTTCGATGCTCACCCCGTTTAGGAGAAGGTAGTTCTTAATCAGAACGAGAGCATCATTAGCAGGTATGTATTCAGCAATCAGACGCATACAATTATGGATATGGAACTCACCTATAAAATCCATTACTCCATGATACTCGCCAGAAGACAGTTTGAGAACTGATTCCTCCGGATCGGTAAGATAGGTGTACACTGCGTATGCATCAGAGAGATCAACCAGATTAACCCTCTTTCCAATATACCAACCCTCATCAATGTAATCAGAATACTTCTCAAGGTAGATCTCCTGAGCAATGTGGTCACGCTCAGGATCAACACCCTTGACAATAAGGATACTGGGATCCTGTGTCAAAACACGCGCCTGCACAGAAGCCTTGCAATCAACAATAGGTGCTGCAACACCAAGAGCAATGGCGTCAGCGCCCTTCTCGGACAGAGAAGTCCAGGACCTTGACAAGTTCCTTAGCGTTCTGAGCATCTTGCATCTTCTTCATGATCTCAAAGACCTGCTTGGTACGACTTGACATTGTTGCTCCTCCTTGTACCCTGTACTTCTTCACGTCGCCACTTATTGACTATGTGTACATCAACCAGCACGTTCTATCAGGAATAGAGTAGCACGACAGAGAACCATGATACCAGCACTGAACAGGTGACATGCATCACTCATCTGCTCTTCACTACTAAGAGACTTGATGACGGACGCTCTGGTCACTCATTACATCTCGCCACTACCTCTTAGAGAGTTTCATCATCACTAGAAGCACTCAGCAGGTAGGCGTCCAGAAGATCCTCGTCCAAGACACCTCGACCTCTCTTCATGGCTGACCGCCTGACTTCACGCCACAGATCATCACCACCGAGAACCATCTGAGACATCCTCATCTCCTTCAATTGCCTGTCAACCTCATCACAGAGCAGGTAGTAAGAGATACTGCTCCCTCCACCAACCAGCAGAGAGTTGCAACTCATTGGGTATCTTCTCTTGACAACATCAACAGCAGATCTCTCGTTGCTGAGGAACTGAGAAATAAGAGACACAGACTCCATGTCCGTGATGATACTACTGCCGTTTACCTTGACGTCCAAGAGAATACACAGACGATAACCATTCCCATTCCTAAGTAGTGTCGGCTGCAACCACACACCCTCAGCACACAAAGAACTCAGACACACATCCTGAACTTCCTTGTCTCTATGAGCGCTGTCGTCATCCCCCTCAAGAACATCATCCTCGTCTGAAACCTCATAACGCAGAAATGACGTATCACTAACAGCGTCCAGGACCTCTCTGGCGACAGAAAGCCGTTCAGCACCACCACTATCAATCTGCCCAGCACGCTCCAGCCACCAGAAAGGAGAGTCAATACCCGGCTCAGCATCACCCCTCCATATAGGCAACTCATCACCAGGCAACTGAGCAAGGCTGGCAAGGCTCCTAGAGAAGTCGGGCACCACCACACTCACCATATAGAGAGAAGCCCTGAGCAGACCAGTATCCTCATCAATATAGATGAACCCCTCGACCTCTTGCTCCACGGGCGATCCACGGAACAGATCGAGGACCTGACAAACATCCTCAAGATCATCCTTGTGAAACATGCCACACTCGCTGAGCAGGAACTCTCTCAATGTCACAGCAGACACAAAGTCACCAACCCTGAAGAACACAGACCTTGTTCTCAACTCAAACGACAAGGACTGAGAAACCACCTCACAAGCAAAGGCGCCTAGACCATCAGCCATATAACCCAGAGGCTTGTCAACACCTAAGGATCTTAAGGAGTCATATACGTCGTCCATAACCTTCTCAGCACCAGCAGAAAACATACCACTCATCCTCCATCATCTCCTCTGCCAACTCAGTAAGAACGTCACATGAGTCATCCGGCCATTGTAGCACACCTAGTCAAGAAGCGCTCCCCCTCGCCCCTCCCCCATTCGGAACCAAGTAAGTTAGTAATGTTTTATAGACCTGTGAACACATCTTTTAACAGGTACGTAACGCCGTGTCTTGCAGGTGAGTTTTTTTAGTCGCAACTATCCTTTCAATTATCTTTCGTTGAAATAACGGGGTTTGTCAGTGATTAGCAAGTATCTTATAGAGGATAATTGTCGGACTTTTCGTTGGGAACACTAGGTTTGTCAATTATCTTCTATTCTTAGATGTATACTAGAGTTAATAGAGTATATAAGAGGCTATAGTATGTATATATAGAGTCATAAATCCGCAAAATTATTTGACACCCTACTCTGAGCACCCACTAATCCGCATGATAGCGGGGTTTCATTACGTCAGTTATCTATGAACATGTATACTCGACATCCCACATAGATAACTGCGTTTCGTTTCACAGGCACCTATGCACCACCAAGACTCGATGACTTACCCTTCTACATCAGAAAAAGAGTGTGCTCGGCTTTTATTCTCGCTGACTCTTCATGTATCCCTTGGTATCCGTATCTCTTAAACAGGTGACTTGCCTCTCATGCTGAATCAGCAACTCTCCGTCAGGAGAGACCAGAAGACACAGGCTGCGGCTCCGACGCAGGCCATGTCCTTCCTACATTCTCTGTGTACATAGAGGTGTATAAAGGGATGTGAAACGGCGCGACGAGTTTTTCGAGAGCCGAACTAACTAACCAGCGTCACACACCAAGACAGACAGCATCAGAAGCGCCTCTCTTATCCTCAAATGCTCTATGTACTTACCTACCCACTTCTCTTTCTCTCCTCCTTCTGTATACACAGCCAAGTACACAGAGACAGAAGAATACATGGTGTACAGAGAGCGTCAGTGAGCACATAGAAAAAGATGTACATGTTTCAACTAATCCATACCTGTCTGTGTGTAAACTTCTCCTGTATAGCACACTTCATACAGTTAGGAAGGCGCAGCCGAGCGAGCAGACGTATAGAGGACTAGCCCACAGAAAGAGCGTAGCGAGCAGGGTAGGAACCATCTCTGCGCTGGACCAGACCACAAGAAGAACAATCTCTCGTAAGGAGAAGAGAAGGTGTAAAGATGAGATAGAGAGCAGCACAACTCTCTGCATGAGGCACATCTACATGTCTAAGGGGCATAGAGCAACCCCTTACACTCTACGTATCTCTGACCAGTCGAATCGTTACCAACATGTTCTGTATCTCACTAACTATCTGGCTTGATTCTATGGTGTTTCCTTGATATACTTGTACTGTCTGCGCAAGGGTGGATTGGTCTCTGCCTTGACACTCGTATACGACACAAAGCGCCTGAGTTTTTCCTTAGTACACTCAGGCGCTTGTGTGCTATCTGAGACACTTCCATGTTATAATGAACATAGAGTGATATTTCACTTTCGTATGAGACCTGACCAACCTCATATAACAAAAGGCAATAGCAATAAGAAAAAAGTACTAAGGACTTTATATGAGTACATCATCTGTACGAACCAACATCTTCAACAGAATACCCAGTCACATCAGGAAGTTCACCTTTCCGTTGCGACCACTTAAAAAGACTCCTGCCCAAGGGGTGTTCTGGAAGAACTGGGAATCTGGCAACTGGCAGGAAGACAACTACTCCTCTTCCACTGGATACGGTATCTTGACCGAGAAAGCCGATCTGATAGTTATTGACTGTGACGTCAAAGGTGACGTTGACGGACTTGACTCTTTTCTGAACCTGTGCTACAGGAACAACTACAACCCTGACGAGCACACCCTTTCTGTGGACACTCCTTCTGGTGGACGGCACTACTACTTCCTTGCACACCAGAGGTACGAGAGCGGAGCGAGAAGAATCCGCAGCAGCGTGTCAAAGATCCTTCCTGGTGTAGACGTCAGAGCAGACGGAGGCTACATCGTCGGATTCGGCAGCATCATCGACAACGGGCACTACACCCTAGCAGGTAGTGTCAGAACAGTTGACCAGGTTCCTGACTGGCTTTACGACTCCCTGCTTTCCTTGCAGGAGCCCCAGCAGAACAGCCTTTTAAGCAGTCACAAGGACAGTAAAAGCATCACAGGTAGTAGCATGATGACAGGAACAACAGAGCACAATAACACAGATAGAGAGTCTTCTTCTGCTGCACCACCTGTTGACTCTGAGGGGAGCGGAGCGAGCATGAGCGGTAACCACAAGAGCGCCAGCGAGCACGACAGTAGCATCACCTCAGAGAGTGGTTCTGATGACCAGGTTGACTGGGAGAACGACTCCTACGCTAGTGAGATTCTTCGTCGCTGTGTCAAGGCTCTATCCAAGGCGTCTGAGGGAACAAGGAACAAGGCGCTGTTTGACAAGGCGTTCTGCTGCGGTGCCAACGGAGTACCCCACGACAAAGCGGTGGACGCTCTGTCGGACGAGGCCATGAAGATTGGTCTGTCCATCGGTGAGATCAGTCGAACGACTTCACGAGCATGGAGCGAGGGCCGCAAGAAGTTCGACTCACCAGATGGTTATAGGAAGGTTCTTGACGAGCGCCAGGAATGGATAAGCAAGAACAGCACTAGTGATTCAGACAACAGTGTTGATGACGTTGAGATTCCCTCTTTAGAGGACTCGTGGTCATGGAGCGCTCCTGCTATGGCTGAGAGAATCCTTGGTAAGCACCACATCAGGTACGTTCCTGGGAAGAGCAACAATGGTGACTGGTACGTGTACTCTCCTAAGACAGGTATCTGGGAGAAGAGCACCAGCGTCAAGGAGATTGTCACCCAAGAGATGAAGGCTCTCAGCAGGGCGCTGGACTCCAAGGACGTCAAGCAGAAAGCCCGCTCCGTCGTCACCTACAGGTTCATCTCCGAGATCACCAGCATCATGAAGTTCATGTGCAACATTGACGAGAACGAATTCGACTCAAACCCCCATCTCAGGTGCGTAGCCAACGGAGTGCTTGACCTGAGAACAGGACAGTTGTCCCCCTACGACCCGGATCTGCTCATGTCAAAGAGGATTGACGTGTCCTACAAGCCAGGCTCGGCCCGTAACAACCAACTGCTCAGACAGGTTCTCTCCGCAATGCCTGAGGACGCCATTGACTGGGCACAGGTGATGTTCGGCCAGGCCATGTTCGGTCTCCAACCATCCTCATCCGTCGTGACCTTCATGCACGGATCAGGATCCAACGGAAAGTCAACCATCATCAACCTGCTGAAGGAGACAATGGGAACCTACAGCAGTGAACTCAGCAAGTCTGCATTCAACTTCAGATCCACAGACAGCAAGTACGCCCTTTACCAGATGCGAGGCGTCAGCCAGACAATCCTGGAGGAACTACCCAAGGGAGTGAACCTGGATATTGACACCCTCAAAGAGATAGCAGGAACAGAAACCATTGTCGCCCGAGGAGTGTGCAAGGACTTCATCACTTTTGAGAACATGCTCAGCGTCTTCGTCTCAACAAACCACCTACCCAGAGTAGACACAGAGGACAACACCGACTACGGAACACAACGACGACTCATCGCTCTACCATTCCCCTACAGGTTCGTCACAGCAGAGATACACACCAGAAACCCTCAACCAAACGACAGGATGGCAAGCAGTTACCTCACCCAAAGCATCTCCACTAACAAACCACTCCTTGAAGCATTTTTTTGGCATGGAGAGTACAGGGAGCAGTGAGATGGTGGAAAGCAGGAAGGGATCGCTCAGAGATTGAGACGACACTACCACCATCAGTCATCCAGGCAACAAACCGCTGGCTAAAGACCGACAGCGCCATTGAGGAGTTCCTGAACGAGTACATCACTCAGAAACAAGGCCATTGTATCCCCGTCAGCAACGCATACAGCATCTACAAGGAATGGGCCGACAGAAACGGCTACGAGAAGATGAACCGAGCAACCTTCTCCAACCGAATCACCAACGTCGAAGGAATCTCCAGAACCACAGGCACAAAAGGCAGCCAGGTATCCACTATGGGATCATTCCGAGTTGACAGAAGAGCAGTAGTCCTGCAAGGAATCCGGTTCGCCACAGAGAACGACGAGGCATTCAGCACAGACCCCCTCTCACAGAGCACAGGAAACACCTACAGCAGCATCACCTCTGACAACCTCCTGAACGACTTCCAGGACAGTACTCAGAACAATTCTGACAGTGTTGACAACAGAGACTACGCCACCAAGAGCGCAGAGATAGAGCCAGAAGCAGCCCAGGTAGATGACAGCCAGGAACCACAGCAGGAAGAAATTCTTTCAGAATCCGCTGACTCTGTTGTCACACCAATTGCTGAAACAGAAACCGCGCCAGCAGAGCCAAGCATTTCAGACAGTAACTCTGACGCCAATGAGGTTGTGTTGTCAGAGGATCCACAAGAGAGTAGCAGTAAAGAAAGTGCCAGCATCTTAACATCATCAGAACAGAACCACATTGACACAAATGATGCTCTAATGGATTCCTCAGACGTCGCCAGCAATCTAGAGCACACAACAGATAAAAGTACGCAGGAATCTGATACAAGACCTGACTATGAGCAGAAGCCTCTATCCGTACCAGAGACAGATGTGTTGGTTCTTGACTCTGTTCTCATGTCACGTTCAGAGGCGTGGGAAAACCTGGATGATCTGTGCCAGCAACTCGGTATCCATGATCTGGTGACACCCAACGGAGAACGATCCGAACTTGAAGTGGTTCTCCGTCTGCTGTACCAGAACTCGATGACACTACCTGACATCATCATTGCAATCAACACTGACAGAGAACATGTCAACAAACAGCAGGAGTGAATGAAAGAAGTTGACGCAGGAGCGCGTATGTCCTCAACTTGATACGCGCTCCTGCGCTGGCCGACTACTCTACCTGTCTCATTTAGTCAGGAGACCTTCTTGGTGAACACATCAGCGTTGACCAAAATGCATCCATCGTAGGCACTAATCGAGAAGTCATCATTTTGCTGCATGGCAGATGTCGTCATACCAATACCAGCGAAAGAACTGGTGACGTCTTGCCACACACCAAGATAGAACTCATCTGTGGTGCTCTTGAGATTAATGTAGTCACTATTGTGATCCATGATACTGATGAGAACCCAGTTGGGAGTGTTCTTTTTACCTATGGCCCTGACAGATACACGAACCTTCTTGGTGCTGTCAATCTTGCTTACGATACCCTTGAAGCCAAAAATGCTGTCAATCACAGGAGTACCTGTTTCACTGTTACTCAGGCAGGAGTAGAGATAGCGAGTCATCCGATCCTTAGCCACAGTACCACGAACAGCATTACGAATATTCTTGCCGTTCTTGGCGTCTCGTTCGATAACAGCACCAGCATATGTAGACGAAGAGGATCCAGGAACTTCAGTAATCAAGCGCATTGAGATCTTGTTGTTAGGAGTCACGGTAAGATAAAACTTACCGCCATTAACAGAGCACTCAAGAACAGTATTGCCATCATAGTCCCTCTTCTTGATGGTGATGACATCAGCATCGGTTTCAGTAAGGATCGCCTTAACCGCCTTGCGAGCAACCTCGTTCTCAATGGTCTTCACACTATCGCTCAACCTGTGAAAAATCATGTTGTCGGTCATTTGCCTGTCCTCTTGGTCTTGTCGGTCGCCCTGTTCGGCTCCGACCTTATGCAGGCAACCATAGCACACCATGAACAGAGGAGAAAACACCTGTAACAGGTTAACTACCTCACGCTCTTGCTCGTGTTTTTCTGTCATTTGATTGCTTTTGTGCCTCAAGTCACATGTTTTATGAGTGTCAGAACCATCTGATCATGATACGATAAAAACAGACAGACGAAAGAATCTCGTCCTGTTGCAAGTACACATACTCATCAACAAGCACAGACGTATCCAAAAGGAAAGGACAAGATCAATGAGCATCATCAGCGAGACCACACTCTCTGAACTCATCAATCAGATTGAAGAGGGCTACAAGCATCTCTATGGAGGTTCTAATCTGGCCTCAGCGATCAGTACTGCTCTCAGTATGGACTCAATGCTGAGCAAGGTGAAGAATCTTGCCAACGATGCTGGGGTGGAGAAAAACTCCGTTATCACAGCCGACTACATGACTCCTGCTGGACACGCAACGCTGAAGAGTTATAGGTCTTTCAGGTCAGAGTCAGATCTGAAGGTGATTCTCAACATTCTTACCGAGCGTGCAGCCTCTCTGTGGGCATACCCAGATGGAAACGACTGGATTATCGGCATTAACGCCAACACTTTCGACTATGTTCAGGTTGCACGTCAGATTGCACCTGATGCTCCTGTGTTTGAGGGAGATCAGTTCCTTAACCTCTCCTTTCAGGTGAGTTATAAGCAGGCGGTGAAAATCCTGAAGGCATTCGCTGCGCTCTGACACAAAAAGTCAGCCATCATCACAATACACAGAAAAAAACAAGTGGATCCAGATGAATGCACTATTATATGAGCACATCTGGATCCACTTGTTCATCATGTTGTTCTTCTATGAATCAACTATTCCTTAGAGGACCAGAATCCGTGCGTCCGAACAGAGTACTCATAGTGGTCAATAATAACGTTCATGATGTCCTCAATCCTCTTGTGCTGAATCATACCCGAGTTCACCAACTCAACGTCAACACTGTCATCGTCTGAGTCAATCCCAATCACCAGTTCAATCTCGCCGCTACTGTCAGACCATGAATCACCGTTTCTGACAGCCTGGCTTCTGTCAGTAACACTCAAGGTACTGTCCTTAACTATCAGATCAAGAAACACCCCAGTCTTGTTTCGAGCAACCACAGGTCTTACCCGTGTGACCACCTTTGACATCAGGTGTAACACGTCCAGAACCTCCTCCTGGTTACCACTGAGACGATACTGATTCTGCTCAGTGTAAGATCCCTCTGGACCATGAATGTCACCAGACGTAATAGTTACATATGCCTTCATATTTTTGTCTCCTTAACTATTCTGCTCTTTGTAATTTAGCGCTTTAATGGTGTGTACTCAGAGATTTTCTATCCAAAAAGCACGGTATTATCTAGTAATTCCTTTATGCTCTGAAATAGTGCTGTTAATTCTGTCAATATATTCAGAACAAATTTCTTCAGGTGTTACCAGTTCGGCGTCAACCACCTTCTTGTCAAGATTGATGTAGGTAAAGACCTCAATCTCGTTCTCACTGGCAACCAGAAATGATTTGTCATGAACAAAGCACTTCTTGATGGCAACTTCTACTGACTTGTCCTCGCAAATACACCAACCAAGAAAAGAACTAACATTACTGCGAGCAAGAATCGCAGGAGAACCCAGAGCAATACTGGTTGCCATGCTGAGTGTGTACAGAACATCATCCTGACAGCCAGAGACGCAGAACTTGTCGTAACCGGAGAACGACTCCTTGGGAGCATGAATGTCACCAAACAAGACAGAGAAATACGCCTTCATACTTGAACCCCTTTTCTATTCTTCGAACTAAGGCTGCAAGTCAGATTCTTACAAAAAAAGAAACAAGATCATCTGCTGATATATTATCCAGAATACCCAGCACCCCAGACCTTGTGAACTCAGTATTGTCATTAGTGACTGGTGTCCCCAGAGTGTACGTGAACTTGTTTGTGTAGTTCTTGTACGCTGTTGCTGGCGTCTTCCTGGTGACAACAAGAAATGGATACCTGTGTTCAGTGTAGGAGTCACACAAGTAGTCAAAGGCACTGGCAGATCCGTTCGTGTCTTCCAGAATCTTGCACCCAGAATTACTGACGACATAGGACAAATCAGCGCTGATCAGACTGTTGGCACCTGAACTCATAAGAGAGGGATTCCAGATCCATAGAGCAGATCTTCTTGAATACGCTTAGAATGGAATCAAGAGTGCCAGCAAACCTGAGTATTGAGAGAACGCCTGTGTCGTGCAATGACTCTCGACAGAAGAACACTCGGCTCTCAACAAGATTGCCCCTGCTCAGGCTGGACTCAGAGAACTGGGCATTGCAGGGCTGTTCTGACGCCCCTTCCTGCTCAGCAAATACTGTCACCATACCTGTGTTCCTCTACTCCTCATCCCACTTGTAGATAATTGTCAAAGCAGCCGAGGAGAACGCCAGAATCATGGACGCAGTAACCGCTGCAATCATCCACCAGCCAGCACCAGTAGCAGCCATGGCATAACCCAGGAACAGCGCCACAATGAACTCCAGAAGAACAATCATGACCACACCACCAGTACGACTATTCAGAGCATTCTTGAAGGAGTCAATCTTGTTAGCGACAATAGACATCTTGTCACGTCCTTTCAATAGAAACCAGCTACAATATACCACATGTAAACCCTGTCAACAAGGTCTACTGCAACAGATCGAGGAACACTTCTGCCTCGACCTGCTGGATCAAATCGTTCACAGCAGGGTCAGGGTTGCGATGCTTCGGACCCTTCTTGCCAGCATAGATAACAGACGGCCACTCACTGCGCGGAATATATTGCTCAACCTTGTCCCAGTCCTGAGAACAAGCGGTTGATGCGAACTTCCCATCAGGCAGGTCGATCACAAACTCCGCCCTGACCTCTTCATCCTGAGACCACACGTACAGGTGGATCAGCGCTCCGTCATCCGCGACAGCCTCCAGAACACGGTTCTCCTCAAACGGAGCAGATGGAGACCAGTCATAGTGAGAAGTAGTTGCATTCTTGGTGTCAGTAGTAGTCATTACTCTGTGTCTTTCCTTGTTGCTGTGGTTTACCTTTATGTGTCAGCAGAGTCAGTTCTTTGCCTCAACGAACCCAGCATTAAGAATAAACTTCTCTCCATTAGTGATGACTTGATTCAGCAAGTGGTCAAGCAATGAAACAAGTCACATCTGTTCTGCTGTACTCACCATGCGCAGTCATCGCAGTCGCCAGTGTATGAGAATCGGTGACCCCGATAGACAACCCCGTCAGAGAGCGTGAACACCTCACCATAATGAGACACAACAATGTCATCATCAATGCTTAGATCGTCTGCAATGTCGAAGTCGTTGCGCTGAAGGCACTGACCAAGAGTTCGCTCAGCCGTATCGCTCGCCTCAGGAATGCGCGATGCAACCCAGTAGGCAGCACTGCTGTAAACATGCTGGAGGAACTCACGAGCGTCACTCCAGCGAGAGTAGTCAGCACCAGAGACATCATTAAGAAGACCATGAGCACGAGAAACATCGGCCTCGCTGACCTCCAGCATCTCAGAGTCCCAGGTCATATTGTCCTCATAGATGTAAGGCGACTCATAGTCGGGCACCTGACGAATGACAGAGACAGAGGAGTGAGGATAGTTCTCTGTACGAACTGCAAAAACATCCTCACTGCCATAAGGAACCGGATGTCATCAGTCAAGCCAGAGATAAACAGATCTGATTGCTCAATAAGAGCGCCTGAGATTACATCCTCTTCGTTCAGGGCGTTGACTAACTCATCGCTGGTGTTGGCAGTAAGAATCATGGTTTCTTTCCTCTGTCTCATGCCAGTACCTCTTGTGGTCCTGACCTTGTACCTCTACTCTACATGAGAGCACTTAGCACAAGCAAGCAGTGAAGTAGTGAAGTGGGTCACTCTAGGGAATGTAGAGCGGGAGGCAACCACCTCTTGCTTAACTCAAGAGTAGACAACATTGCGTCCATTGTTCCCTCTGACACCAGTGAATCCAGACCTGACGAACTTTGCGACATGCTGACAAAACTCAGGAACAGGAAACTCACCAGCATCACGAACGACAAAACCCTCAACTGGGATGCTGTCAGACTTCTTGCTCTCTGTGTACTGGTGTCCCTGACCAACAGCGCTCTGATAGTCATCCTCATAACCAATAACAGGAACCAGGTACAGCCCAAGTTCATCCGCCCACATGGTTGTCGTGCTCCAGTCAAGAACCACGCCAGCATCCAGGTCAATCACGGAGAACACCAGAAAGTCAGACACCAGTGAGTCATATGGGACACTCTTTTCTCCAATACAGGAACTCACCACAAACACCTAAACCTTCAGGAATCATGTGAGCAACACTGTTCCAGGTCGAGTACAGAGGATAGCCCCAGGAAGATGACGGCTGGTTGCCTGAACGAGTCATCATGCCATCACATGTCATGACAATGTTGGTGCCATCCATCTTCTCCGTCACTACGAACGATTCGCCAAGAAGTTCTGCACCACCTTTCAGAACAATGTCGTCACTGGTGGCACAAGAACCTGAAATATGAGGTGTTCTTGGGTACTTGAACGGGTTTGCTGGCATGATTGACTCACCTCCTGAAGGTATCCCTTTACTATTAGTGATGTGATTGCGTTTTGTTCAATCTAGTTGGCGAGCCAGCGAGAAGAGAAGTTCTTCTTGTTGTCCTCAGAACTTACAAAAGAAGTGCAGGCGTGCGACATGTCATCATAGGTACCACTGATTGTGATAGTGCCATTCGTAGTCTCAATGTATGTATGCGCCTCGCCACTAGAACGCAATGACATCTTATTGTTGAAAGAAACGCCATCAGAGCCAATAGATTTGACGACACCGCCTGGCTTAATCTCGAAGTTCTCTACATCAATAGGAGCACCAATGACTGACACAAAACCATTGGTTGTAGTGATGACGAGATGCATCAAGTCCTCATCGTAGGCGAGACTGGTAATCTCTGACCCAATAATGCGGCAAAGGGATGCACTGGTACGAATCTCGAACTCGAAGACCTTCATGTGTCTTTCCTTTGTTTCTCGCAGAAAAGCGAATCCCTTCTGCTCTGGTACTCTTAGAGTACACCAAGCAGAAGGGACTTCAGCTACCTCAACCAGTGATATGACTCACTCTTTTTTATGGAGTTAGGTCAACAGAATCACCTATCAACAAGCGAAGTGAGAGCAAGGCAGCGGTTTACTCAACCTTCTCGTAGGTCTCAAAAAAGATGTCACGACGGCAGCAGTAGTGCTCACCTCGCACACCTTCAATAATATACCCGCCAAAAGATCCATGCATCGTTCCCTCCAGCGTCGGAATCGTGATACCACCATCCACAACCTCGCCACCAACCCAGTCAGCGACTTCCTGAGCATTCTCCTCAGTCAGTTCGACTGCCTTGATCCTTTGTTGGACGCTTCTGCCAGCACTCAATCTGCATACCTGTCACCTGTTCGTCAGAAAAATAGAAGATCTTGTGACATGGATCATACACAGAATCTCATGTGACGTCAAGCACACTCATTGCTCTCTAGGACAGAGTAGACAGCAGAAACCTGTCATCCAGATTCTCAGAGATTGACCTCCGGTTGCAGCCAGTAGCGGTTCTCATACATGTATGCAGACACCTGGTCAACAACCTCTGCAAGGTCCTCAGCGCTCAGACCATAGTGAGTCGTCTTCCAGGATCCGTCTGTCTGGTTTCCTATGATAAGGATTCCATCGTGCCACCTGTCGTCAGTGAGATCAATGCACACACCCTGCTCACCGGAGTACACAGATAGGTAGATGTCCTGTTCCAAGACGATAGTGCTGTCAGAGTCCAGAACTCGATTCAGAGCGCTGGCAATCTGTGAGCCAACAACTCCCATAATGTCAGCGCTGGTACTCACTGGCTGCCAGGTCCTGCAGTCACTCATCCTCATCACCAGCAAAGACCTTGACCTGGTGAGCGATGCTCTTGATCTCCTCATCAGACAGGAACGCAACAGGGAACGAGAGGTCACCAGATAGAGACTTCACATTACTCCAGTTGTCAGTACCAGTCTCCTCGACATCAATTTCAAAAGAAGACTGGTCCTGAGGGTAGAGAGCCATGCAGATGGAGCCGAGGTCCAACTCACCCCGGTAGTTGAAGAAGTACTCTCCAATACCACCAATTGCCTCAAGAACGCGAGTAACGGTGTCCTCGAAAACTTCCTCAACGCTCGGGGTGATAGCCATGATGTCTCCTTGGTGTGTTCCTGCCAGTCACCCTGTGTGCCCGGCTTGATAACTCCAGTGTACATGTATAGGAAGCCTGTAGACAACTTGCCAACGTATGATACAGATCACATGTTCTCAGATTGTCAACACGACTCTGCAAGTGCTATCATTAACAGAAACACCACCCACGGAACCTGTCAGCGCAACATTTAATCACTGATATGCAAAAGGAGGACATCATGACCAAGGCAATTGTTAGGGAGTGTACTTTCACTCTGACCATCAAGAGTGAGTATCTGAAGAAGCACTCTATTGAGGAGTATGCTTCTTGGGCCAGAAATGAGATCTGGGATCTTTTCATGGTTGGAACCTCTGCAAACATGGTGTCACCCAATTCGTTCACTATCGGTGCTGCCTTGTCAAGGCGTGACTTCTGTATTGCGATTGACCTCCTGAACTCTCAGTTTCAGCACGCCTTGGAGGGACTTGAGGCACATCAGGAGAAGAAGGCGTCCTGACTGGCAGATGAAGTCACACTAGCGCCAATCTCCAGATAAAACAGAGATTGGCGCTAGTGTGTTTCTTGGACAAGATGGTGAAGCCATCATGTCCTAAAGGAACTCTCTATTGGTTCCTCAGCGACTCCAGAAGTCCAAACCACTTCCTCTCCTCACCTTCCATATAGTCCTCTGGAAGGTTGTCCCACCTTTCAGTGTTCAGCAGGATTATCTCTGCATCATCTAGTGAGAGATTGTTTCTCTTCGCAAACGCCTGAATGGCTCTCTGGTTAGTTGTTGTGCTGCTTTCTGGCATTCCTACTGCACCTCCTAATCTGTGAACGCTTGAGTGTATCACATACCACAAGAACGCTGACAGCAACTCCAACCTTTCTTAATATGCTCTAGTGCTTCATCTCACATGTACACGTCTTGACTCTGAGGGCGCGTGCTATATAGTTGACCACAGAAAGGTCCTTGACAGGCAAGCGACCACCAACCCACCTAAGGAGAAACCATGGCGACCACGACTGATCTGTTTAACCAGTTCAACGCTATCAAAACCATTGATGACTTCTGCAACTTCGTTGACGGGCGGATCAATGCCACCCTTGATGACCTTGCTGTTGTCGCCGACCTCTGCCCGCTCGTGGATACAGAGGTTACTGAGGCGCTTCGAGGATTCTCCAAGACCAGCGACTGTACTCTCTTTGCTGTCCGCGAGTCTTTCGACAGCGACAAGACCTTCAAGTGCGAGTATAGTTTTGACATTCCGTATGTTCGTGAGGAGGGCTGGGACTACAACAACACCCAGCCGCTCGACACTGAACGCATCCTCTCGCAGTACGCCTCACTGAAGGCCCTGAAGTCCCTTGACCGTGCCGTCTTTGAGTACGAGGTGGACTTTATTAACACGGCCTATCAGCACCTCCAGAATCTTGATGGTGCTGTTGACAACAAGGCTGGTGCCATTATGTTCGCCGTCTGCATGACTCGCAACGGACTGGATGTAGACTTCATGGATGACGACAAGCACATCGAGTACAAGGTCTCCTCCACTGAGCGGCCCTATGCCCTCAGCCGCGCTGGTGGTGTCAAGACCATCTGAGTCCAATTCTCTCATATAAAGGATAAATTATGGATACAGGATCTCTGATTCCTAAGAAGGAAAAGTACGAGCACCCTCACCCTGAACTTTTTGTCCCACGAACTGTCAGAGTTGACGAGATGTCGATCTGGCACTACGTGAGGTACAACGACCAGATGATGTTCATTGAGGGCATTACACACAACAAGGACAATGACACCAATTCCAGTGTCACCCTTGAGTTGTGCTACTGGGACATGGACACAGAGCCCAGCCCAGCCAAGAAGCGACTGAAGACAACTCTGTCAGCAGACACAGAACTTCAGTACTCTGTTGTTGGCTGGACGATCCCCTGATACCCCGCCAGTAGTGACTTAAACACCAGCCATCGCACATACAATCCGTTTTTACACCATATGACTCTATAGATCTAGGAGTAAGGGTGGGCGGTGGTGTGCCCAAGGGCTGTCCTTGTCTGCATGGTCCTGTACTTGTCTGCAACTATCTGCTAGGATGTTTAAGTACAGGCCCATGCAGCATTAGCACACATGTAAGAGAAAGGTATGATTCTTATGAGTACAGATGAGAACCGGGCAGCAAGCACTCCAGGTAATGGCAGCAGCCGCGATTACAATTTCACGAAGTGGGTCAGTCCCAAGCACTGGATTAACCTTCTTGATTCCTTTGAGTCCTCTCCTCGTGCACGAGATGTGGCTCTGGTCGTTCTTGGAGCAGAGGTAGGGTTCGTCACCAGTACTCTTGGCTTCCTGTCTGCAATTCTTGGAGGACTGGGCGTATTCATCTGCCTTGCTGTTCTGGTTGCCCTGAATGCAATTGTTGCTGGATACCTCATCTACAAGGTCATGCACATTGACAGTAGAATGAGGAACAATAGTGAGGCAGTTATTGTCGGTGCTACTGCCTTTTAAAACGACAAGGCGCTTCCGGCTTTCTGAAAGAGGTTGAGCAACAATGAGTTTCATTCAGAGAATCCTTAACCATGATTCTGCTGACGACAACACGGATGCTGGTAAGGTTGAGCGAACTGCCGTCTGCTTCGCTTACGAGGTTTCTGAGCCTGAGAAAGGCCCTTTGTCCTCAAAGTACAGCGCTTCTATCACCTATCAGACCATTCATATTGCCAGCACAGACAGGATTACGCTTATCCGTCTGATGCGCGGAGTCGTTGAGTCAACCTTTAAGCGCTACCAAGATGTTCTCTCAGGTCAGCGTTCAGCAGAAGACCTCATGGACCACCTTGTAGGAAGCATCTGCTCAAAGGTATGGGAGATGGAGCAGAACCAGTTCTTCGAGGTGACTGACGACAGTGGTAACCATGAGACTATTCAGTCTGTCAGCATGACCACAGACAAGAAAGACGGCGCTCTCTACCCGCCTCACCCAACAGACTCACCACTGATTGCCAACTGGGAGCAGACCACTCTACCAACCCTGTTCATCTCCTTGGAGCCAGGAAGTGAGACCATCGCCATCTGCGACATTGACAACAGGTCACAGAAGTTTTCAGGTAGCGTCTTCCGTCTCAAGCAATATGGTATATGGTCAAGTGCAAGTGAGGCATATGCTGGAATGTCAGGAGAACCAACGCTTTTCTTCAACTGAGACTAGCCAATAAAACCATCCGCATAGAAATCCAGCAGAGATAAACAACAAGCACAGAAGGATTCCAGAAAATGACCCACATCTCCAAGCGTGAACAGGACCAAAAGCGTTATGCTCAGTTCGTAGAGAAGTGCCAGAGCACCAAGAACTCAGATGAACTCCTGACACTGATGAAAGAGTATGCCTCCTCGTTCTATGTCTCCAAGAATCTGAGTAAAGACATCCTGTCAAGCCCTGCTGTCATCAAGAAGAAGACAAAACATCTCCGTGACTACATGGGTAAGGATCTCTATGTTTTTTTGGCACTAAGGACGGAATGGTCATCCATGTTGACACCAAGCCATTTGAGGTTGCCTCATTGAAGCGAGATGAGGTCTACTGGCACAACTTGGAAATCTACTCCATCATGAAGAAAGAGGCCAAGCGTCTGAGCAAGAAGGGAAAGAAGATTGACCTTTCTGATGTTGACTTTGGCGATGATGAAGACAGTGTGTTGGAACTACAGGAGCACCTAGAAGATTCTCTGTATACTGCTCTGATGGTCTTTGAAAACAACCCTGAAGGTGGCACACAAGCATGTAGCGACATGGAGGAAATTCTAGAGAAGTGCCTCAATAGCATTGATGGAGTTGTCATTACTATTGGTAACGTATACACGCAAGGCAACATTACTTTCAGCAGGATCAGCAGGAATGGACGAGAACTTCATTGGGAGATAGATGCTGAGGTGGAGCACGACGGCATTGGAAAGATCGTGTACGTTGGCGCTCACCTCATTGAAGGCAGTAGTGAGGACATAGGCGATGTTGACTGGTGAGTGGATAAGTCATACAATCTGAGTGAAGGCACGCTGCGTGTGACAGCAGACTAGGCAGCAAGACAAGAAAGGATTTTCGAGAACACGCTATGAAGTACTCACTTATGAATGACAACCAGAAGCAGCACTACCACGAACTGGAGGAGGAGTGCAGAGCGGCCAAGAAACCCAAGCAACTTGTTCAGGCACTCAACAATCATTGGTATCACCTGTACATGGTTGCTGACCCGTACCAGTTCGCTAAACTCAGCCCAGCGTTCAGCAATAAGCACAAAGCACCTTCTGGAGTATAACAAGCACGTTCCTGGCGACCATCGCGCCTTCGTCATGAAGGATCTCAGTGTCATTACTCCAACCAGCCACATGGCGACAACCTGGCAGATCTCCAAGATCAAGCGAGATGAGGTGTATTGGCACAACATTGAGGTATATGCGGACACACAATCAAGTGCTGAAACCCTATTCAAGCACGGCAAAGAGGTTAACTCCATGCTCAGCCAGAACCGAAACGGTCTGGTGTACTAGAGGACCACCTGCACCTGAGTTTCCGTGCCGCCCTGAAACTCTTCGAGAACCACCCTGATGGAGGCATGAGAGCATGTTATGACATGGAGGAGGTTCTGGATCGTGCTTTGGAGAACATTTCTGGAATCAGCATTGAGTTCCAGAATGGCTACTACTCGGCCATTGTCTCATATGAGGGTCCACATGACAGCGCTAAGTGGGAGATGACTGCTGATCCTGAACAAGGCGAGATTAACAGGTACGTGAGGACAAACTTCCAGCGTATTGACAACAAGGACGCTGACTGAGTTTTTTCTTCACCTATTAGCAACAGAGTACCCGAAATCAGCAGAAGAAAGGACACCATCAGTGTCAACACCAAACCTTCCTGAGTGGTACATCCATGACATTGCCAGAAAAGTGTCAGAAGCACTGAATGACGACAAGGTGTATACATGCCTTCTCTCTGGTTCTGTTGAGGTCTACTCCCTGACCAACAACCTTGTGGTTCGTGTTCTGTTCAACGGTTCTGGGTTCTTCTACAGGTATAGCGCCCACAGGATTCAAGATCTGGACAGGACCACTGGTACAATGACCAGATCCTCATGTATGTACACCTCTGACAACCCTGACGGCATTGCTACCAAAGAGCCAGAGATGGACAGGATTGCAGAGGCGATTGATGGACTTGAAGCCAAGGAGATCGTAATCTCTCAGGCAAGCAGAAATTTGGAGCGTCACTTCAACGATCAGGGCTACGGCGCATCTGTTTATGGGAGCACTATCTGGGTCAAGACAGACGACCAACCTTTTGCTGAGAACTGGGGATCCTTTTCTGTTGCCGATGACCTTGTTGTCTGGATCCACAGCAGCGACCATTCAGAGGAAATTACTGACATCTTGAGCAGTTTCGCTTTTAAGGTTCGCAACCAGGATGAATGAGACGTGACTCAGTTCATATGACGCCTGCTTTACCACGGTTGCCTCCTGTGTGCATACTTGTGTCATCAGGCAAGGCAAACCAGCCGAGCCACTGAGACCAGGAGGTCAGCAAACATGTCCAAGGTTGTGTTCACTGAGGCGCCCGAGAGTACTCGCTCCATGAACAACCGACTTGTTGCTTCTCTGTTCAGTTGGGCGAACCTCAATGAGTTCGATTTGACTCCGTTGTCATCTCTCTTGAGAACGACGTGGCTGCTATCACTTTTGCCAATGGTGTCAGCATCTCGGTCAAGTCTGCCCGCATGACGTCTGGTTGGAACAGGTGTGTCATCACTATGGCTACCCTGACCGTTCCCGACGAGGACAAGGACATCATTGTCAAGTTCTCCCGCAACGGCAGCAGCATGTATGACATCATGAGCCTACTCGGTATCGTTAAGGCCGAGGCGCCCAAGGATCTCTGCAAGCATGGCAACAGCATTGATGTCTTCCGTAAGGCAGTCGGGTACTAATGCCTTACACCAGATCCCGCAGTAGTGATGGAATCCCTTTTGCTGACACTGACTTCAGCAAGGCAAAGGGGATTCACCACTACTCCCGCCCATCTGTCCCAAGAAGTCTGGAGAACAGAGCAGTTGCTGCCATCTGGGACTACTGCTCTTCTCGTTCTGGGCTTGTGGCTGTCTCCAGTTCCGGCGCAGAAAACACTACCATCTCATGTGATTCTGGCAGCATCAGCAGCTTCTGGATCCACTCCCAGCATGAGCGCAACAGGATTGAACTGACGCCGAATACAGGCGGTGTTAAGGTTATCCTGCATGGTGACATTCGTGAACTGGTCAGCCCTAAACCATCGCCTGAAGGAGTCAGGATTGAGGTCAGGATTCGTGCTCAATCAGCCAGCAACCAGAAGTACTCAGAAGACCAGCCAGAAAGTGCTTACAAGCCTCTGGAGGGCGTTTGCATCATGAATGAGTGCCTGCATATGGTTGACTTCAGAAAGACCCTCAGAATCGCTTACAGAAACTCGCTGGTAGTATCCAAGATCGCTGACGCTCTGCAAGATCCACGCATCATGCAGACCAATGATGGTACACTCTGGTCGCATGGCTGGAAAGATCCGCACAGCCCCAGCAAGGAGGGCACAAGGTTCAGGATTCTTCCAGGTGATGAGGTCTCAGTGACAGGCTGGAATCAGGACGAGGCAGTCAGCAGGATTCTTAAAGGCGTCCCAGGATCATGGCAGCCAAGCAAGAAGTTCCGACCGCATGTTGTCAAGGTGAAAGTCAGTGGCAGGCAGTTGCAATATAGTGTATCATGTTTATGTTGCAATGACTTTTCTTGCAGAGGAGTAGTGCTTGAATATGTTTGAAGACAATAACCTGCCCACATGGTTCAGAAACCCCTTGAACGAGAGAGTTACCACCAAGGTATAGTCCTTTGCTCACAACCCGTACTGGGAAGCACAATACCTTGGAAAGAACCATGTCATGGTGAAGATAACTTTTGCTTATGAGCACTTTAAAAAGCATGATGTAGACAGATTCATCCGCTTGTTCTTTGAGAAGGGATATAACAAGGTAGTCGATCATGTCATCAAAGGACCCAAAAAAACAGCAGAAGAGAACTTGCCAGAAGAAAAGAGGACAAGAAGGTTCTTCTCTTCACTCCACTAGGAATGACCTGTCCTGAATCAAAAGTTATAAGAAACAAAGACGGCAAGTTTGAGAAACTGATAAGCACCTGGAAAGCGTATGTTCTTGTGTCATCCGATCACTATGAAGTCAAGATGATCAAGGAGGTTATTAAGAGCAGCGGAAATACTGACCCAACAACATTCATCTTTGGGATAAGCGGGAGCCCATCGGAAAAAGAAATGGGAAAGAGAGATTTCGTCTGAGTACGGAGACAACTATCTTACAGAGATGAATACCCGTAAATACATGATGGATGATGACGATGGACTCTGGATTCTTGTAGCAACAAGATGGAAGCACCTAAGAAAACCAGAATTTGACTTTCAGAGAGAGGTGGGTTGTTTGAAATGGCTGAGACAACGCCTTCGAGGCATTGACTCCAAGTTCTGGTATCTACAAAACCAAAAATGACATGACAAGAGAAACCCTCTGGTCAAGCAAAATTCTCATGCTTGTGACCAGAGGGTTTCTCTCTGTGTTCAATAATTGTTTTTATTCCGTCACTTCTCCGTATCCTGCGAAAGCATACTGCTTCTAATCAGAGAATTACCTCCTAGAGCACAGAAGAGTTCTACAGCGGGCAGGAACGTGGATGACCCCACATAGAATACTAGTGCCATAATAAATCCATCGTTAACAATTCCCAAACCAATAATCATAGGCACAATGGTCAGAGTTGTCAAAACCGCTGAAATAAATAAAGTAATCCAACTATACAACAAGGTTCGTTTGTAGGATAGCCCATCACCAGAGATACCAAGCCCGTCAACAATTATGAGAATAATAGTCATCATACTAGTGAAGCATAAAGAAACAAACGCAAAAGAGGCAGTATTAACAGCAACATAAAGCAAAGCACTCATAGTTGAACACAATCTTTCTTTTTAGAGATGAGAAGATCCTCCTACAATAGGCGTCAGTAGATGACCCGTACAGAAGGGATTGATACAACATGTATTGTAACCACGGGGTTTTCTCCATCCAAAAAACTACTTGTTCAGTCTTCTTTCAAAGAATTGATCTGGCGACGCCACCTGCCTTTAGAACATCCACCTGTCCACATGCTCGCCTTTAAGAACACGAATAAACTTCAGCACGGGCAGACATGCAGCCAGACCTGTAATCAATATGAACGCCAGAGCAAAGCCATCGTTGGCAATCCCTAGACCAACAACCACAGGTGCAAGAGTCAGACTTGTAAAAACCACTGACACGAGCACAGCGACCCATCCATACAAGGAGATGTACCTGTAGGACAACCCGTCAATCGACTTGTCAACAGGTGGCAACCCTTCACCAGAGACACCAAGACCAGCAAAAAAATCCTGTCAACCACAACCAGCATACTGCTCAGGTACAGGAGGACAAACATGAATGAGGCGAAACAGGCACTAATGTAGAGTAGAGTACTCATAGATAAACACAATCTTTCTCTTTGGTATACAGATTCTTCTGTAAAGAGTATCAGCAGGCGAGAACCATACAGAAGGAACTGATACAATATGTATTGCAACCAGAGCAAATAGGTATTGTGATTGAATAGTCAACTAGAACAACCACCATGCAGAAAGAACGTGAAATGACCAACATTACTACGCAACCAGATTATCCAACGTGGTTCAAAAATCCTCTGAATACAAAAATTAGGATTGGTGAACATGGTCACCTACTCTCAGATGAGTCGTACTGGCAGGCAACAGTGCTCAGCAAGGATCATGTACTCGTAGAGATGCACTTCTTTATGAACCTCGAGTCATTTCTGACAAACGATGATGTCAGCAATGCGCTATCAAGCCTCTTCCCTTACGACTACAGCAGCATGATTGAGGACATCATCAAAGGAGTACCAGGAACACGCGACTCCTTCATCAAGGACAAGAAGGATAAACGAAAAAGTTCTGCTGCTCACACCTCTTGGCGTCTGCAGTCCGTCTGTAGTCTGCGATAATGATGGAGGTCTGATAGCAACCTGGAAGTCAATTTTACTTGTCACAGATAGCAAGAGTCACGAAGAACTTAAGCACATAGTTGACGTCATCAGATCGGCTGGATGCAAACTTCCCCAAACAGTTGTATACACCACAAGAACATGGCGATCAGAGGGCGCATGGGAGAAAAAAAGGTAACCAAAACACATGGAGAAAGATACCTTGACTACCTGAACATCCACCACAATAGCATCCTGGACTATTTGTCATGGCTGGACTTCAAGTGGGACAACCTCAATGACTCTTTGTTTGACTCACACAACAATAACTGCACAAAGTGGTTGACGCAAAGCATCATAGATCTACGAGACAAGGCAAAGAACGAACAGGAGCAAGTAGGACATCAGTCATAACACCACTCGCCAAATACGTGCTTGTGGAGACCAGTCCAGCGCCGCAACTTCTGTGAGTCAAGTCACTTGTCATGTGCTTGATTCCCAGTCCTCGCCAGTACTACACTAGAGGTACATCAGGACAACCACTCAGAAAAAGGCAGGACAACAAGATGATGACTCCTTCATTCCCGTCACCCATCCTCATTGGATCTATGAAGCAAACTGACAAGAAGATGGGCAGCAAGGATAATAAAGGTCACTCGCTCAAGGGTGGTTTCTGGCATGAGTCCTTCTTGGAATGGAAGTGGCTTAACATGATCAGTATGCCTCTTGCACTTGTATTTGTTGCCATCATGGTTGTTGTGGAGGCAATTAATGGTAATCTTGAAAGGGCGTTACTCTTGGCCTGATGTTCATTACCGTAGCAGAAATAGCCTGCACTTTCATGACATTTTTTACTCAGGTCATGCTCTCACTCTTTGATTGGATTGACAGATGAGAGATTCTGTGAAAGAATAAGGGTTAACCTACAACCAGCAACCCTACAGAAAGCGCAGTATGTTATGGGGTACTACTCAAATGTGGACGACGTATCATTCACCTCTGACTTCAATGGTCGCCTAATCCCTCTGAAAGATTGGAACGACCTGTTTAATAATGGCCGACTGCACCTCTCTTTCCTGACGCATGTCATTGAGTTTCGTCCTGAACTGACCTTTAGTGGTGACTACATCAAGGCGCTCGATTATGAGGTCACCTACGGCGATGGTAGGGCATATGAACTGGTATCAGAACTTCAGGCACTCAAGAAAGTTCATGGACGACCATGGCATCACCTTCTCGCTAGAACTCACCTTGCTCGGAGAAGACAATCTGGACGTCTCCAAGTACTCAGTTTCCAGCGATCTCCCTAACGTCATGGTCGCTGAAGGAGTAATGACCTTCACCGAGTTCAAGCCAGCAAGGCACAATCCGTCTCTCTTGAGCCCGCTATGACCTTTTAACAGGTGACAGGTAGTGCACAGAGATTAAACAAGAAAAAGAATGAGGGTGCATACATGAGGTCTTTTGCTCAGTATGCACCCTTGTCCTTCTAGGAATTCTAAAGGTGTTGTTTACCAACCACCATTATCAAGCCTTCTCCTAGTCCACTCAGCGTGCTCATGGAATATCTTGGCATCACCCCTACTCAAAGCCTCCAGCATCCCAGAAGCACCCTCATTGAAAGTCATCTCACGACGATAGTTCAGATCAGGATTCTGGTAGTTCTGCGAGTAAGCATACAGATCCCTGACCCTCTGACGCCATGGTATCTCGTCCTTACCATTATAGTCAAAAGTCAGATCCTTAGCAGTTCCATCCTCGCCAACCACCTGACTGACCTTTGCACGTGGAGGAATGTTCCAGTTCCCACCGTCTGGACTTTCAAGCACGTACTCAGCACCAGGAATACTGCTCCAATCACCATAACTGGAGTCATTCGCCATCAGTAATTCAATCTCGCCCTCCTGCGCCATGACAGAATTTGAGAACGAGTGCATTCCATTATAAACCCAGTCAGGATCATCGCTGGCTATATTGACCAGTGTTGCTCCAGCGTGCTCGTCAGCAAAGTCAGTACCCATCAGCCTGTCTGCCTCAAAAGCCCTGGCAATTTCGTCCCAGTTGTCCCTGCTGAGCGTAGGCTGACTGTAGGTCCGATGGCTCTCCTCCACGTCATAGTTACTGGTTCCAGAAGGGTACTCACCAGTCCTGTACACACGAAGACTCCTGCCGTCATCACTCGGCTCAACGTTGTACCCAGCAAGTCCAGCAGTAGCAGCAAGGCTCTCAGCGCTGACACTATCACCAACCCTGATGTCAACATGAAGATCCCCAGAAGACCTAGCGCTTCAAGACGGCTCTTAAGTGTCCTCAGCAGTTCATCCTTGTCGTTGCTGCTGACTGAAGACGCAGCAGGCTCTTTGACAGAAGGTGTAGAGACGGAGGATGCTACACCTCCAAGAGCGTCAACCTCACTCAATCCCATAGACCTTGCAACCATCTCATTGGCTTCCTCTCTGCTGAACGCCTCAACATGAATAGCATTGCCGTACTTGTTCAAACGGCACGTCTCAGGACTTTTAGCAGGGCACTTCACCATATTATTGTGATCCCCGCCCTTAGGATGAAACATCGGCATGGTCGATCAACCTCACACATAAGCATCTTGGGTACTACTGGCTCTATGCTCTTGTTTCTATACCTCTTCCAAGAATTGATGATCTTTAGATTTCATTTTGGAGTGACGACACTAGAGCAGAACAGAAGATTGACTTTAAACCTCTAACCAGTGACGTCTTCTGTATTGTTGGAAGAAACACTCTCGTCGTCAGACTGATTGGACTCCTTCTCACCAGTATTCTTCTCTTCCGCTTCTCTTCTCAACTTGGCATTCTGCTTCAAGATAGCAGCAACCACTTTAGACACCTTCACACCCGGCCTGTTACCACCAACAGTCGCCAACAGAGTATCTACAAGCAACGACTCGGCCGCTTCTAAGCCCTTACCATCGACATATCCAAACTGCCCTGCCAGAGTCGTCAAACAGGGAGATGATCCACTTACCATGACGCAGAACCTCTGTTGACACACAAGCCAGCGCCTCACCAGCAATGTTTTTCACCAGCGTTGAGTAGTACTCCTTTTGCTTGTCGTTCAGGCTCGCTTCCTTGGTGCCAGTCGTGCTCTTGAACACAGCCCTCTTGAAAGAGAAAGTCCTGTTGTTGCACTCAACATACCCAGCACCACTGAACACCGCCCAGACAACCATGTCACCTTCAGCATACGTCTCTAGAAAGGCATCTGCTATCATGTCCACAACCTCAACCAGGTCGTAACTAGAACCGCTGTGGACAACTCTCTTCTTGGAGAGGTTCGGCTTAGGCTTACCATCCCATCTTAGAGCCAGAATGTTGTTGCCAAGACGGCCTTTATAAAAAGGCAGGGCTGAACCTGATGGCCCTTGAAGGAAACTCATCAATCTCTACTCCAGCCCTCTCTAATGCGGCCTTGACAGCAACCTCCCACACACCACGCTTACCATTCATCTCAGCGACCATCACATCGTGATAGTACTTTCTGTGCAACTGAACATACCACTCATCCACATACATAGTGATGGAAGGATGATCGTCACTAGAGTCCTCATTCTCAATGGTCTTCAGAAGAACCTTAAGATGCGGGTTACCAACGACCTGAATCAGCGTTGAGACATCCTTCTCACTAATAGTAATACCAAGTTCAGGATTTGAAGCCCCACGGCTGATGATACCGACGTTTTTGTCAGTAACGAGGAATGAGCAGTCAGTACCCTTCTCTGGCTCAAGACCATTACCTCTGAACCACTTGGAGACTCGCTTCATGGACTTTGTCTTCTTAGGGGTGTTCTTAGCCATCTCTACCCAATCTCCCCTTGTACTATCTAGGTATCTTGTCAAGCATGTCGCTTATGACACACATCTATCCAGGCAGAGAGTTTACCACAAAACACCATCCAGCACAAATGACTCAACCCTGAGAGGCAGGGGGATAATAACAAAAACCTACCGCTCAGGGGAATCGTATCGATTGACAATACAATCGTTCCCGTTATAAGATAACAGGCATCAGAATAACATCAACCACCATTGATGACTAAGTTAATGGTGGAACATGTTCTGTGTCAAGTATATCACATGACATCCTCAACGACCAGCGCCTCTCTGTTGGTACCAGCAATGCTATCCGCTCACCGGCTCTGCTAGAAAACTCTGAACATTGCCTGTCCCAGGCGTCCCGGACAGATTTTTTGCCTGGGACACCTACTTTTTGTTGCTGTATAAGGGAAAAGTCGGGGTGCTGTCCCATGTCCCAGGCAAATCTTCAAATGGTACTATACATATACATACACAACCCCCTGATTAACATATGTGCAATGACTTTGCCTGGGACGGGGTTAGTTGGGACAGACGTCTATTTTTCGTTGCAATACCAACGTTTCTGGCTGTCCCGGGGTTTTGAGGGGGTTGGGACAGCAAAAATAGCACTCTGAGTTTTCGTTGCAATACCAACGTTTTAAGGGGGTGTTTTCTGTCCCAGGCTATTTGGTAGGTTGGGACAGAAGCCGGGACAGTAACGTTTTGATAACAAAAAAAGCACTGCATTGTCTGTGCAGTACCTTTATAGGGAAGTATAGAGATCAGACGTCAGACAATCTCTATTTCGACTCGCTCTCTGTTGATGCCAGTAATGCTGCTAGACGCTCACCTACCAACAGACGCACTATAATGTTGTCTCACTCTGTCTCAACACGTCTCATTTCAAAATGAGCCTCTGAGACAGAGTTTTCGTTCAAAATAAAGGTAAAAACTAGGGTTGTCTCATTTGTCTCACTTCTTTTTCTAGTTCTTTTATATATACATGTACTGTAGTACTCCTCTACTCACTATGCGCGAGGTATGAAATTTGCCTGAGACAAATGAGACAACATAGACTTTTAGTTGAGATACCAAAGAAAAATCTGTCTCACTTCTAAATTATCTACTGAGACAACTATTTTTCTTGACAGCGAGTAAACAGCGTTATTTCAAGGAAAAGTCTCGTCTCACTTTGTCTCATTAGAAGTGAGACAAACCGATAGGTAGATTAGTGATTAAGAGGTTTAGACTATCAATTAACGCAAAGAAATAGTGTCCCGCCTATTAATCTCAGACAAGACACTACTTCTTCCTGGTCAGTCATAACAAGAACTCTGGATCCTAGACGAGTCTCCCTGATGTGTATCTTATCAGGTAATCTAGAACTAATATGCTCCATAGTGGGAGGAGTAGCATACCTGCTTCACTACCAGGCCTTTTTTTATTGGTGCCAGCGATGCCGCTAGACGCTCACCTACTAACATGCACAACAAATTTCTAAACCTCTCTGCTTTTGTGAGTAATAGAACAGCCTCAGTCCGCCTCACCATGCCTCAGTCTGTTTAGGAGAAGTGAGTCAGGACTTTTCTCTTGTATTGCAATGAAAAACAAGGATACGCCTCAACCGCCTCACTTTATTTCTCACTTCTTTTATATATATACGCACTATATGTGTTACTCTCTATGTACTATACATAAGAAATGACTTTTGAGTGAGGCAAGTGAGGCGGAATACCGATTTTCGTTGGTATTTCAATGAAAAACTCCGCCTCACTTCTTAATAACCTACTGAGGCGGATATTTTGAACGATCTAGACTTTTCGTTGGTATAACAGCCAAAGATCCCGCCTCACTTTGATCTACAAGAAGTGAGGCGGCCGCTCGGTAAATAAACATCTTACACTTAAAAGGTACTACTTTAGTAGAAAACAAGACCCGGATGTAATATAATGTTGAACTACATCCGGGTCTTGTTTTGGATTAGAAAGGTCAGACAAATCTACTGAATAATAGATACTCCGACTATGGCTCTTACCTTCTTACCTACAGGAGCCTCCCTGACCTTCATTGAGGTCTCTGATCGATACTTCAACTGCTCAAGAAAAGCGGATCTCCTTACCTGCTTCACTACTAGTTCCGATTCCTTGAACCAGGGGTGAGCCTCTATGTCCTGCTTCCAGGCGTTCCTCGCTAGAGGTCTCCAGCCCATACTCGTGACGTAGGCGCAGTAGGAGTCATACAGGTCGTCTCTGAGGGTGAACTTGTTCGATTCACACTTCTCCAGGCATTCCTCGGCCCACATCATGATCCGGTCGGATTCCTCCCTCCATCTCTTGTTCGCCCGCTCCGTTCGCTCTGGCAGAGTTGGTAATTGCCATCCGCGCTCAATGTACCTCTTGGCGTGCTCAACCAGGACATGCAGCGCAGCCTGAAGCATCTCGTCCTCATGGGACAGGCAAGCGATACTCTCGGGCGACAAGAAGGGGTCGCCAGGATGTCATTGTCACTCTCTGGACTGCTGGTGAACCTGTACGGCATCTCAACCATGTTCAGGCGCCTCCAGATAGCGTTATCCGTGTCTGTGACCTGAGGAAGGTGGTTGGTGGCGATAACTACTGTCGCCCTCATCTCGAACTCCTCCTCGTCAACACCTTTTCTCTCCCCTCTGATTCTCTGTGTACCAGACAACTCCTTGAATACGTTGGCGTTGAGGTGGCGTCCTTTAGGTAGTTCCTCAAACAGAGCAGCCCTGGCACCTTTGAGAGTATGAGTAGAAAAACGACTGCTCTTAGATGACTCAGTAAGAACCTCCCGCTTCGGATTCGTCAGATACGTTCCAATAACTCTCCTCATCAGGGAGAACAGACTCGACTTTCCGTTAGATCCGTTACCGATCAGGAGCAGTACTCCAGCTGGCTGAGTCATTCTTCCCAGCAGACAGGCACCGAACCAGTCAAGAACATACTCTCTGCTCTCCTCAGGGATACAGGAAAGCACCTTGTTCAGTTTGTCCATACCAGCCTCTGAGGGACTGCTCGTGTAGGGCACCTCCGTGTACCTGGTGAACATGTCCCTGGACGGATCGACCTCTCTGACAGACCCATCTACCAGAGACACTATCTTCCCGTCAGCAAGAATCTCATGAGGCGATGAGTCAAGCACGTCATGGTTAATGTCTATCTGGTTGGCGAGAACACCAGCGACCGCCTGAGCGCGCCTGTAGGACTCCAGAGAGTCAGCCTTCTTGGAGGCCATGTCAAGGTCTCTCATACGGCTTGACAACTTCGAGAGATAGTGAGATACAGAGGCGCAGAACATCTTGACAGACGTAGGTGCTATATACCCCTTGCTGCTGCGAATCATCCACCTGTCACTGACTGGATCATAGTAGTGCCTCCCAGATAAGTCAGTGTGATTCAGCAACTCATCAGCAAGAGAGACATCAGTGGTTCTCGCCATCCTCTCCCTGAACGCCTCGTCGCTATCAGGATCCTTGACCTCTTCTTCCCTGGAAGCCTTCTGCTCATCCTTCCACTCCTGACGCGCCTGAGCAATCCTGTACGGGTCAAACTCCTTTTGACCGCTAGACCAGCCACTCCTGATCGTCTTGACCGCCTCACGTATTGACAGTCCAGCGCTCACAGCAGCATCAGCAAGGTCACTCAAACCAGATCTTCAGGAACACCCGCCTTACCACACGAATACGCCTTGGCATTCAGTTCCTCGTTACGTCGTCCCTTAGACGCCTTAGAGACAGCATCCACAGCGTTGTCAAGCACCTTGAGAACATAAGAATCGTTGTGCCAGTCAATCATAGGAACATCAGACGTCTGACCTTTAACATTATCTATTCTATCTGCTGAAGTCTCCTCAAAGGCGCTCTGTCTGTCTTTCTCTTCATCTGGAGCTGGCGGTGATACATGCTCGTCAAGAAGTTCTGTCGTCATGGAATGGTTTCTATCAGAGTCCTTGTCAAGAAGAACATCAAGCAACCAGTCAGGTATCCTCACCGCCTGAGTCGCCTCACCAACAATCCTGTACTCACCATCACTGGTCCTGCTGCCTGGACCGACGACCTGACCTCCAGAACCACGAACATCAACACCGTCAGGCAGACCACCAGGAGAGTTACCTATCTTGACATCCTCGTCAACACCCTTCCTGGAGAAGTAGTAGTGCACACCACCAGAAGGAGTGCTTACAGCGAACGTTTCTTCAGGATCAAAACCATGCTCATCACACAGGTCATGGAAGTTCTTCACGCCATCAGCGCTATCATCATGGCGGTCGCAGTCAATCACCACCAGACCAGCACGTCCACAGTTCACCCCGTAACCGGTCCAGCCCTGCTTCTCCTCGTCGGTGAACTCGCTCCACACGCGCTCTTGCCAGTTCCTCGCCACAGGATACTTGCGTCCGTTCTTCAGCGGAACACCATAGCGCTCACGTATTCTGGTGCAGATAGCGTCCAGTTTGTCTTTATTGTTATTATCCATTATTCAGTCCAATCTTGTTGGTTATGTAGTTTGACTCATGAACAGGTCTTCTAGTTCCGTTCACCTTACATATATCAATTTACCAACACAGCACCGCAGGTGAACCATTTCCCAGGATGTTCCAAGAAAACAGGTGAGCGTCTAGCACCCATGTGGCTCCAACAACGAGCAGGTGGAGTATGAACATGATGAACAATATGTGAACACAAGAGCGCTCGCTGAACTCTCTGCATTCAGTCAGATGTTTACTGACGCCTGGCTCATATACCCCAATGACACCAAACACAAAAGACAGGCACGCCCTTCCTTTGAGTACAATACGCCCTACGTCTTTTTGTACGCCACGGTTGTTCATTCAGCATGGCAGTCTTCAGTCCAGAACAGCCGAGACATTGAAGCCATGAGGTCACACCACTCGGCCAGACCTTCACTGCTTGTGACCCGCTTCACTGGTTCAGGGCTTGCCATCGCCCAAGCGTCCTGCCTATGATGGGGCCACAAGCAAACAAGCAACGAACCTGGCACCGATGACCAGGAGAAAGGGGCAGCAATGAAGAAGATGCCCATTATCTTTGACATGACTTTTGACAATGAGGGCGAGCGAGAGGTCCTGCACACCATCCGTGAGGAGATCCGCGACCTCGTAAACAAGACCCTGGCTGAGGGTAATCGAATCGTTCCCACGTTTAAGCGTGACGGAACCGCTGTGTTCTGCGACGCTGATGGCAAGTGGTTCACCCGACGCGCCGTGAAGACTGGAAAGCAGGCTCCTGATGGATTCATCGCTTTGGAGACCGACCCTAACACTGGCACGACATTCGGATGGGAGCCCAAGGACGCTTCTCCGATGAAGAAGTTCCTTGACCGCGCCATCGAGAAGTTCATCCAGGACAATGGCACCGAGCCTCCCCGAAACACCACCTTTGAACTGCTTGGTCCCAAGATCAACGGCAACCCCGAGCACGTGGACTCTGAGGAACTGCGGATTCATGGTAACGAGAAGGCCACTGACTTCCCGACCATCCAGGAGATCCTTGTCAATAATGAGCCTTTTGAGATGCTGAAGCCCATCTTTACTGACTTCCGTGCTCGGCACATTGAGGGTGTCGTGTTCTGGACTGCTGACGAGGACGGCAATCTCATTGAGCCGCGTTTCAAGGTACGCTGCAAGGACTTCTTTCCTGAGATGGATACCCGTCCTAAACCTTCTCGGAACCGCCGTCAGCGTGGCCGTGGTAAGCGCCGCTGAGGCGTGATGAGAGGCGGCCTTGGTCCTCAACCGACTGAGGCCGCCTCCACTTTTGCTTGGTCGATCAAAAATGGCGTGATGTATATGATGCAGGGTGACAGCAAAGGCAGCCACAGCAGGGTCCTTGGGTTCAGTGACCTAGTTCACTTATTTCTAGGTTGCCTGGGACTTCCTGGTCTGCCTAGTATTGACTCAACGCCAGGACAGAAGGTCCAGACCAAGAACATGGGAGAGACGTCATGGGAAACAACAACCTCAGAGACGAAAACCATTCTCTTTGCGAAGCACCACATTCAGCAGGCTTTTGGTGTCGAGCCGAACATTCTCCTTGGTCAGGAGAAGTGGCTCACACAGACGAGAACGGCATCCTGTGGCGCGTCAAGGCGTACAGATTCTTCTCTTACGACTGGACGGAGAAGGGCGGTGAGGTGCTTGCCCAGAGGTCTTTCAATAACGGAAGTGTCGTCACCTTCGGATATAAGAAGTTGTACACAGGTACGCTGTGGAATCCACGTCATCCCGATTGGGATCTTGAGTTTCCCATGATCAAGGACCATGCCGGGCGCGCTCAGAAAGTGGCCGAATGGGTCTATCTCAACCTTCTTGCACAAGACGTTGAGATGCCCTCAGACGACTTCAAGGTGGAGTTCAGCGCCACCAAGTGGTCAGAAGAGAAGTACCGAGCACTTGTCTCCGTCACTCGCAAGGGCAGCAGGAATAACCTCCTTGACAAGACCGCCCGTAAGATGGAGGAGTCGCTGAGACAGGCCATCCGTGATCTTCGAGTTCAGACCTGCGGAGAACCTGAACACCCTCAGGACGGCAATATTTTTGACTACTACGACATCTTTCCTGGCGATCCCATTTCATACGAGGAGCAGCACGGTATCACACCCGGTTCTAGGTGCCTGCTATAACTATCCTGGCTAAGTGTCCTAGTAGCGGCAAGCACTCGAGAACAAAGACGCCTCAGGTGCTTGCTGCTGTCTTGTCGGCGCCCTGATGATTGCAGGCGTCGGGTACTTCACTGCAAAGACCAGGCATCTCTATGTGTGTCAGAGATCACACTGCCTGTTCTTGCTGCGGACACTTGCTTGTGATAAATTACCTCTTGTAAGAACAAGCCATACATTGAGGAGAAAAACATGGCTGATCCTTTCGACCCAAACCCCGACCCCTGGGAGCGCATTAAGCGAGGATGGGGCGACTACTCTGACGATGACGATAAGAATAAGCCTCGTAAGTGGTGACAAGATAACACATGACCTGCTGTAATGATCAAAATTACAGCAGGTCATGTTACATCAATAGTAATCCGGTGTGCTATGTCTCTTGTAGCACACCGGATTACTCTCAGAACACACCGCTACCTGCAGCAGCAAACATAAAGATTACTGCGAAGACCGCTAAAACTGCAGATACATTTGCGTATGCATCAGAGGTCTCCTTGTACTCCTTGCGCGCCCAGTAAGGCAAAGACAGATCCTCACTCATCTTGTAGTAACGCATACTACGAATATAGCAGAACGAAATAATAGCAATTGCTGCAGCAAACACAAACGCGACCATTAATCAGCATCCTTTCTGTTTAAGCACACCCTCTTTAAGGTACTTGTCGTGCTTAAAACTATACACTAAGCATGAGTACTGGTAAACAGAAAGAACGGTGACATACAACACAAGATTCTTTACCAAATACGTCATCCGTATCACACTCTCTGAACTGGACCTGCGCCTGAAAGTATGAGATAATGATAAACATATAAGAGTGTGTTGAAAGAACAACAGATAACACACTGAATGCAAGCAGCACTAGCAGAAAGGCCAGCAGACAATGACAGAGCGTTGGGAACAGGACGGTTCGTCACTTACCAGCAGGATTGCGCGTATTGCCAGGATCCGCAAGATCTTCCTGATGATGACCTCGTTCACTCGTTTCGTCCTGTGTATTGGGGCTGTCTCTGGAACCATCGTGCTCAGGGTTGCTGGCATCATCACGATTCCTTGGTGGCTCGTTGTTCCTGCAATCCTGCTTGGCCTTGCCATCGCCATCGCCTTCATGTCAGTTGTTGAGTCAGTTGGTAACGCGATTCTGGACGCTGGGATCAAGCACCTGCACAATAAGAACAGGAAGCAGGACTGAACCATGAGCACAGAGTTTGAGACTAATACAGATAACACAGAGGACACCTTTAGTGCACAGGATGATGACAAGAGGATTCTCTTCAAATGGAGTGCCATCATTGCAGCAGTTGTGGTCCTCACTTGCTTCATCACAACATCTCTTCTGAAGGTGCTTGGACTCATCTCAGCATCTTGGCTATGGGTGCTGGCTGCAGCAGGAATCTCCTCTGTTGTCACAGGGATCGTTGTCCTACTGGCTGCTGTGCTCCTTGCTGCTGCTTTTGTCAACGCGATCCAAGGAATTGGTTGAGTCAATAATCCTAATAGTTGCCAGCAGAGACGATGCAACAGGAAGCATCTTCTGTGTGACTCAGTTCACATGTTCTAGTGTTGCGCGCTCTATTGGTAGTGGTCTACACTAGAAACATCAGCCAGAGAGCACAGGGCTACTGGCAAGAAACAAGGAGGAAACGTGATCGCAACTATCCAGTCTGTCAAGGCCGCCCTCGACCAGATCTCCAACTACTTCGACAAGGAGATCTCTGACATTCGATCCGTCTCTCTTTGGGACGGGCTGAGCGTTCAGGTATCAAACATTGCCCGTCGTGACAGTGACAAGAACATGTATATTAATGTTTGGGTCTGCCTTGACGGTTGGAATCCCTCTGAACCCGCTTGTGTCAAGCACGTCAAGATTGCTGGCAACAAGAACATTCCGGTCACTGAGAATGGACTTGTGGATCCCGAGGTTGTTTTCGAGGAGATTGACAAGGTCATCGACAGTATGTCAACCGACTATCATGGGTACATGGGCTGATAGTAAGCCACTAAAACCTGAACAGGGTGCCTGAATCTTCTTGACTGGATTCAGGCACCCTGTTTTCTGTATATGCCGTGTGCTCCAACCTTGAAGAAAACATCATACATAGTGTAGAATTGTCAGTATGAAGCAATACATCTCAAGAATGGCGCAGAGTGTTCTTCCATACAAGCCACCAACAGAGCAAATGCATCCCGGTCCAGGAGAACTCAGGTTTAACCTGCAGTTTGACCTTATGGCACTAAGGATCCTAGGGTACGCTGAGGATGTACGTCTGTGTCTGAAGAACCTGCGAGCACTGAGTGACAGTGGCGATGTAGTAATCAGGCGCCAAAATGGCAGTACGCTCAGAAAGATTGATTCAGCACAGCCATTCCAGGACGCCTTCAAGATTGCCAGCACCGGACTCATGATCGCAACCAGCGAGTACGAGGAGTATGAGGCTGCTGCCAGAATCGTCAGAGAGTACCTGAAACAAGGATCTATCCAGGACAAGAATGCTTCTGTGAATAGTCTCGCTGAGGAACTTGCTGGCATGATTGAGAACGCAACCGCTGGCAGGCCATATAGTGTTCCCAGCGAGGAGGATGCAATCAGGATCGGTGTACTCGCCATCCAGGCTGGTGAGGTTGCTCTGGGCGAGAACACTGAGGACAGGAACGTCTACCATGCCAGCAGTTTTTCCGTCATCATGGTTTCATGCTGCCAGTGAGGACAGGTATACTAAACGAGCACAACGATCTGGTGGCTTTGTCGTCCCTAAACTTAAGGGCGAGAACGGCGACAAGGGTGTCATCAAGGATCCATCCACTGGAGAAGTTGCTGGTAGGATTGTTGTCTGACCTGTCTCATCTCTGATTCAGCATAGGGATTTCAGATCTTTTCTTAATTATGCTGAGTTATGAATAGAGCAAACAGCCCAGATGCTTGAACTACTAAAAGCATCTGGGCTGTCTTTTGAAGAATCTCTAAGTGTCAGTCAACCATGCCATGGAAGGTCATGTTAGCAAGGTCCATCTCTGTCGCCTCAACCCACTTCATGGACGGAACGTGCACAGGAACCATATCCCCATACTCATCACGCTCTGCGAAGTTGAATCCCTCCTCCTGGTTGGCGCAGAACCAGAAAACCTCACTTGGCTCAGATACGTCAAGCACAATGCACAGGCCAAAGTGGTGAGACATGTGTCGTACCGCCCAGTCAAGAGCAATCTCCCGAGTAGCGAAGTGTCGGTCAGCCCCACCAAAAGGCTTCCCGTCATACTCACCATACTTGGGCTCAGCATAGACGAGAGTCGGGTCACCAAAATCATCCATAAACATCGAAAGGGCAGGGGTAAAGGAATGCATGTTCTTCCACTCACTGCTGACAAGAGACACCATGGAGATGCCCTCAAGCCACTTAGTAGTCAGGCATACCTTCTTGAAGAACCTGCGAAGTTCGCCATACTCACTGTTGTTGGCGGCAAAAGCAAGAATACCAACAACATCAGTATCTGAGGTGTCAACATGAATAAAGTCAAGCACCCATCCGCCTGAAGGCTTCTGGTTGAGCACTCCGTAAATGGCGTTGGTGTTCTTGATGGTTGTCGTGGGGCTGTCAGTCATGACATTCTCCTTTGGGTCTGTTTTTCTGCGCCTTGTTGGCTGGTACCAGAATAGCATAGGTGAGCACATACCCAGAAGGTGGTGAGATAGTGAACTCAGTCACATAAAAATGATTGAGTAATACACAAGACAGAAACTCGTCTATTCTATATGGCTTGGCTTTTATTACTATTGAAGAGCCCTGTTATATTAGAACGTCGCCAGTTCATGAGATTCAGCAGAAACCCACTCACCAGCAGGAATCGTCACTGGAACAGAGTCATCTGGATATACAGATTCAGAAAAGTCAAACGACCCGCTACCAGAGTAAAACCAGAACCTCCCACTATAACTACCCTCTGACTTATCCATCACAATACTTATGCCACCAGACGAAGAAATCTTGGACACGAAGCCAAGACACTCATCCCTGCTGAAGAAGTACCTCTTACTGTCATTCCCCTTTGGAAGATAGTTGCAAGTATCAGCATAGAGGAAGTAGTTGTCACCATATCTCTCAAAGAACACTGACAGAATGGGAATAAAACTAGTCATCTCACGGAACTCGTTACTCTCGACATCAATTGCCTCAAACTTCTTGATGCTATCAGTCCTAGTGCAGACCTTCTCAAAAAGGTCAATGACACGATCATCCATGACCTCATACAGAGTAAAAAGCAAGATCATAAACGGATTCACTGGTGCTGGAGTCAACTCGTGTGAACGACAGAGACCACCTACCATCATCCGTCTTGTCAATGACAGCATAGATAGATTGACTACTACTCATCATGGTACCTTCTGAGATTGTCTGCTTTCAACGCTCAAAAACAGCGTTCACGTAGAAGTAGGCAAGAGTCCATACATCCGCTCCAAACCACTCGCCAGCAGGAACGTCAGTAATCTCGCAAACACTGCCCCATCCCCCAACTGGTGTAACTTCTTCAGCAAAAGGAACTTCGTTCTTACCAGAGTAGAACCAGAAGAAGTCAACCATGTCATCACTTTTAACCAGAACAGCACTCACCCCATCACCAGTCTTGCTGGAGACAAAGTCCAAGCACTCGTTGAGACTGCTGAGAGTCTTCGTTTCTGGCTCGCCGTCATTCTTGACAGAGGATTGAACATCAGCATAGATCGAGGAATTGCTCAGAGCAAGAATGCTTCCATTAATCTCCTGAATCTCACCTGTCAGAACTCCGATCTTGTTGACTCCTGAGGTCTTGGTACAGACATCCTCAAAGAACTGGGAGACCTCATCCTTGTCGTAGTTGTTGCAAGCACTTGAAAGAGTCTCAACAATGTCAGTGCCACTATCGTCAACATCTACATAGTGAACAGACCACTTGTCGTCATGAATTTGCTTGATGGTCGCATAGATGGCTTGGTTGCTCATAACAAAAACTCCTTGCTGGTGTGTTGAATTGGTTCTGTGCTAGTCAGAACTCTACACCAGCAAGGAGCAACAAGGAAGCGCTGCTACAAAGTACTTCTGGTCACACAAACAAGGACGCTATGAGCATCAGTGCAACCGTGATGCCATTGTGAGCCACGTGCAGGCCAAAGGCACCCCAGATTGTCTTCTGTCTCAGTGCCAGCAGGCAGTTGACCAACCCAATGGTCGCGGTCCAGGCAACAACCAGAAGGTCTGTGATGCTGGCGGCGCCCTGGAAGTGAGCCAATCCGAACCAGAACGTGCTCACGACGACGAACAGGATGCTGGCAGCACGAGGAGACAGGACAGATTCAAAGACGCTGGACAGAGCGCCCCTGAACAGCAGTTCCTCCACGAAAGGAACCAGAACAGGAACACAGAACAGAAAGATGAAGACGTACCACAGACCACTCGTTGATGCCAGTGTGCTTGTCGTTGTAGACGGGTCAACATGCACACCAGAGAACACAGCCAGAACCTTGATGACCTGCAACCCAAGCCACATGGCAGCACCGAGTTTCATCCCTACCATAAGATCCTGACGCCTGAATCCGTCAATCTTCAAGAACCTGGCAACAGGAGATGAAAAAGAGACCAAACAGGCGAGATGACGAACCGTTTCTGGTGTCCCTTGTATGAGCGCCGTCCAGCCATCTCTCCTTCTGCTTGTCTGGGATGAGCCAGTAGGCAAATAGAGCGCCCAGAACCTCGAACAACACCATCAGTAGAACACTGGACGGAACCACCAGCGAGGCAGGCAGAACATGACCAGCAAGGAACATGAACACAAGGCTGGCGACAATCATGACCCCAGCAGGAAGCACCAGTCCAAGAAGAGTGACGCTGAACCTAGTACGACGTGACACAGAAGAAGGAACTGGATCGCTGGCACTTACGGTTGTGCTCTCGGAATCTGCCATAGTGTCAGCAATTGTCTCCACAGTGGGCGAGGATAGATTGTTGTCTCCTGTATCAAGTACGAGCGACATCTTAGTAATACCTGCAACCACTGGAATCTCATCAGTGTCAGTAATGTCTCTTGAATCCATACGTCCCAACCAATTCTTTCATGACAGCAAACTTGCGTACAATACGTACTTATTTCTGCAAATCATATCTGACACAAAGTTGAGTCAAGAGGACAAAACACTTACATGTCTTGGTGCATATTCAGCAGATCGTTCATATCTGCTACCATGTTTCTGTGTCGCAACTCATACACCATCAACTTGAACAGGATTCACTCACAGATCTACAATGACTGAAGTGTATATATGTCACAACATGTTCAGGATCACAGATCCACCAATCGTCCTGAACCATAAGAAAAGGAGAGACAACCGACATGATTCGTTCAACCATCCTGGGATTCATTGTCATCAAGATTGTTGCACTGATTTCAGGTGCTATCACAATGATGACAACCAGTTACAGTGCTGGAATGTACCAGGTCAACCAGTCATTTGAGGCGCTGACGGCACTTGGACTCATGCTCCTGTTCATCAACATCCTTATTGCGTCCATCATGAGAGCAGCAAAAGGCGACTGATGGTATAATATGTAAGTAGAGGATTCAGTAAAACTGAACAAAAAGACTAGTGAAAAAGATTCATTTTCGATGAAGGAGCAATAAAATGCGACACTTTACAGAAGAGCAGATTGTTGATCTAGTATATGGAAAAAGCGAAGAGGGTGAACTTGTCCACAGAGAATTCGACGAGATAGTCAGACAGTATCTCATATACTCGGGCGTTGTTAGGATGTATGACGATGGTCTTTACTACAAGATTGAATGGGCTGAATTTGGAGAGGACCTGGATGAGGTAGACCCCTGGGAGCAAGACGCCCCTGAGGTGGAGCCAGTAGGTGAGGTCGTCATACGCTCCGCCTTCATCCCAAAGGGAGAGACCAAGCGTGTCCTCGTCACCCCGTCTGACAACGATCTACTCTACGACAAGCCTACAGAATGGGGACACCTGCTTGAAGCCGCCATGCAGGAAGCAGCGTCCTAGTCATACGCTGCAAACATCAAGAAAGCACCTTCTGACATACTCAAATGTAGTGATGTCAGAAGGTGTTTATCTTTTTTCCTCTTCTTGTCTCAGTTACCAAGAAAGCGCTTCGAGCAGAATCCTGACAGCAGGCACCTGATCACTTTCAGTCATTCTTGAGTCAATACCACACATCTCAATGAATGCTTTATTGATCATGCTCTCAACCAAAGACACTTCAAAAGTGTGTGCCGATTTAACTCTAATACGTAGAATACGAGAAACACCATGCTTTTTAGAAAAGATGTCATCTAACAAGTCGTGGAGAAGATGTGAGTTGCCAAGTAGATCCATGACAAGCAGAGCGCGAGCAATAGCAATAATATTGATGGAATGACCTCCAATAGGTTCATTGTCGCTTAGAGCATCCTGAAATGAGCATTCCTCTTTATTGTAGATCCTGAGAGCGTCGTGAAGATAACTACTCATCTCTTCAGGTTTAAGGTCTCCGCCATAAACACGCAAACTGCAAGATGAATTCAGTGATAGTTCACTGGAAAGAAGCTCTATCGTCTGCTCATACTCCTCGTTCAAAAGGTTGCTATCAAGTCCTCTTGAAACGCCTGATTCATACCTGACACCAGCCAGAACTCTCACAAGAACACCAAGAACCGAATACAAACTTGCTATTGGATGGTCAGCGCAAAAACATGAGAAAACATGAGCGAAATCAACCAGTCCAGCAGCAACAACCTCAGTATCAAGACCTTTAGGAAGACACGAGAAGAACTGCTGAAAATCGCCCATACCTCTCTGACTCCAAAGCAGTTTCAGATTGTCTGTTGCCTGAGGATCCAGAGCACCAGACCCAAGACACATCCTCAGTGCACGAACGTCTCTAGGAGAAAACATGGCATCAGAGGCAGCAGAGGAAGTTCTGCCAACATCATGACGAATGTCATCCCTGGACAGATAACCAATCGAAGACGAGTCAATCAAGCAGTTGGCAGCATCACGAAGAGAGACGAACTCAGCAATGTTTTTCTCAGGAGCACTTGCAATCTCATAAACACCAGCATCATATACATCCTGAATGAACTCATTGACATCTGTGTACGCTATGTTGTGAGTAATTACTGAAAGCAGCCCAAGAAACACACTTTCCTTGTCAAACCTGTTAACACTCTTAACGGCATCAGCAAGAAAATGGTTGAACAAATCTAACTGGTCATGGTTCTTGACATAATGAAGATTATTCTCAATGACACCAGCCCGGTTGACACCATCTGGATAAAGAATGAGAAAGAAAATCTCAGCCAGTCCCTGAGCAAGAGTAAAGGGCCACGCATTCTCATTCGCGCGGTATGAGAAGACACCTCTGTCGTTTGTGTTAAGAGGTGTCTCAAAACAAAAGATAGGGTCACCATGGTAGAACTTTATCATGAGATCACACTGATTAGGTGACACAATAATCATAGAGACGAAAATTCTTATTTCACCACTACACACAAGAACAATTCTGCTCTCACTGCTGGATTCAATCAACCACTCAGAATCCAGTTGATCGACAAGTTCATCCAGGCCATTAAGGTTGAAGTATGGTCCATCAGTGCTATTGCTGCTCATTTATCTTTTGTCCTTATACCTATGAATCTCTTGTCAGCGTTTTGGCATTCTATCGTATTGTTTATGATTTTATCAGTGCTTATTTTGCATGAGTATTTTTACAAAACCGAATAGCACAAGGGTAATAGGTATTAACATCTACCACCCTTGTGCTATTACCTCAGGAAGAAATCAGAACTCGTCCACAAGTCCCATCTTGCTGAAGTAGTTAGCCACCTGACCCCAGTCATAAATCCAATTCCAGGCGTAGGAGTCCTCCCAAGAACCTCTGGACAAGACAACCAGAGTGTATTCATTTTCAGACTCACAGAAAGCAAATCCGTCAATGATGTCCGTCATCCCTCCATCATTTACAAGGCTGTCAGACTGAATGGTTTTCAGATCAGTCAAATCCTCACGGAACCCAGGAATATGAGAGTAGATCTCAGAGTAGTCAAACTTGTCAGACGACGCCATGACTCCGCTCTTAGAGACAGCCTCCATCAGAACGACAGCATCCTGAAGGCTATGAGCATTCTTGGCCTCATTAATCCAGTACTCCTTGAAACCATCAAGGAAATCAGGGCCAACATCATAGGTGTCACCGTTGGAAAGAGTGATCTGTCCTCCATGACGAGCCCAGTCGTACTGCCACTCGTTGCCGTCCTGCTCAGCAGGATTGCAGGCAACATCCCTACCTAGTGCAAACTCAACACCCTGAGAAACGAGACGGACAAGAGCCTTGTCATTTATATCCATCTCGTAGAGAGAGTGAATCGTCTTCCACAGATTCTGACAGATGATCCAGGTCTCAAAACGGCTTCCCTGAGCCTGGAAAAACGTCTCAGCGCGCCTGGATTATATTGTCCACAGCGTTAGCAAACATCTTGATAACCTCAAGATTGTCATCCAGATCAATAAAACTCAAAGTCCACGAGAAGTCATCATTGCTACTCATGAGACCATCGCCATAGATCCTGTTAAGAGTAAACAGAGCAATCATCTGCTCATCGTCAGCAACATTAACTTTTACAGCAACATGGCACACCACATTACTGTCAATTTGAGATGTACGGTTGAACAGGTCAGTAATCTCCAGATCAATCCCCTTGATCTTCTGAGGTCCAGACATGGTGCGCTTCAGGATCTCTGACCGAATGAGGGGAGCCTGATTACCCCAGCGTCCAAACTCCTCATCAGAAATCTGGGTAAGCATACCCAGGATTTTGTACTCTCCATTGGTCTTGACAGCCATGAGATGTCCTTTCTCCTGTGTCGTACACTTGTTGGTTGACCTGTTGTATCTAGGTTACATCAGCCACTAGCAACAGATCAACCCAAGAAGTAGTGATGCTGGGCACAACAGAGGCCAAGGATGCAGGATTGAGGTCATCATGATTGTTTTAGCGTCCCTTAGATTAAAGTACGGGTCGTCAATCGTCAATGCTAGTAGTACTGCTCAACTTTTCTCAAATCCTTTCTGTACTTGTCTATTCCATTAGTGATCTTGTCTCAACTACTCAGTCAAGTCGATCCAACACCTTAGAACAGATCTCCCTTAAGTATTTCATAAAGGCACTCTCTGAATCAAACTTCCTCTCAGAAGCAATAGACACAACAAGTTTCAGTCCTTCATCAACTCTTGTGTTGCTACGCGACTCGAGTGGAGAAAACTCTGGACCAACGTTGCTGGCAGCAACACCTAACCACTCCCATACAGAATCAGTCAACACCTTTGTAGAATACACAAAGATACTAGCATAATACTCTTTTATAAAAGGATTATTAGGAAACATCTTCCCTCTATCTTTCTCATGCTTCTTCATCCGCAAACACGCATTTCTCAAAAAAGTCTTAAGAAAATGACCAGAAGGATCCATTAAAGCACAAGCAATGATGTACCTGGCAAGTTCCTCCAGAACTAACCTGTTAGTTTCGAAATCGCCAACAATATGAAAATCATATTTCTCATCCATCATTTCATCAGGAAGAATGTACATGATGCATCCTATAACCTCATTGACGACTGAATCAATGGAGGTATATTTCATGGGTTGAACAATTGCCGCCCTGAGAGCAACAGAAGACCTTATTGTTGGCTCAAAGATTCTCATAAATCTATTTACTTCTCTAATTTTACCCATGCATGGATCAATACTAATTGACTCAAGAGCACTCAAAACACCTCTCATACTTGTTGTTGCTGGTATACCGTTAAAAATCCTAAAAATCTATGACGATCAATCCTGTTGTAAAATGACACGTACAACAACTTGCTATTAGGATGCATTCGAGCAAATGTTCGTATGGAATGTATACAATTCAACATCAATGGTGCTGTTCTAGAATCAGTAAACTTGTTGAATGCGAGCCCGCTTCCATGAAGAAGCAGTCCATTCTTAACACTCAGAAGATACTTCTCTGGATTATGCGAATCGAACTCCATCTTGTTGAGATTGTTTCCATAAACAAGAGATATGTCGTTCATCAAGTCATCAGGAGACGGGTACACGAGGTTGTTGTTGATGACGCAGATTGCAGCAGCGGCGATTCCTCGGTCAAACCTTTTGGACTGGAGCACTACCTCACTAAGAACTTGGATACCATGAGATGTGCGAGCAGCAGAGGCGCTGTTGGTTCCATATTTAACCAGATTTTTGTTTTTTAGGTTTTCGGGATTCTCGACATCAAGAGTACACATGAGGTCCCCAGCAACTCTGAACCGGTCTTCCATTTTGTTGTACCTGTTCTCAATCCAGGTCATTTCTGACAGACGCTCAGCGAGAATCAACAGCCAGGAGTTATGATTTACGTCATCAGAAATCGCAAGACGAGAAAGATCATGAGAAACAATGTTAAGTTTTATTTTGAACTCATTGTCTGGATGAACACAAGAGATACTAACAAAGGCCCTGTCGCCTGCATATCCAACAGAGACAAAGAGGTCATTCTTAAGATAAGAGGCGCAGGCAGAGACATAGTTGTCACCAAAAGTAAAATCCCAGCAAGCATGAAGAAGGTCAAAATCTTGAGACACATCTACAGTACTAAAGATGTCGCCGCCACGAGGAAGTATTTTCTGGTTACTCACTATCATCTGCAGTTCACTATCTTTCATATATGAGATTTTAAAAAACAAAAATCAGTTCAAGGTGAGCGTGATTCCACCTTTAAAAAGCACGCTCACCTTGAACTATCTCTCTGGTTTTGTCTCAGTTCTTATTCTTCCAGCCCATGCTCTCGAGGTAACTATTAATCCGATCATCCTGAAAACCAACACCCCAGGAGTAGGTGTCATCTGTGTAGTGATGAGCAAGAATGACAACATATGCATCATCTTTGTTGTAACGGACAACAAATCCGTCAATGATGTCGTACTCTCCCATGCAAGTAAGATTAGGGTCCTCCTGCATCTTCTTTAGGTCAGTCAGTTCCTTGCTGAACCCAGGAATAAGCGAGTACACCTCCGAGTAGTCAAACCTCTTAAAGAAGACATAACGTCACTGTCATTGATTTCATCAAGAAGACGAAGAGCATCCCAGCCAGATTCCACGACTCCGGCAGTCATCTTCCAAAAATCCTTCATACCTTCAACATAGTCAGACCCCACCACGTAAGGTACGAGATCACTACTCTTGACAGGGATGTAGATAGTTCCATCGCTAATCGTCTCTGAGAGACTGTCTTTGGAATCATCAGAGACAAAGACAGCGTTTTTCCCGAAAACAAACGAAATAGCCTGGTTGAAGAAGTGCTTAACCTGTTCACAGTTGGTGTCTGTGTTCTCAGCAACAGAGGAGCAGATTCCCCACAGTTCCTGACAGATCTCTCGTGTCAGGAACTTGTTGTCCTTGACCTTGAAGAACTCACGACGAAGATCCTTCGCTCGGTCAGCAACATTGGCGAAAGCCTTGGCGTAAGTGATCTCCTTGCTCTCAAAACCATCCTCCAGAACCCTCATATCCCAAGAATAGTTGTCATAATTGTGGCTACCGAAACCAATTAACGAACTCTTAGCCAGGGTGTAGAGAACGATCTCATTCTCAATCTTGACAGCAACGCAACAGATAACACCTTCATCAATATGAGTAGCACTATTGAAGACACTTGTAACATCCTTGTCAAGTTCAGGGATCTTGTCATCATTGTCAGTGATGCGAGACAGAATGCTGTGCTGAACTGCAGGCTTATTCTCTACGCCCCAGTCAGCGATTTCCTCATCAGCAATCTCTGACAGCATTCCAAGGACTTTAAACTGCTTGTCGTTAATCTTGATGGTCATGATTATCTGTCTCCTTTTGGTTGATGCGTCTTCCACTCCTTGGATGACCTGACAATAGGATACAGCACCAACACACGCCACTCAACCCAGAAAATCAGTGAGACCAATCACAAATACAATCACTGATTCGAGCAGACGGGTTATTAGTGATTTTAAAAGCATTAGAGCAAAACGAGTAAAACAATGATGATTGCTAATCACCATGAGGGATAAATCTGCTCTCTGATTTTGTAAACATCATTTTCAGAATTTACTCTTCCATTAATCCTATTTGCGTAACTCCAGCCAATTCCGCCAGTTTTTTCATCGACTACAAGTCTTGTCAAATAGATCGATACATGGTTATATATGTCCTTGGTTCTGACCACACTTCTTTCGTATTCTGTCATGTTGGTGATCGGGTCCAAATACCCCGGAGCATCTTGAACCGGTTTAACAAATACCGTAAATCTCATAGTCCCAGTACTGACTCGATAAGCTCTTGGAGCACTGAAAAACAACTGAGAACCCAAGTCATCAGGAATACTTAGGGCTCTACTACACCACAATACTCCTCGGCCAGCATATTCGCTAATCTTGATGCAATATTTTCAGCAGATCTGCGCTGTTTATCAATAAAATCGCGGACATCAACAGGAGTAGGTTCCTTTGATGAATCTTCTGTGACTATTTCAGAATCTGTTTTTTCTTTCTTTTTACTAAAGAACATATCTACCTATTACTCCTCCTCATCGCTCTTACTCCACGACTTCCAGAACAACTCACCATCATCAATCAGATACACGTACACAAGTTCACTACTGCTTTCGTCCTGCATGACAAAACCGGTTGTGGCGTACTCATGATCATTCTCTTTAACAACCTTGCGTACATCATCAATGTTGCTCAGATCGTTACGGAAGCCAGGAATATGTGAGTAGATGTCCCGCCAATCAAAATCAGTGCTATCCGAGTGAGACACACCGCTGTCAGTGATGTTGTTTAGAAGATCTCTTGCTTCCCTTTCATTACGAATTGCCTTGGCGTCGTCGATCCACTTCTCTATGATCCCGCCAGTGTACTCAGGTCCGACGCGGAACCGCTGGTAGGCGTAACTGGTGGGCCTGAAGAAGGATGAGTCACCGAACCCTAGAATGCCGCCCTCACTCAGCCAGAGACCTGTTGCTTGCATGACTCGTGGAACATTCCGGTCAGTCAGTTCCAGCCCACTGTTCTCACGGTCAGCGACTACGAGGCGTTCCTTCTCTACTTTGGCCTCACCAATGTGGGCAAGGAGCACGCACTGAAGTATCCGATTGATGATACTGGGGACATCTTCTTCAAGCGTATACTCGTCCACCTCAAGAATCTCGGCAATCTGGTGGCAAATGGACCAAACCTGCTGAGCCAACTGGTATAGGTCCCACTTGTCTGATTCGCGTGGCAGGTTGAGTCGTTTGCGGCGAAGGTCGTCAAGGTTGCTACACGCATCCCACACCTTGATCGTCTTCTCGTAATCGTCATCCCAAAGAACTTGGAACCCCCAGACCTTTACGCAACCTCCTGGAAGAGCGTCAATTATGACCTCTGACAGGATGAAGGCGGTGAACGTTCCGTCAGGGTTGCGCACAATAAACGTGGAAACATGATCAGAAATGAGCCACATAGGATTCAGGTGAACCCTGACCAAATCTCCAGTTGAATCAGGATGCTGGTCATACCTGGGTCGCATAGCATCAAACATCTCCAGGTCAGTGACATTACTGCTGCGACTTGCAAACTCATCCTCAACTATCTCGCTAAGAACAGCAAGATTCTGGTAGTTCTGCGAGTTTTGAGACGCCATACTTTTTATCCTTCATTCAAGCAATGGTCAAGCAAATAAACCAATAGATTTCAACAATTATGGGGCTAGATGTTTTTTAGGGAGTGGTGCCAGTCAAGCATCAGTCAAAGAAAATTAATTCTTCTAGTCACTTCACAACAATGTTGTTGTTCAGATGGCCTCCATACCAGAAATCTTCTGTAACCATCTCAACAACAAAATCAGCAATGATGTGCTCATGATGGTCAAACACCTCAAAAACCATGACTGCATGACACATGCCATCACTGCTGTCCTTTGCGCTGGTGTATGACTGACTTAAAACCCTGATACCAGCAATTCTACTACTAGGATCATTCAGATTGTTGTGATAGTTTGTCCACTTATTCACACGATAGTTTACGTCAGTACAATACACTTCATCATGATAGTCCTCAATAATGACATCACGAACAACTCCATCCTTATCAACCATCTCGATACTCATACTAGAGTTGTGACGTACTGGAGTGCTTTGTGTCAGAGAAAACCCCTCCAGCATCTCAATGAAGTAATCAGGCCAATCACAAGACTCTTCTCCAAAGACATAGCCATAAAACTTGTCCTTGAAGGCATACTCATATACTTCATTAATAGTAAAAGAGTGTTCATTAGAAGAAATCACCAAAATTGTGTCGTCACTACCCTCTTCTGTTTTAGTGACAACCCTACCAATCAGATCCTTGACGAGCGGATCTGGCTCCTCAAGCACCCAGATATAGAAGCACTCACCTGACTCAAGAACAATAGCAATCTGGAACTTGTTATTAATGTCGTCAGAAAAGGCAACATCTTTTACCCTGTAACCAATAATATGCGACGACTCGTTCACAAGATCGCTGTCAGTTTCTTTAATGAAGGCATAATTTATCATCAGTAAAACTCTTTTCAGGTGGTCTATGCAAAAATAACAGGTTCAGGAGAACATGCTCTTCTGGAACTTGTTGAACATGAGTCCTGACACCAGCGAGCCAATTGCGACCAGTACAGCAATCACTCCAACAACGACAGAAAGAATGATGATACCCTTTGTCGTCCCTGCGAAAACCAGCAGAGCAGTAATGATGCCAGCGCCAACAACCAGAGCAATCAGAGCAGAAACAGCGCTCATCACCCCAACAGCCTTACGCTGACCAGTAGCAATCGAGTTGAACTTTGAGTCAAAATCAGTGGTCAATTGTCTCTCCCGTGTGAGAATATGAGTGGTTCTTGTTACTAACAATACACTAGGCAAGACAGGTAGTCAACAAGATATAAGCAAACACAAAGAGAGAAAATGCTCACAAAAAACGAACATCCCCTGTGCTCAATTCTGCCACACGAGCACAGGGGATGTCGTTTAGGGTGTGTCAGGCACTCACGGTAGCAAGAGCCTTGCACCCAGTAATGTTGCCGCCCTCATCACGAACCAGAAGGTCGGGAACAAGGAAGTCCTTGCGACCCATCTTAGCGGCCTCAACAGCCACAAAACGAGAGACAATGAAGAGTGTACCCTCCTCAGCATCAGGCAGCCCTGCGCCATCCTCAAACTCCTGCACAAGGTCAGCACCAAGACTGATGGGAACCTGAATGCCTCCCTGAACCTTGATCTCAATCGTGTCCGCCTGAGCACGCTTCAGACGGGGCGCAGGAATGGTTGAATCAGGCTCAAACGAGATCAGTACCGAGTCGTTAGCGTCAAGGACATTGACAGCGTGAGGGGTGAGGTTCTTGATGGTGGTCATTTTACGCTCCTTTTGTTGATGTCAGAACTCTTTGTCCTGACTGATGAAACAATCATAGCAACCACCCGAACCAAGCACAACCCAGGAATCAGTGATCCACATCACACTAAACCATAGCAAGAAGAAAACACCCTGATTGTCAATTGGTAAACAATCAGAGTGCTTAAAAAGATGATGTCAAGTGAAGGAACCTTTGGAACCAAGCCAACTTCTCACACATCGAACTTACAAAACAAAGATGCCTGGAGGTTCCCTCACCTAACAGAAACAATACTAACACTTTCTACATACATTAGTCAAGCAGAAAGCATGTGAGTCAGGGCACAAAAAAGAACAGGGGCAGGATGTTTGAGATCCTGCCCCTGTTCTATCAGATGTGCTTGAGGTACTTCCCGTCGAAGGGGACGGGGTTCTCAGAGTAGTCGTCCCATGCGCTCAGGGCGTCGGAGACGCTTCCAGAACGAGCCCAGGAATGAGCCTCAGCGTTAGCAGCATGGCGAACGGAACGAGCCTTACCACGGAGCATAGCGGCGTCGGCGCGGGAAATGGACTTACGGGCGGCGGTGTCGAACTTTCCACATGATGTTCTCCTCGGTGTTTGTGTTGATGGCACCTTGCTCTCAACTTCTGAAACTAGTATAGACATATCATCCAGACCGACGCAACCCTGAAACCAGTGAAGTGGGTCACATGCTCACAAGAGAACACATGTAAACTGAGTCACTTGCTCTTCTGGAATGGTGAAAGAAGGAAGTCAGCAACCTTACGAGCCGTACTTGCTGGAGCGTTGTCAGCATACTTCCAGTCAGAGGTGTATTCCTCGCCCAGTTCGGTAGCAGCATCATACGCCTTGACAAGAATAGATCGGATACTTGCCTCGTTCTCGCCATCAACATACCCATTTACACCTTGACGACGGATCCTCTCAACATGCACACCAATGTAATTGAAGTCCTCAATCCACTTGCAAGAAACTCCCCAACCATGAACCTCAATACTAATCCCATTTGGCTGATAATTTTGAACAACGAACAAATCATCCACGTCTGGCATAGTGTCCCAGATTGCTGATACCACACCCCTTCCGACGTAGTCAAGAATGTCCAGGTCTTCTGAGTTCCGAGAGATAAGAAAGTGGCTAAACTCAGGAAAGCAATTCTCTCGCACCTTAATCTTGGTCAGCATCCTTGCTTTCCAGATGAGGTAACGAACAGCATCAGTTGTCACCTCATCCACAGAGTCAAATACCTGGCGTACCGAAGCGCGGCACCTGCCAATAGAGTAGCGCGCCTTAACACGAATCTTGTTCTTCTTTGCGGAAGAGATGATTACCTGAATGTCCTCATCCTTCACGTTGGCAACAAGAACCGCATCGTCAACGGCATAAAGCAGGATCGTCTCAGGGAACATTGACTCACGTGCAACAGCATCAACAACACGATCAATCACGTTCGACCTATCTAAAATAAGATCCTCAAAAAAGTGAGCCTCACTGGGAGCATTCTTAAACTTCTTGGGAAGATTAGTAACTGACATTTTTCTCCTAAAGGTGTGTTGTGTCTGGATCCTGGATTGATTATTGATCTGTTACTTGCTGGCGGCCTTCTCAGCCTTGGCGTACACCAGCACCCCAGCCAGACCAAGCAGGCCAGTCATAAAGGCGTTGGAGTGACCACTGATAACAGCGGCAACTCCAAAAAGCCCTGCCAGAGCAAAAAGCGCGTAGGAGATACGAACAAGGGTCTTGACGCTGCTGGTGTTCATGACTGGTTCCTTTCATAGTGGCTCTGCCTTGTTGCCTGAACCTTGATGACACTAGCATACATACTGCATCAAGGTTCAGGCAACTGGTTTAGTGGTGAAGTGGGTCACATGTGCTTGGGGAGCCCATAGTGGCACTCCAGACAATACTCGTCAACCCCCGCCGAACAGACAGTTGTTAGGGTGTCACACAGACATGTTTGTGCATGACATGCTTGTGGCCCTGGATTGTCCCGTCAGGCATCATCTTGTAGCAGTCATAATCGACACTGCCATCAGTCTTTTTCACCAATGGGCTCCCAGACATGTTTACCTCCCAGTGCTTAAAACGAGAGTTGTGCGAGAGGGTTGATGCAGTCCTGTTGCTGTTGAAGATCGTGGACAGGGAGAGCATGACGGCAGGAAGAGGAGAAATCATGGTAGGAATCCTTTCAGATGAGTTGCTGACGTGTTGTGATGACTCCAGTGTAGGCAGGTTGCTCTCGCTGGGTCAACGCCTGAACTGGTGAAGTGGGTCACAAGGACAGAAGGGGCTGCTGTCCATGATGGCTCCTCTGCTGGCGTCCTCTCTTAATGACCAATCTCACACCTATAACTCCTTGACTGAACAAGCAAGAAACTGGTTCAATGTATGCTGACATATTGTCAAGCACAGAAACAGAATAGGACACTTCAATCATGAATACCAACAACACAAAGAACACCAACCTCTTTGATCTGAGCAAGGTCTCTGAGCAACTAAAGGATTCTCCCAAGACTGAATTTAAGAACATACAGGACATAATTGACTTCACGTCCTCATTCAGCCCAAGTCAGCACACCACAGAGATTACCGATGAGTTCAAGAAGGCTGGTCTTACTGGACCTGGATCTGGTTTGTTCAACACCCTGAAGAATCTGGGCAAGATTGATGAGGATAGGACTCGGCTCATTGAGAGCATCCCAGCGTATGCACCCTGCCCTGAGACCAATATGTACTACTACGTGACTACAGACGGCTGCATTGTCAACTCTCGTACACTCCAGGTGACAGAACTCGACGACTCGTTCTGGGAGTACCTGGAGGTGTTTCAGCAGGAACTTTGACCAGAATCTTCGGTGTTTGCTGAGTTTTTGTTATGACGCCTATTACAGCAATTTTGTCAACCTATGCCTGCAGTGCTACACCCAATGACATGCTACAATGGGCGCTTCAATAAATAAGACAGGGATAACAGAAAGGTTTCACCAGGATGCCTGTTGCATGCAGTCACACTAATCCTCTGTAATCCCTTGACTTGTAGTACTACATATTCTGTGTTATAATACACACATATCCATTGCAAGTCAACCCGTTTGAGAGGAGGTGAGCCTGTGAGGTTATATGACACAGTGACCAGACACAGGTTCACTACAGAAGATGGTGTTGATGCAGAACAGGTAAGCGCTGATCTGGCTCAAATGATTAATTGGATGGCTGAGGCAGAACGAGAGGTGCTTGCCAGTACAGAGTTCCACAACTTAGCGCTGAAGACCTTAAAAGGTAACAGACCAACTGGATCGCTGAACTCATGGGGTAGAAAGAGACTTTCTCGTTATGACTTCTCGTTTCAGAAGCACAACATGAACGAGATGCTGGTCTCTAACGTGGTGAGCACTCTGGAACTGTACGCTATGAGCGTCGGTCTATTTCAGGTGATGAGTACTCACCCTAAGGAGACCAGGCCAGAAAAGATTCTCTCTCACTATAGAAGCACCTATCCTGGTGCTCCGCAACCCACCAGTGGAATGGTTCGCGCTCACCTGATCAGGTACCACAAGAAGGGTGAGCGTAAGGCGTCTATACCCGGAGTGAGCGCTAAACTGAACCTGGCTGTCTGTGACACGAAGTTTTCTCCTAAATCATTTCGAGACGAAAATGACCCTTTAAGTGTTGTTGTTCAATTCAGGACTCCTCACTATGGTCTAACGAGTGTTCACCTGAGGCTGCCAGACGATACAGAACGATTCGGCACAGGTAAGGTATGCCGTCCAACCATCCGCCTGAGTAACAAAGGACAGGTCGTCTTCGACATCGCTGTTGAGCATGAGGTGGATACTCGCCAGACCAAGAATGTCGTTGGTGTTGACCTTGGTAAGATAGAGCCGTTTGTCGCTACAGTCATTAATCCTGAGACTAACCACAGGTCTGCTCCGTATTATGCCAACTACAAGAGACGGCTTGGTTCTTTAGTTAGAAAAGAGCAGCAGCGCCGAGAATTGACATCCCGTCTGTACGAGAAGGCAGATCTCTGTGAGAGATACAATCGAGTCCAGCACGCTCAGGTTCTCAGGACCGAAGCGAAGCGCGTCAGTGCTAAGGCCACTCATATTAAGCACGAGATTAGCCAGTGTATCGCAAGCCAGGTAGTGAGTATTGCTGACCAGAACGACTCTCATGTCTCTCTGGAGAACCTGTCCTGGCTGGATTCTCGAGGTGGTAGATGGCCTCACGCAGAGATTCAGAGTAGAATAGAGAACACCGCTAAGCGCTATGGGCTGAAGATAGTCAAGGTGAGCGCCAGTAACACCTCTAAAACCTGCTCTCGTTGTGGTGGTAAGACATCCAATAACTCAAAGACGCGAGTTGGTACCTGTTCTGTATGTGGTTTTGAATTAAACCGAGATGTAAGCGCCAGTCGTGAGATTGCCCTTCGAGCAACATCTCCTTCATCTCGATCCCGTGAGAGAATGCGTTCTCTACTGAGACAGAGACAAGAAAAGCAAAGTTCGGCTGCTACGCGACAGTCGAAGCCGGTCACTGCCCTGAGTGGAAACCAGGGACACACCGGTACCTCAGAATCTCTTTCCGAGGCGACGCTGATGATGGTGAGAGAGAATCTAGACTCTAGAGGCTCTCCAACCTGGTCAGCGAGTGTACTTACTCAGAACTGGACTACTCAATGGGATACTCCTGGTGATTCCTACAAGGTATATACAAACACTCCTGATTTCAGAACGATAGTCTCCTGCAACTGGACTAGATTTAATACTGGTGACACTGACCGAGGTGACCATCAAGGTAGAGAGATACTCCTCCAATACAACTGAGATCAGGGTCTCTTTCTACCTTGAAGACGACTTTGATCCTGAGTACAAGATTTTTCCATACAGGGCAAATATTCTGCTCATAAACCACTGGGTTGCTTTGTTTGCTGAACGGCTGACAGAACTGCTGGAGCATGTGGACAACTATGACAGCAGAGTTGAGATCGCTCTAAGCACAAAGAAGTCAAAGAAGGAGCGCAGGCACCAGATTAGTCTTGGTGATGACATTTCTAGCACAATCAGTATTGTCTCAGAAGCAGTCTATCTGATTGAGCCTGGAGAAATTGGCCTGACGTCAGCAGTTCTCAGCGCAATGGCTAACAGAATTATCTATCCTGACGGGAGGATTCTGATTCAGGACGCCAAGAACACAGGTCTAGGTGACATCACCGCAGAGAAATATGAGGAGTCAGTCAAAGCGGCTCTAAGCAACAACAGGTGGCAGGAACCACTGTACGCTCTCAAGCCACTCCACTCGCTCATGCGTGCTTGTGGAGCACTGATTATTCATCCAAGTACTCCTGTTCCAGGATACATAAACAGGTTTGATAGAAGGAACGCAAACCTTGACATCATACTGAGCAGATCTGTATCCACTGGTGTCAGACCTATGTCTCTCAGGCAACTGGAACTGATTCAGAGGATCATCAACCACGACTCAGGAATGATCCTACTGGGTAACTCGCTTCTCGGTTTTGGAACCAGCAAGACCATGACCAGCATCCTCTCAGAAGAGACTCTGGACATGAGCACAGACCTGCTGGCAGACTCAGCGTCAATAGTGTGCCAGGAAGCACTCATGACGACAACTCCTGACGAGGCGTTGTCCATTCCTGGTGTTCTGGCTATGCGAGTGGTCATCAGGTCACTGGCAGCATCCATGGACTCAGCAAATGAGTGGGAGCACCTACGATCCGTGTTTCTTGACGACACGGACAGAATCATGCATCCGGTACAAGACGTAGCAAGTGTGTGTCCGCAAATGGGAATAGTCAGGTCATACGTTACTGACATTTTGGCGCTCGCAGGACTACTGGACAACCATCTAGGAATCAGTTCTGACAGCATGAGTGTTCTTGCTCTCACCAGAAAACAGTTCTTCGTAGGGAATGCGTTCAGGAGAGTCAACAAGACGATGCAACTCTACCACACAGAAGTCATCAAGACGGAAACAAGCCCTTACTCCTCTTTAAGAGACAGCATGGGTCCTCTTGCTCGTGATGCCTTTGAACCACTAATTGTCTCTCTTCTGACAATTGCAGGTGTTGAACCAAATCCAAGCACATCTGTATCAAGCACAAAAGAGTTCTGTAGCATTATTATTCCTTTGGTTGAAACAATGTCAGCAGTAGAACAAAATGATCAGTGAACACAATTAATCCAAGAAGCAGAACAAGGCACAGTAGTAGAGAATACATAAAAGAAAAACAGATCTCTAAAAAAGAGGATAAGAAGGCAGACAATTATGGAATCACAGAGCAAGTACCTGTCAGATGAGCCAGTATCACTGATGCTTGACTGGAGGATTATTAATGACGGCAGAAATTATAAGATTCAGGCAAATGATTCCAGTGGTCAGTATCGAGTAGAAATTGACAGATCAGCAAAAAGAATGGACATCGACCGGTCCTATAGCCACAACATAACAAGATTAACTGTCAGTTCCTCTGAGCCTGACAGTCCTTTCAGGGGATACAAGCCCAAGATTACCTTAAGAATCATCTCTTCTGGCAAGCACGCCAAAGAGATTGTTCCCAACAAGGCAGAGGAGTACCTGAATGGGCACTGGTTGACTATCCTTGCTGAAAAGAATGGCAGAAGTCGTCTCATGCATCAACAAGAATGATGACAGATTTCATGAACTTGTTGTCGAGTTCTCACGTGGGATGGATGCTAAACTTGACAAGAAGTTCTCTGGCGATCTTAATGCACTGAGGTTTACTAGGGAGATGTCATCCAGAATTCAACCAGGTCGCGTTGGAATCACTTCTGCTCTACTGAATATGCTACAGATGAGCACAATCTATACAAGTGCTGATTCACTTATTCAAGAGGCAGAAAAAGCAGGGCTGACATCATTATGCGTACAGAACAGCAGCAATAACGACTATATTTTCTTCAGCCCTGAGTCAGTGTTCTGGTCGTTGATTGTTGATCCAAAAAATGACATTACTAAACAATGCTATAAAGGGACATCTTACTTCAATCAACGGAGAGAAGTCAAACCCAGTACAATCTCATTTATTAGAGAGGTGTTAAAAAAGCATCCTAAGACAATAGATCTTTTGAAGGACTTGGGTAGAAACCTCCTCTTAAGTCGTTCAAAGTACTCCTTCATCACCCAACTTCCTGTTGGCATCATTGACAATGAGCCCTTGAAGCGAAGCGTCAGCAGGTTTGTCAACAGAGACACAAAGTACTTGACAAACATGAATGGAACTTCATATATTGAGAGTCGAGAGGTGAAGTCTGTCTGCCTGCTAGTTGCGCTTCAAGCCTTGTGCTACCAGTCCAAAATCAGCGACCCTGCTATCAAGAAGCATGAGGACAAGGCGAACGAGATAATAGCACCACTAATGAACTTGAAGCCAAAAGAGCAGGACGTATTAAGGCTGAGAAGGTGCGTCTTAACAGTTCTGGCAATCACTGAAGCGCTGGACAACCACCTTGGCACCAGTATGTTCGATCAGGTAGTTCAAGGTACCAGAAGAACCATGCTCAAGAACATGTCACTGGTTAAAAAAGAGATTCCCAACTATTCCAAAAACGACAACCTGTCTGTAGAGGTCAACCAGCATCTTTTTGCTGTCATGGCAGACATGGTGTCAAATCTAGTCGTAACTCTCTGTGAGACCGCTGGTATTTCAGCATCATCCACCAGCAAATATACAACAGAAGACCTTGACGATTTCAAAGACCTGAAGAACCTGTACAACAGCCTTGCACCAATAGTCCCAGTCATTCAGGCAGTTATGAAGATCTGAGCAGAAACAGAAGACACGCAAAAAATGAAGACATTTTTTCTGGAAGAGTATGAAGACCTAGACTGTGAGAACAACTCTGACCTGAGAATCTATATGTCTCTATCTGTCGGAACTAGGAGCAACAACGAGAAGTACGTCTTGGTTCAGGTTTATCGTCGCAATCCAGAGTGTCAGAACAATAGAGGATTTGCAGTTGGATTGCCAGGTTCTATTAACATCTCACTGAACCTGAACACTGACGAAAACCCTTATGATAACTACCTCCTCCATCTGATCAGTGAAAACAGGATCGCAGAGGACCACTGGCTGATTCTGTTCGTCAGACGACTTGCTGAACTCCTTGCCTGCACACAACACAGAAAAGGACGGCTCAGCATTGGCGTTCTCTCAGAGACAGACAACACGGCTCTCATCAAGAACTCTGTTCAGGTGATAGAACCAGGCCAGGTGGGTCCCACAGCAGCACTGATCTCGGCTATCACACTCACAGACGTCTTTAACTCTTTGGAGGACATTGAGAGGTTCGCACAAGCAACAGGTGCCATAAATGTTGTGTCACCTGTCAGTGCAGAGGAGTCAGAGTGCTGTGAGCCTAAGTTCTCAAGTGTGCACTCTATTGCTGAGAGCATTCTTTCCTACACATCGCCTGACACACCAGAGAAACTGGAGCGAGAAAACCTTGAACGGATTTTTAGCATGAATCTGCATAGTGCTCTATCTGAAAGTGATGACAACAGCAACAGAGATGAGATGGTACTTGATCAAACGATTAGAAAGATGACACCTCAAGGACAATTCCTAAGAGCAGCCCGTGCATCAGGAACACGTGGATTTCTGGGAGTTTCAGATCCATACTTCAAGTTCAAACCGTTCTTGGATTTCACACTGAAAAATCCTCGTAGCAAGCATATGTCTGAACATGCTTGTGCTGCTCTAAAGATGGCGTTTTCGTCTGTCAGCATGAGTGACCTGCTTGAAGTTAAGCCATACAAGCATGAAGACATCACGAGTTATCTGATGGTGCTTGCCAAGTCATATTTTCTCGTCCTGATCTCGGCTAATGGCGACAAGGAGATCAATGATGCTAGAAAGAACATCGACCCCTACAGACTAAGAGTCCTTGATGAGTTCAAAAGTGTATATACAAACACCAAAAACAACAGTAAGGTAAATGAGATCATGGAGCACATCTCAAATGAGATTACTGCTAACACTCTGACTGCCGCCTACCTGCTTGACAAGAGTGTTAGCAGAGGCTTATTTTACAGATTGGTAAGGATGATGCAAGAGTCTTCAAAAGAGGCAGGAGAAATCGCCTCTGCAAGGCAGCAGTCAGTCAGTCTTGGTGCCGTGATGCTGAACGTGTTCCTGAGCGAGACGTTATCTAACCAGACGCCCAAAGATCTGTCACTCCAGCAAGTATCCGCAGAGCCCGTCTTCAGACTGATGAAGGCCGGGCAGACAGGCCCAACCACAGAGGCCGAATCGGCACTCTAAGATCTATAGAGTCATATGGTGTAAAATTACATTTGCTTATGAGTATATAGAATCTAGTTGCAAAGAACTATAAATAAGAGTTGGTCATTTGCACTCATCTCACCTCCCCTGACATCACGTCTGCATGAGTGAGTAAAGACAGCAAAACGGCATGATTACTTGCAAAAATGAGAACCACATGCTGATTCGATCCGTTTTTACACCATATGACTCTATGAGATCTAGTAAACATGTTGCAAGGGCATCTGGTCGCCTCCCCACCACCTGAGGGCTTACAGTCGTAGCTCCGTCTATGCCCTGCTTGCACACAATGTGTCTGGCGTCACTACTTGTCTTGTTGACTATTGGTGAGCGGTGCTCGTACAATCTAGGTGGTTCTGTCTGACATACGTACACACCAGGAAGGAACTGCTGTGAGCACAAGGACTCCACACAACATAAACGTTATGTACCTCAACGAGGACTCTGGGCAGGTGTTTGTCGCCAACAGGAAGTTTGGTGACTCTGTGACAGCCCTTGAGGTTTGGGAGGTCATCTCAGACCTTCAAAAAGTGATCGACAATTCCGTTTGTGCTATCTCTTACTCATCCTACAAGAAGGGCGAGAGCCCGTTTTCAAACAGGCTGAATGAGGAGAACTTCATCAGCACTCTCGAGAAGTCGCTGAAGGGATTTGAGGTGATGTCAGATGGGTCGTTCAGCAAGGAGTCCAGCACCAGGTCTGTTCTTGCTCTCCTTGGGTCAGAGGCTTCATTCATGCCTGCGGTGCTCAACATCATCATTGCTCCTCAAGGTAATGGCCTCGTGGTTAAAGTGGACGACAAGAAGGCTGTCACAGACAAGGTTTCTTATGCCAGCGCCTGTGAGATTGAGGACGCTTTCAAGGAGGTCCTGTACGAGATTCCGTCTCGTGACTGGCTCTTTGATCAGGCGGCTGTTGTTGGTGTCAGGAACGGTGAGACCTACGTCGTAGACATTGAGGAAGGCACGTCTGATGAGGTGATCGAGGTCCTGGAGAAGTTCTACGACCTGGACTACAAGGACAACCTGCTCACCTACTTCGGTGGTGACTGGGACGATCAAATCATGCCATTTGACTCCCTTGACACAGATGATGCTGCAGAGGTGCTTGATACGATCAGCCGGCCTGAGAGCACTCTCGTTGTTGACCTCAGCGGCTCCAAGGGTTACCCGGTTGTTGGCGTCCCTCAGATGGTGGGCAGTGATGACCCTGTGTGGTTCGACATCAAGGACCGCGCCAGCATTGCAAGTGGTATCGCCAAGGTCAAGGAGATGGGTGACTGAAAGACGTCTCTCTTGTCTCTTGTGGTCAGGTCCTTTGTGCTAGACGAACGATGATGACACAAGCACAAGAAACTCTCTTTGAGCATTCCGCTTGTTAGCACGAAACCTCGTGTATGGGCATCTGTGTACCTTCATACACGAGGTTTCGTGCTTCGTGAGTAGCCCGATAAGGGTCAGAGAGTAAAACCCTCTCAGAATCGCTTAGAACGCTTCTGGCGTCTATCCACACACCAAGCACTACCTCTTGGTACACACCATCGCCTTCCGGTCACTCAATGCGTAGGCGCCTGAGCCTGACTCCGCTGCAGGACTCACCATCACCCCCTCCAACAGACCACCACCCTACACGGGTGCTTGCCCAGAGCGAGGCACGATGCCTACAGAGGAGAGGCCCGAAAATTCCCTATCCTAGATCTATAGAGTCATATGGTGTAAAAACGATCTGAGTGCCAAAGCAGGCAAGAAAGATACGTGCTGAAAGGGTGCTGGCTGGTACACCTCTAGAGCAGCATCTGCTGACCTTTATCCATCCAGCCACAATCAGTTGAATGGGCGCCTCTGTCAAAGCAAAATCTAGCATCGCGTATCAACGATCCGTTTTTACACCATATGACTCTACATAACTTGTAGTACTATCGTCGGCCTCTTGTGGTGGCGGAAGTCCTTGTGTGTGGCAGGTGTGGTTGCTCTACCCCAGGATGATCTACCATGTGTGTACTAATAGGTTTTATGTTGGTTTGAAGTGCCATCTATAACCAAAACCAATTTTACACCATATGACTCTATAGATCTTGTAAACGGGTTTTGAGGTGCCTCTCCTGTTCCTTGTCTAAGCCATTAGGTGGGTGCTTATCTCTCTGCGGGAGATGCTGCTGGCTCTCTACAAGATGTAGTCCTGCTCATCAATCATGCTGTGTGCCGGACGTCCTTGCTCTATCTGGTCTACAATGATGCTGACAGACCCTCTGGCGCTCTTAGGGGTTCTTTCTGGTACCCAGATGCATCTCGACAGAGAAGTGCTCTCAGAATGGCTTAGAGCGCTTCTGAGAGCACGATGGTTGTTTGCTTGTCTGTGAGCACACCTGCCTGTCAGTGGATCACACTCGCCCGAATGAGGAATTGGGTGGCTCAGGGTGCAGATGTGTATGAGGTGGAGAAGTGGCGTTGAGGATAGATGATGGCAAGAACGTGGCGAGCGCTTATTTTCTCAGTGCTGGTTGCTTCCGTGATAGAAGCGATCCTTTGCCTGATCCGTAAGTGGCTTGATGGTCAGGTAGGCGATGATGCACTCACACCAGATAATCAGCAGAGTAAGGTACCAGGGAGCACTGATGACAGCAAGAACAGCGCCAGTGCACACTGAGAAGACCATGTGCAGAGTGAGTCCGACGAGAATGACTCCCAGAGTGCCCTCAGTGTCAGTGTACGCCTTGTTCCAGGCACGCTTCGCTGACTCGCCTGCCTTGCTGATGATGTTCATTGTGACCCTTCCTTCCTACCTGATTCCTTGTATTCTGGAAACCATGAGATTTGCACTGAACGGGTTGTTCTGTCATCCAGTGTAGAGCATCAGGGCCTCATCTTCCAGTTTATGTAGTAGTGATGTGTGCCACAAAAGAGAGAACGTCGTTCCTGTACTGGTTGGTTGAAGACAGGTTAGGCGTGACACAGGAGGTGGTAGTGGTGGCATCAGATAGTGCAAGCAAGGAGTTCCTATAAGAGCCTTCCTTCAGAGCATCTTCTTGGTACCAGTAGTTGTGCTGCAGGCACAGCAGGACATCCAGACCTTAGAACAGGTCACTCATTCTGATTCCTGTTCGACCGGTCTGATTCAGGCAGTCGTAGCACATGCACTCCTCCTTCAAGTGCCTGCACACATCCAACCCGTACCACGAAGAGCCAGAACTGAGCCAATGGGCGACCTCACGAGCATCAGAAAGCCACTGGTTGAACTCATCATCACTGCTACCGTTCTTCGGATCCAGTAGGACGACAGGTGTCATCGGAAACCTTGGAAGCAGACCACTGCTGTCAATACCGAGCCCAAACTCATCCACCACCTGACCAACATCCTTCATGACATCCAGCGGACCAACCAGTGACAACGACTCAACCATATAGTCGTTCCTTGCATTATCGCTCGATTTACCCTGATTACACATTCCTAAAAACACACCTACATCTTTTCGGAAGAACGAGGTAGACCTGTCCTCAAAAGAGTCCTTATTGTGAAAGACACGGTTCGTGTAGTACACTTCAGGACTGCCATCCCTTACAACAGAGACGGTATCTGTCATCATATAGAAGACGTACCTGAGAAAATCGACACTGAAAACCATGTCTGCCTCAGAGCAGGGAGTCGCCGTTGACACAAGGCTTGCACCAGAGTCACCAGCCCTGACAACACTACTGGTAAGTGGTGATGACATAACGCCACCAATAGTGCCACGAACATCATGACCAATCTGACTCCTGTGAGCGTTCATGGAGATTTTGTATGGCCTGCTCTCCTTGTAGCCACCAACAGCCAGCGTCCTGTGAGCCATCTTCGTGTCAGCAAACCGAAAGATTGTGCTCTTACCTGGACGCTTTGGTCTGAATGACACAACCTGTACAGCAACTCTGACCCGTCCTCGGTTGACCAACTCTCTGCCTCCTAGTGTTTTTCTTCTTGCAATACTACGAAAATGAATCACAAATACTGGAAAGAAACTTCTCAGGAAGGGTTATCTTCACTCTTCTCTGAGGCACCCACATAATACTCTCTGTATCAAGACCTTTGTTAGACCTATTGATTTCGTAACTCATCCAGTTATCAAAGGTGACATCAGAGTGAAAATGTTTTTTATAGAAATAAAAGCAACACTGGTAACAGTCAGCAAACACTGGAGTTGTCTCAGACAGAAACTTCAGTAGAGCAATATTATTCTGATTCGCGTCAGAAATAAGAAGCATCGTGCTCCATTTTGTCTCTATAAAAGTTTCTGACAAATATGAATGCTTCACTGGATTCTCACATGTCATGTTGAACAATGAGAACATAATGCTGGGAGATGATGAATCTGCAACAATAAACTTATCACATAATCTAAGTGATTCTGAGACGATGGTTCCAGCCAGAGAATTTTTCTTTAAATCTGTGCTTGTGTAATAATACGCAATAATTTCAACATTTCTTACAGAGCAGAGAACCATATTCTCATTAGAATACACAACAGAGGAACGAATGTGATAGCCAGAGAGATCTATCTCTTTCTGGTTAATAACCTCTTCATTAATCCAGTGAGGGTATTTAGTCATTGTTCTTCCTGTTAACTCTTCATTTCTCTTGTCGCTCGACTTTTGCTAAGCGCACCAAAACCAATCAGTCAAAATAGAGCCCGCCTAATAGATTCTTTGCTTGAGACATTTACACCTACTCCCAGGGATTCAGATCCGCCCAGAAGATGTAGTCAGAAAGTTCCCGCTCCATACCCTCAACAAAGACCTTGACCTCATCACTTCTTCCAAGATTTCGAATGAACTTCTCGTACTCGCTGATGAACATGGGTGACGTCTTGTATGATAGTTCAATCTCTGACATGAAGTCAACTATGTTGTTCTCCTCGATGTCAGGTTCATACACGAGCAGAGATGCTGACCAGCCAGAAGCAACGTCGCCATGATTCGGTTTGCCGTCTTTCACCTCATTCTCTGAAGGAATCAAGGCTGTTGGGTTTATCAACATCAGACCACCAAACAAAGGAGAATGAACGTATCTCTCAAGGAACTGAGGGCGCTCCTGCTTCAGTGTGTGATACATGCTCACAAGAATGTCTGAGGAGATCTCCTGACGAATCTGCCTGGCATTATCAGGGTTCTTCAAAGGCAGGCCAAGAAAAGAGTACTTCTGAGAAAGTTGGTACAGATAAAGATCCTCTTCCTTGTTTACATACAGAGGGGATACAACAACCCCATTAGGAAGGAAAGAAACGCCTCGACCATACTTTTTGCTTGAATCTCTTCTCATCAACCAGGACAATAAACCCATTACCTAAAACCACCAGTTCGCTTTAACAAAACTGCCTGTCTGGGCGCTGAGTGAATCTTGCTTGCACTCAGCGCCCAGACATCTGCTCACCTATGAGAATCCATGTCACTCATAGTCATCATCAATGGTGAAGTGGTGACCCAGGTCCGCAAGTTCCTGCATGGTGTAGGAGTACCATGTCTTAGGCTCAAAATTGAAGACAACCTCACCAGTGACATCACTCTCCATGGTGCAGTGACCAAGATTCGAGTGGAACCAGAACACCCCAGCATCCTTGTCAAGTAGGACGCTGATCCCATCTTGGTTGTGGTCGTGATCCTCAATAAAAATCTTAGCCAGTTCGATGCTGGAGGTGTAGCGAGCCCGAGACTCCACAAGATCCAGTTTCTGGCCTGCGCTCACACTCAGTCGAACCTCACGTCCCTTGTTGTCAGAGCCAGCCGGAATGGACATCTTCCTGACATCCTCAACCCTGTTCTTCACAATCTGGTTGTCGATGCAGCCAATGTGGTCATACATCCTGCAGGCGTGGTAGAAGAGACCAGCAACCTTGTTCTGCTGGTTGTCCTCATTAGCAGACATAGCGTATGACAGGTTAGCGGGGATGTATGACGCCCATTGAACATTCGTGTGGTTCAGGATCATACCCTGCTCGTGGTCGTTCTTGGTCTCAACGACTGCAAAAACGGCTCGCATGCCCATGTCTGACATCTCCTTGGTTTGTTGTCTGTGTGGCTGTTTGTCTGGCACCAGCATACACAACATGCAGACCAGAATCCAGGTGAGAACAAGTGACTTGCAGCACATGATGGAAGATGGACGCAATGCAGGGGAGAGAACAGAGTGACCACTGCCACCATATGCGACCTTATCCAGAAGGTGCAGGGCAATGGTTCAATGATGTACAATAGAGTGCAGATGTGCTGACATCTGTTCAGTAGGATTTATAAGAAAGATTGAGTGCAAGAATGACTATTCTGCCATCTCCGTCGTCCCAGTGCCACCAGAGGGGTACCAGGTGGTTGAACAGGTTGACGCAATCGACATGAGCCCAGAGATTACCTACAGCCATCATGTGCCACTATGGGATGGAGATAAGTGGTGGGATGGATATGGCGCTGACCTTGACGGACCAGCAGATGGCGACATTCAGGGCGTTCACTTCATGGCTGCTGTATACAGAGTGTTCCTGGATCCACCAGAGCCAGAGGAGGTGTACTTCTGCCGTTCTGAGGATCCAGTCTGGCTTCTTAGGAGGAAGTAAAAACAGCGCCTAGAGTTGCTTTGAGATCTTCGTGTAGTGCTCGTACTCACATTGCTTGCACAAACACTCCTTGTGATGAGCGAACACTGACACAGGAAGAAACGACTCAGCCTGAGAGCACCACTCCACCATCCTGTACCGACTCTCCAGGACGCTCTTCAACTGCTCCTTTGACGTATCGTGGTCCAGTCCTTTTGCCATGAGGTTCTTGTTGGTGACGAACCTGCATATCCTGCCCACACCAGAGTCATTGAGAACGTCAGAGATCTGCCTCATGGTCTCGAACGGGCCAGCAACGACCTTCAACCTGACCTCATTGCATTCAGAATGCATGTCAGAGTAGTCGATGACCTCACCAGCAGTAGCACCAGTAATCTCCTGCTGCTCACAGAACTCGGCAACGGCAAGACGAGAAAGAGCCATTGAGATGGAGAATCTGTCCTCAGGCTCTCCGCCCCGCCACGAATAGAACGAAAAACTGTCATTTATTCGTGCGGATACAGAGATCTCAAAACTGGCAACATCAGCACCATGCAGGGTAATTGAGTTCAGTATTTTAACATCGAAAGATCTGTGGTTTTTTAGAATCAAACTCTTGGCAAATCGAGACGGGACTGTCTGTGTGCCAAACTCATCATCCCATGCGCTTAAGTCTGATTTAACAGAAACACTCCCAGTTCTAACATCGCCATGAAGTACATCAAAATCAAGTAGTTCTTGACCATAAAAATGATACTCCCTGCGTATTCCACGTCCAGGGGTGTTGGACATACTGTCCAGCCAGTCCTGCTCATCATTACTCAGAGCCAGGTCAACAGCATCCGCAAGGTTGTCAAAGTCAATACTGTCGCATGTGGTGCTACTAGTCATGATGCCTCATTTCTCCCAGTAATGTGTCAATAGGAGTCGTTGATCCTTTTCTGTAGTTGTGTCTGAACTTTGGGGTCAGGTTGTAGAAACCAAGTCGTTCAAGATTAGGATAGTCAATACGAGACAACACTCCTGGACGACCTTTACTCACATCGTACTCGTGAACCCCGCTAAGAAGAACTGGCACTCCAGTCTCATTGAGAAAATCAAGCACAGCGAGAGATCTGCTGCTGAGATCATAAATCAAACATGTTGCAACAACACACACTTTTGTATTCTCTGTAACTGTGCTACTGATGTCGATAACAGACCATGCTATAAGGTGATGAGAACTAGTCGTCTCACTAACCGCATTACTGACTGCATTAGCAATCATCCAGCCTTCAATCAGATTGTTACTGGCACCAGAGACACCAACCAGAAATACTCCTATCTTATTACAAAGAGGCACAGGCCCACATAACGTCTCATTGTAGTCGTTGAAGAAGTTCTTGACAAGAAGTCCTCCACTGGTAGCAGCATCTTTCCAGATCGATGGTCTGTCCCAACAGCATCTACTAAGCAGGGTACTGCACTTTGTTTCAAGGGTTTCAGAGCCTCTGCCAAAGAGACGTCTTATGTAGTGAGCACCAGAAGCGAGCAATAGTGGCAATCTCATTTTAAAACACTCTATCTTGTCTGTTCTGTTCTCAACTAGACCACAGGCCATCCGCATACTTTCAGCAATGAGGACAGGTTGTTCTTATAGTCATCATCAAATATTGGTAATTCTGAGTACTTGATGGACGTACCTTTATGGCGGAAAGGGCGCTGCATGATAATGTTGCACCAATTCATCCCCTGTAGATTCATGTATTCTATAACAGGAAGAATTTCAGTACATGACTCATACAACATACATGTAATCTCAATCTCACTAGCAAATGGATGAAACTGGTTAATACCTATAACAGAACAGATAATGTATGTCGTGTGATCGCCCATAACCATATCAAAACCAACATCTTTGATAATCGCTCTGGTGATACTATCCTTTTTAAGAGAACAATAAGTTATTTCTTCACCTTGATCAGAAAGAGGAAGCCATAGTTTTACAATCACCATCTTTGCGTTAACAGGAAGAACCTTCACCCTGTTACCTGAGAGAATAACCCCTTTGATTTTATTACCAAGAAACCATGTCGGAAGATCATTTCCTGGCGTTAGTTTGTTTGACACATTTCTAAATATTTTCAGAAGATTCATGTCACAACCACATACTAGGTAAGCATGAACCCACAATAGAACCATCATCGAACTTCTTGTCAGAACCACAAGCAGGGATCTCCTCAATACACCTTACGCCGTCGTCCCCGTCCAGAGTACTACCAGGATACACCTTAATCTCCAGATCGTCGAAAGCAATGTGCTTAACACCAATTCTGGCAACGACCTCATAGTCGCTCTCAGACATGCAACTCTGCTCCATCTGAGAAGCACGGAAGACCAGCATCCGCTCCTTGTCATCAAGATAGCGAGACACGTCAAACTCACCATGACGACGCAGGATGGAGGCAACATAGACAAGATTACAAAGGTCCTGCTTGATGTCCCAAATCCTGCCAGCAACGTCCAGATGGTTACTGATGCCTTCAAACATCTTGGTAATACCAGGTCCATCATAACCAGGAATCGCGGCACTCACAGAACCATAGAATCCCTTGCTCTGAGCCTCGTACTTGTCCAGACAGACAACGCTGGTCGTGTGAGAATAACCAGGAACAACCATGTGGTACTGCAGAGGCGACTCATCAATGACAGTAATGTCTTCGCCCATCCGTAGAGTAATCTCAGTCATAGCAATCAGGTTGGAGTCATCAGGTTCTCCCAGTCATCTCCACCAAGAATGACATGACGAGTTGGCGGGATGTCAAAATCAAGAACAGCAGATCCAGTACTCCTGTTGCTCTGTGTGTCGCTCATAACAGAGTCCCCTTTCAGTGCTAGTATGGTGTAAGATTTTGCCAGAACATTGTTCAATCTGTTCTGACATGTTCCCATTCATATTCTCTCATATGAAAGAGAATGTGGTCAACAGATGAGCGCGTGTTAGATGTGTTGTGTTGATCTCAAGATACCAAAAGGTCTGGAAGCAACTCTGGTGAGCATGATGGGCACTCACACGAATCTTCTCTGTGTTGCATCACTGCCCCTCCCATCCAGTACTCACCAGCAGACACCCAATCCATCATTTCTGACATCTTCTGAACCTCTTGCTCGAACACCGACTTAGAAGATCCAGAAGGAACCAGAACTATGGGGTCAGCAAGAAACCTAAAAGATGGTGTCCCTAGATAGTCCAGGAAGTCAGCAACTCTCGCTATTTCTTTTACTGGGCCAGAGAATACGAACGTCTCCACCTCATCATTAACAGAGTTAACCAGATAGTCACCAACTGAGATGCATACCTGGTCGCTACAAGACTTTACTGGAGAATTGTTCTTGAACCTGTGCCCCCACACACCAGCAGAAACCCATGAAGTCTGATCCTTAATGAGCCATCTAGGCGGATTAGGAATACCTACAGGATTCATTTCATGGTAAATCGAAATATTGCCATGAGTATCATTACTTTTGTATGCATAAAAATCCTTATAGGGAATAAACTCACTAAAAGCAGACTGCCAGACATGCTTTTCAACTCGGTTAACTATATGATAGTGTTTTATGTACTTATCAAACCTTTTTAGGTACTTTCTCAATCTTTATAGAACAAAGCCTGTTAGCAGAGATATGATCATACCTTTTTGTTTTACCATGAGCCAGATTAACAACACCCAAGGAATTAACTTCCCTTGTAAACAAGGTGACATCAAAGTCAAGACTAAAACTTAACTCGGTCATAATGCCTGCTTTCTGCAATCATGTCTGACCACAAGTGCTTTGTGTGTCACATTCACCACTTACGAAAATGTATGCATTTCGGACAACCACATCTACCTGTCTCGTGCTTGACAACAGCGCCACCACCAATCCAGTACTCACCATTAGAGCACCACTCAAGCAACCTGGATAGTGCACTCGCCTGATCGTCAAACTCTCTGTAGGAATAATCTGATGGAACAGTAATGACAGGACTTGCAACAAATCGAAGAGATGGCGTCCCCAAGGTGTCCATAAAGTCAGCAATTCTGGACACCTTATCCAAAGGCCCAGTAAAGATGGTTGTATTGGTTTCATTTATCTGCTCTGCAGGATAGTTGAAGTAGGCAGCACACACCTCATGTTTGTAGGCATTTCTGAAATTTGTGTAGTTCTGGCGATGATACCACACACCGGCAGCCACCCATAAGCAATACTCATCAATGGACTCATAAAAGTTCCCCGACCAAGAAATAGGTTCTGTCTTGTGATAGAGCGAGATTCCGTCACAAAAATCCTCACTCCTGTAGTATTCGTTGTTAAGGTGGGGAACTCGGTGCTCAATGAGATTGTTCCATGATTCTCCTTGAGATGACTCAAGTACCTCGTAACTGGATGGAGGACTCCATACTTCAAACCACTGGTAGTAACTAAATGACTCGTGCCTTCTGTCCTCTATGCTCTTTAGGTACTTACTGACACCTCCTCTGTGAAGAACAACAGGTTCAGTGTCCATAATCAACGCATCAAGATACACCTGATAGCCGCTCTTAGTTTCTTCCATTTTGCTGTCCTGTTGTCACCAGTTGAACGTCCTGGGATGAGGAACAGGCGCCACACCCCAGTCCTGCAGAACAGAGTTGAGATCATCCAGAGTCATCTCATCATCCTCGGCAACCTCTGCATCAAGATCCTTCGCATCATCTGGACTCATCTCAAACCAACGAACCAGGTACCACAGATCCATCTTGGCTGCCTCAGTCACACCGCCAGCCATCTTCTGGTAATAGAGTTCATGGTCAACCTGAAACATGATGTCGAAAGTGTCGCCATGACTAATTCCAGATCCAGCCATACCAGGAACGTCAGAAACGAGGAATGTCTTCTTACCAAAGACAACCCTGTACTTGTCAGGATAGAGAATCGGGCTGCTGGAACGACTCAGGTACTTCTGTAGAGCCAGAGCAGGACGATAGTGCATTCCGTTGGTGTCCCTGTTAAAGGCGACGTCCTTAGCAATCACATACATGTCCTTGACAGAAATCTCGGTCATGATACCCTCGTTCCGTGATAGATGAACACTTTTATCTACTCCACTCGCTCTAATCATACACATCTGAAAACAAGTTCATCAACCTAGATTCCAGTGATTTGCGACACAAGCAAGAACTCTACATTCTGTCAAAATTCGTCTACACGATAGTTGCGCTGGATTTAGAGACCTCGGAGCAGTTGAAGCACTCGCAATCATGATCGTGCCAGAACAGGTTAGCACCCAACCATGAGCACGGACCACTACTGACCCACCTCATGATGATCTCCATCTTGTCTGTCTCTTGCTTAATTACGTCATCATCAGTGCCGCTAGGTAGAATAACCAGCGGGCTGACTATGAATCTAGCAACCTGATGAACACCAGTGCTTTCCAGCAACTTGCAGACATGATCAACCTGATCTACAGAGCCAGTAATGACAGGAAACATAAGCACTTAACTGTTGTTTGTCGTCCCACACCTCGTCGATACTGCCAACAATAACCCCAACATTATCACGGACAGATGTGTCGTACCCATATTTCTTAGAACCACGTAGTGTGCCAACAGCAAGAATTACGGAATCGTAGCCACTGTAACTAGGTCTGATGTTGAAAGAACCTCCAAGTTCTGGATCTGGAAAGAAAATCGACAATCTGCAAAAAAGATATACCTAAATTTCTATTCGTGTAGATTGTGTTTACTCGTCTGCTTTGCGCTGAAAACTATTTGTGTTGTCAATCACATCCTTATCAGTATCCATCGGACTGTAAAAAGCGGACTACTTGAGTGGTAATATGAGGTACAAATATTCTCATATTCAGGGTAAAGATACTCAAAAGAATAGTAATTTCGCAAAAAACTTGATCCAGTAAAACATGCAGAGGTGTATATTAGTCTACTATTCTTGTCATTCATATGTCCTCTTAGGTAAATCATCTGATTGCATTTGCAGTATTATAGCACAAAAACAACCATCTGACTAAACCTGATGTAAGTCCAGTCAGATGGTTGTTAGTTGCTTTGGCGCCTTACAGAACATTCAGCCAGAAGCCAGTCCCATAATACCCGTTATCAGATCCTTCAAACTCAACCAAGGGCATCTTGTCACCCTCAGTCATAACAAAGAGAGTGAAGTGCTCCTCCCATTCGTCTGACTCAGCAGAAACACTCATGATGCGTCCACCAGGAAGAGCCTTTGCAATAGAAGTAATAGGGAAGAATCCTTCACCACCCTTGTAGTCACCCATATTTCCCTGAACCTGAATAACTTGGTCATTGTCAAGAGTCAGGTGAATAGTAAAGTCATCCTTCTGCTCGGACTTGAGGATTTTACGCCCAACAAGCAGATTTTCAATCTTCTCGATCTCGTTCCAAGCAATCTCTTCATTTTCTGAAATGCTGTAGTCAAAGTAAGTCATGATGTCTTCCTTTCGGATTTGTTGGTGGTTGTGTTCCCTTGATGACTACAACTCTACTTGCTGCACACCTTGAACGCAACCTCAGAACCAGTGATGTGAGCCACACATACAAGAAGATCTTGAGATGACTGGTCAACTACCCGCTTACTGAGCAAAAATATACACTCGGTCAGGATTCAGTTCTACTTACTACCTGACCAGGTGTACTTATATGTGCTATCAGTGCTTGTGGTGCACCCATTGGGCGCGCTGAGCCATATAGTTTGACATGACCTTCCATGGGTCCATGTACCCAATCTTAGGCGGCATGTTCTTCAGAACATACTCAGCAAGTTCGGGGAAAGAGACAATTGGCTGGATTTTCACTATGGAGTACTCGACATGCATCTCACAGGGCATGTCGCCAACCATAACGAGTGCGGTCACATCATTCTTATGTCCAAGAACAACAGAGTTAATACCGTCAAAGGAGTCAATGACAGACTCAAGCACATCCTTGTCAGTTGTGCTGCCATCAAAACTTGCCCCAACACGCTCACTGAGGTCCCAGGCAATCTCATCCGCCTGATTCTGGTCAGAGACATAACCCTTAAACCAACCGGACCAGTCCACGCTAACCTTGACCATTGTTGCCTCCTGCGAGTGTTTGGTGGGATACCTCTTGCGTCCCTTGTGATGGCTCCAGTGGTAGATGCATCAGGGCCACGCAACTACAGAACATGTGAACTGAACCACATGTCAAAAAGAACAGAGGCGCCTGCAGAAAAATATAACTGCAGGCGCCTCTTAATCTATGCCCTCACTGCAGGTTCAGATTTCGAGTAGCCTTCCTGACTGCATCACTGATCCCAGCACAGGACACGTCAGAGGTGCTGACATGATTGACCAGAGCATCCTTTGCCAGGTCATAAGAAAGAATGTCAACAAACCACTGATTCACTCCATAGCGAGCAATAAGATCAACCTTAATCCTACTGTTGTCATAACCAGCACGGAATGAAAGACTCGTCGCTATTGTGATCTGAGATCAGCATAGGCTGCTTACCAAGAACGTTACTGAAACCAGCGCAGACGTTCATCTGAACTCCCGATGATCTCTGACTGAGCAGAACGATTCCGAGTGAAACCAGACATTGATGTTCTCCTTTGGTTAGTCAGGGTCGCTCTGTTGCTTCCCTTGTTCTGAGTTCATTGTATAGCAGGTGCTCGATAGCGATCAACCCCGCCACAAGTGAACTGAGTCACAATCTACGTCAGATGGACCTTTTTGCTTATTTACACAGAAGATTAAACTTTTCATCTCCAAGAGCGTGCTTCAAAATTCTTGCCTGAATACTCAGTCCATTGCGGAGATAACCAGAGATGATACCTCTGACTTTCTCGTTAGAGGCTGTTTGTGTGAAATCTGAGTAGCACTTTCGATTAACTCTAGAAGGATCCTGGGCCTTAACGCTAATAGCCCACTTGTTAATACTACGCTTCACTTCGACACGAATTTGTCCATATGTCCCAAAGTGACGCACAGTAAAAGAGATTGAGTCATCGTCTCCACCAACCTTGACAGAAGGAACACCTAAGCAGTTGTCAAGAAATGCGTCAAAGATCGCATTCTTAATGACATCATTCTCGCTTACTGACTTAGATTTGCTGATTAGACCAAACATTTTTCTCAATCTCCTGTATGTCCTGAAGGTGCTTGTCTTAGTGAATGAGTCAATCATGTCAGCACAAGACAGCACAGTCAAGGCAAGATTCTGTGAACCGAGTCACTTGCTGTTGTACCTGTCCTCCAGGATAGAAAGGATGACTCCAGCAACAACATCTGGTTGGTCGTAGAGATAGTTGTACGTATCACCAGTTGAATGGTCTTCAGTATACAGCCACACATTATCCTTGCAGACACTAAATACAGAATCTTCATACTCAATCAAACAAGTGTCATCATAGTCATCAACACGAGCCTCTGGAAGCATCTTCTTGACAATCTGCTCGCAATTCTTCAGGTTACTAATGTCAAGTGAAGACACCATGTACTCCACCCATCTTGAGTCATTGTCATTAAGGAAGCAGATAGCATATTCAAGATCATCAAGCATGAATCCGTTGACCTCAATGTCATCGGAATTGAGAATCGTGTTCCGAATGGAAATCTTCAGATCCTTGAAGTAGTTGTCAGGGTCCCTGCGCTCGTTAAGAACAATCTTGACATCGTTTTCTGGAAACTCAATAGTTGCTTGCAGATTATCAGAGTAGATCACGAAATCACGAATCAGTTCGGAGTTCTTGTTAGCAATGTTTCTACATAATGTGACAAGATCGCTGGCAGTTGCTGAGACGTCAACCATCAAGTCAGCGATCTCTGAAATGTCGTCCCCGTCATAGCAGGACCACCGACAACAGACCTCATCGTCATGTTCGTCATACATAGTCCACTCTATAACGTCTCCGTCATCATCGGATCCCCAGCCAGCATCTATGTAGCAGAGGCTTCCAATGCTCAGACGCCAGTGATCAGTGCAATCTGTGATGTCACTGGTTATCCATTCGTGCTGCTTCTCAATCTCACTAGAAACAGCACACAAGAAGATCTCAGGAGTCATGTCGTCAATGCTCTGAGTAGTGTTGGAATTCTGGTTAGCCATGATAGTCTACTCCTCTAGTCGTCTATTTTGATTTTGGACTTGTTAAAACAGGTATGACGGATAGTTTTTACACCACCAGTCATACCTGTTCATTTGATTGTATGCTCTCTTGCTACCTGTCAACAATGGTTACAAGTCAAGCAACATTCCCGCCATCACCAGTATCCTGACTCTCAATCTCTAGGAACATGGTCTTACTGACTTCCTTCTTCAGAAGAGCGATGACAGGATCGGCTTCAATTACGAACTTACAAGAGATAACCTTGTCAAATGCAGCCACCTGCCCAGGAGAAAGAGTGTCAGCAAGAAAGTCATCAATCCTCTGGTGAATCTCCTTGACCTCATCCTGAACATCTGCAAGCGACTTGATGAGGATGATCACCTCAACAGCATTGATAATTCCCAGGAACATCCACACCATCCAGAAAGAAGTAGTGGATGCGAGCATGAGCCACAAATTAAGGGCAGCCATAATAGAGGAGAATCCCATATACATGAAGATCTTGCGAGTCATCTCCTCCTTTAGCATGTCAAGGTTGTCGTGACCAAGACAAACGGGGTCGATCCTGCTGAACTCGGATGTACGAAAGTCGATCATATGTTTTCCTTTCTTCTTGGGTAAGTTGTTTCTGTCGGCGTACTTTCTTGTGCTGAAAGTTTGTGTCTGTCAGTACTTGGTTGCCATACGAGCCATGTGCTCACCAAGTATTCTCCACGCCTGAGTGCGAACACCGGCAGTAAAACCTGCAAGGTGCTGGTGAATCTCCTGAGTGCTCTCAAGGACCCTCACTTGAACGTGATAGTACTTGACATAAACAGCAACCACGCCAAAACCAATCAGAATAATTCCAGGATGCTCCTCAGTAAGCGTGGAGAACTGAGGATTTAGGAACGAGACATACTCGCTAGAATCAGCAATCTCGCGCAGTGTATAAGCAATCCCAGAAGATGCGTGCCAGCCGCCTGCTGCTTCCTCCAAGACGGCCGCCAGCCGCTCCTCCTGAGCAAAAACTTCGTCACTGGAGAGATTAGGCGAGTCGAAGTAATCACTCAGGTCAATTGTGGCGCTCATTCCTACTCCTTGTTGCATTCAGGTCTGCTTGTTGCTCTGACCTTGTATCTCAATACTAGATGACTCATTTCTTTCTAGTCAACTACAAACCCAGTGAAACAGGACACAGATCTCACGCCCATTTATAGTCGTCCTCTGTAGAAAACAAGAGAACTGGCAGCATTTTACTAAAACTATGCTGCCAGTTCTCTTGTTGCTCACTGAACGATTAGATCTGAATCCCTATCGGTACATGGCCGCAGAGAAAGACAATGCGCGTAGCGCTATACTCATCGTCGTCTCCATTGTGCTCAATAATCCTGCAAAAAGAAAGACCTGAGTAGTCATAAATGTTATCATACAGAGAGTACGCCTGCTCTCCCTCGACAGAGAACTCAAAGTCGTCATAACCCTTAATTAGAGAGACAACCACCTTGCTTCCATCATACATAGTAGTCTCAAAAGCAAAGCAAGCGCCATCAATAGCATCAATCTGCCTAGAATCCTTCATGACGTCAAGAACCTTGATGATGATGTTTGCACGCGACTTTGCCCGATAAATGGGAATCATGACATCCTCGTAATGCTGCGCTGTGTCAAGCGTTCCTGTTACAGACATCAGATCATGACCAGGCGCTGCAAACACAACCTCAGCGGTGTAGGACTCCCCTCCGTTGTGCGTTACACTGCAAAGGGTAACCCCGTTTGACACAATGGAGGCAGTGCGACCATCAGCAGAAACCTCAATCTTCCTGTTGCCACCAAATACACGCTTGATCGCCTTCTCTGCCATCTGGATAGGAGAGTCAGTAGTCATTTTTCTATCCTCACGTCTTTCAGGTCTGCTGGTTGCTTCCTGATGACTTAACCATACATCAAGCCATAATATGAACACAAGATGTGTGTATGTGAACTGAGTCACACAATAGAGAAGAGCCAATGAGATCGCAATCACACAAAAATAGGTTGACAAATGCCAGCAGATTGAGTACATTTAAACATGTCAGAGCAATCTTGCGTACATGGTTGTTCTGATAGGGTGACTCCTTTCATTGAGTATAGGTGTCATCTTGACTTTCCAATCTGGCAAGAAACAGGTGAGCAGACGGAAACTGCTCACCTGTTTCGCTTTTTGTAACAATTGTATCAGGTCTAGACGGACGCTTATTGTCCATCTAAAACACAAAACGGCCCCAAGATCTACCTTGCTATAAGGTGAATCTCAGGGCCGTATTTTATGGTGTGTTCAGTCAGTGAACATTCTGGACAACAACCTCAGGTACACCCACGTCGCCCCACGAGTCAGAGTAGGTCAGACCCTCAATAATCACAGGAGTCGTGCTGTTGACGAAGCGAATCCCAATGGTGTAGTACTCACCACCGCTGCTACAGTTGTCGCCAAGCCAGTAGGTGCAAATCTCACCAATAGAAATGCTCTCTACGTTCTCAGACGAAAGAGCGTCAATGTCCAGAACGCCAACCTTGAGATCGTTCTCAAAGTCGGCAACAGAGTGACCAAGAAGGAGAATCTTCTTCATCCTGTCGCCATTAGAGGAGACAATGACCACCACCGAGTCATCCTTGTTGCTCTCATTGACCGATACCCTTCAGACTTGCGGTCAGATGTGTAGATCTCGATGATCTGGCGTCCTTGATCTCAGACTCCAGGTAGTCAGCAAACTCAACCTTCTCCATGAAGGTCTCGTCACAAATGGCCTCTTCCCGAGAGATGGTCTCTGCTGCAGGCTTCAGGCTCTTAGTGCTCATTGTGTATCTCCTTGGGATAGCGCCAGCAGTTCCTTTCCTCCTGGCTTCTGGTTTTAGTATAGCAGGGTGTCTCTATGGCCTGCAACCCAAGAACCAGTGAACTGAGTCACACTGGATTCCAGATAAATGCACACAAAAACACCCTGCCAGGTTCTAGCACTCTTCATGCATCCAGGCAGGGTGTTTTTAGTTTGCTGTCAGTTCTTCCAGGGCTCATTCAACCAGGCGACAAGCGCGTGGACGTTCTTGAACTTGACAATACCAGAACCGCTCTCAGGGCCACCAGAGACGATGACAGCAGCCCATCGTACACCATGCTCCTCAGGGTCGTTCTCAATGGAAAGAGTGTAGTCATCGCCGCTGAGAATCATCCTGTCATACAGGTGCTCAGCGTAACAATTGAGGAAGGTCACCTCATCGACAAGGCCAACCTTACCCTCACCGTTGACACGGTTCAGAATACCCATGAACTTCTTAGAGCGATTCTTCAGGGACTTGTCAGTGCAGAACCAGTCGCCCCAACCATTGGAGATAGCATCCTGAACATCCCCAAAGGCGCCATCAAGGCCGACCTCAGCAACAGTGTTGACAATCTCGGCAACGCTCTTCTTCTCCATCATGGTCATTTCCTTTTCGGTTGGTGTTCGCCTCTTGCCCTTGACTTGATGACTCTAGTATAGGCACGTCCAAGTAAGCAGGTCAACCTAAAAACATGTGAACCAGGACGCATTTTTCTGTGCTGGGAATTTGGTCCACCATCATCTGCATTGTCTGCTGTGCATCCATTCTGCTGCTGTCAGTATGCTCTGACACAAGGAGAGTCAAGTATGCAGAAAATCGTTGTCCCCTTTGTCAGAACAATCTCCACAAACTATCAGAACAACAGAAATAACACCTCTGACTGAACTCAAAGAGCAATCAGTCAGAGGTGTTCTGTTTCAAGTAAGGGCTTCAGGCTAACTCAAGGAGTAACCCTTGCTGTAATCTGCCCTTATCAGAGAAATAAACCAGCATCGAAAGCCAGGCACTTCATGTCAGGGTGAACCAGACCAGCATCAATCTTGGAGAACGCATCAGAAATCACACCGAAGGCGAATGGAGTGACATCATCAATGCTGATGGACACCTTGCCGTCCTTGTACCCTGTACGAACCTTGACCTTGTGATCCCGAGTAGCGTCGTTTTCCAGACGCTCGGTCACAAAGATACTCACCTCGCCCTCAGGATTGACCCAACCCATGGTGCCAAGGTCGTTGACGTGGAGGTAGGCGCCCAGGTACTCCAGTAGATGAGCACGGGAGACCAGACTCTTCACGGCCTTAATCACCTCCGCAGATGTCGGAGCGTTCTCAGCGCCATCGAACTTATCCCAGTGATGCACCATGCTGATAGTGCCACTGGCAAGCGGCTTGTAGGAAATAACAGCACGGGCGAACCCCTCATCCTGAATCCAGAGAATGTCAAGACCGAGCGCCTTGTTAACCCATGAGACGCTGTGAGAGTTGTTGTCAATAACAGCAGTGTTCTCAAAGGTCAGAGCAGCATCAATAACCTGCTGAGGGATTTCAGAGTTGTTGTTCTGGTTGGCGAACTTGTTGATGACGATGGCGCTCATGGCATGCTCCTTGCTGTCATTGCCGTTCACCTTGTGTGCCCGGCTGATGGCTCTAGTATAGGCACCCCGTCAGCCAGAGATCAACTCACCAAACCAGTGAGGTGGGTCACACAGAAGGCGTTGTCCCATGGGTGCACAAGAAACGTCCTGTACTGAGACGGGTAGTGAGTCAGGGTAAACGTGCTCACCATGGATTCAATCTTGCTCAGATCCTCTGTAGACAGGCCGTCAGGTGTCAGCGTCCAGAGACCAGACGGAGAATCAGATCTGACCGGAATAATTCCACGTAGACCTTCATCAAACATCGAGATCTCCACACCCTCATCCTTGATCTCAACGTCCAAGGAGAGTTTGTGGTCAACATAGATAAAGTCGTCTATACGATAGGGCTCCTCAGCGTAAACGGCTCCAGCAATCTGCCTAAGAATAGTGAAACGTGCAATGTCAGCAGGTATATTAAGAATCATGATGAAGAAATGCCTCTCTAAGAACAGGTCTGCTTGTTTGCTTATGTATAGTAGTAAATTCGTTGTTTCTGTGGATTGAAAAACTTTCTGCCGTCTCTACTTTATTGCGAATTGGGACTAAGAGAGCAGAGAGAATCCTGACTCACATGTTAATAGTAGAGATCCGTATCTTGGCACCAAGATCCGTAACTGACTCCAGAACCTTTCTGACACTATCCTCATACTCTTTCAACAGGTTGATAACTCGTGCCGACTTGGGGCGAATCGACACGATGTACCCAACTGTACGTCCTTGACGATTACTGATGAACAATCCGCCAAGGTCGCTACCAACAACGTCAAGACCAGTACCAGAGGCGAAGAAAGCGTCAACAGCATCAAGCTCCCGATCATGGAAACCCTTGTAGAGATCAGCGCCCCAACGCCGAACTTGATTGAACTCAGCGAACTCTTCGGGTGTCAGGTCATTAAACTTCTTGTTCGGATCGAGTGTCACAGGTGTCTCGTTTCATGCGCATTGTATACGGGGTGCCATTATCCAAGAACTAGATGAACTTATGGATATGACGCGAGTCAAACGAGCCCTTGCGGCAGTCCTCAACAATCCCACAACGAGCAAGAGTGTTAGCAACGCTCCGGTAGTTCTTGCCATAAACGACAACGCCATCTCCATAAGGAATATAGAGAACAGCAGAACGACTCCCATTGGACACAAGAATAGTGCTCGCATACGAAGAGTGCCCATGCACACTGGCATTCCAACCCTCATCCTTAAGAGCGTTGATGCACGAAGCCATCTTGTCACGAGTACTCAGGGACTGCTGGATGACGTTAGCAACATGAACAGGCTCAGACGACTCGACAGAAGCCAGGAACCCAGCATACTCATTACCAACCCTCAGAAAGGACCTGCACCTGGCAAAGTCATCCTCAAAGACAACAATAGAGATGCCCTTGCCCTTAAAGATGATCCTGTTGTCAGCGAACTTCATCTCGCCTTTAATACCTGCACCTGCAGTCATCTGCTTGATAACGAACTCAATGTCATTAGTGTTCATGATTTTGCCCTTGCTTCTGGGGCGTGTTGGCTTTTTTCTGTTATCTACTCTAGCACTACCAGGTGCACACAACAACCATTAAAATGGTGAACCATGTCACACATAAGAAATAAGAATGCGCTGACTTTGAAGCAATAATAAATAGAACAAAGTCAGCGCATTCTTAAAAATGTGGTGACTATCAGAAGTAGGAAAGATAGTCAACCATCAGATCAAGGGTCTCGTAGTCAAATGCAGCGGTACTGCGAGCATCCAGAATATGGATGGATCTCTCGTCATCAGTGTAGTCAATGGTTGCATTCACCTCGCCAGTAACATCTGCATCATGAGACAGAAGGTCAACAACGTCGTTGTAGTCGTTGGCTGTCTTCCCAGAAGTGTCAGAGAAGTCAGCACCAGCCTTCTCGGCTGCATAGACCAGAGTGTCAATGTCACCATCACTCTGACGAACATTCAGGTGCTCTGCCTTGGTCATCTCCTTCAGAACATCAGTCAAGACGTCCAAATCCTCAACCTCGCCAATATAGTACTTAAGAGCATTCTTGTTAGCATCCTTGCTGCCAGCATTCTTCACGATGAGAGCAATCTTGCCCATTTCCGACTCCTTTGGGTTGTTGTTCCAAGTGACCTGTTGTCCTTGGCTTGATGACTATAGTGTACTCATGTCTTGACTCTAAACTCAAGCCAGCATCAAGTGAAACAGGTTACATCGAAAAAGATGAGGTGGTTCAACATTTTGTTGGTTGATTGTTTGTCAGCAGAATAATTGCACCTATGCTTCCAGTAAGAGAGCATAGGTGCAATGTCTGACTAATGGAGATTGTAAGGGTCAGAACTCAGTAATCGTCTCATTGAACTCCAGGAGAGCATCCCGGTCAACGTACAGGTCGCCGCTGTTAGAGCACTCCACAACAGCCTCACGAGACCTTGAGAAGTCGTACACGCTGACCTTGGGCATCTCCCCATCGCCAACCTTACGAAGGTCAATAAAAGAGAGGTCGCCAGAGTTGTGGTTGTAAAGGCTGATCTCAGAGTTACCAAGAATCTCCTTGACTACACTGACAATCTTGTGCTCATCAATGTCATCCATAGTTGAGAGCGAGAACGAGACCTTGCAAGAAAGCGGTCCTCAGAGACATCAACACGAGCGCCCTCACCAAGCACCTCACGCAGAGCGTCAACACTCTTGCTCAGAGAGTCCTTGTTAGCACTGGTGTAAATCTTGCCGTTCACGTTGTTGGTGCTCATGCTTGCATCCTTCGTGTCTTGGAGGTCTGACTGGCTGTCTCCCTCTCAATGACTCAACTATACATCAGGTCAAGGCCAGTGCACAACTCAGAAACGTGTGAACTGAGTCACATCCTTAGAGCACATGTAGCATCATCTGTACCTAACACACATACAAGCACCCTCTGTCAGATGAGCGGTTTTCGGACAGAGGGTGCTTGTATGTAGTCAGTGATTATGATGTGACTTCAAAACGACAAGCCAAGCATCACTTCTTGCGTCCACAAGCACAAGACCCAACATGGTAGTGGTGCCCCTTGGAGTCATGAAGGACAATCTCTCCCAATTCGTCGCCAGTCGCTTCAGTGGACACAACCTCGAATCTGTTCATGTCCTCAACACAGAACGAGAACATCTGAGACGCCTTGTAAGCACCCAGAACTTTAGAGAGGATGACAGCCTGAGCGTAAGCCTCTTTAAGGTTGTTCTTGGCCTGCCTCCTCGTTCTCATAGTACATGTCATAAGGCCCGTCTACAAGGTCATCAAATGCACTCCAAAGAGCATCCAGGGCGTCACTCGTCGTGCCTTCCTTACGAGTCGTTTCTACATTAAGACCAAAACGACCATCATAATACCACTTTCCACGACCGTCGTCATAAAAAGGGTCACAACGGACAACAAGATACTCGTTGTCACTTCCAATAGTGTCACGAACAACAATCACTGAGAAGTCACCTGTAATCTTACGAACCTTCTCTGTGTAGCCACTGTGGACAAGAGGCGACATCATTGCAACTTGAACCATCTCAACAGCAGAAAATTCCTGCATGGCAGAAAGGAGCCCATAAGGAGTCACTGCCTCAACAATATTGCAGAAATTCTTGTTGTTTTTTTGCAAAGGAAATCGGTGGTGTAGGTCATGGTGTCTTCTTTCTGGATTGTGCTAGGACTATTTGTCCTTGTCTGGTGTCTCTAGTCTAGACCTTCAATTGAGCGCCATGCAAGCCATGATCCAGTGATGTAGCACACAAAAAGCAAGATGTCACCTGCCAGCATTTTGCGACAGACAGCATCTTGCTCAGTTGTTAAGGTATCGCGGCTTACTTGTCCTTACCAACACAGAACCGACGACCATTCCGCTCCAGAGTAACAATACCAAGAGTGTCACCTCCAGCCCTCTCAGCCTTCACAACAGGGATTCCACTGAACTCAACAGCCCAGGTAAGCATCTCCAGCGCTCGCTCAAACCCAACAACCTCGGAGACCCGAACAGCCCACTCATGAAACCTCTCCAGTTCATCCTTCATACCCTTAACGCCATCAATGTATGCATCGCATCCTCCAACAAGACGATCACAAGCGTAAGCGTATTCATTAAAGCCGTCATAGTTGATGCGGCCATACATTCCGAAACGTGAGTCACGCATCCACTCATTTCGGTCTTCATCATACTTGAAGACAAGAAACTCATCATCAAACTCAGCAAGAACAGCCAGAGAGAACTCACCAGTCAGCAACTGAACAACCTTGGTGAAATCAGCGTGATACACCTTCGCCTCAGGAAGGATATACATTGCCTCCGCCAGAGAAATACGATTCAGAACATCAACAACCTCATCAGGCTTCTCCGCCTCAACAATAGCATTGACATTCTTATTAGTTCCAGAAAGAAACTTAGTGACAACTTGATCATACATTCGCATTATGAATCCTCTTTCTTGTCTGGTATCAGGACTGGTTGTCCTTGACTGATGTACCAAGCATACCTTGAACCAAGCAATGAGGGCAACCTGTAAGCAAGTGAAGTAGGTCACATCAGGGTACTTCAAGAAACAAGAATCCAGGGCTGGTGCTCTTTTACTTGAAGCACCAGCCCTGGATTATGCGATGGTTGTTAGGAGCGGAGTTTTCGTTCAGTTGTCCTTGTCCTGGTTGACGTGGTACAGGCGGAACTTAGGGCGCCCGTAACCCACCTTGTACTCCTCGCCACTGTAGTCACCAACGACATTAAGAGTACCAATGAGACCACTCTCAGCAGAAGTGTCACCAAAGTCATTAACTGTGAAGTTGCTGTTACTAAGAACACTGGAGATAAGGTCGCAAGCCTTCTTCACCCCAGTAAAACCAGACACAATGACGGCAGTCTGACGAACCTCCTCCAGGAAGTCCTCATTGTAGAAAAAGTCGTCACTATCAAGCATCTCAGCAGGATCAGTCAGAGCAACATACGACTTCCAGATAGAATCAATGTCAGCAGCATTGATCTCGCTACGACCTTCATCATATCCGTTGGTGTACCACTTGCTGTTATCTGTGTCGTAATAGATGATGCTGTACTCGCTAATTTCATCATTCTCATGTACAACAAAGAGAAGATCATTGTCAGCCATCTTGCGAATCTTCTTAGTGAGATCCACATTAACAGCGGGGCTCTTCATGCCCCAGGTAGAGACACACTCGGTCGGAATCTTGTCAAGAACCCAAATCAAGTCAAAACCAAACTCGGCCTTCTTGATCTCATCCATAACTTCCTGGATGGTGTTGACGATCTCCTTGGAAGAAAATGAAGTCATGATGCTCTCCTTCTTGTTGTGCTAGGTGCTTCTTGCTTCCTGGCTTCTGGTACCAGAATAGAGCACTACTGGTAGGGTGTGCAACCTCTGAATGAGTGAACTGAGTCACAGAGAAGCAGAAGGTTGCTAACCTTTTCATGAAAGCAGCCTTCTGCTTCAACGTGTAGTACTGATCTAATCAGTGAGATGTTCAGATAATCTCATCGCAGATGTATACCTGATTACTGCCCACGACTTTTCCATTGCGATCAGTCTTGTACTCAACAATGTCAATTTCAGGAATGAAGAAGTAGTCAACAGGATCGACAGAAACGGTTTTAGCGTACAAAACAGAGATTCCCTCATGGGAACTCTCCAGAATCTCTCTAATATGGATGTTCACCTGGTAAGTGAGTCTAGCATCCATGCTCTCAGGATCACGATCACCAGTAGCACGAATCCAGATGGTCGGACGATGGTTCCTGCTATTCTCTTCAAGAGAAGTCTTGAGCGAGAAATTATCCTTACCCTCATACTGCTTGAGAACCTCGGTAATCTTGTCCAGAACCTTGGCAGCAGCGGTGTGCTCACCCTGAAGTTCAATGAAGGCGCTGTAGGATGCCTGCATGATCGTTCTCCTTTGTGTTGTTTGATGTCTGATTCATCTGTTTGCTCAGCCTGTGTTCTCAGTGTAGGCGATGATTAACCCAAGATCAACACAAAAACCAGTGAACTGAGTCACACTTGCTGATCGTGCTGGCTTACCTTTTTACGGGATACAAGAATCGGTGTCCCTACATGCAGGAGTGTATATCTCAGAGCACATATGCAGAAGTGGCGTGGTTCACAGGATCCAGGGTTGCCTGTGTGATGATCCAGGTGCTAGAGTTGTAGTCATCAAGGCAATCAGCCGACACAACCCCAACGGAAGGAACAGACTATGTTCGCCATCAAGAAGATGTCTGAGATCCAGGAGAACATGATCAATGCAGGTGCTAAGATTCTGTCAGTCATGTTCCGCTATGAGGAGAGCAGCGCCTGGGGTCGTCCTGCACGCAAGGAGTCTATTAAGGCCATGATCCCCAACTGGGGTGATGGTGTTCCGTTCATTGAGGCTCAGAACACAATGTACTTCTTCACTCCTGATGGCAACATTTACTCTGCTCACGCTTCTCGCAAGATTCACAACAACGAGATCCGTGTGCTCTTCTCCATGAGGGAGGGTGACAACAAGCGGACGGTTGTTCAGTGTGACTACAACCTGAACTACCTGGATGCTTGCATCATCAACGGCTATATTGCTCGCCCTGTTCGTGAGATCTATGCAGTTATGGACATTGATGGCAGTATCTCTGTCACCGAGCACCCTGCAAGGTCCTTTGACCCTGAGACAGCCGGTTATGTCATCTCACCGCAGGTTGGTCAGTGGTATGCTCCGCTGGCATATGCTGACATGCTGGCTGAGGCGTGGAACGATTACGTTAGCAAGTACGCCCCACTCAAGCCCAAGGCGTCCAAGAACTTTGAGATCCCTGAGAACAAGGAAGTACAGGAATCCCTGAAGCGTGACGCTAAGTTCCATGCGGCTCGTGGAATCGAGTCTGGTGTGTACATCCCGACTGCCGAGGAGATTCAGGCTGCTGTGGACATTTGGGCATACATGGAGAGTACTCGCTATCGGAGTCATGGCGAGACCGTCTCTGTTGGCTGGGCTAAGAAGATGGCCGATGCTTGTGACAGGTTCGTCAGGGCTCAGGAGAACGCAATCGCAACCATTGCCTGATACAGAACCAATACACAAGGCACCTCTGCTGAAATTGTCTGTCAGCAGAGGTACTTTGTTATTCAAGTCATCCAGAAATAAGTGCAGCGCGACTAGGACTAACCAAGATACAGGACAGGCACGCTCACCCGAACCTTGTCCCAACTTTCCTGGCAAACAATGCGGCACTCAGGGAACATACTGCCAATGTATCCAGCATATGAATACTCGCAACCGCTGAGATCTGTGCAGGTCAGGAGAACACTGTCCTTACCCTCCTCGTTCTCACCAATCTCGTTCCACAGGTAGTCCCTGATACTGACAACTATGGTGTCCCCATTCACAGGGATATGGAGCATACCATCAACAACCTGTGACCCCTTGAAGACCCTCTTGAGTTCCATGATGATGCGTGACCTCTGGATGGACTCAATAACCTCGCCACTAGTCAGGCCGCCATCAAGTCTCCTCTCCAGCAGAACACTGCCGTCATCGTCCTTGGTTATGAGAGTCGCAGACGTACACTCACCATCATCGATGTCAACCACGATGGATGCCTCAATGTCCCCATGAACACACTCGTCGTCCCCATAGATCTCACCGCACCTCAGCCCGAAGTAGTGGTCGTCGAGTCCATGCAGGGGAATGCGGCCGTAAGCGGACACTTGAAATAATCCGCCAGCAAGCACACTGTCTGTGCCGAACAGGACGCCAGCCATGGCCTTCTCATCTATTGAGCGGATAGACGTCTTGTGCACTCCTCCGGCACACTTGTACACACCTGAGGAAAACTCCTTCAGTAATTGCTCAACGTTAAACGAACTAATCTTATTGCTATCTGAAACGGACATATTTGATTCCTTGTCGTCCTTAATTCGTGTGTTAGCCGTAGTACTCATCGTAGTCAAGAACTGACTCCATTGCTCCACATTCAATTATCTGGATAAGGTAGTTCAGCACCTCTACACGATCTGAGTTGAATTCATCCCTCTTGGACTCATCATCTAAGACGTCCTCAAGAACTTCCTGAACCTTAGCAGCATCCATGCGTGCCTCTGTCTTTCTCGTAGTTGTAGATGAATAGAGTTTTCAACATGAATGATAGCATGTCAGTAAAAACATGGCAATAGCAGCATAAAACCTGTTCCAATCACGCAATCATTCTGCATACCTAAAACAGGTTTTATGCTAGGTCAGTGTGTTCTAGTCAGTCCTCCTGGACGACGACCTCTCCATCTTCCGCCCACAACAGGTCAACACTCGCTGACTGGGTTGGAGATCCTCTAGAATCTAGGGTTTCTCTCACCATCATCAGCGTCGCCTCGGGATCTCTTTCCGAGGTACCGGTGTGACCCTGGATTCCACCCAAGTCAGTGACCGGCTTCGACTGGCGTGCAGCAGCCGAACTTCGCTTTTGTGCTCTCTGTCTCAGCAGAGAACGCATCCTTTCTCGTGATCGAGATGACGGAGATGTCGCCCGCAGAGCAATCTCTCTGGATGCCGAGACATCACGATCCAGTGAGAAACCACAGGTACTACAGGTACCAACTCTGGTCTTTGAGTTGTTCGATACCTTACTGCCACATCTAGAGCAGGTCCTAGATGTGTCTTTAGCATTAACCTTGACTACCTTCAAACCATAGCGCTTGGCGGTGTTATCGATTCTGCTCTGGATCTCAGCGTGAGGCCAGCGCCCTCCCTTGGCGTCCAGCCATGACAGGTTCTCCAGGGAGACATGGGCGTCATTCTGATCAGCGATACTCACTACTTGGCTGGCAATGCACTGGCTAATCTCGTGCTTTATCCTCGTGGCTTTGGCGCTGACACGCTTCGCCTCGGTCCTTAGTGTATCAGCATGATCTGTTCTATCATACCTCTCGCAGAGATCTGCTCGATCATACAGATAGGATGCCAACTCACGACGTCTCTTCTCAGCCTCGACCAGCGATCCAAGCCGTCCTTTATACCGAGCATGATAAGGAGCAGACCTGTACTTCGTCTCAGGATCAATAACTGTAGCAACAAAAGGCTCTATCTTGCCTAAATCAACACCAACAACTCTGTTGGTCTGTCTCTCGTCTATATCATGCTCAATAGCAATGTCAAAGACAACCTGACCTTTATTGTTCAGATGGATGGTCGGACGGCATACCTTGTCTTTACCAAAACGTTCATTATCATCAGGTAGTCTGAGACAGATCTTAGTGAGACCGCAACTAGGCGTCTTCACCTGAACAGTGACATTTAGAGGATCATTGTCATCTCGTGATGTTTTAGACGCGAAATGGATGTCACACACAGCCAGGTTCAGTTTAGCACTTACTCCAGGTAGAGATGCTTTCCGTTCACCTTTCTTGTGGTACCTGATCAGATGAGCACGCACCATACCACTGGTGGGATGTGGGGCTTTAGGATAGGTGTTCCTGTAGTAAGACAGGATTTTCTCTGGCTTAGATTCTTTAGGGTGGGTGCTCATCACCTGAAATAGACCGACGCTCATAGCGTACAGTTCCAGAGTACTCAATACGTTAGAGACCAGCATCTCGTTCATGTTGTGCTTCTGGAATAAGAAGTCGTAGCGGCTAAGGCGCTTACGGCCCCAGGAGTTCAGTGAGCCAGTCGGTCTGTCACCTTTTAAGACTTTCACTGCTAGGTCGTGAAACTCTGTACTGGCAAGTACCTCCTGTTCAGCCTGAGCCATCCAAGATACCATCTGAGCCAGATCAGCACTTACTTGTTCTGCATCAACACCATCATCAGTAGTGAACCTGTGCCTGGTCACTGTGTCATAGAACTTCACAGGCTCACCTCCTTTTTTTTATTGGGTTGACTAGTAGTGTCTGTATGGTGTATTATAACAAATTAATTGTTTTGTTGCAAGTCAAAGGATTATAAAGGATCTGTGTGGCTGCAGGTGACAGTTTGTAGACGAAACAACAGACCTGAATTAGTGACATAGCACACCTAAGCAAAGGTGACTACCCGTCAACCTGCTTTGCAATCAATCTTGTTGCCTTGTCAAGAATGTTGTACTGACGATCTGACAAATCGTCTCCAAACTCGTAGAAGACTTCTTCAATGACCTCAAGCATGTCAACCATGTCTGACTCGCTGAATGAACCAGAATCAGAGTCATCCGAGGAACCATGATCAGCGTCCTCACTGGCAGACATATTGCCCTCATTATTTGTAGCACTGTTGTTCTCATTGGTCTTTTGAGGATCTGGTTGTCCCCAAGGTGTGTTCAACCAAGCAACAAGATCTTCAGTGCTGTTGAACTTGTACTCACGATCATTAAGCGGACTTCCGTCATAGAGAACATGCACATGCCAGAGAGCGCCGTTTTGTTCAGGGTTGTTCCCCATGTATAGAGAGCACTCTCCAGTCTTCAGTGACATATCGTCATACATACGATTAGAGAGAATGTTCCTGAAGCCAACTCCGCTTCCAGAGTTGACCTTTCCATCACCTGTGATTCCATACAGGATAGGCAGGAACTTCTTGGTTCGATACTTCAGCATGAACTCATCACAGAACCAGTCACGCCAACCATTATGCACAGCAGACTTGGGATCCCCATATGCATTATCCAAGCCGTTCTTGTCAATGTTCTTGATGATCTCAGCAACAGACCTTCGTGTATCCAACTTGCTACTTCCTCCACGCTGCTTGTATCTGTGAACAATATGGTGTGCCCCCTTGCATATAGCGAATGAGCGCACATCTAGAACTCATCATACATGTCAGATGTGATGTAGGTCAAGCACCAAGAACAGGCGACAATAAAATGGATGCACAAATACGGATCCAGGTGAGTCAGCAGATGGAACTTGGCTCACCTGGATCCTGTGTGGTCAGTGGAACTCACCTTCCGTAGTACTCACCACTACGCTCACCCCGACAATATACGGTGGCAACAATCTCGTCAGTAGACGGGTTTATGAAGTGAAATCCCCAGGAGTCCTCCCAGGTATCCCCGTCCACAAACACCTTAATCTTGTGCTGGTGACCAACGATCTTCTCTCCGCCCTCAATACGACCAGGGAATATGTTGCCGACAGGGTAATAATCCTCCTCATCATAAGGGTTGTAATTCTCGAAGTCAACCTCAGTTAGGATATTGGTGTACTCACGGATCTCGCCGTCAATAATCACCTTGTGAATGTTTCTGACCTCATCAATGGTGTAACCCATCATACTGGTCTCAATCTCACGAATCTTCTTCACCGTGTTCTCAGACATTTTATTCTCCTCACATCTTTTGGCTCAAACTCTTTGATCTTATCTTAACAACCACAACGATACATGCACCCTAATTCACTCGCAATCCTGTATCAAGTGAACTGAGTCACTATACGGATGTGTGAAATCTAGAGTAGATCATCCCGCTTTGAACATATTGACCACATGATAAGCCATTCAGTTCAGAGCGGGATGATTAAGCCTCATCTGCTTATCGGTCTCGATAGTCAATCACGTACCCGTAAATAGTGATCCCCATCTCCAGGATAACTCCGTTTTCTCCAATCTCGAAGACTTCAGCAGTTGGGCCTTCGCCAAGATTAAACCCGATAGAGTTGACGGCAGTCATCCGGCCACTCATTCCATGACTATCGAAACTGATACCCTTAGCCAGAGTCTCCTCAATCAGAGAGATGATCTCAACCGAAGCAATCCCTCATCCGAGACAACCTCAAAGCTCGATAATAGAGCAGTCATCTACGCTCTCAACCTCAGCCCGACCACTGCACTCAGTAGTGGCCCAGTAGTCGGTCTCCTTCTTGCCATTGACGACCTGCAGGAAGTCATCAACGCGCTTCTTCGCGTCCTCAGAGTCGATAGTAGCACTCATATGCCCCGAGAGTCGGAACTCGCCCATTTTTGTCTCCTTGCTGACTTAAAGGTACCGACCTGTTCGATGCCTTCTGAGTAGAACTATACCCCAGAGCCAGCATTGCTGCCAGCAGTTTTGTAGTGATGTGTAGCACACATGATGACAGGTGACACCATTTCACTATAAGGTACATATGTCCTGCAGGATTGTGGTTGTCCCCTGCGCGAACACATGGGAAGCGGATTAGACCTCAGTTGTAACTACGGAAAGAACCGTCCTCAATGCTCTCTCGAACCCTGTCAAAACCATGGTAGGAGGTCTCATAGCGACCAGAGACAATGATCTCGAGGTAGTTGTCATCAATAGTCAGAGATCCGTTCTCAATGTCCTTGACAGAGTACCCCATGACAATACGAGCACTCATGTCAATGGGATCCCAGCGTCCATTGAAGTCAAGAATCTCCTTGTCCTTAGGCACAGCCTTGTACTGGTTGACAATGCTGCCAAAAACGACATTTTTCTCCCAGTTGGTGGCCCCATCGGTCTTCAGGATGCTCTTGACAATCTTGACTACATCATCGTTGCTGTCAAGATTGAGATGAGCACGCTGGTAATGCACATGATTAGTGTTAGCACCAGTGAAGGTGTTACGAGAAATCTCAATCGAGTATACGTAGTCAAGAACAACATGAATGCTCATTTTCTTAATGCTCCTTTGGTAGGTTGAGTTGTATCCTAAAACCCTCTTAGAGAGGCGTGTCAAAAGCATACAGGTAGTGACAATCTGGAGTCAACCAGAAAGTGTATGGTGTTAGCCACAAGAGATGAGAAAATTATTAGAAGGAGAAAATAGTGAGTGGGCGCTATTTGCTAAAAGCGCCCACTCACTATTTGTCAGTACTCCTTCCTGAATCGGATGTGCTTAATAAGATCAAGCATCTTTTCAGATTCGATGGCCTCATTAACCTTGTCGTATCCAGTCCAACTTGTAACACCCACAGAAACCCTAATGAATTCTCCGCAGGCAGATGAACCAATCACAACATGAACCGTGTTATGAGCCCAAATCTCGTTGAGGTGACGAGTCTCCATGTTCCATGGTACTACAGAGTAATGTGCGGATGTAGAAACAAACTGAGCAGTCTTCTCCCAGTCATCCTCTTTATCAGTGTTATTGAGTACATCCTTGCCAGAGACACTAAAGGAAATTCTTGATGATGTTAATAACATCAGTGTATCGGCTGACCTCAAACGATGTGCGCTGGTAGGAGAATGTTGTCTTATTGAGTCCAGTAAGAACGTTCTTAGAGATCTCTGCGCCATAAACATAGTCAATGGTGATGGGGGTAGCCATGGGTTCTCTCCTTTTGTTTCTCGCTCTGAGGTCTTTTACCTCTTGGCTGATGACTCTAGTCTAAGAGAACCCATCATAGATGTCAACTCCTGAACGTGTGATTCAGAACACAAACTCACCTGTTGCACACATAACATAATAAAAGGTTGTTGTCCCCTATTCAACCACAGACAAACAGAGACAGGTGACTGAATCAGTGTGTCTAGATTCAGTCACCTGTCACAACAGAGCAAGTCACAGGTTTACGTAGTAGGTCCCAGAACTCCCAGGAACCTGCAGGACTCCAGCATCATGAAGAACCTTGACAGCGGTCTGCTTTCCTCGCCTGCCATCAAGAGCAACAGTACTACCATTAGTGTGCACGTTGACCTTATTGCGATCCTTGCTCACAGTAACAGCATCATTGCCATACCTACCAGCAAGTTTGACAACCTTCCACCCGTCACTCACGAAAGCCATGATACACCTGCTCATAATCTTCTTCTTGGCGAGCACATCACTAATTGCCCTGTTCAGAGTGGTCTCGTTGAAGTTCACGTAGCCTGAATAGAACTCAAGAGTAAATCCCTGAACAGACATGCTGAGGTGCACGTCAACACCATCTCGATTCGAGACAGAAAGAGTTCTGTCATCACTCTTGAATAGCACATCCCCACTGAGATTGTAGTCAAAGGATCCAGGGAATCCGTACTTGTTAGCAGTGCTCTCAACAAGACTCTTGGTGTCCATCATCAACTCCTCGTGTGTGATGTCTTGAACCTCTTGTTCATTGACTGATGGCTCAATACTAAGTCAAGTCACTCAGCAAGCGCAACCCTGAAACCAGTGATCTGCATCACATCACTCATACACCATCTTCAAACATAGGTAACAGAAATAGTTGTCCCCTTTGTCTGTAGAAAGAAGCAGACACAGAAGCGCTACTAGTTAGTGGTCAATCTTCTTCACAAAAATGCATTTCCCAACATACTTGAGTTCTTTTCCATCACACTTGAACAGAGCGCGAGTTCCAGCAGGTAGAGAGAAGTCCTCCTTATCAGTTGTTGACAGCACTGAGAATTTTGTGCCATCATCAAGAGTCACCTCTGTCTCCTTGTCAAAAAGAGAATGACGGCTATGCGATTGCGTTGTCTCTCCTATGCTTACTATAGTGCCCTCAACTTGTGGCAGGGTATTGTTTGCGGAGAATCTGAAATAAAGCGATCCAACTATCAGTGCTAACATAACCAGTACAGAGGAGAAGAAGGCAATAACCTCATCAAATGTCAAATCGTCTTTAGCATCACAAAGAGTTCCTTTCTTCCTTATTAAAAGACAGGCGACAAAAAACACAACTAGGGCGGCAACTGCGAACAGTTTTTCCATTCCCATGTTATATGTGTCATAAACCCCAGGATAGAAGTTTGTTCCGAGTGAAATCATCATGGTTCTCCTTGTGATAGCAGCAACAACATAGAGTATCTTAGCACATGATAGAGAATAGCAGCATCTGACCACAGGAAGAGAACCTAGTGTCACATGTAGCAAGAATGAGGGCAGTCCGCAACATGACTGTCCTCATTCTGTAGGTAATGTCTCAAAGATGAAACTGCTGATCAGATGTCCTCAGAGTCCATATCACAGTGAGCGCTCAGAACCGACAATAGGTTGTTGTAGTCCCCTGAGGTGGCCTTGTCAGCAACCTTGTTAATGTCCTCGTTGCTCCATCCCTCACGACGTGCCTGACGCCGCCAGCCACCCAGCAGAACGAAGGCGTTACCGTCCTGCCCAATGAGGTTGAAGTTGATGGTCCTAGCAGGGGTGAGGTTGTTGGTCATTGCGTTCTCCTTGTGTCATGTGCACTCAATGCGTTTGGCTTGTGCTTCAAGTGTAGGATAGAACGGAGGAGTGCAGCAACCCTGAAACCAGTAAAACAGGTCACAAGAATGTCCTCGCGGTTGTCCCCTATACGCCTTGTAAGTGCTGGCTTCATGTGCTCTGTTGAACCTATGAGCAAGGAATCAGGTGTGAAGTATTGGAGCCAGCCCGAAACATGTCACAGGAGGCCGTAGGAGCCCTGTACAGGCACTTTGCTGGCTCTACTGGCACCCAGGTTACATAATGACGCTATAAGAGCCGCACAGACCTTTACACGTGCCCTGCTGTCATAGGTGAGTCTGCCCTGACACCATGACTTGTCAGCCAATTCCCAGTTTCTTGACCTCCTGAGCGACACTACCATCCTTGAGCGCCTTGACAACCTCATCGTGTCCGTGCCACTGGAGATTGTCAAGAAGTTGACTCACCAAAGAGCACAAGATAGGTGTTCTCATCCTGAGGGAAAGTGGTTCCACCGAAAAGGACCGCAGCGTCGTCCCCAAAACCACCAATAAGGAAGTTCTCGTTTCCAGGGCGCTCGATCTCCTCTACCTCAGAACCGAAGTCCTCCGCGACCTGATAAAAAGCAGAGACACGAACAGGTTCCCTGATGCGCTCGTTAGTCGTAAACTCTACAAGCGGGCAGTCCATAAGAAACAGCCGCTCAACAACCTTGATGAAGTCCTCAACCGATTCAAGGTTAAACTCAGCACGAAGGAACGAAACGCGACCTCATTCCTGTCAGGATTAAGAATGTCAACAACCTCATACTTTCCAGTCACCATGCTTGCAACCAGGTTGATGCTCATTACTCCTCCATAGATGAGTGTGACTGTCTTGAAGTCGTCTCTTTTCAACTGACTCAAGAGTACGCCCTGCACCAGTCAGGAAGCAACTCCTGAACGTGTGAACTGGACCACATGATCACATCCTTCAAGCAAGGAGCACAGCAACAGAGGTCACATGACTACCTTGAGAGACAGGCCATTTTCGGTGTCCCCTGACAGCATGGGATCCCGTTTCAAGATCTTCCTGTGCCCGCTTCTCGCCACCTACAGAACTACTGAGAACCCGTCGTCATAGTTGCGAACGATAAAGCCTTTGAATGGTTCACGCAACTCGGCAATCATCTCACGAGCACCTTTCTGAGGCCATATGCTCAGCAGTACGGCGTCAGGATTGTTCACGTCCTCAGAGACCTCCACGAACTCGTGCCGCCCACTACTGAACGTGACCTCAACAGTATTGTCAACGGGTTCGGCTCCTGGAATGTAGTGCAGCAGTCGGGCGATGACTCTTGCCTGACTGATGAACCTGTGAACACTGGCAGAGATCTCTTCGTCCGTTACTCCGCCACCAGAGCCCTCAGGAAACATCGAAGCCGGTAGCAGGGAGTAAGACAGAATCTTCTCATACTTGTGCATGGCTGTCAGCAGGATAGACTGCCATGAGTCGCTATCGTCATCCTGATAGCAGATCACCTCAATACTGATGGGATCCTGTGTTGGTAGTAGTGAATTTACGTCTGTAGTAGATCTGTGTGTGGTAACCGTTTGCGAGATTGCCTCAGCACCCGAAGCCTTTGTCAGGGCTGTATCCAGTACGGAGAACATCTTGCGGGCACTCATTTTGAATTGTCTCCTTCTGTAGTCTGTTGTGCTGACTTGCCACAATCTTGACCTCTATTGGGTATTGAAACTAATTGTAGCATTATCTCTACTAATAGGCCAAGCAAAAGCATGTTCAATGACAGCAACATGGGTCACACCTCACTACTTGAAGATGTGACCCATATTATCTGTTGCAGGTGTTGTCGTCCCTTTAACTACACAGAGGTTCACTCACCTCATGCCAGAGAGTAGACACCGCTGTACCCACCAGGAACCTGCTTGTGGCTGGAAAGCACACCAGCATTGTGCAGAATCTTGGCAACAGTCCTGCGATTGGATCCACTGAGGTGGACATTATTGCTGGAGACCGTCAGGTGAGCCTTCTTGCCATTCTTGGTTACATTGACCCAGTTGCGCGTGTAGTCAGGGTTAACAACCTCCAGGTCCCAGCCATCGTCAGTCAGCGCAGCAACGCAGTTCTCCATGACCTTGCGCACCTCAAGCAGTCGCTCAATAACCATGTCAATAGAGTGCTTCGCAAAATTGCAAGCACCGTCTTCAAACTCAAAGGGCTGGCTATTGATTGTCATAGTCAGAGTTGCCTCAAGCTCGTGCCTAGCAACAACTCGGAGCGTCCCATCATTGCTGGTGAAGGTCGTTACGTTGTCAACCTCCTGAACACTTCCAGCAAATCCGTAGTGATCAGCGATCTCAGTAATGTCATCTGCGATGTAGGACATGTCCACTCCTAATTTCTGTGAGGCTTGCCTGTCGCTGTCCTCGTGATGACTCAATCGTACACCTGCAGGAAAGCGTATAGCAACCTGTCAACACGTGAAGTGAGTCACAGGTTGTATATGATTGGTCGTCCCTTGGTGTGAATGTAACTGGTAATCAGATTGTCTTTCAGGATGACTACTTAACAAGGCAGTAGTCCTTAAAAGATTTCACACATACGTTAACAAGAGCCTCACGGATCTCCTCAAAAGATGGATTGTAAAGAGAAGAGGAGGTAAATTCGCCGTATTCTCCAACATAGTAAGATGATACAATAACCTTTGAAGAACTCTCCTGACTTATTAAACCAACTCTGATGACATAATTTCCGCTTTTGGCAACAACACTTTCACAAAGAACACTACTACTAGAAGAATTCTTTTTGCGTAAGAACTCTATTTCAGCCCCAGGAAAGCAGTCTGTAATAACTCGACCAGCACGAGATGATAGATAATGAATCTCGCTAGAGGAAACAGGAGCAAAGTCTTCTGGAGTCATTTCTCAGTCTTTCTGTGAGCGATTATAGATTCAGGTATATAGTAGCGCACAACCTGTCATCCTGCAAGCACATGAGATGTAAGATAGCACACAAGGAGCACAAGACAGCAGGTACACAAACAATAGGAACCACTAAACAGAGCATCATCGCCAACCTTTCAGCACTAGCAACCAAGGTTGGCGATGATGTCTATTGAGATCTCTGTTTGAGGTCAGAGTTGGTCAATGACCTCCTTGTTGTCAGAGTCTGTAGTCAGGTCCACCAGCCAGTCCAGGAGAGCGATCTGGTCCTTCACGTCCTTCCAAGAGGCGTTGTTACTCCGGTAGGCAGCATGTGCGTCTGCAAGCATTCCCTTGGCGACCTCAGCAGCGCGCTTCATGTCCATGATTTTCTCCTTCTGTGCTGCCGGTTCAGCCCTGTGCTCTCCGGCCTTGATGACTACAACTATACTCAGCCGTTCATGCTGTCGCAACCTAGAAAGGTGTGAACTAGGTCACAACGACTGAACGTGGCTGACAGCAAGGCCGCAAAGAGCAAGAGAGAATCTATAGGGAAATGAGATACAAGCCAAACAGGTCTGAGGATATGTCAGTGCTTCCTGCTCGCATTAGCACCAACTCGGTATCGCCTGCCAGTGGACGACCGGCAGACAATGACAGGGCCGAACTTCCTGTTACTCACGCCACTGGTGTCAACCACTTCAAACCCGTTGTTGACAGAGACACACTTGGTGAAGATCTCAAGAGCCTTCTGTGTGCCGACAACTCTAGAGAGAATGACTACCCGAGCATGAAGCCTCTCTAGTGCCTCCCTTAGTCCTTTAATGTCACTATCAATGCCATAGTAGTCTGCTGAGGTACCACGAAAGGCATCTATAAAGCGTTCAAGAGTCTTTCCTTTAATCGTTCCGCCTCGACCAAAACGTGTATCGATCTGCCACTCAGTAAAGGTATCTTCAACCTTTGAAGCACAACCAATCACGACATACTTGTCCTCAGAGTTACCAGCACTGATGCCATTCACAACGGTCAGAGAGAAGTCACATGCAGCCCTTCTCAGATGCTCTGTGTATGTCTTATCAACCAGCGGAGAAGCGAGCGCAATCTGCGGCGCCCAGACAGCAGGGGTACTGCTCAGAGCACGAAGAAGTTCATTCAGGTCCTTGGCCTGTGACACCGCCTGGATATACTCATTCGTGTAAGAAAGAAACTCAAGATAATTATAGAACATTTCCATTCCGCCTTTTTACAAGAGAGATCTAACAGAGATACATCAACTATAGTAAGAATGATCTGCTTTGGCAATGCTAATCTCTGTGATCTGAAAGACAATGGTTTGTCTATATACTACTGGTGATTCAGTATCACTACAAACAAGACAGACATCCTCTGCATCTAAGACCATAGTTTGATCAAAGCGCAGAGGATGTCTGTCTGAAGGAATTATCCAATTCTCAGGACAGGGCCTCAGTGTGGACCGAACGAATGGCGTGCAGTGCTGGTCATTGCGAACTCCTTGGTTTTTTGGCTTTTGAGCCTTTTTGCTCTCGCCTCTTGATGACTACAACTATACCCCACCTGTACCTGAGTCCGCAACCCAGCAAGTAGTGAACTGAGTCACAAGACGAGCCTAGAACGAAGACTATCGTTGTCCCCTTCGAGCGGCACAGAACTCAGAACCACACATACATACCAGAAGCACCCTTGCAGCAACCTTTACAGAGATTGCTGCAAGGGCGCCAGACATGTTTGCACATCACTCAGGAAGAATCTCCAGGTAGTCGTTCACAAGACTCTTCAACTCACCGTTGTCAATAGCCTCGATGACTCGCCCCATTGAGTTAAATGGGGCCATAACGAACTCACCAGAGTCATAGAATACAACAGTCACATACGGCCCGCCAGCGATGGTATTGTCTACAGAGATGACCATGCCGTCTGAGTCCTCCAGGTGCTCCGTCTCAGTGGCGCCCATGCTCTCAGAAATACGGCTCCAGACCTCAGGAAGACCCTTGGTATCAGCACCCAGCAGATCCAGAAGCATCTGCTCTACTGGAGAGTACTCATCAACACGAACAACGTAGTCCTTACGAGTGCCTTCGTTGCTGGTAATCTCGATCTGAACGAACATTGTGTTAGTCATCTCTGTCTCCTGCTCTTCCTGGAACTCGACCTGTTGCCTGTTCATCCTTGGATGACTCAATCGTACACGTGGTGCCAGCCAGACTACAACCTCAGAACTTGTGAAGTAGATCTCACTGAGGCTGTACTCTGGCTGGTCGTGGTTGTCCCTACCCTAAGACGGGGAACTCAGTCTCTCTTTATTAGGAAAGACGGTACTCACCCAACTGCCAGCGCGGGCACTTCGTACTCTCAATAATCCCCGCCTTATGGAGGACGTTGGCAGCACTCCGACGATTCCTCCCAAGGATACTGACAATCCAGGTGTGCATCGTCATGAATATTTCTTGTCCTTGTTGCTCATGAAAACAGTACTTTTCACTGCCCTAGTGATTGACCAGCCATCGTCCTCAAGAAGGCCAACACACTCCGACAGAGCCTCAAGTCGGTCAGTCGTATCAGCCACAGCAAAGCAAATAGACCTGGGGTTGGTCGTCTCTATCGTCATGGTATCCTCAACCTCAACGGTACTGCTGTTCCCAACACTGAGTCGCACAGTCACCACAGTAGACCCATAGTGACGAGCGAATATAGTAAGATTCTTGCTGTTGAAAGTGACACCAGACTCATCAGAGGTCAGTTCACCATCAACACCAAGTGCTTCAACTGCCTCACGCACGTCATCCTCGACAGAATGAAGGATTGTTGCTGCCGTCATCGTTGTCCCCTTTCTGGATTAAGCGATGAGATCCTTATGTCTCATCTGCTTGACTAAGATTAGTGTAGCAGAGTATTTAATCATGACTCAACCTAGATACATGTGAACTGGATCTCATTGAATTATAAGGGGAGGGAAAGACACAACCTCCTGTCTGCGCCTGCCTGGCCTAAGGCGCTCGTGGTCCTCATCTTAAAATCACAACAGCACCATCACTCATCACTGCTACTCACAGATTCTTTAAGATGAGTGATGGTGCTTTTAAGGAGAAGGGGCGGGTTCTGTCAGGCGTCCAGCGAGGAGACCCATCCCAGAGTGTCAGGGTCACTCTTTAGAACAACCTCATGCTCTCCGGCTGCAATGAGAATGTGAGCACCCTTGTCGTCCCTGTTAGGCGTCAATGGTGTCGATTTCGCGGGCAACCAGGTCATTCAGGACACCGCGCTCAACGTCACCACGAATGAAAACACCTGATTCCGGCACATCCTCGTCACCATAGAACCAGAACTCGATACCCTTGTCGTTGTCCCCGGTAGAACCAACGAGGTCATAATGACCGCTGAAGGTGCTGGCAGACACTCGTACAGGAACTCCAAACAGGACGTACTCCTGGATAGTGGCAGCAACAACATCTCCGTCAAAGTTGGTAGTCATCTGTGTTCCTCTCATCTCTCGCCAGTCGGCCTTTCCATCTGGCTTCTGTTTGCAGCATACGCCCACCCACCCATTAGACACAACCTTAGAACATGTGACTTGCACCATACTCAGTCATGACCAGACAGTAAGGCATCACTGCATCCCTAAATCCTGTATGAGCACTGATGAGAAAGATAGGAAGCCTGACCGAACCAGAACGGAGAGGTGAGCAGGAACAGGACACACCTGACCGCCGCCACAGTAAGAGCAAGTCCAGTGCACAACAGGGCAAAACCACCAAGACCGCTTATCGAAATGAGATCCTGCCAAGGAACCTCTTTCGGGAGCATCCTCCAGCCAAGACGAAGCAGGAGTAAACCAGGTGCCCCTACCACAACAGCGAGCAGAAGGTTAGACACCCACAAGGTCGCCCACAGCCGCCACCAACGAACTGGACTGAACACACCAGCATAAGCCAGTTCTCCTGTCTCAGCGTCCTTGAACCTAGTGACTAGTGGTCCAGCGTCCACCTTTACCTGATTCATTGTTAAAGAAAGCATTTCGGTGTTCCTTCCTTGTCTTGCAACCTCTATCAAAGATAGCGAGTTTGAGACCGTCCTCCTGCATATATTCACAGGTGGTATTGTGGCTCTTCCTTTTTCAGATCCAGTATAGAGCCGCCTCTGTCAGTACACCAGCCCTGTAACTTATGAAACCAGTCACAACATATTTTGTTGAGATAATTCCGTCAAATAAAACACCTGTATGCAGGAAACCTGTCAGACAAGGTTCTCTCTGCATACAGGTGTTAGCCTAGAACGGCGCTGTACACACCCCAGTCGGGCAGTGTCTTAAACCGTCACCACTCACTCTCACCCATCCAGTGACTAGCAATCTCACAGAATGAATCTGATTCACTGGTCAAAGCATCCATGAGATCATGACGGTTGAGCCACTGGAACTCCTCACAGTCCCACTCCCACACAACCGCCAGACCGTGTACATAGGGGGTGCTACCATCAACATTCAGGTCAACAGAGACAGTAAAACCTTCACGGTCAGGCTGCAAGCCCCGCTCATCAACCCTTGCATCAAGAGTCTTGCAAACACGATTCCACACGGCAGAGAAACTACCAGTGTCAGCGTTAAGCACATCCAGCATCGCCTTCTTGAGGGTGTCACGCTTCTTAGCCTCAAAGGTATATGCTTCACGCTCCCCTGATGCCCAGGTCACAACTACCTGAAAGGGTGTTCCGTTCCAGTCCTCAACTGACATCAATCTCTCCTTGATCTATGGATGACGGACTCTTGCCTTCCGCCTTGATGACTCAAGCATATACCCCAATGAAGCAGCACTCAACCCAAAGGCATGTGAACTGGAGTACACATCCTTCTTGTAGTTATCCGTCTCTTCTGCATAGCACCAACAGATGAAGTCATTGCACCAAGTGGAAATCGCCTAAGGCACAGACAAAGCGTGGGTTAAGAACCGAATTAATCCCTGCTGCTGTTCGTGATCTTCTGACTCTGGTGAATCATCCTCCAGAACCTGATAGTCACTACCATAAAGGTGATTGCTGCCTTCAGGGCAAGGGAAAGCTAGGGCGAAGTGAGACAAGCGCTGTCAGTGACCCAGTGAGACCTGCAAGCACACCAAAAAGAGACATGCTGCCGTGAGATAGCAGAAGGTATGTCACCAAGGTCATGATGGCAGTCAAAATGACTCTGACCACTGTTCCGATAATGAGTGGCTCTCTGAAGATTGCGGAAATTTGTCGCCACTCCCGAGGGGAGAAGTCAGTTGCCTCTACTTTCACATCAAAAAGTCGGAGTAGAAGAACCTCCCATCATTGAGTTAGTGTCTACCTGGAAGTACGGGCGAGGCGGCTTACTTGTCATGGTTGTCTCACTTTTTCTTTTTGGCTGGGAGCAACGATTCTTAGAGTCAGAGGTTTGTCTGTTCCACTGCGCCTTATTGACAAATCATTCGCTGCTGTACTCGGGAATTTATTTATGATTCAAGAAGTCCAGTTTTTAGCAGATACTTCGCTGATTGGCGGCTGTGACCATCAGTGCAGATGCTGTCATTACCAGCAGCAGGATACAACCAGAGACTATTGCTGAGCACAACCAGAAAGATCTAGGGAAGCACCAGCACTAACCTTGAGTACCATTTCAAGGTTAGTGCTGGTGCCATCTGTCAGAGATGGGCAATCTCTTCTGAGTAGGCCGGATCCTCAACCCTCTCAAGAAGGTACTCAGCCAGAGTGATCTGGTCCATGAACCAGTCCCTCAGTTGATCAGTCCCAGCCACCCGGTGCCCATGCTCAGCGTGCTCGATCATCGCTCGAGCAATCTTGGCAGCGCGCTCAACCTTCATTGTGTTCTCCTTCTGTTCTTCCGGTTCAGCCTTGTGCTCTCCGGGCTTGATAAGACAACCATACATGCTCAGCACCAGCAATGCAACCTGAAAATATGTGAACCATGACACAAAGACCCTAGATGCAACAACACGTCCTCCCTGTGAACTGAGTCACAATCTTTATTGCTGAACTAAGATTCTTTCAAAGGTTAATAAGACGACTGTGTTCTAAACCAAACTCTTCTTAATCTTTATCGTTATCCCTAGTTGCTATACAAGCAATCACTACTGCTCTCATTAGATTGTGTAAGAGTCATGAGAGTAAAAAGACAGCACCCTCTTGTCCTGAGGACGACTTGAAGAGAGTGCTGTCTAGGTTGACTATATGTCAGAACCGGTCATCGAACAGACCGTCCTGAACTCCGTCAATAACCTCATACAGAGAGCATCCTTATCCCCGTCAGTCAGAAGATTTCCGAGACGCTCGTCAGCCGGGTTGAACTTCCTGAACTCGTTTGAGTTTTTCTGTGGTTGTTGCACCCTGAACTGACGTGTGAGACCATTTCAGGTGGTCTCTGGGCTGGTACCACTGGTGGTGGTTGCCAGGGCTGCTCGGTGCGGAACCGGCACGCCAGGCCGCCTCTGACGAAGCGGCTCCCGAAGTCTTATATCTGTACCTCTCAGAGCAATCTCCCTGGATGCAGCAACATCTCTGTTGATTCTGAATCCACAAGAGGTGCACACATTATCTCGTCCTGTGTGTCTGACAGAAGACCCGCATCGTGTACAGGTATTTGATGTGTCTCTAGCACTAACGAACGATACAGGCACGCCTTTTCTATTGCAAGAGTTGGTGATTGCGTCCTGAATCTCACGGAAGTTCCACCTTCTTCCTCTGGATCCCAACCAGGACAGGTTCTCCATGACAACCTCAGCGTTCATTCTGTAGGCCGTCTCAGCGATCTCATGACCTATCTGGTGCATGGCCTCGTCCTTGACTCGTCTGGCCTTGTCTCTGATGCCTTGTTGGTGCTGAGCAAGAGCATTGGCCTTGTCCAGGTGGTTACTTGCTCGACATCTGTTCTCCTTGTCTCCTCAAGTGTGCTGCTCTGCTCATCAGATTGTCATATTGACGGCCAAGATCCTTGACTCTCATCAGCGGCGAAGAAGGGTGCTGAGTACCAGTGCAGCGACTCGTCTATGATTGTAGCAACGAACGGCTCTACCTATCCAAGGTCAACACCCATGACCTTAGTTCTAGTGATGTCTGGTACAATGTACTCAACAGTGAACTTAAAAACTAACCTGTTGTTCACTATCTGTACTACTGGTTTAGAAATTTTGTCTCCTTGAAACCTGTCTCCTTCTGGAATTGTGAATCTCAGTAAGACCTGTCTACCAGCAGTAGGTAGATTACGAAACTTCAGAACAATCTCTCGATCTGTGTGAGATAGTTTTTAGATAGTGACCATCACAATTACTCAGATCAATCTTTGATGATGCTCCTGGAAGACAAGGAGTCTTCTGGTTCTTATCATGAAATCTGTGAATGTGTGATGAGACTTCGTAAGGATGTGGGACTCGTGAATTCGGGTATTTTTCCTTGAAAAGATCCTTTACTCGTCTTGCGTTTGTTTCTGCTGGGTTGTCTGCCATTACAGAGAACAACCCGTAACTCATCGCATATATCTCAGCACGGCTCATGACCGAGGATCGAAGCATCTCATTCATGTTGTATGAGTTGCAAGGAAAAACTACATCAGGAACCACACCGCGACCACAACGGTTCTTCTTTCCAGACACCTTTACCTGTCCAGAGAGAATGCTCTCAGCAAGATTCTGGTACTCAGGACTATTAACAAATGATGACTCAGCGTCCTGAATCTGGTGAATCATCTCTGTCAGATTCTCAATAACCTTTTCCTTGCTGCTGTTGATAACCTCAAAACTAGATAGAGACAGTGATGTTCTGACCTTACCCATCTAACCTGTCCTTAGCGATGTCTAGAAGACTTCTCTGCTCGTGCTTGCTCCTCAGCCTGTAGTAACGTCCAGAGAACGAGGCGAGAATAGCCATGAAGTCAGACAGGACCTCTTCACGATCCGTCTTTTCTGTCATCATGTAGAGCCTCAACCTCTACATCATGCTCACTGAGAAAACCTCTTGATGAATGACACCCCGAAACGAGACAACCGATCCTCGTGAGTCACACATATCTTGGTGAACCTACCCGTTGCAGCGTCGTCAAGCATCCTGTTCAGGTTGCGCCTGTTCTCGTTAAGTCCACTACCAGAGTCTCGGTAAACCTTTGCTGGCTCACCAAAACTTCTGGTCAACTCAGCCTCTTGCAAGTCCATTGCCTTCTTGTCGCCTTTGGATGACCTGACATAGAAGACCACTGACTCCTGTGACGACTCGCCCTTAAACCGCTTCACGTCATCAAGACTGAACACCCTCTGACCGCCAGGAGTAAGAGAGCACGACAGACGACCTTGCTTGACATACACTCTCACCATAGAGGTAGACACACCAAGAATCCTGGCGACCTCACCAATCTTCAAAGGCTTATCAGACTTAACCATATACTACTCCAATACCTGTAACTGCAAGTTATCAAGGAACTGTGTTAAGTATATCACATCAACTGTGTTTATCAAGTCACGATAGTGTAACAGATCTGGTTACTGCAGGCTACGGTCAAGGATGTTGGACAGGCTGGCCTGAATGTCAGTGCTGTTCATTGTGTTCTCCCTATGTGTCTTGCTTGGGCTCTGTTGCCCTTGGCTGATGACTAAATACTAGAACAGGACGATTGGCGAACACAAGTATAAAACAAGTGAACTGAGTCACACCTGTAGAACCTACCTGAATGACAGAGACAGGCAGCACAACAACTCAGCACGAGTGCACATATGAACCAGAACGCATTTAAGAAGATGAAGAGTACACACACTTCACCACGTCAACCAGCAGGAGAGTCGTTGTCCCCTGCAGTATAAAGAAAACTGGACTGCCGTTTCATTCCTAAAGCACAGCAGAGATACATAAAGGCATGAAGCACACAAAGAAAACCCCTCATGCAAAGACACGCTGTGCCTGTGCATGAGGGTAACTGTCTAGCGACTCATCACTCAGAAGTCTGTGACGATGGTCTCACCAAATTCCAGGAAACTATGTACATCAGCATACACTCCGTAGTCCGTCTCCACAACAGGATAGATGGAACGAGACAGATCATAGAGAGTAATTGTCGGCGAGTTGTTGACAGACATGCTGCGAGCATCCATGAAGTACACACAACCGTCACTGCGTGAGATCGCCTTAGCAGCATCCATCACAGACGACTCACTGACGTCACCAATGGTCTTCAGTGTGAACCTGACTGAGTAGGCGTCCTTACCTGAAATCTCAAGGTCTGTGACCTCGACCTGACTGTCATCACCAAGAGCCGTCTTCAGGTCCTTCACAAGAGGAGTAAGAGAGTCAATACCCATGTAAGCAGTAACGCTACCCCAGACCATGTTCAACATTGCATTCTCCTTCAGGTCTTGCCGTTGGGCTCTTCCCTTTGGCGATGACTCAACAGTACACCAGTCAGACCCACAAGCACAACCCCAGAACAAGTGAACCACATCACAGAACTATCCCTGAGAGCCCACACAAGCCACAAAAGACTTTCGCTCGACCCTAGACCTCAAAAGGGCTCTGCAAGGCCGCACAGTAAGTCACAGAGGTGCTGCAGGCTCAAGGCGTCCACAAGGACACAGCCGCTCAACCTCCAAAACAGGACAGAGCACCACAGTACGTAGCACATTCACCAGAGATAAAGTAGTGCATCTCACTCAGATCGTAGACTGAGGATCCAGGAATGCTCATCATCCATACCCAGTAAGGGACGCAATAGTATAGGGAGGTGGATCGCGCTCTCTCAATTCAGGTAGGAGTGAGCAGAGAAGTGCTCTGCCCTTAACCAAAGTTTCTTCTGCATGAAAGACGACACTAGCAGCACGCCTGTGTCAGCAACGAACAGGCTCACCACCACGAACCAGCAGCGTCGCCACACGAACCCCACGAGAGTCGATGAAGTGCATACCCCAGTCAGAGGACCAGTCGTCCCCCAGCGTGAACATCATCGTCTGGTAGGAGTAACCAACCACGTCACCACCAACAAGCACTCCAGGGAAGATGGTGCCACGTGAGTAGTGATCTCCCTGTCCGATACCGCCATAAACCTTCTTGTAGTCAGCCTGAGAGAGGAACGACGTGAACTCCTTGACCTCACCGCCGTCAGCACTACGTCGGATCACGTGCACCTCAGCAACCATCTTCTTATTCATGCTGTTGACGAAACCCTGACGAAGATCGGTTGTCGTGCTCATTGTCTCTTCCTTCTTGGTGCTCATGCAATCGGCTTGCTCCGTTGTCCTGATGAAACCAGTGTAGATGGCAGCAGGCACAAGCAGCAAGCAGGAAACATGTGATGTGAGTCATAGCACCACAAACCCATCTACTTCAATATGACTCAGTTCACACAACTCAGGATTGCACGGTGACAGGCAGGTACACTAAGATTGAGTCAACAGCCAGGAAGCAAATGGCCGCTGGCAGAACCTGAAAGGGAAGTAATGCTCACTGCGAACGAGATTAATGCTATCACCATCCGACAGACCATCATCGAGGCTGTTGAGGCCGCAGGTCAGGAGAGAGGCGTTGACATGCTTCCCAAGAAGTGCTTCAACACCTCGAAGTCGCTCATGCGACTGGCAGGATCGTATGGTCGTGATGAATACGGTATCACCATTCGTGTAACCCGCAAGGAAGACACTCTGTCATGGTACATCTTGATGAACGCAACCAGCGGTTTCAGTGGGGTTCGTCAGTACCAGCAAGGAACAGGCAGTCTGACTGACCTCAGGGCAGCCGTTGCTGATGCTACGGACCTGACCCTGGCTCAGCCCTGGGAGTGGTCCCTTATTGACAACTACATGGCCGCCTGAGACAGGTATCCACCACTCCACTGAATAAGCCCGAGTGCTGTCACCACTGAGAACAGGAACAGGTGGCAGCACTCGGGCTACTATCACGCCCTACGTCAGTCTCTTACCACAGCGACACACTACTAGCACTGCAACCCATGAACAAGCAAAACCACTATCACTACCTCAGAGGAAGAGCAGAACAGACTCATGCGGAACCGAGAAGGCTGGCATCCTTTTCGTGCTTTGTCTGCAGTCCTTGCCGTACAGCAGGGTTCTTCTGTAGTCAGAGATCAAAACACTCCTGACTCTCCTACAAAGGCATAAGAGTCGTTGTCCCCTGTTTGTTGTACAAGGACCAGGAGAACCTGTGTCACTCCCTGTTGCACAAGGAGTGGAAGAAACCTTGAAGACCCTAGAACAGGAAGACAAGCAAGACACAGCGCAGAGACGCAAAAGACTCCTGTTCTGGTCTCAGACGACTATCAGCCGTACATCTTCTCAAACCTCTGCTCACGGCTCATCTCATCGCGTTCAAGCAAGTCACGACGACGCCTGCTGTAGATGTTTCTGGCACGACGGATCTGCTCATCCGTAGGGACGGTGAAAGCGTAGTCAGAACGAAGATCGAACCTGGACCACTCCTTCTGGCGAGTGTACTTGATACGGGACTGATGCTTGTAGTCGTCCCCTGTCCTCCAGGATCTGAAAAAGGTCAGACATGAGAGACCGGAACTCAGCACTGCTTCCAGTCTCCTGAAGGCCACCGTTCAACGAGTTCTTGAAGAGAACCGACTCAGACGAGATGATGGCAAACCCGTCACGACAGGAAACAGTGAGTAAACGACCACTCTTCTTCCTCTTGGCGCTGACTCCCCAGCGACCACCAGAAACCAGACCAGCACGATCCATGTCGAATGAGTTCAGCCCACCCAGCCCCTTGACAAACACACTTGAACAACAACACGCTCTCGAAACCACCGCTTAGACTTCGGAGTATAGTTCCCCACACTATGAAACTCGTAGAAGTATGAGTTACCAAGACGACAGTTGTCATCCTCGGAACAACTGAACCTCACTCCGGTAGCCATCGCCCAGATCTCCTTCAGAGCGAGAACAGAGAAACCAATCCTGCTGGCCGCAGAGTGGTTGTCATTGACGAACCGAGTAAGATCTGCATGAGTTGGACGCATGATGACTCCTGTCCCAGTCTGGTGCTCATCGGACATGGTTGCCCTTGGACTAATGGTTGTAGTCCCATGCTACAAGGACCAGCAGAACAACTCAACACAAGTACGTGTGAACTGGAGCACATTTAAGGAAGTGAAGAGTGCTGGGTGTCACCTCCGCCTGTTAGACAGCAGAAGAGTCGTTGTTCTTTTGTGGTATGAAGAGCACCGAACTTGACTGCTGCTTCATCCCTGAGTACATCAGAGACATGTGCAGACGCAGAGCACACAGAGCAGCACATACGGGTTCAGCGCTCGTGGTCCTCCTCTTCTGAGATATGTTCTCGCTGCCCTCTCTAACTAGTGTATGCCACTATCAACATGTTGTACCTGCCTTAACTCACCTGACAACATGAGTCACGACTCTGTGCAACCCCCCATGCTCCAGTGAAGAAACATGTAGGCACATGTACTATCACATTAGCATAAGTACATTTAGTGACGTGAGATAGTCCTAGACCAGAAGAGTGATGATGCTGAGAGCAGACAAAGAAACACGCCACTCATCGTTGTCCCCATTGTCTTACACCAACATAATAGAAAAAGAAGGTCTCACCCCATCCATCAGAACAGGGCGAGACCTTCAACCAGCGGGGATACAGGAACTAACCGCTACAGGTACTTGACACCAGCAGCAATCACTCGCGCCGCCAACTGGATCTTGCTGACACTCACAACCTCAGCAGTCTCCAGGTCAAGCAGGTTGTACGAGTCATCATCCCCGCGACCAAGAATCACAAAAACAGGACGCTCGTTAACAACCTGCCACCCAAGACTGATCACCACCCTGGACTCATCAGAAACCATCGACACAGCACCAGGAAGAAAGTCTCCAATGATACTCCTCAGGTCCATCAGATCATACCTGAGGTCATTCAGAACACGCTCAACAGTGCTGACAGACACCCACTCAGCACCATCAAAAGACAGCATCCGAGACTTAATCAGATCCTTCGAAAAATCCGCCAGGTTGTTCATCCTGTTAGTAGTCATACCTGCAATCAGGCTGTAGTCACCACCTGCATCCAGAGCACGATCCCGATTCTCGTAGATGGAAGCAATGGTCATGGTCTCAGTAGCGTTTGCCATTTTGAACTCCTTTAAGTTCCTGTCCGGCGGGCTCTTCCCTTCCGGCGATAACTCAACCATACACCAGCCAGCACCACAGCACAACCTGATACCAACCCTAAACCTCCTCCAACAACTCAGCCTGACGCCAATCCTCAACCCTATTCAGCGACTCACGCAGTGCCGTCATCTAACAACACCACCAATCCAACCTCAACAATCTTGGACGCTCCTTCACTGTCTCGCCCATCTCTACCCTTTTCAGATCAGTCATCTCGAATTCAGATCGGACCCAGCCCTGTTCACATCTTTCAGGTAAGGACTGGAGATTTATGAAGAGATCCGAGCAGGTGAGCGACATGAGCAACCATACCGACTCCAACTCACAGCGCTCGCGGCCCTCAAGGAGAGATCTGGCGACTAGGATCTCATCTCACCTGTCTAGGGGCGGGAGTGGTGCTGTTGTCCCCTCGTTCCTGAAGGCTGTTTGCGGCATGTTCTCAGAGCGTTCTTGGCATCTTAAGAAAAACACTGCTGTCTAACCGCTGTTCCGAGAGAGAAAAAAGATGAGGTAAGGGTTAGCAGTCCACACGATTTCACGCATACTTGTGTACGTCAGCCAGCCTGTAAGCACATGACGACAACCAGCACATTAGAATCATGCAGTACAATGAGTACGCTCCTTCACAAACAATACCCACACAACAAACATCCTTACATGAGAGCAGCAGACGACAGGAAGCAACCAGCACAGAAAGAGGACTACGAGAACTCATCTCATTTTGTCATAAACGGACCTGCAATCAAACTGCTGTAAACGAAGGTGAGACCCGCAATCAAAAAGGGTGCTCAAAAAGTCTTCAGTCAGCAGGAGACATCTGCCATCCGCTGCAGGTACTTGACCCCAACCTCAGCAGCAACCATACGTCCAGTGGCGATTACATGTGCTGTTAACGCACTTCCATCTGGACCTTACCAACATCTCACTGAGATTCACAGCCTCAACCGAGATCTACAAACCCCTGAAGGAATCCAGAACAGGCAGACTGCACACACCATGCACATCCTTATTTGCAGTCCAGAGCGCCAGCATCACACAGCCTAGAGCCACAAAAACAGGTGAGTTACAAAGAGAGAGGGCGGTTAGTCATAAGAAAAAAAAGAAGTGTGCTCAGTTAAGTGAACCAAGCACACCTCTTTGAGAACCAATTGCACCTCTCTGGCTAGGGTCAGCCCTCAGAGTTCAACCAGCGCCTTAACCTCACTGAGAGCGAACTCATGCGTCTTCAACTCATAGTAGAGGTAAGCCTTCTCGAACAGGCTATCTGACGCCTTGATGCGAGACTTGATGTTCGCAATCTTCCGCTCGTAACCCTTGATAAGTTCGTTCATCTTGTCCCTCCTTGGGTTCCTGCCTCGGAGCGGTTCTCCTTGGCTGATGACTCAATACTAGAACAGGGTAGCCGACAGGCGCAACCCGTCAGCAAGTGAACTGAGTCACAAGACGTCCCCTGCTACATCTTCCATCTACTTAAAAACACAAGGACGGCACCAGGAAGAGCACAGGCACATGCACCACACCTTCAAACTCGCAACCAACCCTTGCAGCAAACCGCTATCACTGCCACCAATCGCTGTCAGTTATCATTAACCATCACTATACCTGCAAGAAGACTCATGCACTGACACTGAAAGAAGACTCGCGTGAAGCAGAAAGAAGCATCTACAGCCTTTCAGTCTATCACACCATCCCACATGATGACAGCAGAAGAGCAAAAGCCAGCAGTGTGAGCATCAAGACAAAGCACAAGATGAAAAGAACAAATCAAAAGAGAAGCAGAGAGAAAGCAAAAAATAGTCAGAGCGCCCTTTAACAAAAACAGGTAGAACACTTTCAGCTAGCAAAAATGCCAACAGTCTTCAGCAGCAAAAAAGAGAGCACAACACAGAGAAGAAACAACTGCTGGAAAGAGGATCCAAAATCTGCATAAAAAGGATCTGTGAAAAGAAGAGCCCAGAACACTGCCAGCACCAAAGAATCTGTCAGCATTGCAGCACCTTTAGAAGCAGCAAGAACAAAAACGAGAACTCACAACAGACAGAGGACACAGCAATCACACAACGAGAAGCAGTCTTAAAGAGTACGACTATTCCTTAGGACAAACACAACGCTTAGAAACCCCTGTCTCCAAGACCATTCCGTCGTCCCCAGTGCCAAAGAAGTCAACAGCACATGCCAACAATGAATGAGACGAGTACTATAACACTTCCTGAGTGCCACAACATCCTTGCGCTTTTACTCCTGAGCCTAAACACTCCTCAGTCTCCTCTTCATCTACCACACAAGAAGAAGAGATGATCAAAAAAGAGAAGAAGAGACAATGCTCACACAGAACCAGGTGCAAGACAGCAGAACAGAGCAGGTCGTCAAGTACCAGATCCAGACAAAGAGACAAACCTCACACACAAGATACACCATCAAAAAGAGAGACGAGTGTCACATCAAAAAAAGAAAAACAGACAAAACCAGTCTCACCACCAGCGAGCGCAAACACAAACCATACACCTGAGAGAAGAATCACACCCTCAAAGAGACAAAACAAAAAAAGAAAAACCACACGACACATTCCCGCCTCACCAACCACAGCACCCCGCGACTCCAGCCGACACAGACCCACATCCAATCATCCTGTTCTCCACCCATCTCCGCGCTCCCGTCCTCATCATCTCCGCAACTGCCCACACTCTTAACTACACCTTGCTAACAACCCCTTGTCCACATACTGCCTGCCGCCACTGTACACACCACCTGTTCTACCACCCATCGCCACTGTACCACCACCCGTGTCTACATTCTTGCCCGCAACTGTACCCATTCCTGTCTCGGTCTCGCTACCGCTCTCCCTCAACCTGTGCTCCGCTCCCTGACGGTCGCTACGGTCCCCCGCCGCCTGGCTACCATATGCTCACTTGTATACTGCTACTCAGCCACTGCTATCTGCATACTGTTCACATGTCTGTCTGCACTACTGTGCTCACCCTGCTACAGCACCCCGACTACCGTCTTGGGTTCAGCCCCTGTGCTCACCACGATCCATCATTCTCACCTTCTGTGTGTCACCCCAGTCACCTGCGCTACCACCAGTCCCTTACGCGAGTCCACTCACACTCCCTGCCGGTTCCACCACCCTTACCGCTCGCTGACGCTCGCTCACAGGGTGGTTCCACCGTTGGTCGTTCCCGTTCCCTCGCTTGCGGTCTCTGGCGTCCGCTTGTCCTGTGTGGTTCCCCTTGCTGGTGAGTCTCCGCTCGCTGACGCTCGCTTACCGCCTCACCCCAATGGTCACCTGTTGCTCGCTAAGCGCTCGCCCACACATCATGCACCACTACTTGCCAGCACCCCTCTTGTACGCATACATGTCAGCATTCTTGTTCACATGCTTGCTACCAATTCTGTCCACACCATGCTTACAGTACTTCATCCAACCCCTGCCAGCATAACGCTGCGAGCATAGTTCACCAGATACGGCAGTCACCCCAGCCACCAGTACAGCATATATGCACACATAAAGGGGGCGCAGCGTGCGAGCGCCAGCGAGTACCAAGCCCACGTGTGCATATATGCTTGTGTTAACATGATGCTGGAAGTCAGGGTGAGCGAGCGCCAGCGAGCGAGGCCGTCACCGGCTCGGGCTCGCCCTAGTTACGTCAGGCTACTTTGACTAGTCACCCGTCAGGGGTTAATAGTCTCCCAGGTTTATCCTTACTTGCTTGTCAGCGCTTACTTGTGTCCGTGTTAGTTAATTGCTATTCTTGCCTGCATGTATGCGCTGACACTTGTTCCTTCATTATATGTTGTTAACTGTGTGCGCTTACCTGCTTGGCCTGTTAGTTAATAGATTTAATCCTTGATGTTCTCATGACTTTAAGCGCTCATATCTTCTGTTGCTCCTTCTTCTGTCTGTATGCGCTTACGTCTCCTTCCTATACCAGGTCTCACCCCTCTTAGTTAATGGTCTTCATTCCTTCACCCTGTGTCAACTGTTCTTCTTCATGATTTGCTTATCTATATGTATGCGCTGACATGCTTGTCTACCTGCCTTGTATCCTTTTCTGCCTTCATCTATTGGGACATGTCCTAGTTGAACTATGCTCTGTCTTAGGGCACTTTCAGGTTCCCCTGTTTGTGTCTGCCCTGGCTGGACGTTATTTTGACCCGTGTAGAAACGGATATTAAGTTTTTGGGTTTCTAGTCTACCGGATAGTTGCTTTTATCTGGTCTGTCGAAGCCTTGTTCTGTGATGTTTGTCACTACATACGCTGTCACTCTGTATTTATGGAGGTATTTTTGATGATGTTTGACACACTCGTATACTTGTCATGACATTATCTGACTTACTTTGTTCATCTTGTCTGCATTACCGCGAAACAGTTGTGATTTATGTCTCACATGTCTGTTCTTACGCAGGAAGAAATAAATTCATGTTCTGTTTACCATTCTTGAAGCTGTTTTCACTCATTCCATATGAATTCAGTCCGTATTGCTGCTAAAAGCATTTCACGTATTCACTACTACTTACAGCCTGTCTGAAATACCAGTATGCGTCTTCTGTGTGCTTTGTGTCGCAATACATTTAGAAGAACAGAGACAAAAGATGTTTTGAGAATACTTAGTACGAACAGCAATGACACACAAGTCATACTGTGCTCGACTTCTCGCTCATGCTGGATAGAATAACAGTACATCATTTTCATTCAGTTCATCTAACTGTCAACTAATCAAGAATACTGACCAGTTCATTGTTCTTCCTGTCTGTCACCACTTCACCCTTTGGAGGTCCTAACCGCTATGAGGTCTGGAATCAACTTCAACTCACCTGATGGTTCTGCGTCGATTTCACGTCCTGGTGATACTGGTCGATTGACTGAGAACAAGAGTGGTTCTGGCTATGGTGACAGTATCCTTGATGACCTTTTTAGTGATGATGACAATAGTTCATCCGGCCGGTCTGACGTTTCTGCAAGAGGAAGTAACAACCTTTCAGGTAACTCGAATCAGTCAGTAGGTAATGACTACAACCCCTTGCTGGATGATGATGACGATGATGTCAACACGCCAGAGAAGACAGTAGGCAGTTATCGCTCCGCCTCCAACTCTTCAGGAACAGGTGCTCATAGTGCCTCTGTCAGGCCGCAGCAGAACCCTGGCAACCACCAGTCAGGTTCTCGTGTGTCTCGTCATTCTGTACATCAGCCAGTCAAGTCAGACAGTGTTTCACGTGGAACCATGCAGCGTGAAAACATGCAGACAGAAGGTACTGCCTCAAAACGTGCCCCTCTCAGAAGACTCAGATGCTCAGCAGACCCATAGCGGACACGACTCTGTAAAGGGTAGTTCAGACAATAGACGACCTCTGCCTGAACATAATGAACCAAGCCGTTCCCCTGCTTCCTCTTATAACGCCCAGGCATCTTCTGAAACACCTCAAACAACACACAGAAGACGTATCGGCATTCCGTCTTCATCCCACTCACAAGACCATTCGGAAAGCACAAGAACTGGTAGTAGTGAACCCTCAACAAGAGCCTCAAAACGTTCAAGGTAGTACTGGCAACAGTTCTGCAAGACAGTCACAAGCAAGCAATGACTCGTTATCGAACTCAGTAGACAATCGCCATCGCCCTGACTCACATAGTACACACTCTAGTGATTCATTAAACAATGCCATCAGAAACACAGAGAGCAGGTCAGACAGTAGTGACAGTACCTCCAACTCTCTTGGTAGACGACCTGTTGATTCATCTGCAGGCACTCGGTAAGCCGTCCGTCAGAGTCAGAACCACATCGTTCAGGTGGTGGACAAGCATCTAACACACCTGTTTCTGACAGACATGTAGACAGTGTTTCACGTGAAACATCGAGTACAGATTCTACTGACAGTAAAGATGAATCAATCTCGGACAACTCATCTGCGATTCAGTCAAGCACAACGAACACAGGCTCTTCAAGTGGTCACTACTGGGTTGGCAGTAACGTACCAGGCAAGAAGAACACAGGCTACAGTATGATGAAAATGACTCCACAGGCATCGACGAGGACGGTTCTGAAAGCAACAAATCAAGTTCTGACCCCACTCCACGTAAACGAGGTAGAGGCAGACCACGCAACTTTCTGAACACCATCCTACCTGAGAACAGAGGAAACGACTTCGCTGAGAGAAGATGGCAGGGTGCCAGACAGACCAAAGACTTCGCCCCACACGTTGGCTTTCCCGTCAGATCCAAGGAGGAGGAAGCAGAGTTGAGGCGCCGCCAGAGATCAGGTGAGACGATTCTGGACGCAAGAAACGTGACCCGAATAAGAAGTACCACCGTAAGACAATCACCGAGAAAGACATCCTCGTCTTCGAGTTGGCAGCCATAACAGGTGCCTGCACGTACAACCCGGTAGCAGTCCTACTGGGGATGAAGCACGCCTCCAGTGCCCGCAAGAGGATACAGGGGCTTAAAGAGATGAAGATGCTCTGTACTGCTCATTCACTGAAGATCGACGGAGTGATGTTCGATCTCACGCGCCGAGCAGTCAACCAGATGTACAAGCACGGCTCAGGTGTGGACAAGGACTGCATCTCCTTGAAGAAGGACGTCACAGGTCTAAAATCACGTGAGACCTCCTATCATAACACACTCCTTGCCTACACTCTTGCCAAGGAGTGTGCCCTCCATGGTCTTCGTCCAGCCATGTTCTACAATGAGGACTGGATGGCTAGACGCTGCTCAGGCACTTACAAAGGTATTGGTATCGAGGCCAGGAACGAGCGTGTGGCTGAGTACAGACGACAGATGATGAAGGCATACCGTGAACTCAGTCAGGGTGTTCGTGAAGGAATCATGGAACGATACCCCATGCTCTGGGTGCCGTGTGGCAAGGAGGATGACCTTAGCAACTACTCCGCGTGGCACCAGCCGGACCTCATTCTCAACCGTGACTGGAGGAACGAGAAGGGGCAGTCAAAGTCTGTTGCATATGAGATCGAGATGACACCTAAGAGCCCAGGAGACATGGACAAGATCATGAGGACAATGGGATGGTCAGGATGGTTCGCATACGGAGAGGTCCGTTACGTCGTCGTGTCAGACATGATCCAACGTGCCGTTGAACGCTCCAGAGACAGGATTGTGAACGAGTTCAGGAACCTCGCAAGAACCGCTCCAGACAGTCAGGACAGAGCCTTCTATAAGTCAGGAGCCAACTTCCTCGCCAACGCCCTGACTATCGAGAAACTGAGTGACATGAACGGAAACCTGTTCGACACAGGAGACCAGGAATGGATCTAGAACACAATCAGCACCACAGTAGACATCCATAGATACAGACAGGATGCAGTCGAGCAGTAGCACGAACGAGTACGGAACAGATTCAGGATGATGGTTTTCACGTGAAACATGCTTGTGTAAAACCATCACCACAGCAAGGAGTTAACATGTTTATAGAGCAGAAAAAACGACATGAATCACTCGTTTTCTTCGTTACTTCTTATCTCTGGCGAAAGACCATAAAGTGATATTTTGACCAGTTGCAACAGTGATTTTCAAGCATTTTCTACACAGGTAAACGTCTCTTGAGTCATCTGTTGAGGCAGCATCTACCACAACCAGCGATAGTGAGAACACTCAATGTCAGTAGCACAGGACCAGAAGAACGTACAACTGGACAACAGGTACCAGACAGGCGGATTCAGTACATCAGCAGCAAGCATGTCCTTAAAGGACGTGAATCCTGAGAACAACCCGTTCCTGGATGATGATGACGATGACCTGTATACACCACAACCAGGCGTATCAACAACAGCGTCATACAGTGACATTGGTAACAGACCAACCATCATACCCGGACTTGACGACAGGGTTCCACTACACTCTGACGAGAACAGAACAGGATACGAGAACACTTCGTCAGCAACTCAGGTTGTCACTGATTCTGGTCAGTACGTTAATACTGTGCAAGCAGGGTACAAGCACTGAGAGGATTGCTGCACCTACTGATGCTGATGACAGGTACTATGACGAGTCAGGTCAGGATGTCTATGGCACAGACGACCAGTGGGCTGACAGTGGCGAGTATGTAGATGACGAGTACGCCTACAGTCCTGATGAGTCCTATGAGAATGAAAGCAGTCATGGTTTCAGTGGCTCTGCTGATGACGTTCTCGGGCAGTTCGCTCAGGACGTGGAGTACGCTGTTGACACAGATGATGGCTATGACGATGTTGTCTTCACTCATGGAGATGAACCATATGACGATGAAGAGGACAGCCCGTTCAGTACTGACTACGAGTCATCAGAGTACGATGACTATGACGATGAGGGCTACGATGACGACCTTGCTGCTGACTACGGAGAAGAAGCCGTAGACGCTCTGGGCTCCATCATCGACAACATCGAGCCGGAGAAGGACCTGGGATTCAACCCTGACGACGAGGACGAGGCACTGTTCAGAGGCTTCAAGATCGATGAGATCATTACTGAGGCTATCGACATGGGTGCCAGCGACATCCACATCGACTCCAACAAAAGAATAGCCTTCCGTGTTCTGGGAGACATCATCAGGGACTGAAGCGAGGCATCATCCCAGGTGAGGTGACCACCAGAATCTATGAGAACATCACCAGCCACGTGAATCAGCAGACTCTCACAGAGACGTTTGAACTTGATGCTTCATATGTCGTCAGGGCAGGTAAGTACCACGGTCGTCGTCTACGTATGAGTGTCGGTAAGAGTTTCGGTCAGGTGTTTCTTGTCTTCCGTATCATCAATGACGTCATTCCAACACCTGACGACCTTGGTGTGGACCCATCTCTCGTTGAGTGGACGAACCTGTCTCGTGGAGGATTCTGCCTCGGTGGAGCAACAGGATCCGGTAAGGATCTCAAAGACACCACACTCATTCCAGGAAGGTTCCCAGGAGGATTCAAGGCCCTGAAAGACATCCAGGTCGGAGACATCGTTTTTGACGAGAACGGAGACGACTGCGTTGTCATCAAGAAGCATAAGGGTGGTTCAGAGCGGTTCTACGACATCCACTTCTCCAACGGTCAGGTTGTTCGTGCTGGAGGAAACCACCTGTGGAACGTCTACAACCTGAAAGAGATACCAGTCTACAACGCGAAGAAGAACCTGAGACCAGTGTTCACAGACTCAGAGATAGACGAGTTCACACAGATCGGAGTGTCCTCGGACGAACTCTCCAAGATCTCTCGTGACGAGTTGCTGGACATCACTGAGACCACACGAACACGAACAGCATTGGCTCTCTGGCTTGACAATCACTTCACAGGCTCACCGTCAACCATCACTGGACCCAACCCGCAGATGATGTACCCAGCCAGGAAAGTCTGCATGTCTATCGTTGAGGACCACTTCTTCAGAGCAGAGAACGAGGACAGGACCTCAGCACCAGACCGTGGAGTCATGCTGACACTCACTACACAGCAGTTGAAAGAGATCGGTGTCATGTCCTATGAGAACGGCAACTACCAGAGAAACTGGGCTGTTCCACTCCTCTCAGGACCAGTGATGCCGTATGGTGGATGGGTTGATCTATCAGTACACCCATACGACTTCGGTACTGAGGTTGCAGGCGAGTCAGACTACTCCAAGGTTCAGTCAGTTATTGAGGACGAGATTCCGTCATGGTCACCAGAGAACAAGGTGATGTTCATGATGGGTGTCGTTGGAACAGGTTCTCTGACACAGAAGATCTCTGGATACACCTCAGTCACCTTATCTGACAGGAGTATCGCAGAAAAGGTTCGCTCTGTAACCTGCTCCCTCGGATGGGAAGTAGACCCTATTACTGAGTGGAACAACTACAGCAACGAGTCTGTCAAGAGTTACACCTTCTACTTCACACCAGTCTACAACCTTCCCTCAGACAACGATGACGACCTGTATAACTACGACTATGAAGAAGAGTACGGTGCTGGCTCTTTGGATCCGCAGTACACGTACATCACCAAGATTGTAGAGGTGAAGGATGACCCTGACACGTACTTCTGCTTGGAGGTTGACTCACCATCACATCTGTTCCTGTGCTCAGAGTCATACATTCCTACACACAACACGACCACGTTCGCGTCCCTCATCCGACAGATGCAACTCACCAGGCAGCAGAAGATTATCACTATCGAGAAGCCGATTGAGTTCATGTACCCTGATGATGGGAAGGCTTTCATCACTCAGCGTGAGGTCGGCAGCGACGCAAAGTCTTTCAGCAACGCTCTGGTGTCTGCTATGCGTCAGGACCCTGATGTCATTCTGGTGGGTGAGGTCAGGAACAGGATTGAGGTTGACGAGTTCCTTCGAGCCGCTGAGACCGGACACCTTGCTCTGACAACCATCCACACCAACACCCCACCAGCGACAATCAACAGAATCCGAAGCCTGTACACAGGTGATGACCAGATCCGTATCATGGCGTCACTAGAGGAGAACATGCGAGGAATCGCCAACCAGACGCTGTTGAAGACACCTGACGGCAAGGGTCGTTTCGCCCTGTTCTCGGTCCTGAACTTCGACAGAGAGGTCAGGAGACTCATCCGTGAAGGAAACCTTGTTGCTCTGGAGGACTACATGAGAGACCGAGAGACGACCATTGAGTACCGTATCGCAGAGGCAGTCAACGACGGAAGATGCAGCGAGGCCGAAGGGCTGTCACACGCCCCAGACCCCATCTACCTAAAGAGCCTGCTCAAGAAGCACTCCTAAGGAAGAGCGGATTATCACTGAGATCTGAGTAAAAACAGCACTTTCACAACAAGAATCAAGAACGTCCTGGATAAAGCAAGAGTGGATTCCAGGACGTTCTTGTGCTACTACTAGAGCATAGGTAGAAGTGTACACAAAAACACAGGCACCATGGCAAGACCTCCCAAAGGAGTACGATTTGAGTACATCACCAATCACCCATGAACAGACAGAGGACCTGATTCAACTTCTCATAAAGGCGTCACAGGCGTACTACTCTGGTGATGAACCAGTCATATCTGATGCTGAGTTCGACTCGAAACAGAGCCTCCTGCAAGAAGTATGTGACACTGGCGAGTACTCAGAACTGTTCGTAGAGGGTTCTGACGGCTGGCGAGTACTTGGTCATGGAGATGTGCTACTGGAGCCCTCACTGAGCAATAAGACTGACAGTAATTCTGATAGTGACAACAGCGTCAGTAAAAGTGGTTCTGCTGCTCGTTTCAGACGTGAGGTGACACATGTTCCACCTATGCTGTCACTACAGAAGATGAAGACAGAGGACGCTCTGAAGTCCTTCATCCAGAAGACCAGCGAGCACGGTGCTGAGTCGTTCAAGTTGCAACTCAAACTAGACGGCCTGGCTGTCTCTGCCGTCTATGACTCTGATGGCGACCTGACACTCATCTCCACCAGAGGCAACGGAACCACAGGAGAGGACTGCACATACCTGTCAGACCCAGAGTCAACAGGACTGTTCATCAACTTTATGCCAGCAAGTATTGACATGAACACACTTACCTCGCATGTTTCTACTACTGGTAATTCCTCCAGGGTTTCTGAGTTTGAGGTTCGTGGAGAGGTGCTGTTCATTGGAGACCAGTTCGAGAAGGCGTCACAAGAACGACAGGAGGCAGGTGGAGAGCCTTTTAGCAACCCTGAGGAACGCTGGTGCTGGTCTTGTCAACAGAGCCGCAAAAGGTCTTGGATTCAGTGCTGAGATGACGTTTGTGGTGTACAGCGTACTTGTTGATGGAGAGTATGTTGACACTACTACTAGTTTAAGCAATGGCGGTTTAAAGACCTGGATGCGTCGTAACGGATTCCTGACTGCTGACGAGTTGACAGGAATCCACTCTGGACAGATCAAGGTTAGTGAACTGAATGACTCTGACGAGGTAATGATCAGTATCCGCTCACTGGGAACAGTTTTGGACAGCCTTCCGTTTGAGGCTGACGGTGTTGTCATCAAACCAGTCAATGAAGCCGCTATGATGGATTCTATGGGCTCAACCTCACATCACCCACTGTCGCAGGCGGCATGGAAGTATCCTGCACAACAGGCAGTCAGTACTGTCAAATCTATCGAGTTCACTGTAGGACGAACAGGAAGAATCACACCTGTCGCGGTATTCGACCCTACTCTTCTTGACGGAACAGTCGTATCCAAGGCGTCACTGCACAACATGAACCACCTGAGCAACCTTGATGTCAGGGTAGGATCCACAGTCATCTTTGAGAAGGCAAACGAGATTATCCCACAGATTGTCTCAGTCGTCAGCAGCCCAGAGAACAGCGATAGCGTTCCTGTACCCTCGTCATGCCCTGTCTGCAACACTGTGCTCGACTATGACAACAAGGACGGAGTATGGCCGCCACGGACAATGACATGTACGAACAGCATGTGTCCATCCAGAACGTTCCAGGTTGTTGTCAACGCCGTCAAACGAGACAACCTTGACATTGACGGGCTTGGGCCATCAGTAGTAGAAGCACTTGGAGATTCAGGACTGGTGTCATCTGTAGCCGATCTGTACGGGCTTGATGAGGCAACCCTGGCAGCACTACAGACCGGAACCAGTTCAACAGGATCACCTGTTCTGCTCGGTTCTGTCAGAGCATCCAAGATTGTAGACCAGATCGAGAAGAGCAAGAGCCTTCCGTTCTCCAGGCTGCTGTCATCACTAGGAATCCCTCAGATTGGTAGACGAGCATCCAGAAAGATTGCTGAGCACTTTGGAACCATTGACAACCTTCTTGCAGCAAGCACAGAGGAGTTGTCGCAGGTACCAACACTTGGAGCCAAGAGAGCAGAGATCCTGTATGAAGGACTACAGGCAAACAGAGAAGTCATCTCCACAATGAGGAGTCTGGGAGTCCTGTTCACGCCAGATCAATGCAGCCGTGTTTCACGTGAAACATCTGCTGACAACACCTCTGGTGACAGTTCGGAGTCCAATGACAACAACCTTGGTCAAGAAAGCAGTGCCATTTCTACGAGCAGGAATCAGTCTTCTGTTGCTGGTCTGTCCTTCTCGATCTCTGGGAAGGTGCCTGAACCATTCAACAACAGGAACGAGATGGTTGACTTTATTGAGAGCAACGGAGGAGAGTTCCACTCATCCCCCAAGGCGTCAACAACCTACATGATTGCTGACCCACAAGGCGGATCCTCCAAGATAGTCAAGGCACACAAGCACAATGTGACGTTCATCTCGCCAGAAGAGTTCACAAAGCAGTTCTGCGCCTGAACTAGCACTCACCAGAATCGCTCCTGTAACGATACCTGAAAACACGCCATAGATACAGGTGTTTTCAGGTATCGAAATCTTTATACAAACAGGATTTCAAGAGTTTTCAGTGTTTGTGGACAAGTGGTTGACGTAATGTGTTTATCTCTTAGAATCGCTCCTGTAACGTTTTATCGTACACAAGTTCTACTTATTGTTTCACAACAACAAAAGAAATGTGTTCACCAGTAATAGTGAATGAGAGCAGAATAGGCGAAAATAACCAGGGTCATGGTTCCCTACCACTAAAACCATGACCCTGAGGATGTTCCCTGAGTGGACCTCAACCTTGTTGTCGAACTTGGACTATCATTCAAATACGTTTTAGGTCACTCAGGAAGACTTCATAAATTAGTTGATGACGTTCTCGCTAAGAGTGTACGAGTCACCAACAAGAGCACGAGCAAGACGCCTGATGGCCTTTCTGATCTCCTCATGACGCAGCACAGACTCCATCGACTGCAGGTTGGCAGCGTGAGCCATCAGTTTGGCATTGTTAGGAATAACTGTGATAATCGGAATACCCACAGCAGCCTTCTGTAACTTCTCGCCGCTCATGTTGACACCAGCGATGGACTTGTTGACAACGACACCGACCTTGGACATTGGGATACCCATACCGTTCTCCTCGACAGGACGGGTCACCTCCATCACCCAACGAGTCATTGAGTAGACCGAGTTGACAACGATGTCTGTGACAAAAACGATGGCATCAGCCATGGGATAGGCAACGTGCTCCAGAAGAGGATCCAGGTAGTTCACAGACGTGTCCAGAATCACGTAGTCATAGCGCCTACGAAGGAACTGAATCAGGTCAGCGTAGAACGACGGAGGTGTGTCATCACTCAGACGCGGCTTCTTAGGCGCCAGCAGAAGGTCAACACCAAGACGGTTACTGTGGATGACTGTTGACGCCAGTGACGCCTCGTTGATGCCGTTGGAGCGCATGTTGAGGACGTTCGGCTTCATCGTACCAGTCAGGAATCCGATCTGACCGTCACGAACATCCAAGTCAAGAACCACAATCTTCAACGGACGCTTCTCCAGGCCCTCAGCAACAGAGTTCTGTGAGGCGTGAGCAAGATACGTAGCCAGAGAGATAGCCACAGTTGACTTACCGGAACCACCCTTACTGGATGTGCAGGCAATGACCTGTCCTAAGTAGTCACTCTTCTCTGCCGTCTCGTCCTCATAGTACGACTGGTACTCGTCAACCTTGATTGGAGCGCCGTTGTCAACCCACTGACCGTTCTGGTTCTGCTCAGCATTCTCAACCCGGAGCCTCAGGATCAATACCAGACAGAACAGCAACAGTGTACTGGTCACTCGTCTCTGGTGAGTTCAGGTACAGGTTGATCGTGTTGTTGAAGTTGCGTCTAATAGAGGAGTTGGCGTCACGTGGGTCAATGAAGCAGAATACTGTCTGATCGCTGGCCTGAGGATGGTTGGACACAACCTGCTGAATCCTGTTCATCCATTGAGGGTGGTATGACAGGACAATCATCAGGCAGTACGGCGACATACTGACAATCAGGTCCTCAAACTCTGAGTTGTGAGTGTGGTTCTCGCTGGTGGGGTGATGATCGAAACTGAAGTCGTTGAGAATGATCACCTGGAAATCCGCTGGCTCAGCAAGTTCCTCACCATTCTCATCCCTGTTGAACTCATCCAGGTATGACTGAATACTGTCACACGCATACCAGTTCCAGTCCTTCTTGAGTTTCTGAAACTTCGAGGTAAAAAGCGTCTGCCCTCAGCACCGATGTAGACTGCATTGGGGGTTCTAACTGACAAAGTAATCCCTGCTCTCGAAGACACACGACTATCTGCATTCTAACTATTCTTAGTATCTGCAAAACACGTGGTTTATTGGTGGTAGTTTAAAGATTAGGGTGTTCAGGACATTTTCTTAAATCCTGAACACCCTATATATCAGGTATAGAGAATGACTAAAAGACTCTCATTCTGATAATGTTTAATCGTCAACAACAATGACTACTTACTTATTGTCAGTCTTCTGTTCGCTCGACTGCTGATCTGATTCGGACTGCTGTGGAACGCTGGAAACATTGCCAGCAGGGGCATTGGACTGACCTGAGTTGTTTCCAGACTTCTGCTTGTCGTCCTGAGCCTTACCATTCGGGTCAGGGTCTACGGAGAGAGGCTGCTGACCTGAGAAGGATCCTGTTCCTGCATGGCTGGCGACCTCTGACTTACCGTTGGACAGGACAAGTTTGACGCTGTTACCGTATTGAGCCATGATGGAGTGAAGTTTCGCAGCGTTCTCAGGAGTGAGACCAACTGTGTACTGGGTTGTCTGACCGGAGTGGGCCTCCTCGGTGTTCACAGCGTCAGAGGATGAGGCAGCAGAGAGGTCCACTGTCGTGTCCAGAGCCTTGACGTTGATGAACGGGTAGTAACCACCATCAGCAGTAGCAACCATGATGTCGAAGTAAGAACCACGCTGGATACGACCACCAACAGCATCATCAGCACCAACAGAGAAGTTTGTCAGCACCCAGCCCTGAGGAATCTGCTTCTTCAAGTCGTCGTTACCAGAGCGAATGGATGAGTAAGGAACCATCTCGCCAGCACGAAGACGAACAGCGGAGTAGATGGCGTCATTATTGTCACTGGACTGCACGTCACCAACAGTCAGAAGACTCTCAAACGGAATAGACCCCTTGGCAGCAACATGCGGTTCAAGCATGTCAGCAGTTATCTGTGTGTCAGCCGGAACATCCTTCTTCAAGGTGTAGTAGGTCTCCGTCTCGTAAAGGTTTTTAGCCAGTGTGGCTGTTCCGACAAAGATTCCTGAGACAATCAGGACTGCAAAAAAGATAAGCAGGGTATTCTTCTTCCTGCCACTGCCTTTACGTGTCTTTTTATTGTAGCCATTGGTAGGTTTCCTTAGCACGAGACGAAATGAAACCCGTGGAATATCAGGGTTTCCACGGGATTCTATAAATCTTCTACGTAAAGATGGTGTATTCTTTACATTTTAGTTGAAGATAGTGTATTGAGTTTTGTTGTCAGCAGATCGTAGTTCTGTTTTCTATGGTCTTTGTTTGCCAGATGATGAACCTTTTTGAGAGGACTTCTTCTGGTTCTGGATCCTCCAGTGGGTTCGTGTTCCTGAAAGCCCTGTCCCAGTTCGGAGCCCATGACTCTACATCAATCTGAACAGTGGAGAAACGACGTTCATAGTCCTGCATCAGGCACTCACCAACACCCAACTCAACTAGAGCGCTGTCAAAGCCTTCATTGACAGGCATCTCCATGCTGGCGACAATGGCTCTGGCCTCCTCACGGGACGTGTTGAACGCGAATCGTGTAGAGATAGTGTTCTCAATGTCCAGTGCTCCAATGTGAGAGGCGTTCTGTGTCACCAGGACAAGACTCATCTGCTTGGAAACGACCCAGCAGGGCAACCTGGCTGACAATCCTGGCGCCAGCCTCAGTCTGCAGAACAGCCCAAGCCTCGTCAATGAACAGGACCTTCGGAATGTTTGTCTCAGAGGCATCCATGGCGCGACGAACGAAGTCTGTCACCAGGAAGAAGATTGTTGCTGTCAGTCTCTGCCTGTTGGTCAACTTGGAGTCAACAGAAGCCTTCTTCGGCAGTTCCATACCAACCATCGTGACAACAGTAACGCCCTGAGACACAGAGATTGGTTTACGGTTACGGTTACCAGGCGCGAAACAGAGTTCAGCGAACTGCATCTTACTGATAAGGTCAAGTCGTGTACCAAGGTTCCTGGCCTCAATCCTGTCACTCATCCTCAGCATCTCAGTCACTCGAAGCAGAGACGGCACAGGCTCATTGATAGCGTCCTTGACAATAGGCGTCAAAGCAGTCATCTGATCCTCAGGAATACCACCAAGGAACATCTCAATAGTCTCGATAACCAACTGCAAACGGTCCTGAGGATCAGCCATGTAGAAAGGATCCAGCACGCCCTTCTGGTTTCTTCCAGACAGGTTCCAGAAATTCATCTTCCCGATGTCGTTCTGAATCTCAAGCAGGTTCAGCATGTCACCCTTAGGGTCAATAATGATGCACACCTTACCCAGCAGAGCAGAGATACTAATGAGAGTCAGAACCAGATACGTCTTACCAGAACCAGGCTGACCAGTAATCAGAACACCAGGTGGCTTGTTGTTGAGGACCTGAGTATGTGTGTCAAAGAACACTGGATTCTTCACACCCTGAGAGGTGTATCCAATGTACATGGATGTCGAGTACTTCTCATCGTGCTACCTCCATCAAAACCTCAGACTCTTCTTCCTCATCCCAAAGGTTTTTCATCATCAACTGAATCAAAAATTTTTCAGCAACATCCTCTGTCTCATTATCGTCAAAAACCAGAGGAATCAGACCCGCATTAATCTCATCTGTCAGCATTCGCATTTCACGACGACGAGAGATCCACACGCTGTAGTCAACATCAAAACCCTCACCACTGTCAGAGATGTTGTCAGTGGCTCGAAGATCGCTCCACGTCTTAGGAGAAAGAGCATACGAGATGTTGACAGTAATGAACTCCATGAATCCTCGTCCACCCCAGATGGGTTTTGACGCCGCTCCACCAAGATAGAATGGAGGCAGAGCAAGAAGGAACAGGAAGTATGGGTTCATGTGAAAACCAAAGATGTAGACTATCGGAACAATCCAGATAGCAGCGAAGAATACTGTGTACCCCACTCGCCTCATTGACAGTGGCGCGCCAAGACGCCAGTCACCAATAGCGTAAAGAAGAATGTCCCGGTGAAACAGGTTCGTGAAGTTGTATATTGGGACGTAGTTGTTACTCATAGATTCCTCTCGAAAGGGATTCTCTTCGTATTCCAAGAGTCCAGATAGTGTGGTAGTTTTATCTCATGTGAGAGTCAGAGATATAGCATAGTTGAACACAAGTCAATATCCCAGAGAAGAGCGGAGAGGATTGCTACTTTTAGTAGTTCAAGCAACATAAATTACAGTCAGAACAATCAATATAGAATTGTCAGTCAGGGGAGGTGATGTAGTCACCAAGTTCACTGTCATTAACTCTGACAACATCCAGGATAATCTTCCATGTGCTTTTCTCGCCTGACAACCCACCGTAACGAAAACTGGTGTACAGAAGATGAGTAAAGTCATCGTCAGACCACCAGCAGGCGTCAGTCAGACCGTCAACAAGTGCCTTGACAGTAGGGTATAAGTTAGGAGGATCCAGACGCCTTCTTGTTGGTGGGCACACAGTCACATTGACGCCGAAGTGACTGAACATCGGTTGAATACTTGACCTCTCCTCAGGGCTTAGAGATGACTCAGTATCCATAGTGGACTCCAGTAGAGCGACCTCTCTGTCAATCTCCTCCTGAGTAATGTCCTTGTTCTTTTTGAGAGACTTCATTAACCTGTTTCTAGCAGCAGCGTTCTTTCTCTCTGTGTCCAGATCCTCGAGATACTTGCACACCAGTTCAGACTGAGGATGTCTCAGTGCTCCCATCTCGGCAGACTTGGAGCGGAGGTTGTCAACCATGACAGCCTTTTTGCATGAAGTGCTTGAAAGTCATATTGCTGTTGATGACCTCCTTCTGACTTAGGCAGAACTCCAGTGTCATACGATCTGGTTCAGAAAAAGCGGTCATACGTGCAACTCTTCTCGCTATAATAACAGAAGGAATAGATTAATCTCATTAGATATGCTGCATGTGACAGCACATCATTTTCTGTATATCAAAGTTGTGCTGGTCTACCTGCATGTACTACTGACATGAGTGATTGCACGTTGCACAAGCGATCTGTTATTGTTGAATAACTACAAAAATCTTTCACAATATAAACAGAAAATCCTGTGACTGCTGAGATAATTGCAGTCACAGGATTGTAGGTTTTATCAAGAAAATCTCAATGTTCTAATTCACTACATGTTCTTGATCTTGTCCACCTGCTGCTTGACCATCATCAGACCAGCAACATACAGGAACACGGCAGCGCCAATGGCGATCCACGAGAACGGGCTGACGAACCAGAAGTTCTGAGCAGCAGAGTCAGTGAAGTATGAGGCAAGGGAAGAGACCAGGAAGAGTGACGCTGGCAATCCAGACCGCAGGCTGAACCGCCTTGACAGCGCGGTTAATCTCGTCAGATACCTGTCTACGAGACCCAGGACCTTCTGAATGGAGTCAATTTGGTTCACCATGTTAGCACCACTGGCTGAAGCCTGAATCATGCGAGGCACACAGGAACCAGGTCGGCAGATGTTGTCTTGGCGCTCAGGTCCTCATAGCGTCCTTGAAAGAGCCAGAGGACAGCAGACGGTTCTTGGCAACAACCAGATCGTCATAAAGAGGTGACGGCATGGAGTCGATAACCTTCAAGACAGCACGCTCATTGGTGTCGGCAGCCTGAAGATTGGCCTTCAATGAGAACAGGAATCCAGGAATCTGCTCGTTCAGGTCCTCGTTCTTACGGTTGAAACGCATCCTCATGAGTAAGGACGTGACGTACACAGCACCAGCAGCAATTAGTGGTCCAGCGTAGATCTGCTGAGTGATGACAGACCCAAGGACCGCTGTCACCAGAGCCAGAGCAAGGACATCACGACCAGCAGAGGAGTTGTCGTCAACATAACGGGCAATACCAGCACCTTTCAGGGTGTCACCCCAGTAACGGTCCCAGCGACCCCACAGTGACGGCTTGGTGGAGACTGACTGATACTCCTCATCATCCAGAAGAAGTTCCTGCAACTGGTCGTCATATGAGGATTCTTTGCGACTGTTCCTCCTGATGGCGTACACAATGACAATCAGAGCCGCAACAGCAGCAGTGTAACCAAGTGCAAGTAGATATGGAAATAGTGCCGATGCTGTACTCATACCTCAAGTTCTCCTTCTGGAAGACTGCTCAGTTCCCTTAGTTGCTCCCAGGTGAGATCCTTCTCCATGTCGAGCATCTTGGCGTCCTTCCTGGCCTGCGAAATATCGCTGACCTGTTCCCAGTGACCTTTAACCTTTCCTTCAGGTGTTAACCCGTCATCAACAAATCGCCACAACTGTCTCACGGGAAGCGTCAACCTGCCTCCAATCTCAACAGGCTCCATACCAACCTCGTCAATGGAGACGATACGCCTGGAACCATCCATTGGGAAGTGACGGACGTTGATGATGAAATCGAACGCTGCTGCAACCAGGTCTGTAGCACCCTCAATAGTTGTCATACCTGACTGAGCCACAAGAGAGCAGATACGAGTGATGGACAACTGTGAGGAGTTTGCGTGAAAGGTGCTCATACCCGAGTGACCAGTGTTGAGAGCCTGGCACAAGTCATATGCAGCACTGTCGGAGACTTCTCCCAGGACGATTTTTTCAGGTCTCATTTGCATTGCAGCATGGACAAGATCTCGCATACTCGTACCTGTAGCCCCACCATCGCTGTTAGACGGCTCCTTACACTCCATAGCAGCAGCAAGGAACTTCTTAGGGTTAGGCTTCATCTCTAAGTTGTCCTCCAGGGTGAGAATCCTAGCGCGCTCAGGGTAAAAACCGGTCAGAGCATTCAGCATGGATGTCTTACCAGATGACGTGGATCCAACAACGAAGCATGAGGCACCCTTGTAGAGAAGGTTGCCGATAAATGTCATCATCTCCTGGCTGGATGCACCCTTGTCAATCATTGACTGCGGCGTCCAGAAACCCTGCGGGTGACGACGGATGTTGAAGTTCGGACCGTCTGGGGCAACAGACGTGTGCACAGCAAACATACGAGACTTGTCGTGCAGACGACCTTTGACTCGCGGGGTGGTCTGTGACAGCACCTTGCCAACAGAACGATACAGACGTTCCAAGAGGTCTGAGAGGTGGTTGGCGTTCTTGAACCTCAGACACGGGACCTTGTATACCTCACCAGCAATCTCGACCTGGACATCGAATGGACCGTTGCACATGATCTCAGTAACCTTGCTGTCACGCCAGAGCGGATCCAGAATGCCGAAACCAATAATCTCGTTACAGATCAGTGAGATGATGATGGCTCTGTGAGTGTCACGCCAGCGACTATGAGCAAGAGACTCAGATGCCAGCGAGTGCACAGCGTCAAACGCCTTCTCCTGAAACTCCTCCTCGGTCGGGTGCTCCTGCGCATCACGAACCAGATCCGACTGCCCGGTGTCTGTGAGCCTATTCCTGACGAAGATGACACCCTCCTCAACATCCTTGGCATAGGCGTCAAAGAAAGTCTTAGGGGCTTTCAGAAGCGTGTCAACAAGCAGAAAACGAGACTGCTTGATACCACTAGTAGGGTACAGTCTTCTGAGCCTCTTACGCTCCTCCTCGAACTCACTGAGAGTGTTTTCAAAGGCTGAGGAGTCAGCAGCACGAGCCTTGGTGTACTCACTCAGTATCCCTGTCTCGTCATCGTCAGTCAGAAGGTCATTGAACACGTCATTAGAAACACTCTTAGAGGATGTCAGCACTGCCGTTGAGGAATCAGAATTTCTGTAACCAGACTGAGAGACAGAAGTTGGCAATGCGCTCTCGCGTGTTGTAGAGGTAGTAGATGCGGCTGAATTAGAATGTTGTAGTGCCTGGTTGCGATTCTGTTCTGTACTTGTTGAAACTGATGGTGCTGCTTGCTGGATTTTTGAAGCACCTCGATCCATTGACAACGACGAGGCGCTTCTTCGACCTGGAGTCACTGGTCTGGACTGAACAGGCGACTCAGACTTGCCAGAGTCTCTGCTTCCAAAAGGATTGACGATAGACATAAGACTTCTTGAACTTCCTTAAAATCAGTGGTAGGTAAGGATTCCAAAAACACAGGTGGTATTGCAGGATGACAGCGAGAATGAATCAGTCAACAGATGTAGGTGACCTGATTCATACTGACTTATACCATTATTCCGTTCCTCATCCAAGCGCCTCAACCATGGCTACAACAGACGGAGCCACAGAGATAATCAGAACAGCAGGCAGCAGAGTCGGAGCAAGCCTTGTCCACATCATCGACTCCAACTGAGCAGTCTTCTCATGAACCAGAGCAAAAACTCCTGCCTGGACGCCTTTAGCACGAGACTCAAGAATCTCAGACAGAGACGCATTCACCTCGGTAGCGGACTGGACAGAACGAACAAACGTCAGGATACCGTCATTTGGAGCCCTGGCCGCAAACTCATCCAGAGCCTCACGCAGAGTACCACCAGCATCCATAATCTTCACCATGTTAATAAACTCGCCTTTAAGAATACCTGGCTTCATCGTTGGAATAACCTCACGAACAGCCTGAGCGAACGTCAGGCCACCAGACAGAGAGATAGTGATGAGATCCAGAGCCTCAGGAAGTTGACGACGAAACTCAATGTCACGATTCTTAGCAAGTTCAGTGTGCTTGATGAACGGAATCATGTAGCAGAAGAACGTCACACCAGCGACCACAACATACCACGGAATACCAGTCAAAGCATGAAGACCCAGCCACACCAGCCAAGACACAGCAAAACCAAGCACAGCCGAGATAACACGCAGCGACACAAACTCCTGCGCAGTCAGGTTCCACGGGTTACCAGAACGAACCAGCAACGACTCACACGAGGATACGACTGCTTCCTACGACCAGAGTTATCAAATGACGCAGGCAAAGCAGCATACAAGTCATCACCAAGAGATGACACAAATCTCAAAAACGGGTTCTTCGACTGATCAGAGTCCTCAGAGGTAAACTGACGCGAACTCTTCGGAACCAACCAAGAGTACAGGAACAAAGCAACAAGCAAAGACACCAACGTCGCTAAAACATACGGACTACCCATGCGAAAAACCTTCACAAAATCAACAAGGCAACTACAATACTGCCGAAATATCTGAGAAAGGTAGGCAAGAAAAGCAAAAATATGACAGAAAGGTAAAAAGAAAAATGGGTGGTAGTTAACAGATAGGTGAAAAGGTTGTCAGGAAAGATTAAGACAAGAGATGCTGACAAACTCCACATAACTGTTATGTGGAGTTTGTCAGCATCTCTTGTCTCTAGGATCATCAGTCATAAAGTTTGGCATGGTATTACCAACTTGTATCGTCATCACACTTTCGGAGGCTTTGAACAACCAGACTTATGAGTTGTCAAGTTGCCACACTCAGGACAGGGTTTGGGTTTAATGTAGTGAGAACAGGTCTTTTTGTGAACAGAAGATCCGCATTCTAGACATAGCACTTTGGGTTTATACTGAGAGCAGTGTTCTTTATGCCAAGATTTTAAGCCACATTCCTTGCAAGCAAGACGTTCTTTATATTTTATGCATCCCTTACGATGAGCACCTTCACTACCACAAAACTTACAACCAGGCTGTTTCTTATACTGGGAACAAATTTTCTTATGACGAGTTGAAGTACTACCACACTCCTTGCAGTTCAGCTGTCCAAAAAGACCCTTGTATTTGGAACATGTTTTCTTGTGACTAGATCTTCCACATTCTGGGCATGATTTTGGTTTTACATATTTTGGGCATATGCTTTTTGTGAGAATTGCCATCAACACCACAAAAAAATCACAAATTCTTTCTATATGTAAAGAGCACATTTTCTTATGTGGACCTCTGGATCCACACTCAGCGCAACCACCAAACACACCATAGTAGTTTGACTGACTTCTTGTGCTTAGGTTCATACACATAGGAGATTCCTTGCTCTCATTAATAAGTAGAATCTCCTTCTGAACAAGATCATTGTAAGAACGACACCACTTCACGATCTCTTTTGATTGAATGTGATCCTTATGAGCCTTGACATGACGACGCCACCTAGTTCCACCACCATGGTAGGACTCAATCTCTTTAATTCCAACTCTCTTACTCATCCCAACATAGAACTTACCACAAGAGCACTCCATCCTGTACAAATAGCCAAGAAAATCACCTTTATTTACCCACTCATCAAGAATCCTGTATCCGTCAAATACGACCTCCTGATGATAGCCAAGATACTTCATCATATCAATATGAGACTCAAAACCATGCTCTTCAACAAGAGACCTGAACTCCTCTTTGTTCTTTCTTCTTGTGTATGTACATGAATACGACTCCTCGAACGAATCGTTTCTCGGCCATGTATCTGACACCCACCTCTTGTCTCTCCTGTGACCAGAGTGAGTTCTCTTGAAACCAAGGTGGTGGATAAAAAGATCTTCTTCTTTAGGAAGGTGACTATCACTGGTCAAGTAAATTCTTACAGAAAGGGACTGTACTTCTTGACAAAGAGATCAAACAGTGGTATTAAATCGGAAATATTCTCTGAGTGGCTGATTATTTCTGCAACACTTTGTCTCATCTTGAAAGAAAGATGCACATCACCGTCTGAAAGAGTTACAATTTTATTGTTCTTAATAATCTCAACCACTATCTACTCCATTTTTCAAAATAGACAACTTAACTATGTGATAGTATAACAAAAACCCTGGCATAATGCCAGGGTTTTGCCGGAAAGATTATCTCTTACTTGTGGTTCTTATAAGACTCAACCTTGCTTAGAGTATTTGTCTTCTTGTCACAGTTAGGTGTCCTGTTGTTAGCGCCAGGAATAGCTGACCCCTCGACGCACTCCGCAACGTCATGTCCCTTGTCGAGAACCGCAGTAGCAATCAGTTAATCATCAAGAAACCGGCAACAGCAAAACCGGCAGTAATAATAATCGTCTGCACCAGGTCACCACGGTCTGAGTCCTCAGTAATCTCTGACGTGAATACAGACTTGATGTTCTCCATGAACTTCATTTTGTTTTTCTCCATGAGTTTTCGTTCTGCTGCCAACGTTTTAATAGTTGCATACAGAAAACTGTCAATTGACGACCGAAAATATCAGGAGGTTTTAAACAAAAGTTCAGGGTGGTATGAGTGCAGTTTCCACACCACATACCACCCTGAACGAAGACTCAGGCTCTACACGTCAGTCCTCTGTGTCGTCACCGTCCTTGTCACCAATAACCATGTCCTCAGCCTGTGACAGTGCCCAGTGCCAGTTTTCCAGCGCTTCCTTCGTCACATTCTTGGCCCACTCATTCACAGACTCCCTGCTATTAAGAGTCTCGTTGGTGATGGGGTAGAAGTTTCTGATAGTGTCATACACCACTGAACGTGCACGAGTGTGTGACCCCAGTTCATAGTCGGGCTCCTTCAGGTCTCCCTCATAGATGGCAACCTGCAACCTATTTGCAATCTCAGTCATCTTGTCAGCCAGCAGCATAACCTGTCGCTTGTTCAGGCGCTTGACATCATCATGATCGCGCAGCCACTCGTAGACAAAGTTCATGAAGTTGAGTCGAACGCTAACGGCAGGGCCACCAGGATTGATCGTACCGTCCGGGTTGAAGGTCATGTATGGAGTACCTCAATGGAGGAAGACCTGCTGGATCTTGAAGAGTGCCCGCTGCTCTGCTGGTTGTTACTGCTAGAACCCCCTTTGCCAGCCAAAGCATTCAGTTCCTCTAGGCTGTAGTCATTAGCCGAGTTGAAGCCACTGTTGAACTTCGGGTCCTCGTCAAATCGTGTTAGTATGCTTCGACCAACAGCCCAGTCCTTCTCATCGTCAAACCTGACAGCGACCAGACTACGAATCACATTGTCTCTGGCAGCAGCCATGTCTCCTGGAGGACTCACCTTTGACATGGGCAGCGATCTGTCAATGTGTGGCTTGCGGCGCTTCTCAATACGGAAGTGTAGTGGCTCACCGCTCTCAAAAAGCCTTCTCTACACGAGAGATGATCCCTCGTCATTCACCCAGGCCCAACCCTTCACATCATGTTCGCTCTTAGGATTGACAAAGGATACGTGCTTAGAGTTTCCGTTCTTGGAGTCCTTGATCTCACTGATGGTACTGAAGCCAGTGAAAACCTCAACCTCTGCACGGACCTTGTTCTCGTCTGGTCCGTCGTGATATGAACGGCTTTGCTGTGAACAGGTTGGTCATATCTAACCACTTCCTATAATATGTTGTGAACTTGCTCTCACAGACATTATGACACAAGATGACCTGAGGTGCATCACTCTGCTCTCAGGTCATCTTTGCATGGTATGAAGTTATGAGTGCTTTCAGTGTTAACTGATTCTGCTTTTATCTTGTCAAGATTCTCCTGAACCACTCAAACTGGAGGAAGAAGTCAGCAATCTCGTTGATAAAACCACAGTCCCCACTCAATTATCTTTGCCTATTAGCCCAAACGGGTCATAGTCAAACAACTTGAGAGCAGCAAGGACAATACCTGCAACGAGAAACCAGATGACGGCTCTTTTTAAGAAGTTGAGCATTTTCTTACTGTTCTCCTGTTAATAGTTTTTGTCAACAATCCTCACACATATCAGGAACATCTTTTTCATTTTTTATGATCTCTGGTTCCTTTTTATCCTACACTATTTATCTATAGGGTTTTTATCCTATTAGAAATAGGTGAGGTTGTCATCACCAGAGGTTGACATGATTTCATCCTGCTCGTGCTGGTAGTCCTCGCTGCCTTCTGCTGCCTTCTGGCGTACTCCTCACGAAGACGCTTAAGTTCCTCCTCGTTCGGTGGAACTCTCAGGTGTCCAAGGAATGTCTCAGCCATGGCGTCCATTCCGGCACCAGTGAAGGCGTCAATCGAGTCAAAGTCCTTCTCACGAGGAATGAACTTCAACTCGGACGAACTAGGTGTGCCGCCTGACTTAGCAACCTTGTGCATGGCGCTGAGAACGTTCTTAGGAATCCTGCTCAATTCCTTGTGCCTGACACCTGTCTTAGCATCAACAACCCACCTGTCCTCAGACTCTACAGTTTCTGTATCAATAGAGTGCTTGTTGATTTCATTACTGCTGTCATCTGTCTCTGACAAGAATGACTGGGAACTCTTCTTATAAGAGTCTCTGTCAACAGATGTAGACGAAGAGCGTTTCTGAGAACTTGCTTCTTTGCGTCTTGCTTGACTTTGATTCCTGTTGACATTTGGTGTTGATGGTCTAGAGGAGTTGCTGGTTCTTTGTGAATTGTTTACTGCGGAAGTGCTAGAGGGCTCCTGATCGTTCTGATTGACGACTCCCTGCTCTGTCTGAGACACATGTTCTGAACTTGCCTTCTTATTCTGCACAGAAGAGTTGTTGCGTACAGGTGCTCGACCTTGAACGGGGCGCCTGCTTACAGGTCTTCTTCCGACAGCACCTCTCTGTGGAGTCTGCCTGTTGTCCTGCTCAGTCATGGGAACCGCTCTCCGTCCTGTTTCTTTGTCTTGTCTGCTTACAAATCAACTAAGAAAAATATCAATGTAGCATATTTTCTGAATACAGAATGCTTCTAGAAAGCATCTATTCACTACTTGCTTTGACTTTTTTCTGATACATGCCAGCAAGTTCCCGAACTGAGGAGATACCTTTGATCTTGATGTCATGGTTCTTGGACACAGACCTCATGGCTGACTTGGGAATGACAATCTGCTCGAACCCAAGTCTCTCAGCTTCCCTGATTCGGGCGTCAATCATGTAGGATCCACGTACCTGCCCAGTCAATGACAACTCACCCACAAACGCCGTCTTAAGACTTGTTGTCGAGTCATTGATAGAGGACAGAACAGCAGCCGCGATAGCAAGGTCAGACAATGGGTCAGATACCTTGATTCCAGAGACTGTATTGATGAAGGTGTCCTTGTCAAACAGACGTGCCTTGCAGAAACGGTCCAGAATAGCACACACAATTTGTCCACGGTTGTAGTTGACGCCATTGAACTGTTTGCGTGGTGTTGGTAGGTTTGAGGGTGTGACAAGAGCCTGTATCTCAACAGGGATCTGCCTGACTCCCTCGCTCATGAATGAAAGAGCAGTTCCAGCCAGTCCTGCTGAGTCCTCATCACTGTCCATGAGTACGCCAGAAGGATCAGAGACCTCTTCAAGTCCGCTCTCGGTATGCTGGAAGACTCCCACCTCTGTCGTGTCACCAAAGCGGTTCTTGACGGCCCTGAGAAACTTCAGTGGTGTGTCAGGACTGGACTCAAGCATCAGTGTGGCGTCAACGATGTGTTGAATGGACTCTGAGCCACTGAAGTCACCGCTCTTGACGACCTGGCTGATGAGAACCATGATAATGTTCTTGCTCTTGCATCATCGTGTCAAAGTGTGAGCAGCCTCCTTGGACTGCTGCACAGAGCCAACAGAACCACTAATCTCAGTTGACGCAATGGTCTGCAACGAGTCAACCACAACTACGTCTGGTGACTCCTCATCAATATGCCCAAGCAGTGTCTCCAGATTCGTCTCGTTGATAACACGGATGTTGTCATTGTCAATACCCATACGCTTTGCTCTCAGTCCGATCTGCTGCTCAGACTCCTCACCAGACGAGTACAGAACCTTGTTTCCGTTGCTGGCGAAACTGTTCGACACTGAGAGAGTCAGAGTTGACTTTCCTCCACCTGGGGCACCTGAGAACAGAACGACCTCACCGTTGACGAATCCGCCGCCGAGAACACGGTCAAGTTCACCAATACCAGTCCTGACTCTTTTGACAGGCTGTGTGCTCAGGTCTTTAAGCGACTGAGCCTTCTTGACCGGCTTAACAGCAGCAGCCGATTTCAGGCCAGACCTTCCAGAAACTCTCTTCTGTGCGCTCTCATCACCAGTCTCGACCTTCTCGAACTGCTGGAAGGCACCACACTTACCACAGGCACCGAACTGAGCACCTGGATACTTCTTACCACACTGAGTACACCTGTAAAAAATACCTTTAGCCATAGTCAGTATCTTAACCAATCATGTTGGCAGGTAGATGTGTAGTCATTTTCTACAAACACTGGAATCTTAATTGATTCATTGTTATGGCGTCTTCATACACTCTCATCAACACTTCATGAACAACTCATCGACAAAAATGCCCTTCATATACAATCAGCAAAAGAATTGTATATGAGGGGTGAAAGTACTGGAAACACTAAGTTTCTTAGTTATTATGCGTTCTATTGGCAAGACTGGTTATTCTCAAGATGTCATGCGTACTAGATCCGATCTACTCATTCCTGAAGCACTCTCAGAGAGAATGGTGATGTCACTCTGGTCTGTGTTTGGAGTTCTGATTGTTGACATGTCATTGATACTGTCAAACCGATGAATCTCCAGCCCCTTAGAGAGCATCCTCGCCATGCCATCCTTAGTGGACTTCTTGATGTCATCCTTCTTGCTGAGATCCATGAACTCCTGCAGGCACTTCTCATTCCCTGAGAACCACTTAGCAACCAGATCGTTCTGTGTTGTCACGTCTGGCAGAGACGACTTCCTGAACACTCCTGCAGAAACTAGTGCTCTACCTACTGACATCTTGGTTGAGTTGAATGAATCGCATGTATAAGTAGAGAAGGAGTTGTACTTGTCATGCTTCATCTTCTCTGCTTGGCTCTTGGCCTCTTCCTCAGACCAGTAGTGTGTGCTGGACTCATCAACATTCTTGCCGTCATAGAATGGACAGTTACTGATGTCCTGTGCACCACACTTTCCGTGCTCAAATGTATCAGTGTTGATGTGGTAGGCAACTCTTCCCATGTTATCTCACACTCCCCAGTCGTCATGTTTTTAGTAATAACTACTCTTTACTCAATCTGCTTTACGTATCTATTAACACATCTGTTTTGCTATTGTCAACAAGAATTGTTTGTGCTTGCAAAAGTGAATAGTGATTACTATTTATTTAGTTGATTCCTAGTGTCTTCATGGATGTTGTGGCGTCAGGTAAGGCGGTGAAACTTCCATGGTTGAAGATGAAGATGTAGAAGCACACAAGGGCTATAGTGATGAACAGTGGTAGAACAAGGTACTTTTCTGCTGAACCACCAGCGCTCATGCTTGTGAAACGTGTTGTCCACCAGAACTTACCCTTGATTAGACCAGAAAGTGGAAACAGTACAGGACATCCGGCTTTTGTGAAGCAGTCACCAATAATGTGAATCACCATACCAGCAAAAACCGCTACAGCGAGCCATCTGAAGTCTGTTGACCCAGATGAGAAGATAAGCGCTCCAGAAAGAATGAAGCAGAAGATTATGATGATTCCCTCACCTGCTGTGCTCTTTTCTGAAATTGTCAACCTGCTTTTTGCTGATGCAAGAGAAAGTCAGTAGGGTCAGCATGGCGGAGAAGAACCACCCGAACAGTGTTCCACCGGTCATCGTCAGTCCACCAAGAGTAAAACTTCCACCAATGTTTGTTCCGGCCCAGACGATGACAGCAAGCAGTCCAGCGAAAGGAATGGTGTGCCAGGCTCCACGGTGAGGGTTGGGGTCAGGGTCATCTCGTCTGGTTCTGACGGCTGTCTGCACTATGGATGAGGATCCTCTAAACAAGCCGCTCATGGCTGATCCAAACACACCCCAGTCGTTCTTTGCTCGTGATGTCGTGTTGTCAAGGTCAGGTAGAAGTGTCGCGCCAGTGCAGCACAGGATAGCCAGGATAATGAGAGGCACTGACTTAGTTCCCAGAGCAGCAATCATGTAGGCCGGAGCAAATGCAAGCGTTGCTGAAACTGCTGCCAGACCACTGACTGCGTGTGTCAGTCCCATGAAACCATGATCGTTGTTGCACTGCCTTCTGATAAGGTCTGTGTAGCACTCTGTGCCTGTCGTCATTGATGGCCTCTCTTATCTCTTCTTGTGAGGTGACGCCTGAAATAAGAGGGAATATCTAGATTGATGGTGTTTCACTAAGTTTTTGTTACGGACACATAAACTCCGGGGTGTGACTTGTATTTTTTGTGTTACAAGTCACACCCCGGAAGATGCTCTACCTTATCAACGAGAAGAAGACTGAATCTCAATCACTCTACATGGTGACAACCTCTCGTGCACCAAGAATAACCTTGCTGGTACACTCTGTTCCTCTGCTGGAGCGCTTTGCTGGCTCTGGCAGACTGATACCAGCGTGAGCCTTTGTTGTTGTACATGCCACAGCACCAGAACCAGTGTATGCTGAGACGATGCTGTTCTCACCGCTTCTCATGATCTGTGTAGCAACACCCTGACCAGCACGACCCTTCTTAGGAATGTCTGACAAAGGGGTGTGCTTGATGGTGTGACCAGTTGACGTCACTAGAACAGCATCAGGATTCTTCGGGTCAGGAACCCAGTCAAAGGCGACAACACGATCCTCGTCCGTCTTCAACTTGATACCCTTGACACCACCGGCCTTGGATCCGGTTGGGTTGACAGAGGAGGCGTCAAAGAGGAGAACGTTACCACCACTGGTGACAAGTGAGAACAGAGTATCCTTAACGGACTTGCCGATCCATCTGGTGGAGACAACCTCATCACCATCAGACAGAGAGATGACAGGGAACTCATCAAATGAGGTTGGGAAGTCTGTACGAGCAATCTTGATCTGACCCAAAGCAGTCGCCACAGCCAGACCAGTGTCATTCTTGCCTGACTGAACCTTGGAGACACCAACAACGCTCACGCCAGACGGCAGGTTGACACCCATGTCTTTGACTGTCATTGGTGTCTCTGGAATGAGATAGGACAATGGAACCTTGCGGCCAATACCATCACTTCCAACAATGACGAACTGATCCTTGGACATCACCTTGATCTGCTCAACTACAGGAGTGTTGGTGAACTTCTTCAACGTAGCAGCATAAGAGAATGGCTCTGCCGACCTCAGTAGTGTTCCATCAGCGAATCGTGTCAGGTAGCATGGAGTGTTCTTTGCTGACTCCTTGGACGCAGCAGCCTCAACCTTGGCCTGCTCCTTCAACTCATTTGATGTGGCTCCGTTGATGATGCTTCGTCTTTCAGAGGAGATGACTGGAAGAACATCGTTCAGATCCTTCTCGACCAGAGCGTCAAGTTTCTTGGGGTTGGCAAGAATCTGCTCCAACTCCCCCTTCTCCTTCTCTAGGTTCTTCTTCTCCTTCTCAACAGCAAGAGAGTCTGACTTGGTCAGTCTCCTGAGTTGCATGGAGAGAATGAAGTCTGCCTGAGTGTCGTCAATCTTGAAAGAGCGCTTCAGGTTGGTTCTTGCTGTCGATGCGTCAGACGACTTCCTGATGATACTGATAGCCTTGTCAATGTCAATCAGCACAGAAAGAATGGCGTTCAACTGGTGCAGACGTGTGTCAATCTTGCCAATGCGGTGACGGCACCTTCTTGTCGTACACTCGCGTCTGAGATCCAAGAAACCTTTCAGCATGTCCATCATAGACACCTGAACCGGCATGGTGTCAATAAGAACAGTTGAGTTCACAGGGAACGAGGACTGCAAAGATGTACGCTTGAACAACTCATTCAGAAGAGTCTTGACGTTCGTACCTTGCGTGGTGGTGACAACAAAACGAACACCTCTCTTCATGTCACTGAGGTCCTGAACCTTGGAAACACCTCTGGAGATGATCGGGTAGGCGGAACAGGCTTGCTCCTCTCTCACCCTGCTTCCCGTTCTGTCCGAGGTGAATCTCCTCAATAATCTTCTCGGCACTGATGGAGTACGGCAACTCGTAGAAGACAATCTGTGAGCGACCACGAGTCATGGGCTCAATGTTGTACCTGGCGCGAACTGAGAACGTTCCTTTGCCGGTCTCCATGTAGTCCCTGATTCCGTCAGATCCCAGAATCTCTCCTCCTGTGGGAAAGTCAGGGCCAGGGATGATGTCAAGTAACTCGTCAGTGGTCAGATCCGGATTCCTCAGTGCAGCCAGAGCAGCAGCAATCACCTCATCAGGGTTGTGTGGAGGAATCTTGGACGCAAAACCAACAGCAATACCCTCAGTACCGTTGACAATGTTGTTGGGCCACCGGACAGGAAGTAGGTGTGGCTCATCCTCTGTCCCGTCAAAGTTTCTGCCAATCTCAACAGCACCCTCCTTGACCTCACGAACAAGTTCTAAGGCTGCCTTCGTCAGACGTGCCTCCCAGTAACGCGGGGCAGCAGGAACGTCACCAGTGAAGGCACCAACCGTACCAGACTTGTCAACCAGTGGGACACGCATGGTGACGCTCTGAGCCATTCTTGCCATGGCGTCTGAGATACTGGAGTCACCGTGTGGATGGAACCGACCCATCGTGCTACCAACAATCCTGGCAGCCTTGACGAAACGACTTGAGGGAAGGTTGTTGTTGGTGAACATGTCCCAGATGATACGCCTGTTGACTGGCTTCAGGCCGTCCTGGCTCATCAGCGCCCTCTGCCTGATGACATACATGGCGTAGACCGAGTACTCGTCCTTCAGCCACTGACTTGAAGGTGACTTGATAACCTCTGACGCAATCTGATCATTGCTCACAGTTGATGTGGTAGAACTGCTTGCCAAGAATCCTTCTCCATTCACTCAAAACTTGTCTCTCATCTCATATTTTAACCAGCACAAGCAAGAGACATCGTTGCTATATCAATGAATCAGCAGATTCCTGTCAAGAATCAGGATAAAGATAGATCTCTCAGTTAGCACATTTAGACCAGAAAATCTTAGTGATTGAGATTCTACTTAAAGTTCTTGATAGCATCCATGTTCAAAGGACTTTCACGTTTAACAGAAGTTGTCCAGAATTCTTCACTTGACTTTTTGTCTTGCTGCTTCTGCTGCTTGACTTCCTCGTCAGAATCAGCATCTCTGACATACATGTTGATGGCAAGGAACGGGTACATTCCGTCCTCTTTCTGTGCCTCTTCCATCATCTTTATCAGTCCGGCAGCAGAGATGCTGTTACTCTGACCAAGCACAGCGTTAATCACCTCAACAGCGTCATCAACGTGTCCTGTGTCATAAGCATCGAGAAGAAGGCTGATGAAGTCAACAAAATCAACTCTGTCACTGATTCTCTCTGCTACAACCCAAAGAGGATCCTCAAACCTGTCATCCTCGTTGTAGACCCTCAACTTGTCAATATTGCTGAAAATCTCCTGATCCATAGCACTGAGAACAGGAACCTTTCTACCGAGCAGAGCACGATGCAGGAAATCAGGACCACTGACAGGAGACCATGACAAGGACCTGGAACCTGCAGAAATCATTGCTACCACTCCTTGTTGCTGTCCTGACTTGTGAACATCTCAGGATGACTGCCTATCCATGAGAGAGTATCAGACACACTGAACCCTTTAGAGGACATGGACCTGATGAGCCTGTCCTTGCGCTTAACAGGATCCAGTCTAGTGAATGAAGGAGAACGTGTCAGCATCTCAATCTGTTGGGTAAGAGATCTGCTGTTGTACTCAGGGTTGTTCTCAAGGTGCTCATTGATGCATTCCTCTATGATGTCATCCCTGAAGCGCTTCTGTCTCATCTTCTGTCTGATGTGGTTGACTGACTTACCACTGTAGATCATTGACAGAATCTTGTCCGAAGCAAACTCCTTCTCGTCAATAACCTTTTCTCTACAAGATGGTTGACAACCTCGTCAGCAATGTCGCATGACAGGATGTCAGATCTGTCTTTGCAGTAGTACTCAACTGGTTCATTGGGGTAGCCTTTTCTGTACAGACGATCAAGAATGTCGCCAGCGCTTCTGAGATAGTTCTCAGCCTGCCAGGTAGCGCTACTGATAGCATGACTCCACAGAGCATTAAATTCCTCATATGTTAGTACCCTGTCAGGAACATCAACCTGTTTGGCTCTCTTAAACCCCATTCTGTATCATCACATCCTTAACAACAACCAGAAAACAACATTATCTGCACATACTCGATAAATCAGAATGTCAGCACACTATCAATCGGTCAAATGCTGAGTATAGTGTGCTGACACATGATGAAGTCAACTCGTCAGAAGAAGATACCTCTGCTGAGTTCATCAATCTCCGGTTGCTGCATGTACGCTTTGCGAGCCTTCTCATACTTTCCTGGTTTTGCGGCTGGACAAGCCTTCACCAACGGGCACCATGAACACAGATAGGTGGGGTTGAACTCAAACATATTGCTGTCACGCATAACATCCATCAACTTGTCAGCCTCAGCGATGTCATGCAGTGTACGCTTACGCAGATCCTCATCCTTCAAGTCAACCTTCACAATCTCCTTGTAGACAGGATAGATGAGACGTGCTGTGGATACGTTGTAACCCTGCTGCTCAAGAAGCATCGAGTAAATGATCTGCTGACGCTGTTCCTTCAAACCGTCCTCAGACTTGTTCTTCTTGACCCACTTCTTCACCTTACCAGTGTTGTGTGTTGGCAGAGCAGTTGATCCAGCAAGATAAAGGCTGTCTGGTGAGTCAACCTGAATGCATTGAGTAGGAACGCTCTCAACGGGCTCAACAGACACGACACGACGAGCAACAGTGGAGTCAAAGTGGTCTGGTCTACCGTTCCTAGCAACCTGCTCTTTCAAAGCCCTACTCGCCTCGTGGTGGAGTTTGCCAGGAAGCATGAACCCCCATGTCTCAATAAGGTGTGCAGACAGGAAGATCTGGTGAATAGAGTTCTCATCATCATGGAACACATGATACGGAGAAACACCCTCATAGGACAGAAGTTCAACCACGTCATTCAGGAGTTCTCTACTTGACAGAGTGACGACACCAGAGTCCAGAGACTTTGACCATGAGGTGGAGTAAGCAAGAATACCCTGAAGAAGCATTGTCCGGTCCATCTCAGAGCCACGAGTCAGACCAAGAGGAATTCTCCGTCCTTCAGGAACATGTCTGAGCCAAGAGATCTCCTCACCAGTGTCACCCATGTAGTTCAGGTAGGATTCAGTGTCCTGCTCTCTATCGCTATTGTTGCAGATAACCTTGCTGCACCCTTCATCACTGTCTCTGTATGAAGGAACGTCAAGAAGACCGAGACTGTCAAGAATGGCCTTCATTGAGTCAAACTCAACAGTCAAGCAAGAGTCACCCTCTGACTCCATTACCCTGTACACAGGAATCTCAAGACTCTTGGCATCAGCCTCAGACAGCACTCCGTTCTTGCTGTTAGAGATTAGGCTATCTCTGAGAGCACTCATCTCCTTCTCGTCAGCAAAGACCCATACGCCACAAGTCAGTAATGAGTTGTTTGTACTGCTCAGACCCCTTGACGACATTGAATGCTCCCAGTGAACCTGTTTCCGTCAGCAAGCCAGGCACCAATCAAATAAGGCTTGGAGACCTTTGAGAGACTAGCAGCAGACTCCCTGTGCTTCTGCGTGCCACTGAATCCCCAAGCAGGGCTGGCAATCCAGACAGTCTCACCAGACTTGATGATGTTGTAGAGTTCCTGGGTACTGACAACCCTGTGTTCAGCAACAATCTCACCAAAAGCACTCATGAACTCATCACCAACGTACACATCCCAGAGATGAACGTTGTCAGCGATGATACTCTCACCGTCACTGGATGACAAACGGAAGCATGGACGGTGATGGATGCTTGACTTGGCAGATACACTGACAGGCTTTCCCTGTGTACCCAGAATCTTGTCACCCACCTGGACCCCGCCCATCGTGGTCCACCCTTCAGGTGTAGGCAGAGGAGTGTCCAGAGCAAGCCCCTTGTAGTCCTCAACGACCAGAGAGACGTCATCGCGAGGGTCTACACTGATGCGGTCAATGAATCCCAGAACATCACGTCCAGAGTCTCCCAGATGGCCCTTGACAAACATCTCAAGGCCCTTGCTAAAACGGTTGTTGTACTCAACCTCAGCAATCTTCACTCTGTCAGGCTTACCACCCATAGAGAAGTAGTTCTTGATGGCATCAATAAGCCACTGGCGAGCCTCAGGGATGCGTCCCAGTTCACGGAAGTCATCAGAGGAAAGGACGGTTTTCATAATGTCCTTCAAGGCGTCACTGGTACGTTCCTCCCCAGGAAGAGTGAAGAAGTCCTCCATGACCTTGTGAAAAAGAGAGCCTCGTGTTGCAGGAGTGTCAACAGGCTCATCAACGATCTCCTTAACGACAAAGGAGTTAGCAAGCCAACGAGCAGGACATGAACTCTTCTCAACAAGGTCACTAATGAGTGAGGCACTCAAGGACTTCTTGTCGTAGGCGTCAGCGACCTGTGACGAGGTGATGCTAAGACCACTGTCGTTCATAGAGACCAGATCAAGATCCTCGTTAGTTCCTCTGCTCATACATCCTTCTCCGTCTATTCTTCAAACCTTGAGACAAGCGGCACCATCTACCGCTTGATCTCATCCGCATCTGCACTAAGTACATCAATAATGAGAAACAGGTCACACTAAAGATGCACATAGTGATTTAACAACAAGCATGGACAGATGCAAGCAGTTGAGGTGACCAGATACGAGGATACCAGAAGTCCGCTCGACGCGGCTCCTGGGGCGGCCACGGGATCCTCAAGGGCCGCTTCTACAAGATCTATAGAGTCATATGGTGTAAAAACGGATCGACACGGATGATGACAGCAACTTTCTGTTGAAACAGCAAGGAATGATGCCTGACAGGAGACGAGATGACAGGTGATTGGGCATGAGAACCAGAAGGAACCCTGTGCATGTAGTATGTCAGGACAAATAGACTACAAAGAGAGCGCCTTTGATCTCCTATGGTAGTCGCTCAGAGGATCTGATTCATCTCGGAAGACATGCTGCTATCAAGAATAATGTTTAGCACTTCAGTCAGGTCTTCATGCATCTGTTTAAGAACATCTTTCTCAGAGATGAAGAAAAGGTTCAGCACCTCTAGAAGCAACGATTCGTAAAGGTGCTCCAGTACAGCATTAGTGAAGTCAAGTTCTACTGACTCTCCGTTCAGTGCTGTCACATAAGGGCTGAGTGAGATTTGTATTGCTCTTAAAAGAAAATGATGAACGGAGTATTCGGGAGTTACTGACCATCAGCACAAGTGAAGCGGTCTTCCTGAGGAAAACCTCTATCAGTGCTTCGTCAATGCTGTACCTTGTTGACTTCTCAGAAATTATTTTTAGCAGCAATGGCCATTCTTTTGTCATATTTCTTAATTAATAAGTCAATCCTGCTCTTAATTGGAGATGAGTGGATAATAGAGTTCATTGCCAGAATAAGAGGAATGTAGTAGATCATGTCAGTTCGTTCTCTGATCTCTTGAAAATCCCTATTGTTTCAGAGAGAAAGCCCAACGATCTCTTATACCTTTGCTCATTAAAAAGACAGTCCCATCCAGAGTTGAAGAGATCGTCTTCCATCTCTTTCTGAACGACATATGCAAGATCGTCACTAATGATTAAACTGGCAACATCATTGAATCTGTCATTCTCTTCAGTAAGAACTTTTCTTATCTGAGAAACATGAGAATCTGGGTCAATCATGTCACGAACGCCAAACATCAAAGACCTCAGTTGAGTATCAGAATCAGCAAGCACTGAAATCTCAGATGCCCTGCTTGACGGAACCAGTAAAGAGTAGATGACATCTAGAAGTGAAGGAACAAGATCCGTCTTTCCGCTAAACAGATAAGAGGTAGACACATTCTCATTGTATGAGTCAGAAACCAGTTCGTCAGTACTGGAGTAACTAATCCTGTAAGCAAGAGCACTAAGAATACCAGCAGAGATCTCAATACTGTCTTTCAAGTCATCTTTTTGAGAGACTTCCTGAACAATATGTAGAAGGTTGAGCATACCATTAGGATCGTCATCTACAAGATCTCCGTGTCATTGAGATGAAAATTCACAAGCACAGGGGAGTCATAGTCACACCTCACTCTGCTGACAACCTCAGACAAGCGACGAGCAAGACGAAAAATCCAGTTGTCATCATCAATTTTAGACACAAAAGGAATTCTTATCAAATCTTCTAACTCAAATGTATCAACACCTCTGAAAGAGAAACTGACACTGAGCGCTGCATCCATGTCAAGGTCATCAACATCGTCAAAGGAGTCAGTGTCCTTGTAGACAGAGATAGTAAACGAGTCAAGGTATGTCTGACTAAAGCTGATGAGAACAAGGTTGTTGAAGCATAGAAAAGCATCAAGAACTTTTGTGCTCGAAGAGTTGATTGTGGTGTACATGCCTGCTACTCTGACTGATCGACACCAGTTTTTGCCTCAATAACAGAAGAGATAATCACGTCAAGAGTGTCAGTGACCCACTCTTCTCTGTAAGGCGAGGAAAGAACGTCTCCGATCTCCATTCCACCAAGAGCAAAGAACTTGCACAGTAGCGCCTTGTAGACACATTCTGTTGCAACAGGAAAGACCCCTGTCCTGAAATCATCTCTGTAAGCCCTGTTGTTGAACTTCTTGTAGATGCTGCTGACAGATCGACCAGCAGTCCTATTGAAGAACTCATTGTCAGAATTGCTGCCTCCTCCAACTGAAAGAGCCCAAGCAAGTAAGAGCATGTTGTGCACAAAGACACGAGCAACTGCTATCTCAGAAGAGAGAGTGTACGGAAGGTCACCAATCAGACTAATAAACCTTTCAGCATAATCACCTGCAAGACTGTGGCAGTCAAGTGTGCTTGTTGTGTTCCCTATCTCTTCTGGCATATTGGTTGAATCATCCACACATACATCAGAAGAAGTGCTTGATGAGTTGCGGTAGGAAGCGATCTGCTCGTACACGCCTCTGGCAACATAGGCGGCAGAGATGAGATGTGAGACACGATAGACGTCTCGAGGTTCTGCTCCGGCGTCCTCAAAGTCCTTCATGACTTTCCGAAACCCTAGACTCATGAACTCGTCTGTGATGCCAGCAAACGTGTCCTGGCTGACAATACCTGTGACACGATGAAACATCTGCCAGTCAAAACCACTGAAAAGGTCCGTCTCCATCTTAGCAACACCTCTGGAGAACACCCGACGACTGTAGTCTGTGGAAAGCATCATCCTGGCTCTGTGCACATCCTGAACAGAGATCACAGAGTCAAATGCTCCCATGTAGACCAGAGTCTTTGACGAAGGAGACAGCATCAGGTCGTCACAGCCAACAGAAGGGACTAGAATCGAGTAGAGGATACCTGGTACGGGAGAGTTCTTGTAATCGCTTTGCTGGGCTCTTAGATGCTCCAGATAGACAGGTAGAGCAGAGGTGCTGACAAGACCTTGGAACTCATACATATCCACTACAGCACCGCAAGCAAGAACACTCAGAAGCCCAGCAGACATCATGAAGTCACCAGGCTTGATTGACTCAACCAGGCTCCTGACCACATCGTAGTAGTGAGTGGTCTTTGACGTGTCTGTGAAGCAGTTACGAACACGAACACGGTACTCGTCACCATACAAGCCAGGAAGGTTGTAGGACGCAAGAGCATTGACAGCATCAGCACAGCGCTCCGCCAGAGTAAGAATCCACCCATCAGGAAGATGACTCATTGAGACACCATGAGAGGTCATCTCGTCAGCCTGACCTCGTCTGCCAGTAAAAGCAATGGTTAGAACCTCTTCCACAAGACACTCAGTGCCACCACCATCGTTGTAAACGTCATTACCATCTGCACTGTCAGCAAGAAGAACCTTGATCTCAAGTGTTGGCCGAACAACATTCACGGCATTAACAGAAGCAATGACACGACCCTCATGCAACTCAAGCATGTACATGTTATCACTTCTGTCTATGACCTGCCAGTCACCCATAGACGACTCATTCTCAGAAGTCACTACAACACCTCAACTCAAAACGATTCAACTTGCCTGAACAGCCTGCAGATCACATACCCAATGAATCACTAGTATACACTATGTGACAACAACACACAAGAGCAAGAGGTGGTCTTCTGACAGAGATAAGGAGATGGAACGCAGAGAGCACCACACAAGAGAAGGGGACTAACCGACCACGAACAGGTACCCGACCATGAGCCCCCAAAACCCTTCTACAAGATCTATAGAGTCATATGGTGTAAAATTACATTTAGTTATAAGTAGATAGCAGAAGATAAGACACCTCAATCAACAGATCTTGTCACAAAGATGATGTGAAAAGGATTCTGGTTGACTGGGGTGTCTGTCAGCGAGAGGGCGAAAGGGATTACCCTAACAGTAGCGACAAGAGAGTATTTTGTCAGACCTCTGGATAGTAGTCCTGCTTAATCTGCTCTGGAGTGTAGAACCTGGTCTGGTGAGAGTCATAGAGTTCCTTGATTGTCTCAGGAGACATTCTGTTGACCGCTTTAGCAAGGACCTCAGACTCAGGTCCAACGGAGTCAGAAGCGAATGAGCCGATAGATCCTCCCTGTGACTGGGAAAGAATGCGGACACGACTTCTATCATTGGATGGAGAGTTGTTCACACTGACTACATAGAAACCTTTCTTGTCTTTACCAAGAACGGGATCCATTTTAGATGGAACAGAGTCAGTGATTTCAAGTCGAGGCATGGGACTGAGACACGTTTCTGCGGCTCTTGATTGCAGAGTTGATACTGACAGCCTTCCTTCTGGCGATCTCATCTACCTCGCCATCACGATACATCTGTCTCTTTGGCTTGAAATATGACTCATCAGCAACCCTTTGTCTCTCTTTGCATATCTCAAGTCCTCTATCAGTGTCATACCTTTCAGCAACAGCCTTCTTGCCAGCATTAGACCTGAGATAGTTCTTTATCCTCTTCTCAACTTTAGAGCCACTGTTCCTGGAGTACCTACCAGCAAGATGTCCAAACCGGTTGACTGTCACACCGAACTCGTTTTTCTCATCCCACTTACCTGTGCGTCCAGAAATCTCAATGAGACCACTTCCATCACCATAACTACTGATTTTCAGATGGTCATCCTCACCAAGACCAAGATCCTTTCTAACCGTCTCCAGGATCCTGTCCTGCCTGTCTTTAAACCTCTGCCGATCCCTGTCAATCTCAGCAGACATCAACGCTCTGACGGACTCTGGAACCCTTGGATAGTCAACAACCTCTGCTTTTCTCTGTGTATTCTTGTAGTGACCACCAAGATAGGTAACCTCTCCTGTTTCAAGGTCAATACCTTCTGTAGCAAAAGTATGAGAACCACCAGAAGTAACTACAATACGCCTTGACTCGCCTGATGGTTCAGTGAGGTTGACAACAGCGCCACGTAAGTCAGGAACTTCATGGAACACAGGATCATCAAGCGTTTGAATATCATGCGACTTACGTTCCTTCTCTATCTCCTTAATCTCTCTTAGAACACCGGAGGGCAGAGATGAGCGAGCAACAGATAACTTCAATCTTCCGTTACTGGTAGAGGTTCTGCTCCTACTACCACCCAAACCTGCATCATCTACACCAGCACGCTCCGCGTCAATAGCCTCGCGTTCCGCCTGGCTGTAGGCGTGAGGAACATCCAGCCCTTGCTTCCTGTAGTCACAGTTCTCTGGTCCAACACACGGCTCCCACTTGCCTGTCTTGGGACTGAGGTGCTGGCATCCACTCTGCTTCTGTCTCGTCATAGTTGGTACTCCTTCAAAGGTTCCGTTTCTTCTCTCCGCTCGTCTCGCTAAGGGTATCTAAGCGGCAAAAAAAAACGCTACTTTCAGGTAGAAGAGAAGCATAACAGGACTCAGCAACACACCAAGGACAAGCAGCCCCAAGAGACACCGAAACCACTCACCTAGATCTATAGAGTCATATGGTGTAAAATTGGTTTTGGTTATATGTTGACAGATTCTTATAAGAATGAGCAATCACCAGAATGAGCAATCACCTGCCTTCTGAATGCTTTTGCCAGAAGGCAGGTAATTGAAGAGAGGTTGTTGTCTCAGAGTGAGTGAGTAAAAGCGCTCTTTGAATCACATGTGCTTACATTCCAGTATCCTCAGTAATCTCATCCATGAACGAGTCCCAGTCGTCCTCAGGTCTGCTTTGTCTTCTTAGAACCAAGACCAATCTGTGGACGCTCCATGTCATCAGAAGGTGCAGAGAAGTCCTCGTTCTGCTCCTCCTCACGAATACGGTCAATCACAGCAGAGTTGTCAATACCAGAACGCTCATCCAGGTCTGTGCCGTCAAACTCAGACATGTCCGCAAGGTGTGCAAGACGTGACTGCCTGTTGCCAATAGGAGTGCCATCAGGATTCATACCCTTGGCCTCAAGATACTTGTCCATCCAGTCAGTTTCTGCATAGAACCCCTGAGCGTGTGCTCCATAGCCATTGATCTGGAGGTACAAGCGACCACGAGGGAACGGCTTGACACGGGTGCCTTCAGAGTTTTTCAAGAACCATGGTGGAAGCGGTGGAGGTTGCACGGCCACAGGTGATACGAACAGCCAGGTTTGCCTTCAACTCACCTGGGATCAGTTTGGCGTCAGGGCGCTGGGTTGCAAGAACCATGTGGACACCAGCGGCACGGCCAAGGCGAGCAATGGAACCAGCGATGACTTGGCATTCGGCAGCCATTGCATCATCTTCTTTTGCTTGGTCATTTCCTTTAACACCTGATTGTCCGAAGAGCTCACCTGCCTCATCTACCATCAGCATGAGACTATAGCCCGGGTTAGGAAGTTTTCTAAAATCGTTGATTCCGAGTTGTTCCATCTCAGCATACCTCTTCATCATTGTCTGCTGAGCAAAATTCATAATTGTTACAGCATCTTCTTTTTCTGTAGCAATCCCTAAAACAACATTTGAGTACTTTCTGAATTGAGATAATTCGACCTTCTTGAGATCCACTCCCAAAAACCTCCAGCGATCTGGACGAGCCACGCACGCGAAGATCAAATTTCTCTGAGCAACACTATTATGTGATACATACTACCATTTTGATTATTACTGATAACAGAAAATAATCTATTTTTCTCCAGAGACCTCAATACATTTTTGAGGATTTTGGGTTAATCTTTTTATTTCTCTGATTCGCATTTTCTATCCATTCTATGGCTTTTTTATGGCAAAAATATCGTCATCTCCTACAGCGACAGGACAAAAGTCTTGATCTTGAGGTATGGTTGTGGTATACTTATACCAACTGATGAAGTACGTGGAAGAAAAAGATCGGAAAGTCTAACTATGAAGAAGATTTGTGACTTTGTGGCGAGGAGTTTGAGACCAACCGCTCAAAGGCTAGGTTCTGCAAGCGTGACCACTTCGGAGAGTGTGTTATCTGCGGCAAGAAGTTCCCTGTTCCTCAGCCTAAACAACCTAGTAAATTCTGTTCTGATGAGTGTCGTCGTGCTCGTCCAAGGAAACAGGTTGAGTGCGTGTGTCAGATGGATGGTTGTGGAAAGACCTTCATGTCTGATCGCAAGACATCCAAGTTCTGCCCAGGGCCTCACTACCGAAATTGTGTGGTGTGCGGTAAGGAGTTTGAGTTGTCTATGTTTAATAGAAACAACCCAGCATCTACCTGCTCTAGAAAATGTGCTCAAGCAACTGTTGACCAAGAGCAGCAGCAACAAAACTATTTGAAGACAATGAGAGAAAAGTATGGGGTTGACAACATATCTCAGTTGGAGGAGATAAAGGATAAGAAGCGTCAGACATGCATGGATCACTATGGTGTAGATAACCCTTCTCGTGCACCAGAGGTTCAGAAGAAGCGTGATGAGACCTTCATGGAGAGATTTGGTGGCAATCCATGGAAAAGCGAGGAGGTTAGAAAAAAGATTGCTGCTACCTGTATGGAGAGGTATGGCGCTCCAAATCCGTTTATGTTAGATGAGTTTCAGAAGAAGGCAAGGGATTCTGTTTTTAAGAAGTACGGAGTTAAGAACATCTTCATGCTTCCAGAAGTTCGCAAGAAGGCTGCTGAAAGATGCAGCAGGATCTCCAAGGTTAACTATGAGTGGAAGAAGTCTCTTGAGGACGCTACGGGTCTAGAATTTGAGACAGAGGTTAGATTTGGAGATGATGTGTATGCTGATCTTGGTGTGCCAGACAAGAAACTACTTTATTGAGATTAACCCAGCAGTGACTCATAACTCTACGATTCATTATGCTCACCTGACAGGGACGCTGTAAAGAGTTCATAGACACTGGCAAGTGTGAAAGCAGTAAGCACATACCACAAGCAGAGAAGTACCATCAGGCACGTACCCTTATGGCCCATGATGCTGGCTTTACGTTGTTGCAGTACTTTGACTGGATGGATTGTGACATCTTCGTCTCTATTGTCAAGTCAAAACTCAGTTTGTGCTCTAATTCTGTAGGCGCTCGTCAGTGTACTCTTCATGAGATCTCCCAAAAACGAGCCAACAAATTCCTCAAAGAGAACCACATGCTAGGCGCATCAAATGGACAGACTTTGTGTCTAGGGCTCTTTTACAAGAACGATCTGGTTCATGTGCAAACATATGGTCCAGCGCGATTCAGGAAAGACGTCGAGTGGGAGGCTATTCGTGCTTGCTCTAAGACCGACTGGCATATTCAAGGTGGTTTCAGCAAGTGTGACAAGTATTTCTTCAATCAGGTTGAACCAGATTCTGTAGTGTCATATGTGGATCTTTCTACTGGTTACGGATCCACTGAATTAATGTTTGATGGATGGGAACAGAAGAAGGTTAATCGTCCTGGTTCTACCTGGGTACGTATCAAAAACGGTACAGGTCCTGCGTTTATCCGAGACTCTGCTGCTCGTCGTGTCTCTGCTGACAGGCTACTAGGTTTTGAAGTTGGTGATGTGTACCCAAGATTCTTGGAGGACGGCACCAAACTGACCAATGCTGATGTGTTGTTGGCTGAAGGCTATGTGCAGGTGTTTGATTGTGGGACGAGTGTGAATGTTTGGAGGAAGCAGGAGGAGTAGTTTTTCAGTCAAACATCGCATCATTATTTGCAAACACTCTTGTGTTGTTTTAGAAACTTATTGTAGGAGTGTTTGTTTTCTAGGTGTTGGTGGGGTGTGCTGGTATGGCTGAGGCTCGTCGTGTTGGTATCAATGCTGATGGTACTGTGTCTGTGTGTAGGGCTAGGCCGGAGAATGTTGGTCGGGGTCGGTGTAAGCATATTGAGCATGTTGAGTCTTCGTTGAGTGATGCTGAGATCTCTAAGATTAATGAGGATGCTTTGGAGAAGCAGCACGAGATTCTTAAAGGTGTGAAGCGCGGTCTTGAAGGGTCTGATCCCAGTAGTCAGAAGCAGACCAGTAACACTTCTGGAGTGAAACCGTCTTCGCCTAATCCTGGTATGGTGTTTGGTCATGGTGCTGCTATCACGAGGCGTGAGTTTGACGAGTCTGTTCAGAGTGTGTCTCAGCAGTTTGACTCGGGTGACTATCATTTCATTCAGGATTTTTACAGGAAGTATAAGGAGCGTACTGAGGATCCTGAGTTGCAGAGGCGTTTTGGTCGTGCTACTGACAACGTGTATGACTTCTTGCGTAGTGGTGATCCTGTTGCCATCAGGACTCGTAAATTTCTTGGTCATGACATGAACCTGAGGATTTTCTCTGAGATTATCGCTAAGAATGTTGGGAGCGATGACTCTTTCCAAGGAGTGGGAGAATGATGGTCGTGACAGTACACATAGGACTTATCGTGTAGTGATGACATCTGCCTTGAATGACATGAATCGTGAACGTTATATTGCGTCTGTGATGTTCTTTGGTGGTCGTTGTTGCTACTGTCACAGGCCGTTCACCAGAGGTAACAGTCATGGTACGATCAAGAGTGCTCCAAGTGGTGAGCATTTTGACTCTGTGAACGCCAAGAATCCGCCTCCTGGTGCTACACGGTACGGGAACATGGCTCTTGCCTGCATTGGTTGCAACAGTGAACGAGGCAACAAGGATCTGAACGAGTGGGTTGCTGAGACGTCCAGGATTCCTGAGAAGAACAAGCAACAGGTTCTTGACAAGATTGCTGCGTTCAGGAAGTATGCTCTGCACAAGGAGATTGATGATCGCCAGTACGAGAAGGTCAAGAAGACTGTGGAGAGGATTGATAAGTTCATCAAGGCTCGAAGGAAGGATGATGACGGTTATGATCCCAGATCTCGTAGGTTCTCCAGGAAGACGTCACACAGGATTAAGGTGTTCTGCAGGCAGCAGATTAACGACCTGAAAGAGGATCTGAGAGTGTAAGAACGCATCATTCCATGACCCTATATATGGGGGTATCCGATCCATTCTCTACATATGTTGACAGGGCCGCTCATGTGATGATATACTTTCATCACGGGCGGCTTTGTGGTACGCCTGGTGAACATCATAGTGGGAGCCGCATCTCCTGCTGACAAACAAGTTCCAACTGACTCCTATGTAAACACATTTTGGGGTTGGTTGTGTGACTCATGTGTGCATCTGAAGGTTCTTAGCAATCACTACAAGTAGATTCTTTCTGTAAGAAGAATTATAAACAAGTTGATAGAAAAACTGGATTCAGGTACTCTCACCTGTTGTAGTGGTTGTGTGCGGACGATTCATAGGATAGGTGCAAGAGGATATGACTGAGAACAGAAACATGAAGAAGGCTGTCAGGGAGTTCAGTAAGAAGCACGACCTGACATACACACAAGCGATGGACTTTCTGCGTGATGAAGCCAGAAAGACGCTTGAGAACAATCCTGGAATTGTTAACTCATTCGGGTTTGAGTGTGATAGCAAGACCGTCGTTGTTGGAGATCACAGAGAAATCGAAGCAGTTGCAGAAGAAAAAGCCTCAGTTCCCTCTTGACTTGAGTGCAGGCGGATCCTATGTGGTTGATTCCAATGGGAATGTGATTGACAGCAGTGGTAACCCTATCTTGCAATTAGTTGATGCTATTAATAGTATTTTTGAGCAGATCGGCACAAAACAAAAAGAGCAATCCATTTCCAGAATAACACATCTGAGTATTAGTCATGATGCGGTCTCCAAACTTACTGGATTAGATAAGAGGAATTTAGCGATTCTCTTAGAAAGAATAGAACTATCACAAACACTAAAGATCAATTGATTATAAACATCATGGGTCGTGATAGCAAGATAGAAAAAGCCATCAAGTTCTGTGAAATGACATTCTTCCTGTAAGTGAGCTATAGGATCTCAGGTAGGTAAAAGGTGGCGCCTCAGGAATTCATATCGGAACCAACGTGTACAGCGATCCAGTATTTTTCAGCGACTGTGACAACATTATTATGTCTGTTAAGGATAAGCAGGAATCCAGTGATCTTAGGGAGATGCTTTCATACCAGATTAGAAAGAGCGGAACAAAGAGAGTCCTGATTGATCTGAATAACAAGATAGATTTTACTGTTCCTTTGGCCTTCCATCAGGAGATTCTTGAGTTCAGAGGTGAGAAGTATCAGGACAATGGATGTATCGTTCTGGTTGATCTCAACAACATCAGCAAGACCAGCAATGAATATGAAGACCTCGACTTCTACATGAATCCGTTCTTCAAAGCCTCTGTTCTGTCTCCCAACAAGGTTTCCCTCTGGATCATTGGAAATTACAAAGAGTTTCTGAATGAACCTGCTAACGACTTCCAGAAGAGTGTAAATGAAAAGATTATTCACATAGTTGATTCATCATTCATTCACATTAACTCAGCAGACCCATCAGATGCTAGTCAGATGTTTTGGGACCAAGTTTCTTGAATTTGATGGAGATGGAATTTACAGGTGCAAGAAACAGGTAATACGATTCAATGATAAGTAAGTGGTTCCGTAAAATTCCTGCTTCATTTAAAATACGAAGCAGAGAATGATGAGTTCTTGATCTGTCACCTCTTGTGTGGTATAATCTCTATGAGAGACTTAACAATACCACACAAGAGGTGACTTTTCCTGAGCATCAAACAGTATCATTGGATTCTGGTAGAGAACGCTGACTTGTTTGAGTTAATGGACAAGATTAAACAGGTGATTGAGCCAGTCTTCTTTGAAAAGATGTCAGAAAACATCATGATTGCTGCTGACGCTGTTCTGAGTGCTGATGGCAAGGAGATCACCTGGAATGATACTCCTTTGATGGCGATGGAGCCAAATCGTTGTTTTCAGTACTCGGGGAGAGATTACCTGAAAAGGACAGGTTGCATCGGATAGTAGGTGAAGTTATCAGTTTCTCCAACCATCTGAGCAAGATCAATTCAGTAACTTTCAGCAAGGCGGACATTGGGTATGAAAAGTCGCTATGCTTCCTGGTCCTAATAAGGGAGATGTTGTATTCCGTGTGTTTTCTGAGATAAATGATTACAACGAGGCGTTAAGTACTCAAAACCTTGGTAGAGATTTTTCATACTGGAACAATGTTGATAAAGACGACAACATTTCTGATGAGGACTGGAATACAAGAAAGAATTACTGGGAGAACTTTCCTGATAAAGCAATTTGTAGCGTGGGGCTGTCCTTCCTTAATCCAACAGTAGTTGAAACCAACATTGCTCTTGAAGGTATGATTAAGAAACTATATGATATGTCACATCAGGAAGAGTGAAAATACCCATTAAGATAGTAGAATACCCTGTAAGTCAACTTCTTTTATGACTTACAGGGTATTCTTTTTTATGTGCTTCTGTAAACTATCCGTGCTTCACTCTGGACTTAATCTCCTTGACTCGACCAGATATGGGCTTCCTGATACCAACTGATGAGATGTACCCACACATACGCTGAATGACCTCAATCGTCTCAGGGTTACAGTTGCTGCACTCAGGGCAGAAGAATCCCTTGACATCAGCATCAAAGTCGCCATGGTAACCACAGCTCAGGCATCTGCTGATAGGTGTGTTGATTCCTGAGAACGGAACATGGTCATGCATGTAGTCCCATATTGCCTCAAATGCGTCCAGATTCTTGACAAGCGAAGGCTGCTCAACATAGCAGATGTTTCCACCAGTGCTCAAAGGAGTGTAAGTGGACTCGAAGTCAATCTTCTCAAATGGAGTAACCTTCTTCCTCACGTCCAGATGGAATGAGTTGGTATAGTACCCCTTGTCCGTAATGTCTTTGACCTCCCCAAATGTCTCCTTATCCATTGCTGCAAACCGTGAGCACAGACTCTCAGCAGGTGTGCCATACACAGAGAAGGCAATCCCTGTCTCATCCGCCCACTTGCTCTTCCAGTAGTTCAGACGCTCCAGCACACCAACAGTGAACGTCTTAGCCTCTTCATTGTCCTGCCAGTCATTACCCCAGAACCTTGTAGCAACCTCGTGCAGTCCGATGTAGCCGATGGAAGCGGTAGCCTCACCATTGTCAAAGATGGGCTGAACAACCTCGTCACCACTGAGTCTGTGTCCTGTAGCACCATACTGATAGAGAATTGGAGCATTCTTGGCTAGTGTGCCAGCAAGCCTGTTGTAACGGTACATCAAGCCATCGTGAACCAGAACAGCACGCTCATCAAAAAGTTCCATGAACTCTTCTGGAGTGGATGTACTCAGAGCGATGTTAGGAAGGTTCAGTGAGACGACACCAATGTTGCGACGACCATATGTGACCACCTCGCCTGTTTCTGGGCTCCTGTACTCAGTCAGGAAGGATCGACAGTTGTGAGACACAATACCAGAGACATCGAAATAGTCGCTGTCAGTGGTAAGGTCGTATGATGGTTCATCAATGTCAACAGGCTCAATTGACACAACCTCTAGCAGACGATCTTGCTGTGGTACAGTCAATGACTGACTACTGTCAAGAGACTTGATCAACTTGTCGCCAGTACTCAGGTTGTCAGCAAGTACTCGACCTTGCTCATAGACAGCCAGAGGATGATTAGTTGTGCATGTCAGAGTGAGTTCATTCTGCTCTGAGTCGGTAGCAGTAATCTTCAGCCAGTGGTTGTTGTGTAGTTCTTGACCATCCTAAATACATTAGACTGCTTCAATGAGGATCTGTGGCTGTCATTCACCAGGACTCCAGACAGATCAATGAACTCATCTCGACCATTGACCTGTTTCTTGACGCCCTGAAATGACAACATATCCCACATCTCAGAGATGCTAGTTGAGTAATCTGTTCCATCTACACTGTACTCAACAGTCTCGTCTCCAGCAACACACCCCATTGGGCTGACAAAGAATCCGTAAATCTCCATAACCTTCTCGTATGAGAGAATGTCAGGGTAGATTCTCTTGGCGGAGCACTCAATAGCCAGACGCTTGATGTCATAGTTGGGATCAGTCTTTTTGAGGCTGGCTCCATCATAAGGTGAAGACGAGTTTAGGAAAGACTGGTGTTCTGTGGTCCTCACCTAGACCAATAAGTCTGTTCTGTAGGGATTCCTTTGAATCTCTCGTCTCCCAGAATCAGTACTTAAACCAGAAATTGAAACGTAACAAATGGCGTCTGACCGTTGGAACTAAACGGTGATGAGATCTCAAATTCCTAACTTTGACTGGAAGGTATCAAAACCTCCTATGATAACGTCCTTTTTAGAGATGTCAATTGTAAACTGAATTGTTTTTTCTGATAATCCAGAGTTAATTTTCTTAACATCATTGAATTCAATCTTGAACTCATTGTCAGTCTGCTCTATCTGAGAGGCGTAGTAGTCAGCAAGAGAGTCAATTTCATCCTCAGTCAAGACAACCCCGTCAAACTCAGCCATCCTGGCAAAGTTCTTTTTCAAGGTCTTCCTATAAGAGATGACAGCATATGGCTCCAGGAACTCATCAAGTCTGTGAGCACTGACTCCGCCATACATATTTGAGGACACGTTAGCGATAATCTGTGGAATGACCTCGCCAGCGGTCTTTAGTGACTTGGGTGTACTGATCTCAGCCTCACCGAGAGTGAATCCATGTTTGAGCATTCCTGGAAAGTCAATGAGCATACAGTTGTACAAGCCACCAGAGGCGTTCAGTGTGTAGTCCAGGTCATGGAGGTGAATCCATCCTTTTCTGTGGCCTTCAGCGACGTTCTTGGGGAGTAGTTTCTCTAGTGCATACTCCTTACTGATACTGCCCGCTAGAAGGTCTCTCTGTGTCGCAAACACTTTACTGTTCTTGTTGGCGTTCTCATTCATGATCGCCTCGTCGTGACCACAGTACCTGCCAACAACTCCACTAAGATCCATAGTCCTGAAAGACCTCCATCATCAACTCGTCCTTAAAGCGTATACCCTTTATTATCTAACGAGTTGAGGCACTGATGAGATGGGACCTAAGCACTATACCTGGTGCTAACAAGTGGTTAAAAACACTACATGTTGTGTTTTGGTGAACGTGATAGCTAACTGAGAATCCTCTTGCTGACAGAGGTGTTCTTAACCATGTTTCCAACTGAGATGAACCAGAACGTGAAGTAGAAAATCTGCCCTGGAATCTGACCCGAGGCACCTGTGTGAATCTGGTAGACAAGCCATACGATGCCAGCAACAAAAGTGATAGCCTTGATAGCCCACTTGTTCTCAACCAGAACGAGACAGGACATGAGAACTGAACCAACTAGTGGAAACAGGCTGAATCCAGACAGTGAACCACCAGTCATCAGAAACAGAGCAATCATTGACACAACAATAACTGGAGCAATGTTCCTGAGATTCCAGTATGGCTTCTTGTTCAGTAATAGTGCTGCTACCGCAAATACGATAGAGAGAACACTCAGCGCTGTTGCTCCGTATGCTCCCAGAATCAGGTACTGGAGTGCTACAGCGGATGACATCAGTACTGACAGAATTGTAATGGTCTTGTTACTGCTGCTGTAGGAGATGGCAACAAGCAGCACAGAAGCAACAAGTCCGAAGATGAATGCAAGCAATCTAGAAGTGTCCTTAGTATCGACTTTATTCCGCTACTTATCCTAGCACACCAGCACTCGCATGTCCATTCTGCTCTATCTTGAAGTAAGAGCAGTCTCTGCTATGTTGCCGTAAATGTCAACAAACAAGGCAATGTTTACAGATATTGGTGTCAAGGACATTTAATCAACGATAAATGGTCGATCTGGCGATGCCTTAATTGCCAAATGATCGACCATTCTTTTTATGTCAACAAATGTTGATACTCAGTCACGCATTACTCGACGCCTACCTGAACCAGAAGGTATTGTGGTGGACGAATCACTGCTCTTCTGGTTAGTACTTGTAGAACTGCTGCCAGAACTCAACTGCTTCTTAGACGATGACGCAGCCCGAATCTCTTTGAGAGACTTGAACGCCTTGACGAGAGCAATTTCTAGAAGAATCCTGGAGTCAGTTCCGATAGACATTCTGTTGATTGCGTCACCAATCTCCTCCTGAATGGCAAACATGCCTTTCAGGTTGTGCAACTTCTTGATGACCTGCTTCTCGTTCTCAACAGGAGGAATAATCTCAGTCACACCAGAGCCAATGAGAATGAGGTCACGGATGCTCGAGAACAACTCCTCAGCAATAACTCTCCCGTCCTGACCCTCTGAGACACCTCTCATCACAGCATCCAGAGCGTTTGGGACACTCAGGTCAGCAAGCGCCTCAATGATGTCTGAACCAACATCTGTTGACACAATACCACCAGAGACCAGAACCTCATCAAGAACGGTCAGTGTGTCACGAACAGAGCCACGACCACGACGAACAACAGCACGAAGGATGTCGCTTCTGACTGTCTCTCCCTCCAGTTCCAGAATGTGCTTCATGTGCTCAGTCATGATGTCACCAGGAACAAGACTGAACTTCCTTTGACTGGATACGTGACGAGATGGTGTCAGGAATCCTGTCAGACTCGGTTGAGCAGAACATGACTGTAGCGTTCATGTCCTTGGACTCAACAGGAATCAGGATGGAGTCAAAGGCGCTCTTGGAGAGATTGTGCACCTCGTCAAGGATGATGACACGTCTGTTGATGTCAGCCTTCATCCTTGACTGCTTCATGATCTCAAGAACATCCTCCTTGTAGCCCTTGTTAGCCATAGACACGTAGTCAACACCGAACTGGTTGTTGTCATCAATGTTACGGCACACGTCACACTTGTTACAGGGGTTGGCGTCAGGCTGAGGATCCAGACAGTTGACAGCCTTGGCGAAGATGAACGCAGCAGAGGTCTTACCACAACCACGAGGACCAAACAGACCATAGGCAGAGAACTCACGACCCCAAGAGATGGCGTTCTGGAAGGTTCTGGCGACGTCCTGCTGACCAATCAGGTCGCTCCACACCTGTGGCCGGTACTTCTTGTACAACTCTATCTGACGGTCACTCTTGCTATCATCAGACATCTTTTTGCTGTCTACGCTCTTGTTGTCAGCCATTCATACTCTCCTCAGTTCTTCTAGGTCGTCAAAACTATGCAGTGCTTCTGATCACCATTATAGCATATTGAAAGAACAGTGATACAAGCAACCTCACATCACTACTAGAATCTCTTTTCTGTTGAAACCATCTCTTCTAATGACTTGGCGTCAGGCAGCCTGCTCATCACACACAATGGTGTCACCAACACTGAGTCTGGTGAACATAGCGCTCAGTGGAACCATCAGATGACAGACAGCCTCTCATCAGACACAATGACTCCTCAGTGGAACCACTCATCAAATGTCAGCAAGCACACAGCACTACTGACCAGGAGACCAAGAAACGCTCAAACAGCAGACGCCCAATTATCAGTGGATCACTTTAGAGATTCCCGTGAAGATGAGCATGAACAGCTTTCCACCAACAGGAACAGGACCAACACCCACAGACGGGGCCAGAATCTACCATTGCTTGTTCCTCACAGCAGTGGTCGTTCTCTGTCCTGCATTCGGGTGAGTGCACGAACAACAAGCATGTGCCAACGAGAGTCAGGAGGAGTTGATGACGCGTTCCACTCCTCCACGATGCGACGAGGTGGCCTCCTGCGAGGTCCTCTTCCTGGTTGTAACTTGTCAGGGGTGGTTACGATTGGGCGTAAAATGCGCTGCGGCAGCTTGATTAATGAGGTGTTGGCGAACTGACCTGGAGGAACCCAGCAGGGATAACAGGCTTTGGCTCAAGTGGGCGTCAAGTCCAGAGTAAGTCATGTCAGCCACTGCAGTGAGAGGTGTTGCTGATTGCTCCAGGAAAGTCATCCTTGGGGAACTGTCCTCCATCTCCTGAGAGGTTCTTCATGTAGTAGCCGCCACCATTGGAAAGCAAAATCTCTTGCCACCATCCCCATAGGTTGGTGAGACATGAGAGCACCCGTACCGTGCATGCATCTCCTCATGACTTGCAGTATCGTGCTCATGTGCGTAGTGGCAGCCATCTGTCGCCAGTAGAGGAACGCTTCAGCTTTCTTGGAGATCTCTAACTGCTTAGGCAACAGAACTCTCTCGAGGTCGTGAGGTCCAGTAGAGTGATCCATGATCTCAACGAAACATCTTTGTCGCCAAAGACCCTCTTTCAACTGACCAGCATAGGAGAAAGCCTCACGATCCAGCCCCATCAGCAGTCTGGCACACACCTCAGATGAAGGACAACCAGTAGTAGAGTCGACAAGATTCTCGCTATGGCCAGCAAGCTATCTCCTCAGTCAATGCGCGCCGCTTTGACGAACATACGACTGGGCTCGGCAGACCTGTGACGAGAGTATCTTCAGGCTGTCCATGCCAGTGCTGCTGTAAAGTTTCACAGTCAGGTGAAGATAGGGCTCCATTGGCTATTGATCGTAACATAGCTCATCGTCTGATGGTCCGTCACTTTGCCTGTAGAAGACAGGATGATCCACCTTGGTTTCCCTCGGGGTTGACTGGAGCCATGTAGAATCTCATCCAGGCACAGGGGTGAGTCCAGCGCTTTGGCTGAGTTGATGAAGGCGTCACTGGCGAACAGGTTCCCAAGGATCCGTCAGTCCTAGTAGCACGCTGACGAAAGATCCAGAGCCTTCTGGACGTGCCTCTGAGGTGTAGCGAACCCATCAAGCTGCTGATTCTGTGGAGTGCATGCACGAGGCGAAGTCATCATTTTAACAGCCAACGTTCAGCGTCTCCTTCAAATCGTCCATCAGGCATCACCTGGTAGTATGCGTTCAACCCATTTTAATGACGAGAGTAAGTCTAAGCCCGCTCAGCACCTCACCGTGCAAAAGTACCAAACGTGCTTGCTAGGCTGCTGTCAACTCATCTGTAATCTGTCTGCAGAAAGAGGAATACCCATTTCTGGTCGTGTTTCAGAAGAGTTGTTCTTGCTATTGCCCTTCTTGTCAGTGGTGTCGACATCATCCTACTGCTCCTGTGAGCCCTGGTCGCTAGTAGAGATGTATCAGCCGTTAATCTGTTGGACCCTGCTCGGGTTCAGGCCACCAGCTCTCTGTCTCTTCTCCCGTGTCACCAATACCAGATAACGCTTTGAGTTGAGGAGGAGAGAATCCTCTGAGTCAGCCAAATCTTGTCAATATCCTGCAAAATGGCTGCAATCTTTGTTTTGGCTTCCTGACTTGCTCACTGAGCATTCATAGGAATAACTTCTGAGTCAGGAGCAGGGTTGAGAGATGACACGAATCTTTGTCACTCATTGCGCTGTCTGCAGCTGGTGGTGACTGTGATGTCAGTAACTCGTGAGCGCCGCCAGGAACCTTTGTTGTAGACCAGATATGAGCCGGAGTGATGCTCTTCCTGTTGTATGAAAGACGCTGGTTTCTGACCAATTGTTCCGAACGTGAACCATGGAGAACAGGATGAATCATGTTTGTGTGATCTCGTTCCAGAATCATTGAGCTTTGTCTTTCTGGCATCTGCGGTTCGCCAATGAAGTCAGCACTGTTTAATTAGTGTTGCGCAAGTTTGTCATCCATGGAATTAGACGAATGTTCTTTGCTCTGAGTTCCTACCCATCACGTGTAGACGATAATGATATGAGTAGAATAAATATTGATCTCAATGACGGACGAGATGGCGACGCTGACGTGACAAAACTAGGATCAGGACACAGGAATGATGTCATCTGTGTCGTCGTGACAGCCCATCTGGACGTCCGCCTGACGTATAGGACCACGCTGGCAGGCGAATAGCAGTGCCCAATTAGATCTATCCAGATTACTCCTCTGAGCTTCCATATAGGTCAGCCAGAGAGCCTCAGTGAATGCAAAGACTGCTGCATAGCAGTCATGACAGAAATTGTTCCTTTGATGACAACCTGAAGTTCTAGTGAACATGAAGACGGTTGTCATCAAGGTGACCAGTGACAGGACAGGAACCTACCATCGTGAAGATTGTCAGATGATACCTGACACAAGAATAGAACGACTGTGAATGCTAAGAAGATTTGAGTTGGTGTAGCTTTTTTGTGTGATGTTAGGGTCGCCCGTTTGATCCTGTTCAGCATAGATGCTCTTGACAGGTTCGATAATTGTTGAGTAACTTTATATTCTTAACCAAACA